>OLRM01000002.1_pt1 | contig 446149 bp, 481 predicted proteins | sample 1643211 | NCBI WGS metagenome assembly OLRM01 (sample SAMEA3136690, study PRJEB25190) | human gut metagenome | biome: human gut; feature: human-associated habitat; material: faeces | place: Austria | collected 2013
AAGAGTCTTTTCTACTTAGCTACTTTGAAAGTGGAATTTAACTTTTCACTTCAGCAAATTGTATGAAATGTAAATTTGCTCTTGCGTTTGAAAAAGAATAATGCTATAATAGTCAAGCAAACAAAGATGTCGCGTTCGGCAAGCGGTCAAGCCACAGCCCTCTCAAGGCTGTATCACGGGTTCGAATCCCGTACGCGATACCATGCTAATTAAGCCTTGAATAAAGGCTTTTTTTAATATTCATTTTATAGTTCATACATGTTGTCTCTAGATTTTCTCTAGATTATAAAATAAAAGCACTGCTTAGACAGTGCCGTTTATCATTGTATGGTATAGTTCTGAAAGCTCCTTATTCCCATAATATTCAAGGAATTTGTCAAGTCTAACCTTTGTTTTGACCTTTTTATTGTCAATAGGAAGATATGTCATAAGCGCTTCTATTCTTAGGCGCCTTGCTTCGACTGTGGAACAACCTGTCAAGGTCTTTATCTCTGACAGCCCTAAATAAGCCTTTTCTTTAAAAATTTTTCTGATAGCTTCTACATCCATTAAATACTTTCTTCACCTTCCTTTTTGATATTACGTACTTTATACCACTTACAGAATGGTCTTGGAATGTCAGGCAATGATACTAATTTATCTTTTAACCTGCATTCCTTTAATTCACCTCCGCAATCTAAAATCTTATATCTATAGTGAACGCAAAATTTACATTTTGGATGTTTACCTCGATACTCTGTTAATTCGTCTTTTCGCTTTGATGAGACTTTAGATGTTCTGCGGGGACGGCTTGATGTTTTATACTCCATTCTTTATGCTGCCTCAATTTGTATACCATACATCTCTTCACATAAAGCTTTAACATCATTTTCGTACAACTTACATGCTATCTCATATAATTCAGGGATTTTATTCATGACTTTGTCAATGTAATCAATCTTGTTTCTTACTTTTGGCTTGTTTTCACGATTGTATTTATCAACTCGTAATTTTAGATTGATGTGATATTTCATTTCGAACTGTTTGTATAGTTCTGCATACCTTTCTCTGTAATCAGCTCCTTTGAATCTAACAACACGATTAAGGACTTGACGTTTTTCTGCGGTATCAATGTTATCTACAAGGCCGATGATTACATCTTCTTTATGTTCGACTTCTTTTTCAAGTTGTTTATTCTGTAATAGTAACTTTTCGTTCTCTTCTATTTGATCAGCATAGAGCCTTAGTGCCTGAGAAAATGTCTGAGGAAGGTTGAAACTATCCTTAACTTTAAAATAAGTTTCTTCCAGATTATCGAACTGTTCCCATGCCTTATCGGTATCCAGAATTTTGCAGTGACGGTCTGCACCCTTTTCTGTCCAGAGCATCAACTCTTTAGCATGTTTTAACTGCGTATCATTTAGATACTCTGTTTTAAACTTTCTTAATTCATTACCGATAAGTTTATAATAATGTTTTCCTTCGATGAATCTTTCTTTGTTTCTGCTAAATGATTGGCGGATTCTTTCTTCGCCACATTCATATACCTGTGCTAGTTGCTGTGTAGTTAAAACTCTTTGATTTGAATATTCGATAACAGCTAATTCTTTTCTTTCTGTTTTCCCAAATCCTAATGATACGGGGTTATCATAATTATTTCCATTCATTTGTAATTCCATATATTCATCCTTTCCAAAAATAAAAGGCTTGTCTAGTGGTTTTGCCTTCGTCCACATCTGACAAGCCAGTGATAGCCTTACCACCTACTACTATCTCTACCCATTGCGTTACTGATTGAATGTATTTGAGCAAATAATCAACATAAACGTGCCATCTTCTAGGCTTCTTTTTTTTATTGAATATTCAATCAGATTAGGATACCCACTTTTTGTTTTGTAGACAGGCAGGATCGAACTGCCGACAGTTTACAGGTATTACAGCTGATAAACCTGTAAGTGTCTCACCCTATGCGCAAGTTTGTGATTACTACATATTTGGTGACTCCAAGTGGAATCTAACCACTATATCTCACAACCGAATGGTCAGTTCAAGAAGGAGTCATATAGTGCAGCACATCTACTTCTGTATCCCAGATAGCGGGCAGTTTTGACGTGCTGCTGATGGCTTTACCGCCTGCCATAGAGGGGAAGTGTTCAGCATACACCCCGGTGGAACGGTCTTCAGCCTGCCGCCACGGCCGCAATAAGTCCCGTAGGATTCCTTATCGCTGTTACCAAATAAACATACACAGCTTCCATGACTGTGTACTTGGGCGTTGTGGATCAATGGAATGTATTTATCTCCGACAACATGACCTCCGGAAGATTTCCAGACACCAAGCTAAGCCATATACAAGGCTGAGTGGGACACTTCGAAGAGAGGTGTTCAGTCTAAAGTCATAGGGGCAAACCCTCTATATTTGTAACATCTGTCTTAACCAGTCACGCCACGGGGAGGCTGTTACATGTGACCATATGTACATTACATGGGATGTACAGTCATGAAAAGAGAGGGGAATGGTATTCATTGATTGCCATGTCAATCGGAAATATCTTATTGGCTGGACGAACTGGGATCGAACCAGTGAAATGCCAGATTCAAAGTCTGGTGCCTTACCGCTTGGCTACCGTCCAATTTGTTGTGGAGTTTTGTAGTACATCCTCCACAGCTGTTTAAATACGATATACGCCTCAAATTAGCCTGTTATAAGAGGCTTAGTGTGCTGTATGGACAAATACAACACATCAAGGTAAATCTTTCTCAAACAGGCTAATAAAAGGTGAATCACATTAAGTCTTTCAAAGTGCTAAGAGGACAGTTACCTCGTCCGAAATCCTTGTCCACATAAGCCATTCTGTCATGACGGCATCCCGTGAAAGGTATTTGCCCTTTCTTAACAGGCATACAATCCTTAGAATCGTATGGACGTCTAATGCTTTTGTCTGTGTGAATCATGTTTGTTTTCTCCATAATATATCCTCCTTCGTCTACATTTTCCGTAAAAATGGAACGTGATTTTTTACCCCTCAACATTTGTGAGTTGAGGGGAGGTGTTCCTTTATTTGTCTACATTTTACACAATTCTGGGGTGTGTGTCAACACAAAACTAAAACTTTTTTTCTTATCACCAAATAACTCCATAGATTTCCTTGATGTTTGCTTCTTTTTCATTTAATTCATGAATATCTATCAGACCATTGTCATATTGATTCCACGCCATTCGTAATTCATAATTCATACATTCATCGTCTATCAAATCTTTTTCACTTGCATAATTGTACTTCTTACATATTTGCATATAGTGCTGTCTACGTGCTTTCCATATTTTTGCTTTATACATTATGTCGGTCTGCCATAATCTTTTATTGTATGGGTAACGCATCTTTTGCATGAAGACTTCAAAAGATAGAAACTTTTGCTCTAGCATGTATATCACCTCATAGATATTCTATACTGTATTGTTACAAGAATACTGTCACAATATAAAAAATCCCACCAAAGGTGGGAAGTGACAGCTAGGAAGAAGATATGATACGGATTTGGGTGTTAAGTAAGATATCTTTGCTGCCATAAACATTATTACACAAAATTCAATGAGGTGGGGAATAAATCATCAAATACGGGATTTTTCTTGAATAAATATAAAAAAAAGGAACGACCGTCCTTTTTCTATAATCCATTATGATAATTTGTTCTTTTGATCCACTAGTTCCAAAGAGCTAGTCTGCTTCTACCAACGGCGATATGTAGACTTGTATATTTTAGATCTACAGAACCTCAATAGAGGTTACTGACACTGGATACGCTTATCCTATGTACACATTATATATCAACGGAGAAAAATATGCAATACACACAAAAAAAAAGACCTTCACTCTAATAAAAGAATGAAGGTCGTGTCATTAAGCAACTTCTGTAAGATCTTTTGGGTGTGCCCACATATCTGCCTCTTTCAGGTATACATCACCAGAAGCAGAATCATACTTCGATACGGTGAAGTAGTTCTTTGTAAAATAGCATTTATCCTTCAGATAAAGAATCTGATTCTTACCTTTTTTAGTCAAATGTTTAGGCCATGCCCAAGCATCAATCTCCTTCAAAAATACACAACCTGAAGGCTGGTCGTAATCTGTGACAGTCATCGTATTCTTTGTATACTTACAGTGGCTACCAACATGCAGAATCTGGTCGACCTTTTCTTTGCTTGGTTTAGACGGAGTAGGGGAAGGCTTAGATGCTGTAGATACTTTTACGTCTGCCAGCTTCTTCCACTTCATTCCATTACCATTGAGAATAGTGGTATTGTCTACGAAGCACGCCTTGTCTGCGCTGATAGATTTTGGCAAATGAAATACACCAAATTTATTCTGGTCGTATTTGTGATTAAATTTTCCCTTCGCAATCTCAAAGTGGTTGTGATTTCCAGTTGCGAAGCCAGCTGTACCTTCTTGACCAATCTGAGTGCCCTGAGTATAACGTACACCGGGGTAGATGCCAGACAGGGAATTGTCATGTAGCACCATGATTGTGGCATAGTCGATCGTGCCATCAGCAAAGCGTACCTTTTGAGTAGATTCCCAGAATGCAGCATTACCTTCCGTATTACGATCACCTGTTGCTACACATTTTACATCAAAAGGGGCATAGAACAGGTCACGGCCTGTGTCCTTACCTGCGAGATCAAGTGCATTTACACCCATATGAGAGAACTGTCCATTGTTTCCCTGTGTAACGTTCATATATTCCATGGGAAACAGCACATCTTGGTAGCATCCACGTTTACTAGTTTGTCCTTTTTTCATTGTTATTTTCCTCCTGCTAATTTAAAAAAGAGTTGTCCTTTAGACACTCTTGATATTTCATTTCAATATATTTGTAATCATTATCAATAACTCCATTTGTAAAGCCATGCTCGGTGATTATGTCATGATATTTCTTATTCAAGTCTACGATAGAATGGAATTTTTCTCTTGAAAATTTGTCACCGTGGCGTAAGGCATCAGCAAAGTCCAGAATCGTTTGACGTACTCTATCAATCTCATTTCCATCAACCTTCAAATTTAGTTTGTCTATTTCAGTTCTAAGTGTGCTAATGTCCTGCGTGAGAGACTTTAACTGCTCTACCGCCTGTTTATCAGAGTGGTAGTTAAAGTTCTTTCCAAGCCACCTAATGAAGGCTGATATCGGATTAAGCTTTATAGGAGTTATTTCAATCAGCCCTAATAGAGCTGTGATAATGAGTGGTATGTATTTTTCTAATTCCTTCACATATCGCACCTACTCTTTTTTAGTTGCCTGTGTACCGAAATAGAAACCGACTATCATAGTATAAATAGCCATAAACTTGTCTCCGTCAACAGTTTTGTTCGCTACGAGACTGACGAATGCACCTGTTAAAACAAGTGTCATAATGGACTTTACGTCGATTAGTTTTGTGACTTTTGTAAGTAATTCTTTCATAAGTTTTCCTCCGTTCAAAATAAAAATAAGACTGTTTTTAATCTTATATAGTTAAAAATGTTGCTCCCCCCCCGTATTCCAAAAGAAGAGAGAAGGGGATTTTGTCAATTTTATAACTTTTCCACATAAGGGCGTTTAACGCACGCCCATACGAGATACTTGGATCACTTCCTTTACAAATCCCTTTGCCCCCATGTGCCATTATTTTTATAAAAATAAGTAGCACCATAGTGTGTTATAAACCAGAATCCACCATAGTTTCCGCCTGCATACATCTGTCCGCATATCCTTGCTTTCATTGTCGTACGGAGCATAATGTCAAACATAACATCATTATCTTTAAATGATTCAGCAAGCAGCTTTGCTTGATCTTGTGTTGACAATCCGGAATAAGGATCTGGAACCGTGTAATAACCTTGGATTATTTTTACTGGATTTGAGTCAATCTTAGAATCTTCCAATACTGGCTCTGCATTTCTAATTGTTAAATTTGTTGGTAATTCAATCATAAACAGCGGATGCTGTTCCTGTTGGTGTCAGATATATTCCTGCCATACAATCTCAAACTGCAGATATTGTGTAATATTTGTAACAAATGATACTGTCCCATTGGTGTATAAATACAAGTTATACATAAATCCCTCATTTGAGGATATACCACTAAACAAGCGTATACCTACTGAGCTAGCTAATGCATTTTTATTCATACCTATATCCGCAGCAGTAAAATTAACTGCTTGATTAGCCATAAATTGTTGCCTTGGAACAGCATACTTTTTGGTGACTGTAGGCTTTAAAGTTATTTTAAACATAAATACGCTATTGATAGCGTGATGTATTATAAATCCCTTGCTGACCATACGCCATTCAGTTTCGTATAAAAAGTGATAATGCTATAACGCATAAATAAAAATTCACCATAGGATCCTTCTTGGTACATATGCCCCATAATTCTGCTCCGTGCATCGGCATGCAAAACAATATCAAACATGACCTCTGTACCTGCGAGTGAATCCGCAAATCTTCTTGCCTGTTCTCCGTCGCTTAACCCCGTAGTGGCACTGCCTTGAACAGAATAATATCCTGAAATAACCTTTATAGGATACGGGAAGGTACGGGAATCACTTTTTGCTTTTCCCGCTGGCTGTATGGTCAAATTGGTTGGTAGCTTTACCATAATACATCACCTGTCATGCTATCTAAATAGCTGACACCACCCTTCTGTGGGTGCAGGAAACTACATCCTGCACCCCCTTTCGGGATTGTAAAGAGACGGTAAAATCCGCCCCCGACTATTTATAGTTATTTTGTGCATATGCTTTTCCTCCTGTTATTCAAAATTCGATGGTGCTGCAGGCTTCCCGGCAGCTACCCATTCATCATAATTTCCAAATGTCACTGATTCTCCGGGTATGTGAGATATGTAAAACATTCTGCCTATTCTGGCGGCGGATATTTCTTCGTTTACTGCATTTATACTCGGTGCATCCTTTGTGCTGCCGGAATCTAGGGAATCAATTATAGTCCCGTTGGTGGCAGTTATATCTGAGTCTTTCTGTATCCACTTCATACCTTTAACTCCTTAATCTCATTAGCCTGCTCCTGCGAGATTGCTCCCAAAATCACATAGCGTTCAAGCTGAGCATCTGTTACCCAGTTTTTTAAGTAACGCTCTTTTATTGATTCAAACATTTAATGTTCCTCCTTCTAAGACCATCAGCTCATAATCTGTCATACGCTGTCCTAACTCCATACGCTCAATTTCGGCATCTGTGGCCATCTGGCCGAGTAATTCTATATCGGATAGTGTCGGCGTAGAGACAGGGAACAGTTCTTCTTTCTCGGCTTCTGTCAGTTTGACAACAATTCCATCATGCAGTTTGTAATTGTATCTACGACGTTCATCAAATAATCCACATTCAAGATAATTTCCTTGTGCATGAGCAAATCTATCTCCATTACCTTCACCAATCAACGTGTATTCTTCTACTGTGTGAAGGAAGATATCACTGTTAATCTCTGTGATTACATCATTTGCATCTGTCTTAACATATACTTTCGCCATATTTCCCTCCTTAATAGATTTCCGCATCTAACGTTGTTGCTATTTTTACACCAAAACAATGATTTTGTAGTCTAGCCCCGCCAGCACTTGTCCTTGCTGTTAAATAACCGTTATATGCCTGTGCGCTAACACAAATTCCACTTACGTTATTTCCAGCCCCATCGTAATAATTAAAATGTATATCGGAAGCTATCGAAGGTGTTGCTCTCATTTTTGCAAATCTAGGCTCAATTAAGTATGCATACCCACTAGAATCATTACCATACTCATACATAATTGGTGTTGCGACATCCAATAGCTGAAAATATCTCTGACATAACATTGATTCTTCTGCGTATGGTCTAGGCATGTAAGGTGTTGCAATCTCTCCAAGCTCTAATTTTGCATAATCTATATATACAGCAGATGATATCCCTGTTGAAGAGATAATAATTTGTAAGGATTTGACATTGTCAAAATCCGCATCATCCGATACATCGAAGGTCATCTTTATAGTCGTATATTTGTTTACTAAAATCGTGTGTGTCTTTCTCGCTAGCAATACAGATGGTTTATCACTCGAATTATACAAGATTGTTGCTGATGTGCTGATTTCTTGTGCATTGCTTGATATTATTTTCACGCTCAATGTCAATTTCTTTCCTAAGATTTTACGTATAATAGAATTATTCAATTCTACATGTTGAAATATCAAAAACTTACATTCACCAGCGGTTGATGAAATTTTCATCCTTCTACTACTATTGGTTATAGTATATGGCACATATCCATCAGAAGCATTCATATAAGCAATCCATCTGTCTGCTGTATACATCCTATTGCTAGTTATATTAAATTCATTTCCTCTTTGCCACACTTGAAAATCTCCATTGATCAACAGATTGGGATTGCTGAATGGAGGAGTAGTTTCTTTATACCCCGGTGGAACTGTATCACCGGATATTAGATATCCAGCTCCTACCGGTACGGTGTCTGTACCATCGTTTCCTTTTGTCTTCCAGAGTGGTATCCATTTACCGCCATCTTTTAAGTACAGCCATTCAGAGTACTGTCCTTCATGTGATTTGTTTAAGTATGTATCACCATCTTTGCCTAAAACAACTGGAGGATCACCAATTCCGTTATGCATCGTTCTTCCATTAAAATCACCATTTGCAAGCTTTTGCTGTACTGTCTGTGTAAGTGTATTTGCACTATCTCTTGCTGCATTCGCTTCTGATGCAGCGGCGGCGGCTTCTCCAGCCTTTGTGTTTGCATTACTAGCTGCAGTATTAGCATCTGATGCTGCCTTATTTGCCTTTCCTGCAGCTGTATCAGCATCACTTTTTGCCTTGTTTGCTGCAGTAGTTGCCGTATTGGCAGCTTGTGCTTTTGCATCTGCATTAGCTGCAGCGGTGTTAGCATCACTTGTGGCTTTAACAGCATTATTTATTGCTGTGGTCACTTGTCCTTGCTGTGTCTGAGCGTTCTGTTGCAGCTGTGTAGCGGTATTTTCATGGTCTTTAGTCTGTTGTATCAAGTCATTTAAAGTCTTCGTACTCGCTGTAAAGTAAGGGTCTACGACTTCCTTATACCAAACTTTCATAGCAGTCAGTATACGAATTTCCATATATGACTCAGATTGTGAAATGCTAGATTCAAAAGAGTTCGATTCTCTAATTCGTAGCTCTAACATATTCGATGTTACAACAACCTTATCTTTACTAATTCCACCTATGGATAGCCTGACGATTCCATCTTCTCTGAAAACATCTTCCGTTAGAAGGATATATTTTTTATTATCTATTTCTTCAATAGGACATATATCAGGCATTTCAGAATCCCATCTACTGCAAGCTGCAGTTATAACACAATCTTTAAATGGACTACTGCTAGAAGGATCCATTGTCAATTGTACATACAGATTGCACGAATGTTGATATCCAATCGTTTTAGCTCCATCAAGGACTATTTCATATCCTACCTGTTTGATTTTTGATACTACGTTCATTGTTCACCTTCTTTTGCTATATTAAAAAGACCCTCTAGGTCTTTGAGTTTTTCTAACAATTTTTCACATTTATCTTCAAGAGCATTTATTCTTTTATCCTGTTCTTGCACGGTCTTAACCAATAAAGGAATAAATTCAATATAATTCAACCCCCATGATAATTTAGAATCGTCTATATCTTCACCACTATAGACTGATTCAGATCCATCTTCATTAACAATAGATGCTTGTACAAGGGACAGGTCACCAAGGTTTAAATCTTTAATGAGCTTAGCAACGGATTGAGCACCAAAACCCATATGGATACGTTTACCCGTATCTCCTTCACCTGTTCGGTGATAAGCGATAGGGGAGAGGGACATGATAAATTCATAGGCTCTCATGTCATAATCAAGAACATCTTTTTCTTTCAAGTCAGAAGCGGTGATTTGATTTGTGAAAAAGCCTGTATTCCATCGGAATGTTGTTGTTCCTATGTAAGCTCCTCCATTTATAACAGGCCGAAGAATACTACGTGTCTGTCCAGCTAATTCGCGGAAAATTTGGATAGCATTACCACCATTTTCAAACTGGATATATTTCCCTGCAGGGACAGTAATGCCCGCTCTAACATCATCACCAATCCAAGTCCAAACAGAAGAGCCATCAACATTTATACTTGATCTATAATTACTGTACATTTGTATCCAACTACCAAAACCAAATGTGGTTCGTCTGATATAAGTTTCTGGACTTAAGTAAATGAATTTAGTTGCGCCAGCATTCTTTCCAACGGTAAGGTTATTACCAATAGTTACGTCAGTATCAACATCAATGCTTGAACCAGTTATATTCGAACCGGTGATATTACCTGTAAAATTTCCATCAGTTGCTTTCATATTGCCTGCAGCATCAACAATAAATTTTCCCCCGATATTTATTGACCCTTTCTTTATAGCAATATTACCAGCTGCATCAACTGAAAAATTTCCTCCTATACTAATGGTTCCTTTCTTAATCGTCACATTCCCATTATCGTCAACAAGAAAACTACTATTGCCGATATTGATTGAACCACCATTAAATGCCGAACCCTGTAAAGTACCTGTGAATGTCCCATCTTTCATTCTCAATTCACCTGTATCCATGTCTAAATAGAATTTTCCAAAACGGTCTGACAGGATTCCTGTGATTATAGCTGTAGCTATAATTCCATTAGCATTCATGGCTGTATCCCAAACCCAATCGTTACCGCTTCTCCGTTTTGAAAACTCAATCCCATTCGTTCCCCAACATGTAGCACCGAATAGGGGACTGTTAGGGTCGATATCTTCCATGAATAACGGTCGTGCTTCGATTTTCTTTGCAGCATTTCTTTGAACTTTTAATTGAGCATTGATACCATTGATTATCCCAACGATTTTATCTGCTATCAGTGTATTGGTGTTCTTGTCTACCACCTGAGAAACACTATTGATAATATTAGTGACGATGCTATCAGTTACTAATTCCTCTGTAACTTCAATGTTTATAAGCCAGTATTCATCATGAGTGTATGAAATAGAAGAGACATTACACAAAATTGTTACATCCAAGTCTTCATTATAGACCTTTACGCAATCTCCAACTTTTAATGCAGAAAGTCTCTCTCCAAATGCTGTATCAGTATGGATTCCTGTAATACTGATAGTTGTTTTAGGCATTGAGTATTTTTCTGACTGTTTTTTACCTTCGTTGTAAACATCCTGAGCAGAGGAATAAGAGCTGTTCTCCCATATGTTTTGTCTCACAAACATCTCTGGATGTGATTTAATATAAGCATCTGTGTATCCAAGAGCTTTAAAATACGCAAAATTATCAATGTAAGGAAGTCCAGTAGGATTCACAGACATGATATCAACTTTATTTCCTTCACTATCTTCAGCTCCAAAACAATATAAACGAGTATATAGCTCTGACGTATCATATTTAATATCAAACTCTTTCAAATTACGAGAAGCTTTGAATACAGCGACAGGATTTGTCTTATCATTAGCTGCACGCATATTGACTTTCATATTAACACTGTCAAATTCCAACACACCGTCATATTTTGAAGCTATATCAGATAGGGTAGTGAAGACACTCTCATCAGCTTCCTCTAAACCTCTATAAGCTGAAGGATCTTTCACCGTGATTTCTCCTACACTCCATCCCAATGTTGGAGTATCGCCATAATAACAAAGAGCGGATTTCATCAGGTTGACTAATGGCACCGGTTCAATCTCATCATGGGATATTAACTGGTCTGCCAAGGTTGATGATAGGTGACGACAAACTACTGATACAAGTCTTGTACCATCATTACCGTATATAATATCGCTCTCTTTGATTAAATAGTATTGATTATTCACAAATACCATATTTTCGTTTTGTATAAATTTGGATTTAGGGTTATCCATTGGTAAGTCAAAAGTTAGCTCACTTATTTCATTTGCCGTTTCTTTTAATTCAATATTTCTTGGTGTCTTGTCTGTATTATCTAATAATTCACACAACCTCTTCCTATCAAGGTTCGTGATTAAAATTGATTCAAATATCATATATATTTCTCCCTGTACTCGATTGATACATTTGATAATGTTCCAGAGGATGTTGCTTGTACATAAAATGTTCCCGGGGGAACAAGTGGATATTTTCCACTTATATCATTTGTAAGATACACATTCGTCAAAGAATAGATATCCTTTGTATAGCTGTCAATTATGACACCTCCAGATACATCAGAAACATGTAATTGGTTATCAACTACTCTCCCTTGCATATCTTCACCATAAATCCTCACTGTCATATTTCCAGTACCCTTGAGTGTGATTCTGGGGCAGCAGGGGACATTAGCATAATTGTTAAAACAATATGATTCAGACGTATTCAAAGGGGTTATAGAGTGAATCGTATTGTCATCAAAATAGTAATGAGGATCATGTGCTATAAATTTCAAAGTCAATTCAGAATCAATACCTGTAATCGTATCTGCATCAAATGCATCCGAATCTAAGGTACACATAATGTATATTGATTCTCCCTTAAAATAAAACTTTGAAGAAGTAGGGGAGTTAAGCCATCCAGAAATACGTCTAATTCCAATATCGGATAAATCTTCAAAAACAATTGGAACTTCAAACACTCGTGGTTCAAGCCTTGAAGCATATTCTGTTTCGCCATCCTGTGTGAGTGCGTGGTCTGTTATATGTTCCCGAGAAGGCAAGAATGAATATTTTTTGAATCCACCATCAGTCGAACCAACATAGCCGTTAAATTCAGATAAATAATGTCCATTGAAATAAAAGTCATCGTATGATGCCATCTTAAGTTTATCCATTGCCCATCTCCTTTCCTATGTGAAAGAACCGGTTCGTTTTTAAGAACCAGTTCTTATAATTTTTTAGTAAAACCATTTTTCTTTAAAGTATTATTGATGAGTCTATCGAGGTTGTCCTGACTGTTTCGTTCATCAAATTTTGTATTATGTTCAACTTTGTCTACGTTGACCTGCACGAAGGGTTTGTTAAACTGGATACTTTTGTTGTTAGAGACATTGCTATTGACAGAAGAAAATCGCTTTGTAATGCGTGGCAGCATATCGTATACAAACTTATCGAAAGCTTTAGTTTGACTGCTGTTTAATACACGTTCTTTCTTGTGCAGTAGGGCAAGGCCTTCATCGTCACCTGTGTACCCACCACTCCTGAAAGGGATTACCAATTTTGAGCCAATTCGTAATTTACGAGGGTCAACATTGCCGTTAGCCTTTTGTATCTTTGTCCATTTATATGGATTTCCATAATACTTTTGTGCTAAGTCCCATAAGGTCATTCCTGCTGTAACAGTTACAGTAGCCTTGTTTTTTGGCTTAGATGTAGTTGCAGGCTTTTTATTAGAAGAACTTGAAGTCGAGGATGAACCCTTATTTGAGGACGAACTAGAGCTTGTTGAGCTTGTGCTTCCTCCCGTTATCTGATTTGTATAAACACCGCCATTTGGAGTGATAGAACCCTTTACGACATCAACAAAATTCGCAATAGCAAGTTTGACTTGTTCAGCAATGATTTCTCCTGCTGATTTACCCATAAGGGTAGCCCAACCATCCCATTGAGCATCATATTTTGTGAGTAGGTCTGTGATCTCCTGAATCTTCCCATTACGAATGAGATTATTGGCTTCCTTATACAGGTGTTCGTCATCCATCTTTTTCGTGAGGGTTTGAAGAATTTTGTCACAGTTTACATTTTCTGTGTCAATCAGATCATCAAAACTCTTATTTTCTTTCTCAAGTTGTTCTTCAAGAGCATCAATTTTTATTTCTTTTTCTAGCTCTTTTATCTGATCCAAATATTCCTTCTGCTTGGCTTTACCTAAAGAACTATCATCCTTTGTCCATTGTTCAAATTTATCTTTAAGTTTTGATAGCTCGTCCTTCTTGTTTTGAGGTGTATTACCCTGAAGGCGATCAATCTCATCTTGAATTTGTTTTACTCGCTCGTTATGCTCTTTTTCAAGCAATTTTTTACGCTCGTTGTATTGCTCTTCATATTTTTTCTTAAGAGCTTTTGCAATTCTGCTTTGCAGTTCTTCAACATTGGAAATGTAAGATTCTGTTATGGATTCAATTGCTTTTCGCTCTTCCTCTGCAGCTTTAGCAGCTTCTTTGGCGGCTTTTTCTGCTTCCTTAGCAGCTTTTTCCGCATCTTTGGCTGCTTGCTTTGCAGCTTTATCAGCAGCGGATGAACCTTTATTTCCAGAACCGCCTTGGTTAGTGTTAAAGTCTTTCCAATCGAAGTTTTTTAGGGCTTCAAGATTTCCGATAGCTGTATGAATTTGTCCTAGTTCCGTGTTTAGTGAGGATATTGTCTTATCAATTTTTTTGTATTGACTATCCTTCCAAGCAGAAACAGACATATTGTCAATTTTAGATGATTTACCAGAATATTCATATGAGTGAAAAGTGGATGCCGTTCCGGAAATGGCAGTTCCAACGCTTGTCGCGATACCACTAACGACATCCCATGCGCTACCTTTCTTCCCAGATAGGGCATTTGCAAGACTTCTTCCAAAAGCAGAAATGCTAGGTAGAGCATTATTTAATGCTGATAAAATAGAATTAACCGACCCCTGTAATGAAGAGGCGCCTGATTCAGCAGCGCTCTGTAAATTTCTTGCATATGTTTTGCCCGCACCGATAGATGCATCACTAATATTCTGAGCAGCTGCATAAGATACTCTACTTTGTCCTTCAGCACTTTCTTTAGATTTTTCTAATTTCTGCTTCTCGGTTTCAGTATGGTTCTGACCTTCAAGTGCATTATATTGGTTTATAATGTCTGAAAGCTGTTCTTCAGTCCCTATATATGCATTCGCATCATCAACATCAAGTTTTCTCAACAAATCAGACTTTTGTTTTTCAATACTTAACTGTTGTTTGATTTTCTCTTCATCAGCCTTAAGTTCCTGTATACGAGCGTCAATAGTACCATTAACTTTGTCATGCTCCAAGTTTAGAGCACCATCAACAGCCTTTTTCTGAGCTTCAATTGAGCCATCAGCAAATAAATTGGCTTGTGTCAAGAGTTCAGGATATGCGTCAGCCAAACTAAGAAGCTCAGCCTTACTTAAAGCTGTTCCTTCTGCTAATTTTGCTTGTGCATTTATTAAGTCTTGTGTAGACGATACTGCATCATTCAGCTCTGATACAATACCAGAAATACTAACATCTGTGTTTGTAGTGACATTAAGTTGTATATCTTTTTGCGCTTGCAATATACTGAGCTTCTCGTTACACTGGTCTAGCTCCTGCATAGCCGCTCTTACTTCGTCACTGTTTACGCTGATGTTCTGCTTTTCAAAACCTTTTAATTTTTCTTCGATTCCTTTTTTAATTTCATTATATTCATCAATAAGAGAATCAATAGAAGAAACTAATGCGCTTTGTGCATCGCTTTTGAGATTATTTATATGAGTGACTTGTTCGTCAGTGGACTTTCCAATAAGTTCTGCGAAACCTTGATATTCCTGAGCCATACGTGTTAAATCTTCTGTTGTTGCAGTTCCTGATGTCAATTTTTCGATATCTGACTGCATGTTATTGATTCCGACTATAGCCTCATTAACACTTTTATTAAATTCATCAAGTCCATTATCTGCCAGCATTTGTGCAGCATTAGCCACACCACCAATAGCGTCCTCACCTTGACCTGCTGTTGCAACAAGTTTTTCAGCAGTGGGGTATATTTTATCCAAGTAAGAGAGTAGTTCTTCAGCTTCTTTTTTTCCCTTACCTGTAAATTGGTCGTTATCTAATAGCTCTTTTAAAGCATTATATTGCGAAACAACATCACTTGCTGTTGTAAGCATATCTTCATTTGAACTATTTATGTTATTAGTTAATTCTTCTTGATATCGCAAACTTTGGTTTAGGTCGTTATTAAGCTTTTGAATTCCTGCATCATCTAAAGTACCAACGTTATCAAGTTTCTTCCTCAATTCACTAGCTTTATTCTTCGCATTATCTAATCTGGATGAATAAATCTCAACTTGTTTTTGAGCATCCTTGAAAGCTGATACTGTATCCTCGATGATATCAGATTGGTCTTCTTTCTTTCCAATTCCTAGAAAACCGTTTGAGCCACCGAAATAATCATCTGTATTTTGCTGCTGTTTTTTTAACTGTAAGGCTTTCTCTTCAAGAGCTATCTTACTTTGTAAATATGATAATTCCTTTTCTTCAGTGCCAGATAACCCACTACGTGTCTGCTGATCCTTAAGCTCTTGTACACGCTCTCTTGCTTTTGAAACAGATTCGCTTAGATCATTGATAGAATCATCAAGCTTTTGAGACTCCTCATCAGCTTTGGATGAAGCAAAAGTGAATAGACCAATTGCAGCAGTTATCAAACCCATAGGGGAGAGGAAGGCGCTGACAACGGCTTTTACACCGCTTATGGCAACACCCAATCCCGTCATAGCTCCTGTTAGAACTTTTGTTGCGACTGTCTCAGCAGTTTTAGCTACTGTGCTTGCTCCATGAGCTACCGTGTTTGTCTTTGTGAATTTTCCTACCAACGATTTTGCAATAGCAGATGCTTTATCGGCAATAGTCTCTTTTTCAGTCAGAAGAATACCTGTTTTCTGCAATGTATTCTCAGCTGTCCTTGTGGCCTTTTGTTTTACAAGAGTTGCAAGCTTGGACTTTTTAGCAGCTGTATTACTGTTTTCTGCTCGTGTTTCTTGTTGTAAAGCTTGTTCAGTCCGCTTTATTGCCCCTTGCTCACCAGCTAATCCTGCTGTTTCTTGTGCAATGGCAGAAATATTACGCTGATATGCACCAGTTAAATTGTCTAGGTTACTTCTATATGTATCTGCATCTATAGAACCATTTACAAATAAATCATTTTGTTTAGCAACAGCAGATTCATAAGCTGTTAGTTCGGCTAATTGTCTGTTATAACTTTCAGTAAGTTTATCCTGACTACTTGCAGTAGTGAAGATTACTTTTTGCTGATTTAAGTATGAATCTGTGGCTTGCCGAGTTGCATTCGCAGCTTCAATTTGAGACTTAGTACCACTATTCAATGACTGCCATAGTTTTTCAGTAAGACCTGTTATTTCACCAATCTTATTCAATCCTGCGATTGCAGTCTTTAGAGTAACGAAGCCTGTTATGAGAGACATTACAGGTTGAGGTATCTTATTAACAAGATCAAGAACCTTTGATAGACCTCCCATGAAAATATTAACACCAGTTAAAATACCGGAGTTTCCTAATGCCATTCCTGCCTGTTGCAGTGAAGCAACAAAAGAAGCATACTGCTTCTTAAGAGATGTCATCAATACTTCATTCTGCTGTTCAAGGTAATTACCTTTTCCAACAGCTTCGTCTATCTTTTCATAATAATAATCAAGATTCTGTCCTTCACTGCTTGAAATAGCATCCAGCATTGCGTACGCTGCATCTCTACGACGGGTGGCACCTAGAGCATTAACTAAACTTAATACACCTTGGTCATCACCTTCAGCCTTTAATCGACTATATGCAACAGCAATAGAATTTAAAGTACCCTTAAAATCTTTTAGACCTTCAGTTCCTTGACGGATTCTAACAGAATTATCATTCCACTTATCCGCTAACTCGTCCATTAGATCAAGTGTCTGATCACGTTGCATATAGGTACTAAATGTCTTGATTGCAGCACCGGCCTCTTTACCATTCTTGGCCAGCTTATCTCCAACAATAGATGTTAATGCGATTGCATCATCAACATCACCTTTCATGTTTTTGATATTAGCACCAATCTGAGCAATAGACTCTGCATATTCATCTGCTGTACCCATTGCTGTAACGTCAGCCATATAGGCAAATTTATTTGCGATAAGTTCAGCATTCTTGGCTACATCTTGACCCGTTAAATTGAATTGAAGTAGGGTAGAGTTTAATAATTTTACAGCATCTTCAGCATTTTCAATTTCTCCAACAGACATGAATTTGGCTGTCGTATCACTGATTTTAGCTAATAACTCAGGGGACTTTGCATACTGCTCATTTATACGAATCCATGCACCTTGAATTTCTTGAGCATCTGTAATAAGGATACCTGTATTCTTTGCTGTTTCTGCAGCGCTGTTATTAAGTTGATCTCTCAGTGTTTTACTAAAATCACCCATAAGACGCTGATTGTTTATCGTGTTATAGTTTATATCTATAATAGCGCGACCAAGGTTTTCAACCTCATTTACCAGTTGTCTTACACCTGTGATTTGTACAGCTGTATTAAATAGTTGGTTGTTTAATCCAGATTTAGTATTAGAGAATGCCTGCTCGACAGCCTTACTAGAAGAAACACGCTCTTGTAACGCTTGTTTGTACTGTGCTGTCTCTTTCCTTAAGTTATCAGCTGCATTTTTATATACATCATTTGCCATCTGTTTATAAAAAGCTGATTTTTCTTTTGCGGAAGATTTTTGTTTATTATGTTCAGAAATAGTCGTTGAAGTGATTTTCTTTTCGCTCTGTTCTGTGTGTTTTTGAACTTCTTCTTGAATTTTTTGTTCCTGCTTTTTTATTTGATTCTTTGCAGAAACGATATTTTTCATTTCAGCTACTATTTTGCTTGTATCATTACCTGAAGACTTCGCACTTGAATATTGTTTTTGAAGTTTTTCATACTCATCTTCAAGCCTTTTGAGTGCAGTTACTGCAGAAGTAACGTTAGCATCATATTCATTTTTAATGTTCTTTGCAAATGATGAAACACTCTGATTCGCTGATTGAGTTTGCTTACTAAAAAGACCTTGTTTTTCAAGGACTTTTTGGACGCTCTTTTCAATATCAGCCATACTTTCTGCAAGCTTTTTACTTCCGTTGTTGAATTCGGTGATATTTTGTAATATGTTTTCTAGCCCCTGATTTGAGTCAGAGACATTCATGCCAACACCTATATGTAACTGACGTTTAACAGAATCGTCCATTTTTACCTCCTAAAACAAGTTCATATCTTGAATGTCTTTTAATGTTGTATATTTCTTTTTTACTTCCTTCTTCTTTGGTGATAAAGGGAAGTCTTCATCATTGATATATTCTGAAGGCTCTAACGATAAAGCAATTGTATTTGTCTTATACTCAAACGCTATTTCCTTGTTTATGTACTCTAATAAATTATTGAATTGATATAGAGTTAATTTTTTAATTGTTTCAGGAAGATGAGATGTGTGTACTGTTATTGCACTGATAGCAGTAGACCAATCTAAGCCTTCTTCATTATTTGAACCGACATTCATACCTGATATACCACTAACCATTTTTATATCAGACATAATGTCACCGAAGTTTTCTTCTGTTATGTTTGAAAAAAGAGCTTTTAGTTCTCGCTTGTCATTGACATGAAAGCTTTTTTGAAAGAGCCATGTAATAGCAGCGTAATTGGTTTCATTAGAGAAATTATTGAATAGATTATTACAATCAATATTTTCTAAATACATATTCAACTCTTTTACATCTTCCAAATAGAATGGATAACAAACTCTAGGAATTCCATCAGAGAAGCCATATATACTGACTGGCATTCCTAACTCTAATTCCATTTCCTGTCCTTGTATCATGTAATACCTCCCAAAATAATTGAAAACAAGCCAACAACTCTATTGAATTGTCGGCATGTTAATTTCATACTACTTCTTCATGTCCAAGAAATAGTCCCAAATATGCTTGTCAGCACGCTTAGGGTCTAGTGCCTTAGCTTCAAATTTTGGTGCCATTGGTGTTAAATGTTTAGGATCGATACTAAAGCCAGATGTACAGCGGGCTTTATAGATCACGATAACCAATGTTCCAACAATCTGAGAATCTTCATCATGAATAGAATGTTTGTAGATAAACTCAAACGGCTTCTTCATAGAAGTTTGTTTTACACCATACCCTAACGTATCAGCACTAGAGTTGTATTCATAAAAGATTACAATATCCTTGCCAATATCGTCAGCACTGAACGTGATAGTTTTTGTAGCAGTATCGACCTTGTATTTACCAGCTTCAACGTCAGCTGCATCGCCTGTTACTTCTGTAAAATCGTTGATGATAATACTGTTTTCAAGCGGAGTATCTTCCAAGACTACCTTTGCTGTTTCGTCGATTGTCAGTTCCATGATACCAGGGAATACTACAGTACCAACTGTCTGATCTGCACCTTCAAGATAATCCATCATTCTTTCTTCGAATGTTGCGTTAGTTGCAGAAATTTTTACTTCCTTTTCTTTATCAAAAGATGCAATAGGGGTAATCTTATCACCACCAGTAACATCTTCCTGACTTGCACTTGATTCAATTGTTAAATCCTGCATATCGCATAATGTGATGAGCTTCTTTTTATCACGGAAATCACGCATGATACCCTGTCCGACACCATAAAAAATTTTCTTCATTTGTCCTCCTATATTAAAAATCTGTATTCAAAAACCACAGAATATTTTTCCCATCCTGTGTTGGTTAGATTTTTGCTTTGAAAATGCTTTTTATATCTAAAACCGATTAGCCCGACAGAAAGCTTTGGCAGTCCTTGTTTTCGCCGTTGTTTAGCATCAAGAACTTCAATAAGCCGTCTCATAATCTGCAAGGCTCTTCGGTCTTTTTCGTTTTTATCTTTTGATATATGTATATCAACTGCTAAATAACTAATCTCTTGATTCATCCCTTGATAACTTCCATCTTCCTCATGAATACATAATCTTGTGTAATATTCTGTCAGAATACCATCTGGATTGGATGCATCAATTATTGATTTTCGTAATTTCAACATTCGCTCATTTTCATCAGAGACATCCGATAAATCAATCTCTAAGAGATCTATTAGCTTTTGGTCATTTGTCAAAGCAATGAAAGCTTGAACAAATACATCTTTAAAATCGACCATTATTTTATTACCACATCCTTGATAGTAAAATAATCCTGAATCCTATTTTCCATATCCCTTATTATTACATTAGATTCTGTCCCAAACAATATCCATATTTCTTTAAACAGTCTGTCAATAAAAGGAGTAGGGGAAACCCCTTGTGCCCACTGAGGAACTTCCAAGTCAGGATTGCCTTTACCTGTAGTTGTATATGAACCATTACCAGAACCATAATCAAGCTGCGTATACTCATTTCCATTTCCTCTGTATAGGATTGCATTATTATGTGATTCTCTTTTTTGGTTCCAATATACTGTATTTTTATAGTCTTCTAAGTAAGGGTTAGACGTATCCAGATATTTACCCTTACCATATTCAAGTATCCATGCTTTAAAATCAGTGGAATGTATGTCATATTCAAATCCACCAAATACTTCATTTTTTTCAAAACTGTTGCCATTGAAATATTTTTGTGAGCTAAACGCGATAGTGATTGCATCTTCAAGTGCCTTGTCTAAATTTAACATTAAGTCATGTTGGAATAGTTCTTTATTGAATATAAGCTGTTGACATGTACTCATATTCTATAATAAGTCATATAGCAGGTTAGAATGTCTTGATCTAATTCTGCAATATCAATAACTCTATATCTTTCTTTTCCAACACGTAGAATATCGTCTACCTTTATATCCATATTCTTTAATGTAATTAACTCGTTTACTGATTCTCGATCTATACCAGAATCAACTTGCCTTTGTCGTGCTGAAATGCGTTGGATGAAGCAGGGGATTTCTTCTTGTGAAATTACTTCTGTCCCTATTGTATCGCCATTAGGTGCTATCATAGGGCGTGTTCGTTCACAAATGACAGTATTGTTAAACATTAAGGTCGTATAATAATAGTCAACCAAAGTTTTATTAGGAATCGTCATTACAATGCCTTTGAGACTATAATCAGCATCGTCAGGAGATTCTTTTACCTCTACAAGGCTTCCACGTTTTATAGGAACGTCATCCATACATGTCATAGTCTTTGTATACTCTTCTTTGGTATTTGTCATTCGTTCCTTATCGACTAGTTGTCCTCTAGTTTCAACGCCATCTATACGTAAATATGATGCAACATAAGAGGATTGCATAACTTCTTCATAACTTTCTTTAGCAAGACGGACAACACGATCAATGTTTTTTAAATCAATAGCCATTACTCAATACGCTTTACATCATTTGCGATGTCTAATACTTTTTTCCTAATAATGCTCCACTGTGATTCATCTTTCATCACCAATTCCAACATGCTTAGCAGTTGAATCGTTTCTTTATAAACAATATTCTTGTCCATCCTTAACCTCCAAATTTTCTTGCAATACCTACAACAGACTTGCCGCCAAGAGCATTAGCCAATTCATCTTTGATGTAACGCTTAAGCATATATATTTTATTGTTGATTTGCTCAGGCTGTTTTTCTAAAGATTTTAATTCAAATGTCAGTGATTTAAAATTGATAGCACCTCTAGTTAATTCTTCATGGAGTCTCTCTAAATAAGCTTCATAAGAATAAAGGGCTGCTATCCATTTTTGAGACATGGTTAAATCTAAAGAGCAATAGCCGGTTCTTTTGTAAGACTCTTTTCCTGTCTCAGGATCAGTTTCTTTTACTTCTTCTGTGTATAGGTGCGCATCTTCAATTCCCAGTGTTACACACATTTTATAACATCCAGTGTAGGCATAACTTTCATCTGTTGTTAAAAGCATCTTATAATCGTCTGGAATGTAAGATGCAATGATTTCTAAAATCTCGTAAAAAGGTGTCATAAAACACCTTTTAGATCAATACAACATCGCCGTTTAAAGCTTTGATTCGTTCATCAATAACGTCAAGGAATTTTTTTGTTTTTCCTTCATCCATAGATTTCTGGCGAATGACCTTTAAGACATCCAGATTCTCAATTTTGTCTATAGCCGTTTTAAATTTCCCAGCTGTTAAAGCAACTATCTTATTTATATCTTCATCTGAATATACGTTCTTTGCTTTAACTATTTCAAGTCCATCAGCATCAACTGTGTCAATGTCACCAAATTCAAACATCTTTTTACACGATGTCGTTAAATACTCATACTCTGCATGACTAATCGTCAAAATCGCCTCTGGCTTAATCAATACTTCTTTGCCCGGTGTAACAGCACCAAAATCAAGGATCAACTGTCCTTTGGAAACGTTTTTAATTCTTGCAAAATTACTCATAATTACCTTCCTTTCAATTCAAAAGAAGAAGCGACTTACGCTCCTTCTCCTATTACATGTACTACAGCTAAACCTTCTGGTTTTGTTACAACATGGCCAATCTGCTTATCATAACGATACTCCCAAGATTTGTCATCAAAGTTGTTTCTATGATCTGTTTCTGCATCACCTAATGTAGCTGCATAACCAATTTTCTGTCCAACGACCATAATTTTATCTGTTGGGACAATGGACTCTTGAGTAACAGGGTTTAATATTTCAGGCATATAAACCATCTTACATGCACGATAAGTTCCTAAAAGACCATAATTCTTAATTTCCTTATAAACCTCTTCAAGACCTTTAAACTCTTCAAATTTTTCAATTTCAGTCATCAAATCGTAATCACCCATGATTGTAGGGCGGCCGCCGACTTTCTTACGGACTCTATTGATAGCTCCGTCAAGGGAGGTTTTGTTAACGGTATTTGTTTTGAAATAATTTTCCTTATTAGAAGTTGCATTATATACCTGAGCAAGCAATTCCCAAACCATCTCAATACGCTTGATGTCAACTGCTTCCATTGCATCTTTGATTAAGGTAGCAAAAGAGTCTACACGACCAGTCTTCAAGTCACGTTTTAAACATGTAGGATGTACACCTAAATTGTAAAATGACATTTCTACCTCAGTTTCGTAATTTTGTGACATAGGCACTAATGAATCTGGTGCAGTTTTATATGCAACGATTCCTTTCTTATGTGTCTTGAACAAAGGGCGCTGACCAAGCTTAAAATGCTTCATATCAAAAACCAATTGTGTAATATCATTTTTATTGAAGTTGTCTTCGAGATACTGAGTGATGATTTCTGATATGTCTATCTGTCCATCACTGGTTCGATACATATTACTAAGCGCCTTTTCTGCTTTTTTAATAAGAGGATCATTTTCACTAATCTCGCCAGTATTTAACTTATTCGCAAGTTCCATAATCCCATTTGTAAATTTACTGTCCATATTGCCTCCTATAACATCCGCACTGCAACCATAGCTTCTTCGTAACCTGCCATAGCCGCAAATACTTCCATAACTTCCATAGTTACGGTTTCTCCATCTTTTGCTTTTCTTACTTTTCCTGCATCTGCTGATTCATGTCCAATGACACACTTATCTCCAACAGTTAATTCACCAACAAATTCAGTGGTTTTAAAAGCAACGTTATGAGCTCTTGTATAACAAACTACAGGCTCAAGCGTGTCCAACATATCATAATAACTTTCCTTGTGTTCTTTAAATTCAATTGCTAAAGTTACAAAACCAAAAAAATCTTTTGCTTCATCTGCAGTTGTTGGTTTTGTAAGTACAAAATTTGCAGGCTCATTATCAGTAGCAGCTACGAATTTTAAATATACTGCAGTACCTTTCTTCATATCTTCATTTACATGATAAAGACCAATTGGTACTGATCTATTTTCTACTGCTAAATATTTCTGTAACATTATTCTTCCTCCATCAATTTTTTGAGGGCTTCATCTAAGATTTCCTTATCAGACTTCTTGCCATGGCTTGTGAATCGTTGCTCTGCTACTTCGATATCATCATCTTCATCACTTGATTTGAAGTTTTCTGATTCCTTGATAATCAACTCAGCGAATTCTATCACGGTCAATTCAGAAAGTTCTTTTTCATCTTTCTCAACACCAAGTTTTTTCAGCTTCTCAGCTCGTTCTTTGCCGATAGCTTTTTTTTCAGCAACCTCGAACTTATCTTTATACTCTTTAAGTGCTTCACATGAAGTTTTTACCTCAGCCAGTTCCTTTGTCAGGTCAGCAATCTTTTCAGATGCTTTTTCAAGTCTCTCAGCCATTTCCTTCTCTTTCTTCTCATCTTCTGGGCTTTTTACAGAACGAGAAGACTCAAGTTGTTTCTTTAGAGCATCGTATTTTTCTTTCAGCTCATTATACGCTTTTTCGTAATCCACTTTCTTTGCCTCCTTTTTTATGATCTTTTCCGCAATTTCTATTGATTTTGCCTCTACAAATGCGGGATTTGCAACAACTGCTAATCCCATAAAATGTATTTTTTCGCATTCATTGTCATTTTTGATTACAAGGGACTCAATGCTAAAGAAAAGGTCGTTGACGTTATGTAGATATTCAATAACATCAGCGATCTTTATTAGGTAGTCCTTGTAAATCACCATTTCTACAATAATTCTAAGTTGCCCATCAGGGAACTTATAGCTATTGTCATTCAATTTTTGTTCGTCAATACAGGTTATTAGTGTGTCTTTGACGATTACAGGGTAAGCATTTGTTATATGACCAATTCTTTTTCTTTTATCTTCATTAAATGTACCTGTGTTAAAGTCAAAGGCGTGCCCAGTAGGGAAACCATATTTGTCAGGAACAATGATAACAGGCTTGTCTATCAATGTTTTGTAGGAACTGAGTATTTTATCTCTTGGAAAGACCGTCCCGTTTTCATTTTCCCCTTCATTTAAGGCATAACATTTTATCCGCATTAAATCTATGTCAGAAATTGAAGCAATCTCAATATTTTTTTTGCTTGTAAGATCAACACTTGTAATTTGATCCAAGTAACTATCACCACCTTCGTGATAAAAAAAGCTCTTACACTATATATGTTGAAATTTCACGAAAAAATCAGGTTTTTTATTGAAAAAAGTTTAAAAACTTTATTTTCTACTTCATCCCTGTCTTTCTCTTGCCTTCCGGACGAGCTTGTTTGTTGTTCGATTTGCTTTTATCTGTTTTTCTTTCGGACTCATTTTTCTCTGGCGCACCACCGTCATTTACAGTTTGCTGCCCTTGGAAAGGCTGTGCATGGAGCTTGAAAACGTCTTCTGTATCATCGCTGTTTTCTTTCTTCCGCAATAACTTAACATGGTCATAATCAAAACCACAACCTTCATACAGTAGTTCATATGGTAAACCTGCTTCTGTAAATAACTTTGCTAACAATTCAGTTTTGGCAGCTTTATCTATAACAACTTCCTCAAATCTTAAAGATGGGGCATACCTAGGGTCAATCTTGTTTCGTTTAAGTTCTGCCTTCCATAATCCTTCGATGATAGGGATGATAGGTTGTCTTACAGCTTCGATGGATTTACATAAACCTGTGAAGTTTACTATTCCATCAGAATAGGAGCCTCCTCCTTCACCACGCAGTAAGGACACAGAGACACCTAATGTATTAAGGATGTCTTTATCTATCTCGATAAACTTTTCGGCTCCGAATACGGCTGTTTCAGGCTCTATGAACTTCATATTAACATAATAGGGGACAGTCATTGATATAGAACCTGACATGTTCTGTAAAATCTTATCGTATTCTTGAATCAACGGTGTGGTAGGTATATTATCCTTATCACCGATTTGTGTTAGCATAATCTTATCAATTATTGCTGTTGCAGTAGACTTTTCTGCTGCTTTAAGTAAATTTTTATGCGCAAGGTCTTCAAAAGCGGGAAGGAGAACAGTTATTCCATATTTCTCATATTGAGAAGAATTTATTTTAGCAAAATACGCCTTATCAATATCTAGGATAGCTATTCTATTGCCGCTTTTCTGTGCTTTTAAAACCTCTTTAGGATAGGCTTTACTTATCTTTTGAAGGGTTTTGGAATCATAATCGTTGTTTTCATAGTCTTGATTTATCTTATATGCTATGACTTGCTTATTGTTCACAATATAGGGAACTACTTCTATTTGGTCAATTGGGTAGATATCCACTCTCTTTCCATTTCTGTCATAACAAGCTAAATTGCCTGTTTCTGCCAGTTCAAATATCATTTCTCTTACAAGCTGCACTAAACCAACTTTCTTATTATAATTCTTTATCACTTCTGCAGCCTTTTCATTGTCTTCGGTATAATCCAAATGTAATGCTGTACAACCAAAATCTCTATACATATTGATCAATCGCATAATAACGCCATACTTGCGATAGCAATACTTGCTATATGAAACTATATCAGCAATATTATCTTGAGGATTGGAAAACATTTCTTCCAAATCATAATCAGTAGGGCTGCCGTCAAAATTAAAAGTGCCTTTATAATATGTTGAATATTCATTTTCTAAAGATGATGCGATTCCACATACTAAAGGTTCTTTTTGTGATACATTTCTGTTTTTTTTATCTGCCATAATACCTCCTATCGCGCATGGAAGGCAATTAGTACCTCTCCACGTTTATTTCTGTCATCTCTTTCCTTTTTTATTAACTGGATCCCGTATAATCCATATCCGAGTGCAGACCAACGGTCTTTACGTTTTCCTTTACAAATAAATTTAACGAAACCACTATAAACACCGTTCGTTTCCATAAGCATAACTTCTTCTCTTGTAGACTTGGTTTCCTCTAAAAGTTTTTCTTCTTCAGAAGTAAATTCTCTACCTGTTTTCATATGTTCATCATCTCCTGCGTTTTGAGCATAAAGATGTAGCCATCCTTTTTCAGTAAAGTTTTTTATAGCATATCCGCATCTATGGTTTATCTCAGGTGTAGCCTTAATCCCATAAATAATTGGCACACCACCAGTAACTTCACGGTTTTTCATTGCAACTGGATCGTTCATATCAATTAGTGGTGGATACCATTCATCTTCTAAATCGCAATAATAGTGTTTCGCTAACTCGTCTGTTAATCCCTGTCCAATCGTCATCGTATCCATAAAAATTCTTATAACTTTAGGAAAGACTCTAAGTAGTTTCCTTAACTGAGCAGCTTGTTCTGTAAAACTTGCTCCATTCAACGGGACAATATAAATAAGATCAGCTTCCACATGATCTGGAAACCAATGCAGTTTAAACACCATCATAATAGTGTTATCTTGACCGTCGATACGAGCAACATCCACAGACATTACATATTCAAATTCATCAACACCTTTAGTTTCAATATGAAGTAAATCAGAGCAATTCATTAAGTCATCGTAATTTACCCATGCTTTTTCAGAAATTCTAGGGAACAAACCGAGATACTCCATTGCAAACTCTGATTCGATCATCGTGTTTTTAGCATCTTCGATATTACTTCTTTCCAATAGCCCACACTTAAGTCCAACTTGATAGGGAAGTGTCATTGTAAAATGCTTATTATCACCTTCAAGCATTGCTTTTGTCCATTCTACATACACCTTATAAAGCCAATTTGAGCGTCTGTCGGCAGTAGAAGCTAATATGATCTTGTTATTTGCTCCTTCACCTTCTTTTTGCCCCACTTTATAATCACGTTTTACAATAAGCATTGGCTTTATAACTTTCTCGTAAATGAACCTTGGTACATAGGCAGCTTCGTCAACAAGGACGATATGGAGTCTAGCCCCTCTGATTTTCGCTCCGTCTGTTCCAAGGGGAAATCCTGTTATCTTTGACCCATTGAAAAATTTAATTTCTGCAACCTGAACACTACATTTATAATCCTCTTCTTCTTGTTGAAGAAAAGGGGATAGATTACATAAACTATCTTTGTACTTTTCCTGAACTACCTGTTTTGCCTGTCTAAAACTAGGGGCGATTATACCAGCTAATGTATTTGGATTAAGTAGACAAAATACGACCAATATCAACATCGAAAGCCATGACTTTCCAAGACCACGGCACATAATGAAAATTGTAAAATCATATCTGAAAGCAGCCCTCATCATTATGCATTGATATAGATTTAACTTGATTCCTAAGACATCTTCACAAAACTCGTCTGGATGACTCTGATAATAGATTAGAGCTTCCTTATAAATTTCTTTTTTTAGCTTGTTTAAAGCTTTTTGAGACATCTTTTTCATTCAAGCATTTTCCTTTGTGCTTCAATGGATGTTTCAATAATAAAATCTACTTCATCAGGTTCGTAATGTTTAGGGTTAGGTACAAATTCACCTTCTTTTACCATGTTGTCTAACCATACAGTAAATTTATTTTGCGCAAGCTCCTCTCTTATATTTCTTTGCTTCTTGTTCCATTTTAAGGCTTCAAACGTTTCTCTAAGAGCTTTTCTTAACTTTTCTTCTTCTGCAACTACTGAAGACTTTCCCGCAGCTCTATCAGCATCAATGCGATATAGTGCAAGTTCTAGGCTTAATACACCTTTCAATGATGATTTATCAGCGCCATCATTGATTTCATAGTTATTCATGTAATTGATATATCTACCTTTTACATATTCACGCTCAGACGGGTTTACTATGCTTCCGATCCATTGAGCTATTTCATCATTTAGCTTTTCAGAGTTATCAGAGAAGTACGTTTCTACAATTTCCTGTTCATGCTCATCAAGATGCTCTGTTAATCGTTTCTGTGTTTTGATTTCCATTGCTTTCTTCTTGTACACATTCAATCCACACATTTTAAAATATTGCTTAACAGGATCAGTTATCAACTTCATTGTTTTTTCTTCTTTGATAACATCACCATCAGCAGTTTTCGTGATTATGTTCTTTGTAGAGACTTCTTTCTTACTATTCTCAGTCGCTTTTATAACGGCTGCATTCCAACATTCTTCTACGAAAGGCAGTTCACTGTCTTCATGAGAATTAAGATAGAATATTAAATCTTCTTTCGTTTTGATACTATCAGGTCTATTTTTTCTTCTGTATTTAGTTTTAGGAGCACTTGCTATTCTTCCCATAACGTATTACACCTCCTTCGCAAAAAGAAAAGATAGGCAGAGCCTATCGAGTGTTAAGTGTAATTTGTTTACTATCGTTGATTGCATATTTACCTTCTTTAAATACTGCCAAATGATAACCGTTTAATTGCATCGTATAAGAGAGCTTCCCTTTATTAGCATATTCTTGCTCCTTACACATACAACCTATCTCAACCGACAATTTTCCATACTTATAGCAGCTTGCTATCTTGTGGGTGTGTGCGATCAAAGCGACATTAAAATCTTCACCATGTTCTACAAAATAATCTAATGCCATTGAGCTTGTCTTTGCTGCAACTCTTGAAAAATTTAAAGGATGAGCCACTATCATGTCACGGTAATTCATGTACCATCTATCAATCACAATATAATCAAGAGGATCATATTTTGTCGTAATCCCTTTGATCCTATCATGCCATGAGAAGCCATTCACAATTTCATACAGAATGTTTTCAGAATGAAGTGTATTAAGCTCACTTGAATTTTTTGCTATGTAATTCGACCACCGCTGTTCGTGATTTCCAATTATCATGAATTTCCGAATGTTGGGCGTGATATCCTGAATCTGCTTTAAAAGCTTATGAGTTTCCATCATCTCATATACAAGTGGATTTGTTTCGAGGTGGGGGAAGGAGCTTACAGCATAACAGTCAACTACATCGCCTCCAAAAATAATTGTTGAAACCTCGTGCTTATGCTTTTTTACAACATCCAATATGTCTTCTCGTTGGAATGGAATGTGAAGATCAGATAAGACGAGGACTTTTTCAATACCGTCATTTTTCAATTTTTGACGATATGTCTGTTTTACTTTCTTTTTTCTAGTAACAAAATACCGCACCGTATCACTGGAAACTGATATTCCAAATTTTGTAGCCAAATCCATAGCTATTTGAGTATATGTTTTTCTCCCTTGGAGGAATTGGTCTTCCATGTAAGCTATTTGCTCTTTGCTAATCTTTTTATGCAAAATTTCACCATCCTTAATGTTCCTACACTATATATGTTGAAATTTTAAGGAAAAATCAGGTTATTTCTTGAAATTCATTCATAATTACAGAAATTCGGCTCATGGAGTTTCGCTTTTCTTTCTCCATAGTATGTTTGTACTGGATATTCAACATCCTTTTTGTCGGCAGCTAAGATGTACGATGCTAAAGTGCTTAAACGATGCTCGACTAGATCAGCAGCATAATTTTCTTTGGTAGTGGGAAGCAGGAATCGAAAATATTGTTCATGTGATGATATAAGGTCATCCACATAATCAATGCGCTCTTGTAGTGAGTATTCACTTGGTAATAAAATCTTCAAAGAGCCTAAATAGATGAAATATTGCATTTACTGTCTAAAGCCTCCATTCTATATAATTCTAAAATCAATTTTTCTACTGCTCTTTGAATTGTCTCTCCAACTGACTGATGCTTTACTGCCTTATTATCTACCTTTGTGTAATAGTCAGCAATTTCTTTATAGGTATGACCGCTCATATACATTTTTAAAAATTTCTTTTGCCGCTCAGATAAATCAACTTTTTTAAAAGCATATTCTAAAAAATACAAAATTTCTATAGTTGTCTCATTCATTTCTGACTTGTCTGATACTTGTAAAGTATAATAAAGTTTTAAAATCTTACTCATCATTCGGTTATCTAATTTGTGCTGATGGATTATAGATGCAAAATCTAATGATGATCCCTTTTTGTGCTGATAATTCACGTATTCAATCTTTTCTAAACGCATTGTCCTCCTTCCGAAAATAGGGTATTTATATGTTAGATATATTATATACCTGATAATCGTAAAAGGTTATTTTCTCTCAATATAATATGTACATTCTAACGTATGTATGATATAATAATAGTGTAAATAAAAGGAGAAAGCAAAATATGAATAATTTGAATTTGCACGATAACAACGTGCCATCAAACACTGCATTTAATCCAGTAGGATACACAAACACACTAAGTGATAAAACGAAACTTGTATATGTGAGTACAATACTTGAATTCTTTAACGTTAAAAAGTTGGAAGATGTGACAATCGACAAGATTCAGAATGTAGACACAGACATGGCTAATGCATGGGCTGTGTCAATGCTAGAACAAGGATTGAAAAAATCTACTATCAACAAAAAAATGTGTGCACTTAGAAATTTTTATAAGTTTTTATGTAGACGTTCCGTCGGAGTCATGACGTTCAACCCCTTCGATACTGATGAAGGTGCTATCAGATATAAAAATGCTGTTTCTGCAATAAGTTCCTGCAAGACTTTATCTCCGGAGGAAATTCAAACAATGGTTTCTGTAGCAAGTTCAAAAAAGGGAATAGAAGGTTTAAGAAACAAGATCATCATGAATCTACTATGGTCTACAGGAATGAGAAGAGAGGAAATTATAAACTTGAGGATTGGAAATATTCAGCAGCAGTATGATGATGGGAAGTTATGTCATGTGTTTTCATTTTATGGAAAAGGCGATAAGCTTAGAATTGCAGGTATTACAGATGAAGTGTATGCCGATATTATGACTTACATCGAGAAACGAAAACTTACAATCCGAGACAAAGATGAACCCATGTTCATATCTCACTCATCGAATAGCGATAAATCAAAGCCTCTTAGCGATGACACGATCTACAGAATTGTAAGGGATGCTGCAAAAGGAGCTGGACTAGATCCAAGTAATATTCACCCTCATACACTCAGACATACATTTGCGACAATAACCTACAGGAGTGGAATGGGAATAAATGAGCTGAAAGACGTAATGGGGCATTCTTCTATTAACACGACAAACAGGTACATTCATACCAATGACACAATGTCAAAAGCAGTCGAAGCTGCAGATCAGATGATGAATATGATAAATGAAAAGGCCATGTAATGATTCCATGGTCTTTTAAATATGTGATAATGATGTTATAATGTCCCATATAGATGGAGGGAATTTTATGAAAAAGTTGATTATCACGGTTTTAAGTATGATTATTTGCTTAGGATTAACAGCATGTGGGGGAGAGTCTACGGATGATAATACCCAAAACAAGGTAGAGAATGAAGAAGAAAAAGTTCAAGAAAAATCAAATGAAAGCATTAAAGAAATTGAACTAGGGGAAAAAGTAATAGTTAAAGATATAGCAGAATTTACTTTTGAAAAGATAAAATGGCAAGAAGAAGTTAAACCGTCAAATACTGAAGGAGTCTTTACATATTTTGAAAAAAGGAATGGGGAAACATTTTTAACTGTATCAGGAAAATTAAAAAATCTTTCAAATGCTGAATACAATCCCCAATTTATCACGAATGTGATTTTGCAAATAAATGGAAAATATGACTTTAATGGAGATTTTAACTGTGAAGTAACAGAAGGAACTGGTTTCCATGGTAGTCCAAAGCCTTTGCAAACATTAAATGTAAAGATGATCATACCAGTCAGCAATGAAGTAAAGGATGAATTTAAAAATGGTAAGATAACACTGAAAATGGTTAGTGATTCAAGTAAGATTCAAAACGCTGATGATGACACTGCCTTTGAGACGTTCGTATTGAATTTTAAATAGTCTAATTTTCACTTTCTTTGGAGTATATATATTTATATATATACTCTTTCTTTTATATAATATAATAACCTTTATAAGTAAAATGTATAAGTAATATTAAAGTGTAATATTATTTGACTTTATATTTACTTGTCTTTTTATTATTCACTACGTTCATAATAAAAGAGACAAGTTCGAGCCTTACTCACTACGTTCGTAGTCTCGGATAGTCTATATCGACAGAGAATGATAGATATTAAAAGTGTATTTATTATGATAATAGAATAAATATTCACTGATATATAAAATGTGAGATTGGTTGTATGACCTTTAAATTGATTATGAGCCTTGAATCAATCCGTTTGAGAGACTTTTGGATGCTTGGTGAGTATTTGTCTATCAGAAGTAAATTGCGAAGCTTATACGATTAAAATTCATGGGTAGTATAGAAACGGTTTGAATAAATGAGCTGACGATCATAAATTGGTAAAGAGGGTGATTTTTATGATACACCCCTTATTTTTGCCTGTATGAGCAGAGTATATGGTAAAGACGAGTATCAGGTAGGGGAAGGGGATTAAAGCTTGCTGAACGGGTCATTTGAAGGCTTATATCAAATTTTAAGATTAGATCGTTGGTGCTATATGTTTTTTTGTACAATTATAAGACAGATCGTTCATTGCTGCATAATTAGCATCAAGAGGTGATAAAGTGCAATATCGAAACAACATAATAAGCAACATAAAAATACAACAGGAAAATCACTGTTTTCGAGCTCTCTTTGAGCTCTTTTTTTGTTGGATAAAACAGGGTAAAATCATAGGAAAAATCGTGCGAAAAATAGCCTGAAAATATATGTAAAAGAGGTGATTGAAAGAAGGAGAATAAAAGTACCAGGAATAAACATGCCCCCCCCTTTATAATGATGAGAAAAAGCCTATAGATAAAGGATAATTTGAATATTGTGTGCGTTGACTAGGTGGGCGGTTTTTCAACGATTTACAAAAAAAAGAGGTAGTAAACTACCCCCATCGGTCGTTAGAATAGGCATTTTAACTTGCCGATGCCATTGCCGAGACAATCATGTTGAATTTTAGTGATATTGCTAAAAATGTTAAGACTAACAATTTTGATAAAATGCCAAGTTTACTTTGCGACTATACGTAGTATTACTATACTTTATACTACTTCCCACAACACTATCACACCACGATATAACATTTGCATAACTTGTTATATCTTATTGCTGCTACTCTTTGCCCTCTTTGTCTGCTGGATCCATGGTCGGGTCAATGTCATATTCGTTGTAAGACACAAGCTCTTTATCAGTCCTATTGTCTATTATTGATACTCTACAGTTATACTCTGAACATAGCTCCACTAAGTCTTTAAGATATATTTTATCTTTGATTATCTTTTGATGTAGGTTACTTTTACTTGTACCCTTTAACGTTGCATAGCTAGTCAAGTTAATGCCTTTTATCTTAATAAAGCCTTTTGTTTTGGCTTTTATACTCATTATTTCACATCCTTTTTTTTATGCCTATATATAGAAAGCTAAATGCATAAAAACAAATTTACAAAAATATTTTTAAAAAAGTTTAGAAAAAAGCTTTACATATGTTTAGATATTTGCTAAACTATAGGTGTCAAAGGACAGGACGCAATAAAGGCTACCAACCAAACACACCTATCCAATGACAGAAATAACCTTTACAAAAACATTTTTAAAAAAGTTTTGAAAAAAGGTTGACAAGGTAACCAAAATTGGTTATCATGTAATCGTAAGGTAACCAAAGATGGTAACCTTACAGAAAATCATCACTAGAAATAGTAGAAATTGAATTGCCGTTCTTATCGACTATTTCCAGTGAATAACCAAGGTATTCACAAAGCTTTACTAAGTTTACGGCTTTAACATTCTGGTTAAAGGTTCGATTAAAATGTTGCTTGAAAATTCCAGTTTTCTTACAATATCCGGCCTTAGTTTTACCAGTTTGTTCTAAAAGCTGATTGACTTTATCTAATAACATTTGTGAAAACCTCCAGTCAGTAGGTCGACATAAAGAACCTACACGTTATAACTGATAGACAACAGGCCATTCGGGCGTGCCTACCAATCAATAAAAATCGTACCGGCGCTAACCTGTGACGTTAACAGGATTCAAGAATTTGGCTCTTTGACAATCGAATCAGCAACCCGAACTATAAAGCAATCCACCTATAAGGTGAGCGCTTGGAATCCTCCTGCCAAGTTGTGGATGGTTTTCCCAAAAAGGGTAATCATAGGGTGTTTGCTGATACTGTTTAGTGCCTATCGGTACAATGACAGTATAAATAAAATAACAAGAAAAGTCAATTCCTGTATGGCTATGAAAATAAAAAGGCGTGCGCCTTAATTGCACTTGTGCCGTTTTCCTTGGACGAGTGCAGCAATACCACAGAATGCGCTTATTCCGCAAAAAATGGTACTTAGAATGAGTAAAACAATTTTTAACACGCCTCCTTTCGTGAATCTAAAGGGGCAAAACAATTATATCATAGCTACGCAGTTTTGAAAATAGAGGCTCAATGCCTCATGTATAAAATGGATTAGTAACAAGGTCGGTGAATAACTGGCCTTTTGTAATAGGAGGAAAGAAAATATGGAAATGTATGAATTAGTACCTACAAATCAAAAGAGTTTTTATGGCAAAGCTATCGTGGTAAGAGACGAAGCAGGAAATAAAACACTATATAGTTATAACACACCAATTATCAAACGTTCTAATTCTGGCGAGCTTGTCAGATTATGGGATGGTTGGAGTGCTACAGTAGGCAGACATATAAAAGCTTTTTGTGGATTGAATAAGACAGGTTTCATGGCTTTACCAGTACAAAATACAGGAGGAAAATGAGAATGTTAGATGGTACAAAGAAATATAGCATGGAGAAGTTTGGAAAGAAATGTTTTTTGTTAGGTCAAGACAAGGACGGAATTAACTATTTTCTTGAGGCGGCCACATGGAATTGTGAATGGTACTGGGGCGGCGGATACGTCGAAACATACACAAATAACCGTAATCCGGTATTATCAAAAGACATTGAAAGTCACCAACATTTTGATGGACTTTTCTTTGGTGGACGAAAAAATGGCTTTGATACATTTAAGGAATTTCTGCCAGTTAATCCTTTTACTGATTCGGAAATTTGGCAAATATGCGAATTGATGAAATCGTTTTATATAGCGCGAAAGTATGCCGAGATGGTTTATACAGGCGGTGCACATTATACAAAAAATCCAGCTGCTGAAATTATAAAATCAGAAGATGAATACAAGCGTATAAATAACATCGTAATCCCAGCTATTATGGAATCTTTATATGAAGTTTTGGAGGAGGTAGCAGCATGAACGAATACACAAAACAAGCATTAGACTTTTTAAAGAAAGCAAAAGCAACTTGTACCATTGAATTTGGCGGTTGTACTATAAATCGTGATTGGGAAGAGAAAGAATACAGGAATTTTTATAATGTTACCATTTCTTCTCCTCGTTGTTCGATGTCGTTTGTATTTTGGGATTCTATCCATAATACAGAAATTTCTAAAATGACATATTCCGAATATGCAGAAAAGCGTTTTAGATGTCAATATGAATATTTGACACATTCAAATAAAGCAAAAGCAAGAAGGGAGCTAAAAGAAAAGAAAGCCACCGCAAAACCTACAGAGTACGATATTTTAGCTTGTTTAACTAAATATGACCCCGGAACTTTTGAAGAATTTTGTTGGGAATTTGGATATGACGAAGATAGCAAAACAGCCGACAGAATTTATATTGCGGTAATCAAGGAATATAAACAGCTCGAAAGAATTTTTACCACTGAGCAAATGGAAGAATTACGGGAAATCAATTAGAGGAGGAAAATAAAAATGTATGAAAGAAAAACAATTGACTGTTGGTATATTATGAGTAATTACGGTTATGGTTGGGACATCGAATGCAGCGAATACACATATAAAGACGCAAAACAAACGCTAAAAGAATATAGGGAAAATGGTGGCGGTTGCTATAGGTTAGAAAAACATAGAGAAAAAAGGAGGTAACACCATGAAAACACTGTATCAGCGACTTGTTGAGGTCATGAAACCAGAAGAAATCGACCATCACAGCAGTGACCTGTATGTAAGGATAACAAAAGAAAGCAAACGAATCATTGACGAATACTATGCAGAGCATCCAGAGTTACATAAACATATGTTTGTAAGTATTTTTGAATCAAATATACCACCTCGTTGTTTGTGGTATGACATCGCATTTGCATATGACCCATTTTGGGAGGAGGCGCAAAAGAAATGAAAAAAGCAGGAGCAATCTTCACACTTCTGCTCGTGACGTTAGTCTTAGCAACGTTTACAGCAGGATTTTATTGTGGGCAGCAGCATACACTTGACAATCAAATTGTAACTAACACCGATCGCACGGAAGGAAACTACCTTGTGGATCTAAACGGGAAAACATACTACTACTGGTATGAGGAATAGGGAAGGTAGGAAAGTAATGAAAAATTTACCAAGTGGGTACAAAAACGGGCAGTATATGCTTGTGAAGTCCATTGTGCAAAAGTATGCACATATGGCGAAAGAAGTACAACTGATTAAATGCAATACTATGTATAGAACGTTTGCACCTGAAGAGCTTATATCAGCAGAGCTGTATGGGCACTGGCATGTACATACGTTTGATTACAACCCTGTGACATGTTCATTAGGGATATGGACTGTAGAATAACTACAGTCTTTTTTATTAAACTAATCCATTTTAAACACGAGGTATTGAGCTGTGCACGGTATTTTGTACCGTGTCATAAGACAATGTAAAATAAAAGAAAGAGGTAATATAAATGAAATTATCAGAATTAAAAAAAGAGCCGTTTAAATGGGAAGATATGCCTTCATATTTCCGCTTAGGGAATAGTAGATATTGTACATTTATTAAGCTTTCCAGTGTAAAAGAATGTTCTAATCCATATGCTTATATCGAAGAAGAGCCATGTCAGAATCATATTTGCAGGGTATTAAGCCCAGAAAAAACATACAATGAAGCTCTTGTAATTAGAGATGATGGAACGGTATGGAAAATTCGTTTAGATTGTTTTAAAGATGTCGTTTTATTAGCATTTTAAAAAAAATGTTTTACAAAAATACTTTTTACATTGTCTTGTGATACGGCATAAGCCGTATGCAGATTTGTTGGATAACAACCGACCATCTGCAGTTGGTGTGAGGAGGTGAAACCATGAAAAAATCATACCAACTAAAAAAGCCCGTAAAGCGTGTACTATGGTTGACGGCCACGGTACTACTTGGGGCTTTTGTCTTCACGACTAATAGGGCACTTCTCATTTCATGGCTGGCAGTGCTGCTATTAGCCACGCTATCTATTGATTTTTAATAGATAGCTCAAGGGGTGGAGGTTGATATCTCCATCCCTACTATATCAAAAATACAGTAATTATACAATATAAAAAAGAAGGCTAACCCACGACAGCCGCCTTCAATACTCATTCTACAACAATTCGCCATTGGTGGCAAGGAGGAAACAAAATGACAAGAGAAGAATTTGTAAATAATACTGGATGGAAAATGACATATGAAGAATTCCTTATGTGTGATTGTACAATTTGTAATAAAAAGGATTGTGTGCACAGGGATGCATTTAGAAGAATGCCCCGCATAGATGGCGGTCTGGGGCTTTGTCCTAATTTAAAGAAAGTGCAATGAGTAATTATGAGGGGTTCTTCCCCTCTTCCCTAAGTGGGAAAGGAGGATGAAAAAGTGAAAACATATAGAGCAGAAATTGAGGATGATAATTTTGAAATTATTTTTGCAGATAACGATTATGATGCTATGGAAGAATATTTGAATCTGTCAAAAGAAGGTCACGATATTTTCAATTTATTCGAGTTAAATGAAGACAATGATGTAATAAGGACGATTGCGTAATCAAATAAGGGCATAGGAGACATAATTTAAAAGGAGGAAACCCAAAATGAAGGGTAGCGAACAAGTGTCAAACAAGTATTCAGTTAATTATCATTCAGGTATTACATATGAGTTTGATAACGTTTGTGAAGCAATGAAGTTTGCAGATAATAATGCAGGATATTCACAGCGTAATATCACGATCGAAGATAAATTGGGTAACACAATCGCTGAACGTACCTGGTATGGTTGTAAAGATGGAATCAGCCTTTGTGAAAATCCTATCTCGTTTGGTGATTTTGGATTTTATGATGATTGGTGTACTTTTGATGTAAGAGAAAGGTTAAAGTCATGAAGAATAATGAAAGAGAAGTCACGCTTAAAATGATTAAACAGCAGGTAGAAATATGGGGTGATTATTATTATGAGGAAGGTGAATACAGAGACGATACGATATTTCTTGAGACTGAAAACGGTGACACTGCAATATATGACCCCTATGTGAGTGAGTGCATGAGGTTTGATGTTGACCCTGTTAAATATTATGGTAAGCAAGCGTACGAGGATTGGCTGGGAAAAATGGCAGAACATATCAGAAAAAACGGAGTGAAATAGCCATGAGATGGATAGAAAGAGGGTAAAAGGATGAAATTAGATGGCACAAAAATCATAATTGAAAGCAGACGGGAAATTGATTTGCTGCAAGATATGATAGATTTATATACTAAGAATAATAAAGACATTAGCGAATCAGCAAAGCGTGAACTTCTGAAGTTAAAGGGGCAACTTGAAGGTTTATGGTTTTGTTGGTAAGAAGAACATGTATTCAAAATTTTAGGAGGACAAAGGGATGCAAAAGAAGCGATATAAAGATAATTACGGCGGTGGCTTATCTATTTCAAAATGTCAGACAGGCGGTTTCCGCCTTAAGTGTTGGATATATACAGGCGAAGTGTATTATAACAAGGTTTTGAAGACAGAGCTTGCTTGTAAACAGCAGATGGGTAGATTGACAGATGGGTATGTGGAAGTGAAGTAGGAGGTAAGAGGATGAATGATATACATTATTATGAACTATGCTTCTTCCATGACGAAGACGATTCAATGGCAACACAAGGAAGATGCAGCTTTTGCATAAAAACTGAAATATCGCCTGTTATTTCTAACGATGTAGCATTAAGTATTTTGTTTGGTGATAATCCGTCTGAGTACGATAAAGTATTGATGGCTAATTTAACATGCATAATCGAAGTAACTGCCGAGGAAGCAAAATGGTTATTTGATACTGACGGTCTTACTATACGAATCGAAAAGGAATATGGTGTATTTTATACACGATAATCAAAATAAAAGGAGTGATTTTTAATGGAAATTCATTTTTTTAAATTAACTGTGCTCGATGCACTTGTTATAGATGGGAAACGTTATAAAAATGTTAAAGCTTTCAAATTAGAAATATTGGAAGATGGAGAAGTGGAAATAACATTTGATGCTGATAATGTAAAGACTACTTTAAGAGGACGTGCTGATGCTACTGTTCAAGTTTTAATGGGATTTGAGGAAAGTGAAGTTATTGAATAGTTAAAAAAAGAAAGACAACTACAAAGTTGCCTTTTCACTAGAGCTATAATAAATTAACATAAGCTATTCGCTGATGGATTTTACCATTCCAGTGCTCATTAAAAATTTTGAAAACACGGAATTTCTGAGACATCGAATTGGTTAGGATATCTCCAATCTCAATATTGGTAGTAGGACGAAATCCTATAATGGGAATCCCTTCATGTTCTCCATAAATCCCAATGGTGTTCTCTACTAAAATATCATTACGATGAATTTCATAGGACTCCCCATTGATTTTTAAAGCTATTTCTAGTGGTTCCAAGCTCATAAATTACACCCCTTTTATTTAAGTATAACAGAAATAGGGGTGTTTTAAAATAAAAAGGAAAGAAGGTATTCATATGAAGTCAAATGAAATAAAACCTCTCGTTTGGAATAATGAGAGGGTTTTGACAACAAAACAAATAGCAGAAGCTTATGGTTGTAAAGAAAAACAGATAAGACAAAACTTTAACAATCATAAAGACCGCTATAAAGAAGGTAAACACTATTATACGTTAAAAGGGAGTGATTTAAAATTCTTTAAGGATTATGTTAACTCAATGGAGTACGTCGATAACATCGACTTAGTTGATAAACGAGCACCGCATACAACTATATACACTAAAAAGGGTGCGTTTATGGCGGCTAAGCTTATTGACACAGATAAAGCGTGGGATATGTACGAACAGCTTGTTGACCACTATTTCACTGTGAATGATGCTGTCAATAAGCCAGCTCTTCCATCAGATCCAAATGAAATACTCAAGCTGATTGTACAAGCAAACGAAAATGTCTCTAAACGTGTTACAGCTATTGAACAGGATAATATCGTTATGAAGGAACAAATGAGCACTATAAATGATGTTATCATCCTTTCAGCTGAGCATTGGGAGGAGGTCAAGAAAGTCGTAATGGAAAGAGTACATGGCATAACAGGGAATGTATCTAAACAAAGAAAACTGTATAGGGGATTATGGAAGGCTATGCAGGAACGATATAATGTTACAAAGTGTAAGCAGATTAAGGACAAAGATTATGCAGATGCTATTGAATTTATCAATAATTGGGAAGGAGTAAGCTGACATGGAAGAAAAATTGAGATTAGCGTTATTTACAGAAAGAACAAATGTTTTTATCCATGGAGATGATGTTGATGTGGACAATCCAAAATATACCATGGATATAGTAGGTAATAAGCTTTATTATCGTCATCCAAGGTTTAGTGAAGCGCTGGTGGAGTTTCCGCTTGAATTTGCATTTCAAAATTTGCCAGATGAATATTTAACTGAACATGCGAAAGTATATTTTTGTACATGTAACTGGTACGAGCGTAATATATCTTGGGCGAAACCATATTGTAATTTATGGGATTTCGGAGGGTTAGACAACTTTTATGGAAGGACTGCTGATGATACATGGGCAGTATATGAAGATTTTTATGATTTTGTGAAAGAGCTGTCAGTAGAAAACAGGGAATATCTGGACTTGTTGATCGCTTTGAATAAATATTCTGGTGATGAAGGAGATGGATTTGAACAATATGGTAAAATCAGTGAAATTCCGGATGTTATCCCTTTAGCTTACACAACATCTGATAATGGAGATTTTGAGGTTCGAGTAGAATTTGACCTGAAAAATTTAAAATGGAAAGAATATATAAATGAAGATTTATTCAGGGAAGAAAAGATGTCTTTGCACGATTTTATTGACAAACTTAATGAATGCGAATTTATGATAGTGTTGCATGATGTACTTGCAGCTGCAAATATAATCGAGGAGAATAACGATATGAGCAAATATGAGATGGTTGGGACTTATACAGATAATAAAACAGGTACACAATCTGTTTTGACATGTAGTATTGAAGATAACACGGTTGTGTTCAATAATTTTAATAAAGGTAATGCAGGTTCGTGGACAGATAGATTTCCATTAGACGAGGCGATAGGTGAAAAGCATAACGGAGAGAAATGGTTTTCTTTGCTTTATAATTGGCTCCATGATGGAAGGAGGTACATTAAATGAGTGCTTGGAATTCTAGAATGGTATATCTTTTGACTGAGGAGTACATAAAAGATACCAGTGTGTTTCAAAGCAGTATTATATGTGCTTCTACAGATAAACAGTTTTGTAATGAACAGATGAAAGAGTTGATTAAAGCTGACATATATGAGCTTTTCAAGGAAAATGGTGCAAATCAATTAGACAATAATACTATTTGTTCTTGCAATGAGGATTCCGAGGAATATGTCATTTATCAAATTCATGAATTTGAGCTTAACAAGCCATGGGTTGATTTTAGAGACAGCTCACAATAGGAGGAAGTGAATATGAGATATAAAATTGGAGATCAGGTGAAGGTTAGAAGAGATTTAGTGGTTGGAAGGGATTATAATGGTTACACTTTTCTGTCGGAAATGGAAAAATGTAGAGGAAAAATTCTATTTGTATTTGACTATATAGAAGGAGGATATAAACTGACAAATGCTCCGATTACATGGACAGAAGAAATGTTTGAAACACTTGATGTTAAAGGTCTTAATAGTCTTGAAAATGGTATGACTTGTGAATTGAGAGATGGAGTTATTTGTAAATTATTGGAAAACGGATATGGCACATATTTTCTTCACAAAAATGGAATCTTATCCACTGATTTAGATGAAGAGTATTATGATGACTTAACTTCACGTTCTGATAGCGATAATGATATTATGAAAATTAGTGTAAGTGATAATCCTTTTGATTTCACGCATGGGGCAATCATATGGGAACGTGAAGAGGCTGTTGAAATGACTTTGGATGAGATTGAAGAAGCACTTGGATATAAAGTTAAAATTGTAGGAAGCTAAGGGACAGCATAAAGCTGTTTTTATTTTAGAAAAGAGGACGAGATAAATGGAAAAGAAATTTGAATTGACTAATATATCTATAGAAAAAAACGGAAGAAAACTATACAGAATTAAAGCACTCAAATCGTTCCAAAAAGTGAAGGTGGGTGAGTTAGGAGGTTATGTAGAAAAAGAAGAAAATCTATCTCATAAAGGTTCTGCGTGGATATCAGATGATGCATTAGTATATGATAATGTAATTATACGTGATAATGCACTTGTACGTGGCAATGCAATTGTGTGTGATAATGCAATTGTGTGTGATAATGCATTAGTATATGATAATATGATAATACTTGGTAATGCATGGATAACAAATATAGGCGATGTGCTAACTGTATCTCATATAGGTTCAAGGTATGATACGACAACATTTTTCAACACATTTGACTCAATTGAAGTTAAATGTGGATGTTTTAGGGGAGATATTAACGAATTTGAGAAAGCTGTAGAAGCCACACATAAAGGCTCTATTTATGAACAGCAATATAAACTAGCTATACAATTAGCAAAAATAAGTATTAAAAAAAGGAACTAAGAAAAGAGGATTATATATGGAACTTATAGATAGAAAGGTAGATGAAGAACTTAATCTAAAGCAAGTAACACGAAGTAATGCAAAAAAATACTTTAGTGATGGAGTTGTTATATACGCCAGATTTATGGATAACATATGGGCAGCTTACGTTAAGGATGTCGATATTGATTTCCCTGATATCGACTATTCGGTGCGGTGCTATGTACAAGAGGATGAGCAGCCTGTCATTATTTGCAAAGATAAAAAGATTCTGCAGAATCTTGCCAAACATAATATTGTTGGCACTGTTGTTGATTGTATAGATGCGGAATTGATGAAAAACAGAGTAGTTTACTATTATGGTGACAAGAATATTGGTATTAAAGAAGCTGGATCGTGTAAGGCCTTTTACGAGGTTTGCAGGTGTCTATCTGCTGATGACAAGATTAAGTTCAACAAATATGTGTGTAAAAGGGAAACGTTTTTCTTATAGGAATACTTGAAATTATATCTAAAATGAATGATAATTTCTTGTATAGAATGGAGCTGATATTTTGAGGAAGATGCTTGAAAAGAGATATAATGTAAAAATTGAACAAACTAAGTATGGCTATATCCTTCATGTAGATGATAGAAAAATATCATTTCATTATGTGCGTGATATAGTGAAATATTTAAATCAGAATTATGCAGACAGGTGTAAATAACCTGTCTTTTATTATGGAGAATATGGAGGAGAATATGTCAGATAAGTTTGAATTATTAGGTAAGATGAACCTTACTATTCGTGGGCTGAATGTCAATATCAGCAAATTACACAGAGAAATTGATAGTCTCTATGAAAAGCTTGATATCAATAGTGATGTGAAATATGCCATTAGAGACATTAAACAGATGGAACAGGAGCTCCATGAGAAAAAAGAATATTGTAAGAAGCTGTTAATTAAGATAGATGCTTGGGAACAGTGTCGATATATACTGTTTGAAAGGTCTTCATATAAAGCACCGAATCAAACCTATATGGAGGCTTTGGAAGCTTTAAAACGATATGACGAAAATTATGAAGCTGCCCTTCTTCAACATGGTGAAAATATTGTTAGTGAACCGGTGTACGAAAATCAAAAAGCAATTGACCAATTAGAAAGTCTGATTGGATGTCAGTTTAGTAAAAAAGAACTTGGCTATATTAGACTTAAAACGCTAGGTTATGACAGTACACTCAAATATTGTATTGATATGTCAGCAGAAGAACAAGAAGATTTAACTAGCAGCATTGAGCAGAAGCTTTCTCAGCAGGAGGTACTGATTGGAGACGGACTGTAAAGGAAAGAGTATGGTATTTACATCGAAGGATTATTCTCATTTTAAGCGGCTTTGCTACTGATAAAATTGGATGCTTGATAGATATTGAAAGAGGGATAGGTGACGATTATGGAATATAAAGTCAAGGTATTTTTGAATACAGAATTTGAAGTTGAAGCATCTTCAATGGAAGAAGCTGAAGCTGTTGCATGGCCGCAGGTCTATGAAAATGCTATTGAGCATGGTTTTGAAATAGAAGTTGAAGAAATGGACAAAGATTTGCGAGACAAGTTTAATTATTATTTTGAAATTGTTTATAATGCTTTGAAAAAGAAAAATTATATAGATTTTATAGAGATTATGAATAACCCTGACTTAAAATATGGATTGTATTATATCACACGATGTTACCATATTGGATACAGTTTTGCAGAATACGGATTATGCAATATGGTGATGCTGATGAATGGTTCTAATAGCAAATATTTGAATTACCATGACCTGCAAAAAATAGGGATAGACAGAAAAGAATATGAGCAATGCTTTTGTGAATTTAAGAAAGTTGGCATCCCTATAGTTACAGTATCAGTACAAGAAAAAAAGAACGAATTTGCAGGAGAATTTGGATGGCTTTCTCCTACAGGTGTATTTACACCATCACCATTTGGAACTCATGAGCAAACAGCTAGTGAAATAACAGAGAAGAAGCACCTTGCAACTGATTTTCGCTTATGGATAAGAAAGCAAAAAAAAGAAGAACAAATTTTTATGAGTTTATATAGAGATTTTCTAATCCATGAAAAAGGATATTGTCTTATCCACAACCCATCATCCAATGGTGGATATATTGTTACAAATCATAAAAAACTAACAAAGGCTCAGAACGAATTTTTGTTTGGCTATTTTATGGATCTAGGGTATGCATTAAAAGCCGAGCGATTTATAGAAAAATAATAAAGGAGAGTAAAGAAAATGAAACTAACTAAAGAAGAATGCCAAAAAGCATTGAGTGTTGTTGAAAATTTAAAAGGAATACCATGTCCTGTATGCAGGGAGAATGAAACAGACGATACAGTTCTGTTTGATGAAAGCCAAGAGTTTGTAAAAGATTGTGATGTACTCTGCGAGCTCATAAGAGAACATTTTGAACTTATAGAAACAGCAAAACAACTTCAAGATGAAGTTGATAAATACAAACACGAATATTTTGCGATGTGTGATTTGATAGAAAACCCTGTGCCCTTAAATTTCGAAGAATTAAAAAAAGGTATGTGGGTGTGGGATGATAAGAAAAAATGGTATAGGAAAATAGTTATTCTTTTTGAACCCTGCCAAGAACACCCTAAAGGTAGTTTTAAATCATATGCAGATTCATGTGAAACAAGTTTAGATTTTATAGAATTTAAAGAAAACCGTTTCTATCGCGGGGAGGTGCAATAAATGATGTATACATGGACTTTTAATCCAAATAATCCGTGGCCAAATGATACGTTTGATACTATCGAAGAATGCTTGGGTGAAGCACGATGTAACCCATACTATGAAGGTCAGATTATTTATATTGGTGAAGCAATACCCTACACATTTACTGTTGATGCAGAGTATATGTTGGATAGATTGTCAGAGCAGGCATTTTATGAGGTAGGAGAAGTAGCGGATGATTGGCCTTATGGTTATCGCAGTGAAGATTTAGATAAACTAGCAGAAAAATTAACTGAATGCGTTACAGAATGGTTAAAAGAACACAATGATTTGCCAAGCTTTTACAAAGTTAGCAATGTTAGAGCGATAGGAATAGATAATAATGAAAAAATACAATAGTATAGACGGCCGTATACATACAAACAGCAGGTTGTGGTTTGCTTTCCGGATGGCAGTGAGGAGTTAGTATATGAAAAAATATCAAGAAGCACTAAATAGAATATTAGATAATGACTACGATTTTCCACACGATTTTTATGGGGAAGATAAAGCTACTACGAAAGAACGTGATGCCGATATTTTGCAAGAGTTAATCGATAGAGAAAACAATAGCAAGACAGCAAGAGAGATGTTTAAAGAATTAGGGTATGAGTGTGATGATTCATACGATGATTGTATATATTTCACAAAATACTTCCAAGAAACAAAAGTGAATTTTCAAATTTGTTTTGATTTAAAAATCAAACAATGTGAATTGAATGCAGATTGTGATTGTAAAGGATTAATTCTTAGTTTTGATGAAAAAGAACATAAAGCGATTCATCAACAAATGAAAGAACTGGGGTGGCTAGAACAATGAATAAATACCAAGAAGCGTTAAATAGTTTAATAAGAGTGTCTTGTGTCAAAAAAAATAGTTGTAATGAATGCGAAATACGTAAGGTTTGTAATTGTGAAGCTAGGTCATATATTGACACGCTACAAGAATTAGTGAATAGAGCAACACCTAAAAGACCAGCTACTAAAGGTGGATATACAGATTTTAAATGTCCTGTTTGTGGTAGACGTGTTAGAAGTGGCAAAGGTTCATCAAGTAGGCAAAAGGATAATGTGTGTCAAAGATGTTTTCAGGTTCTAGATTGGAGTGAAGAAAATGAATAAATACCAAAAAGCTTTACTTGCTATAAAAAAATCGTCATCGATGAACGAGCTGATGGCTTTTATCATCCACGGACAGTTGCAGATTTTTACTGCGGTGAAGTCGATATTATGCAAGAATTAGTTAATAAGGCATCTCCTAAAAAGCCATATCGTGGTGAATTTGGTTATCGTTGTCCGATTTGTAAAACTTACGAGATTTACGATTATGAACATGATTATGAATCAATGTATTGCTCAAATTGTGGACAACGAATAGATTGGAGTGATGGAATTGAATAAATATCAAGTTGCATTCGATGCATTGTATGATGAAGATGAAATGTATAAATTGGCCAAAGGATTTTCTTTTGATGATGATTACACATCCGAATATGATTATGAAAAAGCCAAAGAATATTGCAAAAGTACGATGCAGGGATTGATAGATAAGTATGCTTGGATACCGGTAGAAGAAAGACTGCCTGAAAAAGAAGGATATTATATAAGTGGTGATTATTTAGTTACACTAAAATATGACATTCTGAATATGAGCGTAGTTCAGTGCGCAAGAATTACACCAGATGAAAGATGGATGCGCATGACACCCAATGGTGAAATTGATGTAACCAATGAAGTTATTGCATGGATGTCATTACCGGAGGCATATGGAGGTGAATAAAATGAATGAATTAAAACAATGCCCATTTTGTGGAGGAGCAGCAGAAGTTTATGAATATGATAATGGCCATAAAGGAAATGGCATATATACAGCTACATATAGAATAGGTTGTCCAAAATGTAAAGTGTATTTCACACATAATGTTGAGTTTAAATTAGAAAAAGGCCAGCCTGTGTTTATACAAAACGGCTATGAAAAATGTGCTAATGCTTGGAACAGGAGAATTGGTAATGAGTGAAATTTTAAATAAAAGAGGTATTGACCTTAATGAAGGGCATCGGCTTCCAGATTTGCTAAATCAATGCAATCCTTGTGTAATGTGTTCATCAAATCCATTTCACTGCAAAGAAAGGAAAGATTGTAATGCAATTAGTAAATGGGTAGAGCTGGTGAACTATATAGAGATGTTAGATGCATCTGATACTTCTAAAGAAGAATGTACAATCATGCAATATGGAGAAATTAAGGAACTTGAGAATGAGGTGAAGAGTCTTCAGGCAGCTTTAAATAGAGCATGTGATAAATTGGAGTTCTTCAGTAGAATATGTAATGATTACGATGAAGATATCGCTTTGAGCGAAGACTGGAAAGAGTGGTGTATAGAAAGTGAAGGAGCTAAAAGAAAACACAAGCTTTAACGTCGGGGATACTACTATAAATACAATCGTAAATGCAAGTACGGCTATAGCAGTACAATTTCAATTTGATGCGCCAACATTCTTGGAATGTTGGAATGAGGTGTACGCCAAAAAGATAATCAAAAAGTCAGAAGGTACGCAACGTAGTTATCAGTCAGCATTCAGAAGATTTTCTTATCTGTACGAAAGGAAGATCAATACAATCACTTTAAGAGATTTACAACCCATCTTTGATAATGCCATGGAAGCAGGAGCATCTAGGTCATTATTATGTAATATGAAATGTATTTTAAATTATATTTATGACTATGCCCTAAGGTATGATTATGCATTTAAACGTTATCCAGACTATATCGAATGGGAAGCTACTACTCAAGATGTAATCAAACACGAACCATTTTCAAAGGAAGAAATTCAAAAAATATATGAAGCTGCAAGTCATTCAAGATTTTGTGAGTTAATACTAATTTATATCTATACTGGTATGCGTCCAATTGAGCTTATCTGTATGACTTCAGAGGATATACACCTTGATGACGATTATATGGTAGGTGGTGCAAAAACACATGCAGGTAAGAATAGGATAATCCCTATACACCCGTTGATTAAACCGTACATCGTCCATTTGCTTGAAAGGGATAAAAGGTATCTACTATATAATGATTGTAATAGACATACGGTAAATAATTATCGTATGAACATGTTTTATCCCGTAATGGACATTTTAGGTATGGATCATTACCCATACGATACTCGACATACCTTTGCAACACTTTGTAATGAATATCATGTTGATGATTATGCAGTCAAGAAAATTATGGGGCATTCTTGCAATGATATCACTAAAGATGTGTATACACATGCATATCTTGATTATTTACAAAAACAAATCAGAAAGTTACCAAATCCTGATAAATTGAATAAGAAAAGTATGTGGAGGAAATTGTTTGAAGAGATATGATACGATGACTTCAAAAAATGTAGCATGTTTTTTAGAGCGTTTCGGACTACGTCTCAGTAATTATGAGTAGTTTAATCGTTCAAGAGAACCAACAAAGATAGAAAGAGGTACTGATGAAAAAAAGAAAATGTGGAAGATTTGAGTTTTACGATTATCAGGCAGAAATTAAAGATATCATCTATCTTGCGAAAGATGAATTTGAGTGTAATTTAAAAGATATAAAAAAATTAGACCAATTACAACAGGACTTGTTGCATAAGCTTGAAGAAGATATCAATACTATAAATGTATTGCAAATAGCTTGGGATTTGAGAAGACTGAGACTTAAAAGAAGAGAGTGCAAGGCGAGAGATAAATTTTTATATCAGTTTATCAATGAGCTTAATAACTCTTATAATAAAAAGACCTTAAATCGAATGCTTGATCCTAAAATCATGAATTACGAAGACCATGAGTATCGTCCAAGGCTAGGTGACAAACAAAAAGTAAATGAAATATTGTCATAAATGGAAAAAAATGGAAATTATTCATAAATTGATTGACACATACCCCAGAATTGTGTAAAATGTAGACGAATCAAAGAAAGAGTCTATGTAATAATGTAACAAATGCTAGTGATACTAATATTGAAAGGAGGGAAATGTGTGGGTAAAAATGAAATAACTGATTTTGACAAGTATGTATCTGAAAGATATACAACTACCATTGCAAAAAGATTTGGTACAATTGCTAAGTTGTTTAATCAATACATGTGTGATAACGGGCTTAAAGCAGAAGCTGTTACAGAACAGGATATAAAGGACTTTATATCTAGCAAGGAAAAATTGAGAATGACCGAATACTTGATGTGCTCAGCTATAAAATGTTATGGAGAATATCTAGGGCTGAATAACATCATTGGTGTAGATGTCGATACGGGCAAAGATGTTAAGGTCTTAACTAGATCCGACATTGACAATATGCTGGATCGACATGATGTTACGTATAGGCAAAAGTTATTGGTAAAACTATCTTATACGTATCTATTCAAAAAGTCAGATATTATCAATTTGAAGTTTTCTGATATTGACTTTGATATGAGGACGATCCGACGTGGAGATTTGATTTTAGACATAGATGATGAGTTTGAAATCATGTACAAAGACTATTATAAAGATCTTATGGAAGATATAGCTAGGTGGCAGGAAACAAGAAGAAAGAAGTCCCGCCCTGAGCTAAAGTATTCAAATCATGTGTTTCGGACAGCCAATTCAATTAAATTGTCAATTTCAACAATAGAACAGGATTTATTAAGGTTAGGTACAAACGTAAAAGTTTTACGAGACAGTGGAAAGGTAGACCTATTAAAAAACGGTCATACTGTTGCAGAAGTTTTGGAGCTTGCAGGTACAGACAACTATGATGCTGTAATTAAACTTTATAAACATGTCTTATAGTGTTAATATATTACATAAGAGCAGAAATGCTCTTTAAAAACCAATTTCCAGAATTACGGAATTTGTAGATGGATAAAAGGAGAAAAGGATGAAGATTGGAAATTACATTGAAGCGGTAGTGTCTCCGGTGTTAGACACGATCGAGGTGATGTTCTCGCAAGGAGACATACGTTACGAGCATGGAATAATGCTCGCTGAAGGAGTTTGTAACATCAAGAATTGCATTGAGGAGGGCGAAGATAGCCACGATATTGACTCTGCATATATGATGTTCAAAAAAGATATGAAGCAATTAAAAGAAAAGGAAGGTAAAAAATGCTAAAAACAGAAAACAGAATTGAAGTAGTAGGGACGGTAAGTAACTTTAAAATCATGAAAAATGATAAGACAGGAAAGAAGAGAGCCTTTATCACAATCAAGGATAGTAAGGCAAATAACTACACATCTGTAACAATGTATGATCGTGAAAATTTGAAATATGGTGATCAGGAAGTAACACTTGGAGCATTGAAAAAGATTTTCTTAGATGCAAATGATAAGTCAAATAATGTTTTGGTTCATGCTATCGGATCTTGTAGTGAATCTTATGACGATGACAAAGGAAAATTGTACGAAAACAATAATGTTTTCTTCATAAATCCATGTGACGATGTTGAAAATCAAAAATCGGTGTTCGCAATCAAGGGTTTTATTGAAACAATTAAAAAATTTAAAGAAACAGATGAAGCTGGCGATGAAAAAGAGTGTATTCGAGTTAAAATTGGAACATATGCATATAAATCTGGTACGGATCAGAATGAAGTAACAGGAGTAAACCATAAAACACTTATTGCAAGAGGAGAAGCTGCCGAGAAATTGGAAGACCTTGGAAAGGGTGCTTATGTTGTTGTTGGTGGTAGAATCTTCAATCAGTTACCTCCGAGAGACGAGTTTGGTTTACAGAGTGGCAATGGGAAGAAAGAATACGCTATTGCTGTAGTAAAATCAGTAATAGATGCTGATGACGTAGATGAGGATGAAGCAAAGCTGTTTTCAAAAGCTAATAAACTGAAAATAGGAGACTCCATGTCGCTTGTAGTTAAAGATGAAGCTGCAGATGTAGATGAGGAGGCGTTTGACTAATGGCTGACGTATTTGACTTGTGGGGGCTTGATGTAAAGCCGATTGATGATAACATCAATCACTATAGCTTCAACTTAGTGGGTCAGGATGGAGCTGGCAAAACATCCTTCATGACTGCTCTAATGAATACTATGGGTAAAACATTCACATGTGGGTTCGAGGATCGCTTTAAATCCGTGCCTAATATTAAGGTAATGCAGTTTAATAAATGGAAGGAATTTCTTGAGTTTAAGAAAGGTTTAAAGAAAGGACTTAAAGAAGGTCGTGCATTGCCTTTCGATTGCTGCGTCATTGACACGATTGGTGAAGCTGCAAAGATGGGAAAAGAGCACATTATGAACCTTAATGGATGGACTGAATTAAAAGGAGATCAGTACAATATCGTTGGCCAGTCGATTACTGATGAGATCCGTGAACTTCGGAAGTTAGGCTTTATCGTCAATTTTGTTTCTCATGATAAATCCCGTGAACTTACAACGGCTACAGGAGATAAATACAATCAGACTGTCCCTGATGCAATGAATCAGATTAAACATCTTGTTATGGGCGATTGTGATTTTATCCTTTATCTTGAGGTTGTGAATGAAACAGACGAAGATGGGGACAAGAAAGAGTTCCGTAGGTTGTGGATCCATGGACATCCAATGCTAAAGCTAAAGACCGCATTATATGGGATGCCTAATTACATTGACTATACCAATGTAGGTGAAGGAGTTTCTAAGTTTCTTGCTGCATTCAATGAAGGAGTAAAATTCACTCAAAAGATGCAGGATGATGGAATGGATGTCAGCAATCCTAATTCTGACAATAATGTAATTGTTGAAGAAAAACAAATTATTACAGGATTGAACGAAGATACGTTGCCTGATTTTGAAGAAGAATTTGAGAAAGAACCTGCACAGGAAGTGAAGGAGCCAGTTAAGGAAGAAGTAGATATTGAAATCTTGCGAGAGCAAGTGAAGAAAACTCGAGATGCCATGCTGAAGACCATGGAGGCATCAGCAGTTAAAGACATCATGAGATCTGAGCTTGGATTCGTTCAGGTAAGTAAGGTTAGTGATGCAAATAAATTAAAGAAATTTATTAACAAGCACAATTGAATTTTTACGACATAGGGTAGATGTTTTCTACCCTTTCTTTATAAAGGAAGTGATAAATTATGGCAGATATTTGTAAAATCTGTGGAAGGCGTATCATCCGGAAAAGTACAAATTGGATGCTTAAAGATGGTTTTATGATTCATATTAAGTGCCCAACATCAAAGCAGAACGTTATACCAGCCTCTGAGAGAGCAGAATATGACCATCTCAGAGATAGACTTAAGGAAGTCTCTATTACGTGTCCACGAGGCTATTTAGCGGAGCATCAAATGAATTTTGCTAAAGCGATGCAATCAGTTAAGCATATGCATGATAACGGATATACATATGGAGAGATTGAGTACGCTTTGGATATAGTAGTAGATGAACAGAAGGGTTTTTGGGGCATTGGTGCTGTTGAAAATCGAATTGATGTAATCATTATGCGTAAAAGGAAATTTGAAGAAAGAAAGGAGAATACTCAGAAAGTAAAGAAAACATATGATTCGCTTGATTTAAGCGCTATGATGACAAAATCTGATGAGTGGTAATTATGGAAAATAAAAAACAGGAATATTACAGTTTCCCTTTAAATGAAGAATTCCGTATAACGCAATATGGAAAAGGAAAGTTTCAACTTGAACAGTTCGTGACAACTGAATATGTCAAACAAAAGAAAAAGGATGGACAAGAAGAAATACGAGATGTTAGCAATAAGTGGGTGCCGATTGCTTATCAGATGAATCCTTACTTGCTAGTGAAAAGATTCATGAGCATGGTAGATATTGGAGAAAACGAGACTCTACAATCATATTTTCAAAAGGTTGATGATCAGTGGAAGTGCATCATGGAATTTGTAGAAAAATATGGAGATATTCTGAATGGTAAGCAGTAAAAAGAAATTTCTATTCTTCCCTAAACATATCAATAATAACTGGTATTGGTTAAGAACTGTCACAGTTTATGAGAAAAGGACTCCGATTATCGTTGACGGAAGAGTAGGAACAAGGGTTGAAAAATCCTATAAGATTTGAGGTGATTTATGACACTGAATAAGAAACGAACAATCATACTTATCATAACTCTTCTAGCTTTATTCTTTGTAACCAGACTTTGTGATTTTGAGGACAAAACATTCAGTTATGGACATGCAGTATCAAATATAAAAGAACAAGCGAAGAGAGTTAAATTACCAAAAATAAAGGCATACAAAAAAAAGTCAAAAAAAGAAGTAAACTGGGTCAATATAGGAAGCTTTCGTATAACACATTACGGTATGGATATCACCACAGCTACAGCAACTGGTGCAACACCTACTATTGGTAGAACGATTGGAGTAGACCCAAATGTTATCCCTTATGGAACACAGGTAATGATTAACGGGCATGTATATATTGCCGAAGATACAGGTGCTTACACAGGTAACCATATCGACGTATTATGTGAGAGTGAAGCATATTCAGCTGAACTCGGTACTTACACGACAGACGTTTATATAAAAAATGAAAGGTCAGAGTAGTTGATGAACAATGTAGTAATTGGATTAAGTGGAGCTGCAAGATCTGGTAAAGACACTACAGCAATTATGATAAAGCATATCTTAGAAAGCTCTTTTGAAAAAAAGACGTGCTTATTAGCTTATGCAGATTATCTAAAAATGATATGCATGAAGAATTTTGGATATGTAGATAAAAGAACAGATCGTAAAGTCTTACAGGACTTTGGTGAGAATGTACGTAACGAGAACGATGATTTCTGGATGTCAACGACATGGTTTACAATAGACCAGTTTAGAAATTTATTTGACGTTTTTATTATAAGCGATGTCAGATATGAAAATGAATTACATCCATATCCATGGAATGTTGTTTACCCTTTTATCAATGTACTTGTAAAGAGAGATACATCAGGGCTACTTAATGATGAAGAAGCTGCTCATGAAAGTGAAGTAATGGCTCATGATGGTGACGAAAGCAAGTATGATTTTATCATTAACAACAATGGAACAATGGAAGAAACATACGCACAAGTGTTAAAAATGGTCAATGAAATCATGGATAGATGGGATGAGTGGTTCACAGAATTAAAAGCCAAAAATCCTGAAGGGAGTGCGAGCGATGCGTTACAGGGAGAATAAGCTCAACAATGATAATATAAACTCTTTCATTAAAGAAGTTAAAAAGAATGGAGTATTGCACTTGGTGACTTGTTGCAAAAATGGAAATTACTTTGCGATTTACAGTGGTAAGCATGTTAACTTGCAGAATATCGGGAATTGATAAATGGTAGAGTATACAGCAGTAACCTCTGAGGGTGTTGTAATAGGAGCACTAATGAATGATGTTAAGCTCATTCTGGCATTAAAGGAGCTTAAACCAGATTTCTTCACACACCCTGCGTATAAGATTTTATATCTAACGATAAGAAAATTGTTTAGAGATGGTTCAACAGAGATAGATATTCTTGATGTTTATGCTTTCTTGGAATCAAGTAAGAAGTATTTTAAGATTATTGAAGATGAAGGTGGCGTAGATTTTCTTGACACCTTATATGGTATGGGAGAAGGCTATACTCTCGACATGCTAAAACCTCACGTATATAACATTTGCAGATGTGCTTGCAGGAATGAAGTAAATGATGTGATAATCGGGCTTCAAGACTATATAAGCAATGCAGAAAACTATTCGATAAGAGAAATCTTTGACGAAATTGAATCAAGATTCCTCTCATTAAAAGGAAAATATTCTACAGGACATAAAATGGATCTACTTGGAGAAAGGCTAGACAACGTTTTAGAGGAACTTGAAAGAAATTCGCATAAAGAATTTTGTGGATTCCCAACTGGGTTTCCATTAGTAGATAAATTCTTCACATACGAAAAGGGGGAGCTTGTTATCTTAGCAGCTCCTGCCAAATTTGGTAAATCACAGTTTGTCACAGATGCCGTATATCGTCTCTGTATAAGAAATAAAGTTCCTATGTCTGTTATAGATAGTGAGCTGTCAGATAAATTGTTCACGTTGAGACTGATTGCTCGAATCATGGAGGTTAACTTCTCTTTTATCAAAACAGGGAAGTACAAAGAATATGACTGGGCTGTTAAGAAATTCAATGAAGCCGAGGAATTGATTAGAAATAGCCCTCTTATTCACCAATATATTTCTGGATGGGCGAATGAAGAAGTTTACAGTGAAATAAAAAGAACCACCATACAAAACAACATTCAAATCGTCTTTTGGGATTATCTCAAGGTTGATGACCTTGGTGACAACAAGAAAGAAAATGTTGAGTTAGCTAAAATGACGAATTTTTTGAAAAACAAAGTAGCTGGCGAATTAAATATTGCCGTTGTAGCTATGGCTCAAACTTCTGATTATAGTAAGCAAGAGGGCGCATTGAGACTTTGGGGCAGTAACCAAATCAAGCAGTTTGCATCAACTATTGCTTATTTTGTAAAAAAGAACAAAGAACAAATTGCAAGAGATCTCGATGCTGATGTAGGAGGTGACTCCTATTTACATGTCAAGGAAAATCGTAATGGACCTTCGATGGATGATGAGGAATTTGGTATAAATTTCTGTACAAACAAAGCCAAAGCAATATTTGAACAGGCGGATCAGCAATGTAAAGAAGTTCAAGAGATTCTTGCATCATATGAAGTAAAAGAGCGGTGATTGTAAACAAATGAAGCGTAATTTATATTTTTGTGTTTACGATCTACGTGACAATGAACTTTGCGTTGGATCATTTGATAACAAAGAGGATTTGTGCAAAATGCTTGGTATAAAGATTCAGTATCTAAGTCGCATCATGCAACGAGACGGTGTATACAAGAACCGGTATAAAATTGTAATAAAGTAGGTGGAATATCATGTGAAGTTAGATAGTCAAGCAATTATAGAAGCTGCAGACCCATACATCACAGATATTCTTGACAAGTTGGGCATGGAATGGATGCAGGAAAGCTCTTGGATAGCTACACCTTGTATATTCCACGGCGGTACTAATTTCAAACTTAAATATAAAAACCTTAAATTCTATTGCTTCAGCGAATGTAATAAAAGCTATAGCGTAATTGACGTTGTAAAAAAGGCATTAGACTTGAACTTTGTAGCAGCAATGAAATGGTTGTGTAGTGAGTTAGGATTATCAGCAAATGATTATGTCGTAAGTGATAAAAAAATCAGATCACGAAAGAATTTGAAATTGATGAAGAGACTATCAAAGAAGAAGTCTTATACAGAATATAAGCAAGTAGATCAGCTAATTCTAAATGACATTATTCCTTATTCACATCCATATTTATTAAATCAGGGGTTCTCTGATAACACATTAAGGTACTTCAATATAGGATTCTGTTTATATGGAGAATTAGAAAATAGGGTATGTTTTCCAATTGATGCACCTGATGGAACAATCATAAGTATATCTGGTAGGGCGATAGATGGAGCTGAACCAAAATATTTCATCATTGGTAATACGTTTAAGAATTTGACTTTGTATAACTATTCAAGAGCTAAAAAAGAGGCAATTGAAAGAGGCTATGTAATATTGGTCGAGGGGTTTAAATCTGTTATGAAATTACATGAATTTGGATATAAAAATTCTGTAGCTTGTATGGGAAGTAGTATTGATGATAAGCAGATGAAGCTGCTTCTAAAACTAGGGGTGATAATAGTAGTTTGTGGTGACAACGACAAGGCAGGGAAATTGTTAAATCAAAAGGTATATAACATGTGTTATAAGTTTACAAAAGTGATTAAGCTGCCAATGAGTAAATATACAGAGAAGGAAGCTGATAGCATTGCTGATTTGGACAATGATGCAATATTTGAATTAGTTGATGATCTGGATGGAATCAAATAGAGGAGGATATATTATGAATACGAGATTTAATATAGGTGATACAGTTTATCCAATTAATGTGGTTGATGCTTACGTTGGAGGAGCACAGGTTATAGAGTACATTACTGCAGGCGAAAAGGGGACATTCTATAGTCTCACAGTATGGCAAAATGTAAAAGCTTCGTTATGTTTTAGGTCTTTCGAGGAAGCTAAAGAAAACCTGCTAAAAATGATGGCTGAAGACTTTAGTGAAAAATTAAAAACAGTTATAGATTCAGTTGACGAAACCGGATGTGATGATCCATATGAAGACTTTGAATGAAGTTATTGATTCTCTATATAAAAAATATAGTAAGTACGGCATTACAAAAGAATTTATAAAAAGGCATCTTGATGATGGGTTCAAAGCAGGGCTGAGTTTAGAACTGATGCATGTTACTTTAAGATTGATGTTAGCAGATCATTATGACGAAGATGAGTTATTTGATACTCATGATATGGCAGTTCTGCTTGACGTGAGCGATTTTGAGGCTTCAAAGATTATTGAGGAACAAAAGGCAAAGTTTGAAGAACAAGGTATTGATACAAGTGACATGATCTGGAAGAAGCCACCACGTCATTTGATGTCATAGAAGGAAGGTGAAGAAAATGGATAATGAAATCAGTGTGCTTTTTGACGATAATCTGAATCAAATGGTTGTGTCTAGTTTGCAGGTTGCTGAAAATTTTGGAAAACTGCATAAGAATGTTATTCAAACAATAAAAAATATGACAGCTGAAAATTCAGCTCTCCTAGCTATGTTCTTTGAAACAACATATATATCATCTCAAAACAAGGTTCTGCCTATGTATTTAATGAATAGAGATGGGTTTTCATTGCTTGTCATGGGATTTACGGGACAGAATGCGCTAGAATGGAAATTAAAATATATTCAAGCTTTCAACCAAATGGAAAACAAGTTAAATGATCCTGACTATATCATTCAAAGATCTTTACAGATTTTAAAAGCAAGATGTGAAGCGTTGACTATTGAAAATAAACAGCAACAAGCTCATATCGAAGTCTTGAAACCAAAAGCGGATTATTGTGATATTATCCTAAATTGTAAAGACTGTGTGACCATATCACAAGTAGCAAAGGATTATGGATTTACTGCAAATCACATGAACAAATACTTACATGAGCAGGGCGTACAATACAAAGTTAACAAACAGTGGATTCTTTATGCAAAACATGCAGATAAAGGTTACGTTGAGTCTGATACTACATACAAGGAAGACCGATATGGAATTTCACATGCATATGTGAATACTAAGTGGACTCAAAAAGGACGCTTATTCATTTATGACCTGTTGAAAGAAAATGGAATCCTTCCATTGGTGGAACGATGAATTTAGATAAGACTCAGGAAGCAATTGTTAACAGCAATGCTTCTAAAATTATCGTGAATGCAGGAGCTGGCTCGGGGAAAGCCCTTTTGAATGGGAGTAAAGTTGTAACGCCACTTGGACTTGTTAATATTGAAGAATTAGTTATAGGAGATGAAGTTTTTGGCTCTGATGGAAATGTATATAAAATACAAGGTGTATTTCCACAAGGACGTAAAGAAATATATGAGATAGAGTTTTCTGATGGGTCAATTGTAAAATGCTGCAAAGATCATTTGTGGACATATCAAACATCGAAAATGAGAGATAAAAATGCAAACAATTTTATCACAAAACCGCTAGCTTATATCATTGAGCATGAAAAATTGAAAATCAAAAGTGGGCAGTATATGAAGAACAATCTTTATATACCTATGTGTAAACCGCTTAATTTTCAAAAGAAACCTCTGATTTTAGATCCATATTGTTTAGGTGCTTTGTTAGGAGATGGATATTTGAGAGGCTTCTGTAAAAGGTCAACATTTTCAAATAACGAAATTGATGTTATTGAAAAAATAAATGCGTCGTTAAAGAACATAAATGCAAAATTAGTTCATATACAAGGCTGTGATTATGCAATAAATCAGATAAGAGCAGAAAAGCAATCTTTATTTAACTGTTTTTTGCATTACTATGGCTTAAATTTCAAAAAGTCTTACAACAAATTCATCCCAAAACAATATCTATTTTCAAATATTGAAGACAGACTTTCTCTGCTGGCTGGATTGATTGATACTGATGGACATTGCAATGGTAGTAATTATGAGTATTCAACATCCTCTAAGCAATTGGCTGAAGATATTAAATTTTTAGTAGAGTCGTTAGGAGGTACTGCAAGACTTACTGAGAAAGCAACTTCTTATACATGTAAGGGTCAAAAGAAAGAAGGGAAAAAGAGCTATAGACTTTATATAAAGGCTAGCAAGTATTGTGATAGATACCATACTAGTATAAAACATGAAGAACGATGGAAAAGTGGACAGAGTTATTCACGAAGATATATCAAGAGTATAAGAAAAACTGGCGAGTATGGAGAGATGACGTGTATAAAAGTTAGTTCACCAGACTCATTGTTTTTGACAGATAACTGTATCGTGACACATAATACCAGGGTACTTATTGAGCGCATTGTCAGATTACTAAATGAAGGTGTCGAATCAACTTCTATTGTAGCAATTACGTTTACTAATATGGCAGCTGATGAAATGAAGAAACGCATCTCTGAGTACGTTAACTGTTCAGGCATGTTTATTGGGACGATACATTCATTCGCAAATACAATTTTAAAATCGTCAGGGGAAGACTATCAGTTGTTTACTGACGAAACTAAAAATTACTATATGAGCGTACTCATTAAGAAATATGCAAAATATCTGAGCTATAAAAAGTATTTAGAGTTTGAAAAAGTGAGAAGCAGAGAATTACTTGGTTTGACGAATAAAAAGCGTTCTATAGATATACTTAATTATGATGAGTACAAGGAGTATGAGCGCTTAATGAAGTTGGAACCTGTTGAGAACTACCCAGAAACGATTACAAGCATGAAAAAGAAGCTTAACGCAATCAGTTTTGATGAACTCATTACAAAAGCAACCTCGCATTTTAGTAAAAATGGTGGCAAAATCTCATATTTATTTGTAGATGAATTTCAGGACGTAGGACATATGGAGTACGAGTTTCTTGAAGCTTTGAATGCTGATAATTGCTTCCTAGTAGGAGATGATTGGCAGTCGATTTTTAGCTTCAAAGGCGGATGTGTTGATATCTTTATTAAATTATTCAATAGTCTGGAATGGGAATCTTACATTATGGCGAATAATTATAGATGTGGTAGTGAAATTTTAGATTATGCTAATACAGTAATTCATCAGGCTGGGGACATTATTGAAAAAGAAGTTGTATACAAGAGTGGAAGAGAAGGGGAAGTTATCATTCAACCTAAAAGATTTTTTATGGATGTGATAAATGTCATACATAAAGATGATTATGGTAAATGGGCAGTCCTTGTCAGAACAAATAAGGAGCTTGAAAGTATTGCAGGAAGACTTGAATATGAGGGAATTCCATTCATGACATTTAAGAAATCAGATTATAGTCTTGAAGAGATGAATAAGATGCTTAAAGAGAATAAGGTTAAGGTTCTGACAGTCCACACATCTAAAGGGTTAGAATTTGACAATGTGATTTTGTATGGCAATTGGTATCTGCACGAACCAAGTTACAGAAAAAATTCTGACGAACGCAAGGTCATGTATGTAGGAATGACAAGAGCAATAAATAATCTTGTTATTCAGAATTGAAGAGAGGCTTAGGATGGTAACAGTGAGTATTGTATTAAGTATTGTGTTTGGTGTTGCTACATTTGCAGTTACGTTGGTAGGACTTAGAAAAGAGTTTAATGGCAAAATGATAAATTCAGAAGATCTTTCATTTATAGCATTTATTTTCTTTGTTAGTGAGTTTATTGCGATCACTATAGGACTTTTCTGGTTTGTTGTTATTCCAATTATTATCATAGTTGGTGGGGTACTATTGTTTATATACTGGAACACATTCAAACAGTTTTGGAAGGAGTGGAAAGATGGCAGAAATTAGTTATGGTGTCAGTATGATATTTTCTATAGCCGCCCCTGTCGTTACGATTTTCATAATAAAGAATTATTATAGAAATAAATGTACACACGAAGTAGATGGCTATGACATCGTTCTGACACTTTTGATTATTATTTTCTCTATAATATGCGGAGCTTTTATTGGAGTATTATGGTATGTCATTGTCCCGAATATTTTGATTGGTACAGCTATAGTAAAGTTTATATTTCCAGATAAGACAAAGGAAATGTGGAAAGATTTTAAGAAAATGGTGACTAAATGAAGTTGAATAAAGGGTTTGAAAAATTAAGGAAAGGAAATAGAAAAAAATGAAGAAAGTTGAAATAGGAGATATTGTAAGAGCTAATAAGTTGTCTTTGGTGTATAGAAGCACAACACTAGAAAACAAGTGGGTTGGTAGAGTTACAGCTGTTAATGAAGATGGTTCTTTCAAAGCTAAAACTATTGAGTCTGCATTAGATAATTATGGACAATGTTACTTTGACTTAGATCCAAGATACTTTGATTTGGTTAAAAGACTTAAGAAGGACTGTGTATTGGTTTCAAATCAAGCTACAATTCTATTTGATGAAGATGGTAAAAAACATGTGTCAAAATGTAGCAATGAAGAATTTGATCTTGAAAAAGGTATTATGATGTGCATTTGCAAGAAGCATGGATATACATATGAAGATATAAGAAGACTCCTTAAAAATGTAGAATTTAAAGAAGTAAAAGAGAAAAAAAGAAGAGCTTTGGTCGGTGAATATATAAAGATTGTATCACCTGAAATGTCAGGAGGTTACTATGAAAAGGACGATATATTAAAGGTTGAGAGAGTATGTCCAAGTGAAGTATATTGTGAAGGAAAAAAAATTCACATACTTCATTCTGAGTATGTTGTATTGGTGGGATATAAACCAGAATGAAAATTCAAGATAAGGAGGTTGTAGATGCCGACTAAGATATTTAAAACATTCCTTGATAAGAATGGGTGTGAATTTAGAATACTGGCTGTTTCCTACTCTCAATTAGACACTTTTCTCACATGCCCAAGAAGGTGGATGTATAGATATTTACAAGGATATGGTAAAAGTGATGACACCGAATCAACACAGTTGGGAACACAAGTACATGCATCAATTGAAGAATACTGCAAACGCTTGTCTGAAGGCTATGAATGGACGATAGCTGAGGCGGTTGATCTAGTACAAAGCAATCTCAATAAGCGTACAATCAAGTTCAAAGATATTGATGATGAAATCGTTGAGCAGCACAAAGCAATGATGGAAGGTCTAGTGACTGGCGATGGAGAATTAGCAGAATTACTTAATAAGTGTGATGTGTTAGCCCAAGAACTTGAATTTAGATTACCGATTAAGCTGCCTTTTAAAGTACGTGATAAACAAAAGAATTTGTATGATGAAGTTATATTAAACGGGTTTATAGATCTAGTGCTTAAAGACCGAGAGACAGGAGGTATTATTGTAATTGACCATAAAACAGGGAAGTCTTTATTCAAGCCAATTAAGCTAAGAACTAACTTGCAGCTCCCTATTTATTCTCTTGTTATTCAAAGTGTGTACGGTAGACTACCTGAACGTTGTTGTTATTACTTTACTAGGTTTGACCAGCTGCAAGATGTACAGCCTTTAGCGATTGACGATAACAGCGCAGAGTGTGATTATTTTAAAACAGGCAAAAGAAAAGGACAATTAAAATCTAAGCAAAGAACTGTTAAGGATATTGAAACTGAATTACTTTCAATATTCAAAAGAATGTACACGTCTAGTACATACACCACTTCAAGTACGCCATTTTGTTCGTGGTGCGAATTTGGAGCATATGGAGACTTAAGATGTGATGATGCTCAATTTTATAGAAGAAGCGATATAGAATTACCAACTCATAATAGGGTGTCAATATGATTTTTTTTAAAAGCCCAGAATTGTGCAAATTGTAGACGAAAGAAGAGGTGGTCAGTATTAACGTATATAAAGATGAAAAGGTTTTGGTTGTTGAAAATAAAGACCTTGCTGCTTGGGGAAGAGTATCTGACAACGATACAAAGGCACTTATAAATGCAGTGCAGCATCATGGTTTCTTCAAGGATAGAACCCTCGTTGAAAGCGATACAGAGCTAAAACAGGTCATCCCTTATATTGTGCTTGAATGTAATGGAAAATACCTTGTAACGAAGCGAATTAAGGGTGATGAGCGATTGGTAAATCAGTATTCGATTGGTGCCGGTGGACATGTAAATTTAGACGATTATGTAAAAGGTGCAGGAGCAATCGAGGTTATTGACTTTCAAGCTACTATTACTAATTGTGTTGAGAGAGAGTTGGCAGAAGAGACAACTTATAAAGGAGATTGTCATTTCAAAGCGATTGGAGCTTTCACAGATGATAAAGAAGAGGTATCAAAAGTACATATTTGCTATTTAGTTAAAATGAGCCTGTCAGAGCAGGTACAGATAAGGGAAACAGACAAACTAGAAGGCTCTTGGTTAGACGTTGAGGAACTACATAATTTAATTAGCAAGATGGAGAATTGGAGTGTTATAGCGATTGAGATGCTTGGAATATTGAAAACTTCAAAGAAAAGAAAGCGTAGAACGAAGAAGGTGCAGGGATGATAGTTATAAATTTCCTCGTTTATGCGTTAGCAATAATGTTCTTTGCGATAGTGGTATATGGTGCTTTCAGATTGATGATGAGAGGTCTGAAGGATGTTCATAAATACGAACAAGAATTAAAGCATGAAAAAGAATTAGAAAATGAAAAAAGAGAAAAGGAAGGTAAAGAAAAATGAGTAAAACAAAAAGCGTTGCATTAGGATTAGGAATCGGAGCAGTTGTATTAGTTGGTGGTGGAGCATTAGGTATGGTAGCCACGGGAAGCTTTGTGACAATTAACCCCGGAGAAGTTGGCGTTGTATATGATTTAAGAAATGGTACGTTGGATGACACTCTTCAGCAGGGCTTCCATGTTATTTCACCATTTCAGAATGTCAACAAATATAATGTTTCGCAGGAACAGTTGATGCTGACATCCGATAAACCTTCAGATGTCGATGAAGATGATTTTGAAGATCACCATATTGACGGTGTTGCAAAAGGTGGAGGAGCTATCAAAGTAAATTTGCAGGTTCAGTACAAATTTGACGAGGAACGTGTACCTGAAATCTACCAGAAATTTAAAGGTAAAACAGGCGAATATATTGTAGAGCATTACATGTCTAACAAGATTATCTCTTCTACAAAAGCTATTATTGCAAATTATAGTGTTGAAGAGCTGTATCCGGTGACAGACAAAATCAATGAGGAATTGAAGAAACAACTGGATGATGAATTGAATAGTGCTTATGGTATCCGTATTGTAGAAGCAAATATCGTTAAGACAACACCAACGAAAGAGGTCATGAAGAAAATTGATGCTAAAGTGCAGGCTAAGCAGGAAAAGGAAAAGGCAGAGTTAGATATGGCAACGGCCGAAGCGCAGGCAAATACTAACAAGGTAAAGGCTGAAGGTGAAGCAGCAGTAGCAATTGAAAAAGCAAAGGGACAGGCAGAGGCAAATCGTGTTGTAAGTCAGTCTATTACAAAAGAGTTGATTGAAATGAAGAATGCAGAAGCTCGTTTAAAACATGGATGGGTAGAAGTACAAGGCGCTGACTCTGTTGTCGTGAAAGGAAAGTAGTGGATGGATTTTAAAAAATATCAACATGTAGGTCGTTTAGGGACTACATCGACAGAAGGAATATTGAACGGCTATGTCTATGTTCAGCCCAAAATAGATGGTTGTAATACGACCATTTACCTTGATGATAATGACTGTATACATATTGCAGGGAGAAATAAAGAATACGAGAAAGGAACAAAAAATGATAGGGGTCTTATAAACTATATAGAATCGCATATAGAGTATAGAAAATTCTTGTTAGAACATAAGGGAACAAGACTGTATATGGAGTATTTAGTCCCTCATTCACTTCGCACTTACTTTGATGATGCTTGGAGAGTTCCATATGTATTTGATGCTATGAAAGAAGATGAATCTTATTGGGTTCCAAGCACGTTACACGCTGAATTAGAATCATATGGAATCCCTTATGTACCTAATTTGTGGGAGGGTGACGGAAGTGATTTAACTGCAGAAAAAATCAAGGAATTGGTAAATGGTAATAAATTTTTAGTTGATCCAGAAAAAGGAGAGTTTGGTGAGGGAATCGTAATTAAAAACTACACTTACAAAAATCCATATGGGGATATTATCTGGGCAAAAGTCCTGCATGATGAGTTCAATAATCATTCCAATGTAAAAGGAAGACTAAAGGATGTATCTAATAGCGAATTAGAAAATGAGATAGCTACTTTGTATATCACTAAAGATTTTGTTAATAAAGAATATGCAAAAATCCTAAATGACGATCCGTTTATTGAAAGGCATAAGGTTATTCCAATGCTGTTATCAACATGCTGGCATGAGTTTATATGTGAAGAAACATATAATTTTGTAAAAAAAATTCAGATGTCCAAAGGTAGATTTTAAAACATTAAATCAGGTAGTAATAAAAAGGATAAAGGAATTGAAACCAGAGTTGTTTTAATCCCTGAAATGATTGATTGTAGCGTTGTAATAGTAGTGTCTAACACATAGTCATTTAATATTACAACGCTTCTTATATAAAGCGATAGGAGGCTTGAAAATGAATATAATGCTAATTTGCGATGAGTATTGTGGGAAGATAGAAGGTTTTATGTTTAATAGTTCAAATAAATATCGAGCACATGTAATTTTAAACGATAGTTCAAAATCTTTTTGGTTAGATTTGACAAAATATAACATTACAAAAGAAGATATCAAGAAGGAAATGAAAAAGCTTAAAACAAGTGAAAGTGATAGCAGTTGTGTGATTTGGATTGATATGACGGAGGATTAGTTATGAGATTATTTTGGGAAAAGCCTCATGAGAAGAAATATATATGTGATGTAGAAGACCGAGCTAAGGCAATAAAAATGATTTATGATATCTTAGATTCTTTATATATAAAAATTGACATATTGGTGGTAGACAGAGATGATGCAGGTAATACCATAATTGACATAAATCATAAAAATGGAATCTTTCATTACGTCTTGGAGGAATAATGAGTACGTCATTACATACCCACAGCTGTTTATCACTTGGTGATTCTACAGCGACTATTGAAGAAATTGTAGGCTTCGCAAAAGAGAACGATCATGAAGCTGTATGCATATCTGACCATGGTACTCTAGCAGCAATGATTCAGTCACATAAATTAGCAAGGAAGGCAGGTATCAAATGTTTAACAGCTTGTGAAATCTATGAGGTTGATGATGATGAATGGCGGTCTGATACAAAGGAATATAGTCAGCCAAGATACCATTTATTATTGATAGCAAAAAATAATATAGGGCTTCACAACCTGATTCAAATAGTTTCTTATGCGAATACTGATGGTTTTTACAAAAAACCAAGAATTGATATCAACAGGATTAAAAACAATGGTTGGGGTGAAGGTCTAATTTGCTGCACGGCTTGTCAGGCAGGTCGCTTGAGTAAATATTTAACACAGAAAATGGAGGAAGAGGCGTGGAAATACGCAGATGATCTGTGTGGGACATTCGATAATGTTTATTGTGAAATACAATCACATAATACACCAGAACAAGCTAAAGCAAATAGGCTCATATATGACTTTGCCATTGAAAACGACTTACCATATGTTATTACTACAGATGCACATATGATAAGAAAAGAAGATATGAAATATCATTCGATGTTTGTTGAAGCTATTGGACATAGAGAAGTAGGAGAAGCGTACATAGATTGCTATATGCAGACAGACAGCGATATATATAATACTTTGGGCAACCAGTTTACGAAAGGGCAGATAAAAAAGGGGATTGAAGCAACTACTGAAATAGCGGATATGTGCGAGCAGGTTGATGTTGGTCTTGATAATGACAATCAAATGCCTCATATAGATGTACCTGATGATTTTTTCGATTCTGAAGACTATCTCAGATATCTGTGTTATAAGACCTTTAACGAGAAATTTGGGCATATGAACAAGGAAGAGCAGCAAAAGAGAAAAGACAGAATAGAAATGGAAATACCAGTGCTTGTCGAACTTGATTTTGTTGATTACCTTATAATGCTGAGTATGATAGCTGATGAATGTAGAAAACGAGATATTCCATTAGGGTACAGTCGTGGATCAGGGGGTAATTGTCTGTGCTTATATATGCTAAATGTTACACAGATAGACAGTGTAAGATGGGATTTAGATTTTTCACGATTTGCAAACATTGGCAGAAAAGGCACCTTGGCAGATTATGATTTTGATGTCAGTAAAATACATCGTCCTCAAATGGTGCAAGTATTCAGAGATTTATTTGGGGAAGAAAACGTATGCAATATTTCAACCTACAATACATTTACAAACAAGGTAGCAATAAAAGACCTTGGCAAGGTCTTCAACGATAAACCTGATAGTCCATACTTCGGACAGATACCTCAGGAGCTGAGAGATCATGTTGCAAAAATCATACCAGTTATCAAAGTAGTAGACGAAAATGGAGAAGAAATTGAAAAAGATGTTGCCTTAAAAGATGCAATAAAAGGGAATGAGGAATTAGAAAATTTACACAAAAAATACCCAGCTTGGTTTGACAGTGTAATTCATTTAAGTGGACTTCCTAAATCTCGTGGATGTCATGCATCGGCCATAATGATAACGCCTAAACCTGTTACTGAATATTGCTCTATCTGTAACAATAAAGATGGCGAAGTTATGTATGAAGATGAAATGCACTCTTTAATGGACGATATCAAGCTTATCAAAATGGATTGCTTGGGTCTCAAAAACTTGAGCGTTGTCGATATGACACTCAATCTATCAGGGCTGACTTGGAGTGATGTTGATATAAATACTTTAAACCTTAAAGATGAAGCTGTGTACAACGAAATATACAAGACAGGGTATACAGCTGGTGTTTTCCAGATGGAGTCACTAGAAGCTCGTAGGATGCTTATAGCAGCTAAGGCGGATAACATTGAGGATATCATCGTAGTTAATAGTGCAAATAGACCAGGCACAAAAGAATCTTTTCCCGACTACTGTCACAATAAATTACATCCAGAAGATATCACAGTCATTCATGATGATCTAAAAGAAATTTTCAAGCAATCACATAGCGTGTTGCTTTATCAGGAACAAGCACTGGCATTACTCCGATATGCAGGGTTCCCTGAAGAAGAAGTGGAAACTGGACGAAAAGCGATTGGAAAGAAGCTTGAAGCGGTTATGAGGAGCCTGAAAAAGAAATTCAAGAATGGCCTTAAAGAAAGAGGTTGGCTGGACGAGCAAATTGAGACTATATGGAAGCTGCTAAAAAAACAATCTGAGTATTGCTTTAACAGAGGTCATGCAGTTGCTTATAGCTTGTTGTCATATCTGACTGCATATCTAAAAACACATTATCCGATAGAATACATGACCGCAAGCTTATCGTTAGAGGAAGATAAAGAAAAATCAGCAGCCCTCCTTAATGAGCTAAAGAGAATGGGAATGAAGTTAGATAACCCAGATATAAATTTATCAAGTGAAACATTTACGCCTGATAAGGAGAATAATAGAGTCTTGTATGGCCTTGGATTTGTAAAAGGATTGTCAAGTAAAGGCTATGAAGCTGTTATGAATAATAGACCATATAGTGACTTTGAAGACTTTCTTGATAAAGTATATTCAAAAGTTGATATATCTGACGTAAATGCTCTGATTAAAGCAGGTGCTTTTGGAACTGAGTGTAAAATTGATTGTTTTAGAATGTATTATACAAAAAGGTTTTGGGATAAAAAAATAGATAGGAAAATAGCAAAGCATCCTATAAAAAATGCAAAAAAAGCTTTCATTGAAGAAGCTTTTAAATTAGGTCTGACTACTCCAGAAAATAAAGATAATAAAGAGTTGGTAGTAAAGTGTATAAATCAATATAGGTTAGAAAATGGATGGGAAGTATTTAAAAAGAAATACTGTGAAGGGAATGAATTAGAGTGGGAAATGGAGACTTTAAACACATTCCTATCTGGTGATCCATTTGAAGGTGTTTTCATACCTAATTGGGATAACGTTAAGGATGATGAAGATGGATGGCTTGGCGGTGTTATTGTCAATGTTAAAGATGTAATTGTAAAAAACGGTAAGAATAAGGGTCAAAAGATGTGTTTTGTGAATCTTGATATAAATGGTGAAATGGGCGATTTGGTAGTTTTCTCTAATAATTATTCTAAGTTCTCAGATATTTTAAAGAATGGGAAATGCGTTGTATGCAGAGTGACTAAAGACGCTTCTGCAAAATATAAAGGAATCATTCAAGGAGTATCGCTTTTAAGTAAATACCTAGAGCAGACCAAAACGGTGCAGCAGAAAAGAGGGAAAAAGTGAAGAATAAAAAGGAAGAAGCTCGGCGTAAGCTTAATGCTAGAGTCAAAACAATCAACTTGAATTATCAAAGACGGAATCCAGATTCTCTGCTAAACGAAATGTTAAAAATAAAATTAAACAGATTTGAAAGCTATATTATCAAGAAACTGGTGCAGAGGAGTGTAAAGCGTGGAAGAAAAAAGAACAGGTAAAGGAATAATCATCCATAACTGGTGTAAAGATCAAATAACAATAGGGAAAATCTATCCAATATACATTAAGAATGGCAAGGATGGTATTTACGATGATATTGGATGGTTCTTGCCAATGAATTTCTTGAATATCTTCGCACAATATGAGGAGTGTGTATTAGAAAATGATATTTAGTATAGACCCGGGCAACGTGTATAGTGCATATTCAGTTTTAAATGAAGATTTAAGACCTATTGAGTTTGGCAAAGTAGAAAATCAAGAACTATCTGAAATTATAAAGAATCATTATGAATTGGATCATACGAGGATGCCATTTGTAATCGAAATGATTGGACACTATGGCACAGGAATGCCTGCAGGAAAGACGGTGTTTGATACATGTGTATGGATTGGAAGATTTACAGAGTTGTATCACCAATACACTGGTAAAGAACCTGTCTATATTATGCGTAGAGAAGAGAAGTTGAATCTATGTGGGAATATGAAAGCCAAAGATGGGAATATACGACAAGCATTGATAGATAGGTTCGGTGTTGTAGGCACAAAGAAAAACCCGGGGTGGTTCTATGGGGTTTCTAAAGATGTATGGGCTGCCATTGCTGTTGGAGTTTCGTATCATGATATTTATGAGGAGGAAAGAAAATGAAACTGAGTGATTTGAAAACGGGTATGTGGGTTAAGTCAAGGAATGGTGACATGTCTCTTGTTATGAGAGACCACGTATCTATAAGTTCAAGTGATGGCATATTTATTGACAAATGTGGATATTTTGAATTCAAAGAATACAATGATGATATGACAGATTGTGAGTTCACAGAATGCGACATAATCGAAGTGTTTATACCAGATTTGGAAAAGTGCACATTAAATGGAGATGGTCTAATCTCTATTTGGAAAAGAAAGGAATTGCCGAAATTAGCTCCATTTGAAAAAGAATTCCTAAAAGCTTTAAAGCCTGCATATAGAAGTTGTTGGATTGCTAGAGATAAAGGTGGAGACTTGTATGCACATGATGGAAAGCCAATAAAGAATGAACTGGTTTGGGTAAGTGAATACTGCCATGAAATTAGTGATTCTGCCAATTTCCAGCTCTTTTCCAAAGAACCCTTTACATGGTGCAAATGGGAAGACGAAGAACCGTGGTATATTCCGGATTTGTTAAAAGAGGCATAAGGTATGGCTGATAACAAACATATCACGATATGGGAAAAAGAGAATTCTGAACATTCTAGCAAAGCAAGGGCTGAAGTGCAGATTTGTCTTAACAGGGACTGAAAATGATCCAACTGATATTTTGGAGATAGTGAAATGATCAAGACACTTGAATTTTTTGGTGGTATAGGATCACCTCGATGTGCGCTTCGTAATATAGGTGTTCCAGTAAAAGCAATAGACTATGTAGAAATTGATGAAAAGGCTGTGAGAAGCTATAATGCAATGTTTTCATCTGAATTAAGATATAAAACGCAGTCTGTAGTTGGCTGGAATTTAAAGCCAGATATTTTGATACATGGATCACCTTGTCAAGACTTTTCAATAGCAGGCCATCAAGGCAAAGCTAGAGCAGTTGACGGTAGAATAAATATTGGCGCAGGAGGGGATGAAGGAAGTGGTACAACATCATCTCTTATGTGGGAAACAATACATATAATTGAACAAATGGGGAAGTGGAAACCAAAATATGTTATATGGGAAAATGTGAAAAATGTACGTTCTAAACACATGGTAGCAAATCATGAACGGTATTTAAAAGTTATGGAATCAATGGGATACGCAAATTCATTTGCTCTCCTTGACGCTAGAGATTTTGGATTGCCACAATACAGACAAAGAATTTTCACAATCAGTTGCTTAGATGGTGAGAAATTTAATTTTGACGATTTGATTAGAACCCCTATGAGAGATATTGACGATTTCTTGCTGCCGAATGAAGAAGTGTCACATGTGTATGATGTAACTCAGCCTAGTGTTTTAAATGGAATTGGTAGAAATGACATTAAAAGAACAACCATAATTAAAGATTTTGCATACACAATTACAACACGCCAAGACAGGACGCCAGCGCAAGTCATTGATTGTGGTAATGGAAGATATCGCTATTTAACAGAGCTTGAATGTTGGAGATTGCAAGGATATAAAGACGAAGATTTTTATGCAGCTAGTTCAGTACATAAAAAAAATGGAAGATTTTGTATGCCACTTTACAAACAGGCGGGGAATAGCATACCGGTTCCAATTTTTGAATCAATCTTTAGAAAATTATTTTTAGGTGAAACAGTAGTAAAGGAAAAGGAGTAAAGCAATGGAAGTTAGAACGGATAGATTTACAGTAATGGAAACTAAACCATTACAAATCTAAAGAATAATCAAGAAAACAAAAGCAATAGGCTTTGATAATTTAAAAGTTGGAGATGTAATAAGGGTGGCAACTATTTTAAGACCTGTAGGTAACAACTCTAAAGGTGCAGCTCGGCCAGTATATTTCTATGTCAAAGTGAATGATGGACAGTATATTAAGACAACACGTACATACAACACTATAAATGCATGTTTAGATTGCTTCGAATTTGTGGTGTTAGAATGACGGAAAGGGTATGGGTTCGTAGCCAAGACAGAACTTGTCTGTCATCATGCGATGATTTTTCAATAGAAGTTTATTATCAAGATAAAAAAACACATAAGATACTTGTAGAGTCTCTCTATGTAATGGGGTATGAAGAAAAATATGAGAAAATATTCTATATCAATAATTTAGGAGTCTACACTTCTGAAGAAAAAGCCCTTTGTGTATTAGATTGTATTGCTGAACATATATCACACAATACGAATGCTGTATTTCAAATGCCACAAGATGATGAGGTGAAGACTGGTAATGATTATCTCCAGAATCGTCTTCACCAGATATTTGTGGGATCATAATGAACAAGTGTGTGATTATGTGTGGATTGCCAGGTAGTGGGAAAAGCACGTACATCAAGAAGAACTTTTTAGGGCGTATAGTAGTATCAAAAGATGTTATCAGAGAAACTGCTCTCAAAAAAATTTTCGGTATTACGAAAGAAGAAGAGTATGTGCATTTTGTTGCGATATTTACCTTAAGGTATTTTCTAGCCTATGGAATAGATGTTGTCTATGATACTACGGCTTTAAAACCAAGGTATAGAAAAGAATTGGTAGAGTTGGCAAAAGAATATGGTTATAAGGTTGAATGTCATGTCATGCAGACACCAATTGATATATGTAAGGAGCGTGCAGAAAAGAGGTCTGGAAAAGAATGGAAGACCTCTCCTTCAGAAGTTATTGATAGAATGAATAAAGGATATGTCTTCCCTAAATTGAGTGAAGGATTCGATAGAATCATAATCATAAAGGAAAGAATAGCATTATGATAAAGAGAGGATCTAAACTTTTTTCTGCCCACGGTGGTGCTATACAAGAGTTGACAATAGTTGATATATATTTGGATGGTGATGATATTTGGCCGTTACCAATAATAGTGATGATAAACCAATATGGTGAATGTATAGTTCATACCGGATATCCAATTACTGATCTTGTAAAAACTTATGAGGAAGCAGAAGAGCAGCTGTTTTTTTATCAAGAGGGAGGAATCATATGGAAGTAAGGAAGAAACTGGTTGTAGTAGAAGCATATCATTTAAAAGATTTAAGCTATAAGTCTGTAACTGAATGCTTAAACTTTATAGGACAGACTGTGCAGATACCAAGAGGCTTTCCAGAGTACGATAACCCATTCAATGATTACATGAGAATGGTTTGGAAGAAAAATGGTATTGTAATACATACACTAGAGGGTAATCATTTAGCTAAAGCAGGTGATTACATCATTAAAGACGTGAAAGGCGAGTTTTATCCATGTAAGAAAGATGTATACGAAGAAATAATATATAGGATACTGGAGGTATAATGATGAGTTTATATATCAAAGGACAAGAAGTTGAAGCTATGTTTATGTATGACGGGGATTTAATTGATTCAAATGATGCATTCTATGTACCTGTGTGGGCAGAGAGACTTTATAGAGACGGCTATTTATACTATAAAGAATATAAAGGTAGTCCAAGTGAGCTGTTTTATAAGACAGAAAAGATAGATATGCATATACCTGTCAACTCATACGTTTTTAAGTGTTGTGAAAGAGATTACTTAGTGATTTTAACAGAAGATGAAATTAACGAAACTTCTATATATGCTGAGGATTATTACATAAAAGAAATAGAAATGGCTGAATCGAGAATTGATACATTAAAAAAGATAAATAGTGATTTAACCGATAGATTAAGGAAGTATGAATGGAATCATGAAATGATGAAACGCATGATTGAAGGAGCTATAAAGTAATATGGAAAGGGTATTAGCTGTTTTTGGAGCTGTTCACATCCTAATTGATGTGACAGCTTTGGTTGCACTATGGTTTGCTTACCGTAATGCTCTTAAGATATACGATGATTGGAGAACAGATGGAAGAATTTGAAAAAGAAGAAATAATGGAAGGTGTGAAAAAGCATCTTGAATATGTAGAACAAAAGTACCCACAGCTTAAAGTGTTAGGTATATTCGTTATTGGCAGTCAGAATTACGGTTTAAGCCTTCAAACAGACGAATACAGAAGCAATTTGGATACAGTGGTAATTGTACAAGCGGATGATAGTTTTCCTTCCTATATGAATACTGAAATGGATACAGATAATAAAAATCGCATCCAAATTCATGCACAAGATTATTTTGCAAATTGGTTAGCTTATAACACATGGAACATTACACAAGTGTTATTTACCGATTTTAAAATTATTAAAGACGATAGATTAAATATTTTGATTCGAAATGCTAATAGGTTATCAGAAGCAAATCAGTGCAAGATGCAGTTAGACATATTAGAGCATGTTGTTATAATGTGTGATTCATTGAGTCTTGATGATAGTTATATCAACAAAAGACTTTATGATACTTTTAGACTATACGTTTTTGCAAGAGATCTATACTATGGTGTGCCTTACAGGGATGCATTGCATCCTGATAGTATAGATGCAAAAATCCTAATTGATATAAAGACTGGTAAGTTTAGTGAGGTTAATGACATTTCCTTGCAAAAATTTGCTGAAGAGATAAAGGCAAGCGCTATCAATCTCTTAAAGCAGATAGAAGAACACGTTGACGATTTTACAATTGATACGTCAGCATACGATATATTAGATGAGTTCAAAAAGCAATTCAATTAAAATAACCACTTCTCCTTTGTGAGAGGTGGTCTTTTTTTTATTGTGAAACAGCCCTTATGGTGATACAATGGTACTGAATCAAGGAGGTGATTTCTAATGGCTACTAGAGCCTATAATTTTACAGATAAAAGCGGAAATAAGTTTTATAAGAAGACAGAACTAGGAAAAGACTATTTCTCCAAGCAATACCAATTGACTATAGATGGAGTAGCTCAAAAACCTAAATGGACACCTCAATTTAATACTACGAAAAAGGTATTAGATTTCATAAACGATGAAAAGGCCAAAGCAAGGTCAATGACAGGGGTATATAAGACTTTGGACAAACATTCCTTCAGATTTGTTTTTGACAAGTGTTATGAGAAGATGATAGAACAATACAAGCTTAGTGGGAAAAGTCCGAGAACTATCAAAAAGTATGAAACCAATATCATGAAGTATGTTATAGGGAGAAACGATGAGCTGCCCTATAAAGGTATCGGTGATATGAATGTTGAAGATATGACGATCATGGATGTTAAGAATCTCAAATTTGCCATCAACAAAGCATATGCAGCTGTATATTCAAAAGATACTATTAAACATATATTTGGGCACATAGATAAGACTTTCCTGTATGCGAGGGATAATGGTTGGGTGTCATATGATTTTTGTAACAACATAAAGGTGTCACCTGAAGGGAAGCTTCAAACAAGTAAGCAAGCTATAAGAAATTTCTTTTCAGAGAAAGAATATGAGTTATTCAGGTCAAAATATGACAAATATGCAAAAGCAGTATTTACAGACAACTACAAAAATTATCCTTTAGAAGTCAAAGAGAAAGATAGTGAAGATGTCATCGTTGATTTTAGAACTATACTGTATAGGGCATTCTTCTCATTTGTGTTTTATACTGGAAGTAGAAAAGGAGAGGCCAGAGGTTGTAAATGGTCTGACATTATTGCAGGTAGTGATGCTTTTGACTTGGAATGTATAAAGATTGACAGTCAATATGCCGAAGACAATGCTGAAATATTAGGAAAGAAGGTTCACACAAAACCTAAAACGGACGATAGTGTACGTATATGTACGATGCATGAGCAACTTTCAGATGATTTAAAAGAGCTGAAGACCTTCCTGCAGCTGCATGGTTTGTTTGATCCAGAGCAATATATATTTTTTGATTATTACTGCGAAGAGCCTAAACCCATACCTAGCAGCAATATAAACAATCAATTCAATAAATTCAAGGCATTAACGAATATAGAGAATGATAGTATTGCAATCAATGGTATTGAGAGAAAGATCACAGTACATGGTATGCGACATTCAGCTTGTGCAATGCTATTAGAAAAAGGTATGGATAAAGTAGATGTAGCTAAATTTCTTGGCCATAAAGATACTAAAATGGTTGAAGAAGTGTATATGCACTTCATAAATCCTATTGACATGGAAGAAGAAAGACGGAAAAAGAATATGCAGTTTTTCAGGAAGGGTTAGATTCTCTAGATTTTCTCTAGATTACATGTTGAAACAAGGGGGTATGTAGTGACACATAGCATCACGAAAAGCCTTATTTTATCGTGTTTTGACACATTGAGAGTTTTTACCGCATTACTCTCAAGGCTGTATCACGGGTTCGAATCCCGTACGCGATACCATATGAAAATCGTGGACACTGTGATCAGTGTCTTTTTATATTTGGAAGCAACATACTGTATCTGTGCAATAAGGATACTGTGAGAAGAAAACACCGCATGTTAAAAGTTTAAGGCTTACTATCCGCAATTTGTTAAGTTTCTCCCGCAATTGCTGAAATATATGCTATGATTTCTTTGCGGGTGACATAAAAAAAGGCGATACCTTTGTTAATTGTTGAAATGTAAACTATAAAGCTGAGCGATATGTATTGCTAAAATGATAACACTATATGACAAATTTTGTTAAATTTCTCATATATCAAGGCGTGTTCGACAAAATATCACAAAATTTGCATTCTATACATAGTAAGATACAGGTGGGAAGAAAAAATGGGGAAATCGTAAGGAGGTAGTAGTATGGAATTGACACACAGTACAAGGCGATTTCTCAAAACAGCTGCTCCGGTGATTGGTAGTGCCGGGATGCTTTTTGCCTTTTACCAGTGGATGGTAAGCCGGAAGGGGCAGGCAGTTGAAGAGATGGAGTATGTACAAATACAGGAGCGGGAGCTTCTCAAAGACCTGTGGAATCGCTACGATATGTATCGGTCGGTATATCAAATCTGTGATGATTATCTGGATAATGACATGATGATGACCTCGCAGATGATCGATACGCTTAAAGAACGTCTAACGGATTGTCAGTCGTTATTGAGATTGAACAAGCCGTTCATAAGAAAGAGTGTGTGGGATGCATATGATGGACTGTTAAAGGCGCATAACCATTTTGTTGAAGTGGTCATGTGGGAGATGTGCGAACCGGAGGGGATGAATGCCTTTCTGCGTGACAGTCGCAGCGATATCTATGAAAGTGAAGCACTGCTGATTGAGCTATTGCGGGGATAACATACATAAAAAGCATTGTTTCAAACCGGTGGGTTGCGGTGAATGAAACAATGCTTCTCTTAATTGAAATCTATGGTTGCCTGTGGATCGTGTTCCTTTAAAAGCTGGATCATTTCCTTACGTTTATCCTCAAAGCATTCATTCTGCGTGCGAAAGCAGGTACAGTGATGCTCGAAGATATCCAGCAGCTGCTCTACGGTGATCGTTTTATTCTTGCAACCGGTGTTCTGTGAATTGATATTGATATTCCAGGTGCCGATATCATTAAGATAGGCAAAGCCAAGCTCTGTTATGGATAACGGATCGGCGCCGGCAATCACTGCTTTCTTAAAAATTTCCTTTACTGTCATAGCTCTACTCCAATCTTGCTGTGCTTACAGCCAACTGTTTAATATCATAGCGCGATATACTGTAAAATGCAAATGGAGAATAGTGTATTCTGACGCTTTTTTACGAGTCACTATACTGCATGACAGAAAAGGGCTGCGCTCCTGAAGCAGGCGGTTGTATTCTCGGGCTTTGATGTTCGATGTTCGTTTTAATAGGAAGCTGTTAGATGGAGATTGAAATTTCGGATATCACCGCTTGGAAAAGAAGAGGTGAACAGCCGCTGCAGAAGTTCAAGGCTGTATTGCGGAAGATCTGAAAAGGCAGGCGGGTAAGTCGATATCATAGAAATGAAATGAAAACAGATACTGTAGGTGTAATTCCGGCAGTATCTGTTTTTACGTATTTGTTTAGCGGCTGCTATTCGTGGGCATGATATTTTTGAAGCGGGTCATAATATCCAGATTGACAAGTGCTGTGTCCTGATTGTTTTTCAGGTAGCTGCGCCCGTAGGAGAAGGCATCCTGCGGTGTAATGCCATATGCAGCCAGCCGCTTTCGTATTTCTGCCTCATAGGTCCTTGCCTCCTGCAGGGCAGCTCCTGTGCATATTTTCTTAGAATCAAAAGCATGGATGGCATCATCCATCATAACATCACAATCTCCGTTTTTAATTTTCTTCAGCGTGTTATTTTGATAGGCAACTGCCTGTACCCACTGAAAGCTCATGGCATCCGTTTTCTTTGTGGTGATTTCCATTGTATAATAGCTTCCGCCTTCTTTGTTTTTGTCGGTTTCCATAAGATAATCGAATATCAGATCCTGATTCTCCAGGCTTAGATAGAAGCATTTGTCATCCAGTGCAACAATACTGTATGTTACATCCCTGTTCTGCAACGCCTTACTCATGGCCTCATTTTCCGGAGGTATCCCCTTGCAGCCGCTGCAAAGAAAAACGGCTGCCGAAGCTGTGAAAAAGCCTCGTAACAATTTATTCATAATCGCCATCCCTTTTTATCTCTCGTCATAAGTATAGCACATTATACTACCGGTTTGGATGGCACCGGATATAAAACATTTTTACATTTTAACGATTGCTTAACAATCTCTTCATTATCCGTTAACATAGGTGTCGTATGATAGAACCGTATTCAAGGAGGAATATGAAAAATGAACATGTGGAAAAAAACTATGACGGCTACCGTAGCCTGCCTGATGACATTCTCACTGGCAGCCTGCGGATCCAGCGATGAAGGAAAAACAGCAGGTGTCAGCGGTGATATCAAAGTATATACGCGAGATTCATCAAGCGGAACCAGAGAGGCATTCGAAAAGGGAGTGGACTTTGAAGGAAGTCTGACAAAGAATGCTATCGAGGTATCCAGCAATGACGATATGGCAGCCAAGGTAGGAGCCGATAAAAACGGTATCGGGTATACATCCCTGTCCACCGATTTCGAGAAAAACGGTGTCAGCGCTCTGCAGTATGAAGGGGTCACAGCGAGCAGTGAAAGCGTACTGGATGGAAGCTACAAGCTGCAGCGTCCGTTTATGTATGTAACAAGGGCAGCAGGTGATTATGGAAGTGATGACAAGGAACAGCTGGTGCAGGCATTCCTGGACTTCATGCAGAACTCTACAGAAGGTATGGCGATCGTTAAGAAAAACGGCGGGGAAGTTGATGAAAGCAAGGCAAAGCCTTGGGATGAGCTTTCCAAAAAATATGAAGCTGTATTAGGTAAGGATAATTCTGCAATCACCATTACGACCTGCGGGTCAACATCCGTAGAAAAAACGGTGAAGGCTTCTCTGGAGGCGTTCTCTCCAATGGCAGGAAACTTCAAATTCACTATGAATCAGTCCGGAAGCGGAGATGCAGTACCAAGAGTGCTTGGAAAAGAAAAAGACGGTCCGAACAAGGGGGATATCGGCTTTGCTTCCCGTGCTTTCAAGGAGGATGGCTCCGAGGATATTTCCAAAGCTATGGAAAGCGGACAGTACTGCATCGATGCGGTAGTCGCAGTTGTAAATAAGGAAAATACAGATGTTACATCCTTGACGCAGGCACAGCTGAAGAGCATCTTCACAGGTGAAACGCTGAAATGGGAAGACATCAAATAAAGAAAAGAAGCTAAAAACGTGACTTGCAAGACAGCCTGGATTTCCAGGCTGTCTTATGATGATAAGGATTGGTGAAGAATGAAAAGTTATGTACGAGATAGCATCAGTACAGAGAAAAATCGAAAAAAACTGAAAAAGGATCAAAGGATGAAGGCAATCTTTCTTCTGGCGGCATTGCTGTCGTCCAGTGCGATTGCCATCATCATTATCTTCATCAGTGTCAAGGGGATTTCTCCCTTTTTGAGCGGCTATTCCTATGGGCAGCAGGATATTGTCTCCTTTCTGACCGGAATGATGTGGCGTAAGGATCAGGGAATCTATGGTGTTGGCTTTATTGTTATCAATACGCTGGTTTCGGCATTCGGCGCACTGGTGATTTCCTTTCCTCTGTCTGTACTGACGGCATTGTTTATTGCAAAAATAGCACCCAAGCATGTCGCAGAGGTCATGACGACGGTAGTGGAGCTGCTTGCCAGTATACCTTCTGTTGTATATGGTGTATTTGCATCCGGTACGATTACCGTGCTGGTCAGCTCGCTTGCATCCTCCCTTGGCTTTGTGACGGCTGGAGGAAGCTCTTTGCTGGCAGTGATTCTGTTGCTGGCGATTATGATATTTCCAACGATTACATCCCTGTCAATCACGGCAATCCGCTCTGTAGACAGAGAAGTGGAGCTTGGCAGTCTTGCACTTGGCGCCACGCGGACACAGACGAATTTCAAGGTTATTCTGACAAGTGCCAAATCCGGAATCTTTGCCGGAGCGATATTGGGCATCGGCAGAGCCTTCGGAGAAGCTACAGCTGTTGCCATGGTAGCGGGAAACAAAATGTTTGGACCAACCGTTAATGTGTTTGATACGACAAGGACACTGACAACAACCATGCTGGCCGGCTTAAAGGAAACGACCGGACTGGATTATGACATACGATTCTCGGCAGGTCTGGTGCTGATGGCAGTCATTCTGCTGTCCAATCTGCTCTTGAATCTGATGAAGAAGAAAGTGGGGAATATGAAATGATACAGACACCCTCCCATCAGAAAAGGAAGCGCCGGTTGTTTGATGGCTTGTGCAACGGGGTAACCTACCTTTCCAGCGGACTAAGTGTATTCGTGCTGATTGCAATTTTTGTCTTCATCTTTTCCAAGGGCTTTTCATCTCTGGGCATTGATCTTCTGAAGGGAAATTACTGGTCTAAGAATTATCTGACCAGTGTGGAAACAACGAAAAATCATCCCGGCAGCTTTGAACGGCCGTCATCCTTGAGTGAGGAAGCGTCCTTCTCCTCGAAATGGGGAATCGGCTTTGTGGATACCAAGGATCAAAACGGCGATGCTATCGTTCTGGTCGAATACATTGATGAGGCATCTCCCTTCCATTATATGAAGGATGAAAGCATTAAGGATAAGGATGTTTCCCTATCTACGGAGGTTGGCTTTCAGGTGGAAAACCTCGGCTATCGGACCAAAAGCGGAGCGACGATGATTGCGGGCAACATCATGTCGCAGAATGCAGCTGAGGTGGCACAGGCACTGGACAGCTCCGCACAAAGCATTACCAAGGTGTATTACAAAACACCGGGCGGCGGTATTCGCGGCTCGATTATATCCACCCTGTATCTGATATTGATTTCGCTGCTGATTTCACTTCCACTGGGAATTGCATCTGCCATTTATCTGCATGAATATGCAAAGCCGAACAGGCTGACATCATTGATTCGCAGCGCCATTGAAATGCTGACGGGCGTACCAAGCATCATCTTCGGTTTGATGGGGGTTGCTGTACTGTTTCCGATTACGCAGCTGTTTGGGGCAACGACGACCAATATCCTGCTGGGCAGCTTCACCATGTCCATCATTCTGCTTCCCACCATCATCCGTTCCACCGAGGAAGCGCTGATCGTTGTACCGCAGTCTTTGCGGGATGCATCATTATCTGTAGGCGCCAATCAGTCACAGACGATTTTCAAGGTTGTGCTGCCCTGTGCGGTCCCGGGAATTTTAACCGGCGTATTGCTGAGCATCGGACGTGTGATTGGAGAAAGCGCGGCATTGATCTATACCATGGGTACCTATGTCAATGACACGCCGACCCTTATGTCGCAGGGAACCAGCCTTGCCGTGCATATTTATAACATCATGAGCAGTGAGCAGCCCAATTTTGAACTGGCCAGTGCAATCTCCATTGTGATTCTGGTGTTCGTACTGATTTTAAATATCTGTGTGAAGCTGCTGAGTAAAAAGCTCAATAAATCCTGGTATTAGAGGAGGAATTCGTATATGAAGAAGGAACCTGTGTTCCATGTGGAGCACCTGAATCTGTTTTATGGAGAGAAGCATGCCCTAAAGGATATCGGCATGGATATCGAACAGAATAAAATAACCGCACTCATTGGACCGAGCGGCTGCGGGAAGTCTACCTTTCTGCGCTGCCTGAACCGCATGAATGATCTGATTGAGGGCTGCCGTATCGATGGAACGATCGAGCTGAATGGGGTGGATGCCTATGGCTCCGAAATGAATGTTGTGGATTTGCGCACGCAGGTGGGGATGGTGTTTCAAAAGCCGAATCCGTTTCCGATGTCAATCTATGACAATATCACCTACGGACCGAAGTGTCAGGGAATCAAGAACCGCAAGACACTGGATGCCATTGTTGAGCAGTCCTTAAGGAAAGCGGCCCTGTGGGAGGAGGTCAAGGATCGGCTGAATGATTCTGCATTCGGTTTATCCGGCGGGCAGCAGCAGCGCTTGTGTATCGCGCGTGCAATCGCCATGGAGCCGGAGGTAATCCTGATGGATGAGCCGACCAGTGCCTTGGATCCAATCGCGACGAATAAGATAGAGGATCTGATGGAGGAATTAAAAAAGGATTATACGATTGTTATCGTTACGCATTCCATGCAGCAGGCATCTCGTGTAAGTGACTACACCGCCTTCTTTCTGCTTGGTGAGGTTGTGGAATTCAATAAGACGAGCAGGATATTCCAGCAGCCATGTGACAAGCGTACCGAGGATTATATTACAGGAAGATTTGGATAGAAGGAGGAACCTATGATCAAAATTGATAAAGAGCTGGATACCATGGAGGAAAACGTGCTGAAAATGGGACAGAAGGTTGTCCGTATGCATGAAAAGGTTGTACAGGCCTTAAATTCCCCCAATAAGGAAATCGAGCTGGAAATCGTACAGTCGGATGATATTATCAATCATCTGGAGGAGGAAATCAACGATCAGGCAGTACGCTCTTTGGCGTTGCTGTCCCCGGTTGCCAGTGATCTTCGCAAGGTGGTGGCTGACATCAAAATCGCTTCCGAGCTGGAGCGTATCGGCGATTATGCAAAAAACATTTCCATTTTTCTAATCAAGCATGATGATATGGATGCCTCTATTCTCGATTATGCACAGGCCATGGAAAAGGGCTTTATCGCCATGCTGCAGGAAACGATGACCTGTTATGAGAGCAGGGATATCGATACAGCCTTTGAAATCCCGGAAAAGGATAAGGAAATCAATGTTCTGTATAAAGAGCTGAAGGAGAAAATCCGTCATGATGATTCCAGCTATCTGGTGGAGCACATCTTTGAAATTTCCTCCATGCTGCGTAACATTGAGCGGGCAGGGGATCATACAAAGAATATCTGCGAGCATATCATTTATATGATAAAGGGACAGCATTACGACTTCGGATAGATGCTCCGATTTGCGTAAAAAAGCTGTTCAAACAGCTTAGGGCAAGTTAGGCATTTGCGTTCTTTGGTGCGGCCCTTTGTGATTTCTGGAAAGGATAATGTGGGTGGTGAGGGATCAAACGCTTTGGTAAAAAAGTGTCCCATCACCCAATGTGCTGTGTTCACAAAAAAGCATCTTCACCATGTTTCCATGATTCGACAGCTGCACAAAAAAAGCTCTGCACACCGGCAGGGCTTTTGCATGTTAATCATCCGTTTCGTTTGGACGAAGGTCCAGTGTCATAGCTTCCTCATTTCCTTCCTTCACGATATTCCAGATATGGTCACCAATACGTTCCAGCGTACCGAGAATATCCACGAAGATACTGGCAGCAACACCGCTTCCGCAGACCTCTCCGGCCATACGCTTGAAGTGACGCTGTCTGGCTTTTTCTTCCACCAGGTCCAGATAATTCTCTTTATCATTGATCATCTGAATATAATGTTCTTCGCGGGTAGAGAAATAATTCAATGCAATCTCATTCATTTCCAGAACGGTTTCATACATTTCATTGACATCCCCAACAGCCTCGTCTGTGAAGGCTCCCTTGTCTTCATAGGTCAGCTCATAAAATTCATTCAGATTCATCGTTAAATCGCCAACCCGTTCGATATTCTTGATAATCTGCAGATTGTTGATGAATTCATCTGTATCGTGCTCGCTCAGACTGTTGTGGGCAATCGTCATCAGGTATTCGGTAATCTTGGAATCCAGAGAATTGATAGCATCCTCGTACTGACTGGACATACCCCGGTATTTACCGCTTTTCTTATTGAAATACTCCTGACTCGCACGGATACAATCGGAAGCAAGCTCTCCCATTTTTACCGTTACCTGCTTGGATACGCCGAGGGCTCCGGCAGGCAGAGATGCAGCCAGCTTTGGATCCAGCCCCTCCAGATCGACTTCGATGCGTTCCTCCTCACCCGGTATGATTTTCTTGATGACACTGACCATCAGATTGATACAAGGATAAGCGAGGATGGATATGACAATGGTTCGCAAAATGTGAGCAATTGCAATCTGCATCATTGGTGAGATGCTGTACTTGTCTGATAAAAAAGCGATAAAATCAACATACGGTGTCAACAGGAACATGAAAATCACAGAACCGATGGTATTGAACAGAACGTTGACGGCCGCGGCTCGTTTGGCCGAGGTACTGCCGCCGATGGATGCAAACACGGCGGTTACCGTTGTGCCGATATTGGATCCAAAGACAAACGGCAGGGCAGCTGTCAGTGTCATGGCTCCGGAATCATAGATTTTCTGTATGATGCCGACAACCGCAGAGCTGGACTGCACGATGGCGGTCATCAGGGTACCGCTGATAAAGCCGAGAATCGGCTGATTCTGCATAGTCGTTGCCAGTGTCGTAAAGAAATCCATCTGTCCCAGCTTGCTCAGCTCGTCTCCCATCAGCCGCAGACCGAAGAACAGCAGACCGAAGCCCAGAACGATCTGTCCCATATAGGTCTGTTTCTTCCGCTTGGCAAACAGGGTGATCAAAACCCCCAGGAATACGAAATACAAGGCCAGTGCCTCTACCTTTAATCCGATTAGAAATGCGGTTACGGTCGTACCGATGTTCGCTCCGATGATGATGCCGATGGATTGCTCCAGACTCATCAATCCGGCACGTACAAAGCCGATGGCAATGGCACTGGTGGCACTGCTTGACTGAATAAATACGGTAATGATACTACCCACAAGGATTCCCTTCCAGGGCTTGTTGGTGTAACGGTCGATATACTCTCTTAATTTTTCTCCCGCGATGCTTTTCAGACCATCTCCCATGAACTGTATTCCGAACAAAAAGAGCGCCAGACCTCCAATGATGAAGTCCCAGCTGATATCTGCCGGTGTCATGGCGGAAGCTGCAATATGTAACATAAGATTCCTCCCAAAAAAACTCTAAAATTACATGGTAGCAAGGTAATTTTAACAGAATTTTTACATTCTGTATATAAATTGAAAGGCGTTTTTACAATTTCACGTCAGAAAAGCCCTTTTGATCCGATATGGCGAACAGCTCGTGCGGTGACAATCTTTTTCTGCTATTCATTTGCACGCCGCTCGTGTTATAATAGGGTATATGCCTGTATAGGATACAAAACCTAGAAAGCGACGACGCTATGTAAGGTTGCATATGGGATATACGGTTAAGAATCGAGGTGGCTTATGGAAATCAGTGTATTTAATCAGAGCGGAGAACGGCGCTGGTCGCGCTATGCCTCCGATTTCAGAACGATCAGTGAAAAGACACAGCAGGTTTTAAAGCTGGAAGGGCTCAGGAGTGCCTCCGTAATCTTCGTGACACCCCAGATGATTCATGAAATGAACAGGGATTATCGCGGTATCGACCGGCCGACTGATGTCATCAGCTTTGCCATGAAGGACAGCGAGGATGCATATGAGGTCATGGAGGGGGAGGAAGAGCTCGGTGATATATTTATCAACATAGAAGCGATTTCAGCGCAGGCGGCGGATTACGGTCACAGCTTGCGAAGAGAGGTCTGCTTTCTGTTTACGCATGGGCTTTTGCACCTGCTGGGATACGACCACATGACACCGGAGGATGAGGCTGTGATGTTTCAGCTGCAGGATGTGATACTGGATGATATCGTTCCTAAAAAAATACGGAAATAAATTCCGGTATGCATTTGCCGGTCTTATGCATGGGCTGCTGCATGACCGTAGCATTGTGCTGCAGGCAGTTCTGGGAATGGTTGTGCTTGCGGTCTGTGCTTGTCTGGGGCTGGAGGCGATGGAATGGTGCGTCATTCTGATCGTCATTGGTGCTGTGATTGCACTGGAATATATCAATTCCGCTCTGGAAACGATTGTGGACATGGTGTCGCCGCAATACAGTGAGGGAGCGAAAAAAGCAAAGGATTACGCAGCTGCAGCTGTGCTGGTGATGTCGCTGGCGGCGGCAGCTGTTGGAATCGTAATCATAGGAGGAAAGCTGTTTTTATGAATGTGAATGAACAATATCAGGAGCTGCTGGATGCGGCGTTTGCTGCCATGCAGCATGCATATGCACCATACTCCCGCTATCATGTGGGAGCTTGTGTGAAAACTAAGGATGGAACGCTGATTCCGGGGGCTAATATAGAGAATGCTTCCTTCGGTCTGACGAATTGTGCCGAGCGAAGTGCGATATTTGCCGCTTATTCTATGGGCTATCGCAGGGAGGATATCGTAGCGATTGCCATTGTGAGTGACGGAACAAAGCTTGCGGCGCCCTGTGGTGCCTGTCGGCAGGTACTGGTGGAGCTGCTGCAGCAGGATACTCCCATCGTGTTAAGCAACAAGCAGGAGCAGAAAATAACGAGCATCGCCGAGCTTTTACCGATGTCCTTCACGAGTGAGGATGTTTTATGAGCTATAAGTCAGGATTTATTTCCATTATCGGCCGTCCGAATGCAGGTAAAAGCACCCTGCTAAATGCTATCCTGCAGGAAAAGGTAGCCATTACAACGCCAAAGCCGCAGACAACACGGAATAATATATCAGGGATATTGACGCGGGAGGATGCGCAGTTTGTCTTTGTGGACACACCGGGGATTCATAAGCCGAAGCATGAGCTGGGGCGTACCCTGAACCGCAATGCATATACGGCGATTGCTGAGGCGGATGTGAACTACTGGATGGTGGATGCCACACAGCCCTTTGGCAGTGGAGACGAATTCATTCTGGAAAAGATGAAAAGCGCACAGATTCCGGTATTTCTGATTCTTAATAAAATCGATCTGCTGGATAAGGAGGCGGTGCTTACGACCCTGAGTAAGTGGCAGAGCCGTATGCAGTTTGCGGAAATCTTTCCGGTATCCGCGCTGAAACGTGAAAATGTGGAGCATCTTTTGGAGGTGACAAAGTCGTATCTGCAGGAGGGCGTGAAGTATTTTCCGGATGATATGATCAGTGACCATGGAGAAAATTTCCAGATTGCGGAAATCATCCGGGAAAAGGTATTGTATAAAACAAATGAAGAGGTCCCGCATTCTGTTGCGGTCATCGTGGAAAAAAAGGAAGAAAGCGATACCCGCATGGAGCTGTCGGCTCTCATCGTCGTGGAGCGCTCCTCGCAAAAGAGTATACTGATTGGAAAGCAGGGAGCGATGATTCGCGGCATCCGTCTTGCGGCCCAGAAGGAGCTGAAGGAAAAATTCGGTAAAAAGGTGGAGCTGGAGCTGTATGTGCGTGTCGAGAAGAACTGGCGCAATCGCAGCAGCAAGCTGCATCAGCTGGGTTATCTGGAGCTGGAAGAAGGGAAATAATGCAGGAGGAAGTGTGCGGAATCCTGGTGGATGTGAAGGAGTATCGGGAACATGATGCCCTGTTGAAGGTATTGTGTGAGGATGGCTCCCTGCTCAGTCTGAGCGCCCGTGGAGTTCGTAAGGTCACAAGTAAGAATGCTCCTGCCGTACAGCTGTTTACACTGGCACGTCTGCAGCTGAATTATCAGCAGACTGCTTCGATACAGTCTCTACGCCGGGCAGAAATTATAAACAGTTATCGCAAAATTCGGGAGGATCTTGTAAAGCAGAGCATTGCCTCCTACTTCTGTGAATGCATATACCGCAGTGGCTTTGAGGAAAATGTATACATCCTGCTGAAGCAAAGTCTGGATATTTTACAGGACGCAAAGCATCCGCTGCAGATACTTTGTCTGTTTCAGGCTGTTATGAATCGCATGCATGGAATTGAACCGTTTGTGGATGGCTGTGTCCGCTGTCAGAGCACGCAGCATATTCAGGCAGTGTCGCGAAGAGATGGCGGCTTTATTTGCAAAAGCTGTCTGCGATATGGCGATCATGTCATACCGCGCAGGGATTTGAAAACCTTTCGTCTTCTCTGCAAGGCAGAGCTGGAGCATTATGAGCTGATTGAGAGACTGGAACCGTTTAGCAGTGAAAACTTTGAAGAGCTGTATGGCTTTTTTGAAGATTATGGCGGCATTGCGCTGAAAAGTGTGCGTTTTCTTCGAACCCTGTTCGCTATGGAGGGGCACATGTAAGCTGCATGCGTTGCCTGCAGCTGCTGTACCAGCGTATAGGCTGTGAAAAACCACTGTCAGTTGTATGGGATGCGAAATGCCTGCTGAATGTAAATGAAAAGCAATCCTATAAGGAAATTCTCTATAGGGCTGCTTTTTTTGATTATTGTACCGGTATTTTTACGCACATACTGTCTGTAGATGGACAACGGGCAAAGCGGCCTGCATCAAACGAAAAGAAGATAAACGCCGGTGCTTTTATGACGCTACCTTTACTGTATAGGGAAGAATTTCAATTGGAAAGGGATTCTTCTTTTTATTTTTTTACTTTGTTATTCTAATTGGGGAAAACACGTTGACATTTCCTTTAAAAAAGTGTTATATTATAGTGTATTCTTGTAACTATTTTCATAGTTTCATGAGCATCACCGGCGGGTGAATTTTTTTTGAAAGGGGCATAAACATGAACAACGAGAAATTATTTGATACTGTAGTAGCCCATGCGAAAAACAGTGGTTTTGTGTTTCAGGGATCTGAAATCTACGGCGGTTTGTCCAATACGTGGGATTTCGGTCCTTTGGGAGTCGAACTGAAGGAAAATATAAAAAAAGCCTGGTGGCGTAAATTCATTCAGGAATCTCCATATAATACAGGTATACAGTCTGCGATCCTGATGAATCCGGCAGTATGGGTTGCCAGCGGTCATGTCGGCGGATTCTCCGATCCATTGATGGACTGCAAGGAGTGTAAATCCAGATTTCGTGCCGATCAGCTGATTGAGGACGCTACAAACGGTGAGGTTAGCGTTGAGGGCTGGAGCAATGAAGCAATGATGGATTATATTGAAGAGCATCAGCTGAAATGTCCAAAATGCGGAGCGCATAATTTTACGGATATCCGTCAGTTTAATCTGATGTTTAAAACCTTTCAGGGTGTCGTAGAGGATGCGAAGAGTGCTATCTATCTGCGCCCGGAAACGGCACAGGGGATGTTTGTCAATTTTAAAAACGTACAGCGCTCCATGCGCAAGAAGCTGCCATTTGGTATCGGACAGATCGGTAAGAGCTTCCGTAATGAAATTACACCGGGAAACTTTATTTTCCGTACCAGAGAATTTGAACAGATGGAGCTGGAGTTCTTCTGTCAGCCGGGAACGGATATGGAATGGTACCAGTATTATAAGGATTACTGTATGAGCTTTTTGACGAATCTGGGTATTAACAGCGATCATCTGCGCTTTCGTGATCATACAGCAGAGGAGCTGGCTTTCTATTCAAAGGGTACCTGCGATATCGAGTATAATTTCCATTCCCAGATTGGTTGGGGTGAGCTGTGGGGAATTGCGGACCGAACCGATTATGATTTGAAGCAGCATCAGGAAGCAAGTAAGAAATCGCTGGAATATCTGGATCCTGCAACGAATGAAAAATATCTGGCCTATTGCGTAGAGCCGGCAGTCGGTGTTGAACGACTGATGCTGGCGTTTATGTGCGACGCCTATGATGAGGAGGAGCTGGAGAACGATACTCGTATCGTCATGCACCTGCATCCGTTCCTGGCGCCGATCAAGGCCTGTGTCATGCCGCTTTCCAAAAAGCTGAGCGACAAGGCGATGGAGGTATTCCAGCTGATTGCACCAGTGGGAAACTGCGATTATGATGAGGCGGGAAGCATTGGTAAACGATACCGTCGTCAGGATGCCGTAGGAACACCGTTTTGTATCACTGTGGATTTTGAAACAGAGAACGACAACTGCGTCACCGTACGCCACCGTGACAGCATGGAACAGGAGCGCGTGAGTCTGAAGGATTTGAGCGCGTATATCGAAGAGCGAATTAAGCTGTAAAATAGCGGGGAGTGATGTTCTTGGCACGCTTGAGTGAACAGGAAATCAGCCAGATTCGTGCAAAAGCTGATATCGTAGATGTGATTGGGCGCTATGTGCCGCTGACAAGAAAGGGAAAGAGCTATAAATGCGTCTGCCCGTTTCATGACGATCATGATCCGTCAATGTCCATAGCTGCCGATAAACAGATTTACAAATGCTTTGTGTGCGGAGCAGGCGGCAATGTATTCATGTTTGTACAGAATTATGAAAAAATATCCTTTATCGAGGCGGTTTACAAGGTTGCCGAGTATGCCGGTGTGACTTTGGAGCATACTCTTGATGTCACCCCCCGGATAAAGGATCCGCACCTGCAGGCACTGCATAAGGCATGCCGGGAGGCTATTGAATTCACCCATTATCAGCTGGATACGCTGGATGCGAAAAACGTCAAGGAATATCTGATGAGACGCAATATTACGGAAGAAATTATCAAGCGCTTTGAAATCGGCTACAATCCGATGGATGACGCCCTGTATCGCTTCCTGCATGCCAAAAAGCATGCGGATGATGATCTTGTGTCCGCAGGTCTTGTACGTGTTACCTCCCTCGGAATGAAGGATGTGTTTTCGCATCGTATCATGATTCCGATTCATGATGAATTCGGAGAACCGGTCGGCTTTACAGCCCGGCGGGTTGCGGAAAATGAAGAAGCAAAGTATATCAACACTACGGAAACGGATATCTACAAAAAAGGAAATCTGATTTTCAACTATCATAGAGCCAAGCAGGAGGCCAGAAAAGCAAAAAAAGCCTATCTGGTGGAAGGCGCCATGGATGTGCTTGCTCTGGAAAAGGTGGAGCTGCACAATGCAGTGGCTACGCTGGGAACGGCAATGACCAAGGAACAGCTGCGCCTTTTGCAGCTCCTGCATGTACCGATCGTCGTCTGCTATGACGGAGATAAGGCCGGTCGCAACGCCACCTACAAATTCGGCAAAATGGCCAGAGAGGCACAGCTGCCCTTTGAAATCGTAGACAATAAGTACGGTCTGGATCCGGATGAAGTCATTGATGTATACGGGAAGGATGAGCTTCGCGCACTGCTTGATAAGACGATATCCTGGATTGATTTCCTCTTTGAATACCTGCTTGGGCGGTATAATCTGGACAACTACTCTCAGAAAAAGGAATTCGCGCAGGAAATGTCATTGGAAATTCAGGCACTGCAGGATGATTTTGAGAAACAGAGCTATTTCATTCGTTTGCGGGAGCTGACTGAATTTGATATGCAGGTGGAGCAGCCCAAAGAGGAACGCAGGGCGATTCATCAGCCGCAGCCCCCGCGGCAGAGCTTTTTGACCTTTCCGAAAAGTGGAAGAAGTCATGCCGAGCATGAAATCCTCTCTCAGATGCTGAATGGAATTGCTGCAAGCAATCTGTTCAAGGAGGAGCTGGGATTTTTAAAGGATGATACCGGCAACAAGCTTGCGATGTACATCATTGATTATTATCGAACACACACCACCCTCGCTGTCGCTGAGCTGCTGGATGTGATTCGGGAGGAGGACGTGAAGGCACTTCTTCTGGAAATCGCAAACTGGGAGCTTGCCCGAGAGGATGTGGATATGGCTGTACTGCAGGAAGCAATCGCCAAGGAAAAATCCTGCTTTCTGGATGATAAGATACAGCTGTTGAATAAAAAAATACGATCTGTGAATGATCCCATGGAAAAGGCTAAGCTCGCCGTGGAGAAAAATCAGCTGATCAAAGAGCGTGAGGAATGGCGCAGCGCGGGAAGGAAGTAAGGATATGAAGAACACCAAGAAAAAAGCTGTTTTGCAGGAATACAAGACACTGGAAGATATCAAGCAGGAATTCCTGGACGAATACAAACAAAATGATGTCCTCTATCAGAAGGATGTTATGGATGCCGTGGAGCATCTGGCAATGACAGATACAGATTTTGATGATCTGTTCCAGTGGTTTTCCGACAATGATATTGAAGTAAAAAATGAAGACGATGATGTCGATCTGATGGATGATGACGCTTTGGTCGCAACCGAGGATGACGATGATATTGATTTTCTGGATGACGATACCGATGAAGAGGATACGCTGGCTGCCGATATCGAAAATCTGGAGCAGTCCTTTGCCAACTCTTCCCACACAAAAATCAATGATCCGGTAAAAATGTATTTAAAGGAAATCGGACGCGTTGAGCTTCTGGATCCGAAAGAGGAGCCGGAAATTGCGCGGCGCATTCAGGCAGGTGATGAAGAGGCAAAGAAAAAGCTGATTTCTGCCAACCTGCGTCTGGTTGTATCCATTGCGAAGAAATATGTTGGCCGCGGTATGCTGTTTCTGGATCTGATTCAGGAAGGAAACATGGGTCTGGTTAAGGCGGTTGAGAAATTCGATTATACCAAGGGCTTTAAGTTTTCAACCTACGCGACATGGTGGATTCGTCAGGCAATCACACGTGCCATCGCCGATCAGGCAAGAACGATTCGTATTCCAGTACATATGGTGGAAACAATCAACAAGCTGACACGTATTCAGCGTCAGCTGGTGCAGGATCTTGGAAGGGATCCATCTGCAGAGGAAATCGCAGCAAAAATGGAAAACATTTCTCCGGAAAAGGTGCGTGAAATTCAGAAAATCGCACTGGAACCGGTATCTCTGGAAACACCGATCGGTGAGGAGGACGATTCTCATCTGGGTGATTTCATCGAGGACAAGGAAGCTCTGTCACCGGATGAATATGCCAACAATCAGCTGCTGAAGGATGAAATCAATACGGTGCTGCAGGGCCTGACCGAGCGTGAGGAAAAGGTATTGCGCCTGCGTTTCGGTTTATATGATGGCAGAACCCGTACACTGGAGGAGGTTGGAAAGGAATTCAACGTTACCCGTGAACGAATCCGTCAGATTGAGGCAAAGGCACTGCGTAAGCTGAAGCATCCTACACGCTCCAAGCGTCTAAAGGATTTCGTCGATAAGCCATAATGAAGCTGAGTACACGATTACATACGATTTTTGATATGGTACAGCCCTGTGGCGTTGCTGCGGATATTGGCTGTGATCACGGCTTGCTGCCTATCGCCCTTATACAGTCGGGAAAATGTGAACACGTGTATGCGTGTGATGTACGAAAGGGTCCGCTGTCACGGGCACAGGAAGCCATCAGACAATACGGTCTGCAGAATTCCATCACCACAAAGCTGTGTGACGGTCTGCAGGGTCTGGAGGATGATGTGGAGGTTGTCGTTATTGCCGGTATGGGATATGACACCATTTGCAGGATTCTTATGAAAGGTGATAAGCAGCTGAAACATTATAAGCAGATAATTCTGCAATGCAATACACGTGTCGAGGATATGCGCCGCTGGCTGCATCAAAACGGTTTTACAATCGATGCGGAGCAGCTCGTAAAGGATCATCACTATTATCAGATGCTCTCCGTACATAAGGAGCCATCTGATATGCGGGAAGATCAGTATCTATTCGGTGTGTATCTTGATCGGCATCCACTATTTAAAGAGTATTGGACGTATATTCTGGAAAAGCAGAAAATAATCATACAGCACACACAGCCGCATCATGACGGATATGCAGCTGCTGTTGAGAAAATCAAAACAATTGAAAAGAAGCTGAAGGAGCTGGACTAAATACCGGTTCCTTTTTTGGTACGGCTATAAGAGCTATAGGAATCGCAGGCTATACGCAGCAGGCATGAAAGCTGTTAGGAATAGGGATTGTTCGAATGCGGGAATTTCTGATATAATATTCACTGGAAAGAAGTGAGTACATGGAACTTTGGGATCTGTATGACGCACAGCGGCAGCCGATGAATAAGCTGCAGATGCGGGGCAAGCCAATACCAGAAGGCTGTTATCATATCGTTGTCTTCATTTGGACATTCACCTATGACGGCAGACTGCTGTTGACAAAGCGGGATGCCTGCAAGCCCGGCGGTTTGCTATGGGAGGTTACAGGCGGCTCTGTATTACATGGAGAAACCTCGCAGGAGGGGGCAAAACGGGAGCTGTATGAGGAGACCGGTATCTCCTGCAGAGTGGAGCAGCTGCAAAAATTGCATACCAAGGTAAAGGGGCAGGGGATTTACGATCATTATCTGCTGCAGTATCCGGTAGAGCTGGATAAGCTGCAGCTGCAGGAAAAGGAGACCATCGATGCCATGCTGGTTGATCAATCCACATTCGAGGACATGATGCGGGTTCATATTCTGACACACCCGCTGCAGCTTTGGTACCATGAGCTGAAGGATACGCTTGCTGTTTACTTCCAAAAAAGCAGATAGCGGCAAATCTGAAGGGGAAATCCTTACCTGTGTAATGTGAATGGTTAGGCTACTGCATATGCGTGCGACAATGGGAAGGCAGCTTTATAATCAAACAACAGGCACGGCTTTCCTTTATGTAAAACAAGAAGGAAAAAGGCAGACGTCCGCCATCGTCTACCTTTTTTCGTGCTATTTACTTTCCTATCCTGCTATGTTTTATGACAATATTTCAGACAGTCTTATCTGCGGCTTACATTTCCCCGGCGCATAATCCTCCAGATATGCGATAACCTGTGCTGTCAGATACGTTGGCGTACTAGCTCCCGAGGTTACCGCCACACGTCCTGCATTGCATATCTGCTCATCCTGAATATCATTGACATCATCAATCAGATATACCTGATGAATGCCCTGATCACGGGCAATCTGCGCAAGCCGGTTGGAGTTGTTGGAATACCTGTCACCAACCACATACAATACATCGATTTGCTTGTCTTTCAAATCGGCAACTGCCTGCTGGCGTATACGGGTTGCGTTGCAGATTTCCTCACAGAAGACAGCCTTCGGATACCGTTCACGTATTGCCTCAAACAGTGCTTCAATATCAAAAATAGACATGGTTGTCTGGTTGGTGACAAACACCTGTGCCAAAGGAGGCAGGGTATCCAGATCCTGTTGCGTACTGATCAGATGCACTTTCTCACTGAGCGATAAAACGGCCTCTGCCTCCGGATGACGCGACTTTCCGATATACAGGACATCACAGCCGTTTTTCAGCTGCTCCATAACGATATCCTGTGTTTTGACCACATCCGGACAGCTTGCATCAACACATTGAAGTCCCTTCCGAAGTGCCTTTTCCTTTACTGCGGGGGAAATACCGTGTGCGGTAAATATGACGATTCCTTCTTCAATTTCATCTAGCAGCTCCAGTCGGGTTTTATTTTTATCATCAACGGGATAAATATGCAATTCCTTCAGTGCCTGCATAACATAGGAGTTATGCACCAGCATTCCCAGAACATAAATCGGGGTATCCGGATGCTCCTGTGCTGTTTTCTTTGCGATAAGAATGGCATTGATAACTCCCTTGCAATATCCACGCGGTACGACCTTTATAACTTCCATGTACTTCACCTCAGATATCATTATACAGGAAAAGCCCGGCACATGCATAGAATTTTGCCGCAGATTATGCCATAATAAACGTATACGATATGCAAGGTAATAGAAAAAGAGCGCACGTATTACAGAAAAAAGAAATTGTTTTACAACTTTCAGATTTCCTGTATAATAAAGAAGCTGCTTATTTGTATAAGGAGGTATTTATGAGCAAATATACGGATTACAACTTTCGTGAGACCACGAAAACATTTATAAACCTGGAAGGCTTCAAAGAGCCTACACCGATTCAGCAGGCGGTGATCCCGCTGGCATGCAAGGGAAGAAACATCATTGGTATTTCCGATACGGGTACCGGAAAAACACATTCCTTTCTGATTCCGATTATGGAGAGGGTGGACAGCAGTCTGTCTGTGATTCAGGCAGTTATAACGGCACCGACCAGAGAGCTTGCCTTACAGATTTATAATCGCTGTGAAAAAATGAGTGAAGCAGACCCGAAGCTTCGCATCCGTCTGATTACCGGCGGTATGGAAAAATCCAGAATGAACGAACAGCTGAAGGTACAGCCGCATATCGTCGTGGGAACACCGGGACGTATCAAGGACCTGTTTTTACAGGAACAGACCCTGCGTGTGGATACCGCTGATATCATGGTTGTCGATGAAGCGGATATGACACTGGAGTTTGGCTTTCTGGAGGATGTGGATGCCATTGCCGGAAAAATGAAGAAGAATTTACAGATGATGAGCTTTTCAGCAACGATACCGGTTGCATTGCAGCAGTTTTTAAAGAAATATATGGATAATCCAAGTACGGTGCATATTCAGGAGCAGAGTGATTTTCATCCGAAAATCGAGCATGTGCTGATACCGTGTCAGGAAAAGAGCTATGAAGAAAAGCTGATGGAGCTGTTAGCGACCTTTACACCATATGTATGTCTGATTTTCGCTAACACGAGAACGCAGGCCGCAAGTGTTGCCGGGATGATGCGGGATGCCGGATACGGTATTATCGAGCTGCACGGGGATTTGACACCGCGAGAGCGAACAAAGGCGATGAAGGATTTGGTAAATATACAGAAATCCTATGTGGTAGCGACGGATATCGCTGCGCGCGGTATTGATATTGAAGGGATTTCTCATGTGATTTCATTGGGATTTCCAAAGGAGCTGGATTACTATATTCATCGAAGCGGACGTACCGGACGTGCCGGTCGGGACGGTATCTGCTATGCCCTGTATAAAAAGCAGGATGATGCCATGATCCGCTCCCTGGAGGTTAAGGGAGTCGGCTTCAAGCATCGCAATCTGAAAAACGGCACCTGGAGTGAGCTGGAGCCGCTGCATCGCAAAAAGGTCAAAAAGGATGATCCGCTGGAAAAGGAAATTTCCAAAATCGTTTCCAAAAAGAAGAAAAAGGTGAAGCCGGGCTATAAGGTGAAACGGAAGCAGGAAGTGGAAAAGCTGAAGCGTAAGGCACGCCGCCAAATGATTCAGGAGGATATTCAGCGGCAGAAAAAGGAACGTGCAAAGCAAAGGGTCATGGAGAAACGGGGTGGACAGGAATGAAGCTGGGCTGTCATGTTTCCATGTCTGCGCCGGATTATGTGCTGGGATCGGTAAAAGAAGCAATCAGCTATGGCGCCAATGCGTTTATGCTGTATACCGGTGCACCGCAGAATACACGACGCAAAGCAATGCACGAACTGAAAATAGAGGAAGCACACAGCCTGATGAAGGAGCATGGGATTGACGAAGGCAGTATGATTGTGCATGCTCCCTATATCATCAATCTGGCAAACTGTGTACGGGAAGAGACCTTTGCGCTGGGCGTGGAGTTTTTACAAAAGGAAATAGCTCGCGTACAGGCGCTGCATGCAACGGTTCTGGTGCTGCACCCCGGAAGTCATGTGAAGGCCGGAGAAGAAGAAGGTCTCAAGAAAATCGTTGAGGGTCTGGATCTGGCAATGCAGGATGTACAGGATGTTCAGATTTCCATTGAAACAATGGCCGGCAAGGGCAGTGAAATCGGTTATAGCTTTGCGCATATCCGTTATCTGATGGATCATGCAAAATACGGTGATCGTCTGCGTGTCTGTCTGGATACCTGTCATATTCATGATGCCGGCTATGATCTGTCCGACTTTGACAAGGTGCTGGATGAATTTGACGCTGTTATCGGTCTGGAACGTCTGGCCTGTATGCATATCAATGATTCCAAAAATGTACAGGGAGCACGTAAGGACCGGCATGCGAATATCGGCTTTGGCGAAATCGGTTTTGAAAAGCTGAATGCCATTGTACATAATGAACGTGTAAAGGATGTTGTAAAGATCTTGGAAACACCGTATGTTGAGGATCATCCGCCATACCGTCAGGAAATCGCCATGTTGAGAAGCGGTGTGTTTGATGAACAGATTATGGAGAAAATCAAGGGAGACATCTGATATGGAAATATGTGAACTGGATATTGCCGCATATCGTGGCAAAGCCATAAAGGTTCAATACACGACATCGTATGTTTATGAAGCAGTCGTCAGTCAGGACGCAGCTTGCTTTGGCGTAATGTTTCAGCGCACGGCTTTACCAAAACCGCTGTCCTGCGGCTTTGATGATGTTTGGGGCAGTGAATGGCTAAAGCAGCCGGAGCTGTATGGCGTATGTGTGGATGGACAGATTGCCGGTCTTTTAGAAATCTGCATGGAGGCTTGGACACAGAGATTGCGGATTACCAATCTGTTTATAGAGCCAGCCTATCGGGGAAGAGGCTGCGCTACCCGTTTGCTGGAGCATGCCAGACAGCTGGCAATGTAGCGTGATATCCGCTGCGTTCTGCTGGAAACGCAATCCTGTAATGATCCTGCCATACAATGCTACCTGCGCAGCGGCTTCGTGTTTCTGGGCTGTGATTTGAGTGTTGCAAGCAATCAGGATATACAAAGAAAAAAGTGTCCGCATTGAAATGGGCTGTTATCTGTAATTGATTGGCCGTTCAAGAATGCAAAGGAATAGGACAAACCCCAATAGCAAAGGTACATCTTTTCAATACACTTTCAGGCTACATTCCTTTCAAATACACATATCATAAAAGGAATGTTCTCTGCGAAGGGAAATGAAAATGTTGTATTATATGTTTTAGGATGCATAAAAAAGAATTCAGTGTTACCGTTATGATTGGTAGCAGTGAATTCTTTTACTTTTCTAAGCAAGGGGTGTATAGACTGATATTGCCATGAACTGATACCGTGGGTTTATATCAGCTGTGTTCTTTTTCAAATGCCAGAATCTCTTCCTTCAGCCGTGCCACCATCTGTTCCTGCGGCAGCTTTTCAATAATCATTCCCTTCTTGATGAGCAAACCCTCGTTGCGGCCGCCGGCAATCGCGATATCCGCATGCTTTGCCTCTCCTGGTCCATTTACTGCACAGCCCATAATCGCCACATTTATATCACAGTTTATGGTCTGCAGGAAGGCTTCCATTTCATTTACAACCGGCTGCATATCCCACGCTGTTCTGCCACAGGTCGGGCAGGCAATCAAATTCGGCGTGTTTTTCAATAAACCGCAGCATTTCAACAGCTGCTTGACGATTGTTATTTCATTCACCGGATCCCCGTTGACACTGATGCGAATCGTATCACCGATACCCTCATTTAATAATGTTCCCAGTGCCATGCTGCTTTTGATTGCACTGCCGATGAAGGTGCCCGCTTCCGTTACACCCAGATGCAGCGGATAGGGGAAGGCTGTGGATGCCATGCGGTAGGCATCGATACAAAGCAGTGGATCACTGGATTTAAAAGACAGGCAGATGTCATGGAAGTCCAGCTCCTCCAGAATCTGCACATGGCGCTGTGCGCTTTCCATCATGCCCTCAGCGGTAGGTCTGCCATACTTTTCATGAATGTCCTTTTCCAGAGAACCGCTGTTAATGCCGATGCGAATCGGTATATGGTATTCCTTGCATACCGCCACAACCGCCTTCACATTTTCTTTGCTGCCGATATTTCCCGGATTCAGACGTATCTTATCAATGCCGGCCTTTACTGCAGCAATAGCCAGTCGATAGTCATAATGGATATCCGCAACGAGCGGGATATGTGTACGCTTCCTGATTTCAGTGATGGCAGCTGCATCCGCTTCATCTATAATCGCCATGCGCACCAGCTCACAGCCAACCTGCTCCAGCTGTAAAATCTGTGCCACGGTGGCCTCTATGTCACTTGTTCGTGTATTGCACATGGACTGAATAACTACTTTATTCTGTCCGCCGATCGTTATATCTCGTACCTGAATACTTCTTGTTTCCGTTCTTTTCATGTCGTTTCACCTCATGTCTTCATTATAGCAGAAGTCGCTTGCGAAAAGCAATCCGCTGCCCCATTACGAAAATCTTACAAATTTTCAAATGTATGGAATCACTATTTTGTTTATGGTATACTAATGGGCAGGAGGTGTGCGCATGATACGAAATCCTTTTCGAGATCTTGATCAAAAAAAATTAAGCAGAAGCTCTGATGTTCTGAAGACGCAGAACGATTATTTTAAAATCGTAAACAGGCGCATCTTTATTTTCGGTATTATCATTTGTCTGATTTTTGCCGTTGTTTCTGTACGGCTGGTTTTCCTGCAGATAAGAAATCAGGAGGACTATGCAGCGAAGCTGGAAAATTACTCATCGCAAAAGCAGACGGACAGCACGGCGCGCGGGGAGATGGTGGATCGAAACGGAAAGGTCATTGCAAAGACCGTTTCCTCTCATAATATTGTCTACTTTCCTCCCAAGGATACCACAAGTGAGGAGCAGTGGAAGCTGGCACAGACCTTTGCCAAGGATTTTAAGGTGGATCACAAGGGCATGACAAATTCGGATTATCAGGATTTGTATATGTTTTTACATAAGGATGAAAAAGGAAATAAGGACTCCGGGAAGAACCTGTTGTCTGAACAGGAGAAGGAAACACTGACAGCAGAGGAACAGGAAAAGAAAATCAGAAGCCGGATCACGATGAAAATGGTGAATGAGCTGGCGGATGATGATATAAAGGATGCTTTTTCTGTTTACCTGTCTATGCGCAAGCTGCCCAACAATCAGAATAAGGTGATTCTGGAGGATGTGGACAGTGATAGTGTCGCAAAGCTGATGGAAAATAAAGACAAATACCGGGGCTTTGATGTGAATCTAGGCTCCTGGAAGCGGGAATATCCATATAAAGATACGCTGCGTGATGTGCTGGGAAGTATTACGACCTCCAAGCAGGGTGTACCCTCCGAGCTGCGCTCCTATTACGAAGCGATGGGGTATTCGCTGACGGATCGTGTCGGGCAAAGCGGTCTGGAAAAGCAGTATGAGGATTTACTGAGCGGCACACCGAGAGTCAGTGAGATATCGTATGATTCCGATGGCACAGCTATTATGAATGAAACAAGCAGCGGCAAGAACGGTTATGATTTGCATCTGACCATCGATGTGGAGTTGCAGAAGAAGGTTGATGACATTCTGGAGGATACATTAAAGAAGTATGCAGGCACAGCAGGTCGTGAAAAATTCAAGAAAGCGATCGTTGTCCTCATGAATCCTCAGACCGGTGAAATTTATGCGATGAGCGGTAAATATTTGGATGAGGATGGGAAAATTCAGAACTATTCCAGTGGTGCGTATTTGGATGCCTTTGCGTCCGGTTCCGTTGTGAAGGGCGCTACGGTGTATATGATGCTGGATCAGGGAATTCAGACACGCTACAGTACCGAGCAGGATGAACAAATGAAAATAGCGGGAACTCCATTTAAGCAATCGTTCAACACATATGGTACGGTGAATTCGATTCGTGCATTAGCGGTATCCAGTAACGTTTATATGTTTAAGTCTGTTATAAAATTAGCTGGCGGTAATTATGTATATAATCAGCCACTGGGCATCACAAATGAAATGGCGCAGAAAACCTTCAAGCTGATGCGGAATTATTATTCTATGTTTGGTCTTGGTACAAAAACAGGATTGGATGTCCCAAATGAAGCACAAGGCTTTACAGGGAATACTATGAATCCTGGATTATTACTAGATTATTCCATCGGGCAGTATGATAACTATACGCCGATTCAGCTTGTGCAGTATGCGGCAACCATCGCCAATGGCGGTAAAAAGGTACAGCCGAAGCTGGTTAATACGGCAACAGAAGTAAATACAGATTATACAGTATATGAAAATAAAACACAGGTGTTGTCAGCTTTGCCGGGAAGCAAGGAGGATTTGGAAACGATCCAGATGGGCTTTCGCGAGGTGGTTGCAGGAGAGCATGCAATCGACCCTATCAAGTCATTGGATGTACAGGTAGCTGCAAAAACCGGTACTGCCGAGGTAGAGGATTTTACCAATGCTTCTCTTGTCGGCTATGCGCCATATGATAAGGAAGCCAAGGTGGCATTTGCCTGCTCTGTACCGGAATCTGCAACAAATGATCAAAGCGTTGCCGGAAACCTGTGCGCCTACAATATCATGCCGGAAGTTTTAAAAGAGTTTTTCAAAAAGTATTAGCTTTTTTGTAAAGAGTATGATATAATTTTCAAGCAAGTACGAGGAGGGACAACATGAGAGATAGAATCACGTTCAAATGTTCAGAATGTGGCGAAGAAAACTACATCGGGACACGTAATAAACGTAAAAATCCAGAACGTATGCAAATTCAGAAATATTGCCCACGTTGTAACAAGAAAACTTTACATAAGGAGAAAAAATAAGAAGGGCCGACTACGGTCTTTTTTATTCGGTGACTGACATGAAAAAGATGGATACTTTTGTTTTGGGTATGGTGCAGGTAAATACCTACCTGTTGTGGGAAGAGAATCATGTACTGATTGTTGATCCCGGAAGCAAATCTCACAAGCTGCAGGAAACGATTGATTCACAAAATGGTGTTGTGGATGCGATTGTGCTGACACATGGACACTTTGATCATATTGCCGGTGTGGATGCGCTTGTTAAGAAATATCACTGTCCTGTTTATATCAATGAGCTGGATATGGCGATGCTGCAGGACCCGATGCTGAACTTCTCCTATCAGGCTCCTGTTGTTGTGAACAGTCCGGTAACAAAGCTGAAGCCGGGTAAAAACAGCATCGGTGCCTTTACGCTTCAGGCAATCGACGCCCCCGGACACAGTGAGGGAAGTACCATGCTGCTGTGGGATGATAATCTGATCTGTGGAGATGTCATCTTTCAGGGGAGCATCGGACGTACGGACTTACCGACTGGCAGCAATACCAAAATGATGCAGACGCTTCGGATGATACGGGAAACACTGCCTTCAAAGCTGAAGGTGTACCCGGGGCACGGACCGGATACGACGCTGGATATGGAATTTCGCTATAACCCATATCTGCAGTTCTGATTATGACAATCATTACGGCGACGCAGTCTCATATACGGGAAATTCTGAGGCTGTATGAGGTTCTATATGCAGACATGGCAAGACTGCAGCCCTTCAGCTATTGTCGGGGCATGCAGGATGAGGAGTTTTTAAAAACGATGATCCGGCTGGAGGATTGCGACATCCTGCTGGCTGTGGAAAATTCCTGTATTTTCGGTTTGGCACTGGTGATGAAGCAGCTGACACCGGCGGATTCCTTTGTGATTCCGCATGCATATGCCACGCTGATGGATCTGGTGGTCAGCCGGGAAGCCAGAGGTCTTGGTATCGGTAACCGCCTGCTGCAGGAGGTGGAGCACTGGGCCAGAGAACGGCATCTGGAATATGTGGAGCTAAACGTATTGCAGGAAAACCGGAGTGCTCAGAGGCTTTATGAAAAGCATGGCTATATGACGGCGGTTAAAACCATGAAAAAGAATTTAAAATGATACATTTTTAAGAAAACGGGATAATTCTCGTTTTTTTTTACCTTTTTTGAGAATAATTTAGGAGTTTTGCCATTTTGAAACGTATAGAAGTATGTAAATAGAAAGAAGGTGAGAGTATGAAGGAAAAATTTGAACAGCTGCTGCACATGGTGGAACGCAAGCGGGCTACTGATGTACACTTCACATTGATGCAGCACAGGCTGCATGTACAGGTACGCGGATGGAATGGTCTGGAAACTGTTCAGAACGCTGCATTTGATGAAGGCTTGTTCTGTTATCTGAAGTACATCAGTAATCTGGATTTAGGAAACACTCTGCAGCCGCAAAGCGGAAATTTTCAGTATGAGTTTCGTCAGGAGCTTCTGTATTTTCGCTTCTCCCTGCTGCCGACGCTTGAAAAACAGACAGCGGTACTGCGTGTGCTGAACAACCACAAAGAGATATCCCTGGAAGATCTGAGCTTAGACAGCAAGCAGACAGCCAGCTTTCTGAACTGGACGAAAACAAGAAGCGGACTCATCGTATTGAGCGGTCCCACCGGCAGCGGGAAAACGACAACCCTGCACGCGATATTGAAGCGGATCGCCCAGGAGAACAGACTGCATGTCGTATCGCTGGAGGACCCTATTGAAATCTTTGATGACAGCTATTTGCAGCTGCAGATCAATGAGGCAGGCGGTTTTACCTATGAGGAAGGAATCAAGGAGCTTTTGCGTCATGATCCGGATGTCATCATGATTGGAGAAATACGTGATCCATCCACGGCACGTATGCTGCTTCGATGCGCATTAAGCGGACATCTGATATTTACAACGATTCATGCCAAATGCTGCAGTGAGGCAATCAAGCGTCTGCTTGAATTCGGCTTGCGCAGGGAGGAACTGTATCATACACTGAGTGCTGTTTGTGCACAGCGTCTGTACAAGAAAAAGGGAACGCAGGAAAGGGTGTGTATATATGAAATACTGGAACAAAATGAGCTGGATGCTTACTTCCGTGAGGAACAGCTGCCTCAGCAGCATCGTGATATTTTTCAGGAGATTCAGCTTGCTGTTTCAAAAGGAATTGTTGCACAGGAGGAAGCCGTCATCGACCTTCCATATGTGCAATGAGGAATGGCGCTATCTGCATGATCTGCTGCAGAACGGCTATCCCTATCTGGAGGCTTTACAGCTGCTGGGCAAGGATACCACAAGAATCAGAGAACAGCTGGAGCTGGGACACAGCATCGAGGAAATTTTGATAACACAGGGAACAGGGCGCTTTTTTGAGCATCTTTCCTTCTTCCTGAAAATCACCTCCCTGAGCCGGGCTATCGACAGCTCCCTGCAGCTGTATGACTTTGAACGGAATCTGCTATCCCGTCTTTTGAAGAAAACGGCTTATCCGCTTTCCATCTTTGTGTTTGCCTATGTGATGCTGCTGGTGTTCAGCACTGCCATTATTCCGCAAATGCTGCAAAGCTTTGATCAGGGGGAGGACTTTCAAGGACTGCTGCTCGGTGTGAGTCTTCTGCAGGGAGGCTGCAGGTTAATTGGTGTTTGTGCACTGTGTTTACTGGCTGGTGCATTGTATCTGAGAAATAAGCCTGCCATACGGAATGCATTGATTTTAAGAAGCACGCGCCTGTGCAAGCTGGCATCCCATGTGGAATCCTATCTGTTCGCCGGCTACATGGTTGAACTGCTGAAGCAGGGTATACCGACACGAACCGCCCTGCAGTATCTGGAGCAGATTCGAAAAGGCTCCCTGTTTTGTGAATTACATAAGCATTTGATGAACGGCCTGCAAAATGGTGAGGATATCCTCTGTGTGATTGAGCGTGAGGTGCTGCTGAACGATATCTTCAAGCAGTCGTTTCGCATTGGCAGCTCTACCGGTTCTTTGTGCAGTATGCTGCAGACAGGGCTGCAGCAGCAGGAACGTACATGGGAGCGGCTGCTGAAGCGTACGGCAGTCACCGTGCAGTGCATTGCATACAGCTTTGTGGGTGTTGTGGTTTTGCTTGTATACCAGATTATGCTGATCCCGCTTACAATGCTGGAACAGATATAGAAATCGGAAAGGAATTGAACTTATGAAAAATAACAAAGGCTTTACCATTCTGGAAATGATGATCGTATTATCCATTATCGCACTCGTATTTCTGCTGACGCTGCCTAACATTCAGCAGAAGGAAAAAATCATACGCAGCAAGGGCTGTGAGGCACTGATTGAGGTTGCCAATGCACAGATTCTTTTGTATGAGGTGGAGAATCTGAGTCCGCCGAAAAGTATGTCCGATTTAATCAGTAAGGGATATTTAAAGGATACACAGCGCCGATGCCCGAATGGAGACACCATTGAAATCAGCAATGGACAGGCCGCCGTGCGATAGCGGGTTCACCCTGGTGGAAATGCTGCTTGTTTTGCTTCTGCTCTCTGTGCTGCTGCTTGTGACACCGCTGCTGAAGCGGCAGCAGCGCATCCTGCTGCGTATGGATGTGCAGCAGATACGTGAAATCTGTACAAAGGCCCAGGCTCAGGCGATAAGAGAACACAAAAGCATCCCTATAAAGATTCAGGGCAGCAAGGTATATTGTGATCGTGAGATCTATTCTCTGCAGTCGTCCACCAGCTGTTCGTCCATGAGCTTTCACTATACCGCACAGGGAACGATTTCAAAGGCCTTCACGCTGAACTGCCGCAGTGCCTCCTCCACTGTTCAGCTTGTGGCACAGCTGGGAAGCGGGCGCATGGATGTTCGATAAGCGTGGCGTCGTTTTGATGGAGGCATTGTTTCTTTTGATGATTCTGGGCATTCTGGCACTGCTCTGCCTGCAGTGTGCGGGAATGACACATACGATGCATGATACAGGAAAGGGGTATGACAATGATGCAGTGGAAGAAGCCTATCAGAAATAACGGCGGCTTCACCCTGGTGGAAATGCTGGTAGCCTTCAGCTGTGTTGCAGTCAGCTGTGTTTTGCTGATGCCGGTGGTATCCGCATTGCAAAGGCTGCAGGAGCCTGTCTACTACAGTGAAGACCGCATCGCCATTTATCAGCTTCGCTTCCTGCTTGCACAAAGCAGCAGGCTGTCTTTACAGGAGAACACCCTTTCCTTCATTTATCAAAAAAAGAAGCAGACACTGGAATATGACCGCAGGCGTCTGGTGCGCAGAAGCGGCTATGAAATTTTTCTACAGGATGTGGATGCGCTGCAGTTTCAAAAGAGAAAGGAATGCTATTATGTCACATGGGTCCGGAAAGAAAAGCGTGAAGAAGCACTGCTTACGTGTGAATGAACAGGGCTTTATCAGTCTGTATGCCATGCTGCTGCTATTGATTTTCCTCTGCTTTGTCACCCTGCTTGTACAGCGCGCTGCAGCCTATGCAGCCGTACGTGGATTACAGGAGTCCTATGACCTGTTTGCAATTCACAGCTGCCGCAGGTATCTGCAGGAGACTCTAAAGCCGGATGCTGATGCGGAAGCTGATATGAAAGAAAGAAAAGGTGAAGAGAGCGAGACAGGGGAGGAACCGCAGAAGGAAGAGCAGCCGAAGGAATGGGAGGTGCTGTTTCGAAACACATACTTTCATTTCACAAAAGAGGAGGAGCATATCGCTGTGACCTATACGCAAAAAAGCAATACCGTGCATATGCAGATATTCTTTGATCGTACAGATGGTACCATACAGGACGTTGTATATTTACAGCAGTGAGAACCACACTAACAAGGAGGTGGTTTACATGCTGACGATCGGGTTGAGCACACTGTTGTTTCTGGCATTTGCAGGACTTGGAAATCTGCTGCTGATTATGAATGAAACAGCCTATATGCTGGTTCCGCTGTATGCTGTGCTGCTGCTGTTTGGCAGGCTGTTTTATCGCGAGGCAAACTGTAAGGCGCTGGAAGGAAAGGACTTTTTGCTGACGCTGGTGATCGTCCTGCTGTTTCTTGGCTATTTTGAATGGCGGCAGGAGCTGTTTGATGTTACAACCTTCTGGTATTTGTATCTTACAACATTTATAGCCTTTATGCTGTATGCGGACAGTATCCGTTTTAAAAGTCTGATGTGAAAAATCAGACTTTTTTCATAAAAAATTTGACAAATGCGTCAAATCCTATAAAATAGAATAGGACATAAGAAAATATAAAGGAAAGGTGAATGTATTATGATCAGTTCCAATGATTTAAAACCTGGTATGACAATTCAGCAGGATGGAGAAATCTTCGTTGTGCTGGAACAGAGTCAGAATAAAACAGCTCGTTCCGCAATGGTGGTAAAGGCGAAAGTCAGAAACCTGAGAACGGGATCAAATGTAGAATTATCATGGGGCGGTGGAGATAAAATCACACCTGCACACATTGAAAAGAAAGAGATGCAGTATTTGTACGATACAGATGATGCACTGGTGTTCATGGATAATGAAACCTATGAGCAGATTGAGATTCCTAAGGATCGTCTGAAATGGGAAATGAACTTCATGAAGCCGAATGACAACGTTAATATTTCCATGTTTGAAAGTGAAATTCTCGGTGTGATTCTGCCGGATAAGGTGGCACTGCAGATCGTGGAATGCGAGCCTGCTGTCAAGGGTGATACAGCTACTTCCGCAAGCAAGAATGCCACATTGGAATCCGGACTGGAAATCAAGGTGCCGCTGTTCATCAATCAGGATGAAATGGTGCTGGTAAACACGTCTGATGGAAAATATTCCGGAAGAGCAAAAGACTAAAAAGCTGCCCATGCAGCTTTTCTTTTGCAAATCGTTTTCAAAAAGTATGATTTCTTAAGGAATATACGTATCCAAGAACCTTTATTTTTGTTATAATGATTGTTAGATTGGGAGGTAATCGGATGGAAAAGCTATCAAGAGTAAAAAAATATGCGGAATTGAGAAAATCCATTGAAACTGATAATAATATAGATAAAACTCTGCACACAGAGGAAAACGGTGCGCTGGAGCAGGAGGAAACCCTAAAGAAATTCGATTCATCTATCTTCAAAAAGGTGGATATCAAAGAGGATGGGGAATATACTCCGGTTCGGGAAAAGAAAGAGGAGCCGCTGGAGCAGCCGCCGGTAGATGATACCTTTACCAATGAATATCTGGATGATTTCATTAAGGAAGTAAGAGAATATAATATTCGCAAGGGTACCAGAGAGAGCGATAACACACAGGCTGATATTCTGTATCAGCTGAATGCGGCAAACCGTGCAAAAAGATCCCATTACATACAGGAAATACAGGATGAACCGCAGCCGGAGGAGCCGAAGAAAACCGTGTTGAGCCGGGATGATATCGCCCTGCAGGTACAAAATCTGTTAAAGGAGGAGGAAGCCCCTTTGCCGGAATCGGATATGTGCTTTACAAAGGAGCCTGTAGAAACTCCAGCTTATCGTGCAAAAGCTGAAGCTGTCGAATATGAGGAGCCGGTGTTGGAGGAAGCCCCTGTTGTGGAATCCTTTCAGCCACAGCCAGCAGCTGTGGAAGCTGTCGAGGAATATGCTCCGCAGCCGGAGCAGCGTCCGCAGCGTCCTGCTAAAAAAATCATTCAGCCAGCTATGATGGAGGATGCTTTTAAGGATGAAGATGAGATACCTGTGAAAAAGGATGCGCCGCAGCAGGCGGTTCTGCATAAAAAGCTGCTGGAGGAAACACAGCAGCTGCGTGTACAGATGGATGAATATGAGGATGAGCTGACCGACCTTTCCGACGGTGTGGAGAAGACCAATAAGCTGTTGAATTTTGTATTGTGCTTTCTGATACTGGTATTGCTGGTGATCATCGGCTTTATCGCTTATTCTTTATGGAAGGCTGGAGGAATTTAAAGATGAAAATAAATATCGCTATCGACGGGCCGAGTGCGGCCGGTAAAAGCACCATTGCCAAAATACTGGCAAAGGAGCTGGGCTATTCACATCTGGATACCGGAGCGATGTATCGCTGTACGGCGCTTGCTTCTAAAAAGCGCGGTATCGATCCAAACGATGAAGCTGCTCTGACAGCCATGCTGGATGAAATGAAGATCAGCTTTGATCCGGCAGGAAATGTATATCTCAATAACGAGGATGTATCCAAGCAGATTCGCGAAAATGAAATATCCATGCTTACCAGCAGCATTTCTGCACATCCTAAGGTAAGAGAGCGTCTGGTGGCGCTGCAGCAGCAGATGGCACGAGATAAGGGGTTCATTATGGATGGACGCGACATCGGTACGGTTGTTTTACCGGATGCAGAGCTGAAAATCTACATGGTTGCCAGTGTCAAGGCAAGGGCGGATCGCAGATATAAGGAATATCTGGGAAAGCATGTGGAAGCGGATTATGATGAAATCTACCGTGATATCGAACAGCGGGATTATCAGGACATGAACCGTAAAACCTCGCCGCTGCGTAAGGCGGAGGATGCAATCGAAATAGATACGTCAAATATGACGATTACAGAGGTTGTTGAAGAAATACGCAGGAATATTCCTACCCTTTCATGATAGGAGGTGCATTCAGCGCAAGCTGAAGTCAACATATGATAAATGGAATTGTAGCCATCGTTGGTCGTCCGAATGTCGGTAAATCAACGATTTTTAACCGAATTATCGGTGAACGTAAAAGTATTGTGGAGGATACACCGGGAGTAACCCGGGATCGTATCTATGGAAAAGCGGAATGGCTGACCAGAGAATTCCGGGTGATCGATACCGGAGGTATTCAGCTTGCAAATCAGGATTTCCAGACGGAAATCAACATGCAGGTGGAAATCGCTATTGATGAGGCAGACTGCATTGTATTTGTCGTAAGCGGCAAGGATGGTCTGACCCATGATGATGAATATGTCGCAAGACTGCTGCATAAAACAAAAAAGCCGGTCATTCTGGCCGTCAACAAGGTGGATGATTTTGCACAGAATGATGCAATCTATGAATTCTACAGTCTGGGGCTCGGGGATCCGCTGGCAGTATCCGGTGCGCATGGTATCGGTATCGGTGATGTACTGGATGCAGTTATCCACGCTTTACCGGAAAAAGAGAAAAACGAATATGACGGCATGACGAAATTCTGTGTTATCGGTCGTCCAAACGTGGGGAAAAGCTCCCTTGTCAATGCGATTTTAAACCAGGAGCGTGTCATTGTTTCCAATATCGAGGGCACTACCAGAGATGCCATAGATACACCATTCAAACGGGAAGGCAAGGAATATGTTGTCATTGACACAGCCGGAATCCGAAAGCGCGGCAAGGTCTATGAGAACATTGAAAAATATTCTGTTTTGCGTGCCATGAGTGCCATTGAACGAAGTGATGTCGTACTTGTAGTCATCGATGGAGAAAAAGGAATCCGGGATCAGGACAAGCACGTTGCCGGATATGCCCATGAGGCAGGTAAGGGTGTTGTTATCGTATACAATAAATGGGATGCCGTAGAGAAGGATGAGCAGACCATGCATACCATTGAAAAGGAGATCCGTGCACAGTTTCTGTATTTATCCTATGCACCGGTCCTGTTTGTATCTGCATTGAAAAAGCAGCGGATTCACACGATTCTGCCGGTCATTGACGAGGTTCATGATTATTCCGTACTGCGAATTCAGACCAATGTATTGAATGAGGTCATCATGGATGCGCAGCTGATGACACCGCCGCCAACGCACAAGGGACAGCGTCTGAAGATTTACTATGCATCTCAGGTATCCGTGGCTCCACCGACCTTTGTGCTGTTTGTCAATGATCCGGAGCTGCTGCATTTCAGCTATAAGCGATATCTGGAAAACAGACTGCGGGAGGCGTTCGGATTTACCGGAACCACACTAAGAATATTAGCCAGAGAAAGAAACAGGTGATCATGTTGAAGACAGTTGTGATCGGAAGCGGAAGCTGGGGGACAGCACTTGCACAGGTGCTTGTTGACAACGCAAGAGAGGTTGTATTATGGGGAAAGAATCCCAAGGAAATAGACGATATCAATCTGCGGCATCAAAATACCCGGTTTTTCCCGGATGTGACACTGCATGAAAGCCTGAAGGCAACATGCGACCTCAACGTTGTTCGCGATGCGGATCTTCTTGTGTTATCCGTTCCGACCATCGCTGTGGAAGAGCTGTGTATAAAAATCGGAGCGCTTGTTGAAAAGCCGGTAATTGTCGTAAATACCTCCAAGGGATTTCATCCGCAGACAAATGAGCGCATGTCCAATGTCATTCGTCGCTTTATGCCGAAGGATAAACTGAAAAGCGTCGTATCGTTGATCGGCCCCAGTCATGCAGAGGAGGTTGTCCTGCGCATGCTGACAACGATTTGTGCCGTATCCTTATGTGAAGAGGATGCCTGTGCCGTACAGGAGCTGTTCTCGAATGAATATCTGCGTGTTTACCGCGGAGATGACGAGGTTGGAAGTGAAATCGGCGTTGCATTGAAAAATGCCATCGCAGTTGCCAGCGGTGTGCTGAGTGGTGTTGGCTATGGTGATAATACCAAGGCTGCCCTGATTACGCGTGGACTTGCGGAAATGATCCGCTATGGCGTCGCTCTGGGTGGCAGAGCCGAAACCTTTATGGGACTGACCGGTATCGGTGATCTGATCGTTACGTGTACCAGTGTACATTCCCGGAATTTTCAGGCAGGCTATGAAATCGGAACGCATAACAGCGCCCGCTATTTCTGGGAGAACAACACCAAGACCGTAGAGGGTGTACGTACTGCCAAGGTTGTTTATGAGGTAGCAAAGCAGAAGCAGATCGATATGCCGATTGTGGAAGAAATTTACCGGGTTTTGTATGAGGACAAGAAACCACAGCAGTCCGCAAGGGATTTGATGCTGCGTGATTTGAAGCATGAAATGAAATAATGATGCTGAAACAGCGTCATTTTTTTTGGTTTTATGGATTTTAAGCGTTGGAATATGCTATAATAAAAAACGCTAGTCATCTAACGGAACTGGAGGAATCACCATGTAGATGAGAACTGCTTTAAACGAAAAAATACGAGAATATCGTTTCACATAGAACTATAGGAGGAAGCTGTATGACGAATTATGTCAATGAAATACAAAGGCGGAGAACCTTCGCCATCATATCCCATCCGGATGCCGGAAAAACAACGCTGACGGAGAAGCTGCTGCTGTATGGCGGGGCGATTCTTTCTGCCGGAAGTGTAAAGGGAAAAAAAGCGAACAAGCATGCGGTCAGTGACTGGATGGAAATCGAAAAGCAAAGAGGTATTTCCGTTACAAGCTCTGTGCTGCAGTTTGAATATAATGATTTCTGTATCAACATTCTGGATACCCCGGGACATCAGGATTTCTCGGAGGATACCTATCGTACCCTGATGGCTGCCGATTCTGCCGTCATGGTGATCGATGCATCCAAGGGTGTCGAGGCACAGACGAAGAAGCTGTTCAAGGTATGTCTGCTGCGAAAGATACCGGTATTTACCTTTATCAACAAAATGGACCGTGCTGCCATGAATCCGTTTGAGCTGCTGGAGCATATCGAGAGTGAACTGGGAATCGCCACCTATGCCATGAACTGGCCAATCGGTTCCGGAAAAGAATTCAAAGGCGTTTATGAACGTGATCATCACCGTATCATCGCCTTTCATGGAGGCGATCACGGACAAAAGGCTGCGGAGGTAAGCGAAGGTACGCTGGAGGATGAAACCTTCCGTGGCGTACTGGGCGATCATTTCTTCGAGCAGCTGCGTGAGGATAGTGAGCTGCTGGATATCGCCAGCACTGAATTTGATCAGGAGCTTATTTCAAAGGGAGAGCTGACACCGGTATTCTTTGGTAGTGCACTGACGAATTTCGGTGTGGAGCCGTTTCTTTCCCATTTTCTGGATATGACAACCTCTCCGCTGCCAAGAGAATCCTCACAGGGAGAAATCAATCCCATGGATGAGCGCTTTTCTGCCTTTGTCTTTAAGATTCAGGCAAACATGAATAAGGCACATCGTGACCGTATTGCCTTTATGCGTATCTGTTCCGGACGATTTGAAAAGGGAATGGAGGTTATGCATATGCAGCAAAACCGTAAAATCAAGCTTTCACAGCCGCAGCAGTTTATGGCACAGGATCGTGAAATTGTCGAAGAGGCATATGCAGGGGATGTGATCGGTGTGTTTGATCCGGGCATTTTCTCCATCGGAGACACGCTGTGCGATCCCTCCATGAAGTTTGAATTTAAAAAGATTCCAACCTTTGCTCCGGAGCACTTTGCCCGTGTTACGCAAAAGGATACCATGAAGAGGAAGCAGTTTACAAAGGGAATTACGCAGATTGCACAGGAAGGTGCCATTCAGGTATTTCAGGAAATCAATATCGGAATGGAGGAAATCATCGTCGGCGGTGTCGGCGTGCTGCAGTTTGAGGTGCTGGAACAGCGCTTAAAAAGTGAATACAATGTCGATATCAAGCTCGAAATTCTGCCGTTCCAGTGCGTTCGCTGGATCGATGATCAGGCATTAGATCCGAATACGCTGAATCTTACCAGTGATTCCAAGCGCGTACGTGATTTAAAGGGTAGAAATCTGATTATTTTCATGAATAACTGGGGCATCAAGTGGGCGTTGGAACAAAACAAGGGTCTGACACTGAGTGATGTGGGTACTGCCGAATAATTACAATATACATAATCAGCAAGCATTTACCTAACAGGAGGATTGCCGAAATCGATGACTTCGGATCTTCCTTTTTTTGTGGAAGTACCTTTTTCAGGGAATGCTGTATGTCTTTTTCGAAAACGGGTATCCTAGTAGACAGTGAGGTGTGAGCTATATGCATGATGAAGATATTGTATGTACCTGCATGAGTGTCTCTGTTCGTGATATCAAAACGGCAATTGAGGCAGGTGCTTCCAGCTTCCAGGAGGTGCAGGATGCTACCGGAGCAGGAACTGTCTGCGGTGCCTGCAATGATGTCCTGGAAAGCGTTGTTGAGCAATTACTGAGAAACAGGTGAAATCCATCTGTTTTTCTTTTTCTTCTTTTGTCTGTTTAGTCATAAAGTACCTCAATTCATCATAAGTTTAGAATGACTAAGGGAGGACAAACAATGAATACCACAGAGATTTTAAAGAATATAGCACAAAGATGCGGTGGCGATATATACTTAGGGATCGTGGGTCCTGTACGCGTCGGCAAATCAACCTTCATCAAGGAGTTTATGGAAAAAGCAGTCATTCCATATGTCAGTGATGAATTTGAGAAATCACGCATGATTGACGAACTGCCGCAGGCAGGAGTCGGTAAAACGATTATGACCACCGAACCGAAATTTGTGCCGAATAATGCCGCAACAATCGAATTTGATGACGGATTTACCGTGAATGTCCGTTTGGTGGACTGTGTAGGCTATGTTATACCGGAAGCGAAGGGTTATAAGGATGAGGATGGAATCCGTATGGTACGTACCCCCTGGAATGATGAACCGGTACCATTCAATGAGGCTGCCAAGACCGGTACACAGAAGGTTATTCAGGATCATTCCACAATCGGCATTGTTGTGACGACGGATGGTACGATTTCCGATTTGTCAAGAGAAGCCTATATCGAAGCTGAGGCAGAGGTCATTGATGAACTCAAGTCGATTGGCAAGCCGTTTATTGTCGTTGTCAACAGTGCGGATGTGCATTCTCCGGCCTGCAAGGCTGTCGTGGACAAGCTTAAGGAAAAATATGAGGTACCGGTACTTGCAATCGCAGTAAACCATATGAGTGAGGAGGATGTTCATGATATCCTTCGGGAGGCTCTGTATGAATTCCCGGTATCGGAGATCAATATCAACATGCCGCAGTGGATTGCAGTACTGAGCGATGATCACTGGCTGAAGAAAAGCTTCCATGATACGATTCAGGAAAGCATGTCCAGCGTGGACCGTCTTCGCGAGGTGGAAAATATCACCGATGTGTTAAATGAAAATGAGTATATCGACGGCAGCAATCTTGCCACCATAGATACAGGGCAGGGGATTGTCAATGTAGACATCACTGTAAAGCCTGGGCTGTATAATGAAATTCTGAAGGAAATCATCGGTCACGAGATAAAGGATAAGGCGGAGCTGATATCTCTCATGCAGGATTACAGCAAGGCGAAGCGGGAATATGATGCAGTTGAAAGTGCATTGAAAATGGTCAAGCAGACCGGATACGGCTTTGCGAGTGCCTCATTGCAGGATATTCAGCTCAGCAAGCCGGAGGTTGTGAAGCAGGGCAGCCGCTATGGTGTGAAGCTGAAGGCAATCGCCCCAAGCATTCATATGATCAAGGTGGATGTGGAAAGCACCTTTGAGCCGATTATCGGCAGTAAGGAGCAAAGTGAAGAGCTGATTCGTTATCTGCTGCGGGATGATGGAAATGATGATCAGAGCATCTGGGACAGCGATATCTTCGGACGCAAGCTGTCGGATCTGATCCGTGACGGTCTCAATGCCAAGCTTTCCATGATACCGGAAGCAGCCAGAGCAAGATTGCAGGACATTCTTACAAAACTTGTAAATAAGGGAAAAGGCAATGTCATCGCCATCGTTCTCTAGAAATAACGGCATTTGAAAACCGCAGAAATAATGGGGATTTTAAAACCATCTTTTTTGAGAAAAATGTTGAAATATACGCTTCCAGATGGTATCATATAGCTATGTTGGAGGTAATGAACATGAGTGAAATTTTAAATAAAAAAGCTTTAGTAGAAGTCGTTGCTGAGAAATTGGAAATGACAAAGAAAGATGCAACTGTAGCAGTAGAAACTGTTTTCGATGAAATTGCAAAGACTTTATCTGAAGGCGGAAAAGTTGATATCTCTGGTTTTGGAAAATTTGAAATCAGCGAACGTCCTGCACGTATGGGAATCAACCCTGCAACTAAGGAACCTCTTGAAATCGCCGCTTCAAAAGCGCCGAAATTCAAAGCTGCAAAAGCATTGAAGGAAGCAGTAAAATAGTAGGCTAAAAACGGATGTCTGGGATCATTTATACAGATATCCTTTTTTTCATATTTTCATAAGCAAAGACCAAAGCATTCGCTTTCCTGCAACTTTATGCAAACCTGCTGATAATTCATCTGCAGTTGTGATATAATAACTAATACATACATATTGAAAAGGAAGGATACCTATGTTTAATAATTCGTATATGTCTCAGTATTTTCTGTATATTCTGGCATTCGCAGTTGTAATGCTTGCCCAGTCCCGTGTACAGGCTGCTTATCACAAATATAAGAGAATTCCGAACGAGCATGGTTTGACTGGAGAGGCTGTTGCCCGCAGAATTCTGGATATGAACAATCTGCAAAGCATCCGTGTAGAGGTAGCCAAGGGCGGTATGCTATCGGATCACTATGATCCTGTCCATCATGTTGTGCGTCTATCTCCGGATATCTTCTACAACGCCTCCATTGCCTCTATCAGTGTTGCCGCTCATGAGGTAGGACATGCCATTCAGCATAAGGAGCATTATGGGGCGATCGGTCTGCGAAACCGGCTGCTGCCGATGGCAAATATTGCTTCCCAGCTTGGCTGGGTCGTGCTTGTGCTCGGCTTGTTTCTGTTTGCCTCCACACCGGTTATTCTGTATGCGGGTATTGCTATGATTTGTATCATTCTGCTGTTTCAGATTGTGACGCTGCCGGTGGAATTCAATGCCAGCAGCCGGGCTGTGAAGCAGCTTGCCATGTACGGCATGATCAGCGAACAGGAGCGCTATGATGTGAAGGGAATGCTTCGTGCAGCAGCCTTCACCTATGTTGCAGCAGTGCTCTCCACTCTCGCACAAATCTTACGTATCCTGCTTATGGTACTGGGAAGAAGAGATGATGACTGAAAGAATCCTTTGGGGTTCTTTTTTCGTGTCTTGGTCAGCTTCTGAATCCTTCAGGGTTCACGAATAAAGGGAAGGTTTATGACAGCTTTTTGTTTTGCGTGAATCATAGAAAGATATTGGAAAATATTTACGGATGAGCATACAGCCAGATGATGGAAGCAGCTGCACAAAGATCAGGCATTTTTGACTTTGCTGTTCACTGATAAGGGCATATGGTATAATTTAGCTGATAAACAGCGTACGAAAAAATAACCGGATTTAGAAAGAGAGGCCGTCTATGGTGAAGAAATGCTTATTGATTCTGCTGGTGCTGCTTTGTATGAGTGCCTGTACCAGCAAAGAGGAGAAACAGGAGCTGGATAGGGAAAAACAACAGGGAACAGCCAATGCTCTTCTTTATATGAAGGATAAATACGGTATACAGCCAACTGTAAAAGAAACCCATCTGGGATATGGCGATGCATCACCAATTCCCAGGCTCAAACGGAAGCAGGATGGTACAGCATGGGTTGAAATGATGTATCAGGAAAGATCGTTTACAGTAAATGTCTACACAGAGGAAAACAATCAGGATGGAAGTGATGACTATCAGATGCCGGAGCTGCAAGAGGCATACAGAAAGAGAATTGAAGCTTCGTTGAAATTGGACACAGACCTGCATATTTCTGCGTTTGATGTTTTCTTCCAGTATAAAGGAGCATGGTATCAGAATGTCTTTCCAAAGGAAATAAAGTATGATGGCGGTGATATTGATGCATTTATGAAAGATATGTATAGTAAGACGCTGCTATATACGGTGGATGAACCCGAGCCAAAAACGCTGCAGCATCGAAAAGATCTCAATCGTACCAATCTCATTCTATTGAATTTTACTTCAAAAAATGGGGAAAGTGATTTCTTGCATGAGCTTGCAAAAAATGAAATATCCTTCATCGATAATCTGAGTGATGATGGTATATTCATTTACAGAGATCTACAAAAGAAATTCGCCAAGGATCTGAAAGATTCTATTTTAATCACGAAAGGGGAAGAGTATCATACAGACTATACACCACGTTTTGTTGGTGAGATCTGTTATTACACATTTGATCAATATGGCAGAGATACAAACGATACGGTGAATATTTACAAGGGGAAAGCAAATCCTGCAGATTTTCAGGATATGAAAAAGAACTATGATATTCATGCCTTCTCGGAAGCATTGACGATTGAAAAGGCTTCAGATTCTACCGTTCTTTATATGCCGCAGGAGGATTTCATAAAAGAGATACCCCCTTCTCAAGAGGATACCTATGTGGTACTGTGGCAAAGCTTTATCAATCGTGACGGAAAACAGGAATCGGGAGAATTTTTCAATACCTCTTCCACAAAAATTTCAGAGTATAGAGATGAGGAGGGTCGTTATTATAAGAAAATCGTTCCCGCAGAGACATCCATTACATTATGCTATGTAGAGGTCAGTACAAGGAAAACAGAGTAATCGTGAAAAAGGATGGAAATATGTACCTATCTATGGTATGGTTAGGGTAGAGGTTAAACCAGATTCTGTAGAAAGGAGAACTTGTAATGGAGGCTGTAAAAACAAGAACTATGAGTGTTTGTGGTGTTCAGTGTGATGCATGTGAGCATTATCCGGACATCTGCCTTGGATGTAAGGCTTTGGAAGGGAAGCCATACTGGCTGCAATATGTGGAGGATAGAGATGTCTGTGATATTTATGAATGCTGTAAGAAAAGTAAGAAGCTAAAGCACTGCGGACACTGTCATGAACTGCCCTGTATTTTGTATGAAGCACAGGATCCAACAAAAAGTGAAGAGGATAATCAGAAGGATTTTCTTATGCAGATGAAAAACCTTACGGAAGCTCAATAGCTCTTGGTGAACAAACGTACCAAAGAATATGTTGTATAAGATAGATAAATATAAATAAAAGTGCCTGTATCCACATGCTGTATGTAGGAAACAGGCACTTTGAGTATTCCTGGCGAAAATAAGAAATCAACAGGTTTCATTTCAGATGTTCATTCAGATCATCTATTTCCTTTCGAAAGCTATAGGCGATATACAGGCGTATTGCCCCCAGAATCACAGCCATACTCAGAATTTGGGAAATGATGGAGCGTACCTGAAGAGTATCCAGGTGTTCCGCATTGTTCAGGATTAGGAAAATTCCTGTGAGTATGAGAAATTCTGTTATGACAAAGCTTCGGTATGTTTTGAATTCCATGTATTCATTGATACCGTAATCGGCTATGATAAGAAGCATACATATTCCAAAATCCCTAAGCAGGCTGGCAGCATCCAGAATAAGTGGTGTATTGTGAAGGAAAGCAGAACATGCATTGATCAGTAAGATTGCAGTGAAGCACATGCATCCATAGGGCACATAATTTTTTAAAAAGCTTTTCATATTCATCCTCCTATAATTTTTTTATCTGTTTTTTCAGATGCTCTACATAATTTCTGTTTACAAGTACTTTATCGTCATTCTTCAGCACCAGCAGCAGCCGATGGTTAGCATAGGATTCTACAGCCTTCAGATGTGCTGTATTTACAATCATATGCTTGCTTATCCTGCAAAACGAGGTATGCTGAACACTATCCTCAATCTCGCGAAGAGACATTCTGCATAACAGGGAATCCTTCTCCGTTATCAGATATGTGATTCCATCAACAGATTCAATATAGTAAATAGTCTCTATGGGAAGATAATATTCCCGATTGTTGTGATAAGCCTTTAAGGTAATGCTGTATTGCTTTATCAAATCTATCAGTCTTTCTAAGCACGGATGACGTGTTGCTGTTCTGATGATGATTTCATCTTCTGCTATTGCGTCATCCTGAAGTATGGTAAGCTTCATCCTGTATTCCTCCTGTTGATTTCAGTATAAAGGGCACACAGCAGAAATGCAATGAAATGCCGATAAGTTACCCAAAGTGGTATACAAGCTGCCAACTGCTTCATTATGGTCTGTAATTGATAATGATGGCTGATCTTGGATATATTGGATACATATGTATTATGTTTTTACTTCGCATAATGTATATTATGTAATGTTTTAAGTTCAGTAGAATCTGCGTACTTTGTAAACGAAAAAGAAGAACAGCAAAATCGGGTTCTTCTAATTAACAAGTAACGCTGCTCCATCAGGTTACTCTTCAATAATCAAGGTCTCCTTGATTTCATTGGGAACCGTATCCCGTACGGCCTGATAGGATTTATTTAGAAAATACGTATAGATTGCAAGTGTTGCAGTCATCAGGAATAAAACAGCAGATAAAAATGTCTTTAAAAGCTTTCTTCTGTTTAACTTTTTCATGATGATTTCTGTATCCTGTGCTTCAATATAGGAATGCACAACTGCAATCGGTGCTCCCCATTCCTTTACGATATCCTTATACTCTGCATCCTCGATATTTTGCATGTAGTTATTTAAAAACATTTTCTCCTTTTTTGACATATAAGGGAACAGCATCGCAATTTCCCGTTTGTATCTTTCTTTACCAGCCATGTTCCTATGCTCCCTTCATAATCATATCGATTGCCTGAACCCAGACTGTATAACGCTTTTGCAAAGTTACCAGCAAAGCTTCTCCCTTAGGCTCCAGCTTGTAAATGATTTTTGTTCTGCGTCCTTCCCTTACCTCCATACCGGTGATGCAGTGATCATCAGCCAGCTTATAGAGAATGGGATACAGGGTGCCCATCTTTATATCAATAATCCCCTCTGTCTGCTTCTTCAGAATACCGGCAAGCTCATAGCCGTAACAATTCCCCTGTTTTAATATAAGGAGAATCAGCATTTCCATTTTAAAAAAATTATGTTCCTTAGCCATAACAGCACCTCTTTTGTTCATTTGATATATCCTATACATATCACCAACCAGTATCCGTTTATTTGCTTCAACAGATAGAGAAGCCGGCAGAATGTGTAAGTAAGCATAAGGTTCTCAGCTTTTCATTTCGACGTGTCTTTGTGCCTTCATTGTGAAAAGAGGTTGCATGACAACCTCCTTTTGAGTGACAATGGGACAAGTATCGTCTCCTCGCATGAATTATAACACCTAATATTATGTTTATCAACTGTTTTTATATTATATATATAGATTAACATAATATTTAAGGGGAATAAGAAAACCGACTCTTATATTTCCTATAAGATATCGGTTATTCCGGTTATTGCACCTGAAGCCGTTTTAGCATAGCTTCCTTTGCTTTCTGTTCCAGTGTGTCATCCAATTGTATGAGATCCTCCAGCTGAACATCCGGATGATTCTTTTTCAGGCTCTTATAGATAACAAAGTCGACAATTTCTGGGTTTTTCGGGAAAAGCGGGCCGTGCATATAGGTGCCAAGTACACTTCCGTTATAAAAGCCCTCATATCCACTATCAAAGCTGTTTCCATAGCCACTGATGACTTTCCCCAGCGGTGTTGCTACATTGCAGGTCTGGCCACCGTGGTTCTCAAAGCCAACAGCAGTGATTTCATGACCATCCAGATTGCAGCGTATGGCGATATTGCCGATACAGCGTGTTCCATTGCTGCCGGTAGTCGTATAATAATCGAAAAATTTCAGCCCCTCAATTTTTTCGTTATCTGCACTGATATAATATTGTCCAAACAGCTGATAACCGCCGCAAATCAATAGAACGAAGGTCCCCTGCTCCATCGCCTCACGAATATTTTCCCTTCTGGAAAGCAAATCATCGATCAGCATCATCTGTTCCTTGTCGGCGCCCCCACCCAGAAAAAGAAGGTCATACACGCGAAGGTCCCTTTGATCTCCAATGGACAGGGTATCAATGGTGATGCTGATACCGCGCTCCTCACAGCGTTTCTGTAAAACCATCATGTTTCCCTTATCACCATAGAGATCCATAATATCATGGTACATCCAGCACACATTCAGCTCCATATCATGCGCCTCCTTTTCGTTCCTGCACACCCTGAGTCAGCAGCAGATTGCGTACCGGCTGCAAGGCGGTATAGGTCGCTATCGCATACATGGTTTCATTTGATTTCAGAAGAGCTGTTACAGCCTCCTTCATCTGTTCCTGAACCTCCAGCGCTCCTGTATAGCCTCCGTATTTTAAACGCAGTGCCATGTCATAGCAGCGACTGCCCGAAACAATGATACGCTTTGTAGTATTCTTCATGAGCTTCTCGAAAAAGGTGTCATAGATCCAGGATACGTCCGTTCCATCCTGTGCATTATCGTTTAATACAATGAGGATGCTTTTTTCGGTTTCGTCCTCTTCGATCACCTTCATGACCTCATTGGCTCCCGTCGGGTTTTTTACCAGATTCAGCACACAGGTGTGGTTCTTATATGTAAATGCTTCATTTCGTCCATCCGGTACCTTGATGTGAGTAAAAGCCGCTGCAGCATGCCTTGTATCCACTTTCAAAAGCTTTGCGACTGCCAGAACAGCCATGCAGTTATACATGGTATACAATCCACCCTGCGGTGCGCTGAATGCTTTGCCTTCATAGCGGAAACTGCGTTTTGGAATGCTTTCCACCACTCCTGCCGCATCCAGATTCGGTGTTTGGAAATCACAGCCGCTGCAGTGAAATACGCCGATATGGGAATACTGATAAAATGCATACTCCAGTCTTTTTCCACATCGTGGACAGAACTTGCCTTCACTTGCTTCCCCTGTTGTTTCACTGCTGAAGGAGCAGCGCTCCATACCGAATGCAAGCATGGATGCTTTCGGTGCCGCATCGTGCAGCCGTACTACATTGGGGTCATTGCCATTTAAAATAAGAGTTCCCTCGAAATCGGAAATCGCCTGCTCCATCTTAACAATCAGCTGCTCCATCTCCCGGGCACGGTCCAGCTGATCCCGGAAGAAGTTTGTCACAACCAGAGCATCTGCTTTCAGGTTCTTCATAATGAAAGGAATGTTGAGCTCATCCACTTCCAAAACAATAGCATCCCCCTGTACCCGTTTTCTTAGCGTTGTGTGCATCAGTAAAGCCGTCGTAATTCCCTCTTTCAGATTGTCGCCCTTCCGATTGTTTACGACAGTGCGACCCTCCTGCTCCAGCATAGCGGCTATCATATTGCTGGTAGAAGTCTTGCCGTTGGTTCCTGTTACCAGAATCAGAGGACAGTCAATGCGCAGCTTTTTCAGTATATCCGGACACAGCTTCAGCCCGATCTGTCCGGGCAGCGAGCCGCCGCGATGAATCAGCTGCAGCATAGCACCGGCCAGTTTTGTTATCAGTATTGCAAACATCGTCATAAATCAGCCTCCTGTATATACCCCGCAGGGAAAATCAATCCATAGTATCTATTTATAGGATGTCCACCCTGCATATGTTTAAAACACCTCTCTATTATACAGGAAAAAAAGCTGTTTTGGTGAAGTTTTTCTATGGATGCGTAAGAAATTTACAGGCATGCTGTCTGGGCTTGAAAAATGTTTTCAAATGTCCTGCGCATTCTTGACTTGCATGAGGGGCTGACCTATAATAATATGGTAAGAAAAAAAGGCAGAATCTGCCCATTCTTGCGCTGGAGTTATTGTTAACTAGCAGGAGGAAAAGAACAAAATGAAAGAGTTAGAAATGCTGTACGAAGGTAAAGCAAAAAAAGTATTCGCAACAGAAAATCCGGATCAGGTCATCGTAGATTACAAGGATGATGCGACGGCATTCAACGGTCAGAAAAAAGGTACGATTCTCGGAAAAGGCGTTGTTAATAACAAAATGACGAACTTCCTGTTTAAAAAGCTGGAGGATAAAGGGATTCCTACACACCTGATCGAGGAGCTGGATGATCGCAGAACACTCGTTAAAAAAGTGGAAATCGTTCCTTTGGAGGTTATTATCCGAAACAAGGTTGCCGGAAGCTTTGCAAAGCGTATGGGACTGAAGGAAGGTATGGAGCTGAAATGCCCGATTCTGGAATTCAGCTATAAGGATGATGATCTGGGGGATCCTATGATCAATGATTACATGGCACTTGCTGTCGGTATTTCCACACAGGAGGAAATCGATGAGATTACAAGGCTGGCGTTTGCTGTAAACGAAGAGCTGAAGAGTATCTTTGCAGCAGTTGATATCGAGCTGATTGACTTCAAGCTGGAGTTTGGACGTTTTAAGGGCGGCATTGTGTTAGCTGATGAGATTTCACCGGATACCTGCCGCTTCTGGGATATTCATACGCATGATCACCTGGATAAGGATCGTTTCAGAAGAAACCTCGGAAATGTTGAGGATGCATATCAGGAAGTATACAGAAGACTGGGAATTAAATAATTGAACAACAAACGAATACATAGAAAGGATGTTTTCAGATGAACGACAGATACATAAGCCCTCTGGGACAGCGCTATGCCAGTGAAGAGATGCAGCGCATTTTCTCCAATGACAAGAAATTCCGTACATGGAGAAGGCTGTGGATTGCCCTGGCGGAAAGCGAAAAGGAGCTGGGTCTTGCTATCACACAGGAACAGATCGATGAATTAAAGGCACATGCAGAGGACATTAACTATGATGTCGCAAGGGAGCGGGAGAAAATTGTCCGTCACGATGTCATGAGCCATGTATACGCCTATGGACAGCAGTGTCCAAATGCGAAAGGAATCATTCATCTGGGCGCAACCTCCTGCTTCGTTGGTGACAATACGGATTTAATTGTCATGTATGAGGCGCTGGAGCTGGTGAAGAAAAAGCTGGTAAACGTCCTTGCGGAGCTGAAAAAGTTTGCTTTGGATTACAAGGACCTGCCGGTGCTGGCATTTACACATTTTCAGCCTGCACAGCCCACAACACTGGGAAAGCGTGCTGCTATCTGGGCACAGGACCTGCTACTGGATTATGAAGAGCTGTGCTTCCTTCTGGAAAATAAAAAGCTGCGCGGCTGCAAAGGGACAACCGGTACACAGGCGAGCTTTATGGAGCTGTTTGATAATGATGAAGCGAAGGTGAAGCAGCTGGATCAGATGGTCGCTCACAGAATGGGCTATGAAAAATCCTTTGCTGTTTCCACACAGACATATTCCCGTAAGGTGGATTCCCGAATTCTGAATGCACTGGGCTCCATAGCGCAGAGTGCACATAAGTTTTCCAATGATATCCGTCTGCTTCAGAATCTGAAGGAAGTGGAGGAGCCGTTTGAAAAGGGACAGATCGGCTCCAGTGCGATGGCCTATAAGCGCAATCCGATGCGCAGTGAGCGGATGGCTTCTCTGGCAAACTATGTTATCGCAGATACCCTGAATCCTGCAATAACTGCTGCTACCCAGTGGTTTGAGCGTACGCTGGATGATTCTGCAAACAAGCGTATCAGTATTCCGGAGGCATTTTTGGCAGTGGATGGTATTCTGGATTTATACCTCAATATCACCGATGGCTTGGTTGTATATCCGAAGGTCATCGAATCCCACCTGATGAAGGAGCTGCCGTTTATGGCGACGGAAATGATTCTGATGGATGCTGTCAAGGCAGGCGGTGACCGTCAGGAGCTGCATGAGCGTATCCGTGTTCACTCCATGGCTGCCGGTAAGGTTGTCAAGGAGGAGGGGCTGGAAAATGATTTGCTGAAGCGTATTGCAGAGGATGCAATGTTCCCTATGAATATGGAACAGCTGAAGGCTATTATGTCCCCGATCAATTTTGTTGGACGTGCGCCAAGTCAGACCGTGGAATTTTTCGAAGAATGCATTGATCCGGTTCTGGAAACAGAAAAGGATGCGCTGGGTCTGCATGCGGAGATCAATGTGTAGGCTAAGCTATTCTGCATAAAAATAAAAAAAGACTTTGATTGTATAGGTAAATCAGAGTCTTTTTCTATTCTTACGGCGGTAATGCGCAGCACCGTAGTCAGCTACTTTCTGTTAGCCTTGGAGTAGGCAATGAAATCGGTAAACAGCGGATGCGGACGATTTGGCCTGCTTTTGAATTCCGGATGAAACTGCACCCCGACATAGAAATCATTGTTGACACACTCCACAGTTTCCACCAGAGAACCGTCCTGTGAGGTTGCTGTGATATCCATGCCGTTTTGTATAAATTCCTCACGGAACTGATTATTAAATTCATAGCGGTGACGGTGACGCTCTGAAATTTCCGTTGTCCGGTAGGCGCGATACAGCTGCGTCCCTTCCTTGATTCTGGATGGATATGCGCCTAAACGCATGGTTCCTCCCATATCCTGTTCATCGCTTTGATCTGCCATATAATGAATGATCAAATGGCTGCTTTCCGGCTGAAATTCATAGGAGTTGGCGTCGCTGTAGCCCAGTACGCTTCGTGCAAAGGCGATTGCGGCTATCTGCATTCCCAGACAGATACCCAGATAAGGTATATTGTGCTCTCTGGCATAGGTGGCTGCCCGTATTTTTCCTTCAATTCCGCGCGTACCAAAGCCTCCCGGTATCAGAATGCCACTGCAATCCTGCAGCAGCTCCCGGATACTGCCTTCCGTAATATTCTCTGAATCGATCCATTTGATATGTACCTTTATATTGTTTTTCAATCCCGCATGATACAGCGCTTCTACCACAGACAGATAGGCATCATGCAGGCGAACATATTTTCCAATCAGAGCAATTGTCACTGTTTCTGTCACATCCCCTGCATGCTCCATGAGCATACTCCAGGAGCGCAGATCCGCCTGTGGTGCATCGATATGGAATTTTCTACAAACGACATCATCCAGCCCCTGCTTTTGCAGCATGTAGGGTACCTCGTACAGAGAAGGCATCGTTCTGTTTTCGAATACACACTCCTTTGGTATATTGCAAAACAGGGAAAGCTTATCACGAATCCCCTCCTCCAACGGGCGGCTGCAGCGCGCTATGATGATATCCGGAAAGATACCATAGGATTGCAGCTGGTTGACAGAGTGCTGAGCCGGCTTTGACTTATGTTCCCCGCTGCTTTCGAGATAGGGAATCAGTGTTACATGAAGAAAGAGACAGTTTTCTCTTCCCTTATCCTGTGCAACCTGACGGATTGCTTCCAGAAAAGGCAGACTCTCAATATCCCCGGTGGTACCTCCGATTTCACAAATCATGATATCCGCACCGCTTTCCTCCTGTGCCTTATAGATAAAATCCTTGATTTCATTGGTGATATGCGGAATAACCTGCACGGTTTCCCCCAGATATTTCCCTTCCCGCTCCTTGTTTAAGACGTTCCAGTATACTTTTCCGGTGGTCACATTCGAGTAGCGATTCAGATTCTCATCAATGAAACGCTCATAATGACCGAGATCAAGATCGGTTTCACTTCCATCCTCCGTCACAAATACCTCGCCATGCTGGTAGGGACTCATCGTCCCCGGGTCGATATTGATATAGGGGTCCAGCTTCATTGCACTGACCTTCAGACCTCTTGCTTTCAGCAGTCGTCCCAGGGATGCTGCACTGATGCCCTTCCCCAGACCGGACACAACACCGCCGCTTACAAATATAAATTTACTCATATATGACCTTCCTTTTTCTATTGTTTCCTTTCATTCCAATACTGCAGCTTCCCTGCATATGCAGAAAACGTAAGGCAGCTCTTGCATCACTTTCCTTACAGTCAGGGCAGCTGATATTTTTTCAACAGCTGCTCCGCCACCTGCAGTCGGCTCATCTGCGAATCCATAGCTCGCTTTTCCAGATACCGGTGTGCCTGTGCTTCACTTAGCTGCTCATGTTCCATAAGCAGGCATTTTGCCCGATCGATAACTTTAATTTCACTCAGTCTGTCCTTCAGTGAGCGATTTCTCATACGCATGGCGCGGATGCGCTTCTGCGTGACAATGGCAAAGCGTAAGACGCAGAGCAGTACTGTTTTATTAACCGGCTTTAACAACACATAAATACCGGCTTTTTCCATGCGATCCGCAATGATATCATAGACCTCAGCCGGTACCATAAGCATGATAGAGGCATCACTTTTTTCTGCCAGATCCTGCGGCAGCTCATATTCACGTTCATCCGCAAGCGGGTAATTGATGATGATCATGTCGAAGGCTGTTTCCAGAGCCGTTCTACGTGCCCTGGAGGCCGTTTTACAGGCTGTGATATTCATACAGTCCTCCATATTCAGATATTCCTTTAGAATTCCTGTGGTTTTCTCACTCGTACTGACGAGAAGCACATGTAACATGACCAGTCCCCCTTTCTTACATGCGTAGCTGTTTGATCTTCGCGTTTAGAAAGCCCTGCAGCAGTTCCTCTCCCAAAACACGCTTTGTGAAGCTGCTGTTTTGAGCTAGCTGCAGAGCCTCCTGCAGTGAACTGGGCAGTTCCTGTAGACCCTCATGATGCAGATAGACATTTCCATGAAACTCTTTCGCCGTTAATCCATCCTCGATGCCCTCCATACCTGCGGCAATAAGCAGTGTCAGTGCCAAATAGGGATTGCAGGAGGGATCGGGACTGCGTACCTCAATGCGTGTGCGATGCTCATTGGCTGCCGGTATCCGAATCAGTGCGGAACGGTTGCTGCGGGAATAGCAAATATATTTGGGAGCCTTATCCTCTCCCAGACGCAGATAGGATTCTGTTTCCGGATTTAAGAACAGGGTAATTTCCCGGATACGACGAAGTATCCCGGACAGAAAAGCCTCCATGTAGCGGCCCTGCTCCTGTGCAAACAGATTTTCGCCGTTTCGAAACAGGGACAGATTGATATGCAGACCGTTTCCCGGCTGCTGCTGCAGCGGTTTTGGGTGAAAATTTGCTTTCAGACCGCTGGAGAGAGCAACCATGTCCACGACATTGCGAAAGGTCATCAGATTATCAGCACAGGGCATAACCTCGTCAAAACGGAAGTCGATTTCATTTTGCCCGGGTCCCTGCTCATGATGCGAGCTTTCGGGATGAATGCCCATCTCCTCCAGATCAAGGCAGATTTCCCGTCGGACATTCTCACCCTTATCCAGTGGCGCAATATCACAATATCTAGCCTCATCATAGGGAATCGTTGTCGGCTTTCCGTTTTCATCTCGCTCAAACAGGTAAAACTCGCATTCCGTGCCTGCCATAATCTGCATTCCCTTCCCGCCTACCTGCTTTCTCATACGGTTCAGCAGAGAGCGTGTATCCAGAGCATATGCACTCCCATCAGGATAACGTATCTCACAATACATTCGGACAACACGCCCAATCTGCGGACGCCATGGAAGAATGGTCAGTGTGGAGATATCCGGAAACAGAAACAGATCGGAGGTATGCTCCTCTGTAAATTGTGATTCCTGAGAAAATCCGCTAACTGCACTTGCATCAAAGCTCAAGCCATGGGCAAATACCTGCTTCAGCTCCCGGGGCATGATGGATATATTTTTTTGGTTGCCAAACAAATCGAAAAAAGCCAGACGAATAAACTTCACATCATATTCCTCGATGAATTCCATAATTTCACGTTCACTTGTCACCATATGCATCCTCCTTACTATCCTGTGTGGCATTTGGCCGCTTATACGAAAAAGGCGTCTACAAATCTGGAAAAGCTACGTTTTCCGCCTGTAGAACGCCTTTGTTCCGATAACAGTATTATATTACAAAAGTGATGTGCTGTTGTCAACTATTTCAGCATTTCATGAAGATAAATGTTGCAGTTGCGTTCCGGACCGACAGAAATCATAGAAATTCGCGTATTGCACAGCTCTTCGATACGACGCAGATAGATTTTGCAGTTTTCAGGCAGCTCCTCGTAGGTCTTCATCGTAGAAATATCCTCCTGCCAGCCGTCAAACTCTTCATAAATCGGTTTTGCCCTCTGTAGCTCTTCCATGCTGCTCGGGATATAATCATAGCGTACACCGTCAATATCGTAAGCTACACACATGCGTATTTTCTTCAGGCCGCTCAGAATATCCAGCTTGGTGATAACCAGATCGCTCAATCCGTTGATCATAGCCGCATGACGCACCACATTCACATCCAGCCAGCCACAGCGTCTCGGACGTCCGGTGGTTGCCCCGAACTCATGTCCCTGTTCACGCAGCCACGCACCCATATCGTCGAACAGCTCACTCACAAACGGTCCCTCTCCGACTCTTGTGGAATATGCTTTCGCGATACCGATGATGACATCCAGCTTCTTTGGTGAAACGCCGGCACCGGTACAAACACCGGCGGAGGTTGGAGAGGAGCTTGTCACATACGGATAGTTCCCGTAATTGATATCCAGCATGGCGGCCTGTGCACCCTCAAATAAAACCTGCTTCTGTGCATCCAGTGCCTGGTTGATTACAATCTGTGCATTGATGATACGCGGCAGTAATGCCTTGCGAATCTGCGCAAACTGCGCAACCAGCTCCTCATAGGAAAAGCCCGGATCCTCATACACCTTCTGAAAGGTGATATTTTTCATATCCACTGCAAGCTTCAGCTTTTTCTTAAAGCTTTCAAAATCCTGCAAATCTCCGATACGCAGTCCCTGACGGGAATATTTATCCGCATAGCAGGGGCCGATTCCCCGCTTGGTTGTTCCGATTTTATGATCCTTCAGACTTGCTTCAATCAAAGCATCCAGCCGTACATGGTAGGGCATGATGATGTGTGAGCAGTCACTGAGCAATACATGATCTGTATTGAAACCGCGCTCCTCCAGCTGATTGATTTCCTCCAGAAAGACAAACGGATCCACAACAACCCCTGGTCCGATGATGCAGGAAGCCTTCTGCAGCACACCGCTTGGCAGAAGATGAAGCACCACCTGCTGGTTCTGTCCTGTGTGTTTATCCTGTACAACGACGGTATGACCCGCATTGTTTCCTCCCTGAAATCGCACAACGGCATCCATGCGTGATCCCAGATAATCTACAACCTTGCCTTTTCCTTCGTCTCCCCACTGGGTTCCGACAACTACATATCCTGGCATAAAAATTCCTCCTTACGGGTATTTTCAAAGCAGATTGATACTTTTAAAAAATCCTTTACTAATATAGCACACTTCATGTAAAAAATAAACATCTTTTTTTGAAAATTGTTTCATCCAAGAAGGGTGAAAGGATTTCCAGCATTTTTATCTAAATATCCCCTGTAAAGGAGCTTTGCTGTTGTAGTAAGACTACGCAAAAAAAAGAGGAAGATGCAGCCGATATCCAATAAAGGTTATCGTGCTGTTTAACATTCCTCTTTATGTATTTATTTGCCCATTTTTTCAATCAGCTGATCTGCCGCAGGTGAAATCCAGGCATACATCTGCTGTGCTGTTTCCGTATCGAAATCATCATCCTTGTAAATTCTGGAAATGCTGTCCATCATCGGCAGCTCTGCCCATAAAGGCACCTCATTTTCCCTGACAAAATCCTCCACATTGCGGTGCTGGAAGATTTCGATCCGTTTACCGCAATCCGGACAAACGACATAGCTCATATTTTCAATAATCCCCAGTACCTCGACCTTGACCTGCTTGCACATATTGATTGCCTTGGATACGATCATGGATACCATCGGCTGCGGAGTGGATACCATAATAACTCCGCTGACAGGCAGACTCTGCAGTACCGTCAGCGCGACATCACCAGTTCCCGGAGGCATATCGATGAACAGATAGTCCAGCTCCTCCCATACGACATCAGTCCAGAACTGCTTAACTGCATTTGCTACGATCGGACCGCGCCATACAACCGGCTGGTTTTCATCCTCCATCAGAAAATTCAAAGACATGACCTTGATGCCATCCTTATCCACGACCGGCTCAATGGCGTCGTTTGTACCGAATGCCTGTGCATGCTCCAGTCCCATCAGACGTGGAATACTTGGTCCTGTGATATCCGCATCCATGATACCGACACGAAAGCCTCTTCTGGCCATTTCCTTTGCCATCAGTACACTCATACTGGATTTTCCTACACCGCCCTTGCCACTCATCACACCGATGACATGACGGATTTTATTGCGTTCATTATTCTGGATGCCGCAGCTGTCAGCCTGCTTGCCGCAGGTTCCCTTGCTGGGGCATGAATTACAGTTACTCATATTCAGCTCTCCTTATATTATCTGTATAACCTATCTTATTTTACATCTTTTCGCATCGTTTTCCAATGCTTTCGATTCACTTTTTCGCGAAATGGATGGTAGGGCTCGTATAGCAAACGGAAGGTGCGTTTCCTGTCTGCGATAAATGACTCTTTGCCAGCACGATGAAGGCTATGCGCTGTTCGTGCAGAAACCTTCTATAATTTTAACTAGAACTGCCTTCCTCCTGTATGTTATCTTAGACAGCACTCCATGCAGCAGAGGCAGTGAGGTGGTATATGACTAAGCTTATGATGTGCGCTTTCCTCGTTGTCATTTCTCCTTTTTAACGGAGCGGGGATGATACTGATCGATGGCTTCCTTCAGCCTCCGGTTCTGCACATGAGTATAAATCTGTGTTGTTGCGATATCGCTGTGTCCCAGCAGCTCCTGCACAACCCGTAAATCTGCACCGCCGTCCAACAGATGTGTCGCAAAGCTGTGACGGAAGCTGTGCGCTGAAAGACGCTCATCCAGCCCCAGTGCCTGCAGGCGCTGCTTAATCAGCGTATGAACATACTGCCGTGTCAGAACATTTCCTCTGCTGTTCAGGAAAACACGTGTACTTTTCCGCTTTTCCCATGTTGGACGGATTTGTGTCAGATACGTACGCAGGACACGCATACAGCGTTCATGCATCGGCACCATGCGTTCCTTATCCCCTTTTCCGATCACCCGCAGATAGCCCTGCTCCAGGTGTACCTGATTTATGCGCAGCTCGCACACCTCACTGACACGAAGACCGCAGCCATACAGCAGCTCCAGAATGGCTTTCTGATACAGTCCCTGCGCATCCTGTCCAAAGCTGTCCAGCAGCAGCTCGATATCATGCGGATTGAAATACAGGGGCAGCTTCTGTTCCTTCTTCCCTCCCCGCAGATGGATCGAGGGATCCAGAATCGAGGGATGGTTCATTGAGATAAAGCGGTGAAACATATGAATGCTGCTCAGCATATGATTGACACTGCTGCGCTTATAGCACAGGCCGTCCTCCTGTATGTCCCCCTGCTCCATATCAGATAAAAAGCTTTGGATATCCCGGGGCAGAATATCCTCCATCTCCGTTTTTCCCTGCATCTGCAGCCAGCTGAGGTATTCCTGCAAATCCTGTGTATAGGAATGAATGGTTGCCAGTGATTTCTGATCAACCGCCTGTATGTAATGCAGATAGTCCTGCAGAGCCTCCTGCAGATTCATCGCTCTATGATCTGCGGTAACAGTACGTGGGCGTTTACCCTGCCATCCTTTACCGCCTCCACCAATACACTGACTGCTTCCTCTCTGTTGGCATCATAGACAAACTGGAGGGTACGAATTTCCAGACGATGCTGCTTCAGGGTATAGGCGATTTCCGATATACGGGAAGCCCGGTGCACCATATAGAAGCGTCCCTTTTCATCCAGCAGCTCACTGACCCGCTGACACAGGGTCCTTAGTGTGAGGAAGCGTTCATGGCGCGCCATCTGAAGACTTTGCGATTCATTGAGATTGCTTTCCTGATCCACCTTGAAATATGGCGGATTACAGACAATAACATCCACCTTTTCCAAAGCGGCATCGCATATATCCTGTGCCATGAGCACCACATTCGTTATATGGTGATGCTCCATATTCTTTTCCGCAACCGCTATGGCCTCCGGCTGGATATCGATGCCATACAGATATGACGGAGCATAGCGGTGTGCCGCAAGAAGCAACGCTCCGTTGTTCGTGCCGATATCCAGTACCCGTTCCCCTTTTTTGACCTTCATGAACTGCGCCAGAAGCGCCGTGTCTGTGTTGATGCGAAACATCTTTTTATGCTGATACAGATAAATATCCGTCCCGTTGATATAATCATACGTGTAATTTTCCATGCTGCAACCTCCCTGTCTCTATTATTATAGCGGAAGATCACATCAAATTAAACAGTTTTATGAATTCGATCACCAGTGTCGATTTCAGATAGCTGCCTGCCAGAATGATCACAAAGCAGATAAAGATATCGTTCAGTACATTGTTGCCCAGCTGCTTGAAATTGAGCCGCTCCCGATTCGTTGTGGAATAGATGATATACATGGACAGCTGAATGGCGCTGGCGGAGATCAGAAAGGTCGCAATCAGATCCATTGCCACCTGTGGAAGCAGGGTCATGATAATGCCTGCAATTCCCTTTAAATGATATGTATACACAAACAGCGCACAGGAAAAGCCGATCTGCATACCCTTCGTAAAGGCGATAAAGCTGATAATGGGAATTCCAATCAGGGAGGTTCCCAGCAAAAACACAAACAGAATAAACACGATACCGCTGAAAAACTGCGATACGAAGTAATCGTATTTATCAACACCGGAATCAATGGTCGTCAGATAGCTGGATAAGCTCTTTATATCCGATACATCAATATAATTGGATACAATGATACCCATCAGTATCCCGCAGCCGACAAGAATCGCTATAAACAGATATACGTTATGGTATTTCTTGAGAAACCCATGATAACCCTGCCTCTTTTTTAGGGGAATATTTTTTTTCATATTGTCACCTCACTACACTATATGAAAAAAAGAAGGCAGTCTTGCTGCCAACTTATCGACAAACTTCTCATAAGCTTTTATGAGGCTCTTTCGTTTATTTCTGTCCCTTGGACGCATGAATATCACTGGCTCGTATCAGATGCGCTCCCGGCAGCTGCGCATTCAGCTCCTTCAACACATCCTCGACATCGTTCAGCGGCTGAATCTCATGCTGAAACAAATCGATTTGATCGATCGTATGCTCTGCGGAATACAGAGAGCCCAGACCGATTCCCAGATGACGGATTTCCCTGCCGTTGTAGTGACGGTCAAATAAGAGCAGTGCATGCTCCAGCAGCACGTTTGCATCATCGGTATAGGAATGAATGTTGGTGGAACGAACGGCATTGGTGAAGTCAAAATAGCGGATACTGATGGATATTAAAGAACCCTTGATATGATCTTCCCTTGCCCGTCTGCTCAATGTGGCCGCAAGACGCTTCAAAACGGTTTTAACCTCCTCATAATCCGTAATATCACGATCCAGAGTTGTGGACTGCGATATGGACTGCACACTGGTATTGAAGGAAAGCTGTGCACTTCCGTTACCACGTGCATTCTGAATATATGTATAGGCATGCTTGCCAAGCAGCGTCATGATTTTGGATTCATTTTCTGCATCCGCAAGGTCGCCAATCGTTGTGATTCCATGCTTGATCAGCAGTGGTACCGTCTTCTTTCCAATTCCCCACATATCACTGATGGGAAGCGGCCACAGCTTTTTGGGAACCTCCTGCTTGCGCAATATCGTGATTCCCATCGGCTTACGCATGTCGCTTGCCATTTTTGCCAGAAATTTGTTCGGTGCCACACCGATACTGCAGGGCAGCTTCAAATCTTTTTTCACACTCTTTTGTATCTGCCAGGCAAGGTCCAGCGGTCGCTTATAGTCCTTGATGACATCGGTGACATCCATATAGCATTCGTCGATACTGGCCGGCTCGATCAGACTTGAAAAACGACGCAGATATTTAAAAAAACGATTACTCAATTCCTCATACCAGCCGTAATCGCCCTGAACAACAACAAGATTTGGACACTTCTCCATTGCCATATGCAATGGCATCGCGCTGTGTACCCCGTACTTGCGGGCTTCATAGCTTGCCGTTGATACCACACTTCGCCTGTGCAGTCCCGCCACAACGACCGGCTGCCCCTCCAGTGCAGAGTTTTTCAATATCTCCGCACTTGCAAAGTAGGAATTTAGATCAATATGTAAGATAACTCTTCCTGCCATAAAACAACTCCCTTGTCTTACAGTATAGTATACTGGATTTACAGGGGAAAAGCTAGCGGAATGTCTTGATCACATTGTTTTTGTTGCGCAGTCTGTGCTCTAAGCGCAGCTTGTCGGAAATCATGGCGATGAATTCGGAATTGGTTGGCTTTGCCTTGCTGGCAGATATCGTATATCCGAAGATATCATCAATTGCATCAATGTTCCCTCTGTTCCATGCTACCTCGATTGCGTGTCGAATGGCTCTTTCCACACGGGATGCCGTGGTTGCATATTTCTTGGCGATTTCCGGATACAGCACCTTTGTGATCTGTCCCAGAAAATCAACATTTAGATAGGTTTCTAGAATTGCTGTACGCAGATACATGTAGCCCTTGATATGTGCAGGAATCCCGATTTCATGCAATAGCTCTGTAATCTCACTTTCCAGCTCCAGCTTCTGCAGACGCTCCTTCTCATCATCATCCAGATTGACCTTCACCACATTGCTGGATATATGCTCCTTCCGTGTGTAGCCGACAATGAAGTTCAGCTTATCACACAGCTGTTCTATCTCAAAGGGCTTCATCAGAATATAATCGATACGGTAATTCTGAACACCTGCCACGATGAGATCGTTCACAAACGGTGTTGTACAGATGATGTGATCCACCTGTATATGGTTTTTCTTCAAATCGTGCAGAACGCTGATGCCGTCCTTCTTCGGCATAATCAGATCCAGCACAAGGACATCCAGATGCTTGCCGCGCAGCTCATTGACACACTGCTCGCCATTGGTGGCACTTCCGATGACCTGATACCCGTCGCTCTTTGTGAGCGCTTCCTTCATACTGTGGATCATCTCCATGCTATCATCCACCAGATATACATTCATTTTGTTATTCATACATTTCCTCTCTCCTTACTGACATCCATTATACGAACCTCCGTATGCAGAAATTCAGATAAAATGTCGAATGAAGAAAAGAATTTCACAAAAACTTCCAAAAAATGAAAAAGAGCGACGAAAACGCCGTTCCTTTTGTTTCAAAGCATAACATTTGCTCAAAATATGTCGGTTTATGCGGATTTTAAGCCATATTTCTGGATTTTTCAAGCATCCATTCGACAAAGACTCCATACCCGTTGGAAGGGTGGGAGGTGATGACATGCGTGACAGCACCAATGATTTTTCCATCCTGCACAATCGGTGATCCACTCATTCCCTGTACGATTCCATTCGACGCAGAAGCTAGACGCTCATCCGCAATCGTAAATTCGATACCCTTGACATCGGATGTATTCTGCCGGTGTACCTTCGTGATGTTAATCGTAAAGGGCTCAATCGTATTTCCCTGTAAGACAGTATACATGACGGCTTTTCCCGTATGTACCTCATCATGCTTTGCCCATGGCAGAGCTTCGACATTTCGCAGCATGGAATCGTAATGACCATAAATACCGATATTGGTATTAGCAAGTACATTGGCGAAGGCGGAGGAGAAATCTATTTCCGCATGCTTTTCACCCGGAATGTTATCCTGTGCCTTCGTTATAGATATGACATTGGCCGGATACAGGCTTCCGGAAGGTACCTCTGCAATCTGCTTTAAATCAGAATCCATAATTTCATGACCTAAGGCTCCGTAGGTATTGTTGGAGGGATCATAATAGGTCAATGTTCCAACACCGACAATTTTATCCTTTACATACAAGCCGCTTTTAAACGAACGTGTGGAGGCATCATACGTGGTTTTCAGGGTAACCGGTATGGTGTTCGAACCGCGTCGTATTTCGACAGGAATCTCATTGACAGATTCCTGAAAGGCGGACAGCTGCTGATACAATTCATCCATGGAGGATATCGGTACCTGATTCACCTTTACCAGGATATCACTGGGCTGGATGGTACCGCCGGGATCATAGGTTTCACCCTGTACGACGAACGGATATGTTCCCGTAATCATCACACCGTTGTAATCCAGCTGAATACCGATGCTGTCACCGCCCAGATACAGGTCATCGCTGGCGTGAATGCCGATGGGAAGCAGTAGGGACAGTGCGCATAAAAAAGCAACTATTTTTTTGTACAAATCGTTCACCTCCTGAAGATAGTGTGGTTCCTCGGGAGATGGTCATGTCAGTTAATTATTACCTGTTTCCTTTTTTGCAAGCTCATACAGCTCTTTTGCTGCCTGCAGAGCACTTTCACTGGTGCTGCCCTGTGATATCACAGCCATTTCCTGTATGCGCTCTTTATCGTTCAGCAGGCGGATCGTAGTTTCTGTATGTCCGCCTTCCTGATGCTTTTCCACTACATAATGCTGCATGGCACAGGCCGCAACACTTGCAAGATGAGTCACGCAGAACACCTGAGTCCTTTGCGCAAGCTGACGCATTTTCTTTCCGATGGAAAACGCAACACTGCCGCTGACACCGGTATCGATTTCATCGAAGATAATGGTATCAATACCCGTCAGCCGTGTAAAGACGGTCTTCAATCCCAGCATAAAACGGGAAAGCTCCCCGCCGCTGGCTGTAGCCTGCAGCGGACGCAGCCGCTCTCCGGCATTCATGGATACCAGAAAGGTGATTTTGTCACTGCCCTGCGCATTCCCCTCAAAAGGCTCCAGTTCAACGTGGAAACGTGCATTGGGCAGCTGCAAATCCTTTAGCTGCTGCAGAATCAGCTGCTCCAGCTCCCTTGCCTTTTTTTCGCGCAGCACATGCAGCTGCATACAATCTTCTTCATATACCTTTCTGGCCTTCTCCAGCTCCTTCTCGGATTTTGCGATAAAATCCTGGCGGTGCAGGATGCTGTCGATCTTTTTTTCCAGAAAGCTGCGTTTCTCCATGACAGCCGCATAGCTGCCGCCGTATTTCCGCTGTATCTTGTGTATCAGGAAAATTCTTTCCTGAAGTTCATGGAAACGGCCCTCATCGAATTCGAGCTCCTCCAGATGGGTGCGGACGCGGGAGCACTGCTCATCCAGCGCATAGTACAGATCCAGCAGCTGTGCAGCCGCATCCGTAAAGGTTTCATCCTCATGCAGCGCATGCAGCAGGCGATAGCTTTCATAGATGGAAGAAACGCTTCCCTCATCCAAAAGGGCAACCGCCTGTGATGCGGAGGAGCTCAGCTTTTCATATGCCATCATACGTTTTTGTTCCTGCTCCAGCGCCTCCAGTTCTTCTTCCTGCAGCTGTGCCTCGTCGATTTCATTCAGCTGAAAGGTTAGAAATTCCAGATCGTCCTCATTGTAATCACTGTGGAGCGCTTCCTCCAGGGCATCCTTCATGGAACGGTAGCTGTGATAGCTCTGCTTCGTCTTTGCCAGCAGATCTTCATCGCGTGCAAATCGGTCCAGCAGAAGCTGGTGAGATGCCGCATTACGCAGATACTGTGTGTCATGCTGGGAATGAATATCGACCAGCTGGGAAACGATCTGCTTTACAAAGGAAACCGTTGTCGTGCGCTGATTGATCCGCGCAATGCTTCTTCCCTCCCGGGTTACCTCACGTGTAACAATCAGCAGGCCGTCCTCACATTCATGGCCTGCATCCTGCAGCTGCTGCAGCACGCTGTGCTGTGGTGCAAGTTCAAAAACGCCTTCAATGACAGCCTTGTCACAGCCCTCCTTGATCATGTCGCTGTTAACACGATCTCCCTTCAGAATACCGATGGCATCCATTAACAGGGATTTTCCGGCACCGGTTTCTCCGGTAAAGGCTGACATGTTGTCATGCAGCTCCAGCTGCACCTCATCCATCAGGATGAAATTTTTCACATAGATCTGTGTAAGCATATTCTCACCTCTTTACTGTATAATTTTTAACAATATCCCGAATGGGAAAAACCTTATGCGTCTGTGTATGCTTCAAATGCATGACGAATTCCTTATTGCCATCCCTGCCCAGCACACTGCTGGCACACAGGTGATGGACATATAGGCCGAGGGTTTTCACATAGTCGCACATGGACTGCAAAACCTCGATGTGTACCTTTTCATTTTTCACGATGCCATGCTTGCCGACCTTTGCTCTGCCAGCTTCAAACTGCGGCTTTACCAGGGCGACGATTTCCATATCGGCAAACTGCTCTGCCAGCACCGGAAGAATCTGCCGTATGGAGATAAAGGATACATCCATGCAGGCAAAATCCGGACGCGGATCAAACATATCCCCACTCAGATAGCGGCAGTTGACACCCTCCATATTGATAATGCGCGGATCGTTTTTCAATCGCTCGAGCAGCTGATCCTTTCCGACATCCACTGCGTAGACAAGGCGTGCTTTGTTTTGCAGACAGACATCGCTGAAGCCTCCGGTGCTAGCACCGACATCCAAAACGACGCGTCCCTCCAAATCGATTTCAAAGGGCTTTAGCACATCATACAGCTTATAGCCTGCGCGGGAGGCAAATGCTGTTTCCGCCTCCTCCAGCTTGATATCCATGGAATCATCCACCGGCATACTGCTTTTCTTCGCAATCCTTCCATTTACAGTCACTCTGCCCTCCTGTATGGCATCCTGTGCTCTTGCACGGCTGTCACACAGTCCCTGCGTGCTTAAATATACATCCAGTCTCATTTCTTTTCCGGCCTCAGGTAGCTTGTGATGATTTCAAACAGCGTGTTCATATCCAGATGCTCCAGCTTTCGCAGCTGCGGCAGCGAGCCGTGCTCCACGAAATGATCATCGATTCCCATACGGACAAAATGTGTCGCATAGCGGTGGTCATTGGCAAATTCTGTAATAGCGCTGGACAAGCCGCCGCACAGCATATCCGGTTCAAAGATGATCGTCGGCTTATCCTCCTCACAGACGGAGGTCAAAAGCTCCTCATCAATCGGTTTGAAGAAGCGTGCATTGATTACCCGGATCGGCAGCTGATTCACCCTCGCCTTGGAAATGATACGATCCACATCCGGTCCGTAGGTGATGATATTGAGCGCATAATCCTCACGGATCACCGTCTGTGTCCAGGTTCCCGGTGGTATGTAGGTGTACTGCTCCACCGCCTGATAGGACACGTTACCTCTTGGATAGCGTATCGCATAGGGCTGATTGTTCTGCGCAAAGGCGGAGTACAGCAGATTCTGCGCTTCCCGGGCATCCTTGGGCTGTGCCAGTATCATATTCGGAATGGGCCGCAGCATGGCGATATCGAACACACCGTGATGCGTCTCACCGTCCTCTCCGACCAGTGAGCAGCGATCGATACCGATGACAACCGGCAGCTGCATACGTGCCACATCGTGGCTGATCTGGTCATAGGCTCTTTGCAGAAAGGAGGAATATACAGAGATAAACGGACGGATATCCTGCGTACAGAGGCCTGCCGCAAACGTCATTGCATGCTCCTCTGCAATACCGCAGTCAAAGGAACGTGTCGGATAGCGGTCAAAAAAGGCGGACAGCTTACTGCCGGATTTCATTGCGGGTGTAATGGCGACAATGCGCTCATCATGCTCGGCAAGCTTCATCAGTGTACGGGACATGACCTCACTCCAGCTTTTATGTCCTGCCGGAAGCTTCGCCAGGGATTCTCCGGTTTCCGGGTCAAACTGGCTGACACCGTGCCATTTTCCTTCCTTATCCTCTTCCGCATAGCGATAGCCCTTGCCTTTTTTCGTGATGACATGGACAACGATCGGTCCCTCGTGCTGCCGGGCAATTTTCAGTACCTTGATCAGCATCTTTAAATCGTGCCCGTCCACCGGCCCGATATAGTCAAGATTAAAATCACCGAATATAGAGGTATCCACCACGTTTTCCTTGACTGCATTTTTCATGCTTTTCATGGTATGCAGTAAAGAGGAACCCATACGGGAGGTGGATAATGCCCCTTTCAGATCTTCCTTCAATGTCGTATAGGGCTTGCTTGTCCGCAGCTTGGTAAAGGCCTCGTCCATTGCGCCCACATTTTGTGATATGGACATGTTGTTATCGTTAAAAATAATGACCATATTGCGCTGTTCACTGCCAATCTGGTTCAATGCCTCCATGGCCATACCACCGCTCAGCGCACCATCCCCGATGACCGGCACGATCTGGTAGGTATCCTTATGCAAATCACGCCCTACCGCCATGCCAAGTGCCGCTGACAGTGAGGTGGAGGAATGTCCGGCCTCCCAGACATCGTGTTCACTTTCCTTACGTTTCTGAAAACCGGCAATCCCCTTATACTGTCGCAGGGTTGCGAACTGATTTCCCCGACCCGTCAGGATTTTATGTACGTAGGACTGGTGACCGACATCAAAAATAAATTTATCCGTTGGAGAATCAAAGACATAATGCATGGCCAGCGTCAGCTCCACCACACCGAGATTACTGGACAGATGTCCTCCGGTTTTGGCAATGCTTTGAATCAGAAAGACACGTATCTGCTGTGCCAGATCCTGCAGCTGCGCAATCGAGCATTCCTTGATGTCCTCAGGCTGTTTGATATCGTAGATGTTCATGCAACCGCTCCTCTCAGTTTTTTCGCTTCATCAGCTGGTCAAACAGCTCTCTTACCGGTGCTGCATCCAGCGGCAGCGCATCAAGCTGTGCAAGCGCCCGCCGGTAATAGCGATCCGCTTCCTCTCGGGCGGCTTCAACGCCCATCAGCGTGACATAGGTTGTTTTTTCATTTTCCGCATCGCTGTTGATGTTTTTCCCAAGCTCCTCAACGGTGCTGGTCACATCCAGAATATCATCCTGAATCTGGAAGGATAATCCGGTATCTGCGCCAATGCGCTCCCATACCGCTGCATCCTCCCTGTGTCCTGCAAGCAGTGCTGCACAGACCAGCGGAAGGCTCAGCAGTCTGCCGGTTTTATAATAATGGATAACCTGCAGTCCGGCATGATCAATGCCGGGATTTGCTTCCCCCTCCAAATCCTTGATCTGTCCCAGAATCATGCCGTTTGCTCCGCTGAATTCGGAAAGCAGCTTTAAGATTTCCACAAGAACCTCTGCACGGCAGGTACACGCTGCCGCTGTATAAAAGGCCTGCGTCAACAGGGCATCCCCTGCCAGAATAGCGACATCCTCGCCGAATTTGACATGACAGGTCGGCATACCTCTGCGCAGCGTGTCATTATCCATTGCGGGAAGATCATCATGAATCAAGGAATAGGTATGGATCATTTCAATCGCAGCGGCTACGGGATAGCCGATCGTCTCTTCAAAGCCATAGGCACGCAGCACTGCCAATAGCAGCCTGGGGCGTATCCGCTTGCCGCCTGCCATCAGAGAATACTGCATTGCCTCGCGGACTCTGCTGTGCTCCAGCGTATCCAGACAATGGGACAGATAGCTTTCAAAGTCAGACATTGTCGCTGCCCTCCTGATAGGTGTTCAGCAGCTCCTGTACACGATTTTCAAAATTTTTCAGCTGTGAATCACAGGAATTCACCAGCTGCAGTCCTTCTTCAAACAGAGCGATGGCATCCTCCAGCTCGATTTCATTTTTTTCCAGTGCGGCAATGATTTCCTCCAGCCGGCTCATGGATTGTTTAAACGGCAGTTTCTGTTCCATTATAATTTCTCCTTCTTCTCGATGTTTGTATATAAATATCCATCCTGCATGCGCAAGCGCAGCCGGTCATTTTGTTCTACAGCGTCCACGCTGGATATCACTTCATCACCATGATAGGCGATGGCATAACCGCGGGACAGACTTTTCAGCGGGGAATAGGCATCCAGCAATGCGCTGATATTCCCTATCTGACGTTTTCGCAGCGTATCGTAATTGTGCAGTGCCTGCGTCAGACGCAGCCTGCTTTCCGCGATGCTGCGTGTATTCTTCTGAAACAGGCGTTCGCTGTGTATGGCGAGCTTATGGGAATTCTGCTTCAGCTGCATGGCCATTGCGGCAACCGTTGCTTCCACGATGCTCAGCTGCTGCACATGCATGGCAAGCTTCATTTCCTCTTCCCGTATGTAGCTTAACGGGTCGCGCATATAGCGGTGTGAACGAATCGGCTCCAGGGCCTGCTTCGCCATATGCAGACGTGTTTCCATATCCTTTACGAGCCGCCGCCGCATCAGGGATACGTTCATGCGCACCTCTTCCAAATCCGGCGTGATCAGCTCCGCTGCAGCTGTCGGTGTCGGCGCCCGGGCATCCGATACATAATCCACCAGTGTCGTATCCGTTTCATGACCGACACCGGTTACGATAACCGTATGCATGGCAAACACGGCACGGGCGACTGCTTCCTCATTGAAGCACCACAAATCCTCAATCGGTCCACCGCCTCTTGCCAGCAGGATGACATCATGTCCGCCCTGATCCGCCTTGCGCAGATTTTCAACAATGGCTCCACTTGCCTGAATCCCCTGTACCAGGCTGGGATACACCACAACCTCAGCCAGCGGCCAGCGCCGGGAAATCGTCGTCAGGATATCCTGTACGGCCGCTCCGGTTTTCGCGGTAATCACACCGATGCGCATCGGATACTGCGGCAGCGGTTTTTTCTTCTGCGGATCAAACAAGCCCTGTGCAGCCAGCTTCTTTTTCACTTCCTCCAGCTGCAGAAACAGATCACCCAGGCCATCCGAGCGTACCGCTGTCACATACAGCTGTACACTTCCGCCCGCCTCATACATGGAGACAGAGGCCGTTACGATGACCTTCATCCCCTCCTTCAACAGGATGTTACAGCGTCTGGCATGGGAGGAAAACATAACACAGCTGATTTTGGAACGGGCATCCTTTAGGGTAAAATACCAGTGTCCGCTGCGGTGATTTGTAAAATTGCTGATTTCCCCCTTGATGAGAATGGACTGGATACGGATATCATTGTCCAGCGTCTGCTTGATATAGTGTACCAGCGCGGATACACTATAAACATTCTGACTCATAGACGATCCAGTACCCCGTTGATCAGACGATACGTTTCATCGTCGCAGTATTTCTTCGCCAGTGTAACAGCCTCATCAATGACAATTGCCTTCGGTGCCGTTTCCAAATCCAGCTCGCATGCCGCCATCATCAAAATGGCCTGCTCCACAAAGCCAAGGCGCGCAAACGTCCAGTCCTGACGAAGTGCCGCATTGATCTTGTCAATATAGACGTCCTGATAGCGGATGGCATCGATGGTTACCGTGTAGAGAAACGGATCAATCTCATTGGTTTCACTGTTGTCGTACACACACTCCTTGATATCCTTCTGTAATAAAAAATGCTGATACAGGCTGGTCATTGCCAGCTCCCGTAGTTTATGTCTGCTGTTCATAGAAATCCTCCATTCATCTTTCTTATTTTATCATATTTGCCTGTTACTTTGCAGTCTTTGCTCCTGCTAATTTTTTCACTTTCCATCCCCATACACAACCTGTGCACTCGGCACAACACTGCTGGCAGGTGTGGTATGGCTGCTCTGGTCATCGAAGAAGATGTGCGCACCAAACGCCTTCAGCACCTCGCGCTTTGTAATGCCACCCAGAAAAAAGGCCTCATCAATACGGACATCCCATGCACGCAGAGTTCGGATCACCCGTTCATGCGCCGGCGCATTGCGTGCAGTCACAAGGGCGGTGCGTATCGGTGCATGCCCTTCAAATTCCTTCTGCAGGGCCGCAATCGTCTTGAGAAACTGCGCAAAGGGTCCCTCCGGCAGTACCTGTCGGGCACATGCCTTTTCATGCTCTGCGAATGCCTCCAGACCGTCCTTTTGAAATATCTGTTCGCTCGCATCTGAAAACAGCACGGCATCACCATCAAAGGCAATCCGGATCTGAGCGATATCCTGCAGCGGATCATAGCCCTCAATCGCATTGGTATAAATGCGTCCCGCCGCAAAGCCGGCCGCAAGCGCAGAACGGACATCCTCCTCATTGGCGCTTAAAAACAAATCCACACCGAATGCCTTTAGATAGCCGGTCAGTGGTCCTCCGCCGCTTAACACCGCCCGGGTGATATCCAGTCCGTAATGGGCAATCGAGGTAAAGATACGCAACGAGGTATCCGCACTGTTGCGTGACATGATCAATACCTCAACTCTTCGCTTCTTACTGCTCTCATTCAGCTTCAGCAGGGCCTTCACCAGGGCAAATCCGCTGCCCGGCTTCAGAATTTCCTGCTCATGCGCCAGCTGATATTCGCTATACGCCTGTAATCCCTTGGTTTCATATATGTAGTTTTCATCATCCAGATCAAACAATGCCCGGCTGGATATTCCGATTACCAGGCAGTCCTCAAGACTTACCGCCATGTTTACACTTCCCTTCTGTTCATGAAAAAAAGAAATCCGTACGGATTTCTTTAAAAGATAAAGCCAACGACGTGGATATCGATGATATCCGGTGTATACCCGGTCATATGTTCAATATTTTCAAAGATCTTACTCTGTACTTTGCTTGATTCTTCATTTACGTTTACGCTGTACTTTACTTTTATGTCGATGGACAAAATCAGCTGATCATTCACGATCTTGCAGCTGATCGGATATTTAAACGGTGTAGCGCTGTCCGCCAGCCGAATGTTTTCATCCTCTTCGACAACGATTTTCGCAATCGTCTGGAATGCAGATTTGCTGAGTGCGATTACACCTGCATTGTTTCGTTCCTTTAATGCAATATACTCTTGAGCCATTTTCATCACCTTCTAGGCTTATTATACCAAAAAGATTTCTTATTTGAAAGTAACTTCCATCAAATATTTGTGATTTGTAGCTTCCTGTGCCTTCTGCATGATCGTTTTCGCAACATTTTTATCATCCTTCTGTTCAAACACCGAGATGATACACGTATCTCCATTGATTTCCACAGCTGTCTGATAGCCATCCTTCTTCAGCAGGTCAGCCACGCTTTTCTGCATGCTTTTCTCATCCTTCAGCTCATCGATTGCGGCAAGTGCTTCTTTCTTTGCACTGTCATCGCTTTTGGTATCCGCAACCACACTGGAATTGCGGTTGATCTCCTCTTCCTTTTTCTGATTGATGCTGTCCTGCAGCTTTGTTGAACCATCTGCCGATTCTGATGTATCTTTCTTCTGTTCCTGTGCTTCTTCCGTCTTGCCCTGAGCATCCTCTGTCTTTGCTGCTGTGTTTTCCTTATCTGCTTTTTTATCAGATTGAGGGGCCTGTTCCTCCATGACACTGGTGGAATCCGCCGGCAGTGTCACATAGTAGACAGACAGCATCAGAATCAGAGAGAACATGGTCAGAAATGCAAGTGCTTGTTTATTCATAAAAAGTGCCCTCCTTGCTATTACACCCTATGCAGGAAGGACACCTCTTATACCTGTTAATTCACTTTTGAAAAATATTGTTCATGCGCTGCATCCAGTCTTCATAATAGGCGCTGCGGTACTGCATGAAATCGGAATAGGAGATCACACGGTTCTCCAGCTCCTCGATAAAGCGGACAAACGCCTTGTTGATGGCGACCATTTTATCATCGTGAATGATATCAATTGTACCGATTTCACACAGGGAGTTTGCCAGAATACGGGCACATTCCTCATGCAGCAGGTCGCTTTGATCCATCGGCAGACGGACAAAGCTCGTATTCAGCCAGTAATTGTCGACCAGATAATTCTTGATTACATTTAGAAACAGACAGAAATCCTCCATATTGTTTCCCGGCTCGATGGCGAACAGCATCTTAAAGAAGACGAACCAGTCATAATCGCGGTTCAGCACGGAAATCAGATAGTTTCCCAGAATATGCACAAACACATCCTTGGAATAGAAATCCGCATCCATGAGAATTTCATTTTCAAAATCCATCTGAATGGAATTCAGCTTCTTGAAGGTACGAAACAGGGAGGAGATACGGTCATTGTTTCCGCCGTCAAAGCGAATGTCCTTGATAAAGATGTAATGTCCCAGAATCGTAGATACACTTTTCAGATTCATCGTAAAGCCGATGGATTCGTTCATCTTCAGTGCGAACAAATCATTGATGGCCTTGGAAATCTGCTTTTCAAAGCTGGTTTCCGTGATACTCGCATCACTCAGCGACGTTTCCTGCATCTGATTGTATATGATGTTCAGCTGCCGGTCGGTAATGGTCAGATTGGCCTTGATGCTGGCAAGCAGATCCTTCATGAAATCATCATACACATAATAATTCGTATTTTTATACACCAGCTTATGCTCGATTTCACCCCAGAAGGAATGCACCAGCGCCTTGATCTGCAGCTCTACGTTGACCTTTTGTCCGTCCTTGAGATAATAGCCGTCAATACGATAGATCGCAAAGCCGTTTTTCTGAATCTGGGGCTGCCGTGAGGCGCAGTCCAGAAAGAAGTGCGGATTGATTTCATTATAATAGAAGCCATCCTCTTCATTACGGATGTTCAGTGTTTCCCGTATTTTATTGAGCACATTGTATTCATCCTCAATAAAACGGCATTCAATGATAAAACCGATCAAATCACTCAGATTATCCAGAATTCCCTGCGCGCTGTCATTCTCCACGTAAAAGCGGTTGCGGATGATTTTTTCACGCAGGCTCTCCCTTGACTTCACACGCGAATTGATATCAATGATCATTTCACTGGATTCCTTAAATACTGCAATCAGATACTGTTCAATCTCCCGTTCTATTTCATGATAGAATTCATTGTTTTCAGAAAGCAGGGCTAATGCTTCATCAATTGTGTCAAATACCTTTAATCGCATAGGGCAGACTCCTTTCCCTTTTCAAAATAGGAACGTGTCGTTGCCAGGTCTTTTTTCAGCTGTTCACCGAGGGCGCGTGCATCCGGAAATTTCCGTTCCTCCCGTATATAGGACAGGAACCGGAAGATGACAGGCTCCTCATAAATGTCCTGATCAAAATCCAGAAGATGCGCTTCGATGGATCCTGCTTCCTGGTAATTGTAGGTTGGATTGTTACCGACGTTCATCATCGCCCTGTGCCATGTCCCCAGCACCTTGACCGCCCCCACATATACACCCTTTTTCGGCATGACATAGAGCTCCTGCAGACGCAGGTTAGCCGTTGGAAATCCGTTCTTCCTTCCAACATGACTGCCCCCCTTGACGCTTCCCTCCATATCGTACCAGCGTCCCATGAAGCGGACCGCCTTTTCCATATCGCCTTCCTGGATCAGCTCTTCGATACGCGAGGAGCTGATTTTCCTATGCTCACTGCTGACCTGATCGATGACATGCACATCGAAATCCGTCTGTTCATGTAAGGATTGTGCATCGCCCTCCCCTTTTCTTCCATAGTGGAAATCATATCCGCAAACCAGCGTATCCAGACGCAGCGGCTTAAGCACCTTCTCATGAAAATCCTGCGGAGTCAAATCCGCCATCTCTCTGGAAAAATCAAGAATGATCCAGTATTCGATTCCCATCGCCTCCGCTATCCGCATCCGCTGCTTCATCGGCGTGATATGTGCAATATCCTGCAATCCCCGGATCACACACCAGGGATCGGGATCAAAGGTAATCAGTGCACAGCGTGTGTTGCGCCTTGCCGCAACGCGCTTCACCTCTTCAATCAGCTTCTGATGCCCCAGGTGCAGACCGTCAAAATAGCCGATACAGGCTGTCAGCGGTTCTTCGATAACTGCTGTCCCTGTTAAATTTATATGTACTACTTTCATAGCCTCACCTACCATAAGCCGCGGACACAGCGAAATACTGCCGCATCCTCACGCTGATATATAGCAACAATGTTCCCGTTGTGGGTAATGGCAACATCATCCGCCTCGCACCTTAGTGTGATTTTCTTTCCATTATAAATATCCGCAGGCCGTTCATATTCCACCGGTTCATAATGGGAAAGCACCTCCTGCAGCGTATGCAGCTGAAAACGGCCTTCCTGAACATCCTGCAGAGTAACGCATTCATCAAGGGAAAACCGCCCTACCTTTGTACGTACCAGCGAGGACATACATCCCAGATTTCCTGTTTTCTGTGCGATGTCATGGCACAGGGAACGCACATAGGTTCCGGAGCTGCAGCTGACCCGAAACTGCAGCTTCTGCGTATCCAGCGCTTTGATATCATATATGGTTACCTCACGCTCTGGACGCGTTACCGCTATCCCTTCCCGTGCATATTCATAAAGCTTTCTTCCGTTCACCCGGACACTGGATATCATCGGTGGTACCTGCTTCTGTACACCGCGAAAGCTGTCCAGAACCGATTGGAAATCCGCAATCGGCTGTATCGGCGCTTCCTTCAGCGGCTCCATCCAGATATCATCACTGATCGTCTGAATGCCCAGCTGCAGCGTCGCAATATACTCCTTGTCCGTATCCTCCAGAAACGGCAGCGCCTTGCAGGCCTTGCCAATCAAAACCAGAAGCACGCCGGTCGCATTCGGATCCAGTGTACCGCTGTGTCCGATTTTCGTTGTATGTAAAATCCTTCGCAGACGTGCCACCACATCATGCGAGGTCATATTCTGTTCCTTGTTTATTAGTAAAATACCGTCCATCTTATCACCGTCACTAATTATACCATAGATTTTTCACAAATCATGAGAGGAATATGTGAAAGTGAAAAAAAGCATGGTATAATAAAACGGTTTCTAAAGGATGTGAAAAAATGGAACTGCATACTATCTTAGGCGATATACGAAAAGCGGATCAGGACTACCATCTGATCGATGACGGGGACCGGATTGCCGTGGGGGTGAGCGGCGGGAAGGACAGCATGGTGCTGTTGACTGCGCTGCACATGTATTCAAAATTTGCAGACAGGAATTTCGAGGTGGTTGGCATTCATATAAAGCTCGGCTTTCCAAACATGGACTTCAGCGAGGTTGTTGCTTTCTGCCGGCAGCAGGGCATCACCTTTTACCAGTATGATTCCCAGGTGTATGAGATTTTGAAGCGGAATCCGGATAAGGAGGGCAACATCAAATGCAGCCTCTGTTCCAAGTTTAAAAAGGCAACGGTTATTGACGCCGCAAAGAAGCTGAACTGTACGAAGGTGGCATTCGGCCATCACAGCGATGATGCTGTGGAAACACTGCTGATGAATGCGATACACGGCGGAAAGCTGGCAACGTTTTTACCGAAGATGTATATGTCGCGAACCGACACCACCTTTATCCGCCCGCTGGTTTATTCCTATGAAAGCGATATTTTATCGGCACTGGAACGAAATCAGATTCCGTTCGTGAAAAGCACCTGTCCCAACGACGGCTATACGGAGCGGCAGGCAATGAAGGATATGCTGCAAGAATTTTACAGGAGCTATCCAATGGCACAGAAAAATTTCATCCGGATGCTGTATAACGAGGATCAGGTGGAGCTGTGGCATCGGGAGGGTGACCACAGGGCAGAGAAAGCAAAATCCATGTCTGTTCTTCTGAAGGAGGAAGGCGATTTGCAGCTGACACGCCACGGTGCTAACTATTTTATCGTCTATTCGCACAGCGACACCCCCAAGCAGCGCTGTCATTTGAAAATTCGCGAGGAAGAAAGCAAAGCCATTATGGATGGAACAGCAATCAAAGAAATTTTCCAGACATATTCTTCTACGAAGGATATATAGAAAAAAACGTCAGAGACGTTTTTTTCTATGTTTTACAGCCTGCATGTTACATCCACATGGCGTATAACTCACAGGTCTTGCCCACTGGCACAGCATACTCTCACATACAGGAATGAGCATACTGCTTACCTGTTATGATGTTTGATCCTTTTGCAGCTGCTGCAGCTTCGCTTTGTCTGCTTCCTGCCCTTTTCTATGACCGCCTGCTACTTTCCTTCCAGATAATATGTAGCCTCCATATCCGCCGTACTCAAAGCAAATGCGAGCGGATACATTTCAAAGGCTGCACCGACATTTCGTACCTCCTCACTTCCGCTGAACCCCATATGATAGCGGATGGCAAAGGCCTCCTCCCTGCTCAGCCGCATAAAGCCTGTGATAATATAGACGCTCTTTTCGCCATGACCATACGGCAGCCGGTCTTCATATTCGTAAAAGGGAACCTGCACCCACTGTCCGTTCACCTTCTGATTCCGTGTGCTTTCCTTATAGCAGTTGATCTTGCATATATCATGCAGCAGAGCCACAATGGCAATCGTTTCCTCATTGTAATCCATATGGTAGCATTCCTTTACCCTTGGACGGCTCAGATAATCCTTCAGGCAGTCATACACATTCAGGCTGTGCTCCAGCAGTCCCTGGGCATGTGCACCGTGAAAACGGGTGCTTGCCGGTGCGCGAAAGAAATCACTATGCTCCGATAGCAGATAGTCCAGAAGCTTCTCACTGCCCTCCCGATGAATATGCTCCCTGTATATTGATAAAAACCGTTCCTTGTTCTCCATAAGCTGTCCTCCGTACGTTTGTAAATATTATAGCAGGTATTCTTAGCTGTGGAAATTACAAAACGCAGAAAACGATGCGTAGTAAAAAAACAGATGGTATATCGTGAATATGCAGACTGCCCTTGCAGGTTTCATATAGCACGGACTTTCACATGGAGACTGTAAAAACATGCGCAGGTTACAGAAGCATGTATGATCGTACAGCAGTGCGAGGTATGCGGGAGTAAGAAACCAATTTCCAGAATCGCATAGCATGCAAACATCATAGATACCCTGCGCTAAAACGAGCATTCTGATGTTTATAGCAAAAACAAAAAAACAGACGATTTTCATCATCTGCTTTTCAGTGCCCAGGAGGAGAGATCTTTCCCTGTAAATACAGGTGGGTCCCCTGTGTAATTTTTTAGGATCCCTACAGTCTTACCTAGGATGTGCAGGTATTCACACCAAAATACAACATCCGGAGTCCCTTATCTCTAAGTGTAGGAAAAATTTGTACCTCCTGGACATCTATAGTATATCATGGATCAATGAAAATAATACTCTTGACTTTATTTTTTTTGTTGTTCCACTTTTATCCCCCGTGTCCTGCGGTATCTTAAGATTTTCAATCAGCTATTCTACCAGAATTGCATACATAATGCAAATATTTGGCTTCCTGCATTTCTTGTATAGATTTAATTGAAATTTCACAACCTAATGATGAGGTGATAACAATGGCAGTTGCACATAAGGGAGCCATTTCCTTCGGCCTGGTACATATCCCCATACAGATGTATCGTACAACCAGAGATGTGGATATTTCCTTCAACCAGCTTTGTAAGAAAACACATGAGCGGGTGCATTATAAAAAATATTGCGGACATTGCGATAAGGAGCTGAAGGCAGCCGATATCGTTAAGGGCTATCAGTATGAAAAGGATAAGTATGTTATTATGGACAATGAGGAGATTGACGCCTTAAAGGCGGAAAAGGATCGCACAATTACGATTCTTCAGTTCACAAAGCTTGCGGAAATCGATGATATCTATTATGAGAAAAATTACTATGCCGTACCGGAAAAGCATGCGGAAAAAGCATATGAGCTGTTGCGTGATGCCATGGCGAAGCTGTCTGTGGTCGCGATAGCAAAAACGGTCATTGGCACAAAGGAAACACTGCTGGCACTGTGTCCCGGTGAGGTCGGCATTTTAGTGAAAACGCTGTTTTATGAGGAAGAGATTGCCGAAAATCCAAAGGCTTTCGCACATCCCAAGCTGGTGAAAGCGGAAAGTGATATGGCAAAGCAGCTGATTCAGTCGATGACCAAGCCCTTTGATCCCAGTGATTACCATGATGAGTTTCAGGAACGACTGCGCTCGGCAATTGAAGAGAAAATCAGTGGTCAGCATATCGTGCATGCCAGTGACCGCAAGCAGGACACTGCAACTCCAGTCGATTTGATGGAGGCCCTGCAGCAATCCCTTTCTGAAATGAAGCCCAAGGGAAGACGCAGGAGCGTGAAGCACTGATGGACTTTGCTGCCAGAGATGCTTCCCCGATGCTCATCGGGCTGGAGCAGCCGGCCTTCGATGATGAGGATTACATCTATGAATGGAAGCTGGACGGTGTACGCTGTCTATTGTATCTTGACAAAGACAACACCGAGTTGAGAAACAAACGCAATCTGAAGCTGAATGCAAAGTTTCCTGAGCTGACACAGCTGCATAAGCAGGTAAAAACACGCTGCATACTGGATGGTGAGCTGTATATTTTTCATGATGGAGAGCCCGATTTCTTTCAGGTACAGAAGCGGACTTTAACCTCGGACCCCTTTAAAATCCGTTTGCATTCCCGCCAGTTCCCTGCCAGCTTCACTGCCTTTGACATCCTCTATCATAAGGATGCATTCGTCATTGATCAGCCGCTCATGAAACGCAAACAGCTGCTGGAAAAGACAGTTCGGGAAAATGATCGGCTTTCAATCTCCCGCTATATCGAAACCAACGGTATTGCGCTGTTTGAGCTGACAAAGCAGCGGGGTCTTGAGGGAATCGTCGCCAAACGCAAAGACAGCCGCTATGTGTGTGGAAAGCGCACGAAGGACTGGATCAAATGCAAGAATCTTATGGATGATGATTTTATCGTCTGTGGCTATATTGTCAAGGAGAAAGGCATTGTATCTCTTATTCTGGCACAGTATGACCAGCACCATCAGGTGGTATACAAAGGACATGTGACCATGGGGGCATCTCTTCCCTATCTGATGGAGCACAGTGAGAAAACCGACACCAGCTTTCTGACAACGATCCCTGAGGGAAATGAAGATGCCGTATGGATTGATCCGCCACTGGTAGGAACGGTAAAATTCATGCAGTATACAGAACAGGGCGGCTTGCGGCAGCCGGTATTCAAGGGCTTTCGTGAAGATAAAGCGATTACGGACTGTCGAAGTAAGCAGTAGCTGCATACAGATGATGTCTTTCAAATTGAAAAAGGCAATCGATATACGGATGTTTCTTCATCCCTATAGATTGTCTTTTTGCTTTATGCTTTTCGTTGATTCGCGAACATTCATGCACAAAGATTCGCTGTCACCGTTATTCGAAGGTAAGGCTGTTCATGTATCCTGTACACTAGGATTTATTTTATTCCACAGCTTCACTTCTGTATCTCATCCCCGTATTTTTCCCACTTACCCATGCCGCTGTGCCACTTACCGTTATCCGTATTGCATGTCATAACGGTTTCATTGTAAGGTGGTACTGCGAGGAGGTATGGTTATGAACATGATCGAAGTATCCCATTTGAATAAAAAATACGGGAATTTTACTGCAGTGAAGGATATCAGCTTTCACGTAAGGGAGGGTGAATTGTTTGGCTTTCTGGGAATCAACGGCGCCGGAAAATCGACTACGATTCACATGCTGACCACCCTGTTTCCACCCAATGACGGTACCGTACAGATATGCAATCATCGACTTGGCAAGGACAATCAGGAAATCCGCAAGTGTATTGGTGTCGTACCGCAGCAGAATCGTCTGGATGATAAGCTGAGCGTCCGGGAGAATTTGCTGATACACGGTTCCTTATATGAAAACAGCCGCAGCGCCTTGCAGCATCGTGAAAAAGAGGTGTGTGAGCTGCTGGGGCTACAGGAAATTGCGGCAAAGCGTTACGCTCATCTTTCCGGAGGACTGAAGCGGCGCTGTGAGATTGCCGCAGCACTGATGCATGAGCCCAGGATTTTATTTCTGGATGAACCAACAACCGGACTTGATCCGGCAACGAGGCAGTCAGTATGGAATTGCATTGAACAGCTACAGAAAAAACGCAAGATGACTGTTTTTCTCACAACGCATTATATGGAGGAGGCTGCAAAGGCAGCCCATATCGCCGTGATCGATCATGGGGAGCTATTGGAGTATGGAACACCCTACGAATTAAAGGATCGCCACGCAAAAGACAAACTCATCCTTACCGCAGCAAAGCAGGAACATCTGGCAAAGCTGCTGCAGCATCTGCAGGTTTCCTATGAGCAGAATGACCAGCGGTATCAGATAGAGCTGAACACGACGATGGACGCATTGCAGATCCTGCCTGCGGTACAGCCCTATATCGAAGGGTTTGAGGTACTGCAGGGTACGATGGATGATGTGTTCCTTCATATCACCGGTAAAACACCGGAAGAGGAGGTAGCCCTATGACAGCCTTATCTACACTAACCAGGCGACACATCCTGCTCTATGTCCGTGATCGCTCCGCCGTATTCTTTTCCATGCTTTCTGTTTTGATTGTCCTGCTGCTGATGCTTGTATTTCTGGGTGATATGAATAAAGATGAACTCATGCAGCTGGTTCAGCAAGCGCATGGCAGCATACAGGAAGGGGATGCTATGCATCTGATTACCATGTGGACGATAGCAGGTATCCTTGTTGTCAATGCCTTTACCGTCCCTATCACTATGATTGGCATCTTCATTCAGGATAAGGAACAGAAAAAAATGGAAAGCTTTTACTGCTCCTGTGTTCCCCGCTCGATTCTGATGCTGTCCTATCTGCTCTCCGCCATGGTCATGGGCTTTCTCATGTGCATGCTGCTCATGGCGCTGTCCTTTTGTTATGTGAGCTTTTCCGGCAATGACTTTCTCAATCTTTCCCAGTTCCTGCAGGCCTGCGGTCTGCTGCTGCTATGCACGTTTGTATCCAGTGCTCTGGTTGCACTCCTTGCCCAATGGGTAAACAGTGACCATGCCTGGGGTGCCTTTTCCACGCTGGCAGGTACGCTCATTGGTTTTCTGGGAGGCATCTATCTTCCCGTCGGCATGCTGCCAGGCGCTGTACAGGGCATCTTGAAAAGTCTTCCCTTTCTGCATGAAACAGCAATGATGCGTGATATTTTCACAGCATCTGCCCTGCAGGATCTATTTCATACACTGCCTGCTTCCCTTTCAGATACCTATCGGGAAGCAATGGGAATCACCATCTCCCTTAACAATCAGACACTTTCCATCCACATTCAGATTTTCGCTCTGCTGCTTTGTGGTATAATAGCCTTAGGTATAACCGTATATGTAATGAACAGACATACGGCATTCAACAGATAGGAGGTCACCGCTTGAAAATCATCATCGAAGAAAAGGCATCCAGAGAGGATGAAGACACCATTATCGTCCGCTGTGCTTCTTTGAACGAATCCATCCTGAAGCTCCTTCAGCAGCTGAAAGCCGGTGATGAGCTGATCACCTGTACACAAAACGGAACCATTGCCAGAATCCGTCCGGATGATGTTTACTATTTTGAATCCGTTGATAACAAGACCTTTCTCTATACGGAAAAAGAGGTGTATGAAATACGGCAGAAGCTGTATGAAATCGAAGACAGCTATGCCGGACTTGATTTCTTCCGCTGCTCAAAATCGATTATTGTAAATCTGAGCAAAATCCGCTTTCTTTCCCCAGTACTTGGCAGCCGGCTGGAGGCAACCCTGCTCAACGATGAGAACATCATGATATCAAGACAATATGTAGCCGCACTGAAAGTGCTGCTGAACATATAGGGAGGTAGCTTATGCGTATTTTAAAAGAACTGATGTTTACATTTTCTGCGATTACTACGTGTACCGTTATCGGTGCCGCCGTTTTTATCAGTATCTTCTGGAAGAACTCCGAGCTGAGCAGTGCCATCCTGTGGCAGATTATCATCTGCAGCCTGCTATGCACATTGGGCAATCTGCTGTTTCGCAAAGAATGCAAAAGCAGGCGGCTGTACTATGGCATCGTTTTCCTGCATTATCTGTATATCGATGCCGTTGTGCTATTGAGCGGACTGTATTTTGGATGGTTCCACCTTGACAGTATACAGATGGTTCTCAGCATGCTGCTAATGATTGCCTGTATCTTTCTGATTGTATACACGACACTGCAGCTTCGATCCAAACGGGATACGACGCTTATGAATGAACGCCTGCAGAAGTATTATAAAAAGAGAACCTCATAGCAAAAGCGGCAAAAGGAAAGGAATCCCGTAATTTGAGAGGATTGCGCTTCTTTGTGCCGCTTTTTTCTGACATGGCTGCTCTTTCTTTGCTACGTATGTAAAAAGGCATTTACTTTACTTCCCCTATTTTGCCATCGTGATACACCTTTGTATCGTTCCAACCGTATATCACGTTCATATCGCTTTCGCCTACAGGCTTGTAAGGAATATATGAAAGGAAAAAGAGATTTCGTATGCTATTGTATCCTTCAAACAATAACATGAAATCTCTTTCTTTCGTTTTCTATGGTCCTGCACTACGTTCCACATACATCGATGTGCATACGATGATGTACTGTCTTCATCCGCATAACAAAGCATCATTTGCTGTGTGACTGTTTTTCGCAATCGATCAATGTTTCATCTATTCTTCTTCTGTAAGCGCGATATGCAGTTCCTCCAGCTGAGCCGCATCCACCGGTGTCGGCGCATCACTCATCGGACATTTCGCATTCGCATTTTTCGGGAAAGCGATGACATCACGGATGGATTCACTCTCGGAAAGGATCATGGCAATGCGATCCAGTCCAAACGCAAGACCTCCATGCGGCGGTGTTCCGTATTTCAAGGCATCCACAAACCAGCCGAAGTTTTCCTGTATTTTCTCCTCGGTAAAGCCCAGTACCTCAAACATCTTGTCCTGCATGGCACCGTCGTAAATACGCAGGGAGCCGCCGCCAAGCTCATATCCGTTTAAAACAACATCATACGCAATGGCATGCACCTTGCCCGGATCACTGTCGATATACTGCATATCCTCATCTCTTGGGCGTGTGAACGGATGGTGCATTGCATACCAGCGACCGTCTTCCTCACTGTACTCAAACATCGGGAAGTCCGTTACCCACAAATATGAAAATTCATCCGATTTCTTTAAGCCAAGCTCTGCACCGAAATGATTACGCAATACCCCCAGCACCTCGCAGGTCGTTCTCCATGCGTCGGAAACAATCAGAACAAGGTCTTCATTCTTCAGGCTTAAACGCATAACGAGCGCCTGTATTTCTTCCTCTGCTAAGAACTTCACAATTGGTCCGCTCAATTCTTCATCCTTGTATTTCAGCGTTACCAGACCCTTGGCTCCGTTTTTCTTCGCCAGCTCGGTAATCTTATCGATTTCTTTTCTGGTCATGCCGGCTTTTCCAGGAACGACAACAGCCTTGATGCTGCCCTTGTCTGCAATGCAATCTGCAAACACCTTGAATCCGCAGTTCTCAAAAAGCTCTGTTATTTCCTGCAGCTCCATGCCAAAGCGGTTATCCGGCTTGTCACTTCCATAACGATTCATGGCTTCCGTCCAGGTCAGGCGTGGAAATGGTATGCTGATGTCCATTCCCTTGACATCCTTCATCAGCTTTTGCAGCATCTCCTCCATCATTGTCTGAATTTCCACATCACTTAAAAAGCTGGTTTCCAGATCGACCTGTGTAAAATCCGTCTGACGATCCGCTCGCAGATCCTCGTCACGGAAGCAGCGGGCAAACTGGTAATAGCGTTCAAAGCCGGATACCATCAATAGCTGCTTATAAAGCTGCGGTGACTGCGGCAGGGCATAGAAGCTTCCCGGATGTACACGACTTGGCACCAGATAATCGCGCGCACCCTCCGGTGTACTTCTTCCCAGCATCGGTGTTTCGATTTCGATAAATTCCTTGCTGTCCAGATATTCCCGCATGCTGTGTGTGATGCGATGGCGCAGCATCAGCTTCTGCTGCATCACAGGTCTTCTTAAATCCAGATACCGATACTTCAGACGGGTATCCTCCAGGGCATCAGTTTCATCCGCAACAATGATTGGGGTGGTTTCCGCACGGTTGATAATCGTAACGGCACGAACCTGAATTTCAATCTCACCGGTCGGCAGCTTTGGGTTCTTATCCTTACGCTCCATGACACAGCCGGTTGCTTCCAGAATGTATTCATTACGCACATCACGGATTTGTTCCGACAGCTGTTCATCAAACACCAGCTGTGTAATTCCGGTACGATCGCGTAAATCGATAAATACCAGAGAACCGAAATTTCTTCTCTTTGCGACCCATCCGATCAGGGTAACCTCTTTCCCTGCATCACACAAGCGCAATTCTCCATTCGTATGTGTTCTATTCATATGCTTGCCTCCCTATTGTTCCTTTTGGCAGGTACAGTGTTCCTCCCCGCACGTACAGGTATGTTCTTCCTCTGCTTCACCGAACATGGCGTCGATTGCCTCAACGATGGAATCAAATGCCACCTCCGTCTTTTCCTTTGTTTCAATATTCTTTACAGCAGCGCTGCCACTTTCCAGATCCTGCTCTCCGATCATAATGGCAACCTTGGCATGCTTGCGGTCGACTGTCTTAAACTGTGCCTTCATGGATCGATTCAGATAATCCGTATCCGTGCGATATCCTGCGGCACGAAGCTGTGTCACGACCTGTAAAACGGTAGTGGATGCCTTCGGTGACAGACACAATACATACACATCCAGACTGTCCTCATCCACCAGGGAAATTCCTTCCGCCTCTAAAGCAATCAACAGACGCTCCAGACCCATTGCCCAGCCGATTCCGCTCATTCCTTCAGGTCCGCCGAAATATTCGACAAGTCCGTCATAGCGTCCACCGGCAAATACCGTTGACTGTGCCCCCATTTCTTTATTTACAGAAACGACTTCAAATACAGTATGCGTATAGTAATCCAGACCACGCACCAGTTTATCATCAACCTCATAAGGAATGCCCAAAGCATCCAGCCCTTCCAGGACCTGTTCAAAATATGCCTTGCTTTCCTCATTCAGATAATCCGCCATCTTGGGAACCTGCTTCATGACGTCCAGATCATGATCGACCTTACAATCCAGAATACGCAGTGGATTCTGCTCATAGCGACGCTTGCAGTCTGTACACATATGGTCAATATCGTTTTTAAAATGCTCCTTCAAAGCCTCACGATAGGCGGCACGGGATGCATCATCCCCAAGCGTATTGATCAGCACCTTCATATCCTTTAAGCCAAGCGCCGAGATAAACGACCATCCAAGTGCAATCGTTTCCACATCCAGCAATGGACTTTTGGCACCGATGACCTCAACACCAAACTGATTGAAGATACGCATTCTGCCCTTTTGCGGGCGTTCATGACGGCATTGCGGTCCCACATAATACATCTTCATCGGCAGGTCGGCATATCCATACATTTTATGTTCAACAAATGCTCTGGCAACACCTGCCGTCCCCTCCGGACGCAGCGTCAGTGAAGTGGAGCTGTTTTCCAGCTGGAAGGTATACATTTCCTTATTGACCATATCACTGGAATCATTTCCTCTTTTAAAGACATTGGTATGTTCAAAAATAGGTGTCCGGATTTCCTGATAGTTGTAAACATATGTAAACTGACGGATCAGCTCTTCCAAACGGTGCCATTTACTTATTTCATTTGGCAAAATATCCTGTGTTCCTCTTGGTACCTGATAGCTCATTTCATTACCTCCTCTATACATTACCTTATCATACTGCCCGAAAACAGACAGCTTAAAATAAAAACGCGCCACCAACAAAGGACGTCGGGAACGCGGTACCACCTTATTTCACTCACACGGAGTGCAGCTTTACCTTTAACGCAGGCTGTTTACGATTATCCATTTCCTGATAATTCCTCCAAAGTGTCCGGCTGTGCTACTTATAGAAGGAACTCTCACCAGCTGTTCCTCTCTCTGCACTACATTTCACAAAGCCTCTCTTTTTCATCGGATGTACTTATAGTGTACTCATTTCCTCTTTTTTTGTCAATCCTTTATTTTAAAAAGGACAATGCCATGCACCGTCCTTTTCTCTTATTCTACTGAATCGTTAAGATTGCGTACATTATGATATACCTGCTGAACATCATCCACCTCATTCAACAGAGTTACCAAACGCTGGAACAGCATCAGATCCTCACCCTCAAGCTCCACATATTCGTTAGGAAGCATGGTGTCTTCCAGAATATCAAAGGAAACTTCAGGAATCAGCTCCTCAATGGCATCCTTTGCCTTGTTCAGCTCTGTCGGCTCTACGGTAATGGTCATCTGACCTTCCTCGACTTCGATATCCTTCAGATCAACCTCAGCCATGATCAGCGCGTCCATCATCGCCTCTTCATCATCATACTTAATGGAAATCAGTCCAACATGTTCATAATTAAAGGAAACACAGCCGCTGACACCGATTTTCGCATGTGACTTGTTAAAGCATCCACGCAGATCTGCAATGGTACGGTTCGCATTATCCGTCAGACAGTCAATGATGATCGTAGCCTGACCACCGGCACCAAATCCTTCATATGTAGCCGCAGAATAGTTTTCATTCGTTCCACCCTTGGCTTTTTCAATCGCACGCTTGATAACATCCGCAGGAACCTGATTCGCCTTGGCACGCTCGATTACTTTCTTCAAAGAAGCATTCATGTCAGGATCAGGTACACCGGACTTCGCAGCCATCAGTATTTCTTTTCCATAACGGGAATATAGTTTTGCTTTTACCGCAGCGGTTTTTGCCATAGAAGCGGCACGCACTTCAAAATGTCTACCCATTTTTAATCACCTTCCAAATTTCCTTTACCATTATAGCAGAATTTATATATTGTGACAATAAAATATCAAAAAGATGCAATTTCCCTGGTGCTGTATCCAAGAGAAAAACACCATGGATACAGGTTATAACAGCAACGTGTTCCTCAAAGCCGGAAGACATAACTGCACGGGTACTGCTGCCTGCCTGCTTATGGTATCCGTTGACTATCACAACGGAACTGCGGGATAGCGCTTTTTAATATGTATAAGCAAAAGCGTACAGATATGCGTACAGCACAGGACACACACTACCTTTGCGACAGCCATCCAGAAGGAATCCACCTGTGGAAACCATGCATGGACAAACAGTATCATCAGAGGATGAACGAGATAATAGTATTTGGATATCGCTCGAAACGGAATTTCTGAAAGCTGAGGCACATGGATATTCGTATACAGCAGACAGGAGAACAAATAATAAACCAGCGGCACACAGGCAAGCAGAATATTGCTGTCCAGACGCTGTGTTGTCTGCAGTAGCATTCCTTCCCCGACTAAGGCGGCAATACTGAGCAGCAGCTTTAAAAAGCACAGAGAAGAAGCGGGCTGCTCCTGCTTTCCCATCCAATAGCCCAAGGTGACATAAAACAAGGCGAAGAACAGGAAATTACGGGTTGTGAAAAAAACCGCATAATAATAGTGAAGCAGGGATTGGAAAAACTGACCGCAAAAGCCGTAATAGGTCTCTGTGGCGCCAAACAGCAGCAGAACAAAGGAAACCGTAAGCAGTACCCTTAGGGAATACTTCCTCTTCCACCAGCGCAGAACAAGCATGGAAAGCAGAAGTGCCGGGAAATACCAGAGATGATAATACACCCCGGAATACAACAGGGCGACGATCACTGCCAGAGGAACCAATAAAAGCAGAAGCAGATTCTGTATGGCAGTAGGTAACCCAATTGTACAAAGCAGACCCGATACCTGCTGGATATAAGGAGCAGCCAGGGATAGTGACCATGGCAGATACACTGCGCTCCACAGCAGATATACCGGGATCATGGAACGGATATAGGAACGGATGTAATCCGGCTTTTTCTGTTCCTGCTTTGCAGCGAAATAACCACTGATGAAAAAGAAGAACGGCACACAGATTCTGCCGATGATATTATTGATTGCCATATCAATTTCATAGGATACTGTGAAGAAGGGACGTACATGAAGCACAATGATGATGATTGAGGAAAGAAAACGAAACAAATCAAGATTTTGGTATTGCAGCTGTTTTGTTTGTGCATGAAACGCCATGTGTGTTTCCATACGGATCACAAGTAAGGAGCCGGAAGCGGCAAGCAGGATTACCGTCAGTGTATGTCCAAACGGATTTTCCCTTTGCAGCATCGTTGTCATATACAGCAGCAGAGCAAGAAAATTCATGGTTATGATAATGATATTTCTTTTCTTCCAGGTCATATACTGCCCTCCACACGTTCCTTCATCAAATATATCTGCTTATTGTATTAAGTATCTAATACAATAATACACAAGAATGATAAGCATGTCAATAGCAGGCTCTGTAATTTTTTATTGTCCAAGGCAATCATTTTTCCAACCTCCTGCAAATGGTTACTCCAGCGGTTGCTGGTAAAATGAGCCATAGAACTGTTCTGTTTTTATCACATTGACCAGAACATCCGGGTCTGTTTTTCTGACGAGCTGTATGATGTCATACACCTCATAAGCGGATACGACTGTTCGCAGCAGATAGATTCGATTATGACTGTAGCCGCCATAAGCCGGTATGATGGTCATGCCGTGCTCATACCTGCGGATATAGGCATCCCGTACTTCGTCTTTGTTTCTGGTCATGATTTCAAGGGTCACACGTTCATAACGGTGATAGAACATTTCAATCGTTCTGGTTGTGATATATTGAAAAATGATGGAGTAGCCTGCATACAGCCAGCCAAACAGAAGACCGGATATACAAAGCAGGATTGTATTTCCAATAAACACATAGCTCCATATGGATTTCCCCAGACGGTTGGAAACATACAATGCAATAAAATCCGTACCACCGGTTGATGCATTCCCCCGCAGTGCGATGACAGCGCTGAAGCCGTACAAAAAGCCACCGAACAGCACCTGCAGCAAAAGATCATGAAAGATCGGTTGAAAATGAAACAGCTGCAGGAAGATACTGGAGGAGACAAACTGGATACTGGAATAGAGGGTAAAGCGTTTACTTAATCCCCGATAGCAAAGCAGTGCCAGCGGTATATTCAGCATGAGAATTCCTGCAGAAACGGAAAATGGAAAGCCGGCGACACCGGCAATACGATCCAGCAGAATTGCCAGTCCCGTAAAGCCTCCTGACAACAGCCCCATCGGCTGCATCATGGATTGTATAACATAGGTCTGCAGCAGTGCCGATAAAAGAACACATCCCAGCGTAACAATCGCTCCTGACAGCTCTTTATTCTGTATTCTCATCATACTCCCTCCTTCTCTGCATATACTTCCTTAGTATTCCAGAATGACGTGTTTCTATTTACTTTCTTTACGTTTTTTTCAATGCTCTTGAAGCCAAAGGAATACACATCCGCTGTATACTGCTTCTTGTCCGCTTATACTTGCGTGTACATACACCGACTGCAAACCTTACAAGCAGTATGCGGTATCATGTATTCATTTTTGAAATATCAATTGACTTGCTCCAACCGATAACAAAAAGGAACGCAAAAAAGCGGAGTTCCTCTATGGAGTCCGCTTATATCTGCTCTATATTCAATGAATACAGCAGTATTGCTTTTTTTAATTCGCAACGATATTTACAACCTTGCCCTTGACGACAATGATTTTACGTATCGTCTTTCCTTCAATCTGTGCCGCAACTGCGCTGATTTCCAATGCCTGTTTCTTCATGGCTTCCTCATCACTGCCGGCTTCCGTCGTGAATTTTCCACGCAGCTTGCCGTTTACCTGTACGATGACCTCAATGACATCCTCAACCAGCTTGGCTTCATCATAGGTCGGCCATGGCTCATAGGTAATCGTTCCGCATCCGCCAAACACCGTACTCCAGATTTCCTCCCCCATATGCGGTGCAAAGCAGGCGAACATCTTGGCAAAGCCCTTTGCGTATTCCACATAAATGCTTTCTGCCTTATAGCATTCATTGATGAAAATCATCATCTGTGAAATTGCGGTGTTCAGATTCAGAGTCTCCACATCATTGGTTACCTTCTTAACGGTCGCATGGTATACCTTATCCAGCTTTCCATCATTGGCTTCTGTGAATTTATCATAGTCCGTGTACAATCTCCAAACACGATCCAGCCATCTTCTTGCCCCATCCAGACCTGTGGTACTCCAAGGCAGAGCTGCCTCCAGCGGTCCCATGAACATTTCATAGACACGCAGTGCATCGGCACCATGGCTTTCCACGATATCGTCCGGATTTACAACATTGCCTCTGGATTTTGACATTTTTTCATTATTCTCTCCCAGAATCATTCCCTGATGGAACAATCTCTGGAACGGTTCCTTTGTCGGCACCACACCACAGTCATACAGCACCTTGTGCCAGAAGCGTGCGTACAGCAGATGCAGAACCGCATGCTCGGCACCACCGACATACAGATCAACCGGCAGCCAGTGCTTCAGCAGCTCCTCTGCCGCAATCGCATCATCGTTTTTCGGATCGATGTAGCGCAGATAATACCAGCAGGAGCCAGCCCACTGCGGCATCGTATTCGTTTCGCGCTTTCCCTTCACTCCGTCGATTTCCACATTCAGCCAGTCTTCACAATGTGCAAGCGGGGATTCTCCGGAACCACTCGGCTTAAAGTTTTTTGTTTCCGGCAGCTCCAGCGGCAGTTCATCGATATCCACCGTACGGGTTGTACCATCCTCCATATGTATGATCGGGATTGGCTCTCCCCAGTAACGCTGTCTGGAGAACAGCCAGTCACGCAGCTTATAGGTCGTCTTGGCACAGCCGCATGCATGCTCTTCCAGCCAGGCAATCATCGTATCAATTGCCTCCTGTTTTCCCATACCGTCAAGGAATCCGGAATTGATATGCACACCATCTTCGGTATAAGCCTCCTGTGTCACATCGCCGCCCTCTAAAACCGGAATGATATCAATGCCAAACTTCTTGGCAAATTCCCAGTCACGCGTATCATGTGCAGGAACCGCCATGATGGCTCCGGTTCCATAGCTTGCCAGCACATAATCGGAAATCCAGATTGGCACTTCTTTTCCATTTACCGGATTGATCGCATAGGCACCGGTGAAGACACCGGTTTTTTCCTTGTTCAGTTCGGTACGCTCCAGGTCGGATTTCGTAGCACATGCTGTTTTATATGCATCAATTGCTTCCTTTTGTTCCTTCGTCGTAATTTCATCCACATACGGATGCTCCGGTGCCATAACGCAGTACGTTGCCCCAAACAGGGTATCGCAGCGTGTTGTAAACACGGTGAATTCCTTCTTTGTATCCTTGATTTTGAACACGACATTGGCACCCTTGGATTTTCCAATCCAGTTGATCTGCATTTCCTTGGTGGAGGTCGGCCAGTCGCACAGCTCAAGATCCTCCAGCAGACGTTCTGCATATTCTGTGATTTTCAATACCCACTGGCGCATCGGCTTGCGGATAACCGGGAAGCCTCCACGCTCACTCTTGCCGTCGATGACCTCTTCATTGGCAAGCACGGTTCCCAGCTCCGGACACCAGTTGACAGGAATTTCATCCACATAGGCAAGTCCCTTGTCATACAGCTTCAGAAAAATCCACTGTGTCCACTTGTAGTAGCTTGGATCCGTCGTGGAAATTTCACGATCCCAGTCATAGGAAAAGCCCAGCGCACGAATCTGTTCACGGAAATGATCGATATTCATCTTTGTGAACTCTGCAGGATGATTTCCTGTTGTGATGGCAAACTGCTCTGCCGGTAATCCAAAGGCATCCCAGCCCATTGGATGCAGGACATTGTGCCCCTGCATACGCTTCATACGGCATACGATATCCGTTGCGGTATAGCCCTCCGGATGTCCGACATGAAGTCCGTTTCCGCTCGGATATGGGAACATATCCAGAACATAGCACTTCGGCTTATCAAAATCCCATGCATCGCAGGCAAAGGTTTTGTTGTTCAGCCAGTAGCTCTGCCACTTTTTTTCTACTTCCTGATGGTTGTAATTCATAACTGCATTCTCCTTTACATATCAAATAAAAAACGCCCTTATCTCTAAGGACGTCATAATTAACGCGGTACCACCTTAGTTCACTTGTACAAGTGCCCTTCATTTCTTCTTAACGCGAAGTCAAACGGATAGCAAGCTATCAGCTCCTTAACAAGTTCCGCAAGCTTTCATGTATCGGTTCTCAGCAACACCGACTCTCTGTGACACTTCCGCAAGGTACTACTTTAATTCTCAGCCTTTATACTTCAATAGTATATCCAATTTGGGTATCCTTTGTCAATCGTTCACTGCCATTTTCTATGTAAAAAACAGCAGATAGCCGACAATGATCAGTACAGCTGCCGTAAAAAGCGCCGGTTTTTCAATATCCTGACCGTTACGCTTCATCTCTTTGATCTGCACATAATTTACCAGTGCATAAATCACCAGTGCCCCTGCCTTGGCAAACGGCTGGAAAGCAGGTAGAAAAAGCGACAGCAGAAACATGGCGACGATACCTGCCACACCGCCGATGATCAGTTTATTCCTCTTGGATTTCATAGCATCACCTGAAACTAGAATAGCAGAAATTGGAAGGAAAAACAACCGCAATCGCAGGCAACTGAAAAAGGACGCGCATCACCACGTCCCTTTTCATTAGGTTATCGAAAGGAAATCGATATGAATAAAAGTAATTGAAATCGTGTAGTTTACAATAAAAGGAAGGAATGTAAAGAATACACAACTTTCAAGGTTATCACAATAGAGCCAGTATCATGATAACAGAAATAAGGTACTTATTTCCTGTCTATATAGTAACATTTTTTACTCCGATTGTAAACCCTTCCACGTTTTTTCTTTCTCTTTCCACAAAACTCGGGAAGAAGAGACAATTCCCGAGTTTATCTGATTTCGCTATTTATTTTGAATATAATCATCGATTGCTGCAGCAGCTGTTTTCCCGGCGCCCATCGCAAGAATGACCGTGGCAGCTCCGGTTACCGCATCACCGCCGGCAAATACACCTTCTCTGGTGGTTGCACCGTTGTCATCTGCAATCAGACAGCCCTTGCGATTGGTTTCCAGGCCCTCTGTTGTAGAGCGAATCAGCGGATTCGGCGATGTTCCGATTGCCATAATCATACAGTCAACATCCAGCACGAAGTTGCTGTCCTTGATTTCCACAGGACGTCTTCTTCCACTGGCATCCGGTTCTCCCAGCTCCATGGACACACATTCCATACCGCATACCCAGCCGTCTTCATTTCCCAGCACACGGACCGGATTGGTCAGCAGCTTGAAGACAATGCCTTCTTCCATGGCGTGCTCCACCTCTTCCTTACGGGCAGGCAGCTCATCCATGCTTCTGCGGTATACGATGGTTACTTCCTCAACACCCAGACGCTTTGCACAGCGTGCCGCATCCATCGCCACATTACCGCCACCGACGATCACGGCGCGTTTTGGATGCTGAATCGGTGTATCCACACCATCCTTATATGCCTTCATCAGATTGCAGCGTGTTAAGAATTCATTTGCGGAATACACACCCTTCAGGTTTTCTCCCGGCATATTCATAAAGCTTGGCAGCCCCGCACCGCTTCCGATAAAGACAGATTCATATCCGGCATCAAACAGATCATCGACAGATTCACTGCGTCCGATGACCATATTGGTCTGAATATCGACGCCCATCTGCTTCAGTCCTTCGATTTCCGTCTGCACGACAGCCTTTGGCAAACGGAATTCCGGAATACCGTACATCAGCACACCGCCGGCGACATGCAGTGCCTCAAACACGGATACCTGATATCCCTTTTTTGCCAAATCTCCGGCACAGGTCAGTCCCGCAGGTCCTGCCCCTACCACAGCAACCTTATGACCGTTGCTTTCCGGCTTTTTCAGCTCATCCTTCACGTTTTCTCTGTGCCAGTCAGCCACAAAGCGCTCCAGACGTCCGATTGCCACGGCTTCCCCTTTTACACCGCGTACGCATTTTGCCTCACACTGCTTCTCCTGTGGACACACACGCCCGCAAACAGCAGGCAAAGAGCTTGTTTCGTGAATGATCTGATAAGCTTCCTCAAAATTCCCTTCCTTTACCTGTTCGATAAAATCCGGAATATTAACAGCAACCGGACAGCCGTTGATACATGGCTTTGTCGGACAGTGCAGACAGCGCTGCGCCTCCTCCATTGCCATTTCCTTTGTATAGCCCAGAGCCACCTCTTCAAAATTATTTCTTCTGACCTCTCCGTCCTGGACAGGCATTTCCACTTTCTTCAATGACATATTCGGCATATCAGCGTACCTCCTTATTCATCAGATTGCAGGCAGCATCTCTGGCATGTGCTTCAAAATCACGATACGTTGCCCCACGGGACATCGCTTCATCAAAATCCACCAGATGACCATCGAAATCCGGACCGTCCACACAGGCAAATTTTGTTTCCCCGCCTACACTCAAACGGCAGCCGCCGCACATTCCGGTACCATCAATCATGATCGGATTCATGGATACCACGGTTTTGATACCGTATTTTTTTGTCAGCTGACAAACGAACTTCATCATGATCAGCGGTCCGATCGCAATGACCTCATCAAAGCTTTCCCCTTTGTTGATCAAATCCTCCAGCACGTTGGTAACCAGCCCCTTAACGCCGGTACTGCCATCGTCACTGACAAGATAGGCATGCGTGCTGACCTGTTTGAATTCCTCCTCGAGAATTACCAGATCCTTATTACGGAATCCCGTGATCACGGTAACCTCCGTGCCGTTTTCATGTAACGCCTTTGCTGTTGGATAAGCAATGGCACAGCCGACACCTCCACCAATGACACAGACCTTCTTATACCCGTCCACATGGGAAGGCTTGCCAAGAGGACCGACGAAATCCAGAATACTGTCCCCGACATTCAGCTGATTCAGCAGCATCGTTGTCTTGCCGACAATCTGAAAGATGATCGTAATCGTGCCTTTTTCTCTGTCATAATCCGCAATCGTCAGCGGAATACGCTCCCCATCCTCGTGCACACGCAGAATAATAAACTGTCCTGCCAGTGCTTTTTTCGCAACAGCCGGTGCTTCAACAACCATTTTGGTAACGGTTGGATTTAGAATTTCCTTCTCTATAACCTTGTACATTGCTTCTCCTTTCTGAAAACTTTTTCACCATTCTGAAAAAGTTCCATAACGCATAATCTTATTTTACCTTTTTTCGTTTGGATATGCAATATTTAAACGTCACATTTCCCTGTCATTTCCATGTTCCACTGCAATCCATCCAACACTCACAGACACAGCAAACCTACGCGTACATCATTCCTGAACACATCTGCCACTTATAGTATTCCATTGCTGGTGTTTGTTTCCTAACGGGTTGAAGGTATAAAGAAAAAGACTTATTCAGCCGACCAATGTCGTTGCCTGTCTAAGTCTTTTCTGCACGGAATAGAAGCTTACAGACTCTTGTGCAGCAGAGAAAGTACTGTTTTTAAATCCTCGACGCCCATCTGTCCCGGTGCACTCGCTTTTTTTGCGGCACCAAAGGTCAGTGCAGAACCAAAGACCTCTCCACACAATCTGGATAGTACGCCTGTACCCGCCATTGACATTGTGATGATCGGACGATCCGCAAAGTTTTCATGCATGTCATTTGTCGCCTGCAGCAGTGTGATTACATCTGCCTTGCAGGTTGGCATAACCGCGATTTTCGGAATATCCGCTCCCAGTGTCTGCATTGCTTTTAAACGTGTCAGTATTTCATTATAAGATGGTGTTTTGTCAAAATCATGGTTGGACATGATAACGCGAACACCCTTGTCATGCGCATGGGCAATCAGTTCCTTTACCTGCGCTTCCCCAGTGAACAGCTCCACATCAATCAAATCCGCGTTTCCGCTGTCAATGATGGCTTTGTTCAGCTCTACATAGGCTGCTGTACTGATTTCCAGTTCCCCGCCTTCCTTCTTACTGCGGAAGGTCGCAAGAATCGGCATTTCCGGCATAGCTTCACGAAGCACCTGCAGCATCGCTACCGCCTTTTCACAGCACTCCACCTCTTCAAACCAGTCCATACGCCATTCTACCACATCTACAGGAACACTCTTTAGCACTTCTACTTCAGAAAGCAGCTCTTCCTTTGTTTTTCCGACAATCGGCACACAGATTTTCGGAATCCCCTCGCCGATTACTATATTTCTTACGTTTACCGTATTCATGTTTCCTCCTACTGCATACGTTTCGTATATGCTTCATACAATGCATCGCCAGTCTGCGCCTTGATGTTCTCATACACAGGCTGTGCTTTTTCGCGCAGCTGATCAATCATGGAATCCTCAAGCTCTATGATGGTTGTTCCGCTGCCAGTAATGATATTCAGTCGGTCGTTCACACGCTCATCCGCCTGCTGCCGCGCATAGTTGCGGGCATTCTCCGCTGCCTTATCGACGATTTTCTGATCCTCGCTGCTTAACGACTGATAAAATTCATCGTTGACAATCAGCGAAAGCAGATGCGGCAGATGGTTCGTCTGTACGATGTAATCCTGCTGTTCATAAATTTTTCCGGATACGACAACCTCATATGGATTCTCCTGTGCATCAATCGTCCCCTGCTGTAAGCCGATATATACCTCGGAGAACGTCATCGGTGTCGGATTGGCGTCGATGGATTGCCAGAAGGCGATATGATATGGATTTTCCATCGTCCGAATTTTCTGTCCCTTAAAATCATCAATGCTTTGAATTTTCCGGTTGGTTGTCATGACACGAAAGCTCTGATCTCCCATGGCCAGCAGACGAAAGCCTTTTTCCCTGTACACCTTGTTGATCATGGACATCAGGTCAGGGTCATCGAGTGTGTTGCGCAGCTCCTTAATATCCGTATACGCAACCGGCAGATCGAAGATTGCCAGCTTGGACATAAAATTGGTCTGTGGTGCCGTGTTTTGCAAAACGAAGGGAATATCCTGTCCCATACAGCTCTCAATCAGCTCACGGTCACTTCCCAGCGTACCGTTTTCATACACCTGCATATGGATGGAGCCATTGCTCAGCCATTCCACCTCTTCCGCAAACTTATGGGCAAACAGTCCGGTTACCGTATCCTTTGGGGAATCGGTCGCAATGATCCACGGATACGCGGCCGAAGCCTCTGCCGGATCCTCAATCTTCTGCGCACAGCCGGACAGCAGCAAAGAGAAAGTGAAAAGAGCAAATAGAATCTTTTTCATAACGTCCCTCCTCTTACGATACCAGCAGAAGTGAAATCTGCGGAATAAAGGTAATGGCCAGCAAAGCGATCAGAAAGAAGACAATCAGCGGCATGGCCTTTTTCGCAATCTGCATGACCGGAACATCTGTCAGAGAGCTCGCGACAAACAGATTGATACCGATCGGCGGTGTCACAAAGCCGATGGCAAGGTTGACAACCATGATGATACCAAACTGAATCGGATCGATTCCAAGACTGTTGGTGATGGGAATCAGGATCGGAGTCAGAATCAGAATGGCTGGCGAGGTATCCATGACCATACCGACGATCAGCAGCAGCACATTGATCACCAGCAGTACCGCAACCTTGCCGCTGAAGGTGGACAGGATGAAGTCCCCTGCCATCTCCGGAATCTGCAGCAGGGTAATGATACGGGAAAACGCCACTGCCGCACTCAGGATAAACAGAATCGGTGCAAAGGTGCGGATTGCCTCCACCAGCACACCCTTCAAATCACGGAATTTCAATGTCCGGTAGATACACATGGAAATAATCAGCGCATAGAACACGGATATAACCGCTGCCTCTGTCGGGGAAGCAATCCCGCTGTAGATGCAGCCCAGAATGATCACCGGTGTTAACAGTGCCCAGAAGCTGTCCAGAAACACCTTCACGAACCCCTTCTCATGCAGGACGGATACCTCTGCGTGAATCTTTTCCTTATCCTCTCCATGCTTTTTACAATAGTAAAGCGCATACAGCATCAGCAGCAGGGCAATCAGAATCCCCGGAATGATACCGGCCATAAACATTTTACCGACACTGGCTCCGCTCGCCATACCAAACAGGATAAACGGTATGCTTGGAGGTATTATGACACCTAGACCGCCCGCAACCGCAACAATGGCAGTCACAAACACCTTGTCATAGCCCATGCGGATCAAAAGCGGAATCGTCATACTGCCGACAGCGGCCACCGTTGCCGGTGCACTGCCGGAAATCGCACCGTAAAACAGACAGGTCACAATGACTGCACAGGGCATTCCTGCGGTATGCTCTCCCAGAAAATAGAAGAAGACATCAAACAGCTTCTTACTGACACCGCCCTTTGCCATCAGAATACCGGACAGCACAAACATCGGGACAGCGAGCAGCGGGAAGGAATCAATTCCTCCCAGCATGGCGCGGATGATATATTCCGCCGATATATGAAAATTAGGATCCAGCAGCGAGGGTGCCAGCGATACCGCCGACAGCGTTGCGGAAATCGGTACGGATACAAGCAGAAGAACGATAAACAAAATCATAATTACCATTGCCAGCATATCGTCACTCCCCTCTTTCCTTAATTTTTCCGCAGGTAATGAAATAGCGGATATTACCGATTTCCAGCACGATCTGCTGGAGGGCGCGAACGGCGGCAAGCGTGAAGCCTACCAGCGGAGCCGCCTGTACAAAGGGCATCGGCAGTCCCAGTGCAGGTGACTTCTGCGCACTTGCAATACTCATTTGCAAATAGGTAACCGCATGCCATGCCAGAAACGCAAACAGCGCAAACAGGATCACGTTTAACACCAGCTGTGCAACGACATACACCGGCTTGGGAAACATGAGAATGACCTGATCGATTTTTATGGAAATCCACTTTTTGATGCAGTAGCTGATGCTTAAAAACCCGCTCCAGATAAAGAGATAGCGTGTCAGCTCCTCAGACCAGCTCAGCGACGCGTTTAGTATGTAACGGCTGAACACCTGAAGGCCCATAAGCAGCGTCATCGTCACCAGCAGTGCAATCAGCAGTGCTTCTTCCAGATTGTCATCCAGCCATCGTATAATCTTCATGTTACTTCCTCCTAACCGTTAGAATTGCCGTTATTATATCATACCGCACCCACATGCGGTATGATAAATTTCCATTATTTCCCTGCCAGCTTCTGAAAACGCAGGTTGACAAACAGTGCAAGCAATACACCGATTACGGTAATCACAATGTTCATCATCAGAATCTGTGCGGAATCCATGGTACCTGCAACAGAGAGAATCGTATAATTGGAAAGACTGGACATAATCATGACAATACTTGTGATGGTTCCCTTGATATGCGGGAACAGATCATTGGCAGTTGCAGTAACCAGCTGCAGAATGACACCACCTGCACTGTAACCAACTAAGGCAGCACCGATATAGCACATCGTTTCACTGCGTGTCATATAGACAAGTACCAGCGTAATCAGTGTTATCAGCGGATACACAAACAGGAAGCGCACACCCTTGATACGGGATACCAAACCAGCCGTTACGATGATGGCCGCAAGAGAACCGAAGGAATAATATGTCTGCATCATGCTTGGATCACTCACTCCTGCCAGATCCTTTGCGAAGGTCTGTGCACAGTTCAGCCACAGCTGGAAGGTAGCGGTGCAGGTAAAGCCGATGACGATCAATGCGATGCTTTCCGCAGAGAAATGAGAATTGCGGATGTTTTCGAGCAGTCCCGGTGCTTTCTCGCCGGCAGCCTTCTCTGCTTTTGGCATCGGTGCAAAGATCACCAGTACACCAATCACCAAAATCGCAATACCACTGATGTACAGCAGTACGTTGTAGGAAAGACTTGCCCCTGCAAGTGCCCCCAGCATGAACGGCAGCAGCAGCTGTGCTGCAGAGATGAAGAATTTTGTCAGCATGGTTGCCAGAGAGGATCTTGGCTCCAGAATTTCCACACAGGCCGGAATGACACCGGTATCCAGAAAGGAATTGGCGATTCCCCCAAGAATTGCCGCAGCATAGGCAACCCACATATTCGGTGACATTGCCACACCGATGAAGAAGATCGCATAGGATGCGATACCAATCAGGGAGGAAAGCTTTCTTCCCATTTTATCGGACAGCGGTCCTGCAATCGGCAGGGAAATCAAACGTCCCAGACCCAGCGCAGCAGCTACCATCGTCACCTGTCCGATGGCATCCATGCCCTGTCCCCACTGGGCAACCAGCATTTCCTTGATCACGGCCTGTCCCAGAATGGAACAGCCGATACCGTGAATGAAGTAATTCAAGTACAAGATAAAGGCACTTGGATAGTATTTTTTATTCATAACTTTCTCCTTATGTCGTTTGTTTATTTAAAATTTGATATCCAGAATTTCTTTCATGTAGTCAATCGGCATTTCCTTGCCTGTCCACAATTCGAATGCGGCAGCACCCTGATACAGCATCATACCCAGACCGTTCATCGTCTTACAGCCGACTTCCTTTGCGACACGCAGCAGCTCAGTTTCCGTTGGCATGTAGACAACGTCGGTAACGATCAGATCCTTGCGCAGGAAGCTTGCGTCCGGAATAACCATCTGCCCTTCCAGCGGTTTCATTCCGACACCGGTCGCATTGGCAAACAGATAGCTGTCTTCGATTTCACGCTTGAATGCTTCCGTATCCGCAAGGTCAAACAGCGTTGCCTTGCAGCTTGTTTTTTCGTTGATATTTTTCACATTCTGTTCTGCGCGCTCCCAAAATTCATCGCGGCGGTTGAAAATGGAAATTTCCTTAACTCCATCCAGAGCCATCTGAATTTCGATTGCCGTCGCAGCTCCACCGGCTCCTGTAATCGTAACCTTCTTACCGGCAGGCTCAATTCCTGCATCCTTTAAGGAACGCATATATCCGATACCGTCGGTAATATGTCCGGTTAATACCCCGTTGTCATTGACAACCGTATTGACAGCACCACACAGCTCAGCAGCCGGAGATAAATGATCCAGATACTGTCCGATGACGGTTTTGTTCGGCATGGATACATTGTATCCGCGCACCTTCAGTGCCTTAAAGCCCTTCACCGCATCCTCCAGCTCTTCGTTTCCTACCTCAAACGCCAGATAGGCATAATCAAGTCCCAGCTTTGCGAATGCCTCATTGTGCATCTTTGGTGATTTTGAATGACGAATCGGTGTCGCAATCAATCCGATCAGTTCTGTGTGTCCGCTAATTCTTTCTGCCATAATTGGTTCCTCCTTATATAACGTGTTCCGTTTCTTTTCTATAAAAATTCTTTCTGCTTCAATGCGTTGAGAATGTTTCTTCCCTCTGCCACACCGTCAATGATTCTTCTGGCACGTACGCTGTCACCGATATTGAACAGCTCTACATCCTCATCCGCAAAGGTCTGCTTCAGCTCCTCCATAACCGGAGAATACGCACGCATACCCAGGCAGACAAAGCCGTAATCGAAGTCCAGTGTTTCCATCTGCTCGTTGCGTTTTACGACAAAGTGATCCGGATGCACTTCCTGCAGTGCTGTAGAGGTCAGTACCTGTACGTTGTGTTTTTCCAGCATATCGTAGGTTCCCACCTTGGTAACGGTATCCAGATCCTTTCCGACAACCGGAAGCATTTCCACAATGCTTACGGCAGCCCCGCGCTTTGCGAAGAATTCCACTACGTCTAATCCTACCGCACCGCCGCCGACAACGCAAACCTTTTTGCCGCTGAGATCCTTTGGATACTGATCAATCTGCCGGATCATACCCAGAATGCCGCTGACACGGCTTCCTGACGCATCGATGTTTTCACGCAGTCCGCTGATTGGCGGAAGCAGCGGCGTGGAACCGGTCGCATTGATGATGAAATCCGGCTTCAGCATCTTCACAAAGGAAGGTGTTGCCTCTGTAGACGTAAAGGTAATCAGGTTGCGCAGCTTTTCTGCACGATGAATCAGATAATCCGGGAAATCACGAAGACGCTTTTTATCCGGAATCTTGGAAATTTCCACACTCAATCCGCCCAGATGGTCTTCCTTTTCAATCAGGAAGGTCGTACAGCCAACCTCTGCGGCAGTACATGCTGCCTCAAGACCTGCAGTACCGCCGCCGATGACAACGACATTGCATGGCTTTTTCACCTTCCAGCTGCGGTATTCCTCACCCTCGTTGACACTTGGGTTGACCGAACAGCGAATCGGGCGGTTCAAGCCGATGCGGTGCCCCGAGCAGCCGATGTTGCAGGAAATACATTTACGAATCGTATCTTCCTTTCCGTAATGCACCTTGTTGGTCCAGCTTGGATCCGCAATCATCTGGCGTCCCATACCGATCAAATCGGCATCTCCACGCTCCAGAATATCCTCGGCAACCTTAGGGTCACGGATGTTTCCCGTCGTGATGACCGGCTTCGCATAGGCTTCCTTTACGGCTTTTGCCATATAGGAGCGCCATCCATCCGGCAGATAGTTCGCATCGATCTGATACTGAATGGAATCCACAAGACCGCAGGAAACATCAATGATATCCGCTTCCGCATGGAAGTATTCCAGAAGCTTCAGCGTATCCTCCAGCGTATTGCCGCCTTCTAAAAATTCATCCGCACTGATGCGTACGATGATTGGAAACTGTGCTCCGACTTCCTTACGGACAGCCTCCAGCACCAGTCTTGCAAAACGGGCGCGGTTTTCATAGCTGCCGCCGAATTCATCTGTACGCTTATTTGTCAGCGGAGATAAGAACTGATTGATCAGATAGGAATGTCCCGCATGAATCTCAACAGCATCGAAGCCGATGATCTGTGCACGCTTTGCCGCTTTCGCATAGCAGTCAACAATATGCAGAATTTCCTCTTTGCTTAAGGCACGCGGTGCTGCCCCGTTTTTCTTGTTCGGCACATCACTCGCACTGACCGGCTGCATACCGATACGTTCTTCCACAGCGCTTGCTCCGGCATGATTCAGCTGAATCGCGATTTTCGTGTTGTGTTTATGAATCGTCTCCACCAGCTTATACAGCCGTGGAATGTAGTTGTCATGATCAATGCGCAGCTGTGTTGTTCCATTGGAACCGCACGGATAATCCACACACGCATTTTCCACGATGATCAGTCCGGTACCGCCCATGGCACGCTGTTCGTAGTAATTGATGTGCAAAAAGCTCATTTCACCGTTCTGCTCACCAAAGTTTGTTCCCATCGGCGTCATGACGATACGGTTTGGAATCGTCATCTGTTTCACCGTCAATGGTTCAAAGATCGAAGAATACTTTCCCATTACTATGCCTCCTAATTGTGAATGTTATCGTATTCACAAACATTACACGCTTATTATATATATTCCCTTACATGTAAACAATTCATAATTTTTACAAAATCTATAGATTTTATCTATAAATGAGCTATACTATTTGTATGGTAAATACTGGAGGTATGCGTATGAATCTGAATCATCTGCACTATTTTCGCGTGCTGGCAAAAACGGAGCACTACACACAGGCTGCCAATCAGCTGGACATCACACAGCCTTCCCTCTCCCATGCCATTGCCGCTCTGGAAAAGGATCTGGGCTGCTATCTGTTTGAAAAGCAGGGGCGCAATATCAAGCTGACGAAATATGGACGTATCTTTTATGAATATATAGATAAGGGACTGCAGGAAGTCGATCTGGGAGAGCGCCGGCTGCGGGAGCTCACCTCCCAGGAAAACGGATGGATCGATCTGGCTTTTATTTATACCCTGGGCAGCCACTACGTTCCCCATCTGCTGCAGAGCTTTCTGGCACAGTCGCAAAACCGCAAGATCAAATTCTCCCTGAAGCAGGGCAACACCACAGAGATTCTGCAGGGGCTGAAGGAGGAAAAGTACGATGTGGCCTTCTGTTCCTACGTGGACAATCAGCCGGATATCAATTTTCTGCCGATTGCACAGGAGGAGGTTGTCGCTATTGTTTCGCGCAGCCATCCTCTGGCAGTGCATGACAGCGTTGACCTTGCCCGGCTGAAGGAGGAAACCTTTGTCTATTACGATCGTCAAAGCGGTATCCGCCCGCTGCTGGATTCCCTGTTTGAACAGGTGGGCATAGAGCCCAACATCATCTGCGAGGTGGAAGAGGACAGTGCCGTTATCGGTCTGGTAGCCATCAATTACGGTATCGCACTGGTGCCGAATATTGCCATGCTGGAGCAGTTTCCTGTGAAAAAGCTGACCATCACCAATCCGCCGCATGAGCGTTACATTTATCTGGCTACCGTCAAAAACCGCTACCTTCCCCCTGCTGTACACACCTTCTGTAACTTTATCGTACATCACACCTCCATTAAAAACCCGCACACCAGTGACTGATTTTCCATTTTCTTTCATAAATTTTCACAAAATATGAAAACTTATGCTTGCATTTTCCGTAAGAGTGTTGTATCCTAATGGCAATAGGAGTGATACCCATGAACAAATCCATACAGACAGCAGCTTATTATTTTTACTTTAGATAGCCCTGAAACAAACCATTGAGATATCGTGGTTATTTTAGCGTTTCAGGGCATAAAAAAAGCATCGAACGAAGAAAACGTTGATGCTTTTTTTGTAGCCTGTCCCGGATACAGCAAGCTTCTATGATAGAAAATTAAGAAAAGAGAGGAAGAGAACAAATGAGATACGGACTAATTGGTGAAAAGCTTGGACACAGCTTTTCAAAGGATATTCATGAAAGGATTGCGGATTACACCTTCGATCTGATACCGCTGAGCAAAGAGGAATTCAAGACATTCATGGAGAAAAAGGAGTTTACTGCATTGAATGTAACCATCCCCTACAAGAAGGATGTCATCCCCTACCTGGATGAAATGGATGAGCATGCAAAAGCAATCGGTGCTGTAAATACAATCGTCAATCGTGACGGCAAGCTGAAGGGCTATAATACCGACTTCACCGGCTTTTTATACATGGTGAAAAAGCACAATGTACACATGGAAGGAAAAAAGGTGCTGATTATCGGAAACGGTGGAGCCAGTGCTGCCATTCAGGCAGTGGTACAGCATGAATCAGCTGGCAGCATGGTCATCGTCGATGTTGTGCCAGGAAACGGTGCCATCAGCTATGATGAAATGTTCTCCAGTCATCTGGATGCGGAAATCATCATCAACACCTCCCCGATCGGAATGTACCCGCGAATCGGCAATGCTCCGATCGATATCAGCATGTTTCATAAATGCGAGGCCGTTCTGGATGTGATCTACAATCCGATTCTGACAAGACTGTGCTTCGAGGCGCAGGAAATGGATATCAAGCGTGTAAACGGTCTGGAGATGCTGATAGCACAGGCAAAGCAGTCCGTGGAGTTCTTCCTGGATAAGAGTATCGACGATCAGATCATCGACGATATCTATCAGGATATGCTGCGCGAGCGCTGCAATATCGTATTGATCGGAATGCCCTCTGCCGGCAAGACAACCATTGGCAAAATGCTGGAGAACCGTATGCAGAAGGAGTTCATTGACCTGGATGATATCATTATCGAAAAGGCCGGAAAGTCCATTCCGGAAATTTTCGAGGAAAGCGGAGAGGCAGGCTTTCGCGCCATTGAAACAGAAGCGGCAATCGAGGTCAGCAAGCTCAACAACAAAATCATCGCCACCGGAGGCGGTACGATCAAGCATAAAGTGAACATGGATTACCTGCGTCAAAACGGAATTACGATTTTCATTGACCGCGATGTGGATAAGCTGATCAGCTCCGATCCGAACCGACCGCTGTCCAAAAGCAGTGATGCCCTTGCGAAAATGCATGCCGAGCGTCTACCGCTGTACCAGAAATATGCAGCCTATGTTGCAGTAAACAACAGTGACATCGAATCAACCGTCACAGAAATCGTAGAAGCCTATCACAGCATTTTGATTGATGCTGTCAGCGATTAGAAGAAAAGAGGAAGAAACAATGATTATCACATTAAAAAAAGATGCTCCCAAGGCAGAGGTTGAAAAGCTGATTCATACCTTTGAAAACAAGGGGCTGTCCGTTACCATGATTCAGGGAGATAATTACAATGTCTTCGGTCTGGTTGGCGATACCTCCAAAATCGATGAAAAGCTGGTGAAGGCACATCCGTTTGTCGAAAATGTCACACGCATTGCCGCACCGTATAAAAAGGCGAACCGTCTGTTTCATCCGGCGGATACCATCGTGGATGTAGCCGGCATCAAGGTTGGCGGAAATGAGAAAATCGTCGTAATCGGCGGACCCTGCTCCGTTGAGGGTGATACCCAGATTATGGATATTGCAAAGGAAGTGAAGAATGCCAGCGGCGATATGCTGCGCGGCGGTGCATATAAGCCGAGAACGAGTCCCTATGCGTTCCAGGGTATGGGAACAGAGGGTGTCAAATGTATGGTGCATGCCAGAGAAACCTATGGGCTGCCGATTGTCAGTGAGCTGATGAGTGCAGATAAAATTGATGAATTCGTCGAGCATGTGGATTTGATTCAGATCGGTGCCAGAAACATGCAGAACTTTGATCTGTTAAAGGCGGTCGGGCGCATCAACAAGCCGGTGCTGTTAAAGCGCGGTCTTGCCAATACAATTGAGGAATGGATCATGGCTGCGGAATATATCATGTCCGAGGGCAATGAAAACGTCATTTTCTGTGAGCGTGGTATCCGTACCTTTGAAACGTATACACGAAACACACTGGATCTCAGTGTAGTGCCGATTATTAAGGAGAAAACGCATCTGCCGATCATTATTGACCCAAGTCATGCGACCGGTGACTGGAGACTGGTGGAATCCGCTTCCCTGGCAGCGATTGCCGCAGGTGCCGATGGTCTGATCATCGAGGTGCACAATGACCCGGAAAATGCATGGAGTGATGGTGCGCAGTCATTAAAGCCGGAGCGCTTTGGTGAGGTGATCCGCAAGGGAAGAAAAATCGCCGAGGTGATCGGGCGCAGTATGTAGGCATTATTGCCCCTATATACATGATACATGCAGTTGCAAACGCAGGAAGAAAAAAAAAGAATCCCACCCACAAATGGAAAAGGGATTCTTTTTTCATATCTGCTTACAGCACCTCTTCCCTGCAGACCAATGCGGATTTTGCCGTTTCACTGAAGTATTTCATCGCCTCCCTTGGATATTTGCCGGCTGCCGTTTCACCGGTCAGCATGATACTGGAGGCACCATGGTAAACCGCATGAAAAATATCGCTGACCTCAGCTCTTGTAGGTACTGGATGCTCCATCATGGAATCCAGCATCTGCGTTACCACCATATACGGCATGGAGTGTACACGGCATATATCCTGTATCCGCTTCTGTACAGCAGGCAGTTCCCATAACGGCATCGCATTACCTAAATCTCCTCTGGCAATCACAATCTGATCGCAGTATGGAAAAAGCTCCTTCAGATGCGCTACCCCCTCCATGTTTTCAATTTTTGCATATACCTGCAAATCCGGATTCCCGATGCTTTTCAGGGCTTCCTTCACCGTGATCAAATCCTGTGCATTTCTTACAAAGGGCTGCATGATTCCGGTAACGCCATACTGCCTGGCGGCCTTCAGATTACGGATATCACTTTCCGTAAGTGTCGGCAATTCGATGTGACCGTTCACCAGAGCCAGACTTTTCCCCGATTTCAACACACCTCCATGCAGAACAGTACACAGCAAGGCATCTTCCCTTACCTGTTTCACCTCCAGAAGAATACGACCGTCATCCAGCAGAAGCCTCTGTTGTACCGCCGTATGAGCCAGCAGCTCCACAGGAATCGGAATGTCCTTCCCCAGTTCGACTGTCTGCCGTTCTTCCAATAAGACAGGCTCCCTCAGCCTTCCGACCCGCAGCTCCGGTCCCTTCATATCGATGAGCAGCTTTGCCTGTACGCCCGCCTGCTCCTGTGCTTTTTGATATGCGTACAGCCATTCCTCGCAATCTGTCAAATCCACATGGGAAAGATTCAAGCGGACACCATTCATTCCCATACAAAGCATTTCATACAGGGCGTCCTGTGTATGCAGAGACGGCCCTAGTGTTCCATAAATATCCAGTGATTTCATTATCTTATACCTCGCTTTTTTTATTATAGCAGATTAAATGAGATATAAAGATATTTGTTTCTTTTTTCCTTATTCCTTTTATGAATGACTCGAATATTCTGTTGTGCTTCACACAGTATCATAGAGCATATAAGCATAGTGGTGTCCTGAAACTTCATCCGAAACGGATACCTCATACGGTACCACCCTATGTGAATTACCCCATGTATAGTATAATGAAGTATACATGAATGAAGGAGGTGTCCAGAATGAGAAAAATAAGGGGAATAGGTATGTTATGGATGAGTGTTCTTTGTATACTTTTCCTCACCTCCTGTAGGGATGATAACAAGGCTGTAAAGCACGCGAGTGTCGAGCATGAAGAAAACGTATATGAGAAAATAGAAGCTAAGGATATTCGTCGTGTCAAAATCAGCGGGAATGCCCGGTCTATCATAATAAAACAGGATGCGGATACAGCTTTTAAATTTCAAAACGCCGACTTGAATGCAGCACATACATATGATGTTCGCAGCAGCAGAAACGGCGATACGCTCAATATATCCGTTATGATGAAAAACGGAGAAGAGGATAACGACGTTCTCGGATCATTTCTTATTTACCTGCCACGTAAAGAATTTGATGTAATAGAAACAGCAGGTGAATTCAAACAGATTCACATAAATCCTATTCATTCAGATATCTTCCTGCACGCTGACAAATCAGTGGTAGCTCTGCATCTAGAGGCTGCAAAGCTGGATCATGATATCGTGCTGGATGGATCAGAAGCGAATGCATTTAAAAGTGTCTCTGTATACTTTGATACCGTACCAGCCAGCATAAAGATGGAAGTAAATCCTATACAGAATGGCTCTATCCAGGATCCACAGCATATCCTTGATAATGGCAGGCTTGTATCCGGGACAGAAAAGCCTGTTATACGTATCCATGCCGCAAAAGAAATCAATCTGTATAAAGAAAACAGCTGATAAGCTTCTATATTGTATAACATCAGAGACGGATTATTTTCCAAGACAAAAGCTGTCAATGTTAGAAATCCCCAGCAACCTTTTCAGAGTTAAATAGAAGGATGTCTTTTTGATAAAGCAGCCATGTTTGATGAAAGAAAATGTGATGTTCTCTTTTCCAGCGGTCGGCAGCTAATTCGCCCCATGAATGATAGAGAAAACAGAATGCTACACCAAGACAACGGAAATAGCAGACGATTTTGGTATGAAAACCGTCTGCTTTTCATCATTGCATTCGCGCAAAGCTAGAGAGAAACAAGCAGCTGTTTCAAGTTTTTCATAAAGCAATGGCTGTATGAATTTTCAGCTGAATTCCCTGCCTCTGTTTATTACGAATTCTAATGCCGTTTTGAGCACTCATCGCGGCCAGAATCCATCCATATCTCAATTTTAGCTTACCACTATACAGGGAGCGTTTATATATTTGCATCCACTTCATTTTCAGGGGATATCTCACACAATCGTAAACGGATGACACAGCGGTGCAGATATGATTTTGACACCCTTCAGCTTTTCCGACAGAAATGCCGCCATATCCTGGATAAAGATATGTTCAATACCATAATGTCCGGCATCAATCACAGCAAGCCCCTGTGCCACCGCATCAATGCCAATATGATGGGAAATATCACCGGTAATCAAAACATCACACTGCTTGTAAAGCGCATGGGAAATCATACTGTTTCCGGCACCCGGAGAAATCGCAATCCGCTGAACCTGCCTGCTTACATCACCATAAACCTGCACGCCCTGCAGCTCAAAGGTTTGCTTGATCTGTTCGCAAAGCTGAAAAACCGGCATTGCCTCCGGCAGCATCCCATACTGTCCAATCCCCTTCCCGTCTTCACTGGTAGCCTCCAGTACCTTTGTTTTCTTAAGCTGCAGCATTTGCGCAGCCACCTCTGCCATGCGGAGCACATCATAATTGGTATGCATGGCATAGCAGCACATCTCCTTCTGAATCAGCTCTATTATCCTTCTGCCGATAAAATCCTGATCGTGAATCTGCTTGATTCCGTTAAACAGGAGTGGATGATGGGTAATCAGAAGATCTGCATGATTTATCACTGCATCCGCAATCACCGCATCACCGGCATCCAGTGCAATGTAAATCGTTTGCACATCCTTATCGAAGCGACCTGTCTGCAATCCGCAATTATCCCAGTCCAACGCATAGGACAGCGGATAGTGTTCCTCGATAACATGCAAAATGTCAGCACAGCGCATACACATACCTCCCTGCCTTACGGAAACGGATCAAATGAAAAGCTGTCATCAAAGCGAACAAGAAATTCGCTGATCAGTTCAATGATCGTTTCCAAATCCTGATTGCTTGCCGTTTCAATGGAGGAATGCATATAACGCAGCGGGATGGAAATAAGGGCAACCGGCACGCCACCGTTTGTAAAATGGACAACATCGCCATCCGTTCCGGCCTTTCCGGCAAACACCTCCCACTGTACATCCAGCTGATGCTCCTCGGCAATCGCAGCAAGCGCCGCATTCAAAGGCTTGTTGATCATGCTGTTGGAGCATAATACAGCACCCCCGCCAAGCTTCACGGTTCCACTCGCATCACCGCTGACGCCCGGATAATCACTCGCAAAGGTCACATCCACAATCAATGCACAGCTTGGCTGCACACGGGTTGCGACATGATAGGCTCCCCGCATGGTCGTTTCCTCACCACAGGTTGTCGCCGCATAGATTCCACAGGCAGCCTGCTTCTGTTTGGCTTTTTTCAATGCCTCCAAAATGATAAAGGCACCGATACGGTCATCCAATGCACGTCCGGCAAGCTTTCCATGTGCAAGCTCAGTGAACTCACTCGCAGCACATACCGGATCGCCGATGGAAACATAGCGTTCACACTCGGCCTTGCTGTCAAAGCCCAGATCGATAAACAAATCCTCCACCTGCACCTGTTCCTTACTTTCCAGCGTACGGTTTGTCACAACGACACCGGGCAGGATTTGTGAAGCACAGACAACCTGTACATGTGTCCCCAGATACAGAACCGGATGGATACCGCCTGCCTTTGTCACCTTCAGCATTCCATCCTCACAAATCCGGGTGACCAGAAAGCCGATTTCATCAATATGCCCGCACAGCAGAACCTTTGCCTCTGCATGCGGATTCAAAACGCTGATCACATCACCGGTCGCATCCGTCAGAATTTCATCCGCAACCGGTTCCATATGCTGAATCACCTTTTTCTGCAATGCAATTTCATGTCCGCTGACACTTGGTGTCCTCAGCATATCATACAAAAATTCCTTATCCATAAATATCATGTCTCCTTTTTAACATCATCACATCCAGTGAACACGCCAATATACAGCCTGTGCTGTAGCATAGCAAATCACTCCATACAAAGCCCTGTCCCAGCAGATAGCGTAGTGGTGTTGCACGCAGCGTATTGAGCCAGTCATAATCCAGCAGCTGCGAGCATTCGATCAGATAGGAAAACAGCAGCGTAGCGATCAACAGCGATTTCACTCTGGCCTCGGGAAACAGAAGTGCGAAGATTCCATACATCATCATCGACCACAGCGTATCTCCTCCGTATTCCCGAAACCAGTCCGGCAAGGGCAGCGTGCTTCTTGATAACAGTCCTGCCGCAATCACCAGCACAACATAGCCGACCAAAAGGCAGCGGTTTCTTCTGTTTTGTTTTCCCATATAGAGCCTCCTATACAAAAATAGAGTGTTCCCACTCTATTTGCGAATATACTGAACTGCAATACACTGCGGTCCCCCCTGTGTGATAAAGGCCGGTGAAAGCTTTAACAGCTCCAGCTCTGTATCCGGGAACGCATTTTTCAATCGGTCTATAAAGAAGCGTGCATCCGCTAACGCATCTGCATGAGATACAGAAATACGATAGGCCGCATCCACACCATGCTCGCGGAAATAGCTGATGATGGAATCTGCTGCCTTGGACAATGTACGTGTTATTGTAAATTTATCCAGACGGCTTCCATCCTCCACCGCATGCATGACCGGCTTCAGCTTCAACAGCCCGCCGATACTGGCCGCTGCCGGTTTTAAACGTCCGCCGCGCTTTAAGAAGCTGTAATCCTGCGGAATCAGAAAGGAATGCCCATGTGCCATGCTTTCCTTTAAGGCTGCGACAATATCCGCTGCCTTTTTCCCTTCATCACGAAGCTTCACCGCTTTTTCCACCAGATAGCGGTGCGGCCCGCACAGAGTCTGTGAATTCAATACCGTTATGCTGTCTGCATTGGGCGCCTGTTCCTTCGCCATCAGCGCTGTCTGATACGTACCGGACAGACCATCTGCCATACATATGTTGAGGATTTCTTCATCACCATGCTCCTCGTAGGCAGCCAGCACATCGCCAATCGGCGGCTGTGAGGTTGTCGGAATACCTCCTGAGCGAACCTTTTCCAGAAAGGATGACGTGTCAAAGCATAAATCCCGGTAATGCTCATCCTGGATACTGACGCAGAGAGGAATCACATGAACACCCATGTCATTTCCTTCCGCGACCGTAAAGAGTGCAGATGTGTCTGTAATGATATGTACCATAATATTTTTTTCCTTTTCCTAGTTGACCATTTCCATGCGCGTTTTATAATCCGGCATGTAGTTCTCTATAATATTGTAGAACGCCTTGGAGTGATTCGGCTGAATGAAATGAACAAATTCATGCAGCACCACATATTCGATGAACTCGAACGGATAATGAATCAGCTTCCGGTTCAGTGTTATCGAGTTCTTGGCCGGTGTACAGCTTCCCCATCTGCTTTTCATATCCCGAATTTTTACGTCCGGAAATTCCAGATGGTAATCGCTCAAAGAGCGAAATGTCAGTGTGGCAATGTCCAGAAACACATCCCTGCACAGCTTATCGAGAAACTGCCGGATGACCTTTTCCGGGTCTGCCTGCTCTCTGCACTGTACATACAGAGTGTCCTTGTCATAGCTTACGTGATTGTACTTCCCCGTTGTCTTGCGGATTTTCAGAGAATTTCCAAACAATACGATATGCTTGTCGTCGATCATGGATTTCTGACTTCTCTCCTGCATGGATTTCTGATGCTTCACAATCCAGGAAACCTTGCTGGAAACAAAATCGTCGATTTTATCCATAGGCACAAACGGATTCGCACTGACCACGACCTCTCCCTTGGAAGAGATCCTCATGTTGATATTTTTTACCTGTTTTGTAACCAGTGTATAGGTAATCGGATATTTTCTACACTGAACAACCTTTTTATTTACATCCATTTAACTACTACCCCAATCTCTAGTGCGCATCTAATTATCTCATACTTGATTAAAAAAATAAACAGTTTTTTAGTAAGGAATTCTGGAATTTTTTACAATGGCTGAACGTGCAGGAAATGAGCAGATTTTCCATTTGTTTTTTACCGTCTGTGTTATTCTGTGTTACAATACCTACGGTGATATTATGAGCTATAACAATCCGTTTCCATACAGTGATGACAACAAGCGTTATCATACCTGGAATTATTACCTGAAGCACCGCTTTCACAGCAAGGTGTTCAAGGTTCCTCTGAATGCAAATTTCTCCTGTCCCAACCGGGACGGCACCTGCGGCGTCGGCGGCTGCACCTTTTGCAGTGCCCTTGGCAGCGGTGATTATGCAGGAGACATCCATGACGATCTGTTTCGGCAGTTTGATCAGGGAATGCAGATGATGCAAAGAAAATGGCCGGCCGGAATTCCAATGGCATATTTTCAGGCATATACGAATACCTATGCACCGCTGCCCGTGTTAAAGGCTACCTTTGACCCCTTTGCGCAGCGTGATGATATTGCGGCTATCAGTATCGCCACGCGCGCCGACTGTCTGGAGAATGATAAGATCGCCTATCTGCAATCCTTGTGTACTGATAAGGAAATCTGGGTGGAGCTGGGGTTACAGAGTATTCACGATGATACCGCACAGCACATCAACCGCGGGCACACCTATGCACAGTTTCTGGATTGTGTCGAGCGGCTGTCGCATACCGATTTGAAAATTGCTGTCCATCTGATGAATTCACTGCCCGGTGAAAACAAACAGCAGATGCTGGAAACCGCGGCTGCGCTCGCAAAGCTGCCCGTGCATGCGGTAAAGATCCATATGCTGCACATTATGGAGGGCACGCGCATGGCCCAGGAATACAGACAATCCCCCTTTGTCATGCTGAGCAGAGAGGAATATATTGATATCGTCATCCGTCAGCTGGAGCTGCTGCCGGCGGAAATGATCATCCAGCGGCTGACGGGAGATGGCGTGAAGGAAGCGCTGATCACCCCGCTTTGGACTTTGAAAAAGGTAACGATTCTCAACGACATTGACAAGGAAATGAAGCAGCGCAATACCTGGCAGGGAAAGTACAATACGTAACCTTCCCTTTTTTTTCGCATAGGATAAAGCAAGAGGTGACGATCAATGAAGGTACTGGCTGTCCTTATGCGAATTGAAAAGCTGGATCATGCCTGGAAATGGTTTATCAACAAGCCGTATGTAGACCGCGTGGAAGCGCTGGGCTGGAGCCTGTATCCCATCTGCAGCATGGCGGGAATCGCGAGTGCGCTGCAGGTATGCGATGCGCTTTTACTGCCCGGAGGCTATGATGTGCAAAGCTATTATCTGAAGGAGGACCGCAATGAGCATGTCACTACCTATGCGCAGCCGATGGATCATCTGGAATTTCAGGTAATCGACGCATTTATGTGCAACGAAAAGCCGATTCTTGGTATCTGTCGCGGAATGCAGACATTGAATGTATATGCCGGCGGGACACTTCTGCAGCATATTGACACGCAGACACACGCACCAAAGCAGCTGCACACCGTACACAGCAGCTCACGCAGTGTATTGCATCAGCTGTATCCGCAAAGCTTTACCGTAAACAGCTACCATCATCAGGTAGCCGGGCGATTGGGAGAGGGCTTTTATACCTCTGCCTTCAGCGAGGAGAATTATGTAGAAGCCATGGAGCACGAGAATGGTCGCATTCTCGCTGTCCAGTGGCATCCGGAGCTGATGGAAGACGATCAGATCCTTCCTTATTTTCTGGATGTTGTCTGCGCCTGAATTTTTTTCCTGCTCTTCCACCATTTCCAAACAAGCCACAGCATGATGGCCAGAGAAAACCAGGTGCCGAAGGCATCCACATTCATCACGGTTCCCAGATAGCGCAGGGACAGTGTTACCAATAGACTGCGCAGCAATCTGGCAAAGCCGTCACACAGCAGAAACGGAAACAGCCGCATGTTGGTGAAGCCGGCAAGATAGGCCAGAAGAAAATCCGGAATCGGGGTGATGCCGCCAATGAAGACGGCCAATAGACCATAGCGGTCCATCAGCTCCTCGCCATGCTCCACATCCTCTTTTGCGGCGATGTTATACAGCACTTTTTTGCCCAGTATCCGGGCGATGCCATAGCCGATTGCCCCGCCGATACAGGTGCCTACTGCACCCTCCAGCGAATACAGCAGCCATTTCTGCGGTGAATGCAGTACCAGCGGTACCAATATGACCTCCAGAGAAGGAAGCGGAAGAAATGCTTTTAAAACAGAATACAGTATCAGACCGATATCCTGCCATACGATAAAAAAATCCTGTACGTTCATGAAATCCCCTCATTTCATTATACGTGCAGGCTTCTGTTTTATACCAGCTCCAGCAGATTATCGATGATCAGATCCGGGTGAAGACAGCGCTGTTCACAATCCAGACGGGAATGCACACCGCTTGTCACAAAGACGCTCGTGCACCCATGCCGCAGTCCGAAGGCGACATCGGTTTCCAGATTATCTCCAATCACAACAGCATCCTCTTTAGCAATTCCGGCATAGCGCAACGCTTCCTTCAGCATCGGCTCATGCGGCTTTCCGATCATCCATGCCGTTTGCTCACTGCAATATTCCAGCATATGCACCATAGCACCGTTTCCGATGCGAAAATAGTCTCCATGCGGCAAGCGTCGATCCGGATTGGTGCCAATCAGCACTGCTCCCTTCTGTAAATGATAAAAGGCACGGCACAGCTTTTCATAGGTCACATTGGAATCCAGACCGGCAAATACCGCCTCCACATGTTCCTCACACAGCGTAAAGCCCTGCTCCAGCAGCGCCTCCCGCATCCCATCTTCTCCGATATAGAAGACGCGCTGCAGCTTTGTTTCATGACGGACATAGGCGGCAGCTGCCATCGCACTCGTAAAATATTGTGCATCCCGCAATCCTTGAAAGCCCATCGCTTCCATCTTCTCCCGGTTCTGTGCATGCGTACGCATGGCGTTGTTGGTCAGGAAATAGTATGGAATCTGCAGTGTATGTAAGGCTTCTATGAACAAGGGTGCACCGGGAATGACCTCATCCCCGCGATACATCGTTCCATCAAGGTCCAGAAACAGCGTTTTATGCCGCAGTAGCGGATGCATCGTTATATACTCCTATATAGTGGTGAAGAAAAGCCTCCTGGGAGAACTGCTCCTGATCGAGAAAGGCTTTCATAAGTACACAAAGCAAAGACAGAAGCGCCTGCTGTGTCGTACTCTTAAAGCGCAGCGTGCTGATATCATCCAGCACAAATTCCGCAATCTGTTGTGCGCGGTCAAAGCAGATCACCACACGTCTTCCTGCATGCATCCCGCAATAGAAGCGATAATATACATCGTGGTAAATCAGCTCATAGCCATCCCGACTCTTTTTCAATTCTCCGATTTGTTCATCCCCCTCGTATACGGTGAAATCCATACACGGGCGAAACCGCGAATACCATTTGCGAAGCTGGTAAAAGCCCATAATATCATCGCCATACATATTCTTCAGATATATACTGAGCAATCCGCCTTCCTTTTCATAGGAGGCACGGAATACACAACGCCCCTGCTCCTCAATGCTGTATTCGTCAATGTCCTTACGCATCGTAAATTCCATTGTCTTCACGTCCTTTCATGAAAAAGCTCTTGATCGCACAAGAGCTTTTTATCTCAACCCACTATCGTAGGGTTACACAGTCTTTGGATGTCACCTTTATTATAGGGGATTTCCTCTCATTTTTCAAGACATGAGCGAACGGTGTGTGCAAAATTGTTATTGTCAAACAGCACACAATATCGAAATATCTGTAAATTCTCTGTAAAGCAATCTGCTTACCGTCCTCTGCAAATGTAAATCAGGAACTTCTCTTCACTGTTTTCTTTTGAAAGTAATGAACATAGCAGAAAATCAGCAGCAGCGGCACGATGGAGAAAGCAGCTACGATATACAGGGTCCAGTCATATCCGAAGGCTTTGGACAGATAGGAGGTAATCAGCGGTGTTATCAATCCACTAACGCCGATAAATACGGCCATGGCAAACATCTGCGCACTGCTGAACAGCTTCTGGGGAGTGATTTCCTTTACCAGCACCTTGCTTGTCAGCATGATGATGGGCAGCGTTACCAGCTGCAGTGCTGCCGTCAGAATAATCATCCACGGCTGAAAGGAAAAGCCGTAAAGCAGGAATTTCACACCATACATAAATGTTCCAAAGTATAAGAGTGTCTTAGTCTGAAAGCGTTCCAGTATTTTCGAGGAAAACAGAAAGAGCGGCACCTCCATAAAGGATTGCAGCGCCCACTTAATGCCGACCGCTGTGGTGTCTGCGCCGATATCCAGCATTTTGTCGATAACCACATACTGATCTGCCGTACCGATCATATAGACGAGCAGATAAATCAGCACCAGCAATAAATAGCCTTTATTCTTCAGGAGCTGCCGCACGCTTTCCATGCGAATCCGCTCCCCTTCCTTTTTCTCAGCATCCTTTGCCTTGTAAATGAGCCAGCACAGGATAACGCTTACGATACCAAGTGAAATCAGCAGACTTTTATAATGAAAATGGCGGACGAGGTAGCCAGCAATCGGAGAACCGATTGTAAGCCCCAGTGCCCCGCTTGCCCGCAGCCGCCCGTAGTTTTCCTGATCGATTTCCAGCATCCAGGTTTCATCCAGTCCCATAATGACCTTTACCATACCACCCATCAGAGCCACGGTGAATACATGATACCAGAAGGTCTGGCGTTCTACCAGAAACATGGCAAAGCTGCTCGCCGTCAGCAGCACATAGGCCGCAAAGAAAAAGACCTTAACCCTTTGAAAACGGTCGCACAGGTAACCAAACAGAAACTGGCCGGCGATTGCCACAACCGCATTTGCGGCCAGAATATAACCGCGCTGTACCACCGTATAGCCCAGCTTGCTTAAAAACGGAATCATCTGGGTATTGACCATCGATATGGCAAAAAAGGCAAGAAAGTTCATGGCATAAAGCAGCCATCGCATTTGCTTTTTCATAGTAATCACATCCTCAGATATAGTATGGACACAGCTGCAGGCATCTAAAAATCTTTTCCCTTTTCTTTTCGCATATTGTATAATAGAACTGTTGAAACGGTGGTGTGTATATGCAGGAACATCTCGATACCAAAAGAATACTGGCAGCAGCATTAAAACAGCTGACCTGCCGCAAGAGCTTTGACAAAATCACGATTGCGGATATCACGCAGCAAAGCGGCTACAACCGGCAGACCTTCTATTATCATTTCCGTGATAAATACGAGCTGCTGAAATGGATCTATACGGATGATGCACAGCAGGTGTTTGATGAAAATCTCAGCTTTGAAAACTGGCCGAAATATATTTCCGCCCTCTTGAATCACATGCGCAGCGAGAAGGACTTTTATATCAATACGATCCGCAGTGATGAGACTTGCTTTGAACAATTCCTTTTTGATTTAACGAAGTCCATTTTCCATATGGCAATCGTAAGCCTTGACCAGCATCATCAGATCAATGAGGTGGAAATGAATTTTTATTCCCAGTTTTACAGCTTTGGGATAACCGGCGTGATTATCAGCTGGGTGAAAAGCGACATGAGAGAAAGTGCAGAGCGCGTCAGTGCCAATCTGAAATCGCTGGCACAGGACAGTGAAAAGCTGGCCTATTCCCGTTATCGGGAGGCCTATACGAAAATAACAAATGAGGAGGAAGAGCATGAAGAGTGAAGTAGAGCATTATGAAAACCGCTGTGGCGGCAAGGGTACGATGCATATTGAACGCCTGCTGCAAAGCGAGGAAATGGGAAGCGGCGTGAAGATGTATGCGAAGGTGACGATTGATGTAAATGCATCGCTGGGTGTACATCAGCATATCGGCGATGGCGAGTCCTACTATATTCTGCAGGGTAGAGCACTTTACGATGATAATGGAATCAAGCGTGAACTGCAGCCGGGAGATGTCACCTTTACTCCGGATCAGGGCTTTCACGGCATTGAAAACATCGGAGACGAACCACTGGTGTTTATGGCATTGATCATCAAGGTATAGAAGGCAGACAGCCTTCTTTTTTAATCTTAAGCTCTCCTTTTAGTATAAGAGCGAAAATCCATCTAATAAAGGGGGCTTCCTCCTTTGATAAATCAATCGTTGAAATAGAATCTAAATAACGATATATTACAGGAAGTTCCTTCATACTTTATTTATTTGAACATCAATGTATGAAAATTATAATTCCCCATGGGAATTTCATAGAGCCTCATCCTGATGAAGTTACGATTATGATTTTTCATAAAGAGCTATAAGCTGGTCTTGCTTTTCGATATAACATGGTCAGATAAATATGTGCTGATTAAGTCTTTTCATTATTCACAGGAGCAATGCCTATGCAGGAAATAGATGTTAAAATCATGTTATGTTTAAAATATCTATAATCGTGATTCTGTTTCTTATGTATCATCTACAGCAGCTAATAAATATATTATAAAATCATACGCAATGAGTGTAGCGTATGATGAGGCTAAATCCATTAAGTTCTATGATAAAAAAGGTACTCTGATACCTGAAGAGCATATTCCTGATTTATGAGCAATCGTTAGATTTTTTGAATGCGTACTGTTTAAGGCCGCTTTGAAAACATGCAAGAAAGCCTCCCGTAATCTGGAGGCTTTCTTATATTTATAAACCAGCTATATACATTTCGTGAAGGTGTGACACGACACAATTTTCAAAAAATAACGTTTTCGTAATTTACAATGGACTATCATGAGTATCAGGAAAATGAACATCCACTTACCTACATTGTATGAAAAGTCCTTTCCCCTTTTTGTGAAACACTCTCATACAATGTCACTCACACATCGTTACCGGAACTGCCGACATGCAGAAAGATGCCTGGCAGAGCAAACAGCAGATAGCTGATACCATAGAGTGAAAATAACGGATAACGGATAATGCCGGGAAACCATTGCATGACATGAAAGACATAGGTGTCCAGCGCCAGCAGTGTATAACAGCTCATAAACAGCACACCAACGCCATATAGCCAGAGCGCACTTCTTTGCTTGACATGCAGAAGCAAAAGAACACCTCTTGTCATAAGCATTATCCCAAAAGCCAATGTAAGACAGCGGATCATGGCTTGGATTCCATTCGCAGAATTTGATATAAAAAGGAGAACACTGAGGACAGTGAGTATTCCGCCAGTGCTTAGAAATGCTTTTGCAGTACGCATTTATCGAATGATATCATGGATCAGCTTCTGCTTTTCCACCTTCACCTGTGTGAAGACATAGGTCTGATAGAAGTCCTCCAGCCAGTGCTGCGGTAATGGATGATTGATGTGTACATAGGCAAGAATATCCCCCTTGTTTACATAGTCTCCATCCTTTTTGTTTAACACGATTCCGACAGCCGGATCAACCGGATCCTCCTTAACCATACGTCCTGCACCAAGCTTCATCGCCAGCGTCCCCAGCTCCAAAGCATGCAGCTCCTTCACATAGCCCTCTTCCCGCGATGTTACTTCCAAAATCTCTTTTGCCTGTGGCAGCAGCTCTGGATGCAGAACCTGCTCTACATCACCCTCCTGTGCCGCAACCATGGCAACCAGCTTTTCCAGTGCCTTTCCATTCTGAATGACTTCCAGCAGCTGCTTTCTTGCGTTCTCTTCATCTCTGGCTATTCCTGTCTGCATGAGCATGATGCTTCCGGCCTCTAGACACAGCTGTGTAAAATCCTCAGGCCCTTTTCCCTGTAGCGTTGCAATTGCCTCTTTTACCTCGAGTGCATTTCCGATGGCATTGCCCAACGGCTGATTCATGTTGCTGATCAGTGCCTTGACATCCTTGCCGAAATGGCTTCCGATGGCAATCATCGCTTCTGCCAGCTCCTTTGCCTTTTCGCTTGTTTCCATGAAGGCGCCCTCTCCGAATTTCACATCCAGAAGAATCGTATCAGAGCCGGCTGCCAGCTTCTTTGACATGATGCTGGATGCAATCAGAGGAATCGAGTTGACGGTGGCCGTCACATCGCGCAAAGCATACAGCTTTTTATCTGCCGGCACCAGTGTTGCGGTTTGTCCGATCAGTGCCAGACCGATATCATTCACCTGTGAAATAAACTGTTCCTGTGTCCGCATAACCTGAAAGCCGTTAACAGACTCCACCTTATCCAGCGTTCCGCCGGTATGTCCCAGTCCTCGACCGCTCATTTTCGCGACCTTGGCACCGCAGGCAGCTACCATTGGCGCAAGGGAAAGACTTGTTTTATCACCGACACCTCCGGTGGAATGCTTATCACATTTTCTTCCGGAAATCGCCGATAGATCAATCACATCTCCACTGTACAGCATTTCCTCTGTCAGCCAGGCTGTTTCCTGTGCATTCATACCATTAAAGTAAATCGCCATTAGCAGCGCACTGACCTGATAATCCGGAATATCTCCCCGGACATAACCGGTAATGAAAAAATGAAGCTCTTCCTTTGTCAGTGGCTGCTTCTGTTTCTTTTTTTCTATTAGATCGACAAAACGCATAAAGTTCCCTTCCTTCCTGCTTATCTTCTACGATAATGCATGATGCTGCATCCTTCTTTTTGTTCATTTGAAAGCAATCGGAAATCCCCAATGCAAAACGCCGGAAACCAGGTATCCCCTGTATACGACTGCTCGATTCGGGTAATCCACAGCTCATCTGCATATGCGATTGCTGCAGCGTAAATCTGTGCACCGCCGCATACATAGAGCACTTCCTCTTTCTTCTTCCATTCCCTGCAAAGTGCTTGCACATCACTGCAGGGGAGCACATCGCTATCGGACAGCGGCTTATGACCTGCGACATGCAGAATTCTATGATCCAGTCGTTTCGGCAGATGCTCATAGGTCACTCTCCCCATCAGCAAATGATGATGCAGTGTCAGCTGACGGAAATGAGCTAAATCTGCAGGGCAATGCCATGGCATTTTATGATTTGCGCCGATCAGCTGATTGGCGTCCATTGCAACGACAATACTGATCATGCCACATTCTTCAGGGCAGTGATTTCCTCTTCGCTCAGATACCGCCATTCCCCACTCGCAAGTGCTTCATCCAGCCGCAGCGGTCCCATGGCAATCCGCTTGAGATGGACAACCTCATTACCGATTGCATGCAGCATACGCTTCACCTGATGAAATCTTCCCTCCTGAATATGCAGAAGGATTTGCGTGTCCTCCAGAATTTCCACACGAGCCGGAAGAACAGGTTCCTCATCCAGTACGATACTGCCGTTTTCCAGCTTCTTTTGATCACCTTCCTGCAGCGGCTGCGCCAGATCCACCAGATAGGTTTTTTCAACATGATGCTTGGGAGAGAGCAGACGATGCGCCAGCTTTCCGTCATTTGTGATCAGCAGCAGGCCCTCCGTATCCATGTCCAGTCGTCCGACCGGAAAACAATCCTTTGGCAAAAAGGCATCGATGCAGTCCAGCACGGTTTCATATGTGGGATCACTGGTGGCACTGACAACATCCTGCGGCTTGTTCAGCATGATATAGACAACAGCCTCATAATAGATTTCCTCTTTATCCAAACAAACGACATCCACACCCTCCTGGATTTTCCTGTCATCCTTTCGGCATACCTCACCATTGACACTCACTCTTCCCTTGCGAATAGCCAGCTTGACCTCCTTGCGGGTACCCAAACCTGCATGGGCCAGATATTTATCCAGTCGCATATGCCTATCTCCTTCTTCCGCGCTTCAGTAAGCGGGACAGGTCAAGATGCAGAATGGTCTGCGGTATGGAAAAGAAATACGTGATGCCAAAGTATACCAGCATTGCAAGACTTCCGTTGACAGCAAGCTGTAAAAGACTCAGCATCCGCCCGGAGCCATAGCCCTTCAAGCCAATCAAATCGCAGCCTCTTGCGACTGCAAACAGGGCTGCCATCGCCAAAAGGATAACCAGAAGCTTATGCAGCGTATATTTCCAGCGAATCTTATAGCGTGATGTCAATGCATAGATATCCAGAATGATAAAAATCCCCATTGCAAGAATACTTGACATGACGACTCCCTGATAGCCGAAATATTTTAACAGTGGATAGGCCACCGAAAATTTCACCACCATCATGATGGCAAGGTTGCGGATATTCAGCCTGCGCAAGCCTACTGCCATTAACAGTGCCGTGAAAATCGGTCCGATGGTATTTAAAAACGCCTCAATGGAGAACCAGCTCAAAATATCGGCAAGCAGCTCCAGATTCTTCGGATCTGCCGGTGGAAACAAGATGGCATACAGCGGCTTTGCGTAAACAAACAGACAGAAGGAAATCGGCAGGCCGATATACAGGACGATATCCACACAGTCCCGGATATTTTTGCGTACCAGCTTCAGGTCATGATTGGTAAGTGCCGTAGTGATATGCGGTATGATGGCGGAGGAGAACCCCGGTGCCAGAATCATCGGAATGGACATCAGCTTTAAAACACCGTAATTGATAGAGCCGCTGATGAGTAAGATTTCCGCATCCGTATTGCCGTGCGCTTCAAGCCCCTTACTCAAAAACAGCGTGTTGACAATCGTGTCGCTGTAGCCCAGTATCGCTACAATCAAATAAGGAAACGCAATGAAAACAAGCTCCTTAAGAATTTCTCTTCGATCATTGTTTCCGGCAACTTCCTGTGTTTTGGCTAGCCTCTTCAGCTCGCGCATCTGCTTTTTATCATACAGCTTCAGATGCATGATCGCCAGAATTGCCGATATACTGGTGGAAATCACACCGAAATACAGCGCCCATACCTGATCCGTATGCAATGCATATACCGCAATCGCACTGGCGCTCAGCAGAAATGCCACACGGGCAACCTGCTCCAGAACCTGTGACAGTGCATAAATTTCCATGTGCTTGAGTCCCTGATAGAAGCCGCGGATACTGGAAAGCAGCGGAACGAAAAACAGGGCAAAGGAAATCAGTATCAGTACCATCTGCATCGTTTTAACGCTGTCTCCCTCATCCGGCATAACAAGTGCAGCCAGCGGAGAGGAAAACAGAATTACGATAATCATCATCCCGAAGCCGAAGCAGGTCATCAGGGATGCGGACAGCTTTTTGATCAGCAGTGAGGTTTGATAGTCCCCTCTAGTGGAATATTTTGCGATCAATGTCGCAATCGCAAACGGAAAGCCTGCTGTACAGATATTCAGCAGATAGGAATATATATTGAAGGCTACTCCGTAATAGGCCAGATTGTCCGCTGTTCCCAGCATGGAATTATAAGGGACTGCATAGAACAATCCAATGAATTTTGCAAAAAAGATGCCGGCAGAGCTGATCAGCCCTCCTGCTATAATCGACTGCTTCCGTTTGGAAACATCCATATTCTTACTCATATAACGTATCCTTTCTAGTTCCGTTAACCATTCGCCTCGTTATCCTTCTGTGCATAATTACATGTGAAGAATACACGGCTCGTATTAACCAGCTTGGAATCCTTCCAGGTTACCATAACCTGCAATGTAAACTGATCATGCTCGGATATACCGTCCAGAAAGATTTTACTGACAAAGTTACGCGCACCGTTTGCCTGATATGGAATCATGTTGAAGGAGGTTTTTGCGTCATCTCCCAGCAATCCCAGACACGGATAGACATTGCTGTTGCTGTCCAAGGCCGGATCTACAGCAATCGCCTGAATATTGTACATCGCCACGCGTGGATTGGAAATAATAATCTCATACTGATAGCTGTTGTCCTTCTGCTTAAATACAGAAAGCTTATAATCAAAGGGTATGATTTTGGATTCACTGCCCTTGTTGTTCAATACAGCGTCTACATAGCTCTCATAATTTTTTATGCTCTCCTGCTCTTCTTTATGCGCATCGCCGCAGCCGGTGAGCAGCAGGAAGCAGAGCAGACACCAAAGGGGAAATTTTCGCATGGAATCACCTCTCGAGATATTATACCATAAAGGCATTATTTAAGCCACATTTTATAATCATGCGGTACTTTATTTGTACATTTAGGATAACAATTGCGTACAAACGGCAAAGGATGAAAAGCAAAAAATGCTGCATCCGTGTACAGCTGCTTACAGGCATCGGGTCGGAAATAAAAAAAGACCCGCCAAAGCGCAGACAGATTTCTACGCTATGATAAGTCTGTATCACCAGCAAGTTGCACAGCCTCAATGCTCAGGTATATCAGTATGTTTATGCAGTGCATAATCCATGCAAATCGGGTAGCCATGTTCCTCGTCCTGCACGATTTTCGCATGAATATCATACAGCTGCAGCAGCTGCTGTTCCCGGATAACCTCCTGTGCCTTCCCGCAGTATAGTGCCCTTCCCTGCTTCATGCCAATCACATGATCCGCAAATTTTGCGGCCTGATTCAGATCGTGGATAACCAGTATGATCGTCGTCTGCTCCTCCCTGTTTAAGTCTCTTAGCAGTTCCAGTATTTCCAGCTGATGGGCGATGTCCAGATAGGTTGTCGGCTCATCCAGCAGCAGAATACCGGTTTTCTGTGCCAGGGCCATGGCAATCCACACACGCTGCCGCTGCCCGCCGGATAATTCATTGACATAGGCATCCGCATGCACAAGAACTCCGGTCTTTTTCATAGCCCACGCGACAATCTCAAGATCCTGTCGATTCAGCGAACGCATCGCCTTCTGATAGGGAAAGCGGCCGTACTGCACCAGCTCTCGTACACGCAGACCTTCCGGAACCAGCGGAGACTGCGGAAGCAGGGCAAGTCGCTTCGCCACCTGTCTGCGCTTCATTCCCTTCAGGGAAACACCATTCAGCAAAACCTCTCCCTTCTGCGGCGTGATGATACCGGCCATCGTCTTTAAAAGCGTTGATTTCCCACAGCCGTTTGGACCGATCATCATCGTGATTTTCCCCTCCGGTATCTGCAGGCTGACATCCTGCAGGATATTGTACCCATCATATCCGGCATACAGATTGTGTACTTCTAGCATTGTGCTACCTCCTGTCGAGTTTCATCATCAGATAAATAAAATAGGGAATGCCGATCATGGAGACCAGAATTCCTGCCGGAATCTCCAGCGGTGAAAACAGATTTCTGGCCAGCATATCCGCAACAACCAGCAGTATGGAGCTGATCAGTGCTGCAAGCGGAAGCAGCAGGCGATGCCGCATACCGGTGATACGCAGTGCAATCTGGGGACCCAGCAGTCCCAGAAACGCAATATTTCCTGCCACAGCCGTTGCCAGAGCCGCAAGCGCCGCACCTGCTGCCAGAAACAGTATCCGTGTCCGACGGGTAGATACGCCTAGTGCTGTTGCCCCTTCATCACCAAGCGAAAGAATGTCCAGCGTTCTGCTGTGTGTCCATACCAGCCCCGCAAGGAACAGAATGAGCGGTGCACTGACAAGAATATAACGCCAGCTGCTTCCCCACAAGGAGCCGTTGGTCCACATCAGCACCTGATTATAATCTCCCCTGCTCATTTGCAGCTGATAAAAGCTGATCACTGCGGTAATTCCTGCATTGACACCGACACCGGTGAGTAAAAAGCGAATCGGGCGGATTCCCTTGCGCCATGAATACGCATATAGAAAGGCCGTAGTGCAAAATGCTCCGGCTATGGCAAGCAGCGGCATGAACAGCACCTTTACATTGGAAAGGGAGCTGTAGTATGCGTTCGCTCCATACGAAATCCACAAGACCACAAACAGTGCACTGCCCGCATTGATACCGATCATACCGGGCTCTGCAAGCGGATTTTTCGTAATCCCCTGCAGTATGGCGCCGGATACACCGAGCGCACTTCCAACAAGAATCGCAAGTACGATACGCGGAAGCCGTATCTGAAAGACTGCAAATGCATGGGTGCTGCTTCCCCCGCCCAGCAGCGTCCGCAATACGTCGGAAGGGCTGATTGCAAAGCTGCCGACCATGATGGAAAGTGCAGCGGCAGCAAGCAGTACGAACAAACAAAAGCCAACGATCCAAAATCGTTTACGCATCAGCCGCACTCCTTTCTCACCAGCAGCAAAAACACCGGTATTCCCAGCAGGGCAGTAAACAAGCCGACCGGTAGCTCATAGGGCGCACTCAGTGTTCTGGCAGCAATATCGGAAAACACCATAAGCACACCTCCAAACAAAAAGCTGAGAGGGAGTGTATGACGAATGTCCCGCGAGAGCATGCTGCGCAGAATATGCGGAACAAACAGTCCGACAAAGCCGATATTGCCGGCAACTGCCACGCACATTGCACAAAGCGGAATCATCACCAGAATGACCTTCTTTTTTAATCCGGCAGCATCAATGCCAAGGGAAATGGCAGCTTCATCACCGAGGGAAAGAAGATTGACCTTACCGCTCAGCAGCAGAAAGCTGCCCATACAGACAAGCGTGACAATTCCCAAACCGATGACGGCACCCCAGTCGGCCTGCCGAAAGCCTCCGGCAATCCAGAAGGCCAGCTCCTGCGAGCGATTTTGTATAAGTGCACTCAGGGAAGCCGCAGATAGAAAGAAAATGCTCAAAGCACTGCCCGCCAGAAGGATACGCGATACATCCGGATGTCCGGCATATTTAACAGCAAACAGAAACACCAGAAGACCACTGAAGCCGGCACCTGCAAGTGCTGTCCAGAAATTACCAGCCGCAGTAAGCAAAGGAAGCATGGGGGCGATTGCCACAAACATAACCGAGCCCTGCGTGATACCGAGAATGGATGGCTCTGCGATCGGATTACGCAAAATTCCCTGCATCATTACACCGCTGGCTGCGAGCAGTCCTCCCGTCAGTAAGGCGCTCAGCGCACGCGGCAGACGCACATCGCGAATCAGCTGATCATGAAGCGTTTCCTGATAATCGAACAGAGCATGCAGGACATCATCGAATGGAATATCCTTCGCTCCCGCCAGAACCGATAAGGCAATGCCAAGAAGCAATAGCAGAATGCCGCTTGCCGTCGCTATCAGAATCCTCTTGCGCATCTTACTTTACCAGCAGGCTTTGAACCTCATCCAGAAACACGTCTCTTCCGATACTGCTGTATCCGATATTGAAATACGGACTCGACGGCAGTTCAAGCACCCTGTTGTTTTTCACTGCCTGCATTGATTTATAGATGCTATTCTTTTTCAGGGCCTTCATATCAGCATCCGTACCGACAACGATAAGATGATCGGCATCCAGATCCGCCAGTCCCTCATAGGAAATAACGGGAAGACTGATGGAATCCTGCCGCGGCATATTGGCAGGCTTCTTCAGGCCCATATCTTCATAGAGAACACTTCCGATACCGGCTGCATCAAATACAAACAGCTGTCCCCCGCTTGCCAGCAGCGCCAGATAGGTGGTATCCTCACCATTCGCCTTGCGTACGGCAGCTCCAGCCTTCTTCGCTTTTTCATCATAGCTCTTCAGCCATGATGCAGCACGGTCCTCCTGCTGCATCATACGGGCAAAGGTATTCACATCCTGCCGCCAGTCTGTCTGTGCCAGCTCCACCATAAGCGTCGGCGCAATTTTTTTCAGCTGCTCATACATTTTTTCCTGCACACCGGAGATAATGATCAAATCCGGATGCAGTTCCAGGATACCCTCGATGTCCATGGTATCCTGCATACTGTAGCCAAGAATTTTCGCACCCTGTAACGGCTCCTGAAGATAGGTTGGCAATTGGGTATAATCATAGGCATCCGAATTTGCCGTACCGGCAACGGAATATCCTAGCAGAGATAAAATATCACTGTTTCCGCTTAGATCAACGATACGCTTCGGCTCTGCCGGAATTTCCACCTCTCCCTTCGCATCCCTTACCGTTATTGTTTTATCGCTTGAAGATGCCTCCTGTCTGCCTTGGCACCCGCTCACAAAGCCAAGTGTCACAAGAAGCATACAAAGCATCCCGATTGTCTTTTTCATAGATGTCCTCCTTCATTCTGTTAGCTTATTCTAACTTACGTGTGCCATTATAGCAAATCGCTCCTGTTCCTGCAAGCATTTCACCCGCTTTCCATATTTTAACAGCCAACCGCTGCCATGCAGCCGGATAAGATGGTGCAGGCTCTTTTCGATATGTATGCGAATACGAATCGACTGCGTATGGGTATGCGTATGTCATTTAAACAGTGTCCGGTGTACGATACATGACCATACCCATAGCACCTCATATTAAACAACGAAAATAAAACAGCCCCGGGGACTGTTTTATTTTGTACATCTGCAGCGGAAGGATTTGCATTCCGTTTCGTGACAATCATTTGGATGAACACAGTTATCACAGCATACGCTGATGGTTTCTGCGTTACAGCATGCATCCTTGTTATAAACACAATTGTGTACGCTGCATAAAATTTCGGTTTTCTTCTGCATGGTTTACACCTCCACGCTGTTAGTATGAACCATTGTCTGAAATCTATGTGCTGAAAATTACCATCGCACTGAAGCAGTAAATCTGTTCCTCTTCAAAATCACTCACGGCTGTTGAAAACTTGATATCCATCAGACGGATATCCGCATGCTCCTGAAGCCAGGCATTGACCACCTCTGTTAAATCATCCTCATGCTCCTCATCAAACACCTTGATTTGTACCATTGTATCACCGATTTCATCCTATCAGCTCAATCCTCCAATCGGTGTCGATATTTCGTGAAATACTCCTGAATTCTGTTTTCCGCTGCTTCACTGACGGCAACCATTGGCAGCCGCAGGATATTTTCACACTCATCCTGCAGATGCAGCATGTATTTCACCGGTGCCGGGGATGCTTCCGTAAATGTCAAGGCTGCCAGCTCATAGAGCCTCCGGCGCAGCCGGTTATCGACGCGTTCATCATCACAAAAGGTACGAAGCTCCTTCATACATACATGTCCCATAACAGAGACAAGTCCATCCATTCCGGCATCAAAGCCCTCATCAAAGAAGCCGTCCTCTCCACTGTAAATCAGAAAATCCGGATGCTGCTGCTTCAGTCTGCGCACCATATCCAGATTGGAACAGGCCTGCTTTAATGCCGTTATGTTCTTATGCTTCTCAAGCAGGGCATGGATTGTTTCATAGGTAAGCTCCACCCCGGTTCTTGCCGGCACGTTATACAGCATAATATTGGTATCCACAGCAGAAGCAAGTGCATCAAAGTGTGCATACAGCCCGGCAGCATTCGGCTTGCTGTAATACGGCGTTACAAGCAATACACCGTCAATTGCCTCCTTCTGCGCCTCCCTGCATGCCAGAATCGTCGCAGCTGTATCATTGCTGCCGCAGCCATACCATATCTCTGCGCGATGCTTCACGCGTTTGATTACATGGCGAAGAATGGAAAGCTTCTCGTTATGAGAGAGTGTCGGTGTTTCTGCCGTTGTCCCGCACACGATGAAGCCGTCGCACCCCTCCTTCAAAAGCCGGTGAAGGATGCGGTCCATCGATTTGTAGTCCACTTTGTTATCCCTGGTAAACGGTGTAACCAAAGCAACCATCAGTTTTTTCATAGTTTATCTGCCTCCCAGTAAGATTGGCTGCAGCTGTCTGTCGTTTAAGGCCTGATCCATCGTCTGCTCCATCAGCTCCCAGTCGGACACAATGCTTCGCTCCTTGGAAAAAGGGGCATCCTGTCGAAACGGTATGATATAAAAATGCTTCATATTGATCAGAGAAAAGATATTCACCCCGCTGATTCCCAGACCGTCATTCGTCGCGATGCCGAATACGATATTCCTCTGATTGCGAATCATGGCCTTTGCAGACAGTGTAACCGGATGATCGTAAATACCATGTGCCATCTTTGCTGCAACAGTGGCTGTCATGGGTGCAATCACCATTATATCATATGCGTTTGCCGGCCCAACTTTCTCTGCTTCCACGATTGTATGGATGATGTCGTGTTTTGTCACATCCTTTACTTTTCCCAGGAATACGTCCTTATCGAAAAAACGGGTGGAGCACGTATATACATTTTCACTGACGACAGCCGTCACATCGTTGCGCTCACACAGTGCTGTCAGCTGCTCGAGAACTGCCGCATGGTTACAGAAAGAGCCGCAGATACCGAACAGAATGCGTTTATTTTCCATTGTTCAGTTTCCCCCTTATACATTCCGCGATAATATTTCCTGCACTGATGCAGGCAAAGCGTCCCGGCAGATTTCCCGCCTTGATCACGGTAATACCTTCCTCATGTGCCGCCTTGAGATCAATCAGATCCGGTGTGGATATATCGATGATGACCGGCTTGTTTTTCCAGCTGCGCATTCTGGATGGTGCAATCATGACACCCGTTGCCGTATGGATGATAACATCACCGCAGGTTTCCCAATCACGAACCGGCAGAAAGTCCCCCTCCTTTTTACAATCCCTTCGTATGATGCGAACACGGACATGCAAATTCTTCAGCATGTCATAAATCACCTGTCCGCAATGACCATATCCGACAATATCGACCTGTATATCGTAAATGCTCTTACAGATACAGCTGATCAGCTCATTCAGCACACCCTCAGCCGTCAATACCGCATTTTCATGAATCACGCTCTCCTCCAGCATGTAATAGATTTTTCGCTGCGGCAGAGCATCCAGCACTGCATTTCGAATTCCGCAAAACAACAGACAATCCTTACCCTGCATTTCGTAAAAGGCGTGCGGTATGTGAATCGCCTGCTCCTGTATGCGGACATATCCAAACTCATCGACGCCCTTTACCGGGAAGACCACTGCCTGATACTGTGGCAGATTCAGGAAATCCGTTTGTGCATCCAGACGATCTACCATAAAGTCCCTGGACAGATTGTCATATACCTGTATCATTCTTTCATCACTGCATATCACTGCAATCTTCACACTATCCCTCCTTACGCCATTGTATGTCGCAAACAGGCTTTTGCCATTAGGAAAGCCGTTTGCGCATGGAAATAGAAGGAATTTCGTGTCGCAATTCATCAAGGCTTCACAAAAAAAGCAGACTGCAATAGATTCTTCGTACTGCAGTCTGCTATCTTCTTTTCTCTGCTCTATTTCTGTGAAATCACAAAATAATTCCGTTTTCCCTTTTTGATCAGTGTACGTCCCTTCGAGATGGCATTTTTAGAGGATACGATAAACTCCACATCCTTCACCTTATCCCCATTGATCTGAATAGAGCCCTGATTGATCCATTCTCTGGCTTCCCGCTTGCTGCTTGCAATACCGGCCTGCACCAGTGTATCCGTCAGAGTCAGCTCATCAGCAATTTCCGCGGCTTCAAAGCCCTTCAAAGCATCCTGCAGCTCTCCTGCATCCAGCTCCTTGATATTTCCCTTAAACAGCGCGTTGGTGATTTTTAACGCCTTGTTGTATTCCTCCTCCCCATGCAGGAAGGTAACGACCTCTTTCGCCAGTGTTTTCTGTGCCTCTCTGAAATGCGGCTCGGTTTTCACCTTTTCCTCCAGTGCGTCGATTTCCTCCTTGCTCAGGAAAGTCAGCTTCTTCAGGTAATCAATTACCTTTTCATCCTCGGAATTTACGAGGAACTGATACATTTCATACGCACTTGTTTTATGTTTATCCAGCCATACCGTACCGGACTCACTCTTTCCAAATTTCGTACCGTCAGCCTTGGTAATCAGCGGCATCGTCAGTCCATAGCACTCCACATCCGCACCATGCTTCTTGCGAATCAGCTCCAGACCGCTTGTGATATTTCCCCACTGATCCTGTCCGCCAAGCTGCAGTGTACACCCCTTATCCTCATACAGATGTAAAAAGTCCAGTGCCTGTAAAATCATGTAGGAGAATTCCGTATAGCTGATACCGGCATCCAGACGGCGTTTTACCGTTTCCTTGTTGATCATGTAGTTGACATTGAAGTATTTTCCATAATCCCGCAGGAAATCAATCACGGAAATATCCTTTGTCCAATCCAGATTATTGACCATTTCAAAGCCGAACAGCGCTTCAATCTGCTTGCTCAGACACTGGTAATTGTGCTCCAGCACTTCCTTTGTCAGCATATTGCGTTCACCGCTTGCCTTCGGATCACCGATAAATCCGGTTGCGCCTCCAACCAGCATGATTGGGTGGTGCCCATGCTCCTTTAACCGTTTTGCACACAGCAAAGAGGAGTAGTGTCCGATATGCAGGGAATCACCGGTCGGATCGGTTCCGATATAGAAGGTCAGTCCTCCGTTGTTCAGTTTCTCTTCCAGCTGTGGACTTGTCACATCATTGATCAGTCCGCGGTATTTCAATTCATCAAATAATTTCATCATCGTCTTCCTTTCTGAAATAAAAAAACGTCCCTGTCATCCAAGGACGCAACATAGCGTGGTACCACCTTAGTTCTTCTTTACAGAAGCACTCAATGCCATAACGGGGCAGTCCGGTCTACCTTTGCAGTAGACAGCTCCAAGGTGTATTTCTCAAGGCATCCCGCAGCTTTTCACCAGCCAGCCGCTCTCTGAAGGGATCGTCCCCAAGCTCTTTTCTTATCAACGCTTTCCTTATTCAGGATATCTGTTATTGTAAAAATTGTCAATCCTATTTTGTAGATTTTCTCGGTGTGTAGATGTAGCTCAGCTCGATTTCCTTATCGGTAACTTCGTTTTCATCGTGCAGCATCTTTGTCAACAGACGCATTGCCACAGCTCCTAAATCATAATCCGGAATCTTAAATCCGGAAATCTGCGGACGTGCCATTGCATTGTATTTGCTGTCCAGAATACAGATCAATTCCATTTCATCCGGAATACTGATACCTGCTTCCTTTGCGGTATTCATCACGGCCATCGCCTGGGAATCACGATAGGTAATCACGACATCATGGCGGATTCCCTGCTTCATGTATTCCTTCAGGAACAGATAGGAGGAACGGTATTCCTTTGGAATCTGAATAAAGCTTTCAAATTTCATCCCCTGCTCTTCAAATGCTCTGTTTAAGCCGTCCAGCAGCTGCTTGATCATCTGCGGATTCTTGCGATCCTCCACCAGTGCGATATTTTTCTTGCCCTGCTTAATGCAGCCGCTTGCATATTCATATACAAGGTTCGCATAATCCACGTAGACGCTTCCCACGGTATCATCACTCATCTTATTACCGATGACAACGATCGGTACCTGATATCTGGTCAGCTGGTTCAATTCTTCCTTATTCAGCTTGTCATTGAAAATCACAACACCGTCCACACGGGATTTGATGATATTTTCAATGATATCGTTCATTTCCGTGATACCCTCGGTTGTGGTATGCAGCATGATGTTGTATTTATATATTTTTGCCACATCGATCAGACCATTGATGATCTGTCCGGTATAGAAATAGCTTGCCTCCGGAACAATCAGCGCAATCGTTGTGGTTTTCTGCAATGCCAGTCCCTGTGCGATTGCATTCGGCTTGTAGCCCAGCTTTTCAATGGCTTCCTGTACCTTGATACGGGTATCCTCACGCACGACCTCTGAACCGTTGATTACACGGGATACTGTTGCCAGAGATACATCGGCTTCCTTTGCTACATCATAAATCGTAATTCTTTTCATAACCTGTTATCCCTTCCGACTGTCGTCTTCATCTGTGTCCAAGACACGCTTCAATCCCTGAAATGCAGCCTCCGCCGCTTTCAGTGTTCCTTTTTTCAGCTTTCTTACGCCTTTTTTCACCTGCTCGTCATTGCGAATGGTATCCACCGTATCCGCTACAGCATGAACGGATCGGCGTACATATTCGTTCTGACGAACCTCCTGTATGCCTTCCTGTACATAGCCTGCAAGCTTATCTGCAGCCGCGGCAACCTTTTTACTGCCTGCCTGTACACCCTCCCGCTGTGAAAAGCGCTGCAGACGATCATGTGTTGACGCAAGCAGCTTCTGTGTCTCTAGTTTCAAACGTTCCATTCGCTCGTTCACTTCCATGGAATCCGCATGCTCACGCAGCCAGTCACGCATTTCCTGAAAAAGGCGCTGTAGCTGTATGGCAGCATCATCCAGAATTTTCTTTGAACGACCGTTTTCATCATCATCGTCACATTCCATGGTGATAATGGTGAACTTCGCCTTCTGTTCCAGATCTTCGACTTCTTTTTCTCGTTCGTTATCCATGATTATTCACTCACTCCATCCTCTTCATCACGATCGTCTTCCTTCTTCATACCGGCAAACACCCAGTCCTTGATGGAAGAAAAATTCTCTATGACAGCTACCAGAGTGGAACGTACCGCATGCTTGCTCGCCTCATGAACACAATCTACCGTTTCACTCAGCTCATTCAGCGTATTCAGCGGCTTGTCCAGTGTTTCTAATTGCCGGTTTGTCGTTTCCAGCGTCTTTGACATTTTCACAACGGCATCATTCGCATTTTTCAGCAGTACAATCAGATGCTTTACAAAAACAGCGAGGAAAATAAGCACAACAACACCACAGATCGGCAATGCCTTGCTGGCGACACTGCTTGTTAATTCCAATAATTGATCTAAACCCATAGAAACACCTCTTTATTTATTCTAAAACAATTTGTAAGTTTTTTCAACTTCTATTGAAAAGTTTTTACAATATTTTTTAATTTGTATATATCCTTGCTGCTCATAAACAGATATACGGCCGGACCGCGCTGTGCAAGCATTCTTGCCGCTTCCTCATCCTCATTGATGACAGTCGCCTTCTCACATTTATCCGCAAGGTCCGAAATCGTGATATCAATACCGTCTTCTCTTGCGGCATTCTCCGGAAAATGACACAGATACACTTCATCCGCCTGATTCAGCTCTTCCGCAAAGCGATCCATGAAATAATAGATACGGGAATAGCGATCCGGCTTGAACAGGGCAATTACCTTCTTCCCCGGATACTTGATGCGTGCCGCCTCGATCATATATTTCACTGCAGTGGGGTGATGTGCATAATCATCGATATATACATTATCCCCGTTTTCTTCAATTGTAAACCTGCGTTTTACACCGGGAAAGCTTTGCAGACCCTCCTGCAGCAATTCCCCGCCCAGTCCCTCCATGATACCGATAGCGATAACGCCCAGACTGTTCCACAGCAGTGGCTTACCGACAAAGGGCAGATCAAAATGCGCAAACAGCTTCTTGCGATACAGCACATCAAACTGCATGCCGTCCTCATGTTGCTTCACATGCACCGCCTGCACATCGTTGTGATCCTTTAAGCCGTAATATAAATGTTCTGTTTTCACATGCAGGGAGCGCACAGCCGCATCGTCTCCGAAGAGCACGACACCCTTTTGAATCTGATTCGCAAAGGCTTCAAATGCGTCGCAGTAGTCCTCCATGTCCTTATAATAATCGACATGATCCAGCTCGATATTGGTAATGATGGCATATTCCGGCTTATATGCCAGAAAATGACGCTGATACTCACAGGATTCCAGCACAAAATAACGGCTGTCCTTCGGCATTTCGCCGGTTCCATCACCAATCAGATAACCGGTTGGCGCCGCCAGACTCATTACGTGGGAAAGCATGCCGGTCGTTGTCGTTTTGCCATGTGTACCCGCTACGGATATCGATGTGTATTCCTTCGCAAGACTGCCGAGGAACTCATGATACCAGTAGGTTTTCACAGTATCCATAGCCAGGGCTTTTTTCACCTCCGGATTGGATTCATTAAAAGCATTTCCGATAATCACGGTATCTCCCTCATGAATATTATCAGCGGAAAATGACGTAATCGGAATATGACGCTCCTCCAGTGGCTGCTGGGTAAATATATATTTTTCAATATCGGAACCGCTGACCTCATCTCCGCGATCTGCAACGATCGTCGCAAGAGATGCCATCCCGCTCCCTTTGATTCCAATGAAATGATAATGCATAAGAAACACCTCTTTTACTCTTTATCGCTTGCATCATCAACGCTGCTGATCGGTGTAGATTCTCCAAACAGAGAAATCTGCATCAGATCATCGCCGTCCTCACCTGGTGTTTTCTCGATCATATCCTCAAGCGGAACGCTGTTGATTTCTTCCTCCAGGTCGTATTTTTCAACCTCCTGCTGTGGAAGCTCTTCCTTTTTCAGCTTTTCTTTTTCTTCGATTTTTTCCTGTGCCTTTGCCTCAAATTCCTCCAGCTCGCCGACACCGTAGTATGGTGAGATAATGGTTCCTAAAGGATTTTTTTTCTTTGAGCGCTGCGGCAGTGGGGCTGCACTTTTCTTTTTCGGCTTGCTTTCCTCTTCACTGGAACCGAAAATCGGAGATATGACTGGAGAAAACTCAAACTCCTTTTTCTCCTCGCGCTTCACAGGCTTCTTCACACGCAGCGGCTCCTCACTCAAAACGATTGCTTCCTTTTCCTTCGGCTTTTCCTCCAGATCAATGGTCACAAACTTCTTTTCTTCCTTTTTCGGCTCCTTCGCTGCGGCTGCATGCGGATTGAAATAAGACTCCATCTGCACATGCGTTTTTTCTTCCTCTGCGACAGGAGAAGCCGTTGCTTTCTTTGGCTTTTCCTTGATTTCAATCGGTTCCAGTTCATCCTCTGCCAGAACCTCGGCATCCGCTTCTTCAAACAGAAGGCCTGCAAGTTTTTTAAATACTGACATACATCATCGTCCTTTCGCTATTTCTGGGCAGCCAGAAAGTCGTTGATCTCTTTTTCAGTTTTTCTCAGCTTGGAAACAAAGCGGCCGCTTTCCTTACCGTCCTTGTAGGCAACAAAGCTTGGAATCCCCATTACCATCAGTGCCTGACAGATATCGATATTTTCATCGCGGTCCACATAATAAAACGTGTAGTCGCTGAATGCCTCTACCAGCTTCGGCATAAACGGCTCAATAAAGCGGCAGTCCGGACACCAGTTCGCAGAAAATGTAAAAACGCTGACACCGCCTTTAGCGGCAGCCTCCTGAAATTCCTCCATGGAATGTATTGCAGTCATATATTCTTTCATCGTATCGCTCCTTTTTTAGTATTCTATCCTATTTCTCAGGGAAAGGTGCATCCTTTTCCTTACCGTTCTTCACAAAAACCGCCCGATAGATCGGTTGTCCCTTTTCCAGAAAACGCCGTTCGTATTCCGTTATGACATCCTCTGCATGCTCCTCGCGGCGATAGTCAACGCTGACTTCCTTCAGCCGCCAGCCCTCCTCCTGAAATTCCATGAGCGAATATTCAAACAGAGCACTGTTGTCCGTTTTCATCTGAATTTCGCCATCCGGCTTCAGAATGTGTGCATAGCGCGCAATGAAGGCATGATTGGACAAGCGCTTTTTATGGGCGCGCTTTTTCGGCCAGGGATCGGAAAAATTCAAATGGATCACATCGACCTCTCCCTGTGCAAACCAGGTGTCGATCACCTCGGCATCTCCCTGAATATACAGCATGTTGTCCGGCTGCTGTTCCAGCTGGGTATACTTGCGTACAGCCAGGGCAGCCACATTGATGTTTTTTTCAACGCCGACCCATGCAATATCCGGATACTTCTGTGCCATCTGCACCCAGTAATCCCCTTTGCCGGTCCCGATTTCCACATGCAGCTCTGCTCGCTTCAGGGTCTGCTTCCAGGCTCCGGCAAGTGCCGACGCATCGGGAACCACAACCTCCTGCTCTTTCAGAAAATCCTGGGCCCAGGGCAGTTTTCGCATTCTCATATTCGTTTACTCCTCATATTATTTCGCAAGCTGCTCTACGGCAGCGGTATAGATGGCAACCGCTCTTAACAAATCTTCCACCCGTATTGCCTCATCCTTCTGGTGGCAGCCGCCGATAAACATATCCTTTGGCTGCTCCCTATTTGGTAATTCTGGACCAAATGCTACAAAATTATCAAATTTCTTTGCATATGTTCCACCGCCGATTGTCATATTCGGCGTAAAGGTATCATGGGTGTAATCCCGATAGACACTGCTCAAGGTCTGGACCAGCTTTGAATCCGGATCCACAAACAGCGGCTTCGTGTTTTTCTTCAGCGTTACATCCAGTGCGTAATCAAGCTTCTTCGCCGTATCGGTAAAGCCCTTCATGATGCGCTTTGGATCTGCATCGTTTGGATAGCGGATGTCAATGACAATGCTTGCCTCGTTATGTTCAATGTTTACAATACCGGTATTCATGGTCAAAAAGCCCATGTAGGCACCATCTATATCGATGCCCAGCGGTTTTCCCTGCCAGTCCTTCAGCATGGTATAGGTATCGTGTGCAAATTTATCACCATAGGTACAGCCAATGAAGTTTAACAGATGCAATGCCGCATTTACGCCGTTGTATGGCATAGCCGCATGTGCAAAGACCCCTTCCATATGCAGAACAGCACTCTCATTGTCCAGAGTTTCCACGCTTCCTTTTAAATCAAAGGCCCGTAAATAGTACAGAAAGGCATCCAGATATTCTTCCTTCCAGTCCCTAACCTGGGCACTTGCCTGTCCGATTACGATATTGCTGCGCTCTCCCGCATGCATACTTGTAATTACGGTATCACACGTTCCGCTCAGTTCCACATGCAAGCCGCCCTTTTCTCCATAGATAACCGGGAAATCCGCATCCGGTGTAAAGCCCAGGGTAGGAAGCTCACCATGCTTTGTATAGTAATTCATGCACTCCATGCCGCTTTCTTCATCACAGCCCAGAATCAGCATGACCTTGCGGTTCAGCTTGATTCCCTTATCCTTCAGCATTTTAAGCGCATAAAAGCCAGCCATGGCAGGGCCTTTATCATCCAGTGTTCCGCGTCCGAACATGTAGCCGTTCACGATGTCACCGCCAAAGGGATCTCTGCTCCAGCCTTCACCGATCGGCACAATGTCCAAATGCACCAGCACACCGACGCTTTCTTCCCCTTCCCCATATGCAATCATACCGGCATAGCCGTCGTAATCCTTTATCTGAAAGCCTTCTCTTTTCCCAAGTTCCAGCATATAATCCAGTGCTTTTCTACAGCCTGCCCCAAACGGTGCATTGGCTGTCTTTGTTTTGTCATCCCGCACAGAAGGAATGGCAATCAGACCTCTCAGGTCTTGGATAAACGCATCCTTGTACGTTTCCAATTCCGTTAACCAGTTCATTCGATTCACCTCATGCATATATTCTACCACAAAGGAATGTGAATACCTATGATTATTTTCATAAATTTTCATAAAAGTTTCGAGCGCCGCAATCCAGAAAAATTCCAACAGTTTAAAAAGGTCAAGGTATGAAAAAACCGTTCGTGATTTTAAAAGAAAAGAGGCAGTCCGTCTGGATTGCCTCCGTAATGATTTTATGCTTCTTTGTTATCCTCCGCAGCAGCTGCAGGCTTCGCATCCTCTTCCTTCTTTTCCGTTCTTGGTCTAGGAAGCAGTGCCTTGGCGCTGACATTCACACGGCCGCGGTCATCGATTTCCGTAACCTTGACACGAACGGTATCCCCGATGTTTAATACATCCTCCACCTTGTTGACACGCTCATGATTGATTTTGGAAATGTGCAGCAGTCCATCCGTCCCCGGGAACAGATTAACAAAGGCACCGAATTTTTCAATACGGACAACCTTGCCCTCATAAATATCGCCGACCTTGGCTTCCCGTACGATGTCACGGATCATATCCGCTGCATGATTGATTGCCGCACGATCCATATGGTAAATGACCACATGTCCGTCGTCCTCAATATCGATTTTAACATCATCGCTCGCCTCAATGATCTTGTTGATCATCTTGCCGTTTGGCCCGATAACCTCACGAATCTTTTCCGGGTCGATATAGAACTGCTCGATCTTCGGAGCATAGGTTCCGACATCTTCTCTCGGTTCGCTGATGGCTGCCATCATATTTTCCAGAATCTGCGCACGGGCAACCTTCGCCTGCGCCAGAGCTTCTTCAAATACTTCTCTGGTGATTCCTGTCACCTTGATATCCATCTGCAGTGCCGTGATACCCTTGCTTGTACCGGCAACCTTAAAGTCCATATCACCGAAGTGATCCTCCATACCCTGAATATCCGTCAGTACGGTATACTTTCCATTTTCCTCATCCATGATCAGACCCATGGCAATACCAGCCACCGGCGCCTTGATTGGAACACCGGCTGCCATCAAAGACATGGTTCCGGCACAGATGGATGCCTGAGAGGAGGAACCGTTGGATTCGGTTACCTCGGCAACCGTACGGATTGTGTAAGGGAAATCCTCAACACTCGGCAGTACCTGGGACAGTGCACGCTCACCCAGTGCACCATGACCGATCTCACGACGGCCGGGGCTTCCCATACGTCCTGTTTCCCCTACGGAATACGGCGGGAAGTTATAGTGATGCATGAAGCGTTTTGTTTCCACTTCCGTTAAATCATCAATGATCTGATTGTCATTCATCGGTCCCAGCGTCGTAACGCTTAACACCTGTGTTTCCCCACGGGTAAACAGCGCACTGCCGTGTGCTCTTGGCAGGATGTCAACCTGGGAATCCAGCGGACGGATTTCATCAACCTTACGACCGTCCGGACGCACTTTATCTTCAATGATCAAGCGGCGCACCTCGTCTGCCTCAATACTGTGGCAGATCTGTTTTACCTGCTTGAGCACCTTTGCCTTTGCGGCTTCGTTTTCATATTCCTTAGCATCAAAAACAGCGACAGCTTCCTCTGTCAGCTCGTCAATTTTGCCATAGCGTTCCAGCTTCTTTTCGATGGATACCGCATCACGGATTGCCTGTTCAAACTGTGCACGTACCTCGCGGTCGATGTCCTCGTCCACGGTATACAGCTTAACCTCCATCTTTTCTTTTCCAACGGCTGCTGCGATTTCCTCCTGGAAGGCAACCAGCTGCTTAATGTGCTCATGACCGAACATGATAGCACCCAGCATTGCTTCCTCGCTAACTTCCTTCGCACCGGACTCTACCATATTTACGGCATACTTTGTACCGGCAACCGTCAGGTTGATATCACTCTTCTCCAGCTGCTCCGGAGTCGGGTTGATGATGTATTCGCCATCCACGCGTCCTACCATTACACCGGCAATCGGACCGTTGAACGGGATGTCGGAAACGCACAGTGCCAGGGATGCCCCAAACATTGCGGTCATTTCCGGTGTACAGTCCTGATCTACGGATAATACCGTATTCACAACCTGTACCTCATTGCGGAAGCCGTCCGCAAACAACGGACGGATCGGACGGTCAATCATACGGGCCGTCAGCGTCGCATGCTCGCTCGGTCTTCCCTCTCTGCGTAAAAATCCACCGGGAATCTTACCAACTGAATACAGCTTTTCTTCAAATAAAACGGTCAGCGGAAAGAAATCAATGCCTTCCTTCGCCTGCTTGCTGGCTGTAGCTGTTGATAATACAACGGTGTCATCATATCTGACCAGGACAGCTCCACCTGCCTGTTTTGCCACTTCACCAGTTTCCACTGTGAGCCCACGCCCACAGAAATCTAAACGAAATACCTGTTTCGCCACGTTCTTCACCTCTATTTTTCTTATCTTTACCATGATATCATATTTTAAAAGCCAATAAAAGAAAAAAAGCTCTTTTCGAGCTTTTTTACTACTTCCGCAGTCCTAAACGAGAAATCAGTTCCTTGTAACGGTTCAGATCTTTATTCTTCAGGTATGCCAGCAGGTTTCTACGACGACCAACCATCTTCATCAGACCACGCTGAGAGTGGTAATCGTGCTTGTGCTCCTTGAAGTGCTCCGTCAGCTGGTTGATTCTGTAAGTCAATACAGCTACCTGTACCTCCGGAGAGCCTGTGTCTCCTTCGAAACGTGCATACTCTTTCATAATCGCCTGTTTTTCGCTTTTTAATAACATGTTCTTTCCTCCTGTTTTCTTATTCGTTCCATACTGAGTGAACCGCTGAGGAATATTGCGCGTAGACCAAGTATAAAACCTTTGCTATCATAGCACAGTTACTGCTTGGATGCAAGCATTTTTTAGAAATCCGCCCATATGATTCGTGCAGGCTGAAGCAGTCGTTTTGCTGCTTTTTCAACCTGCTGCCTCTGCAGAGCATCAAAGTCCTCAAACGACTGTAGCTGCAGGGTTTCCTTTTCCAGCTTCCAGCGTCCTGCAACATTTCCCTTATACAGGAAGCAGGGATATACGATTCCCTGCAGATTGAACACCCTGCGCAGATGGCGCTGCGGCAAAAACGGGTTTTCATGCTTTTCATAGCCCAGCATCAGCGGATCAAAGCCACTGAGAAACACGGCGGTGGGGATACGGGGATAGGCGTCGATTTCCTCAGGAAGCTCATACACGGCAGATCCACTGCAATCACTCATCTGTACATTATGGATCTTTTGCAATACAGCCTCCAGCTCTTTCTTTTTCCAGCCGAAGAAATAACAGGCATCCCGCAGCGTTACCGGACCATAGCCCTTCAGATACCGGTATACAAGCTCTTTGCGGCAGGCATCCAGATCGCTTCGCAGTGATATCGGAGCATAGGCAAATTCCCGTGATGCCGCATGCTGAAACATCACCTTTCCCTGAATATTCAGGACAGCAAACAGGCCGTCCCAGCTGGAGCAGGCCAGCTCACACAGCTTTTCATCCAGCCCCATCGCAACCAGCCTTGTATAAATTTCACGGCGTCCGCAGATGCCCTGCTGCAGCAGATCAAGGATCGCATTGCAGAAAAGCTGTTCCTCCTGCGGTGTATAATAGCGGGCCATATAGTACTTGCGATGCTCATAATCCTTCCACAGAGCCGAGGTGATCAGCAGGCGGTCTTCCGCATCCAGCAGATGCAGCGTTCCGCGAAAGGCGCGTGTTTTCACACTCTGCTTGACCCATTGCTTCCATGAATCATCCCTTGTTCTGAGGCGCAGTGACATTTGTGCATGCCGCAGAAACTGCGCCTGCAGCGCCAATACATCCCGTGCAGCTGTTTGTGCATCACAGCGTGAGGTCAGATGCTGATGATAGAGTATTTTTCGTTTGCGTTCCGCTTCCTTCATAACGTTTCCTCCGATAAAAAATCAACAAGTACATCATGGAGCAGCAGCATGCCCTCTTCCGTTGTACGAACATGATCGTCCTTCACTTGCAGCATGCCATTTGCGATATTCTTTTGAAGCGGTGCAGAATAGATTGTTTCAAAATCAGCCGCAAAGCGTTCCCGAAACAGAGAGAGGCTCATCCCCTTCTTCATCCTTAGCGCCATCATCAGCATCTCAAACATTTCATCCTGTCTGCTCAGCTCAATGATATCCGGACAGCTGCCCTTTTGCAGATAGGTATGCAGATTGCGGGTGTTATCATAGCGGATATGTCCGCTCTTTCCGCTGGCACCGCATCCGATTCCACAGAAATCCTCATAGTTCCAGTACATCTGATTGTGCAGGGATGCTGCGTTCGGCTTTGCGAAATTGCTGATTTCATATTGTATAAAGCCATGCTTTTTCAGATAGGACACTGCATACAGATACATATCCGTTTCCACATCCGCATCGATATTCTCTACACCGTCACGCCCGAACTGAGAATGCTCCTCGATGGTAAGGGCATACAGCGAAATATGAGATATCTGAAAATGCTGTACGATGTCCTGCAAATCGTCCTGCCACATCTCCATCGTCTGCTGTGGAAGACCATATATGAGATCAATGGATATATTATGAATACCATACTGGTGCAGCTGCCGAATCCGCTCCACCACCTCTTCTCTTGTATGCCTTCGCCCGATGATGGACAGAAGGACGGGCTGCAGAGATTGCACGCCCAGTGAAATACGGTTGACCCCATACCGCTTCAGCAGCTTCATTTTATCTTCATCCAGTGATTCCACATTCGCTTCCACCGTATATTCCTGTACCTGTGTCGTATATGGGGCGAGCAGCTTCAGCAGCTGCTCCAGCTGTCTGCTGTTTAATGCACTCGGGGTTCCACCTCCGATATACACTGTTTCTACCGAAACCTGCGCAAGCTTTTCCTGCAGCTCCCGCTCCACAGCAATCAGCCACTGGTCCGCAAGGCCCGCATGATAGCGGCACCGGGTAAAATCACAATAGGCGCAGATATCTCTGCAAAAGGGCACATGGACATAAACAGCTTTCATACAAACCTCCTAAACCGTATAATATACGTATTTTTTACCGATTTTCCGCCGCTGATAGCAGTGCTGCTTCACCAGAAGCTCCATGGCACAGCGCGCTGTTTCATTACACACGCCGGCATATTCCATAAACTGCCGTATGGTGTAATAGCGGTATGGCTGTCGATGATCGACATAGAACATCAGCTGCTGTACACTGAGCATCGGATACTGCTCCAGCAGCTCCTGTAGCTGCATCGTCTGACAGGCGGTGACATCCATTTCCGTTAATGATAGCATGGATCGTGAGATTTGCAAGCGGATATCATCCAGAAAAGCCAGAAAGCGTACACTCAGATCTCCTGCAGCTTTTCTGTTTGGCTGTTCCTCCATCGCTAAAGCAAACGGTGCATGACAGCGCTCATGTACCAGCAGGCAGTCCAGATAGGCGCTCTCTCCTGTAAACATGGATAGAAAAAAGATACGCAGCAACAGCGGCTCCTCCTCCTGCTCCAGAAATGTCACAAGTCCATGCGGCAGCGGTGTAAGCGCCAACAGCTCGCCTGCCTTATACAGCCAATGCGGATAATTTCCTGCAAGCAGGATGCTTTTTTGAACAGTCGCAGAAAAGGGGCGCTGCAATGGACAGCGATACAGCAGCTCTGTTGTCTGCTGCAGCTTCGCACACAGGGCTCTTGTCATAACGATATCCGCATGCAGATCATCAAAGCAGAAGCTGCGGCGAAGCAGTGCACGGTAATCCTCCACCTGCTTCCATACCGCATCCAGCACAACTCCTGTTAAATCAAGCCTTTGTGCCAGCTCCTCTTTGCTGACATAGACCTCCTCGGTATACTTCCTGGTTTCTTCAAACATATGTTCACCTCGCCACCAGTGTAGCATGGATTTTCAACCAGCTGGTAGCAATCGACAAAAGAAGAAAAAAACAGATCATTTCCGACCTGTTTATTTGTCATCATCATCCATGGAAAGCACGGCCATGAAGGCTTCCTGCGGCACCTCTACACTACCGACAGACTTCATGCGCTTCTTTCCCTCCTTCTGCTTCTCTAAAAGCTTTTTCTTACGGGAGATATCCCCGCCATAGCATTTCGCCAACACATTTTTACGCAGGGATTTAATATCTGCACGTGCAACGATCTTTCCATTGATCGCAGCCTGAATCGGAATTTCAAACTGCTGCTTTGGGATCAGCTTCTTCAGCTTTTCACAGATAGCACGTCCTCTTGGATAAGCAAACTCCCGATGTACAATACTGCTTAAGGCATCTACGATTTCCCCGTTTAACAGAATGTCCATCTTGGCAAGCTTATTCGTCTGATAACCGATCAGCTCATAATCCAAAGACGCATATCCCTTCGTGCAGGATTTCAGCTTATCGAAGAAATCAAACACAATTTCTCCCAGCGGCAGTTCATAGATCACATTCATACGGCCCTCATCAATATAGACCATATCCTTATAATTCCCACGCTTGCGCTGACACAGCTCCATGATCGGCCCGACATAATCATTCGGTGTCATAATGCTGGCACGTACAAACGGTTCCTCAATATGATCGATTTTCTGCACATCCGGAAGCAGGGATGGATTATCGATGGACAGTACGGAGCCGTCCGTCAGATATGCATGATAGACAACGGAAGGTGCAGTCGCAATTAGATCAATGCGGTATTCCCGCTCAATGCGTTCCTGAATAACATCCATATGCAGCAGCCCCAGAAAGCCGCAGCGAAATCCAAAGCCCAGTGCCTGTGAGGTCTCTGCTTCAAACTGCAAAGAGGCATCATTCAGCTGCAGCTTTTCCAAAGCATCCCGCAAATCGTTGTATTTACTGGAATCAATCGGATATAAACCGCAGTACACCATCGGATTCATTTCCCGATATCCATACAGCGCTTCTTTTGCGGCATGATCCGCATGGGTGATGGTATCTCCGACACGCACATCCTTAATGGATTTAATAGAGCCGCAAACCCAGCCTACCTCGCCGCATTCCAGCACATCCTTCTTGACTTCCTTCGGATTGCGAATACCTACCTCCAGCACTTCGTATTCCGCCCCGCTGGCCATAAACCGGATATGATCACCAACCCGCAGGGTTCCTTCCTTAACACGAACATAAGCAATAACACCACGGTAAGCATCATACAATGAGTCAAACACCAGTGCCTGCAGCGGTGCATGCGGATCTCCGGACGGTGCCGGCACATTGCGTACGACCGCTTCCAGCACATCCTTGATGTTCAAGCCGTTTTTCGCCGATATGAGCGGTGCATCGCTGGCATCCAGTCCGATTACATCTTCGATTTCCTTGCGCACAACATCCGGCTGTGCACTGGGAAGATCAATTTTATTGATCACCGGAATGATTTCCAAATCATTATCCAAAGCCAGATATACATTGGCCAGTGTCTGTGCCTCGATGCCCTGTGCCGCATCCACGACCAGAACGGCTCCCTCACAGGCCGCAAGCGAACGGGATACCTCATATGTAAAATCGACATGTCCCGGTGTATCTATCAGATGGAAAATATAATCCTGTCCATCCTCCGCTTTATATTTCAGCTGAACGGCATTCAGCTTGATCGTAATGCCACGCTCCCGTTCCAAATCCATGGTATCCAGCAGTTGTTCCTTCATTTCCCGCTGTTCAACAGTATCTGTAATTTCAAGAATACGATCGGCCAGAGTTGATTTCCCATGATCAATATGGGCGATGATTGAAAAGTTTCTTATGTATTTCTGATCCATATTCTCACTCCTAACGCAAGGACTATTATAACAGGAAAGTTGTGGGATGGAAAGCAAATTTAGTGTGTAGAAAGCAATTCCTCTTGACCTTTTCAGCGAGTAGTGCTAAAGTTTAGTAGAAAAGGATGAGAGAGCCTTTTTACGTTAGAATTTATCTAACAAAGAAGGACCCGCTGTAGGAGGCGGGTCCTTTCTATGTTCAGCAACCATGTAGAAAGCATAACCGTTATATGAAACATAGCCCATCCCTTCGTTTTATAGCTTTTCTAACAACAGAATACGCAATGGCGTCAATACAGTTATGTTACAACATATTTTCACGAACCGAGATATCGTCTTCTCTGCTTCGCTTTTCACAAAGTACTCCCAGAGTATCCATCAGCATCATAAAGCTCTGTTTCTGGTCGTTTGTCAATTCATCATAGAAATTCAATACTTCTATTTTATTCATATAATCTCGATTCATTTCTCTGATATTGCCTCTACACTTATCTGTCATCATTACCATCACTTTCTGCTATCACATTTATTTTATCGTGTTAACAAAGAATATACAACTGTTATTAGTGAATCATATTATCATATCTCTATCGGAGAATTGCATATGATTACTTATTATAAGCTTTGGGACTATTGTAACAGGAAAGACATAAACAAAACTGAATTGAAGGAGGGCGCAGGAATTTCCAATGCCACCATCAGTAAATTGAGCAACAATCAAATTGTCACGACGGAGACACTAGATAAGGTTTGCACCTTTTTGAAGGTTCAGCCCTTTCAGATTATGGAATGGGAAGAAAATAAAACAGCTAAATAATAATGTGATTACCCACAAAAGAAGGCATCCCACCGGACACCTTCTTTTTCTATTTCATTATTCCACGATACAGCCAATCAGATTTTTCCCGCTGCCGTTAAAGAAGACCTTTGCCTCCATCTTCGCTTTTCCTTCCAGCTGCAGCTCATCTGCCAGAATCAGTCCGTCGGCACAGGCAATCGCATAACCGCCGTCCACCATACCGATGATTTCTCCGCAGGCGGCACTTCCCTTTTTGCTCAGTCTGCGCACCTTATGGAATTTCAGCTTTTTGCCATTTACAAGCACATAGGCACAGGGTGCAGGAATCAGACCACGGATATGATTATAGACGCTTTCTACATCTCTCCTGAAATCAACATGCTCCTCTTCCTTTTGAATGGTGTAGGCAAACGTTGCTTCCGCTTCGTTTTGTTCCACGAAGACAGCACTTCCGTCAATGATTTTCGGAATGCTTTCACTCAGCAGCTGTGCACCGGAAACGGCCAGCTTATCATACAAGGACCCCATCGTATCCTCATCTTCAATCGTCACATGACTTTGCGCCATGACAGCACCGGCATCCATTTTCTTCACCATGCGCATGATGGATACACCGCTTTCCGCATGCCCTTCGATGATTGCCTTATGAATCGGTGCCCCGCCTCTCAGCTTTGGCAGCAGCGATGCATGCACATTGACTGAGCCATAGGTCGGATGCTCCAGCAGCTTCGAAGGGATGAACTGCCCATATGCACAGGTTACAATCAAATCGATATCCAGCTGCATCAGCTCCTCATAATCATCCCGTATTCGGATTGGCTGATACACGGCGATATCATGTGCCAAAGCTGCCTGCTTTACCGGCGGCATCTGCAGCACCTGCTTTCTTCCTACCTTTTTATCCGGCTGACTGACAACACCGATGATCCGATAGCCGTCACTCCACAGCCGTTCCAACATAGACACGGCAATTTCCGGCGTGCCCATGAACAGAATTCGTATTTGTTTATTATCCAAGCTAATCACCTCAGTAGGCATTATAACATGTTGTGCGTTCGTTTGCATCTACTTTAACAAACTGTCTTCCTCTTGGGTATGACAGCTAATGCAACAGTCCATCGAATACATCGGAAAACATCTGTACGCATCCCTTCATTGTGGATACAATTGCCTCACTGCTGCTCTTCGCAAGCTGGGAAGCGCGGTTTTCCTCAATATCCTTTAATGCGACCGGATCGTTCTGTGCTTTCACAACTCGATTCTGCGCAACATCCGATTCAAAGCTCTCCACCTGCTCCTGAACGAGATTTCGCGTATCATCTGACCCCTGCTGATTGATATAGGAGCCGATCGATACAAGAATACAAATCAGAATGGCATCCGCCAGAAATCGCTTCATATAAAATCACTCCTTTGTCAGTACATCATGAATACCGTCTGCGATAACATCCAGGGAGTTTGAAACCTCCTCGAAGGTGTTTACATCACCGCCAAGCTCCATCAATACAATATTTTTGGCAACCTCCTGATTATAATAGGCCTCCCTTGTCATGACCCCCTTCATGATACCATTCTTCTTTGCATTGATCGTGTCAGTTAATGTCGTGGACAGCTTGGTTGCCGTCTTGGCATTTTTCCCAAGACCACCGACAACAAACATCCCCTTGGCATAATTCTTACCATCGATATTGATATAGCTCGCTTCCCTTGGAATGCTGTCACGATGCAGATCCAGACACATATCAAAGCCGCCGTAATTCACAAGCGCTTCGTTTAGATATTTATAGGATACCACATAGGATTCATTATACGTCAGTCCATGCGTATCACGGTAACGGATGAAATCATTGGTTTCCAGAACCACCTTAATGCCGCGGTCCTCCAGCTTCTGCGCCAGAATTGCCGCAGCATCCAGCACCGTTTTGCCACCCTTATAGCTTTCATCCTGGTGGGTGTCGTAGATATATACCCGTTTTCCGGTACTCTTTACTTTTTTATCCTCGGATTTTTCTTCCGTTTTTTTGTCACTGTTTTCAGCCTTATTGTTCTTACCGTCATCCTTGCTTTGTGAGGTATCCTTTTGCTCGTCTGTCGTCTTCGGCACAACACTCGGATTATCCTGTGTCGTTTCCACCTCACTGATGTCCTCCTTAGGAATCGTCAAATTGGAATTGTAGGACAACACATTTAAGGAATCCTTCAGTGAAAGGGAGCTGTTGATCGTCTTCTGCTTATAAACAAAATTATTCAAAAGATCATCTGCATTGCGGAAGCAGTGCTTCAAACCGCTGGCAAAGGGTGTCAGATAGAGAAAGGCAATCAGTACGAATACTTTAACGAGAAGCTTACATGTAGATTTCATAGAAAAAAGCACTCCCTTCTCTACCACCATATGTGGCCGGGCGTGCTTTCATGTTAAACTATGGATGACAAAATCCGACATTACAGCTGTTCATAGTTGGGATGCAGGAAGCGATTCAGACTTTCGGAAACGATATAGACCAGATGCTTCAATTCATCATCCATGGATTTTGGCGTTACGACAAGATTCAGATAATTGCTGTCCTGTATCTTCTGCAGAATATGCTGCTTTTCCTCTCCGCTGACCTCGAGGGTTTCATGCAGGATGGCACCGATGCTGGTAACCGTTGCCACACCGATGGCGATAACGGGAATATGCAGGCTTTTCTCACAGAGTGACATCCGGTGATTTCCAACGCCGCTTCCCGGCTGAATACCGGTATTGTTGATTTGAACAACGCGGTTGATCCTGGCGATGTTACGGGTAGCCAGTGCATCTATGGCAATGACCAGATCCGGCTGATAGCTTTGCGCAACGCTTTGGACAATGGACAGCGACTCCAGACCGGTCTGTCCCATAACACCCGGCTGCAGCACCGCAACATTGCGTGTTCCCTTTAAATAGGCAGGGTCCTCATGCTCATACAGATGGGCGGTCACTAGGATTTCATTTGCCGCCTGCGGCCCCAGTGCATCCGAGGTAATGAAGCGGTTTCCCAATCCAACCACAAGAATTTTTTTCAGCGTCACATGCATGTTATCACTCATATGCTGCAGATTCTCCTGAATTGCATCAATCATATTTTCCCGGACGACATGATCATCCAGATCACGGCATTCAATGGAAACATAATCCCCCTTATGCTTGCCCAGCTCATTTTCATCACAAAGGACCTTAATATAATTGCTGCGAATGTAATCATTCTTTTTTTCGATATGCTCATAGGTTTTTGACTGGATATCTGCGGATATGATTTCATCCGCAAAATCACTACGTATCTGATATGGTTCTGCCATTTTTATACACCTCTTCCATAGTATGGTTTTTTTTCACCTTATTATTGCATTTTCATATTCTTTTTGATATAATTTATTGGCAATTGAAAACTAGGAGGTGCAACATGCCACAGATCCAATCACAGAAAAAACGTGTAAAAACCAACAACAAAAGAAACTTGGCTGTAAGTGCTCAGAAATCTGCATTGAGAACTTCCATCAAAAAAGTTCTGGCTGCTGTTGACGCAAAAGACGCAGCTGCCGCAGCTGCTGCTTACAACGAAGCAAGTACTAAATTAGATAAAGCTGTTGCGAAGGGTATTCACCACAAAAACTACGCAACAAGACAGAAATCACGTTTGGCTAAAGCAATCAACGCTATTGCTGCATAAGAAACAGGACAGAGGTTCTGTTTTTTTTCATTTCATGCTATGATAGTATAGATGGGAAAGGAAGGATTATATGAAACGCTATGGCATAATCTTGCTGACTTCCCTTATCTTGTTCGGCTGCAGTGCCACGCAGAAGGCGGAAGAGAAAGAGCAGAAGGATCCTGCTGTTGAATTGAAGCAGACATCCATTCAAAACAGCAAGGCAATCAATGAGGATACCTGCTACAAATACCAGCGCTCCCTGCTGCATGAAAATCTGCAGGATGATTATGACCGGCTGTACGGCGCTCTGCTGCATCATGAATCCTCTGTACTGCTGGATTGCAGTATGCCCTATGTCATGAAGCTCTTTGATGCCGTTACCTTCGATCATCCCGAGCTGTTCTGGTCGAACTACGAATACAATTACAAAGAATCCGATGATAAGGAAAGTGTAACACTGTATCCCTCCTATGCATACGATCAGGAGGAAACAGCAAACCTGCAAAAGCAGGTGGATGCCGTCGCTGAGGAGATATTACAGAAAGCGGAAGCAAAGCAGACTGATTACGAAAGAGTGAAGCTTCTGTATGACTGGATCATTGATCGCAGTGATTATGTAAACAAGGAAGAAAACAATCAGAATATGCTCAGTGTATTTCTGGATAAAAAGGCAGTCTGTGCCGGGTATTCCAAAAGCTTCAAATATCTGCTGGATCAGCTGCATATCCCCAATGCGATTATTTTGGTACAGGTCATTGAAAACCCGGAGGAATATCATGTCATCAATATGGTGCAGATGGATAAGCAGTGGTATTATCTGGACCCCACCTTTGGTGATATCAAGATTGAGAAAAGCTATAACAATTACCGCTACGCCTATTTTGCAATGACCAGTGCGGAGGTAGAAAACATCTATGCCCCACAGCAGGAAATCAAGCAGACTGCTGCATATAAGGACAGCTTCTTTTATCAAAGAGATGCGTATCTGAAGGGCTATGATGAAAATCAGATCATCGCGATCATTGCCTCCAATATCAACAATCCCGATCCCTGCCTGGCCATCAAGTGTGACAGCAGGCAGACATATGAGCAGGTCAAGCAGCTGCTGCGCTCCCAGCATATCTTTGACCTCTTCCAGAGTGCAGGCTATAATCCGCAGGAATTTGAGTATTACAGTCTGGATGAGAATTACTGCTTCTTTCTGAATTACTGGTAAAGAAAAAGATTTCGAATGTGACCGAGGATAGCCGGACAGCATTTGAAATCTTTTTTTATCCCTTACTCATTCCACATACAGCAGCAAGCCGCATGAATACCAAGGTTATTTTATTCTCCTTATTTTGATTAGAAAATCCTGATCGGCATCCTCTTTGCGGTTTTTACGAGCGATGGTATTCAGTACCTTTACGACCTTTTCAGCTTTTACAATTTCTTTATGGTATTGTAAAGAGCCCTTTTGTACTGTTTCTTTAGATACATACCCATATGTGAAAGTACCATCTGTGAAAAACAGCTTTACACGTACCTGCACCTTTTCTGAACCTGATGAAAAGGCATTTCCTGGCCCGATTCTGCCTATATTAGCAAACGCATTTTCTAATGGTGTTCCAACATATTCCAATGACTTTCTTGCTTTTTTTATAGCATCATAGGAATATATACCCCCATCCCCCAGTATGAAGGTAAAGCGTCTTGTGTGCTTGTCAAACAAAGCGATATTATCATAATTTCTCGTATATGCAAAGGAATCCATTTCACTTCCCCTTTCACTCTCTGCCCTAACCGGAGCCGCCCAACAGGCACCATCCATGTTAAACACCGCCTACGCTTTCCCCTGCTTGCCTTTCTGTTATCAATACACGATGATCCCCGTCATTCTTCATGCCAATCAGGGTGGACAGACTGCACTTCCATAATCAGGAAAAGCTCTGTGGTATCTATCTATACTATAAATCAATACTGCAACGTCTGCAAGACTTTGATTGCAAAGCCGAAAAAGAAGATAAAAGGAAGCAGAATTTTAACTGCTTCCTTTTACAATACGATATGTTAAAACAGACGCGATATATCATTCCAGGTTGCCAGAACCATAATACCGACAATCATCAGCAGACCGGCCATCATGATGGCACTTTGTATACGCTCGTTTAGCTTACGCCCGATGAGGGTTTCAATCAAAACGATAAAGATACGTCCGCCGTCCAGAATCGGTATCGGCAGCAGGTTGAAAATGCCGACGTTGACAGAAAGCAGTCCAATCAGTGCAATCGTTGACAGCAGACCGGTCTGCGTGATCTGGGCCGTTACCTGGTAAATTCCGACAGGCCCGCTCAGATTTTTCAAGCCGACACCCTGTACCAGCTTTCCAAGGGATTCAAAAATAGTCGTTACCGAATCCACCATTTTTTCTGTACCGTAGGGTATGGATTCCAGCAGTGAAATCTCTTTGATTTCATTCTGCTGAAGAACTCCGAGGATATACTTGCTTTCATCCTTGACATACGTTGGTGTGAAATGCAGCGTTACCTGCTTCCCATCCCGCAATACGGTAAATTCCGTATCACCATTATAATACTGGATAAATTCTACAACATCGTTGAAGGTCTTCGGCTCCAGAACCTCATTACCGTTCTTCACACGGATGATTTCATCCCCGGCCTTCATTCCACCCTTCTCTGCTGCGGAATTCTCCTGTACAGAGGCAACCAGTGCCTTTCCCGGGACACTGACAGCACCCTGATACGCGGTAATGCCGATAAACAGCACCCACGCCAGCAGGACATTCATGATAGCTCCTGCCGCCATAACAACAATCTGCTTCCACGGCTTGATGCCGTTTAATGTGCGCTCATATGGAATATCCAGTTCCTCTGCCTCATCATCATCCTCTTCTCCGGCCATTGCCACAAAGCCGCCAATCGGAAGAGCACGGATGGACCATGCAGTTTCACCGACCTGCTTCTGATAAACAACAGGGCCCATACCGATGGAGAATTCCTTGCAGTAGACACCGAAACGCTTGGCAGCAATCAGATGTCCCAGCTCATGAACGATAATGATAACACTCAGAATCAGAATAAAATAAATAATATTTACTATATTGCTCATACCGTACACATTCCTCCTTTCCACGCCCTGTGCACGAATTCCCGTGCCCAGGCATCACTCTCTATAACCTCTTCCAGAGAAGGATGCGCGATGTATGCTGCAGCTTCCACTGCCTTTATAATATAGCGCTCGATATCCAGAAAACCGATTTTCCCATCGAGGAACAACGCAACGGCCTCCTCATCCGCACCATTCATAACTGCGCCCAGGTTTCCTTCTTTTCTGCCAACCGCAAAGGCCAGCTTCAGCAGAGGATAGCGCTCCTCGCTGGCAGGCGTAAAATGAAGTGCAAAGGTCCGCTGAAAGTCAAACGGTTCGGCATTTTTCATTTCCAGACGGGAGGGATACGATAATGCATACTGAATTGGCAGGCGCATGTCTGCTGTTCCCAGCTGTGCCATGATCGCATGGTCACGATACTGCACCATAGAATGGATAATACTCTCGCGATGGATCACCACATCGATTGCATCGTAAGGAATATCAAACAGATAATGTGCTTCGATCACCTCAAAGCCCTTGTTCATCATGGTAGCGGAATCAATGGTAATGCGTCCGCCCATGTCCCAGTTGGGATGCTGCAGGGCCTCCTTTACGGTGACATCCGCAAGCTCAGCACGGCTGCGGTCACGGAAGCTTCCCCCGCTTGCCGTAATAATCAGCTTATCTACCTCTTTCAGCGCATTCCCCTGCAGGCACTGGAAGATTGCGGAATGCTCGGAGTCAATGGGATACAGCGCAACCGGATGCTCTTTTAGGGCACGCTTTACCAGCGGACCCCCGGCAACCAGACTTTCCTTGTTGGCAAGGGCTACCGTCTTGTCATGATCAATGGCTGTCAGTGTCGGTACAAGTCCGCGAAAGCCGACGACAGCATTCACCAGAACATCGTAATCCGGATTTGCGGCAAGCTGCTTCAGTCCGGCATCGCCAAAGCAGAAGGAATGGCTGGGATAGCGTTTCTGCATATCCTCCATATCCGCTTCCTCCGCCACGCAGACTTGACGCACCTTTGGCAGGGCATCCAATATCTCTGCCAGCTTTTTCATATTATAGCCGACACTTAATCCTATGATTTCAAATTCAGAACTATGATGCTTTACCACATCCAGAGTCTGGGAGCCGATACTTCCGCTGGCACCAAGCAGCATTATTTTTTTCATAACATCAACACCACCAGTATCAGATCAAAACAAATAAAATTAAAGACAAGAGAATCCACCCGATCCAGCACACCGCCATGTCCAGGCAGCAGATCGGAAAAATCCTTAATACCGAAGTTGCGCTTAATAGCGCTGAACGCAAGATCACCAATCTGTCCGGTCACCGTCAGAATTGCGGAAGCAATTATCATCTGAAGCGGCGTCATCGTATCGATCATAAACCAGGCAAAGGCAAAGGATAACAGAGCGCCGAAAAGCCACCCGCCAATGGAGCCCTCCCATGTCTTTTTTGGAGAAATACGTACATTCAGCTTATGCTTCCCTAAAAACCGTCCGCAGAAATACGCAGCGGTATCACACGCATAGGTGGCGATGATGATAAACCACACATACATGCGATTGGTTCCGTAAATATGCAGAAAGCAGCGTGCGATTGCAAAGAAGAACATCACATAGGCAATACACAGGAAGCCATCCTTGGCATGAAAGCGATCTGTGAATACCGGTATGGATAAAAAGATAAGTGCTGAGACACCAAGCAAGGCAACATGCAGCCGTTCATCGCTTAAAACCAGTACAAAGACTGCCACAATAGCAAGTGTCTTGATTCCCAGAGGCCATTTTGCATCCTGTTCCTTTAGATTCAGCAGCTCAATGCCGCCTGCAACAATAATAAACGCAATCAGCAGATCAATCAGCCAGCCGCCGTATACCAGTGGCGGGACTACGCAGAGGATGATCAGCAGCGCTGTAATAATCCTGGTCTTCATATTACAGACCTCCAAATCTGCGGTTTCTGTGATTAAATTCATCGATGGCTCTATTCAGCTCCTCCTGTGAGAAATCCGGCCAGGCCACCGGTGTGAATATAAGCTCCGCATAGGCCAGCTGCCAAAGCAGAAAATTGCTGATACGCAGCTCTCCACTCGTGCGGATCATCAAATCCAGCTCCGGCATATCCGCTGTCATCATATAGCTGCCAAAAGCATCCTCGTCGATTTCCGTGCTCGCCTTCCCCTGCTGTACATCCTGTGCATATCTCTGCGCGGCCAATGTGATTTCACGGCGGGAACCGTAATTGACAGCCAGACAGAGAATCAGCCCCGTGTTCTCCTGCGTCTGCTCAACGGCTGTGGTAATGACACGGCGTGTCTCATCCGGGAAGCGTTCGATTTCCCCGAGAAAGGTTACCTTGATATTATTCTTTTTCAGCTCTGCCAGATAGCGGTTAAAAAAAAGCTTCGGAAGCTTGCACAGATAATCAACCTCATCCTGCGGACGTTTCCAGTTCTCCGTGGAAAACGCGTAGCAGGTCAGTGCTTTCACTCCCATCGTATTGCATGCGATGGCGATTTTTCTTATATTTTCCGCGCCCTGCTTATGTCCGGCAGTTCTCGGCAGACCTCGTTTCTTAGCCCAGCGTCCATTTCCATCCATGATGATGGCAATGTGCTGCGGTATGATTCTTGTATCCATAAGGATTCATCCTCCTACAATCATTATCGCGTGTTCATCAGAACAGAATTATTATACCATACTTTCCATGAACTACCATACTTTTACAGCTATACAGCTGAATTTGATTCCCTTTTTTTACATATGGCACAAGAAAAGAGATGCTGCTTGCCAGACATCTCCTGTATGTGTTTAAACCTTCATGATTTCCTTTGCTTTTGTATCCACAGCAGAATCAATGGACTTTCCGATTTTATCCGTCAGCTTCTGGATTTTCTCCTGTGCATCCTTCTTCAGATCCTCTGTCAGCTCTTTATCCTTCTTCACTGCATCATTTGCATCACGACGGATATTACGGATAGCGATTTTTGCTTCCTCTCCCATTTTATGAGCGGATTTCGCCAGCTCCTTACGGCGTTCCTCTGTCAGCGCTGGAACATTCAGACGAATAACTTCTCCATCACTCTGTGGAACCAGACCGGTATCGCTTGTCTGAATCGCACGTTCAATGTCCTTCAGCGTGCCGCGGTCATACGGTTTGATGACAAGCTGACGTCCCTCAACAACCTTAACGGATGCCACCTGATTGATCGGTGTCGGGCTTCCATAATATTCAAACTGCACATGGTCAAGCAGAGATGCGTGTGCTATACCGGTACGAATCGTTTTCAGATCCTCCTCCAGTACGGCTACAGCCTTCTTCATTTTTTCTTCCGCATGATTTAAGATTTCCATAGTATTACTTCCTTTCCTTTGTGATAACGGTTCCCGTAATATCCCCCTGTACAGCCTTCAGGATATTGCCGTGCTCATTCATATTGAACACCACCAGATCGATGTCATTGTCCATGCACATGCTGGTAGCTGTCGTATCCATGACAGCCAGCCCCTCCTGAATCAGGTCCATATACGTAAGCGTGTCATATTTTACTGCATCCGGATTGGTCTTCGGATCCGCGTTGTATACACCGTCCACGCCGTTTTTTGCCATCAGAATCACATCGGCTCCGATTTCGCTCGCACGAAGAGCTGCTGTGGTATCCGTTGAGAAATATGGATTTCCTGTTCCGGCACCGAAAATTACAACACGGCTTTTTTCCAGATGACGGTTTGCACGACGCACAATAAACGGTTCAGCAACCTTCTGCATTTCAATCGCTGTCTGTACACGGGTAGGAACACCTTCCTGCTCCAGCGCACTCTGTACTGCCAGTGCATTGATTACAGTTGCCAGCATCCCCATATAGTCTGCCTGCACACGTTCGATGCCCATGGTTTCCGCCATCTTGCCGCGGATGAAATTTCCCCCGCCGACAACGATTGCCAGATCCACACCAAGCTCATGCACCTGTTTCAGTTCCTTTGCCAGTGAAGCAAGAATTTTGGGATCAAAGGAATTCCCCGGAGAGGACAATGCTTCTCCGCTTAATTTCAGCAATACTCGTTTGTACATAATTACGTCCACCTTTATCATTTTTCGTATGTATGGATTATGAAATCCTTCCGTTCTTATTATAAAGAAAAAGCTTTCAAAAAGGAAGAGGAATGTGCTGTTTTTTTCCATTTTATAAATGTTGTCACAAGCACACCCGTCTGCTTCTCTGTATTGGTTTACGTTGCCTTTCCTTAAAAAAAGGACACAAAGAGTGTCCTATTTACCAAATGCCTGGCTCATTACTTCTTCAGCAAAGTTATCTTCACGTTTTTCGATTCCTTCACCTACTGCGTAACGAATAAAGCTTGCGACAGTAGAAGCATGTTCCTTCAGATACTGTCCTACCTTCTGGTCAGGATTCAGGAAAAATTCCTGTTCAACCAGACAAGCGTCCTTCAGGTTCTTGGAAACCTTTCCTTCGATGATTCCGGCAAGAACCTTTTCCGGTTTGCTGGCCAGCTTCTCATCGTTTTTCACGATTTCAGTCTGTACCTTACGCTCGTGTTCAACAACCTCAACCGGCATGTCATCACGAGAGACATACTGCGGATTCATACTTGCAATCTGCATTGCCATATCCTTAGCGACTTTTTCATCCGCACCCTTTAATACAGCCAGTGCAGAAATCTTTCCGCCCATGTGCATGTAGGAAGCAAATACTTCATCGTCCGCCTTTTCAACTACAGCCATACGACGCAGAGAGATTTTTTCTCCGATCGTGGCTGTCGCAGTTGTTACCAGATCCGCAATGGTTTCACCGTTCACCGTGCAAGCCAGTGCAGCATCCAGATCCGCAGGCTTGTTGGCAATCAGTGCATTCTTAACTGTTTCCAGCAGCTCCAGGAACTGTTCGTTCTTTGCAACGAAGTCCGTTTCAGAGTTTACCTCGAAAATAACTCCGGTGTTGCCTTCCACACCAACGCGTGTCAGACCTTCTGCAGCGATACGGTCGTTCTTCTTGGCAGCCTTTGCAATACCCTTTTCACGCAGCCAGTCGATAGACTTTGCGATGTCGCCATCACACTCTGTCAGAGCCTTTTTGCAGTCCATCATTCCTGCGCCTGTTTTTTCACGTAATTCTTTTACTAATGCAGCAGTGATCATGATCTTTCCTCCATTTATATTCTTATGTTTTTCTGATTATTCAGCAGTCTTAGGTGCTTCACTTCTTGCGGAATCGTTATTCGCCGGTCTGCTGTCTGCAGCAGGTCGTACGTTTTCACGTCTCTGGTAAGGAGCCTTTGCATTGCGTCCGTTACGGTTACGGTCATAAGGACGACGGTTACGACGTTCCTCGTTTCTCTGACGACGACGTCTTTCGTTTTCTGCAATCTGCTCTTCCACATTGATGATAACATCCTTCATCGTTACATCGTTTTCGTTCTCATCAATATTGTGAGCAACGCTTAACAGACCACCCTTAGCCTCTACAATAGCGTCTGCCATCAGCGTTGTAATCAGTTTTACGGAACGGATTGCATCATCGTTGGAAGCAATCGGGTAATCGACTGTTTCAGGATCACAGTTTGTATCCACCATTGCAAATACAGGGATTCCCAGCTTCTTAGCCTCTGCAACAGCATTGTGTTCTTCTTTTGGATCAATAACGAAGATTGCGTTTGGCAGCTTCTTCATTTCCTTGATTCCGCCCAGGAAGTTTTCCAGACGAGCCTTCTGCTTCTTCACCTGTGCGATTTCTTTCTTAGGGTACAGGTCCAGTGTACCGTTTGCTTCCATCTCTTCGATTTCAACAAGACGTTTTACACGTTTCTGAATCGTACGGTAGTTTGTTAACAGACCACCCAGCCATCTCTGATTTACAAAGAAGCTTCCGGAGCGAAGTGCTTCCTCAACAACCACAGCCTGTGCCTGTTTCTTCGTACCTACGAACAGTACCTTTCCGCCTTTTTCAGCGATATCTTTCATTGCCGCATATGCAGTGTCCAGCTGTTCCAGAGTTTTCTCCAGATTGATGATGTAAACACCGTTTCTGCTTGCATAGATGTTTGGTTTCATTTTTGGGTTCCATCTGCGAGTCTGATGACCGAAATGTACACCAGATTCCAATAATTTTCTCATTGTTACTACTGACATGATATATCCTCACTTTCCGTTACGCCTCCATCACTTCCACGCGGCAGCAACTTGTCATTGACGCATACACTGCGTCTCGAAGCACGGGCTGCCGAATCCATGATGTGTGTAGTGTGCGTGTTCGCACCGTTGTTTATTATATCACATTCATTGTTCTTTTCAATAGTTTTTTTACTTTTCTTGTGCACGCGGGTGTGCATGCGTGTAGGCCTTCTTCAGCCGCTCCTGTGTCACATGGACATATACCTGCGTTGTCGATAGCGATGCATGTCCCAGCAGCTCCTGTACCACACGCAGGTCGGCACCGTTATCCAAAAGATGCGTCGCAAAGGAATGCCGGAACATATGCGGATGCACATGCACGGAAAGCGAGCAGGTATCAGCGGCCAGCTGCATGCGGTACTGTATGCCGCGCGTGGTCAGCCCCTTCCCCCGCTGATTGATGAACACGATATCGTGTTCCTCCTTCATCCATTGCGGACGCACCTCCTGAAGATAGTGCTCCAGCAACTCTCCTGCCAGCGCATAAAAGGGAACAATGCGCTGCTTGTTTCCCTTACCGTGTATGGTGAGGATGCGATCGTGCAGATCGATATCGTACAACCGAAGGGATGCCGCTTCACTGACCCGCAGACCGCAGGCATACATCAGCTCAAACATCGCACGATCCCGCAATCCGTCCGGCGTATCCAGATCAAAGCTGCTCAAAAAGGTATCCATTTCATCATAAAACAGAAATTCTGGTATCCGTTTGGCGCGCTTCGGTGTCTTAAAATACAGAAACGGATTCTGCGTGATTCCCACATATTCATTCAGATAGCGGTAAAAGGAACGAAGGGAGGACAGCTTGCGGGCGATCGTGGAGTTTTTCATTTCTCCGCTGACCCCGGGCTTCTCACGCAAAGAGGCGATATAGTTCATGACGATGATGCGATCTGCATCCTGCAGCTCCTCAATTCCCTCTTCCTGTAAAAAAGAGATAAACTCGCGAATATCTCTTTGGTAAGCGGCACGCGTATGCACACTGCCGCTGTTGAGGGAATCCATATATTGAAGAAACCGCGCAAGCAGCTCCTCCATCAGTCAAACTCCTTTTTGTATGTATCGATTACGGATAGCGCCTGATTGGCAAATGCCTCCTTGCGTTCCTTCTTCTTTACCTTTTCCAACAGACGCATAATTCCGAAGTTGGCATTCATCGGCTGAAAATAGCGCTCACTGGCATGGGTGATGTAGTGCGCCATCGATCCAATGACACACGTATCCGGCAGCTCCACGACTGCTTTCTCACGCATGAGGTTGGCCATATTCATTCCAGCCAGAAGTCCGCTGGCCGCACTTTCGACATAGCCCTCCACGCCGCACAGCTGACCGGCAAAGAACAGATCATCCCGCTGGACATGCTGATAGGTGGGGCGCAGAACCTTCGGTGCACACAGATAGGAATTGCGGTGCATGACACCATAGCGCACAATGGAAACATTCTCTAAGCCGGGAATCATGGACAGCAGACGCTTCTGCTCTCCCCATTTTAAATGCGTCTGAAAGCCGACGATATTATACAGACTTGCCACGGCATTATCCTGACGCAGCTGGACAACCGCATACGGTGTCGTTCCATCCGGACGCTCCAGCCCAACCGGCTTCATCGGTCCAAACAGCAGTGTCTGCCGGCCGCGGCGTGCCATTTCCTCAAACGGCATACAGCCTTCAAAGTAGGTTTCATCCTCAAACTCGTGCAGCTGTGCGGTTTCCGCATGAATCAGCTCCTCGTAAAAGGCATCAAATTCCTCCCTGCTCATCGCACAGTTGATATAGGCAGCCTCTCCCTTATCATAACGGGATTTAATATATGCCTTAGAGAAATCAATGCTGTCCTTTTCAATGATCGGGGCGGCCGCATCATAGAAATGGAAATAATCCGCATGGGTGTATTCCTGTATGGCTTTGCTTAATGCATCGCTTGTCAGCGGACCGCTGGCAATGATGCAGGGACCATCGGGAATCTGTGTTACCTCTTCCTGTACGACCTCAATCAGCGGATGCTGTTTCAGCTGTTCTGTAATACGCCGGGAAAAGGCCTGACGATCCACTGCCAGCGCACTGCCGGCCGGAACCCGTGTGGCCTTCGCACTCTCCATGATGATGGAATCCAGATGCCGCATTTCCTCTTTCAAAATCCCAACCGCATTGTTCAGGGAATCCGAGCGAAGGGAATTGGAGCACACAAGCTCCGCAAAGTTTTCACTGTGGTGTGCCGGTGAGGACGTTTTCGGCCGCATTTCCACAAGCCGTACCGGAATCTTGCGCTTTACCAGCTGCCACGCCGCCTCACAGCCTGCCAGACCGGCTCCGACAACGGTTACCTTATCCATCATGATTCACTGCCTTCTGCCTCTGCTTCCACAGCCTTCTTCACGGATTTCTTCACTGCCTTTTTCACAACCTTCTTGGTCGTTTTTTTGGCGGCTGCCTTTTTCTTCGGTGCTGCCTTATCGTCCCCTTCCGCCTTTTCCTTCTTCGGTTCCTTTTTGATATAGCGGCATTTCGGATAATTGCTGCAGCCGATAAAGGTCGTACCGAAACGGGATTTTCTTCTTACCAGCTCATGACCGCAGTCCGGACACATTTCTCCGGTAGGCTCCGGTTCTTCCTTCGTCTTGTTGCTTTTGATATATTTACATTCCGGGTAATTGCTGCAGGCAAGGAAGGAGCCGTAGCGTCCTTTTTTCGTCACCATCTTGCTTCCGCATTTCGGGCAGACCTCCTCCACAGCATTTTCATCCTCATCCTCACCTTTGGTATAGCGGCATTCCGGAAAGTTGATGCAGGAGATAAATTTACCGAAACGCCCGATGCGATACACCAGATCGTTCCCGCAGTCCGGACATTTTTCTCCGGTGCGCTCCAGCTCCTTCTTTTCCATATTCTCATATGCATTCTGCAGCAGCGGTTCAAATTCATTATAGAAGGTACGAACCTCTTCAATATTGTTTCGCTCTCCTGCCGCAATCTCGTCCAGGTGATGCTCCATATTCGCTGTATAGGATACGTTGATGATGCCGCTGAAGAATTCCTGCAGCTTGGTGTCGGTCAGCTCGCCCTGTTCACTGGGGATGAAGACCTTCGTCTTACTGCCCTCACTTGGGCGCTCCAAAGAGACATAGCCGCGGGCCTGCAGTGTATCAATGATGATTGCATAGGTGGACGGACGTCCGATTCCCTTTTCCTCCAGATCCTTGATCAGGCGGGCCTCACTGTAGCGAAGCGGCGGCTCGGTGAAGTGCTGCTTACCTTCCAGCTCAACATCCTTGAGCGTTTCCTGTTCTTCCATGATTGGCAGCATTTCATCCTTAACGGTTTCATAATCGCTGTAGATTTTCAGATAACCGTCAAAGGTCAAAATGGAGCCGTTGGCACTGAACTCACAGCCATCGGATACGATCTGTACATTGACCACATTGCTTTTGCTTGGCGCCATCAAGGATGCCAGCGTTCTGGCATAAATCAGCTTGTACAGCTTATACTGATCATTTGTCAGATATTCCTTGACTCTTGCCGGCGTATTCAGAATACTCGTCGGACGAATGGCCTCATGCGCATCCTGTGCATTTTCACTGTTTTTCTGACGGGCACGTCCCTTGTAGTCCTTCCCGTAGGTTTCTTCGATATAGCTTTCCGCGTCCTTGACAAACTGATCACTCAGTCGTGTGGAATCGGTACGCATATAGGAAATAAGACCCTCGCTGACTCCTCCCGCAAGCGGAAGTCCCTCATACAGCTTCTGTGCAATCTGCATGGTTTTCTTTGCTCCAAAGCCCAGCTTGGTGCTTGCCTCCTGCTGCAGGGTGGAGGTGATGAACGGCATTCTCGCTTCTTTCTTGCGAACCTTCTTTTCAATGCTGCTGACAATGAAGTCATGACAGCAGCGCTCGATGACCGCATTGACCTCCTCCTGCGTTTTCAGGTCAGCCTTCTTGCCGTCAATCTTGTTTAAGGATGCGCTGAACATCTTTCCATCCTTTTCAATATTGGCAGCCAGTGTCCAGTATTCCTCACTCTTAAACGCGCGGATTTCATTTTCCCGTTCAACGATCAGGCGCAGTGCCACCGACTGCACACGGCCTGCGGATTTGCTTTTTATTTTACTCTGTAACAGCTTGGACAGCTTAAAGCCGATGATGCGGTCCAGCATACGCCGTGCCTCCTGGGATTTCACCAGGTCCTGATCAATCGTACGCGGATGCTCAAACGCCTCCACCACTGCATGCTTTGTGATTTCGTTGAAGATGATACGGTTTTCTTCTTCCATATTCAAATCCAGCACATTTGCCAGATGCCAGGCAATCGCCTCTCCCTCACGGTCGGGGTCACTTGCCAGATATACATGATCGCTTTTTTTCGCGAGATCCTTCAGCTCCTTAACGACTGCGCGTTTGTCACTGCTGACCTTGTAGGTCGGCTCGAAATCATTCTCAACATCGATTCCCAGACCACCCTTGCCGCTTGTCGCAAGATCACGTATATGTCCTTTGGATGAAACAACATGATAGTCGCCACCCAGGTATTTTTCTATGGTTTTGGATTTGGAAGGGGATTCCACAATAACCAGATTTTTCATATTATGCCTCCTAGCAATTAAATATACGTCTCCTATTATTCGCACAAATTCCTGTTTTGTCAAACATTTTTTAAAAAATAAGACGCAGATCGTCCTCATCCACAAGGATATTTGCCCCCTGTGAGATCAATAGATTGCAGCCGGTTCCAGCCTCATCCAGATAAGCGTGAGGCACACAGTAAACAGGAATATCCAGCTCCAGCGCCTCATTTACCGTCAGCAGCGAACCACTTCTTCGACGAGCCTCCACAACGATAACGGCCTCACTCAATGCGGCGATAATCCGATTTCGCCATGGAAAGTGGTACGCATAGGGCTTTGTTCCGTTTGGATACTCACTGATAATCAGCTGCTTTTTTCGCATAACAGCATACAGGGACGCATGCTCCTTTGGATATACGACATCCAGACCACAGCCAATTACTGCAATCGTATGCTGATCCAGTGCACTGCGATGCGCCTGTCCATCAATTCCCCTAGCAAGACCGGACACGATGACGAAGCGCTCCTTCATACAATCGGTAATACGCGCACAGTTTCTTAGCCCCGCAGCACTCGCCTGCCGACTGCCGACAATACCGCAGCCCGGTTTCTGAAGCAGTGTCATGTCACCCTCATAAAACAATATCCACGGCGGACAGGCAAGCCTTCGCAGCTTGTCGGGATAGGCCTGATCAGCAATCGTCACATAGCTTCCCTCATACGCCATCCGCGTCCAGGGCTCCTGCCTGTCCAGCGCAAGCTTCATCTTTTTCCAGTCGCCTTCATAGCGCAGTGCATAGCACAATAGTTGTTCTCTCATAATATCACCTCATATGTATATACGAAATGAACATCAAAAACTCCTAAAAAAAACAGGAATTTTTTCCTGCTTTTCATGAAAAACATCTGTGCTAAGGTACTCCGCGTGTTTCACTCAGCCCTTTTTCGGCTTAATGACTTCTTCCAGCGCATCCTTCGCTGCATCATCTACCAGAATTTCTCTGGCACTTGTCAGGAAGGAAGCCATATTCTGCATTTCGCTTGGCACAACAATCTTGGTCGCTTTGCCATCCGCCATTTTCTCATAGGTTTCCAGACTCTTCAGACTCAGATATTCCTTCGTCGGGTTGGCATTTTTAATCATCTCAATACCACGGGCCTGTGCTTCATAAATACGCTCCATTGCACGTGCCTGTCCTTCCGCTTCCGCAATCATTGCTTCCTTCTTTGCATTAGCACGCAGCACCATCGCTTCCTTTTCACCCTCGGCAGTCAGGATATTGCTTCGTTTTTCACCCTCTGCACGAAGGATGGATTCACGTCGTTCACGCTCTGCACGCATCTGCTTTTCCATCGCTTCCTGAATGTCGCGCGGCGGGATGATATTTTTAACCTCTACACGGTTCACCTTAATGCCCCATGGATCTGTTGCTTCATCCAGAATCGCACGCATCTTCGTATTGATAATATCACGGGAGGTCAGCGTTTCATCCAGCTCCAGATCACCGATGATATTACGCAGTGTGGTCGCTGTTAAATTTTCAATCGCGGTGATCGGTCCTACAACACCATACGTATACAGCTTTGGATCGGTAATCTGAAAATATACAACCGTGTCAATCTGCATGGTTACATTATCCTTGGTGATAACCGGCTGCGGAGCAAAATCCTTCACAACCTCCTTCAATGTCACCTTATTCGAAACACGATCCACAAAAGGAACCAGAATATGAATTCCTGTGTTCCAAGTTGTATGATAGGCACCCAGTCGTTCAACGACATATGCCTTTGCCTGCGGCACGATACGGATGAGGTAGGCAAACAGCCCAACCAGAATCAGCGCAACTACAACAAGCAGTATAATCTGAAATACACTCATCATCATTACCTTCTTTCTTTTTCTATCTTTCGCTTACTCTTTTTACAAGTAACTTAGCACCTTCAATAGCGACAACCTTGACCTTTGCACCTTCCTCGATGGAATCATCATCCACAGGAACCGCATGCCACATTGTCCCATTCACCTTGACCTCGCCCCATTCATCCTTTGTCACAAGACTGGTTACCTGCGCAATCTCACCGATAAAGCGATCGGCATTGGTAGGCACCGTATTCCCACGCAGATAACGTGAGGCTATCGGACGCACAATCAGCATACTGGCAAGTGAAACAACAACAAAGCATACAATCTGCACCCACAGCGGAAGATTGATCAAAGCCGTCAGCGCTCCGATTACACCTCCCACGGCAAACCATATGGAAATCAATGCAGTAGGTGTCGCCAGTTCAACCAGAACCGCGCCTACGCTAATGGCAATCCAGATCAGTACCATAATCCATTCACCCCTTATCTGCAGCCAGCTCATGGAGATCTGCAATCAGCATATTCTCCGTTTCATCATAGGCCGCGTTGATTTTCAGTCCGTTGATCGGCTGATTGATCATACCGGAAATCTCCTCAATGATCATTTTGTTGCTGATTCTTGCATATCCTTTTCCAACAGACACCTTATGCAGCTGATCCATGGATACCAGATGCAGATCAATTTCCCGTTTTGTAACGGGACGTATTCCCAATTTCAGGCTATCCTTATCCAGTCCGATCATGGCCCAGCGCACATCCTCAAAATAAGAGGCAGCGCTGCTGTTCAAGGTAATGTTATTCGGATACAGTGTCAATACAAGCGTATATACATTGCCTTTTACCCATGTAAACATCCTGCCACCGCCTTTCCTGTTCCTTATCCATAGTATAGTACGGTTTCTCTTATTTTGCAACACATTTTTATACACTTCTTATTTTTCTTATTATTTTTTACAAAATTTAAAAAAAGCAGCCTTCACTGCTTAAATATCCAGCACCAGCTGCCGCATGGCAGCTACCGGACCATAGCTTTCCCGATACAGCCCTGTAATCACACCATAGGTATGCAGTGCCTCTATATGAGCCTTTGTCGGATAGCCCTTGTGACGCGCAAAGCCGTATTGGGGATACTGCCGGTCATACGCTTCCATCATACAATCCCGTGTAACCTTGGCCAAAATGCTTGCGGCTGCAATACTGACGCTTTTCTGATCTCCCTTAACAAGGGAAATCACATCCCGCTCATTATGAGGAAGCGGCATGGCATCCGTTAAAACACCGTCCGCATGTGCAAACATATCGCTTATATCCTGCATCGCCCTCTGGGTCGCACGATAAATATTCAATTCATCGATAATCTTCGGCTCGATGATACATATATGATATTCCAGCGCCTGCGCAACCACCTCATGGAAAAGGGCTCTTCGCTTCTTATCGCTCAGCTTCTTGGAGTCGTAAATTTCCGGATGGGAATACCCTGGTGGAAAGGCAACGGCCGCAACGACAAGAGGTCCGGCAATGGGACCTCTGCCTGCTTCATCGATGCCTACAATGCAGCGCTTTCCCTGCTGCCACCATACCTGTTCATACTCATTCGCTGTCTGCATACGGCATCTCCCACGTAATTCTTCCCAGCTTGTCATCCCGCAGCTCCCGCAGGAAGGTTTCAATGGTACGCTTCTCATCCATTTCACCCTTGCGCATAAAGCCGCGCTTTTCTGCAATTCGCTCCAGCATGATATAGGGATCCTCGCACACGGCAATGTCATAGCGCTGCTGCAGCGCCTCTTTGTGGTTCGCAATCAGATACCGCATCGCCCAGGCCGCAATTTCCTCCAGCGGGAGGATTTCATCACGTATCGCTCCCGTGATAGCCAGCAGAACACCGACGGTTTCATCCTCAAATTTCGACCACAGCACCCCCGGAGTATCGAGCAGCTCCAGATTCTGGTTCACCTTCGACCACTGCAGTGCCCTTGTCACACCCGGACGATCTCCGGTGACAGCCACCTTTTTTTTGGATATCCGGTTAATAAAAGTGGATTTACCGACATTCGGCACTCCGACAACCATTGCACGAATGGCACGGGGACGGATGCCTCTTCGCTTCATGCGTTCGATTTTCGCCTGCATGAGCAGACGGCTTTCCTCCACGATTCTCGCTATGATATTCTCCTTCAGAATATCCAGCGCCACAACGCGTGTGGTTTCATTCTGCAACGCACTGCACCACAGCTTTGTCGCCGCAGCATCCGCCTTATCCTTTTTGGAAAGTACGATCAGCCGCGGCTTGTTCTGACACAGCTCCTCAATCATCGGATTCTTGCTGGCACTTGGAATGCGGGCATCCCGCAGCTCGATCACCATGTCCACCATGTTCAGCTTCTCCTGCATTTCCCGCTTCGCCTTGGTCATATGACCAGGGAACCATTGAATGCGTATTTTATCATCCGCCATTGCCTACATACCTCGCTTTCGAAAACGGCTGGTAAACAAACACCCCTCTGGCGATGATCTGTTCCCGCTGAAACGGCCCTACAGCATCATTTCTTGAATCCAGAGATTCATTACGGTTATCACCAACCAGCAGATATTCATTCTTCCCCAGCTTTTTTGATATATAATCCTGTGTAAAATAAAGCTTATTCGCACTTTTTTTCACCTGTTCCACATACTTCTTATCCAGAAACGGTTCCTCCATCGCCTTTCCATCCACGTACAGAACATCCTCACGGTAGCTGATCGTTTCTCCAGGCAACCCGATGACACGCTTGACCCACAAATCATCACTTCGATATTCTCTGGCAACAACCACATCAAAGCGCTTAATTTCACCGACATAGTTTGCTGCCATATTGATGATTACCGACTCACCTTCCACCAGCGTGGGATACATGGAGGTGCCTCTGACTTCCTCCTTGCGTGCTACAAAGACCAGAATGACCATTGCCGCCACTACAGTGATCAGAATCAGTCGGGCAAAGTCGAGGATAGTATATACAATGTCCAGATTGCTTCTGGTTCTTTTGTTTTTGTTCATATCTTATTCCGCCACTCTCATTTTATTAAACGGCAGCACAATGAAAAAATCCACTGCCTTGATATCCCCGCGCTTGAAGGCCCCCATTTCGCGGGAGTCCTTGCTTGCATAGCGATTGTCCCCCATCAGATAATATTCGTCCTCTCCCAGCTGCACCTCATCAAAATCCTCTGTGAATTTATAATTTTCCGTCAACCGGATACTATCCGCATAATCATTGTCAAGATAAGGCTCCTGAATAGCTGTATCATTGATGTATACCGTATCCCCACTGGCGCGGATCCGCTCACCGGGCAGACCGATGACACGCTTCACCCAATAGGTATGCGTCTTCTTCTTGTCATAGACAATCACGATATCACCGCGCTTGATTTCCTGAAAATGACCGGAAAACGCATTGCCAAATCCGAATTCACCCGTTTTCAGCGTCGGATACATACTGCCTCCCTGTACACGCAGCGGCCGCACAAGATAATTGGCTGTTAGATACACCAGCACAAAACAGACAAGGAATATTTTCAGTAATGAAAACAGGTTGGAAAAAATCACGCCTGCCAGTGATTCGTGTTCTTCCAGTCTGTGTCTGTCCTTCTCCTGCTTCTGCATCGTACACCCTCCAGCCTAAAATAAAAAGTCGAGCAAGACCCGACTTTTTTCCAGCTTAACGAACTTCTTTAATACGAGAAGCCTTACCAGAACGTCCGCGTAAGTAGAATAATTTGTTTCTTCTAACCTTACCGTTACGTACAACTTCGATTTTTTCAACAATTGGAGAGTGAATCGGGAATGTTCTTTCTACACCGATCTGGTTAGAGATTTTACGAACAGTGAATACTTCGTTGATTCCTCCACCCTGCTTTGCGATAACCAATCCTTCAAATACCTGAATACGGGATTTGTCACCCTCTTTGATCTTAACGTGTACTCGAACGGTACTACCTGATTTAAAGAATGGGACATCTTTCTTCAATTGTGATTTTGTTACTTCATTTACTAACTGCATGTTCATAATAATGGCGCTCCTTTTCTATTCATCATAACGTAGAGGCTCTTGAATCATACTGTTCAGCGGAACCGCGTGCCATAAAGGCTTATATATGATATCACAGATCTGGGATATTTGTAAATACTTTTTCAGCCATTTTTTTACAGCGGTAAAGAAGAAGTCGTTTTCAGAAAGGTCGGGTCCTTTCTGCTATTATCATACCATTTTCACCAACTAAAAAAAAGGAGAATGCCGAATTTTACAAAGAAAATCCGAACTGCTCTCCTCCATTTTCAGCCTGCGCTATCCAGCGTTTCCAAATAGGCGAGCATTTGCGAAATATCCTCTGCAATCATCGTCCGTTTACTGCGTTCAATCTGCAGATTTTTTCCGGTCATAATATAGGAAGGAAACAAACGGATATCTCCATCCATCCAGATGCTGCTGCGCAGTCTGTAGGTGGAACCGGCAGGAATGCGCGCTGTATGATTACGCCTGGCAATCATGGTATGCACGCGTATCGCAACATCCCCCATCAGCATAATCACACGCAGATTTTCAAACAGCTTCAGCTCTTCCTCCAGAATGACAGAGCTTTCCTGCAGCTGCTGTTTGGTAAAGCCTTCCCTTGGTTTTGGCAGCTTGCAGGCATTGGTTACGTAAATCCCCCGCGCAAGCAGATGAGCAGGTTCTGAATCCGAAAAAAACGAGCGCAATGATACAGCATATTCACCATCCGTATTCCCATAAAAATCATCTTCATTCCTTAATGGTGCACATTCATTCACCATTACCACACGTATGTGTTCAGGCAGTATCTCTATGTCATTCATAGCCAGCGCCGTATGGGAATACTGTTCCAGATAGCTCTTCATATTCATTTTGAATCTCTCCTTTTCCCAAAAGTATAGCACACCTTCATCGACAGCGTATTGTCATATTCCAAAAAAGGCTAATACAGACCGTATAGGACTGATGGCCTTCATTATGTATTTCTAACCAGTCTTATACTTATCTCCGACATATTTTACCATTGAGATACAAATCCCAGACAAGCTGTCATGATTATTACTTATCAATATAGTGTATGATAATACAGCACGTATCGATCTGTTTCAGTAACTAGCAGTGTTTATTTAAACAGACGCCTTATCTGATACCAATCGTTTTACACGTACTTATACTGCAGCAGATAGAACCAAGTAGTATTGTAAAAAGGCAAAGGACTTCCTTTTATCCTTCACCTTGTTCCTTCTCAGCTTTAATTTCATCCAGCAGCTTCCGTTCTTCTTTTGTAAACTCACGATTTTTCAATAAATCCGGACGTTTCTCCATCGTCTTCTTCAACGATTCCTTTAGCCGCCATTTACGGATATTGGCATGATGACCACTCAGTAAAACATCGGGTACCCGCATTCCCTCATATTCGATGGGACGGGTAAATTGCGGATACTCCAGCAGACCGTTTTCAAAAGAATCATCGCTGTGACTTTCTTCTTTAATAACGTGATCCAGCAGTCGTATGACTGCATCGGAAATCACCAGCGCAGCACCTTCTCCTCCGGTCAATACAAAATCCCCAAGAGATACCTCCATATCCACAAAGGAACGAATGCGCTCGTCAAAGCCCTCATAGTGTCCGCAAAGAATGATCAGATGCTTGATTTCGGAGGCAAAGCGGTGAGCCAGCTTTTGATCAAAGCGATTCCCCTGCGGTGTCATCATAATGACAAAGGAATCCTCACTGCGCACCGATTTCAGACAGTCAACGATTGGCTGGCAGGAAAGCACCATCCCCTGTCCGCCGCCGCACGGTGTATCGTCCACATGATTGTGGCGGTCTAACGTAAACGCCCGAAAATCCACCGTTTCAAATTCCACAAGCTGCTGCTCCAGTGCCCGCTTGATTATGGATGTGGAACGAAAGCTGTCAAAAAACTCAGGAAACAGTGTCAGAACTGTTATCTTCATACAAGCCCCTCCATCAGCTCCACCTTCATCACCTTGTTTTTACGATCAAACTCCTTGACAAAGGCTCTGACAAAAGGAATCAGAATATCCTTATCTTTCGTTTTGACACGCAGGATTGCATTGGCTCCGGTTTCTATGATTTCGCTAACTGTCCCCAGTTGTACACCCTCCATATCATAGACCACGGCATCCTGTAATTCGTGAAAGTACGCTTCAAATTCATCCAGCTCCTGCAGCTCCTCTTCCCGTATGGTCAGCATGCTGCCCTTCCAGCCTTCCACCTGATTGATATCATCATAGCCTTCAAATTTGACAAGCAGCTGTCCCTTGCTTTCCCGTACATGCTGTACCTTCAGGTCAAACTGTCCCTGTGCCAGCTGCAGATGCACAACTGCCCCCTTTTGAAATCGCAGCTGCGGAAAATCCGTAAGCACCTTGACCTTCATTTCACCGCGAAGACCATGTGTATTCACAAGCATACCGATATTGATTTCTTTCATATGTCCTACCTCCAAAAAAAGGATGCGAAAGGCATCCTAATATGATTCAAACTTAATGGTAACTCTTTTATCCTCTTTCCTTGATGCCACAGACATCATCTGACGAATAGAAGAAGCCATCATGCCACGACGTCCGATCAGGCGGGCAACATCATCGCTGTTGGCATATACGTACAACAGAATTTCATTATCCTCCAGTGTCGGCATCATTTTGACAGATACATTGGTCTTATCCTCAACCATCGGTGTTACAAGATCCAACAATACTTTTTCGTAATCGATCATACTCTTTTACTTAGCGTTTTTTTCTTCGTGCAGACGTTTCATAATTCCTTCTTTAGAAAGAATGTTACGAACAGTATCAGAAGGCTGTGCTCCTTCTTTCAGCCACTTTGTAGCCAGTTCTTCGTTCAGCACTACGCTTGCAGGATTTGTTGTTGGATTATAAGTACCGATGATTTCGATAAAACGTCCATCTCTAGGTGCGCGGGAATCCGCAGCGACAATTCTGTAGAAAGGTTTTCTCTTGGAACCCATTCTCTTTAATCTTAATTTTACAGCCATATAATTTCCTCCTATTGGTTATTTTCTTAGCATTACCTTGATAAGTATACCATAGATTATCCGTCTGTCAAGTTTTTTTACTTGACACCCTTGTTTTTTTTGTGACTATGTTATATTCTTTGAATTTTCTCTGTCAAGATAATTGATAAAAGCGTAGAAATTAGCAGCAGGGACATTCTCTCAACGTTATCAGCAGTCTCTGATGATCCTTTTCTGATTGCTGAATATTTAATGAACGGCATCTGCATACAGACACTGCTGCCATGCAGTGGCAGCTTTAAAGACACTAAGGATGCATCACTTCTCCTGTAAACAGACAACAAGCAGCATGTGCATCAGTTGTCTAATCATCAATTTATTACTCCGCACCCTTTTTGTGCTTTTTTCGAAGGACAACTGCCATAAGAAGTACGGCAAGCGCAACCGCTGACAGCCATAAGGCTTCATTTTGCATATCGGCGGTGCTGACAGCAGCAACTTTCTTTTTTACCGGTTTCTCTGTTTTTTCATGTGTAGAGGATGGTTGCTTCGCGTCTGTAACCGGATGCTCTGGTTGAGTGTTCGGCTGCTTGGGTTCCTCGGGCTGCTCATGTGGCTGCTTCGGCTTTTCTATTGGTTCATTGCCCGCATCCACCTTCTTTTCTGCAACCAGTGCATATAATGAAAACTGATCGGTGGAAAAGGTCATAGTTCCATCCGCATTGGTATGCAATGGGATTTTGGTGATGTTACCGTTATGCAGCCGCACCATATAATAGCTTGTATCCTGTTGTGCTGTTCCCTTAGACAATACAACAGCATAGGAAATCGGCTGTTTCAGCTGCTTAATTTCTCCCAATAAGGCTCCATCATCGCTCACAAGGTGGAAGCTGAAGTCAAAATATTGCAGGGCGGAATGCTGAGCGTCCGTTATATTTGAAAGATACTCCTGTATTATACGCAGATCCGCTGCATCAATTTCCTCTTCTCCAAGCACCTCTGCATTTGCTGTCAGCTGGATAGCTTTTCCTTCATTCATTGCCTGTAAAACGGCAGTTCTAGTTGTTTCATCAAGGACATCCGAAGCAATTTCTCTTCCTTCCGCTATTTCAGAAAGGATATTATCAACTGTACTTTCAATGATATCCTGTGATTTTTCATCCATAATACCTGCTTGACTTGTGCTGGACGGCCTTGATGGATCTAGCGGCTCAATATTCGCTTCCTTGACTTCATAGACAGACACATCACAGGTCGCAGTCACATGATCGATGGTGGCAGTAATGGTACTGGTTCCATTTGCAACTGCTGAAATACTGCCATCCGCATGCACAACAGCAACATCTTCATTCGAGGATGTCCATATGATTTTCTGTGAATCCGCATCTGCAGGAAGTATCTCCGCTTGCAGCGTATGCGTATCCCCCTTTTTCATCAGCAAGTTTTTCTGCATATTGATTTTCTGTACCGGATTCGGCTTTTCAACGGTTACTGTTATGGTTTTCTGTGCATACAGCTTCGTACCGAATCCATACATGGTCACTGTGACCTCTGCATTTCCTTTTTTATCCTTACTGCTCAAGCAGCCGTTGCTGTCAACCTCTACAATACTCTCATCACTGGAGGTCCATTCAATCTTATTATAGTAAATAGATTCCCCTTCCGGCAGCACACTGATTTGCAGCTGCTTCAGCGAGCCGGGCTCCATTACAACGTTATCCACATCAATATCAATGACCTTACCCTCCGCTTCCTGTGTATAAATCACACCTGATTTGGGGTCCGTGATTTTTCCGCTAATCTTTGCCGTCCCACTCTTCTTCGCTACATAATAAGCTGCATCCTGACGTTGTTCGACAGCAATAATACGTTCATCAGCGCTGCTCCACTGTACGGCAGGCTTATCAAAATCCTGGTCCAGCATCACTATGGTTGCGCTCAGCATTTTCTCTTTGTCCGTTCCGCTGTTGTAAAGCGTGGAAATAGAAAACCGAAAGTCTCCAATGCTTTGCTGTGTTACATTCATATGCTCATCACAAACAGATTTTACAGTGACATTTGCATACGTACCTCCAGAAATCACCTTGTATGGATACACCTCGTTCCAGTAATTCGCCGAAAGATCAATCGCGCCTTTTTTTAAATTACAGCGTGTCGCAAAGCCTGCAGAGCCTGGCAATTCTTTTTCTCTTGCAATATAATTGTGATTCACTTGTACCGGTACTGTCTCCGGGGTACTTCCCTTGGGAAGGTAAATCCCATCTCCCTGGCTTCCCTGTGCACCTGTCCCGGCGATTCCATCCTTATTCCAATTTAAAATATGATTTTCTGTTATTGAAAGCAGTTCTTTCACTGTCATGCTTCCCAGCTGAATTGCAGTGTGATTGACATTTCCTATATAATTTCCGGATATATACATCGCACGAACTGGAAGCGTTGAATATACACCGTTTGCCGCATAGCCTTCTTCCCCGATATTATCTATATAGTTGTTTTTTAATTCCACAGTATCGATATACTCATCAGAACCACAATTGATATGTATCGCAGAAATGCTCTTATCTGTGATATTTGTTATCACATTATTCACAATTCTTATTGACCCGCTCGATTTGATTGGAGTACCCCATCCAACGATATTGATTCCCTTGCCATGCAGTGTCAATCCATTGATTTCCAAGGAGTCATCCTCTAAAAGACCGTTTACCTCTATACCACCGGTCAGGATGGTTTCCTCGCTGCTTCTGACACCACCGTTGCTATAGGCACTGACATCAGCACTTGCCCCTTTCAGTATAATCGTCCGAGAAGAAGTATTTGATATTTTCAGCGGCTCGCTATAAGTCCCTGCAGGAATTTGTATTATAGCGTCTTCTCCGGCAGCAACAGCATCTATCGCAGCTTGAATAGTATCATAGTTTTCTTTAGAAGCTAGTTTTAACAATACGATTTTCTTATCAGCCGCATGAATATATCCCAAATCCTGAACCGAAAGAAACAGAAAGGCTGACAGCATTACTGTCATTGCCAGCTTTACAGCATGAACACATCTTTTCATTACAGTACCTCCCTTTTATTTCACAAGGTATACTGTATGAGACATTCCAATATCTGTACTTTTTTTAATAAAACAGCTGTACAGACATCAAATTACAGCTATTATTCTATGGTTTTATGGATGTCTTCAATTGTATACATTATTAAATATTAAATTTATATACTACCCTGCTTTTAACGATTTTGCAATCGTTTACATCAATTTCTGTTTGAAACCTTATGTCCGGCTAGTCTTTATCGTGGTGTTCTCAAAGAAACGCCGTACCAGATACGCGGTTTCTTTCCTGTATGATGTAAAAAGCTTCAGCTCTGGCAAGTGCCACACAGGATAGAAAAAGCATAATCTTTTCTATTCAGACCTAAGAGAAAAAAACAACAGGTGATTTTTACTTGATAATAAAGAAAACAGAGGAATCCACTTAACAGAAGATTGGATTCCCCTTTTTTTATGAACATTTCAGTCCGCAAGAAATCAGATTTTCTCCCTGACATTCCTTAACGAATCACCCTACAAACAGTTATCCCAGTCCCTCGCTGTAGGCGTCTCTTCTAAATCCTTCTGTATAAAATGATGAACTGCCTGTTCCCTGTCCTTTCAGATTTCCATTGACTTAGCTACTGCTTTTCCAACAGAAACATACACATCCTACAATCGAGCATAAAGCCGCATTGTATCAGATTTTTTCGAATAGCGATATTATGAACATCAATATCCCCTATCAGCTTATGAATATCGTGATGCCAGGCCATGTCCATTGCCTTTTGCAGCAGCACGCTGCCAAGCCGCTTTCCCTGATAATCGGCATGTACCCCAATACATCCGATTCCTCCAACATCATCCAGCAGACGATTTACACTGATAAAGCCTGCAGGTTGCCCTTCAACAAGCAGAATCTGAAATAAAATGTCGCTTTCTTCATCATCCAGCAGCTCCTCCATCTGCTTTTGGACTGCCGGATACAGCCCCATACTGGTATGTTCTCTTTGCAAAAGCAAATCCGGTGTAGTTCTGCTTGCGCTCACCATCAGCTCCAGCAGATTTTCCTTCGTCATCTGCTTTGCCGATACGAACTCATAGGAATGCAAATCCCGTTCAGCAGTCATCACTGTGTAGCTTTCCCTTTTGATTTCTATAGGAAACCAGCGCTTCAGCGCCCGATATACGAGTGTATAATTGATTTTGTCCGAATACAGGTCGATGCGCCATTCTCTGCTTCGATCCAGATGGCCAATAACATCCCTTACAAACTGATCAGCCTCCGTCTGCTCGATCGCCTCCAGTGTCAGATTGCCAATGTAGGAATGCTCATCATAAATAACTGCTCTGGCAACCACCTGCTCCTTACGAATCATCACATAGCATTGCTGCAGAGACAGCTCCTGTCTGCTTAACCCCCGTTTCAGGGAACGATTCTGTTCCTTGCTGCTTGCCGGCATCGCTGTCATAGATGCTGCGTACTGCTCTTTACAAATTTCTGTTTTCATTCTTTTGTCCTTTCCTTTCATAAATTTGCTGCATAGGAAAGAAAAAAGCATCCCAAGGGATGCCCAGAACATGCGCTAGCTATCAACACGGCAGTCTGTATCTTTCCTCAGTTTATACGTTTTGAATGTATTCATACAAACCACCTGCCTTTCTTATTATATACGGTACCTTTAAGGTATAACAGTACTATAGCATACTATCCTATACTTTTCCAGATTATTTGTGAAATTCGATCAAATATGTCTGATTGAGCAAAAGCGTGTGATCATCCAGCGGATACGCAAAGAGGACAGCTGTCTCACCATTCAATATCTTTGCATCCAAATGAACCCATCGCTGCTGCGATACAATATAGATATCCAATGCACTGCTCAGCGTACTCTCACTGATATAAAACCCATCATACGGATACAAAATACAGTCTTCTGCCCGCATGTTCTTCGGTAATGGAATCGAATGCTTTTCCTGTGTACGGATATTTAGCAGCTCTATGGAAGAGTCTCTTGCACGATACAAATAATCACTGACAAAGGGAACAGCGCACTGGTAGTCACTGTACTCTGTCCAGGTATTCTTACGGTAATTATACACAATCGGGTAATTCGCTTCGGTCGTAGCATCCACTGCATAGCTTTTTGTTGTAATGATGTGCGTATCGCCAGCCATACGCAGCTCATTTCCCAGCAGATAGCCAGGCAGCCGTTTTGTATCCAGCCTACGACGGGTATTTTCCACCCTGTCCAGTAGCACCCATTGTGCTTCTGTTTTCTCCTTCGCCCATCCCTGTGCCAATGCATACGTGCGATATAGCAGAAACCGCCCGGAGGCACTGCTTTGTACGGTGTTGGCATAGATATGCATTCCAGATTCCGCTTCTGCATGGTAGGATAAATCTCCAATGGATTGCACGTCTGCTGTTTCCGGATTTACCAGATAGGCATTTTGAAAGGTATCCTGCACATATTCGATCACCAGCATTCCGTCCGCCAGTACACGGAATGACGAATCCGGTATTCCAGTGCCCTCCTCCCCTTTTAGATACAGAGGGAGGCACTCGTTTTTCAGATGAACATATTGTAATTGTACGGTCACGGTGCTGTTTTCCACTGGCAGCTGCAGCTCTAAGCTTTTCTTTGGAACAGCGTCTTCTACGATTCGTCCTTTTTCATATACGGTCAACGTATCTTCCCCCGCAATTTTTTCTTCCGGCAGTTTTACATAATAGCGGCAGTCGGCATCCAGATAGGTGATTCCATTGAGGGCTTGTACAGAAACAGGGTCTTCCTTTACCTGCACCTTCTCCTGTCCATTGCTAAACAGTGATAAAAGCCAATCGCGTACCGTATCACTGCACGCATATGCAGTACCTAAGGAAAGCAATGCCAGCAGAAATAAAACAGCAATTCGCCATATATAGACGCTTTTTTTCTTTCGGAGGACTCCGCCTGATCCATCACCTGTTCTTTCCAGCTTTGCGGGCAGTGTATATCATCAAAGCCCCTGAATTTTTTCTCACGCATCCTCTTCACCTCCCAAAAGACTGCGCAGCTCCTGTTTCCCGCGCCGCATCCAGGACTTCACAGTATTCTCGCGTGCGTTCATGAGTCTACTGATTTCCCGTATGGAATAGCCCTCATAATAATATAAATACAAAGCATTGCGATGGTTGGGTACCAGCTCCATCAGCTCATACAGCTCATTGCGTTCCTGTACATCCTCCACCTGAGCAAAGGCTTCACATGCTGAGGATCGTGAAATTCCATCGTCTGTGTATATAGCTTCAAAAAGACATTTTGAAAGATATCCTTTGCATCCTGCTCATTTCCCATCCGCAAATATGCAAGACGGGTCACAGTATCCGCAAAGGCTTCCATAACTTCTTCAAATGTCATATCCGCATAAGTTCTCATGCCGCACTTCCCTCCTAACAAGGAATTTTATCCCCTCTATTATAAACACGATTATATGAGCAAAAAAGTTGCAGTGAAAAACAATTAGCACCTGTAGGACATAATCAGCCTACCGCTTGTATGCAGTCATGCTTATGTAAAGACCTATACAGCTGCTTCAGCTTTTCACAAATAGCTAAAACAGGCTATTTGCAGGCTGCTGCAAAGGGAAAGCATGCACTCCACACCAAGGATAAGTTATAGCTGCAAGGAGGAGAATCATGCATTATGTTCACTTTCTTTGTTGTAACCGTGATCAAAAAACTAGACCAAGGCTTTGATTCTGGAAATCATCCTAATCATGTGAAACAAAAAGGATCAATATAAGCTTGACCCTTTTCATCATATATATCGATCGACTCCTAAGCTGAAAAAAAGCGCGAAAGCCTCTCATCAGGTTTTGCAGTCTGATTATTCATCACTCTACTGAATAAGCCATGGATTTTCCTCGCCGTGCATAAACAGATAGCAGCTCTTCATCGAATGTGTCACCATATCCCGATAGGAATCATCGGTTAAGAAAGCGAGATGCGGTGTTAGCAGTACATTGGGAAAGGAGTTTAATACAGCCATATCATGCTGCTTCAGTATCTTCCCTTTCCTTCGATTGTAATAGATACCGGTTTCTCCCTCGACGACATCCAGCGCAGCTGCACCGACCTTTCCTGATTCTATCGCAGCAATCAACGCCGTATTATCGATCAGAGGACCGCGTGCTGTATTCACGATGATTACACCAGGCTTCATCCGGGCAAAAGCCGCTTCATTGAGCAAATGGTAGGTGGCATCGTTTAACGGTACATGCAGCGTGATAATGTCGCTGTTTTGATACAGGGTATTCAAATCCACATAGGTCACATATTGCTCCATTTCCTTTCGCGGATGTGGATTATAGGCAAGTATTCGGCACCCAAAGCCGGCAATATGACGAATGAGTGTCTGTCCGATGGCTCCCGTCCCAATCACTCCGAGTGTTTTTCCCTTCAGATTGCTGCCCAATACCGCATCAAAGGAATAATCCTGACTGACCGCACTCTGCAAAATCAGCTTCATTTTGCGCAGCGCCATCAGAATCAGCATAATCGTATAGTCCGCCACACTCTCACTCGCATAGGTTGCATTTCCAATATGAATACCGATTTTTCTGGCATAAGCAAGGTCAATATGATCATAGCCGACAGTACGTGTTGACAGAAAGCGGACACCTACCTCCTGCAATTTCTGCAGCAATGCAGCATCGATCGGTGTTGATAGCACACTGATGCATTCATAGCCCTGACAAAGTTGTGCATTTTCCAGTGTCGGTCGCTGTGCACAGGTATCGATTTCCAGCTGCATCGCTTTTGCACAGGCACTGAAATAAGCAGCTTCCTCTTTTCGATAGCCATATACAAATACCTTCATAAACACCCTCCTCACAAAATACGTATTGCATTCATCAAATCTTGGTTAATATCACTGATTGTAATCTCCTTTTGAAATCAGAATCGTAAGCACCCTTTGGGACCAACAGTTAACTACGCCTTCCTTTTAATAAAAACAAGGCAGTGTATGCCTTGTTATCGTTTTCCTCGTTTTCCGCCCTGACGCATCATCTTATTCATGCTGCGCATGTTTTTCATTGCCCCCATGGCTCCCATACCGCCCATGTTCGGCATTTTACCGGACTTGGTCATAGCACCCATCTGCTTCATGACCTGCTTCATTTTCTCATATTCATTCAACAGTCGGTTTACATCCGCTACCGTTGTACCACTACCTTTGGCAATACGATTCTTTCTGGATGCACGAAGGATATTGGGATTCTCCCGCTCCTCCATCGTCATACTCTGAATGATTGCGGTGCTTTTCTTCATTTTGTTGCCGGCTTTGGCTTCGTCGATCTGCCCTGCCAGCTGGTTCATCCCCGGAATCAGCTTCATCATACCGCCCAGAGACCCCATTTTTTCAAGCTGCTGGAACTGCACAAGCATGTCTGTCAGAGTAAACTGTCCGCTCATCATGCGATTCGCAGATTTCGTGCTCGCTTCGATATCCATTTTATCCTGTGCCTGCTCGACCAGAGACATGATATCTCCCATGCCCAGAATACGATCGGCCATACGATCCGGATGGAACACATCCAAGTCGTCAATTTTTTCACCCAGACCGACAAACTTTACCGGAACCTGTGTGATGGAGCGCACAGACAGAATACCACCGCCTCTGGAATCACCATCCAGCTTCGTCAATACGAGACCGGTAACCTCCAGCTGTTCATGGAAGCTGCCTGCAACATTCACAATATCCTGTCCGGTCATTGCATCGACGGTCAGCAAAATATCATCCGGATGTACAAAAGCCTTGATATCGGACAGCTCCTGCATCAGCTCTTCATCAATATGCAGACGCCCGGCAGTATCAAAGAGCACGGTATCATAGCCGTTTTCCTTGGCATAATCCATTGCCTGCTTCGCTGTTTCCAGCGCCTTGGTCTCCACACCAAGTGAAAAGACCTCAACGCCAATGCTTTCCCCCAGTGTTTTCAGCTGTTCAATCGCTGCAGGACGAATAACATCACAGGCTACCAGCAACGGCTTGCGGCTCTGCTTTTTCTTCATTACGTTGGCGATCTTTGCGGATGCCGTTGTTTTACCGGTACCCTGCAGACCCACCATCATGACAGTTGTTATTCCACTGCTTTTATAATTTACCGGAGCATCCTCGCTTCCCAGCAGCGCTACGATTTCGTCATGAACGATTTTTACAACCATCTGCCCCGGATTCAGAGAGGTCATGACCTCCGTTCCCAGTGCCTGTTCCTTTACGCGGGCAATGAAATCCTTAACGACGCCGTAATTAACATCGGCCTCCAGCAACGACATACGCACCTCGCGCAGCATGTCGTTCATATTTTTTTCGCTCAGCTTTCCCTTTCCGGTTATATTTTTAAACGCCTTTCCCAGACGTTCACTTAGTGATTCAAATGCCATACCTGTTTACCGCCTTTCTCCTAATACCTGTATCACATTATAGCATAGCCTGCTCTTGTTTGTTAAGCATGTTTTCATCTTTGCGATAGATTTCGATTTGAAACTGAATTTTCGTTTTCAGCTCATCCAGCTCCTGCAAGCGCATAGCCGCATCCTTTGGTGTTTTCCAGTAATAGGGCGTCATATGAAACAGTGCCTGAATATCAGCTGCATCCCGAATACAGATAGCAGCTTCCACCGTCTGCGTTTTTTCCAGAATGAAGCCCTCCTGCTGCAGCGTTTCCGACGGATTTTCATAGGGCACATCATACAGGATTTCCTTGAGCCCCATCAGATGCTGCGGACCGGGACCGACCTTGATGAAGATACCACCCGGCTGTAAGACACGCAGAAATTCCTCTGCCTGAAACGGCGCAAACACAGAAAGCACCATATCGGAACAGGCATCACACAGGGGCATATGGAAAACACTCGCCACCGCATATACCGCACCGCTTCTGGCCTTGCACGCTTCATCGACTGCATACTTGGATAAGTCAAAGCCAAGCAGTGTATCCGTTTCCTGTTTCACTCTGTTCGTATAATACCCCTCTCCACAGCCTGCATCTATGACGACTGACGGATGATAGCCCCGTACCAGTTCAACCAGTGCAGCCTGCAGCGGTGCATAATATCCATGGGATAAAAATCGTGTGCGTGCCTTTACCATTTCCCGATCATCCCCGCTGAGTGCTTTATGATGCAGCGCCAGATTGACATATCCACGCTTTGCAATGTCATAGGAATGGTTATTCTGACAGCGCCAAACGCGTTCCTCCCTGACCAGTTTATTTCCGCATTTCGGACATAACAGCATATACCTACCTCATTTCCTATCTAAGTATACCACAGGCAAAATAGGAAAAGTTTGCTTAATTACGGAAATTTAAGGAAAATTGTAGTAAAATAAATACAAAGAGGTGATTTTAATGGAATTTAATGAAGTTGCAGTCACAAGAAAAAGCATCCGTAAATATGCCGCAAGACCGGTGGCAAAGGAGGATATCGAAGCAATGCTTCGCTGTGCCATGGAGGCACCGAGCTGGAAGAATTCCCAGACAGCACGGTATCATGTCATTACATCTTCGACCATGCTGCAGGCTATGAAGCAGGAAGGTCTGGCTCCCTTTAATGCAGAGAACACAAAGGATGCTCCGGTACTCATTGTCACAAGCTTTGTAAAGGATGTGGCCGGCTTTGATAAGGACGGTACCCCGAGCAATGAGCTCGGAAATCTGTGGGGTGCCTATGATCTGGGCCTGCATAATGAAAATCTTTTATTAAAGGCAAGGGATCTTGGGCTTGATACCCTTGTGATGGGCATCCGTGATGCAAAAGCCATACAAAGACTTCTCAACATCCCAGAGACGGAAATTATTGTCAGCGTCATCAGTGTCGGCTACAAGGCCATGGACCCTGAGAAGCCAAAGCGTAAGAAGCTGGACGATATCGTAACGTATTACGAAACATAAAAAAAACCACTCCTGTTTTCCAATCGGAAGAGGAGCGATTTTTTTGTGCCAGCCTTAACGATTCTGATTCTGGTTGTTGTTGCGCTGGTTCTGGTTGTTTCTCTGGGAGTTGCTCTGGTTGTTGTTATTGAAGTTGTTTTTGAAATCCTGAGAAGAATGCTCTTTGTCGTATTCATTCTGATGATTTCTCTTTTCAGCTTCAACGTCAGCACCTAATTCAATACCCATTTCGTACTGATATAAGTCCTGCTCAACCTGTTTTTCGTTGTACTGTTTTCTTCTTTCCATTTTTCTCACCTCACATTGTTAGTATGGGTGAGTGTTTTCAATTTATACTAAAAAATATCCTCATCAAGCTTCGCTTTCGGGTATACATCCACATGCTCTGTCTTCTCGATGCATTCCTGCAGCAAAGACTCATAATCAAAGCGCGCCTCCAGCCGTTCTGAGCGCTGAATCGTCGGTTTGGTTACCGGGTTTTTCGGCGTAAATATCGTACAGCAGTCCTCAAAGGGCTGTATGGAGATATCATAGGTGTCAATGGCACGGGAAACATTGATGATTTCCACCTTGTCCATGCAGGCAACCGGACGAATAACCGGTGTTGTCGTTACACAGTTAATGGTCTGCATACTTTCCAGCGTCTGACTCGCTACCTGTCCGATGCTTTCCCCATTGACAATGGCAAGACAGTGCTGCTGCTCGCAAAGCCGCTGTGCAATGCGATACATCATACGGCGCATTATCGTAATGGCATAGCTTTCATCACAGTTTTTATAGATGGCAAGCTGTAAGTCTGTGAAAGGCACCACATGGACACGAATATGTCCCTGATACGGGGCAAGCTGACGGGCAAGCTCAAGTACCTTGTCCTGTGCTGCCTGACTGGTGTATGGCGGTGATGCATAATGAACGCATTCGATTGCAACGCCGCGCTTCATGGTCAGATAGGATGCGACCGGGGAATCAATTCCACCGGACAGCATGACCAGCGCCTTCCCGCCGACACCGACCGGATAACCGCCTGCCCCGGCAATTCTGCCGGTCATAATATAGGTATCCTCCTGATGCACCTCGATCTGGATGCGTAACTGCGGCTCCCGCACATTTACCTTCAGTTCAGTGTTCCGCAGAATTTCTCCGGCAACAGCACGATTGATTTCATCGGAAATCATCGGAAACAGCTTGTGACTTCTGCGTGCTTCGATTTTAAAGGTCCGTGCATCGCTTTCCTTCGCCACCTGCAGTGCCGTTTGCTTCATCGCCTCAATATCGGAATCCACGCGGATTGCGAAGGAAAAGGAGGAAATACCGAATACCTTCTGCAGATGCTCGCTGACAGCGTGCGGATCTTCTCCGTTCAGCATGATGTACAGTCTGTCATGGGTACGCTCATAGCTCAGTCTGTCATAATCCCGAAGCGCATTTTTCACATTTGTTAATAAGCGCTTGATGAAATCCTTTTTATTCTTTCCCTTCGTGGACAGCTCTCCGAAGCGGACAAGAATATGGTTATATACAATGTTATTTTGTTCGATAGTCATGATTGATCTCCTTTAAAGCCTGTAAAAAGGCATCGACTTCCTCTCTGGTAGTCAGATGCGACAGGGATATGCGTATTGCATGGGTTGCACGCTGCTCCCCCAACCCCATAGCAAGCAGAACTGCGGAAACCGCTTTACTGTGTGATGAACACGTGCTTTGGGCAGAAACAGCAAAGCCTTTGGCATTCAGTGCATTGAGCATAATTTCACTGCCAATGCGCAGATTGGATATATTGAGGATAAACGGGCTGCCTTCCTCCGGGGAATTGATCACGATATCCTCCATTGCGGACAGCGCTTTACGAAGGTAGCTGTTCAGCTTTTGCACATGGGCATAGGCATCCTCACGCTGTTCCATGGCAAGGCGCAGCGTTTTCGCAAACACAATATTTGTCGGTGCATTGCTGGTGCCGGCTCGTAGTCCGTTTTCCTGCTGACCGCCGCTGATAAGCGGGACCAGCTCTACATTTCTTTTCTTATATAGGATAGCGCTGCCCTTCAGTCCGTAGATTTTATGGGCGGAAAAGGTTGCCAGATCAACACAGGAAAGATCGACCTCCAGCTTTCCCAGCGCCTGTACACCATCCATGTGAAAGAGTGCCCTGGAATTGGCGTGCACGTACTGGGCACATTCACGAATCGCATTCACTGCCCCGGTTTCATTATTCACCATCATCATGGATACCAGAACAGTATCCTTTCGTAATGCTTGCTTCAAATCTTCTACTTCCACGCAACCCTTCGCATTCACGGGAAGATAGGTCACCTCATATCCAAAAACCTCCTGCAGCTGTTCCATGGCATTATGAATGCTAGAATGCTCCACGCAGGTGGTAATCAGATGCTTGCCGCGATTGGCATATTTCCAGGCTGCCCCCTTGATTGCCGCATTGTTGGATTCGCTGGCACAGGAGGTAAACAGAATCTCATCCTTATAAACGTGCAAAAGCTGTGCAATCTGTGCACGGCTTTGTTCCATCAATTTACCGGTTTCCCTTCCCAGCTCATGCAGAGAATCACTGTTGCCGTAATGCTTCTCCAAAAGCCTGGTATAGGTTTTTAAAATTTCCGGGCAAATCGGCGTGGTGGAGGCATAATCCAGATAAATCATGCTACTCCCCCGCATTCAGGATACTTGGATCCTTCTTGTTGATCAGTTTTTCATAAGCTCCCGGATGCATTTTCTCAATGCACTGGATGCCGATTTTCAATGCCTTGGTATACTGCCCGTTTCGAAAGCACAGCTCTGCTCTTGTCAGCTCACTGTCGATATCCGGAAAGGAGGAGCGATACCGGTTTCCAAACACAATCGTATTTTCCACCATAATTGCCATTCCCACCAGATTATTCACACTGTTATATAATGTATAAATATAATCAATCGCACTGCGCAGCTCGGCGTTCAGGCGTTTGACATCCAGCGGAGAATTATCCAGAATCACCTGAATGTCCTTGATCATGATTTCCCCTTTATGCAGGTCATCCTCATATTTTTGTGAAACACTCGGCAGCCGGTGCTTGGACATTTTCACACGAATTTCATTCACAATCAGCTGCAGCTTGATCAGCTGTTTCTTTGCCCGCTCCTCATCACTGCAGGCATTGTCGAGCTTCTGCTTCATTTCACCAACCTCATTGGTGAAGGCAGCCGCACTCTGCTCCAGCTCCTTATATGCAATCAGTATTGTGGAGTATGGCACCTTGTTTTGTGCGATGACCGCTTCCAGCTTGCGCTGCATGTCGTTTAATACGGAAAGGCGCTCATGCACCTCCTGCAGCCGTTGGGTCCAGTTTTCAAAGCCAAACCGTTCATATACGCGGTTATACAGCTCCTCGATAGCTTCCACATCCATATTGATGCTGCGAATCGTATCAAAGAGGATGTCGACATTGTCGCTGACCTCATCGAAGGCAGCCTCTTCCCTGCTCAGCTGTTCGGCAAGCTGGGAAATGCGTTTTTCACAATCGTTGAGATCCTCATGAACGTCCTTCGGATTTCCATTGCGAAGCTTATTCAAATCATTTTTCAGCATATCGCTGATGATATCCAGATTCTTGCGAACCTCCAGATGCTCGGTATACACACCCTTGTTTTTCGCCTGTGCATACTGATAACCGACTTCATCGATTGCTCGCGGAAGAACACCTCTGGCACGTTCATACATGGAAGGCAGGACATCCACCAGCTCCTTTAAATGAGCGACAGATTCCCGTATTTCCTTCTGCTGATCAGCAGCCTTGTTGAATTCGGACGCAAACATCCATTCCTCAAAGGCTGAAAACATCTTTTCAATAGCTGCGATCTCCATTTCCAGATATTCATAGCTCTGGGAGAAGGAAGCACGGTTCTCATTGATATTGCGCTTGATGATACGAAAATCATCCTTCAGCTTATTGATATGTACACGCTGCTCGTTTTCCTGCTCCAAAATGCTGTCCAGTGCCTGATTGACATCCTTTGCGACACCCTCCAGCTCTGCCATCTGTTCCCGCAGCTTCTCCATGCGCCGCTTTGCAGCCTTGGCTTTATGAACATAGATCAGATCATCCGCCTCGGCCAGGGTAACGCTGCATTCCTTCAGCTGCTCCTGAATATTGTCAAAATTCGTACGGCAGCTTTCCACACGCTGACTCATTTCCTCATTGACCCGTGACAGTGCCACAGCCTTGTTCAATTTAAAAGCAAGTGGAATTCCCTTCAGCGAGTTGTAGCTCAGCTCCAGTTCATCCAATTGCTTTCTTGCCTGCTTCTGACGCAGGACCATCATGATGATCGTAAGTATGACGATGGCGACCAGCGCAATCACTATATAGATTAAAACATCAAGGGAAACAACATTTTTGACATTGTTGATAAAATTCTCCATACAGACACCTCTTCCATTCGAATTCACTAGGTATATTGTATCATAATTTATACGATTAAGAAATCAGAAATTATGCTTATTCTAGAAGAAATGATGCGTGTCTTATTTTTCTTTCACACAATGCCGCATCACACATTTATCACTCCTCATGGAAAGGATAGCATTTATAGATAAACAACGCATGTTTCTCTGTCCGTCGAGCTTTTAGAAATCAAAGCTTCAAGGTATTATCTTTAACAGGTTTGTATATGCAGGGATGACGAGCATTCCACAATATGCTAACGATAGGACTATCTGAAAAATTGAGTCATAAAAATAAATTCTGTTTGACATCCATTCCTCGTTCTGTTATAGTAAAGTGGCGTAAAATGGATAGCAGAATGCAAATGCTTTACATATAGCGTTCATGACGCAGATTTCTGCGGGGTATTGCGTAACTTACTGCTGAGCGAAGATACCGTGAGTATGAACACCATGTAAAAATGATTTGTACCTGTTATTGTTTTATAGCCATAAAACAATAAGGAGGATTTTCATGTCAAGAATCAATGGACCGGTTTGGAAAACATCCCGCCGTCTTGGTTTCTCTATTCTGGAAACCGGAGAAGAGCTTCAGAAACGTGCGTATGCACCAGGTCAGCACGGACCTACGAAACGTGTAAAATTAACAAACTACGGACAGCAGCTGCGTGAAAAGCAGAAAATCCGTTACATGTATGGATTGAACGAGCGTCAGTTCTACAACACTTTCATCAAAGCAAGCAAGATGAAGGGTGTAACTGGTGACAACTTCCTGGGTCTGCTGGAATCCCGTCTGGATAACCTGGTTTACCGTATGGGCTTTGCCCGCACTCGCCGTGCTGCTCGTCAGCTGGTTAACCACGGACACATTCTGGTTAACGGTAAGAAAGTTGATATCCCTAGCTTTATCGCAAAGCCAGGTATGGTTGTGGAAATCAAGGAGAAATCCAGAGATATGAAGGCAATCAACGAGGCACTGGAAGCAACACTGAATACCGTAGCATTCATCGATGTTGATAAAGATGCAAAGAAGGGTACCTACCTTCGTCTGCCAGAGCGCAGTGAGCTGAATTCCGAGTTCAACGAACTGCTGGTAGTAGAATTCTACAACAGATAATGTTAAAAAATCCGGATATCCGGATTTTTTTATAATATTACCATGACAGCCAATGCAGTGAAGAGGGAGCTGTTCCCTCTTCGCTTTTTTCAGCGTTCCTTTTTGATAAAGGAAACGTGCTCCGCAATCAGATCATAGCTGCGATGCAGCTTGCCGTCCTGCCCTTCAAAGGTATGTGACTGCATGCGTCCCTTTACAGACACATGATCTCCCACCTGCGCTGCCGCCATCGCCGTTTCCGCAATGCCCTTCCAGAGCATGATATTCAGATTGTCATATTCATAAACACCCTCGCTGTTCGCAAAGGGGCGCTGAACACGAATCATCATAGTCGCAAAACGATTCCCGGCTGCCGATGTACGGATTTCTGACAGTTCCGTCAGTTCACCTACAAAAGCTATCACGTTCATATGTGTACCATCCTTTCTTTTTTCTAAAATGCTATTCCTCACCGCATGAACATCCCTCCCAAGCTCCCCTATATTATCGCTGTTTCCCTATATTTGCGCAAACCGCATTATTTGCTCCTTGCGAAAAGCTATCGCATAAAAAAAGCAGTGAATGCTCCTGTGAGAGCGTATTCACTGCTTTCTCTGACAAATAAGGTAATTTTTACGAGCAGTTTTCCGGCAGCAGCTCCACCAGTGTGCCTGGTGCGTCCTGCAGGGCTGCACAGACCTGTTGAATGTCCTCCAGTGTAATTTCATACAGCACATCCAGCAGTCGGAAGAAATCCGCCTGATCAAAATAACTGCGAACATACGTGATGGCAATATCATCAAAGCTGTTCAAACTGCGCACAGACTGTCCGAAATAGCGGTTTTTCAGCTGATCCAGCAGCTCCTGTGTAATATCGGCACTGCTGATACGGGCAAGCACTTCTTTGACAACTGCAAGAAACGCTTCCTTCTTCGTCGTTTCCGCATAGAACATCACCATGCCGTAATCCTTTCCCAGATCGACCTCACTGCCGACATAGTCATTGATGATTCCTTCATCCAGCCACTGCTGAAAATCCGGATTCAATGAACTGAACACAGCATCCAGCATGATTTTGATACACCACTCCGCCTTGGTACGGGCGTATACATCTTCCATTCCCTGCAGCTTGCAGGCATACGACAGCTTCGGCACGCTGACATCCATAGTGAAGGAAAAGCTGTCCCTTGCGGGCTGCTCAGGCTCCGTATAAGCCAGACGCCGGACGCTGGATATCGGCGAAAATGTCTTTTTCTTCTGATTTTCCTTAATCAGTGCAAGCAGCTTTTTTGGATCCTCCTTGCTGACACCAACCAGAATCATAGACGCCGGATGATAATTCATCGCGTAGCAGTCCTGCAGCTGCTGCAGTGTGATACTATTTACACTTTCATCATCGCCGCCGATATCATAACGAAGCGGATGCTGCTGATAGAGGGAGGAAAAGGTTTCCATGAGCAGTCGGGAATCACTCATTTCCTTATACATATGCAGTTCCTGTATGATGATTCCCTTTTCCTTTTCCACGGATTCCTCACTGATATCCAGCTCCTGTACAAAATCCAGAAGCAGATTCAGCGGTTCCTTTACATCGGATGTCGTTGAAAAGTAATATGCTGTTTCTGTATAGGAGGTAAAGGCATTTACGCTGGCACCCATGCGGGAAAACAGCTCCATGACATCACTGTCCCCCATTTCAAACATCTTATGCTCCAGAAAATGAGCAATTCCTGCAGGAAAATGCAATTCCTTCCCCTGTTCATCCACCTGCTTCATATCCATGGCACCCAGCGGAGTTGCCATCATGAAGAGCGATTTTTCATAATCCGGCTTCTGCCAGAGAACAACATGCAGTCCATTTTCCAGAGTTTCCTCCACATAGCTTTCCCCATAGCGCTTATTCGTGATTGTTTTCATCCGCATCCTCCTTTGTCAGAACAAAAGTCATCTTCAGTTCACATGCCTGCATCGCATGAAGAATATCCTCACGCTTGACAGCCTGAATCCGCTCAATGATATCCTCGGTGTCCCACTGGCGGTCCAGCAGTACATTTTGATACTGCAGTGCTATCAGGGAATTCATGGAGTCCTTGCTGGCCTTTAATGAATTGACAATCATCTGTTTGGATACCTCCAGCAGATCTGAAGCGAAATCGCCCTCACAAATGCGCTGAAACTGCTTGCGTATCAATGAAATCGTCTTATCGATGTGCTCCTTCTCCACGCCGGTGGTGACTCCCAGCGCCGCATCATAGGAAATCAGATTGGAGTAAATGGAATAGCACAGACTGTTTTTCTCACGCACCTCCTGAAACAGCAGCGAGGTGGAGTATTGTCCAAACATCGCATTTGCAACACGCAGTGCATAATAATCCGGATCATTGATTGCTGTATTTGTAAACCATACCATCATAATGCTGCTCTGCGTAATGTTTCGGTATTCGGTTTTTCTTTCATCGTGCAGCTGATTCTGTACCTTATAAAAGGTTTTTATTTCCTGCTTACGAGCCGCAAAGGGTAGGTGCGCTTTAACGAGCTGCTCCATCTGCGTATCATCAAACGCGCCGCAAATCAAAATATCAATAACATCCTTCTCCAGCATGCGCTGATATGCAGCCTTCACATCATCCAGCGTAAGCTGCATCAGTGTCTTTACATCGCCAAGTGCGGATATTCCCAGATAATCCCCTTCTCCGGCAATCTTCAGTCCCTGTGTGATGGCATATTGTGCAGGATCATCCTCCATCCGCTCAATTTTCGCCTTCAATATACTGCGGGATTCCTCCAGAACATGCTCCTGCAGCAGCGGCTGAAACAAAACCTCCTGCAGAAAGGAAAAGAGTGATTCCAAAAGCTGCTGTTTTCCCTGCACATAGCAGGGATTGATAATTTTGCTGCGGATTTCCACGATCTGCGCACTGCCATAGCCGGCCGTTTGTGCATTGAGCGTTGCCCCATACAGCAAATCAAGATAATCGCTCATCTTTTTCTTTGTATCATACGTTTTACATCGATCACACAGCATCAGTGCAAGCAGTGAGCGGGATGCCGCCAGCTTGGGCTCCAGCTCACTGCGGAAACGTATGCTGATACCGATATCCTTGAATTTTTCGGTTTTCATAAAATGGAGCTGTACTCCGTTTGTTATCTGCATAATCATACCTCCAGTAGTAGTATGCGCATATTTCATTTAATTACCATGCCTATATGCATCATGGTTCTAATTGTACCACATCTGTCAACGAAAAAAAACTGATCAGGTTGATCAGTTTTAGCGTTTTCCCTTATCGAACGGTTCCCCCTCTGCAGCCGGCGCTGCCGAATTCTTCGAAACGAAGGCAAGCACGATCAGCGTTGCGATATAGGGCACCATCTTATAGATGTATGGAGGAATGTTAAGTCCTGCCAGAAACGGAATTCCGCTGGAGGTAGCCGCCACGGTCTTCATGAAGCCGAAGAACAGCGCTGCAAAGAAGATGCGGAATGGCTTCCACTGCCCGAAAATCAGCACTGCCAGTGCAAGGAACCCATACCCTGCAACATCCGCATTAAACACATTGCTTGTAGGAACAACGAAGATCAGTCCGCCGATACCGGCCAGAAAGCCGGAAATCAGAGTGCCTGCATAGCGCATTTTGTAAACGCTGATACCTGCAGAATCCGCAGCCTGAGGAAGCTCTCCGCAGGCACGCAGGCGCAGACCGAAACGGGTCTTGTAAATGATCACCCATGCCAGCACCAGAAACAATAAACCGATATAGGTTGTTATGTAGGTATTCTTGAACAGCAGGTCCCCGATGATCGGAATCGATCCCAGTACAGGAACGGATTCAATACGGAACACATTCTCAAACTGAATCTGCTGTGTCTGCTGGAAGGTTCGTGCGATGAAGATACAGAATGCAGGTGCAAAGGTATTCAGTGCCGTACCGCTGATGACCTGATCCGCTTTCATATGAATTGCCGCAAAGGCATGGAACAAAGAGAAGACGATACCTGCCGCACCGGCAACCAGCACCGCACACAGAAGCAGCAGTTGCGGCGGCATGGCGTGATTGAAGATATGGATGAACCCGATACCGCACAGGGCGCCGATAAGCATGATACCTTCCAGAGCGATATTGATGACACCGCTTCGCTCAGAGAACAGACCGCCCAGCGCTACGACCAGCAGCGGAATGGCAAAGAACCATGTCTGCTGTACCAGAAAGAATATAGTATCCATAGCTTACTCACCTTCCTTTTTCGCTGTACCCAGCTCTTTTGTTTTCCTGCGCTTCGACAGCCACACCTTAATCATCAGGGAGAGCGCAGAGCAGTAGATGATGCAGGAAATGATGATATCAACGATCTGCGGTATGAAGCCAAACTGCTGCATGGCATTTCCACCGACATTCAGATAGGCAATAAACAATCCTGCAAACAGAACTCCGATCGGGTTGGAAAGACCCAGCAGCGCCACCGGAATACCGTTGAAGCCCTCGGCAGGAAGCACATCCACAACCTCGATGAATTTCCCGGAGCCGCTCAGATACAGCAGCCCGCCGCCGACACCCGCAAGCGCGCCGGCAATGACCATGGAAAGAATGATATTGCGCTTTTCATTGATTCCGGCATATTTGCTGGCATCCTTATTGAAGCCGCAGGCCTTCATTTCATAGCCGAAGCTTGTCTTATTCAATATAATATATATCAGGATAACGAACAGTATGGCGATAACAAAGCCGCCGTTTGCCGGCGAACCGGTAAAAATCTTATCAAAGCCCATTTTTGGTATGACCGCTGTGGTAGCGACCGGCAGGGACTGATTGCGCAGTGCGTCAAACAGTACCAGACTGACGGAATAATTGACCAGATACATGCCGATATAGTTCATCATGATTGAGGAAATAACCTCGTTCACATTCAAATAGGCCTTCATGACTCCCGGTATGACTGCCCACAGACCACCTGCTGCAAAGGCGGCGAGAATTGCAACCAGCCAGTGAATACTACCTGGCAGGAAGGTCCACTTCACACCGACGTAGACAGCCGCAAAGGCACCTATGATGAACTGTCCCGGTGTTCCGATATTAAACAATCCCGTTTTAAATGCAAATCCGACAGATAAACCGGTCATGATGATCGGTACCGCATAATACAGCACCCGTCCGATTCCTAGCATACCGTCCTCAACCGGACCGGCAAGCAGGGTGCGAAGACCATCCAGTGCCTCACTGGAATTGGAAATAAAGATAACAACAGCTCCGATCAGTAATCCAATCAGGATCGCGATAGCGGAAGAGCCGAAGTTTTTGAATGCATCACTCTGTAATAGCTTTTTCATATTCTGCCCCTCTCTTTGATCCTGCCATATATAAACCAAGCTCCTGAATCGTCGTCGATTTCGGATCCAGCTCTGCAACGATCTCACCCTCGTACATGACAAGGATACGATCCGCAAGATTCATAACCTCATCCAGCTCCAGGGATATCAGAAGGATTGCACGTCCCTCGTCCCGCTCCTTGACCAGCTGGGAATGTATGTATTCAATCGCACCGACATCCAAACCGCGGGTTGGCTGGACAGCCAGCAGGAGCTTTGGATCATTCTCAATTTCTCTGGCGATAATCGCCTTCTGCTGGTTACCGCCGCTCATGCTTCTGGCCGTTGTTCTGCTGCCCTGTCCGCTGCGGACATCGTATTTTTCAATCAGCTGATCCGAATACCTTGTAATATCCGCAAATTTCAAAAAGCCGTGCTTGCTGAATTTCTTCGTAAAATACGACTTCAGCACCATATTGAAGGAAAGTGGATAATCCAGAACCAGACCATAGCGGTGACGGTCCTCCGGAATGTGCCCGAGCCCCTCCAGATTACGCTTACGGATACTAGTCTTTGTGATATCCTTTTCCCCAAGACGGATGCTGCCTTCCTTGACATCCATCAGACCGCTTAAGGCATAGACCAGCTCCGATTGTCCGTTACCGTCAATTCCGGCAATACAGACAATTTCCCCCTCATGTACCTGAAAGCTCACATTTTTTACAACGTCCTGATGGCCCTTCTTGGCAACACTCAGATTCCGGACATCCAGCATGACATCCTTCGGCTGTGCGGGCTGCTTCTCCACGTTGAAATTGACCTTTCGGCCAACCATCATCTCCGACATTTCTTCCTTGCTTGTATCCTTTACGTCAATGGTTCCGATATATTTCCCCTTGCGCAGGACACTGCAGCGATCGGCGACCGCCTTGATTTCATTCAGCTTATGTGTGATAAACAGAATCGATTTACCTTCCGTTGTCAGATCCTTCATGATCCCCATCAGCTCATCGATTTCCTGCGGTGTCAGCACCGCCGTAGGCTCATCAAAAATCAGAATTTCGTTGTCACGGTACAGCATTTTCAATATTTCCACACGCTGCTGCATACCGACGGTAATCTCACTGGTGATGGCATCCACATCGACATTCAAATGATACTTCTCACTCAGATCGACAACCTTTTTTCTTGCTTCGACCATCGTCAGCAGTCCGTTCTTTACATCCTCTGCACCCAGAATGATGTTTTCCAGCACTGTGAAATTATGAACCAGCTTAAAATGCTGATGCACCATTCCGATGCCAAGACGGTTGGCGTCATTGGGATTATTGATACTGACAACCTCCCCATTCATTTTGATACATCCCTTTTCCGGCTGATACATACCGAACAGAACGCTCATGAGGGTGGATTTGCCGGCACCGTTTTCTCCCAGCAAAGCATGGATTTCTCCTTTTTTCAGCTGCAGTGTAATGTCATCATTGGCAATAATGCCCGGAAACTCCTTTGTGATATTACACATTTCAATGATGTATTCCATGGTTTCACTCCAATCATATGCCTGTTGAGCATTGTGAAAATAGTATCTGTACTGATACCGCATCTATGCGTACGATTATTTCACTATACCCTTTACAAGCTTTTGTCCTATTTTATTATACCTTTTTTTCTACCTGTTCGCAAACAGGAAGATGAAAAAAAATCAGAAAAGCTGCCTACGATTGTAGACAGCCTTGTCCTGCGTATGATTATGTTATTTGATATAATCCAGTTTTACCTTGGAAGCCTTGATCTGTGTAGGATCCTTGAAGTCTTCATTTGTCTTGATGGTGATTTTGCCTTCTTTGATTTTAGCATACAGTGCATCATATTCCTTCTGTGTGAATTTTTCAAACTTGCTGGTCTTCATTGGCAGACCTACAGAGTCGTCTTTTGCACCAAGAACGATATTTTCTCCACCCGGGAAGGTTCCATCATCGATTGCTTTCAGTTCCTTCGTTACAGAAACAGCCAGCTGCTTGTAAGCAGAAGTGATAACTGTGCTGCTTTCGTTGGACTGGTCAACATCGACACCGATTACAAGGCCCTTGTTTGCTTCAGCAGCAGCCATAACGGAGTTTCCGATACCGCCACCGCAGGAGAAGATCACCTGTGTTCCGTTCTTATACCAGGATGCTGCCTCAGACTGAATTTCAGCACTTGGATTGAAGGTTCCGGTATATTTGTATTTCATTTCGATTTCGACATTCATTTCCTTGGCAGCGTCCTGTGCTCCCTGTACGAAGCCGTAACCGAAGTTTACAACTGCAGGAACAGCGATTCCGCCCATGAAGCCAAGCTTTGTCTTGCCTTCCTTAACGATGGCATAACCAGCCATATAGCCGGCTTCGTTTTCAGAATACTTGATACCTACGGTATTCTTTGCAGTTTTGAATTTTGCGTTTTCCTGAGCGCCGTCATTTGGATAACCGTCAATCAGAATGAATTTAACATCCGGATATGTATCCTGCTTTTCATAGATTGATGGTTCAAACAGGTAGCCCGGCGTTACGATAACCTTCGCTTTGTATTTGTTAACAGCCTGATCGATAGCTTCCTTGTAGGCATTGTCTGATTTCTCTGTCGGTTTGATGTACTCAACTTTTTTACCGGTTTCTTCACCATAGGCTTTGACACCTTCCCATGTACCCTGGTTGAATGATTTGTCATCAATGGTACCCACATCGGTAATCATGACAACATCGGTCTTGGATTCAGATGCTTTCCCATCATCCTTCTTCCCTTCATCCTTGCTTCCGCAGGCAGTCAGAGATGCTGCCATCAGCAACGATGCGGCAACGCATAGAAACTTTTTCATTTTGCATTTCCTCCTTATTGTATGAAGCTTCTTCATTACATATTTATTTTAGCGTTTTTCCTTACGTTTGTAAATGGAATAATCGCATTTTTGCTGGATTTCAGCAAAAATAAAAACGGTTACATTATGTAACCGTCCTCATTCTTCTTCTGCCTGCTCGCTCTTCGCATACACCTCACGCGGCTTACTGCCTCTTGCAGGCCCGATGATGCCATTATCCTCCAGCGTATCGATCAAACGTGCAGCCCGTGCATAGCCGATACTGAATTTACGCTGAATCAAGGATGTACTTGCCTTGCGTGTCGAGATAATAAATTCCTTTACCTCATCATATAATGGGTCACCGGTCTCACTGCTCGTCGGCCCTACACCGCCATCCAGCAGCTCCAGCCGTACAAAGGCGTCGTCGAATTTCGGTTTTCCCTGACGGGATACAAATTCACAGATATCCGCGACCTCATCATCGCTGACAAACACACCCTGCACACGGGTTGCCACAGTTTCACCAACCGGGACATACAGCATATCTCCGTATCCCAAAAGCTTTTCCGCCCCCATCTGATCCAGTATGGTACGGGAATCCACTGCACTGCTGACCGCAAATGCGATACGGGATGGAATATTCGCCTTGATGATCCCGGTGATAACATCCACACTCGGGCGCTGTGTCGCAACGATGAGATGAATGCCCGCAGCACGAGCCAGCTGGGTGATACGCTGAATGCTTGCTTCTACCTCTTTGGCAGCTACCAGCATCAGGTCCGCCAGCTCGTCGATAATGACGACAACCCATGGAAGCGGACTCAGCCCCTCTTCCGGATGTGCTTCTATGTAGGCATTATAGCCGGCGATATTCCGTACACCGGCCATAGAGAACAGCTCATAGCGGTTGTCCATCATTGTGACAATGACCTTCAATGCGCGGTTTGCCTCATCCCCATCCGTTATCACCGGTCCCAGCAGATGCGGTATCTCCTTATACGGTGTGAACTCCACCTTCTTCGGGTCGACCAGCAGCAGCTTGACCTCATCCGGTCTGGCGCGCATCAAAATCGAGGTGATGATGGAATTGACACAGACCGACTTTCCACTCCCTGTCGCACCGGCAATCAGTAAATGCGGCATGCGGTTCAATTCTCCATAGACACAGTTTCCCATCAGATCCTTACCAAGGGCAAACAGCATCTTACTCTGTGCAAGCTTATCCGGAATATTTTTCATCAGCTCCTTCATGCTGACGCTTGTTTTTTCTACATTCGGAATTTCGATACCGACTGCCGATTTTCCGGGAATTGGTGCCTCAATGCGAATATCCTTGGCAGCAAGTGCCATTTTGATATCGTATTGAAGGTTGCTGATTTTATTGACCCGGACACCGAGATCCGGCTTAACTTCGAATTTTGTGACCGCAGGTCCGATATGGGTAGCCACAAGGGTAGCCTTGACACCAAACTGATCCAGAATTTCAATCAGCTGCCGTCCGGCGTCATTTGCCGCACTCACATTCGCTGTTGAACGGCTTTTTTTACCGGCGTCCTTTAACAGGGTTAAACGTGGCAGCTTGTACTTGCTCCAGTCCTCCTGGAAGCTGGACACAAAGGTATCCTCACCGCCGATGGTATCCTCAATGATTCGCTTGTTTTCCGCTTCCTTAAACGCCTGCTTATCCAGCACATCCGATTCCTCTTCCAGCGCATGCTCCTTATCCGCCAGAAATGCAGTGCTTCTTCCGTCACTTTGAATATCAAAATCATCATCCACATCCAGAAACGACACCTGTCCGGGGCGCACACGCTCATCAATATTGATCTTGCCGAACATGCTTTTGGCTTCCTTCGGCTCCGCCTCCTGCTCTTTCTTCACCTTTTTCGCCTGCTGCTTGCGTTCCCTTCGGGCATCCCCCTTTGCCGCATGGTTCTTACGCATGGAGACAAACGGTGCTGCCAGAGAGGCTGCGCCCGCCTTCAGCCTTGCAAAGCCGGAGCCGCTCAGCAGCAGGATCAGTGCCAGTATCAGAAGGGCTATGACAATGATCCACGTTCCCTTATAATCAAAAAGAAACGTACATAAAGAAACCAGGAAGGCACCGATCAGGCCTCCCTTGGCTGCAATTTCCCCTCGAAAGATCAGCATGGAATCCTGCAGATAACGCGACAGGATATCCATCCCCTTCAGCGTTTCATTCTGTGGAATGCTGGCTGCTATGATCCAGGCACACAGCAGTACGCCGATGCCGATCAGATATTTCATCGGGACATCCCGTACGGATTTCTTCAGCATCATCATGACACAGAGCACGATGATCACACCATAGATTACCCCATACAGATTTCCAAACACATATTTGATAATGCTCGTCGTCAGTTCTCCGATAAAGCCAATCTGCAAACCTCCGATAATCGACAAGGTAATCAGGACAAGAGAATAAATGTAGACAAGGACTTCATTTTCTACCATCTGCTTCTGTTTCTGCGATTTTCTTGTTTTCGATTTCGCCATAAGCGCCTCCTATCCCCTTCTTTTATCGTCCTATATATTGATTTCCAGAATCACCGGCAGCACCATCGGCCGTTTACCGGTTTCCTTTGAAAGATACTTGCTTATTTTCTCACGGGCCTCTCCGCGCACGGTCAGATTGTCATAGCGTTTTTCCTTGACTGCCGTTTCAATGCATTTCTCCATGATATTGCCGACCTCCTTGATGATGTAATCCGCATCCTTCAGGTAGATCAGACCACGCGTCTGCACATCCGGTCCGTTGATAACTTCCTTTGTCTTATGACTGACACCGACACCGATAATCATGACACCATCCGTGGACAGCACCTCACGATCCTTCAACACCACACCGGTGACATCCCAGTTTTCTTTACCGTCAATCAGGGTATCCTCCAGCTCCAGATGCTCTGCGACACTCTTTAAAATTTTCTCCTCAAACTGGGCAACCTGTCCGTTTTCCAGAATCAGGATACGGTCCGGGGAGTAGCCCATCTTGCTTGCCAGATTGGCATTCACAAACAGGTGACGGTATTCACCCTTGACCGGAATATAATATTTCGGCTGGAACAGATACAGCATCATCTTCAAATCCTCACTGCTTGGATGCATGGACAGCACCGTCTTGGAATCCAGCGTAAAAATTCTGCCGCCTTCCTTGTAAATTTCATTTTCCATGCTGTTCGCATCCAGCTCGGTACCACTGACAATCGGTGATGCGACAATGATTGTATCCGTCTTGCGGAAGCTTACAAACTTATCCTCATGATTGGCGATGTTGGACATGGTACGGAACAGATTCTTTCCATTTCCCGTAATCAGAACTACAACATCCTCCATATCGTCTTTAAAGTCCTTTTCTTTTACTTCCATCTCTCTTGGAACATGGTAGTATTTCACCAGCTCCAGCTGATGGAGCAGCTCGCGCATCCCTTTATCGTGGAAGAATATTTTTCGGTTATATTTCTTCGCCAGCTCGATAATCTCAATAATGCGAAACAGACTTTGTGAGTACGATGAAATGAGGATACGGCTGTGACTCGCTTCAAAAATCGGCTCAATCAGATTGGTGATACGATGCTTTGGTGCCGTATGACCGATGCGGTCTGCGGATTGTGATTCCGAAAGCAGACAGAGCACACCGCGTTTTCCGATATCGCTCAGCTCATTCAGATCACACAAATACTCCTGCTGCAGCATATCGTAATCGATAATGAACTCACCGGTGTAAACGATATAGCCCTGATCCGTTGCGATAGCCAGTCCGAAATTATCGGGAAAGGCATGCGTCATTGGGAAGGTGCGCACCTTCACTCCGCCAATCGTCTGCTTGCTTGCACGTTTCATACGGTGAATCTTAACGTTCTTAATGCCTTCCTTTTTCAGCATATCGTGAATGATGTTTGCCGTCAGATTTCCAGTATACACCGGAACATTGATCTGCTTCAGCAGATACGGCAGAGCCGCTACGACATCATCATGCGCATGCGTGATAAAAATCCCTTTGATCCTGTCCTTGTTTTGAATCAGATAGGAGAAATCCGGTATGATGAATTCCACTCCCAGCTGATCCGATTCCGGATACTTCAATCCGGCTTCAATAATAAATATGGCTTCATTGACTTCGACAACGTACATGTTCTTGCCGTTTTCGTCAAGTCCGCCAAGCGCAAAAATGCGTACTTGATCCATAATCTAAATACCTCCGTTTTTATTGTTATTATGATGATCGTATTTCTATGCAATAAGGAATATTGAACCCCATGATAAACTATTCCTATTATACCATTAGTTCCATGAAAAAAAACAAAAATATGCCCTTCTCATAAGAAAATTACGCCCATACGACCTATTTTATCATATTTTGACAAGAAAAAAAGTGATTTCTCACTTTTATATCTGTTCTCCATCCAGCGAAAATGTTTTGCAGGCCGTAATTTTCACTGAAACGATATCCCCGCTCTGTGCAGTCGTCCGCCTGAAATTCACCAGCTTATTGGTTTCCGTGTAACCGCTGAACACTTCCGGATTCTTCTTGCTTGCACCATCCACCAGTACCTTGACAACACTTCCCAGATATTCCTCGTTCTTTTCACGCGCATACAGGTTCCAGCGCTCATTCAGCTCCTGCAGACGGCGCTGCTTAACCGCTAGCTCAACATTATCCGCCATGGATGCCGCAGGCGTCCCCTCCCGCGGCGAATAGATAAAGGTAAAGGCATTATCAAACCGGCATTCGTCCACCAGAGACAACGTGTTTTGAAACTGCTCCTCTGTTTCATTTGGAAAGCCGACGATGATATCGGTAGAGATCGCACAATGTGGAATCCGTTCCTTAATTTTGTGGAATAACGTCAGATACTGTTCTCTGGTATAGCGTCTTCCCATGATTTTCAGGATATCGCTGTCCCCGCTTTGTACCGGCAGATGAATAAACGGCATGATGTTTTCATAGCGTGCAATCACATCTATCATCTCATCCGTAAAGTCCCACGGGTGACTCGTCGTGAAGCGGATGCGCTCGATTCCTATCTTTGCCGTTTCCTCCAGCAGTCCTGCGAAACCGCCTTCCATATGCAAATCCTTTCCATAGGAATTGACATTCTGGCCAAGCAGCGTGATTTCCTTGAAGCCCTCTGCTTTCAGAATGCGTACCTCCTCCAGAATATCCTCCATCATACGGGAGCGTTCCTTCCCCCGGGTATATGGCACAATGCAGTATGTACAGAACTTATCGCAACCGTACATGATGTTTACCCATGCCTTATGCTTGCCAAAGCGGCGAACCGGCAGATTTTCTATAACATCCCCCTCTTTGGAAAGCACCTCAACACTGCGATTTCCATTCACCATGACATCATACAGCAGCTCCGGAAGACGGTGAATGTTATGGGTGCCGAAAATCAGATTCACATGACGATACGTTTCCAGCAGCTTGGCAACAACATCCTCCTCCTGTGCCATGCATCCGCACAGTCCAAACAGCAGGTCCGGCTTCTTGCGTTTCAAGCGCTTCAGGGAGCCGATTTCCCCCAGTACCTTATCCTCCGCATTTTTTCGGATAGCGCATGTATTCATCAGAATCAGATCCGCATCCTCGGGATGCTCCACCGCAGTGAAATTCATCTCCTCCAGAATGCCCGCCAGTGTTTCACTGTCCCGTTCATTCGCCTGACAGCCATACGTACGCAGATAATATTTCTTTCCCTGTCCCAGCAATCGAATCTGCTCCGGTATCTGAAACAGCGATTTCTCAATGACGGCTTCCTTGGTTGTTCTTACCTGGGCATCCTTCAGATTGGGAAGTGCCCATCCCGGTTGTTTTTTCATAATCAAACTCCTATCTATATAAGCCATCCATGATGGCGGACTTACTTAAAAAAACCAAGCTGATTGGCTTGGTTTACTGAGAGATTGCAGAAACTGGACAAGCGCTTACGCATGATCCACAGTCAATACAAGTTCCTTCATCACATACGGATTTACCATCATCGTTCATGCTCAGAGCACCAACCGGGCAAACACCTACACATGCACCACAACCGATGCAAGTATCTACATCTACTTTAACTGCCATTGTTTATTCCTCCTTTACAACCTCCTCTATTATACCATATACCCGTCGCAGTGCAAGCTTTTCACTATGAAAAAGATGTGAATTTTTCTACATCCTTCACAGTTGAATCACACACCGCAGGTAAAGAAAAAGCCGTGAATTACACGGCTTTAGCATTCTGCTTGTTCGGGACGAATCTGGATACGTTCTATGTGTATTGCCTTTCTTGCGGTCTCATCAATACGAACCACGGCACCACACAGAATTCCCGGACCATCCGCTATTTTAAACTTCGTTTTCTCATTCGTTGTAAAGCGTGTCAGTATTTCCTGTACATCCCGCCCCAGCACACTGGTATAGGCACCGCACATCCCCAGATCGGTGATGGCCGCTGTTCCGTATACCAGACGCTCGTCTGCCGTCTGAACATGCGTGTGGGTGCCCACAACCGCCTGCACACGTCCGGCAAACTGATAGGTAAAGGCAATCTTCTCGCTGGTTGTTTCCGCATGCAGATCAACCAGATAAATATCCGCATCAATATCATTCAGGATATCCTCCATGCAGAAGAACGGAGAATCCACAACGTTATTCATCCAGACCTCACCGCAAAGATTGGTGATGGCAACGCGCATGCCGTTGACCTTTACAACAACGGTATGCTGCCCATATTCCAGCGGCTCCATATTGGCTGGGCGAACCATGCGGTCTGCCTCCTCAATAAACTGATAAATATCATTTTTAGAGAAGGTATGATTTCCCATGGTGCATACATCAATGCCCATGGCAAGCAGCTGATGATAAATCTTTCTGGTAATGCCCTTACCATGTGCCGAATTTTCAGCATTGGCAACGACCAAATCGATTTCATACTGCTCCTTCAGCCGCGGCAGCTGCTCCCGCACACACTCTCTTCCAACGGAGCCGACAATATCTCCAAGAAACAGAATATTCATGCTACTTCGCCAGTTCGCAGGCTCTGGTTTCACGAATGACCGTCACCTTGATCTGTCCGGGGTATGTAAGCTCAGCTTCAATCTTATCCTTGATATCACGGGCCAGCTTATGGCATCCCAGATCATCCATCTTCTCCGGCACCGCCATTACGCGAACCTCGCGTCCTGCCTGAATAGCATAGGCGCTGTCTACCCCATCGAAGGACTTCGTGATTTTCTCAAGCTCCTCCAGACGGTTGATGTAATTCTGCAGGGCTTCATAGCGCGCACCCGGACGGGCTGCGGAAATCGTATCCGCTGCGATAACCAGATTGGAAATCAAGAACTGCGGTTCCACTTCCCCATGGTGTGACTGGATGGCATTCAAGACAACCTCACGCTCCCCATGCTTCTTACAGAACTTGTAGCCCAGCTCGATATGACTGCCCTCGACTTCAAAGTCCAGTGCCTTTCCGATATCATGCAGAAGACCTGCACGCTTTGCCAGCTGCTGGTTCAAGCCCAGCTCTGCTGCCATCATACCGGTAAGGTGGGCAACCTCCATACTGTGCTGCAGTGCATTTTGTCCATAAGAGAAACGATACTTCAAACGTCCGATCAGACGAATGATTTCTCGATCGATTCTGCCGATGCCAAGCTTGAAGACGGTATCCTCACCGGTCTTCATGATATTGGTATCCATTTCCTTCTTGATTTTGTGTACCACCTCTTCAATGCGTCCAGGCTGAATACGTCCGTCCTTGATCAGATGCTCCAGAGCCAGTCTTGCGACCTCTCTTCGAATCGGGTCAAAGCAGGAAACGGTAATTGTTTCCGGAGTATCATCAATGATCAGATCAACACCGGTTGCCTGTTCAATCGCCTTGATATTTCTACCTTCACGACCGATGATTCTTCCCTTCATTTCCTCACTTGGCAGTGATACGACGGATACGGTGCGATCCACCGCCTCATCAGAGGAAATCCGCTGAATACTGAGGGCGACGATATTGCGTGCCTTTTCGTCCGCAATGGACTTCGCTTCCTCTTCCTTTTCTTTAATATATGCCATCGTTTCTTTTTCCATACGCTTTTCTGTGATGGCCATCAGTTCTTCTCTTGCTTCGGCAGTTGTCAGGGAAGCAACACGCTCCAGCTCCTCTACCTGCACATCAATTTTTTCCTGTAATTCTTTATCTTTTTTATCTAGCATTGCCATTTTGTCAGCTAACTGCGCACTCTTCACATCGATCTGCTTTTCTTTGCTGGTCAACGTTTCATCACGGAAATTCAGGTTGTCTTCTCTGCGCAGCAGTTTGTTTTCCATATCGGTCACTTCCTGCTTGCGTTCCTTAATTTCCTTCTCAGCCGCAATCTTTAATTCATGAGCTTGTGTACGACCATCCAGCACTGCCTGTTTTACCATGGAATCGGCTTTTGTTTCCGCTTCCTTCAACAGCATGGATGCCTTTTGCTGATCTTTATTTAAACCCGCCTTGGAGATAATCACCATGATTACCACACCAATGGCAAGACCTGTCAACACAGACAAAAAGATGATAAGTGGATTATCCATACCACAATTCCTCCATTCGTCTTTCTCAGAGAGTTTTCTCTCTGTATTATATTGTACATAATTTTCACATTTTTCTCAACAAAAAAGCGCACTTTTCACAAAAATGCGTGAATTTATGTAAGTGTTTCCATATTTACAGAAAAAGAAGAAGCCTATGCTTCCTCCTTTTTCTCCTCACTTACTTCAGCTTTCTTTGGTGCGGTTTTCTCTCGCAGCTTTGCGCCGAGCTCCTCCATCAGTGCAGGGTTGCTCTTGATAAAGGTCTTGGCAGCTTCCTTGCCCTGTCCGATTTTCTCGCCGTTATAGGAGAACCATGCTCCGCTTTTCATAACGATATCATGATCCACACAAAGATCCAGCAGCTCTGCCACATACGAGATTCCCTCACCATACATAATTTCAATCTGTGCAACCTTAAACGGAGGTGCAACCTTATTCTTTACAACCTTGACGTTCACCTTGTTACCGATGATATCCGTACCGTTCTTGATGGCCTCACTGCGTCGGATATCCAGACGTACAGAGGAGTAGAATTTCAGCGCTCTTCCCCCCGGCGTCGTTTCCGGATTTCCAAACATGATGCCGACCTTTTCTCGCAGCTGGTTGATAAAGATAGCCGTACATTCACTGCGGTTCATAATACCGCTCAGCTTCCGCATGGCCTTGGACATCATACGGGCCTGCAAGCCGACATTTGCATCCCCCATCTCACCGTCCAGCTCAGCCTGCGGCACCAGTGCCGCAACGGAATCGACAACAACCAGATCGATTGCACCGCTCTTGATCAGCATTTCTGTAATATCCAGCGCCTGCTCTCCGCTGTCCGGCTGGGAAAGAATCAAATCATCGATATTGACACCAAGATTCTTGGCGTAGGTGGGATCAATGGCATTTTCCGCATCGATAAAGGCTGCGCGTCCGCCCTTTTTCTGTACCTCCGCAATGGCATGCAGAGCCAGCGTTGTCTTACCACTGGACTCCGGACCGTAGATTTCCACGATTCGCCCCTTCGGATATCCACCGATTCCCAATGCCTCATCCACCTTGATGGACCCGGAGGATATAGCATCGATTTCCACAGAAGCACGATCTCCAAGCTTCATAATGGAGCCTTTTCCAAACTGTTTTTCAATCTGCTTTAATGTATCATCCAGCAGATTCTTTTTCTTTGTGTCCTTATCCTGGGACTTTTTCTCTTTTTCCATTCATTTCTCCTTTTTCCAATTATATTTACGGAATCAGCATGCATCCAGAAAACGGATGACCTGCTTTCCCATTTCCTCAACGAGTTTTTTTCTCAATGCATTGCGCTCCATCGTCAGATGAAATTCATAAACCTCACAGCGGTGCCGGTCTGCAATCGCACAATAAACCAGACCTGCCGGCTTCCCCTCCATGGTGTCCGGCCCTGCATTACCGCTAAAGGATACACACAGATCGACATCCAGCAGCAGTCTTGCCTTTTCCGCCATCTCTTTTGCGCAGGGTGCACTGACAACCCCGTATTTCTTTACAATTTCTTCACGCACATGCACAACATTGACCTTGCATTCGGTCCAATAGGTGACAATACCACCTTTTAAAACAGCAGAAGCACCACTGACTTCTGCTATTGTACTTGCGAACAGACCGGCAGTCAGACTCTCACAGCTGCCAATGGTCAGCCTGTCCTTTTTCAGGCGTTCGATCAATGCCTTCATATTTACATTGTCTCCATGACGATATCCTTCAGCTTCAGGAAATACTCCGCTCCGCTTGCCACCGACACCGCCACTGCCGCATAAAACAGAATATCAGCGACAGGAAGGGATACAAACGCAAACGGCAGGTTGTTCAACAGCAGAAAGATGATGGCGAACATCTGCAGCACCGTTTTCGCCTTGCCCATCATACCGGCAGCAACCACCTTGCCCTTGGCACTGGCATTCATACGCAGTCCATCCACAATCATATCCCGCCATATCATAATCAGCACAAATACCGCAGGTACCACACCGTCCACTGCAAACAGGATGAACATCGTATTCACCAGCAGCTTATCCGCAATCGGATCGATAAATTTCCCGAAGGAGGTAATCAGATTGTGCTTTCTTGCGATATGTCCATCCAAGTAATCGGTAAAGCTCGCGATTGCAAACAGAATCAGTACAAGCAGTGCCGTCATGCTGACAGCAATATGCTCACCGCTCACATCAGCACCAAAGGCCTCCGGCAAATCTGTAAACAGATAGATACAGGCGATAACCGGAACCAGTACGATGCGAAACATCGACAGCTTATTTGGAAGATTCATCACTGTCACCCGCAATCGTAAACTCCAGTGTGATGGCACCGCTGGAATTCACAATGGAATCATCCAGCTTTACATTCTTGTCATTGATCTTTAACTGTGTATTATACATATAGCCGACATAAAGCTCCAGCTTCATGCCCTTTTTCGCCTTCACTGTTCCTTTTGCAGAGGATTTGTATTCGTATACCTGTGCCTTTGGCTCATCCAGCACCTTGCCGTCAACACTGGCGCTGAATCCGGAGGAGCTTCCTGCAAAGGTTACTTCAAACTTCAGATCCTCCCCGTCCTTCAGATTTTCAATGGTGTAATGGGTCGCATCGGTTTTGGATATACTGATTTCCTTTTCCTCTTCCTTCTGCTGTCCCTCTTCCTCTTTCTTTTCGTCGCTGCTCGGATACTTATTCGTACCGTTTTCCGTCTGCTCCGGTGCAGTTGGCTGCGCATTATTCGCTGTTTTCCCCTTACCGGCATCCGATTTCAGAAATACGACAAACGCAAACATGATTACGATTGCCACGACTGCCACAATGGCAATCAGGGATACCAGAGACATATCCGGCTTGCGAAACCGTCGCTTCTGCCTCGTTTTTACATTCGCTGTGGAAACCTTGCTCAGCTTTTCCGACTTTGCAATATTCTTTTCAATTTCCTCATGGTTGATCTGTGCCGAAGTCGTAAAGGTCATGGTATAGTCATTGACATCCTTCCGCAGTTCATCCTTGATATCCTCAAAATCCAGTCCGAGCACATCACAATAGGACTTTACAAAGAAGCGCAGATAAGACAGATCATCATGAAAAAAGCTGATGTTTCCTTCCTCCAGCGCTTTTATATGTTTCTGAGTCAGGCGTGTCTGATCACTCACCTCTTCGATGGTCAGGCCCAGCTCTAATCTTTTCTCTTTTAACAGTCTACCGATTTCTTCCATAGAGCACCTCTTTATATATATCAATCTGTCACATATCAGTATGAACAGTTTTCATAATCTCTATTATTATATCAGCCAAATTCTTTAATGTAAATGAAACGTTCACAAAATTCGTCTTTCACTTTTTTATCCCATAAATCTCTCATTTTCATACCGGAATCACGAAAAAAGGATACATGGAAATATCTCATCATCGTACGCTTTATCCAGCATGCGCTTTGCTTGTTTATGCAGGCCTGTAAAAGACATTTTTCCTGCATACGAATACTCAGAGAAATGAAAAAGCGAAGGACGCGCCTTCGCTGCTTGCTTCCACTGCATAAGCCATGTTCTGTACTCTCTTGCGAAAGTGGCAGTCATTTATCTACGTGTTTCCACGTTCCGATCACTGGCTTCGTTTCGCCGTGATCAGATTCCCCTACCAAATTTGGGTTTCTCGCTTGCGGGGTTTACCCGTTCCATCTTTCCGGTTTCCCGAAAAGCTCGTCTCTGTGGCACTTTTAAAGGAGTCCGCCATAGCTTTCACCACAGGCCTTCTCCAGCCGTCAGCTTACGCTGCCTGGATTTATCGTTTCATCCAGCACAAACACTACATCCATCACAGAATGTGCGAGCATGGACTTTCCTCTGACCTTACGGCCAGCGACTGCCGCAGAAGAAGCAGTTTATTTTTTACTGGCAAATACCGCGTTTTCCAGCCGGGTCAGACGCTTCAGAATATCCACATTGCCATTTGCAGCAGCGCTTTCCTCCTGAACAGCTCCCTGTTTCCCTTCCAGCTCGATGATTTTCGCCTTCATGGCAGCAATCTGCTTTTCATATTCCTGCAGACGCTCCCCCAGATTCTCAATCATGGCATCGTATTCCTGATAATCATTGATGACAAGATCCAGAAACTCATCCACTTCTACGGATGAATATCCCTTGAAATCTATATTAAACTGTTTATTCAATACATCTTCCACTTTTAGCTTGAATCTTTTTTCCATGAATTTCACCTTCCACTTACATAGTTTCTCAGAATTTCCAGAAAAAAGCAAGTGAAAATTACACAAACGCACACTTTCCTACGTTTCGACATACACGTGTATTATTATAAGGTTGCCGCAGGCACACTGTGGAAGCGTGGGACGATGTGATTTCTATGTGAAAATTCAAACGATTTTCTTAAAGCGGTGGAAATCGTTTGTAAAATTGTTTATAGTAGATTATGATATAGGATGTGTAAATGACACAATCATAACTTTAAATATCTGACACACTGATCGTGTGCATTCGATACGACAAGGAGGAAACATCATATGGATAAAAAGCAACAGCCAAAGGCAGTCCGCAGGAAGTCAGGCCAGGGCGGTGGAAGGATATTCCGCAGCATTGTCATCGTTTTCCTGGCACTGGTACTGGTCGGAGGGGTTTCCGTATTCTTCATGCTGAGCACGATTGTCGGCTCTGTGGATACGGATGATATGGCGGATAAAATCGTCAATCGGGAGCCATCGACATTTTATGCGGCAGACGGTACGAAAATTTATGAATGGGGCGGTGTCAGCCGGGAAAATGTCACCTACAAGCAAATTCCCCAGTCTACGATCGATGCCTTTCTGGCAATCGAGGATTCCCGTTACTTTTCCCATAACGGATTCGACCTTCCCCGCTTCATTTCCAGTGCTTTATTCAATGTAAAGTCCGGAAGCTTTGCACAGGGCGGTTCCACACTGACCATGCAGACCATCGACAACTTCATCATGAAGCCGGAAGAGGAAAAGGCCGAAAAAGAGGGCAAGACATATTCCGCGTTGGAAAAAGTAGAACGTAAGGTACAGGAAATCTACATGAGTATGAGTCTGGAAAAGGACCTGTCCAAGGAAGAAATCATTACGAAGTATCTGAATGAAATCAATTTCGGTGACAGTGCCCGCGGTATTCAAAAGGGTGCTGAATATTATTTTGGTAAGAATGTTGAGGAATTAAATCTGACGGAAAGTGCCTTTCTGGCCGGTGTCATCAACGCACCAAACAGCTATAATCCCTACCGTGGCTACGACAAGAGCACCGGTGATAACTTCTATCAGTATGCGAGTGAGCGTAGAGATGAAACACTGAATCTGATGCTGAAGCACGGCTATATTACGGAAACCGAATACAAGCTGGCAAAAAGCACAAAGCTGGCATTCCAGCTGACCGGAGAGAAGAAAAAATCATCTGCCGGCTCTGATAAATATTACGACTATGTATATGAAGCTGCGAAGGAAGTACAGGCGCTTACCGGAGAGGATCCTGCACTTGTTCCCATGAAAATCTATACATCCCTGGATATCCATGCACAGGATCATGCCAATGAATTATCCAGCGGTAGGTCTGTCGAATTCTTCTCGGACAGCAATTTCCAAATCGGATTCACTGTTTTAAACAATCAGACCGGCGAAATCGTCGCCGTTTCCGGAGGCCGCGGCGATGTGGAATCCAAGACCTATTTGAATCGCTATACAGAGCCGAAGAGTGTTGGCTCCACCATCAAGCCGCTGCTGGATTATGCGCCAACCTTTGATAAGCTGGGATGGGCTACCTCCCGTGTCATGGAGGATAAGCCGCTGAATATTACCGGATGGTCTGTACAGAACTCCGATGGCAATTTCTATGGAAAGGTCAGCCTGGAGCGTGCTGTATCCAAGTCCCTGAATACGATTGCCGTGCAATCCCTGCAGGCTCTTCTGGAGAGTGAAGGGCAGGATGCAATGATTCAGTATCTAAAGAATTTAGGCTTCAGTGATTCGGTTGCCGATGCCTTCAGTCTTCAGTATTCCATCGGTGGTGCGGAAATGAAGGGCTCCACGACGCAAATGGCAGCTGCCTATGCAGCCCTGGCTAATGGCGGCTATTATATTGAACCGCACATGGTCACAAAGGTGGAATATAAGGATGAATCCAGAACCTTCGACAACAAGCCGAAGAAAACGCGCGTCATGTCCGAGCAGGCAGCTTATATGATGAGTGATCTGCTGTACAAGGCAGTAAACGGCAAAACAAAGGGTGAAAACCTGATGGGTTCCCTTGGCTTCGGCGCCTATCCTGTCTATGGTAAGACAGGTACCAGTGACTGGGCCGACTTGGGTGTGGCATACGGTATTCCCGTTCTCGCAATGAAGGATGAATGGATGATAAATTATACAAGCGAATACACAATCGCGACCTGGTCAGGCTTTGATGCAGCAAAGGAAGGCGCATATTTCACAATGGATATGATTAACGCAAATATCCCCGGCTGGATCAACAAATCCATGCTGGATACCATCAGCTCCAACGCTGTTCGTATTCAACAGCCGGATGGCATCAGCTCCTATGGCGGCGGTCTGATCAAGACCGAATGGCTCTCTTCGGCAGCAAAGAACAACCCGATGACAGAACAAAATGCGAATGTCACCAACAGCAAGCTGGAAGCGGCAATATCCAGTGCTGCAGGCATGAATGCAGATGATTATACGGCGGAAAGCTATGCCAAGCTGAAGGAAGCTCTGGATGCGGCACGAAAAGTGATGGCGAACTCTGCGGCAACACAGGAGGAAATCGATGCGGCACGAAGTGCATTGGAAGCCGCCATGCAGGGACTTGTAAAGAAAGAGGAAACACCGAAGACGGATACCTCGGCACTGAGCTCGGCCCTGAACAGTGCGCAGGGCTATGTGGATACCACCAAATATCAAAGCGATAAGGTTGCGGCTTTGCAAAGTGCAATCAGCAGCGGTAACAGTGTGCTTGCGAATAAGGACAGTACGCAGGAACAGATTGATGCGGCGACCGCTGCCATCAATACAGCTGTGCAGAATTGTATCAGCTCCCCTGTGCAAACCACACCACCGCCGGATACCGGTGGCGACGCAAACAACGGCAACGGTACAACACCTCCTTCGGACAACACCCAGAACAACCAGAATAATCAAACACCGGCACCATAAAGCAGGACAGGATCGATTTATGATCCTGTCTTTTATTCTTTACCTTTATAAAAGTAAATTTTTCCAACAACATTGCCCGCAAAAGTAGAAATAAGAAGGAAATTTGTATATAATAGAAAAAGGTGATAAATGTGATAGGATATCCAAATAGAAAAGTGATGCCGACACCAGCCGTTAAAGCCCAGGATAACCACATGGGAAGAGGGATGTCGTTGGAGAATGATTTGAATGATTCCAATGCATATTACTGCAGCTGCGATCGTGCATTGATACATAAGAAGCCGACACCGATACAGGTTGTCAAGGTTGATTACCCTGAGCGCAGTGCCGCCAAAATTACGGAAGCCTATTATAAAACACCAAGTACAACAGATTACAACGGTATCTATCGTGGAAGAGCTATCGATTTTGAAGCAAAGGAAACAAGGCAGAAGACCTCGTTCCCCTTCAAAAGCATTCATCCACATCAGATTGAGCATTTAAAAAAGGTGATACAGCATGGAGGAATCGGATTTTTCATTATCCGTTTCACCTGCTTCGAAGAAACCTATCTGATCGATGCCGCAATACTGATTGACATGTACTATGAGGGAGAACGCAAATCGATATCTTACATGAAAGTGAAGGAAGTAGGTTCCCTTATCCGTATGGGTCTGACACCGAGATTATGTTATCTTGATAACGTCGATGCCCTGTACTTCAAGGAGGAAAAATCATATGGAACAAAATCCAAACGAGGAAACGGTTGATGTGAATGCATCACCGCAGCAACCAGAAGCAAAGGACACCTTAGAAACAACAGATGACATGGATTCACAGGCTTCTGTGAAAATGGAAGGCTCCACGGAAGCAGATACGTCAGCTTCAAAGGAAAAGGAAGCAGTACCGGTTGAGACAGCATTGGAGACTGAACCTGCACAGGATACAGAAAAAGCCCCAGTTGACGCTGATACGAAAGCTGAAGCGACGGAAAATGATACTGATGAAGAAAAAACGTCAGCCACAACAGAAGTATCCGATACAGCAGCTGCAAAGACAGAAGCTGGTGCAGAAGGAATGCCGTCTGATTTCAACACCGCAGAGAATGCTTCTGCAGATACAGCCGTTTCTGAGGAGGCTATCCCTGCAGAAAACTCTCCAAAAGCAAGCCTAGAAAACGCCTCTTCTGAGGATGAGACTTTTTCAGAGCAAGCTGTGCAGGAGCCTGTTTCAGCAGAAGCTGTCGACACAGACATACTGAATGGAAAAGCTTTCCCTGCAGAAGACTCTCCAGAAGCAAGCCTGGAAGAAGACGTCGCTTCTGAAGATGAACCTTTATCAGAGCAAGCTGTGCAGGAGCCTGTTTCGGCAGCAGCTGTCGAAACGGATATATTGAATGAAGAAGCTATCCCTGCAGAGGACACTCCAGAAGCAAGCCTGGAAGAAGACGTCGCTTCTGAGGACGAACCTTTATCAGAGCAAGCTGTGCAGGAGCCTGTTTCGGCAGAAGCTGTCAACACGGACATACTGAATGAGGAAATGCTTGTCAGTGAGGATGCTGAGGAAGCAGACTCTGCCAATCGTAAAAAGAAGCCTGAGAAAAACAAAGGCAAGCTAAGCAGAGGGCGTAAAATCGTCAACGGCATTATCATTGCTTTTCTGACAATCGCCTTACTTGGCAGCGGGACAGGTGCTTATCTGCTTTACCACATCGCACATAAGGCTGATCCTGATGGAATGGTAGAAAAGATGAAAAGTGACGAGCCGTCTGTATTCTATGCAAGTGACGGAAAGACAATCATCGGAGAGCTGGGAGAAGAAAGCCGCGAAAACATCACCTATGAACAGGTTCCGCAATCAACAATTGATGCTTTTCTGGCTATTGAGGATTCCCGTTTTTATTCTCATAACGGATTTGACCTTCCCCGTTTTATCTCCAGCGCATTCAACAATATGAAATCCGGTGACCTTTCACAGGGAGGCTCTACGCTGACCATGCAGACGGTCGACAATTTCATCATGAAGCCTGTGGAAGACAAGATGCAGAAGGAAGGAAAATATTTCAGCACCAAGGAAAAAATCGAACGCAAAATTCAGGAAATTTATCTGAGCATGTGTCTGGATGACGAATTGAGCAAGGAAGACATCATGACAAGATACCTGAATCAGATCAACTTCGGGCAGCATACCCGTGGAATCCAAAAAGGTGCACAATATTACTTTGGCAAAAATGTAGAGGATCTGAACCTGTCGGAAAGTGCTTTCCTCGCCGGCGTTATCAATGCGCCAAACAGCAACAATCCCTACAACGGCATCATCGATGGTGACAATTACTATCAGCAGGCAATGAAGCGGCGGGATGAAACACTGTATCAGATGCTGAATCACGGCTACATAACAGAGACAGAATACAAGCTGGCAAAAGCAACAAAGCTGGCGTTTCAGGTTGCCGGAGAGCCGGATGCTGCTGAACTGGACCCTTATAAGGACTACGTGCGTGCGGCGGCGGATGAAATCATCGATAAATACGGGGTTGATCCGGCTACCACGCCAATGAAGGTATACACAGCACTGGACATCAATGCACAAAAGGCCGCGAACAAGGCATCCAGCGGAAAGGTCGTCGGCTTAACCGATAACAAGTATTATCAAATCGGCTTTACTGTTCTGAATAACAAAAACGGTGAAGTTATCGCTGTGAGTGCAGGCAGAACCGACATCAAATCCGCAGACGGTCAGGTGCATTTCCGTTTCCGTGAGCCGCATCAGCCTGGTTCCAGTATCAAACCGATCTTTGATTACGCTCCATCCTTTGATAAGATTGGTTACTGTACCTCCCGTGTATTTGTAGACAAGGCAATCAGCTTCGGTAACTGGAATGTTATCAATGCAAACGGTTCATACAATGGCAAGGTATCCATGGAGCGTGCGATTGCACAGTCTTTGAACACCCCTGCTGTACAAACCTTTGATGCCCTGTTAAATCGCGTTGGCTATGATGAAATGATCAGCTATGCCAAGAAAATGGGCTTTGATCCGGATGTCGCAAAGAACATGGATATTCAGTATTCCATAGGGGCTTCCGGTATGATGGCCTCCCCTACCGAAATGGCAGCGGCTTATGCGACACTAGCAAATGGCGGCACCTACAATGAGGCGCATATGGTACGGAAAATCGTATACAAAAACGAAGATAAAACCATCAAGGCAAAGGTTCAAACACATCAGCCGCTATCTCCGCAGGCTGCCTACATGACCAGCGATCTGCTTTACCGTGCAATTTTCGGGAAAGACAGTGGTTGGAATTTAATGAGCCGTTTAGGCTTTGGTGCCTATCCGGTATATGGAAAGACCGGAACGAGTGACTGGGCGGATGATGCCTGGAAGTATGGCGGCCCTATGAAGGATGAATGGATGATCAATTACACAAGCGAATACACCATCGCTACGTGGAGCGGCTTTGACAGCGGTATTGAGGGCAAGCCTACATATATCAGCGAAGAAATACTGAATGCCAATATTCCGGGCTGGATCAACAAATATATGCTGGACAGCATCGCAACCGGAAATGAGCATATGATATCCAGTCCGGGCGGCATCAGCAGCTATGGCGGCGGTATGATCAAGTCCGAATGGCTGGCAACTGCCAAGCAGAACAATCCATTAACAATCGCTAATTCCAAAACAAACAATAAGGCATTGAAATCTGCAGTAAGCTCTGCCAAGGGTATGAAATCTTCTGATTATACGGCGGAAACCTACAGCAAGCTGCAGGCGGCAATTGCAGCTGCGGAAAAAATTCTAAAGGATGATATGGCTCCACAGGAGGATATTGATAAGGCGAAGGCAGATTTGCAGGCAGCCTTGAACGGTCTGGTATCCAGCGCAAATAAGAGCAGTCTGAATGCTGCCCTTACCAAGGCGGCAGGCATCAATACCTCTCTGTATACACCAGAGAGCATCCATGCATTAAACGCTGCTGTAAACAGCGCAAAATCAGTCTATGACAATAAAAAATCCACACAGGCACAAATTGATGCACAAACCTCTGCCGTGAACAATGCCATCAACACGCTGGTACAGAAGCCGGTAATCAGTCGTGATGCATTAAATGAAGCAATCAACAAAGGAAACGCCATCAACCGCAACTCCTATACGGTAGAAAGTATTCTACAATTTGAAAGTATATTAAATGTCGCAAAAACAGTATATGGGGATGCAAATGCCACACAGGCACAGATCGATGAACAGACAGCTAAAGTAAACGCTGCCCTGACAGAGGTTTTAAAGCCTGCACAATAAATGCAGATAATGTTTAAAAAAGGGTGATTCTCATGTGGAATCATCCTTTTCTTTCTGCTTTCAAACAGAAATGCATAACGCGTACACCATGCTTGTCTGGGACACACAGCGTTTAATCCACCTGCATCCAAGATCAGAGCAGCAATGCCGTTAGCTTGCCATGTCTCATTATACTTCCATAGTATTTCATCTTATTCAAAAAAACGACCCGCAATGGATCGTTTTATGACTTTTTGGAATTTCGATATGCTTCCAGCTTATCCTTTTTACAAAACTCCTTAAACGGACATTCCTCGCATTTCGGATTTCGTGCCGTACAGAAATATCGTCCGAAGAAGATAAACAGATGATGTGCCCGGTTCCAGCGTTCCCGCTTCAGCTTACGCTTCAGCTTCTGTTCTACGACCTCCACACTGTCCTGCACCTTGGCAAGCCCCAGTCGCTTGGAAATACGTTCCACATGCGTATCCACCGCAATGCTGGGGATATCAAAGCAGACGCTGCGAACAACATTGGCAGTCTTACGACCAACCCCTGCCAGAGAGGTCAGCTCCTTCATGCTTTCCGGCACAACGCCGTTAAAGGATTCCAGCAGTGATCTGCTGAGGTTCTGAATAGAGCGCGCCTTGTTGCGGTACAAGCCGATTCTGCGAATCTTATCCTCAATGTCATGTATATCTGCCTCCGCCATTGCCTGCGGCGTTTTAAAGGCTTCAAACAGGGCGGGCGTTACTTTATTGACTGCAGCGTCTGTCGTCTGTGCTGACAATACAACAGCTACCAGCAATTCAAATGCATTCCTGTGCTCCAGCTCACAATGGGCATCGGGGAACATCTCTTCCAGAATATCCAGAATTTCGTCCGTTGTCATCAGCGCTCTCCCCCTTCGTATTTCTCAGCAGTCATACCGCGGTTTTTCCATTCCACCAGTATACGCTCTATGTAATCAAAGCTTTTGTGATCGTAGGTCAGCGCTTCGCGCAGCGCATAACAGATCAGCTTCTGCTCATAGTCCTTCAGCCAGTCGGCCATGCGCTGCAGCTCCATCTGTGACAGCGGTCTGCCAAACTCCGATTCAAACAGATCGAATAAGGACTGATCAAACGCCAGACTTTTTTCACTGTTATCCGCAAAAACGCCATCGATATTAAACAGGATTTTCCCATTCTGAAACTGCAGAGCCAGATACCCCTTGGCACTTAAATGAGAAAGGATATCATCAATTTCATCGGAATCCTTCTTCAGCTTATCTGCCAGAATACCGTGTGTGATCGGTATCTGATGCTCATTCATAAAATCAATCATCAGCACCACCATCGTCTCCTCAATGGTTAGACTCAAATCCTTTAAATGATCCAGAATCCAGTCCCTGCGGTTAATAAAGCGTTCATTCCACCACTTCTCCATATTAAGCCTCTCCCTTTTTCAGAAAATACACTTCCTTCAGACTGTCATAATCCAGCAGAATCTGTCCTGCAGAGCATTCTACAGCATACACCGGATTATCATATCCATATCCCAGTGCAACCTGTATATCCTTTGCACCATAGCGCTTCTGCACCTCCTGCTTTACCTTATCCGTCTGATCCGTATCCTTTTTTCTGGATACGATCGCCTTCCCCTTATCATTAAACCAGACATAATTATCCGCATCCTCTCCCACATAGGTAATGTAATAGAAGGCATCACGATGCAGGTTTTTTATTTCCTTATAAGTATCGCGGATGGCACTCATCTGTTCATCAATTTTTTCTTCGTATTTACGCGATGGTCCACTGATAAAGATCGAGGATTCCACAAGCAGTACAATCAGCAGTACAGCAAGCAAACCAATACTTACCGCCAGCGATTTTCCATTGATTTTCATTGCGTACCTCCTTTACACTTCTGTCTTTTATTATACACAATTTTAGAGGATTTGTCTTGAAAAAACCTTTGCAGATTTAGAAACAGCTGCAAACTCACTCCGCCTTATCATTATATCAGAAATCGCAATCTATGCCCACGCAACGGATAAAATTGTAAGAAAAAAGACGGGTTTTCCGTCTTATGCCATGCACTTCATCAGCTCCCTGCAGAAGCTTGCACTGCGTGAGGAGGCATGCTCTACATAGGTCATGAAATCCATATGGGAGTCCTTACTGTGTGCTACATCGGAAAGTGAGCGCAGGACGACAAAGGGGATATGATAATGAGCGCATACCTGAGCAATCGCACCGGCTTCCATCTCCGCACAGACTGCATCCGGAAACAGCTCGTTCAGCCGTTGCAGCTGCGCTTCCCGGGCAACGAACTGATCTCCACTTGCCACCAGACCGCGATGCACCACAACGCCCAGCTTGTTCAATGCCTGCTCGCACATGTCACCAAGATCCTGGTCCGCTTCAAAATACAGACCGATTCCATCAGCTCCATCCACAGGACTCGTATCGTAATCGTGCTGAACGACCTGTGTACTGATAACGGCATCCAGAATATTCTGCTGCACCTGCAGACCTCCGGCCGTCCCGATGTTGACGATACAATCGATTGAAAAATTCTCCAGCAGAATCGTCGTTGCCATACCGGCATTTCCTTTACCGACACCGCTTTTCATCACAAGCAGCTCTTTGCCCGCCAGTATTCCCTTATCAAAGTCAATTCCGCTTTTCATCAGATGCTCATGACTTTCCATAATGGATACGATTGCATCTACTTCCTTATCCATTGCTGCAATCACTGCAATCATTGTATACCTCCCGCTTTCCTGCAGATATAAAACTGCTTTTCTCCCTCACAGATTCCCGCCTGTGTAAAATCCGTATAGACCTCCACCTGAAAACCGGCGTTTTTCAATTCCGCAAGAATCCAGGCAGGCTCATAAACTCTTTGCTCATGCTGCTCCAGTGTCACACGACCCTCGCTGTCATAAAAAGCAAAATTCTGATAGATCCGGTCATCCTCACTGGCAATGGTCCACTGGTACTCCAAATCCTTAACATGTCCTGCTTCATTGTATTCCTCTGCAAATTCCTCCAGGCGATCCATGGAATGCATATCTACAAGAAAAACACCGTTATCACGCAGATGCCGGTAAGCGCCCTGAAACAACGCACGCACCTGCTCGTCCTTTAATAGATAATTGAAGCTGTCGCACAGACAAAGGATACCGTCATAGCTTTTATCCGTATGCAGATCACACATATCCATGACACTCCATGACACCTGCTCGCTGCCATCCTTCTTCTTTGCTTCTTCAATCATGGCAGCGGAAAGATCACTCGCATCAACGTGGTAGCCCTCCTGTGCAAGAGCGATTGTAATTTCCCCGCTCCCGCAGGCCAGCTCCAGCAGCTCTGTCCCCCTGATATGCGCCTTGATCAGCTCCACCCAGCAGGCAGTTGCCTCATCATCCTTAACCAGCGCATCATAGACATGTGCCAGCAGCTCATACATCATAGGGAGAAATCCTCATGCGGCAGATCGGCATACAGCTTCTCCAGCTGAAAATGGTCACGCTCCTCATTCATGAATACATGAACGACGATGCTGTTCAAATCCACCAGCACCCAGCGGGATTCACTGTTTCCTTCCATCGCACGAATTTCGTATCCGTTTTCACGAACACGGTCCTTGATATTATCGGCAATCGCATGTGTCTGCCGTACACTCGGCGCACTGCAGATCACAACGTGATCAATAAAGGGATTCAGCTCGTGGAAATCATATAACAGCGCCCTCTCCCCCTTTTTTTCATCAATTGCCTTTTGTACAATACTTAATAATTCATCCATATAGTAGCTCCTTACCTTATTTCAATGTGCCTTCTTTTCTCAGATAAGCCTCCTGCTGCTGCTTCACAACACGGTAGCCCTCCCGCAGACTTTTCCTGCTGATTTCTATTTCCCGACGGGAATCATAACCGCGCGAGGGATCCAGCTTATCGGCGATAAACAGAATACGGTCAAAATCCGTACGATTCCTTCCCTTCACATGATGATATATCGCCTGCAGGATACGGCGGTCACGGATATGAAACACCTTATTTACATAATCCGCTCCGATATAGCCATGCCATATAGCGGCTGCTTCCTCCAGGTGATCCGGCATATGTGCACGCATCCAGGCCTTCGCTTTCTCATACGGAAGCTGCTTGCATACATCGTGTGCAATTCCCATAATATAGGCAGCCCTGGTATCCAGACCATGAGCCTGCGCCAATTCGACACACAGCTGTGCGACCGATTGGCTGTGAAGATAGCGATGCTCGTTCATTTGCTCTTTCACCATGCTTTCCAGATACAGCGCATGCAGCCCCATATACGCACGAACCGCTTCGGGTACCTGATACAGCTTATGCCCCTTGCGGATTTCGCTGCTGGATACCGGAATCAGCTGCATGACGACCCGCTGAAGACCAGCGGGCAGTTGTTCAGTGTGCTGCTCTCTTGAAAACACATAAAAGGGCAGCTGCTGCTTCAGATCCTCACTGTCTTTCCATCGGTCAAACTGCCTTGCCTGATCATCCCCGATCAGCCAGCAGAAGGAATGCTTTGGATAGCGCTTTTTCAGCTCCTTCACCGTACGTATGGAATAGGAGACACCCTCAAGCTCATGCTCCAGCGTGCACAGCTTCATATGCCGGTATGGCCTGATGGCAAGAGCTACCATAGCCGCACGATCCGAAAAGGAGGCAGCCTGCGTTTGCTTTAACGGCGTTGCTGCACTCGGCATAAACCACACCTCATCCACGCGCAGCTGCTTCAGTGCCTGCTTTGCAATCTGCAGATGTCCGTTATGTATCGGATCAAAGGCTCCGCCCAGTACCGCGATCCGCATATACTATAACCCCAGCTTATTTTTCTTGCTTCGCCGATACAGCGTAAAGGTACGCCCGATCACCTGCACCACCTCGCTGTGTGTTGCAGCACTGATGGTAACGGCAGCTTCATTTGCCGTTATCGCACAGGTCTTTAAAAGCGATACCTTGACCAGCTCATGCGCCTCCAGTGAATCGGATATCGTCTTGATCAGATTTTCACTGATTGCATCCTTCCCCATCTGGAAGAGTGGTTTTCTTGTCTGCGCAATCCCGCGCAGCTCACTTTTCTGTTTTCCTGTTAACATTATATCATCGCCTTTCTAAACGTTACATTGCCCTGCTGTGCCACATAGACATCCACGGAAGCCACATCACCACGGATACAGAACCAGCCTAAGCCATGGATTACGACATCCAGCTTATGCTCCTGCACATGTCCATACGAAAATTTTTTCATATGCTCTCTTTCTCCAATCACCGGAGTAAGGATTTCATCATAATGCTGTGCCCACAATACATCCGCTTTTTCCTGCTTGCTGCGGTGCAGCGGCAGCCTTTCCGAAAAATAGGCAACACAGCTGACCTGTTCACACCCGATCAGATCCAGTCGGACAAGACCGCCCAGCGACAGTGTCTGATTGCCCTTCAGCTGATAGCCTCTGGCCTTTAAGGGCTTTAACGGAATCACCGTTTTCAGCAGCCCATCATCCACATGCGTCAGCAGGGAATCCATACGGGTCAGTCCCGGTGTGTCATAAAGCTGATAGCCCTCCATCGCAATGGAATTGAAATCCAGCGTAGTACCCGGATGCCGTGAGGTTGTCAGATCAACTCCATCACAGATGGCATTCAGCAGAGTGCTCTTTCCGGCATTCGCCATGCCCATGACAACAACATCACGCCCCTTACGGTAATGTGCAATCGCCGCACACACCTCATCGACGGATGCATTATCCTCACGCCGGGCATGTGCAGCCAGATCTCCGCAGACCACAATTCCCTGAACAAGGATTCCCTCTTCCTTTAAACGGCGCAGCAAAAACTGTGAAAGCTTCTCATTGCCCAGAGTTGCAGGAAGCAGATCGCGCTTGGTCGCCACCATAAGGATATCCTTACCCAGCAGATGGCGGTTGATACCCGGCAGCAGATTGGATTCAAAATCAAACAGATCAACCACCCAGACCACAAGCGCATCCATGGCGTTGATCTTCTGCAGTACAGCATCACTGTCAATGCCCTGCTTCATACTGATGACCACATCATCATAATGCCGGATACGGAAGCAGCGCTGACAATAGTCTGCCTCCATTTTCGGTGTATATCCGATTGCGGCGGCATCACTGCTCTGCAATACGACACCGCAGCCCTTACATATCTTATTACTCATCATACTCTCCTTTACGAAGCCGCCCTGTTATTTGCAGCAGCCGAAATACGATATTTTCAAAAAAACGATTAAACTTTGTGAATGACAAATCCCTGGTCACCACAGGTGCTGTCAGAACCGTATGCAGCCCCATCAGATTGGCTCCCAGAATATCCGTCATCAGCTGGTCCCCAACCACAGCGACCTCCTTCTTATCAACGCCCTGCTCCTTCAGCATTCTCCGGTAGGTTTTCGGCAGCGGCTTCATAGCGAACGGATAACAGTCCGCCTGCAGTCCCTTCGCAAAGGTTTCAACGCGTTCCTCCACGTTGTTACTGATAAACACGACCCGGATTCCCGCCTCCTGCATGCCGCGTATAAACTGTACAGCCTTTTCATCGGGTAGTGCCACATCATGCGGCACCAGCGTATTGTCGATATCACAGACGAGCAGGCGAATACCATGCTCCAACAGATACTCCGGGCGCAGAGCCGAAAAGCTATGGATATAATAATCGGGAGTAAACAGCTTCAACATCCTCATTTCTCCTATCTTTCGCATAAATCATATCTATTTTATCATATTTCCCTCTCACTTCAAACTGATTTTTCTCATGCAGGCTTTACATGTCACTTCCGATATGATAGGATATATACATACCAAACGTATGTATGATAAAGGAGGAGCTATGGCACGCAATAAATACCCGCAGAGAACCGTGGAGAAAATTCTGGAGGTTTCTCTGGCGCTCTTCAATGAGAAGGGCTATGAGAAAACAACGATACAGGACATCGTCAATGCCCTCGGTATGAGCAAGGGCGCCATCTATCATCACTTTAAATCCAAGGATGAAATTATCGAAGCACTGAGTGAGCGCTGCTATCATGGAGATGCCCAGATGGAGCTGCTCCGAAATGCCAGTGATAAGACCGGCATCGAAAAGCTTCGTGCCATTATTTACCGACAGATTCAAAATGAAGAAAAGAAGCAGATTGACACCATATCCATCAATCTCTGGAAGAATCCGAAAATTTTCATGAGCGGTATGGCAGAGAATTTGAGTGTCAATTCCCAGATTGTGGAACGCATTCTGAAGGAAGGAATGGAGGATGGCAGTATTCGCAGTCAGGATCCGCTGTGTGCCGCACAGGTGCTGATGCTGCTGTTGAATTACTGGATCTGTTCCCCCATCGTTTTAAAGGAGCTGGATGCGATACCGGCAAAGGTCGCCTACTTCCGCACGCTGTGTGATTCCATGGGCATACCGGTCATCGATGAGCCTCTCGAGCAGGAGCTGACAAGCTATTTCCGCATCCTTGCACAATCCATGCATGAGCTACCCTGACGGGTAGTTTCTCTTAATCAACATACATACCGTCGTTTGGTATCATAAAGAAAGGATGTTCCCTTATGAAAGCTTTCAATCGTAATTTTATACTCATGATCATCGGACAGATCATTTCCCTGTTCGGCAACGCAATTCTGCGTTTTTCCTTGTCTCTCTATGTATTGCAGGTTACCGGCAGTGCATCCATATTTGCGACCATACTGGCGGTTTCCATACTTCCGACCATTCTGCTATCCCCCTTCGGCGGTATTCTGGCGGATCGTGTAAGCAGAAGAAGCATCATGCTCAGTCTTGATTTTCTGACCTCCTTCCTCATCTTCGGCTTTTCCATGGTAAGCACAAGGGGGTTCAGTATTGTGCTGGTTGCCATACTCATGATCTCATTGTCTATCATACAGGCATTCTATCAGCCCTCCGTACAGGCAAGCATTCCGCTACTTGTTTCTGAGAATCAGCTGATGCAGGCAAACGGCATTGTTGTACAGATCAATGCACTGGCAACCCTGCTCGGACCTATTTTGGGCGGCTTTCTGTTTTCCTTCCTGCCGTTTTCCCTGTTACTGAATATTTCCGGAACTGCCTTCTTTCTATCCGCCATCCTGGAATGCATCATGCGTATCCCCTTTCAGCGTGTGGCAACAGATGGATCCATGCTCTCCATCATACGCAGTGACTGTCGCCAGAGCCTGCACTTTCTGCGGCATGATAATCCGACCCTCCTTCATCTGTTACTGCTCTTAGCGGGATTGAATCTGGTTCTTTCCAGCTTTATCACCGTCGGTCTGCCTGTCATTTCCAATATCACCCTGCAGCTTCCGCCAACCTTCTATGGCTGGCTGGAAGCCGCAACCGGTATCGGCTCCATTGCCGGCAGCATTGCACTTCCGTTCTTTTTAAAGCGGGTGGATATGTCCGGTGCATGGCGCTTTCTTTTGAGCGGCAGTCTGTTTCTGCTCCCGATGGCGCTGGTTTTATTCCTGCATACCCCGGTATATATCGCATATGCCTGCATCTTTGCATCCAGCATCTGCATCATGCTGTTTGCGGCCTTATTCAATATCTACGCGCAGACCTTCCTGCAGAAATCCACACCGAATCAGCTTCTGGGAAAGGTGGCATCCATGGTCACCATGGTCGTCATGTGCTCCTACCCGATCGGTCAGTCCCTGTACGGCATTCTGCTGGAAACCTTTGCGACAAGAGTGGATCTTCTGATCCTGTTTGCCTGCATTGCCTCCCTGATCATTTCTCTCCTCAGCAGAAATGCATTAAAAACGATTGGAAATGATTGTGAAAAGGAGGCTGTCCTGATACAATAAAAACGTTTAAGGAGGCATATCATGGAATATCATGTAGAAGAAACAACGATAGAGGCACTGACAAGGATGCTGATTGAAACACCGAGTCCGGTCAGCTATTATGAGGAAATTCATCCGCTGATGGAACGCCTTGCAAAGAAGTATGGACATACACTTACGTATGACCGCAAGCGCACCGCTTATATCCGGGTGGAGGGAGAGGATACGACAAAAACGGTTTGTGTCGGTGCTCACCTGGATACCATCGGCCTGATGGTTCGCCATATCAACGATAACGGAACACTGGCTTTACGCAATCTGGGAGGCATCAACTACAACAATATTGAAGGCTGCAGCGTTCAGGTGCATACACGGGATGGAAACACGATCACCGGTCTGCTTGCCTGCACATCGCATTCCACCCATGTGTTTGATGATGCGAGAAGCGCCGTTCGCGAGGAATCCAATATGATGGTCATTCTGGATGAGCTGGTACACAGCAGTGATGAGGTGCGCGCACTGGGGATTGAGCATGGAGACATCATTTCCATCGATCCGGATTATCGATTTACAAAAAGCGGCTTCATCAAGTCCCGCTTCATCGATGACAAGGCGGCAGTGGCAGCCGTGTTTGCAGTGCTGGAGGATTTACAGAAAACCGGCAGAAAGCCGCAGTATACCACGTTGTTCGCTTTCCCGCTGTATGAGGAAATCGGGCACGGCGGCGCCTATCTGCCACAGGAGGTCAGTGAGTATGTCGCATTGGATATCGGCCTGATCGGTCCGGATTACTGCGGCAGTGAAACCAAGGTGAGTATCTGTGCAAAGGATAACTACACCCCCTATGATAGAGCACTGACAACAAAGCTGATTCACCTTGCAGGGGATCAGAAGCTGGATTACAGTGTGGATGTGTTTTATCATTATGGCACCGATGCCAGTGCGGCGATACGTGCAGGGAACAATGTGTATGCTGCAGCATTCGGTATGGGCTGCTTTGCATCCCACGGCATGGAGCGCTGTCATATTCAAAGCGTTGTGCAGACGGCTAAGCTGCTGTATGCCTATCTGCTGAGTAAATAGAAAGCAAAGTTCCTCTCAAAAGAAAAAAAGCAATGCGCACAGCATTGCTTTTTGTATACATCCGACAGCAGACTACTATGCGTCCCTGCCTGCAATTTTTTTAATACTGCATACCGTTTCGCTGCAATGCGTGCACATGATCCAGTGCATCCGCCAGTTCTTGCAGCAGCCTCAGATAGCGAAGAATCAGAAGCTGTTTTGACCTACTCCTTCTCCTTGTTTTGACGCAGACGCTCCTTGCGTTTTTCTTCCTTTTGAAACTCCCGGTAAATTTTCATAAAGGCACGCTTTTCGATTCGGGAAACATAGGAGCGTGAGATATGCAGCTGTCTGGCGATTTCCCGCTGTGTTTCCTCCTCCTGCCCGTACAGACCAAAGCGCTTGGTGATAATTTCAAGCTCTCTTGCATCCAGAACATGGATATAACGTTTTAAACGCGCGATGTTATCCTCCACGATCATATCATCGATAATGCTGCTATCCTCCGGTGAGGAAATGGCATCAATCAGAGTTATCTCACTGCCATCCTTGTCTGTGGCAATCGGTTCGTTTAATGAAACGTTTTGAAAATAGTTTTTACTGCTGCGCAGATACATCAGGATTTCATTTTCAATACATTTGGAGGCATAGGTTGTCAGCTTATGTCCCTTCTCCGGCTTAAAGGAATCCACTGCCTTAATGAGTCCGATGGTACCGATGCTGATCAGATCCTCCGTTTGTTCCTTTTTGATATCATATTTCTTTACGATGTGAGCAACCAGACGCAGATTGTGTTCAATCAGCTTGTTTCTGGCTTCCTCATCGCGCTCACTCAGCAAGGAGATACAGCGCGCCTCCTCCTCCTTGTCCAGCGGCTGCTGAAAGGAATTGCTGCGGATGTAGCCCACATAGCATAACGCATTGGAAAGCACTTCAAATATTGTTGTAAACATACGATCACCTGTTACCAGTATATGGAAGCAGACGCTGTTTTATGTTAAGAAAGTGACGGAAGGAAAACCGGCACCTGTCCTCCTACCCGACAGCTTGAAAAAGCAGTGATTTCTATATGCCTTTCATACTGCCAGCTTCTGTCCCGTATTTCCTCACGTGATGTTTTCAGACCCTGCAATCCTGCATAACCGCTTTAACCTGTGCCATAACTGTAAAAGCATACAATACATCCCCAAGGCTTCAAAAAAGGTCCCCTGTGGGACCTAGTCTTCCAAAAAGGAATGATAATAAATTTTAAACTTCATCTTTTCATTGATTTTTTCCAATGCAATCGCAAAGCCGTCACGGTCGAACACCGCAAGATCAATATAGGAATAATACATACCGATGGCACCGCCCATCGTACGCGCAATGGACATCGGATACAGAAGGTCATTGATTTCTTTTTCCAGCTGCTGCCGGACAAGAGCTTCCTTTTCATCCTCATACAGCTTTTCATAATACAGATAGCCGTATTCTCCACCCTTATCGGCAAAATCCTTGCAGGTCGCATACTCCTTATTCAGGACCTCCTCCTGCAGCTGCGGATTGGTGGTGACAATCAGCTTCATATCCCGGCGCAGAGTTTCACTAACCGGCTTTTCATCCAGCTTATAGGCCATATAGATGGATAAGGGATCATGATATTCCATCCACTCCTGATCGATGATAATATCACAGAGATCCTCATAGAGATTGGGCAGCAGGCAGACATTTTCCTCATCGATTTCCGCATCCAGGATTTCTACGCGGGAAATACGTGCTTCAAAGTCCAGCTCTCCGATAAACAGCTCCAGCATATAGGCAACAATGCTTTCCTTATTGGTTTCCTCCAGTCCCTGTAGCGCTGCACAGTAAACCTTCAGCTCTACTGTTTTAGATTCCTCTTCAATTGTATAATATACCTTAAAATCCGCACCGCGAACTGTTTGGCCGTTCAGCTGCAGATAACTGTTCAATGCACGCTCACTCAAAGGCGGACGGAAGGCATTGATGATCCAGTTTTCACTGAGCTGCTGCGGAGCATCCTTTTTTAGCAGTGCGCTGCAAAGCTGTGCGGTTTTATCGCCGCCGGTTGCAAATGTCATCTCAAAAAAACCGGTTTCACTCATTTCCACTTCCAGCTTACAGCCGCATACGGTCTTCAGCTGTTCATTGATATCATTGAGCAGATGCTCATATTCATGACGGTCCTGCTCACGTAAAGCGGTTTCCAGCGGCTGCTGGATTGTCAGAAAATAGCTCCAGAAATTGTGCACACGATGTTTACTATTCATTCAGATTCTCCTCTCGAATGCATTTTCGCATAAGATTATACTGATGGATGTCATGATCGGGATGTGTGATTTCACTCATCAGCACAAAGCCCGCCCTATAGTAAAGGGAAAGGTTTTCCGCATGATGCGTTTCCATTGTGACATCCTTGCCGATTTCCTGCGCATGAACAAGCAGCGCTTTCAGCATGGCAGAGCCGATGCCGGTTCCGCGCAGCTCTTTTGCTGTGAAAAACAAATCCAGATGCAGGTAATCACCCTGTACGAATTCCTGAATCCAGCGGCTGGTAAACATATCCCAGCATTCGATGACATGCCGTATGCTTTTTACAGACCGCAGTCCTGCCAGCATGGGAATCATTTTCAAATTCAGCCAGAGCAGCTGCAGATGATACTGCAGCGGCTGTTCCAGAGTGGAATCCCATACCACCATGACACTTCTGCATTCTGCACTATCCGCCAGAAAATGACAGTATGGCTTCAATGCCTTTACATAGTGGCGAAACAGGTAGCGCAAGGTCTTTAAACGGGTTCTGTCATCCATGAATACCGTCTTATATAAATCGTCGTCGTAAAAATTTTCTGCAAGCTGCTCATGCAGCGAAGCAATCTGCTCGTCATTCATCAGATAAAATTCAGATAACGGCATACTTACACATCCATTCTTTTTTCGAACTCATATTATAGCATGTTTTTTCACACGGCACAAGAAAGTAGAAGCGTACAGGCAGGAATGCAGAGTGAAGCATTTGATTTCCACCGGCAGATTTAAACAATTCTGTGCTATAAAAAAGCATCAGGCAACTGCCAGACGCTCCTTCAGCTTCTTGATAATCTTTTTTTCCAGCCTGCTGACCTGGACCTGAGAAATATTCAGCTTCCGTGCTATCTCCTCCTGCTTCATGGACAGATCATAGCGATAATGCAGCAGCAGCTGTTCCCGCTGATCCAGCTTCTGAATTTCATCACGCAGAGAAACCTTCATGACGACATCCTCTTCCTTTTTATTGGAAACCTTGTCCTCCAGCAGAATCGGAGAGCCGTCATTTTCATAGATCGTTTCATCCAGTGAATAAATGAACTGGTTTGCTTCAAAGGCCAGTATGACATCCGCCACATCCAGCTCCATTGCATCGGCAATCTCCTGATAGGTCGGCTCATGATTCAGCTTCTGCAGCAAAACCTCCTTGGCTTTCACCATTTGCAGATAGCCTTCCTTCAGACTTCTGGAAATACGGATACTGCCGTCATCACGGAAAAACCGCTTGATTTCTCCCATGATAATGGGAACCGCATAGGTGGAAAATTTCACCTCATAGCTGGTATCGAAATTATTTAACGCCTTCATCAGACCGACACAGCCGATCTGAAACAGATCCTCATTCGATATCCGCTGTCGGGAAAACCGTCGGATAATCGAATAGACAAGCGCGCTGTTCTGTTGAACAAAGCAGCTTTTCGCTTCTTCATCCCCCAATCGGATCCGTTCAATCAGCTCCTCATTGCTCGCTGTCTTTTCCATGATGGATTCTTTTCTTTATCGTGACAAGCGTTCCCTTTCCCTTTTCTGATTCAATATGGAAATCATCCGCAAAGGTCTGCATGATCGTCATTCCCATGCCGCTTCGCTCCATATGCTTTTTACTCGTATATAATGGCTGCATTGCCAGCTGCAGATCATCAATGCCGCAGCCCTCATCCTGAACCGTCATATGTATGAATTCCTCATCATAGGATATCTGTAATACGATTGTTCCGTTCTCTCTGCTCTCATAGCCGTGTATCATGGCATTGACAATTGCCTCTGCCAGCATCGTCTTGATTTCCATAATCGCTTCCATATCCAGATTCAGCGGCATCAGGAAAGCTACCGCACTCGTTCTGGCAAATGCCTCATTTTCCAGTCTGCTTACAAATTCCAGTTTCATCGTATTCATAGCTTTACCTCATTTCTCTCATGTTTCATGATCTGGAAGATCCCGGACATCTTAAACAGCGTCTGGTTCACTCTGGACAGATTGCATAAAATAAGCTGGGCATGCAGCTTCTGCAGCTGCTTGTAGCGTGCCAGGACAAAGCCGATGCCGGTGCTGTCCACAAAGGTGACCTCTTCAAAATCAAGCTTTACCGTTTTGGGCTGATATTTTTCTATCAGGTCGATGCAGATCTGCTTGAGATTGCAAACGGTAAGGTTATCCAGATCCCCGTAAAAATAAAAGTAAAGGATACCGTCAATATACTGATGTTTCATGTTTCATCCCTCCGGCCATCATCTTACCACGTTTTCATTTGCCTTTGGGGATATTCGACAAAGCATCCGGAGGTTCGACAGAATAAACTTTATCCTTCGTGCATAAGGACGAAGCTTGCTGTTTACAGGAAGCCTTTATCGAGAATCATTTCTGCCATTTCACAAAACAGATATGCTAAAGCCCCGATGTCATTAAGTTACATAGATAAGAGAAATGTATTAGAAAAATAGAATGCATTTTTATCTCCATGCTATCAAAACCCCAACATATCCAATGCGTTCATTAAACAAGCTGAATCTTACTTGTAAATTGTTATGTTGCTTAAGAATCTGTTTCTGTCCTTCCTCTGTAAAAACAGCTGCAGCACCTTTTGAATATACGATTGCCTGCAATAACATCGGCATCTACACTGGCCAGATAAGCAGGTTCCATGATTATAATTCCCACTCTGATGAATACTTTCATTCTCCATAATAGTATAGGTAGTCATTCCCTAAACCATGCATTACGCAGTATCAATATCAGCTATCCTTGTTATGAATGCAAACTGTTCCTTTCCCTATCCGGAACAGATTTTTTCTGATAACTTTCCTTCAAAACGATCTTTTCGAAGATCCTTCGGTATATTTGTCGGATACTCTCCATTAAAGCATGCTGCACAATATTCAGTTCCCTCTACCAATCTGCCTAATTTTTCAATCGGTAAGTATCCAAGAGAATCTACACCTAGGATTTCCTCTATTTCCCGTATGTTATGATGACAGGCAATCAGATTCTCTTCTGAATCAATATCTGTACCATAATAGCAGGGATGTAAAAATGGCGGTGCGGAAATTCTCATATGTATTTCTTTTGCGCCGGCATCTTTGAGTAGTTTTACAATACGTTTACTGGTTGTACCTCTGACAATGGAATCATCAATCAATACAACTCTTTTACCTTCTATAACATTTTTAACGGGGCTTAATTTTATTCTTACTTGATCTAGACGTTCATCCTGACCCGGAGAAATAAAGGTTCTACCAATATATTTGTTTTTTATTAAACCGATTCCATATGGTATTTTAGATGCATTTGCATAACCTAATGCTGCCTCCATGCCACTATCAGGAACTCCGATCACAACATCTGCATCTACAGGATAACTTTCTGCCAATAATTCACCGGCTTTACACCTTGACAATGATACCGAAATAGTATCTATTACAGAGTCCGGTCTGGCAAAATAAATATATTCAAAGATACAGGTCTTTCTCTTTTCTTTATTGCAGTGTTCTTTTCGAGATACGACATTTTCCTTACTAAAAACAACAATTTCTCCTGGGAGAACATCTCTTATGAAGACTGCTCCTACTGCAGATAATGCACAGCTCTCTGAAGCAACTACATACCTCCCATCCATCATCTTTCCATAGCATAACGGTCTGAATCCATGTGGATCTCTTGCCGCAATTAATTTGGTAGAAGACATTAGCACCAATGAATAAGCACCTTCCAAAGAATTCATTGCTTTACTTACCGCTTCTTCTATACTGGAAACCTTAAGTCTTTCTCTTGTAATAACATAAGCAATTGTCTCAGTATCACTTGTGGTATTAAAAATTGCACCGGATAGTTCTAATTTATCTCGAAGTTCCAATGAATTGCTCAGATTTCCATTATGTGCTATCGCCATTTTTCCCCTCTGATGATTTACTTCCATGGGTTGAGTATTACTACGGGTAGTTCCTCCTGTTGTTCCATATCTTACATGGCCGACCGCCATATTTCCTTTCGATAAACTTGATAGTGTATCTTTCGAAAATACCTCACTCACAAGTCCCAAATCCTTATATGATGAAAATACACCGTCGTCATTTACAACAATCCCACAGCTTTCCTGCCCCCGATGCTGTAGTGCATATAAACCATAATAAGCAATGTTTGCAACATTTTCCCTTTTAGTGCCAAAGATTCCAAACACGCCACATTCCTCATGTATCGCCATTCATTCATCTCCTTATTTCTATAAGCGCACATCATATCTGTCTTTTTCTAAATTCCGCTATCACCATAGTTAGAAAGAACTCTTGCCGATGGATCATTTACATGACAGCCGTCCCATTCTTTATTCGGCATCCAAAAGTCTACGATCATTTTGCTTTGTCCCGTATAATACTCTTCAAATATCTCACGGTATAGTAAAGATTCTTTTGTGAATGGCTGCGCATGATCATAGTTCTTACACTTGTCCTTAAACTCTGTATCTGTATATATTTCTTCAGCATATGCTTTCAGGTAATCAACCATAGAGTGTCCTACCGCATCTGAAAATGCAGCTTTTTCTCGCCACAGGATTTCATCAGGAAGATAATCTCCATCTTCGAAAGCATGACGAAGCAAATATTTTCCCTTTCCATATCGATTCATTTTCAGCTTGGGATCGATAGACATTACATACTTTACAAAATCTATATCCCCAAACGGGACCCTTGCTTCCAGAGAATTCACAGAGATACAGCGATCAGCTCGGAGCACATCATACATGTGGAGTTCTTTTATTCTCTTCTGTGATTCTAGTTGAAAAGCTTCCTCATCTGGCGCAAAATCTGTATATTTGTATCCGAATAATTCATCTGAAATTTCACCTGTTAATAAAACTCTGATATCCGTCTTTTCATGAATCGCTTTACATATCAGATACATTCCTATCGAAGCCCGAATCGTAGTAATATCAAAAGTACCCAATACATATATCACGGTTCTAAGCGATGCAATTACATCATCCGGTGTCATAAAAATCTCAGTATGATCACTTCCGATATGATTTGCCACCTGCTTTGCATATCTCAGGTCTATAGCATCTTCACGCATGCCTATTGCAAAAGTCTTGATTGCATCTTTCCTTTTTTTAGCTGCAATTGCACAAACTAAGGAAGAATCCAGTCCCCCTGAAAGTAAAAAACCAACTTTTGCATCTGCTACAAGACGTTTTTCCACACCTGAAACTAACTTTTTACGAATATTTCTACATACTTTTTCCAAATCATCTTCACAAACTTTTGCAGCTGTTGAAATATCCAGGTAACATATAAATTTCCCATCCTTATAATAGTGACCGGGAGGAAACGGCATGATATTTTCAACTATACCCACTAAATTCTTTGGCTCACTGGCAAAGATAATAGCCTCCTGCTTATCATAACCATAATATAATGGCCGTATACCGATCGGATCTCTTGCTGCGATATATTCTTCACGTTCCCCATCATAAATGATGCATGCAAATTCCGCATCCAGCATGGCAAACATAGCCGTACCATATTCCTTGTACATGGGCAAAATTATTTCACAATCTGAATCACTCTTGAATTCATACTTTCTTGACAGCCTGCTTCTAAGTTCCTCAAATCCATATATTTCTCCATTGCAAACAGCGTAACTTTTATCTGACTGAAAAGGCTGCATACCGGCGTCATGAAGCCCCATGATTGCCAAACGGTGAAAACCCAAATACCCCTTACCGGTATCAATCACTCTACTGTCATCAGGTCCCCTTGAAATCGTTGCCTCAAATCCTTTCATAAACGTATCATAGGCAGCACTGCGACTGCAATAACCCATTATAGAACACATATTTTTTCCTCCAAAATCAGTTTCAGCATTCTATAGGGCAAGTGCTGAACTCGCTGTGCCACCTATATTTTTTCTCATTTTCCAAGTCTTCAACAAGACTAGTTCCTTTACGCATAACGAAACGGCGCACCTACTAAGAATATCTTTTCAGATTGCAGCTCGAAAAGTGTTATTCGCATAGGCTCCACTATATGGCTCTCACTATCCCATACTCGCTGTGAGCAATCACCTATGTTACTTCTCTTTTCTCAAACGCTTTTATTTATTTTTAATCTATATCCTGAAGAGCATCGACCCCTTCTTCACCGGTACGAATCTTTACAGCATTCTCTACATCATAGACAAAAATCTTACCATCTCCGATGTGTCCTGTATAAAGTACTTTTTTCGCTACATCAATTACACTTCTTACCGGTATTTTACTTACTACGATATCCACTTGAACCTTCGGAAGTAGGGTAGTTTCTACCTGAACACCTCTATAATATTCCGGTTTCCCCTTCTGTACACCACATCCCAGTACATGGGAAACTGTCATTCCTTTAATACCGAGGTTCATCATAGATGTCTTTAATGCCTCAAGCTTATGTTCCTTACAGATAATTGCAATTTTTGTAATCTTAGGCATTCCATCAAGAAGACTCGGCATCTTTTTTACTTCAACCGCCTCGGCAACAGGAACACCTTGCGCCACCATTACCGGCTCATCACCGTCTTCTTCACTTATATCAGGAAGCATTGCATATCCTGCATAGGCGGTAAGCAAACCATGTTCTGAAATATCCAGACCTGTAAGCTCATCTTCTTTATCAGCTCTAAGTCCAAGCGTGTGTTTGATAACAAGAAACACAATGGTAATGACAATTGCCACATATGCTGTTACCGATATTACACCTAATGTCTGAACCTGAAAGAAATGTAAACCACCTCCATAGAATAAACCTTTTTCAGTAGTAACGCCTGTTGCGAATAATCCGGTTAGAACCGTACCCACTGCTCCGCAGACACAATGAACGGATACCGCACCAACAGGATCATCAATTTTAACAACCTTATCAAAAAATTCTATTGATAATACTACTAAAATACCACATACGATACCGATACCGGCTGCTCCCACTGAGGAGACGGCATCACAACCTGCAGTTACACCAACTAGACCAGCAAGGGCTGCATTGTAAGTCATTGATACATCCGGTTTCTTATATCGTACCCAGGTAAAAATCATAGTAGTACAACAAGCCACTGCTGCGGCTATGTTTGTATTGAAAAATACACGTCCTGCGGTTTCCATTAATGCATCACTATCCATACCGGCAGTAGATGCACCATTGAAACCAAACCAACAGAACCAAAGAATAAATACACCAAGAGCCGCAAATGTAATGTTATGTCCTAAGATTGCTTTTGGCTTACCATTCTTATCATATTTACCGATACGTGGTCCTAGAATAGCAGCTCCGATCATTGCACAGACCCCCCCCAACATATGGACTGCGGTTGAACCTGCAAAATCATGGAATCCAAGCTCTGATAGCCATCCCCCACCCCAGATCCAATGTCCGGAAACAGGATAAATCAACAATGAAATGGCAGCAGAGTAAATACAATATGCACTGAATTTTGTTCTCTCTGCCATGGCTCCGGAAACAATGGTCGCAGATGTTGCACAGAACACGGTCTGGAAAATTGCAAAAGCCCAAAGCGGCACACCCGATGGAAGTATATGGCCGTAATCTCCTTTGATAAGGGGATCAAATGATCCCACGATACCGTTTCCTGCACCAAACATAATGCCAAATCCTACTAACCAAAATGCAGGTGTACCTATACAGAAATCCATTAAATTCTTCATAAGAATATTACCTGTATTTTTAGCTCTGGTAAATCCTGCCTCACAGAGTGAAAAACCCGCTTGCATAAAGAATACCAATGCAGCTCCAACAAGTACCCAAATCGTGTTCACCGGACTATATAACATAATTTTCATCCCTCTTTCTTTATTTATTTCACACTAAACAAAATATCCCCATAGGAAGGATACGGCCAATATTCCTTTGATGTAAGCATTTCCGCTTCATCACAAGCAATCCTAAGCTCGCTCATCTTTCTTAGTATCTCATCTCTAATCATGACAGATTCTTCTATGATTCCTCTGACATCCTGAATTTCCACAAGAGAGGTCTTTAGCTCATCAACAGCCATGTCAATCTTGTCTGTAAGGATAGATAACTTTTTTACTAAACCTGTTTCATATGCACATGGAATAGAATCATCAAAACTTTTCTTTATGGAAGCATTTTTCGCCAGACTTGCGGTAAATTTTTCAACCGCCGGAGCAATGGAGCATTTTGCCATTACCACCATAGTGTTTGCCTCAATAATAACGGTCTTACAGTAGTTATCAAGCATGATTTCCATTCTTGATTCCAATTCTCTTTCAGTAAATACTTTATGAGATATAAGCATATCCACATTTTTTTTATCCATTAAATGTGGCATGCAATCCGCTGTTGTACAGTAATTCAAAAGTCCTCTCTTTTCTGTAGCTTCCTTGATCCAATTGTCATCATATCCATTGCCATTGAAGATGATCCTCTTGTGATCCTTAATGGTTTTCTTAATCATTTCATGAAGTGCTGATTCAAAATCTTCTACACCTTCTAATCGGTCCGCATAAATCTTCAAAGACTCCGCGACTGCCGCATTCAACATAATATTTGCACAAGCTATGCTGTTTGATGAGCCAAGCATACGGAATTCGAATTTATTACCGGTAAAGGCAAATGGTGATGTTCGATTACGATCTGTCGTATCTTTTGTAAATCTAGGAAGTACACTTACTCCCAGTTTCATCTTCGTTTTTCCGGCTGCTATATATGGTGCATCTGTTTCGATTGCTTCTAAAATCGCATTCAGTTCATCACCTAAAAACATCGATACTACAGCAGGAGGAGCCTCATTGGCGCCTAATCTGTGATCGTTTTCCGCTGTTGCGACAGAAATACGAAGTAAATCCTGATAATCATCGACTGCCTTGATAACTGCACATAGAAATAATAGGAATTGTGCATTTTCATATGGCGTTTCCCCCGGTGAAAGAAGATTCACACCGGTATCTGTTGCAAGGGACCAGTTATTATGCTTACCGGAGCCATTCACTCCTGCAAAAGGCTTTTCATGAAGTAAACAAACCAAACCATGTCTGATAGCAACCTTTTGCATAATCTCCATGGTAAGCTGATTGTGATCAGTAGCAATGTTTGTTGTAGTATAAATAGGCGCTAATTCATGCTGTGCCGGAGCCACTTCATTATGTTCGGTCTTTGCGAGAATTCCTAACTTCCATAGCTCATCATTTAAATCCTCCATGAATGCCGCAACCTTCGGCTTAATGACACCAAAGTAGTGGTCATCCATTTCCTGTCCCTTTGGAGGCTTTACACCGAAAAGTGTTCTACCTGTATATTGAAGATCCGGGCGCTTATCAAACATCTCCTTAGTAATCAAGAAATATTCCTGTTCCGGCCCTACCGAAGTACGCACATATTTTACATCCTCATTTCCGAATAAACGTAAAATCCGAAGAGCCTGCTTATTCAGTGCTTCCATAGAACGAAGTAATGGAGTTTTCTTATCCAAGGCTTCCCCACCATAAGAACAGAATGCAGTAGGAATACATAATGTCTTACCCTTAATAAATGCATAAGATGTAGGATCCCATGCAGTATATCCTCTTGCTTCGAAAGTTGCTCGAAGTCCTCCGGATGGAAACGATGATGCATCAGGCTCTCCCTTAATCATTTCTTTTCCTGAAAATTCCATAATAACTCCACCATCCGGTGAAGGACTTATAAAGCTATCATGCTTTTCTGCGGTAATTCCGGTGAGAGGCTGAAACCAGTGTGTGTAATGAGTAGCTCCATTTGCCACTGCCCAATCTTTCATGGCGTCAGCTACCGCATTTGCCACGCTGATATCCAACCGTTCTCCTCCATCAATCGTTTTCTTCAATGACTGATATACTTCTGCAGATAAAGTTGCTTTCATTACCCTATCATCAAACACCAGACTACCAAAATACTCCGAAACATTCTTCATAATGTTTTCCTCCTTTTCTATCTGTCCTTCTTTTATACTATTTATCATAAAAGAAAGGCGTCTTACATGCTGTATATGCATGAAAGACGCCTTTGCCTTTACTTCTTATATAATTTATACAATACCTTGTGCACTCATGGCATCTGCAACTCTTTCAAATCCGGCAATATTCGCGCCTAATACATAATTCCCCTTTGCTCCATATCTTTCTGCAGCATCCGATATATTATGACATATGGTTACCATGATATCTTTTAATTTAGAGTCCACTTCTTCAAATGACCAGCTCATTCTCATACTGTTTTGAGACATTTCCAAAGCAGATGTTGCAACACCGCCAGCATTCGCTGCCTTACCCGGGGCAAAAATAACATCATTATTCTGTAAATATTGAGTAGCTTTTAGTGTGGTAGGCATATTTGCACCTTCACATACAGCTAAACAGCCATTTGCTACCAACTGTTTTGCATCTTCCAACGTAAGTTCATTCTGAGTTGCACACGGTAGTGCCAAATCTACCTTTACAGACCATACACCACGACCTTCATGGTATTCTGAATTCGGGCGATAACTCTTATATTCCGATAGTCTTGCTCTCTTAACTTCCTTGATTTCCTTAAGAACTCTAACATCAATCCCGTCGGCATCATATACCCATCCGGTAGAATCACTTACTGTCACGACCTTCGCCCCTAATTGCAGCGCTTTTTCTATAGCATAGATTGCAACATTTCCTGAACCGGAAACCGCAACTGTCTTTCCTTTAAGTGAAATGCCATTTAGCTTCAACAATTCCTCAGTCAAATATAATAAACCATAACCTGTAGCTTCGCTTCTTGCCAAAGATCCACCATAGCTTAAACCTTTTCCAGTAAGAACCCCCTCATATACTCCGCGAATTTTCTTATACTGACCAAACAAATAACCGATTTCTCTCGCACCGGTACCGATATCCCCTGCCGGAACATCCGTATCTGCGCCTATGTACTTGCAAAGCTCTGTCATAAAACTCTGACAAAATGCCATGATTTCTCGATCTGACTTCCCCTTAGGATCAAAATCAGAACCACCCTTACCACCACCAATCGGTAAACCTGTAAGTGCATTTTTGAAAATTTGTTCAAATCCCAGAAACTTAATGATACTTAAGTTTACAGAACGATGCAGTCTAAGACCTCCTTTATATGGTCCGATTGCACTATTAAACTGAACACGGTACCCGGTATTAACTTGAACTTGTCCCTTATCATCTATCCAAGGTACTCTGAATATAATCTGTCTCTCGGGATGAACCAGACGCTCAAGTAGGGCATCCTTTCGATACTTTTCTTCATTTGCATCTACCACAACTCTTAAAGACTCCAGTACCTCTTTCACAGCCTGATGGAATTCCGGCTCAGCAGGATTCTTTTTTACTACGTGTTCAATCACTTCATCAACATATGTCATACCATGTTTCTCCTCTCTTACACTACTTTGTCTCCTAAAATAAAAAAGGCAAAGATTCTTCAAGGTATATTCCTCAAAGACACCATTGCCTTTACGCTTACAGACTATACACCCGTTTTTTTCATTTGTCAATCACCTTTTTTCATTCATTTTCTGAAAACAAATCTTTTTGTTGACAAAAACTGTAAACAGGTGTATAAATTTTTTAAGTGAGCAAAGGCGTTCATTTAAAGAACAGGTAAGTTTCTGTTTAAATGAGCGTCTTTGTTTTTTTGTTATATTTGAAAGGAAGGATGTAGTTCTATGAAGAAAGAAGGTCAAATACGAATCCCGTCCGGATGTGCTATTGCTGCTGTCATTTCCAAAGAAGGAAACAGAATGTCCGGAGAAATGATTATAGATTCCATGAAACCCATGCATGAGCGTTCAAATGGGTTAGGAGGCGGTTTTACCGGATACGGTATTTATCCTCAGTATAAGGATTTTTATGCATTCCATATGTTTTATGACTGCAGAACCACGAGAAAAAAATGTGAATCTTTTCTGAAGGAACACTTTGAAATTATTCATTCTGAACTGATTCCCACATGTAAGATTCCTACCATTACAGATGAACCTATTATTTGGCGATATTTTGTTGATCCTCTGAAATCCGTTATGACAACCATGCAATTAGACGAGAAGGAATTCGTAGCCAGAACTGTTATGAAAATCAATACAGATATGCCCGGTGCCCATGTTTTTTCCAGTGGTAAAAATATGGGAACATTTAAGGCTGTCGGCTTTCCCGAAGATGTGGGTGTGTTTTATAAATTAGAAGAATATGAAGGATATTCCTGGATTGCTCATGGGCGCTATCCTACAAATACACCTGGATGGTGGGGAGGAGCACACCCCTTTACTCTGCTTGATTATTCTATTGTTCATAATGGTGAAATATCCTCTTATGATGCAAATAGACGTTTTATTGAAATGTTCGGATATAAATGTACCTTACAGACAGATACAGAAGTGATTACATATATGATGGATTATCTTCTTCGCGTACAGGAACTTACTTTAGAAGAGGTTGCCAATGTGATTGCAGCACCTTTTTGGAGCACCATTTTTACTGAAAGCAACTTAGAACTACGTGATAAATTAAAATACCTGAGAACCATCTTTTCCAGTCTCTTGATAACAGGTCCGTTTTCTATTGTTTTCGGTTTTAACGGAGGATTGATGGCTCTTAATGATCGTCTTAAACTACGCTCGATGGTTGTTGGCGAAAAAGACGATAAAGTGTTGATTGCCAGTGAGGAGGCAGCAATACGCATGATGGAGCCCCATGCAGAAAACATTTGGGCACCTGATGGCGGAGAACCAGTTATCGTTAAAGTGAAGGAAGGTGCAAATGAATGGGCTTAGAATTTATATATCCTGAATTTGAAGTTGTCAGAGATGAAACCAGATGTACCCATTGCCGTATATGTGAACAACAATGTGCGAATGAGGTTCACTATTTTGACGAAGAAAAAAGCATGATGAAATGTGATGACACGAATTGCGTAAATTGCCAGCGCTGTGTTAGCCTCTGCCCTACTAGAGCTTTAAAAATTGTAAAAACCAATTGTACTTTACGTGAAAACGCCAACTGGCAAAATGATGTTATAAAAGAAATTTACAAACAAGCAAATAGCGGAGGTGTTCTTCTGTCCTCCATGGGTAATCCAAAGCCACTTCCTGTTTTTTGGGACAATATACTTATGAACGCTTCTCAAGTCACAAACCCCTCCATTGACCCTCTGCGTGAACCAATGGAGACACGGGTTTATCTTGGTAAAAAGCCGGAAAAGATCAAGCGTCTTTCAAATGGCAAGCTCTCTTGTAAATTACCGCCGCAACTAGAGCTATCCATGCCGTTACTGTTTTCTGCAATGAGTTATGGCTCCATCAGCTACAATGCTCATAAATCACTTGCTCTTGCTGCTACAGAGCTTGGCATTTTATATAATACCGGAGAAGGTGGTTTGCATGAAGATTTTTATTGCTATGGCGAGCATACAATTGTCCAAGTGGCATCCGGACGTTTTGGTGTACACGAACAATTTCTGAATACAGGAGCTGCAATTGAAATTAAAATGGGACAGGGTGCTAAACCGGGAATCGGTGGACATTTGCCTGGAACCAAAATTGTCGGTGATGTATCTCGTACTCGAATGATACCTGAAGGCTCTGATGCCATTTCTCCGGCTCCCCACCATGACATCTACTCAATTGAAGATTTAAGACAACTTGTTTTTTCCCTAAAAGAAGCCACAGCGTATAAAAAACCTATTATCGTTAAAGTAGCTGCTGTGCATAATATTGCCGCTATTGCCAGTGGTATTGCCCGTAGTGGTGCAGATATCATTGCCATTGACGGATTCCGTGGCGGTACAGGTGCCGCTCCAACCAGAGTACGTGACAGTGTAGGTATTCCAATCGAACTGGCATTGGCCGCAGTTGATCAAAGACTTAGAGATGAAGGAATTCGCAACAATGTATCTTTAGTGGTCGGTGGTAGTATCCGAAATGCCGCTGATGTAGTAAAAGCAATCGCATTAGGTGCTGATGCATGTTATATCGCCACTGCCGCTTTACTTGCCCTAGGCTGCCATCTTTGCCGGACATGCCAAAGTGGTAAGTGTAATTGGGGAATTGCCACGCAGAATCCTGATCTTGTAAAACGACTCGATCCAGAAATTGGAAGTAAACGGTTAGTAAACGTAATGAAGGCATGGCAACATGAAATCAAAGAACTAATGGGTGGTATGGGAATTAATTCTATAGAAGCACTGCGTGGTAACCGTCTGATGCTTCGTGGAATTGGTCTAAACGAAAAAGAATTAGAAATTCTCGGTATCTCCTATGCAGGTGAATAAACGGCTTATTTGGATTTTAACAGAGAAATGATACATCTGTTAGCATCGATTTTGAGACATTAAAAAGACATTCTAAAGAAACTCGTAAAAATGTGATGGGAGGTATGCTATAATGCAATTGATAAATGCTACAGGTTTAGATTACAAAACAATAAATGAAATGATCCGTAAAACGGATGATAGCTACACTATAAAAGCATGCTGTGGACAACGCTTTATCGGAGCCGGTATGTCTAATAAAAATATCACCATACTAGGGATTCCCGGAAATGCCCTCGGTGCATATTTAAATGACGCAGTCATTACAGTAAATGCAAACGCACAAGATGCAGTCGGTGATACCATGAATGAAGGAAAAATCATCATTCATGGTAATATCGGTGATGCTGCCGGCTATGCTATGCGTGGTGGTAAAATCTATGTAAAAGGCAATGCCGGTTATCGTGCCGGCATCCATATGAAGGCATACAAACGTAAGATTCCTGTCATGATCATCGGCGGTTCTGCAGGAAGTTTCTTAGGTGAGTATCAGGCAGGGGGAATCATTATTGTTTTAGGCTTAAATTCTAAGACTGAGCATATTGTCGGGCATTTCCCATGTACAGGCATGCATGGTGGTAAAATATATCTACGTGGGAATTATGATACTATTAACTTGCCAAAACAGGTTACAGCCAAAGTAGCAACTTCAGATGATATGAAAGAAATCGAAGAATACCTTTGTGAATATTGTCTTGATTTAGGACAGGATCTAGAAACTATATTAAATGCCTCTTTTACCGTCATTACTCCTGACAGCAAAAATCCATATAAGCAAATGTATGTAGCAAATTAAAAGAAAGTAGGTACGCTTATGAAGTATTCAAAACAAGAAATTTTACAGTATGTGAGTGAAGAAGATGTTAAATTTATAAGACTTGCTTTTTGTGATGTATTTGGCAAACAAAAAAATATATCCATTATGCCGGAAGAACTTCCTCATGCTTTTGAGGATGGCATTGCCATTGACGCCTCCGCTATTGCCGGCTTCGGCGATGAAACACATTCTGATTTACTTCTTCATCCTGATGCAGATACATTAATGCCTCTGCCGTGGAGACCGGAACATGGACGAGTTGTTCGATTGTTCTGCAATATATCGTATCCTGATGGAAGGGCGTTTGAATGTGATACTCGCTCTATACTGAAAAAAGCGATTCAGGTTGCAGATAAGGCAGGTATTCATTTTTACTTTGGTGCTGAGCAGGAATTCTACCTTTTTACAGTAAGTGAAACTGGAGAAGCCACAAAAAACCCATATGATAATGCCGGATATATGGACATTGCCCCGGATGACCGAGGTGAAAACATTCGACGTGAAATTTGTCTTACTTTAGAACAAATGGGTATTTATCCCGAACGTTCTCATCATGAACAAGGTCCCGGGCAAAACGAAATTGATTTTCGCTACTCTGATCCACTTACAGCCGCAGATAATGCAATGACCTTTCAAACAGTTGTGAAAACCGTTGCCGGATGTAATGGATTGATAGCTGATTTTAGCCCTAAACCACTAGCTGATAAACCAGGCAACGGTTTTCATATTAACATTTCAGCTAAGGCAGATGATAATTCAGATTATTTACACCAGATTATTGCGGGCATTCTTGCAAAAGTTTGTGATATGACTCTTTTTCTAAATCCATTAAATTGCTCTTATCAAAGATTCGGTAACGATAAAGCACCACAGTATATTTCTTGGTCTAGTGAAAACCGTTCGCAACTGATACGAATTCCCGCTGCAGTAGGAAAATATCGTCGAGCTGAACTTCGTTCCCCCGATCCGACAGCCAATAGTTATTTAGCATTTGCATTAATGATATATGCCGGACTCTATGGTATTCAGAATCACTTGCAATTAGCAGAACCTACAGATATCAATCTTTACAAAGCTAATGCAGATGTACTTTCAAAGTTCAAAATGTTACCATCTTCATTAAGAGATGCCTGTGAATCAGCCCTTAACAGTGATTTCATCAAACAACATATTCCCAATGAAATATTAGAAATATACTGTCATAGATAATATCAATAAGTGGAAGGAGGAATGCAGCATGAGTCTAAAAGAGCGTTGCTATAGCATACTTATCGTATCAGCAACAGATAGTTTTACTTCTGCCATCGGCGTGTTGTTTCCTGAATCCAGATATACTCCTATACATAACGCAACCACTATCAATGTGGCGAAAAGAATGATTGCTGAGCGATCCTACGATTTTGTTATTATCAATTCTCCATTATCAGATGATATTGGGACACGTTTTGCAATTGACACATGCACTCTAAAGCATACCGCTGTATTGCTCTTAGTAAAGGCCGATATACATGCCACCATTCACGATAAAGTTGCTGAACACGGTGTGTTTACATTACCAAAACCAACCTCCAAAGCGATTTTAATACAAGCACTTTACTGGATGGAAAGTATGCGTGAACGTCTAAGACAATTTGAGAAGAAATCAGTCTCTATTGAGGAAAAAATGGCAGAAATACGTATTGTCAATAAAGCAAAATGGCTATTAATCAGCGAATTGAAAATGAGCGAATCAGATGCTCATCGTTACATAGAAAAACAGGCGATGGATCAATGTATAACAAAAAGAAGCATTGCAGAGGATATCATTAAAACCTACTCTTAGATCAACAAAGTCCAAAGTATAGTGATTTTCTTACTATTGGACTTTTTTACTATGCCATCCTAATCGACGGATTCAATACATTATTCTTATCCTTAATGTGATAATGCGCATTCCTATGGAATATATCAACTTTAAACAGAAGCAGGGATAAATAAAAAGCAAAAACAATATTCAGAAGATCTAAGTTGTTTCTACGAACTCATTGTCTTCACAATTTTACCTTTCTGTTTTTATTTATAAAATACACCGAGCTTGAACGCCTTCTTCTCTACCCTGAACTCTCATTTTTTACCTCGTGTTGCCTTGATGCTGATTTGATTGATCACAAAATGTATAGCATTTGCAATATTTTCCTCAATATTTCTCTAGTTGGAGCCGTTTAAATCGTTGAATTGATAAGAAGCTGATTTAATATACTCATTCTATCATTTTTTACATACTTGTCCCAATTTCCTAATTCTGTTCATATCTTTATATTTTAAATCCTTATCCGAAAATATTTACCTAAATCACCTAGAGCCAACTTTTTTATCAAATATGAACGTAGGGCAAGCGTTGGATTTATTACGAGGGATCATATACGGTCACCTACCCCTTTAAAGCACGAAGGGTAATGGAGCGCACGATGATTCAAATTTTGTCAATCCTGAGGAAAAAAAGACATTTATACTTTTTGGATTCTTACTTAAGCTTGCAAATTTTCAACTTCTAATTTACGAACAATCAATTAAGAACCACTTTTTGTATAAATGCATCTTTTTTATTCCTTTAACTTAATGACATTGGCTAAAACTCTTCCTCATCAAATCCTTCATCCAGATCACTGCTGTATTCTTCCATATAGCCTGCCTGTTCATCGGCGTCTGCACTGACTCTGCACAAGGCATACAGCAGAACGAACAGGAAGAAGACAGCTGCAATACCTACGATCCATAGTACACTTGTCATCATATCCCTCTTTTCTGCTTCTATTGTATGTGTCTATGCAGAAGTCATGCGTTCGTTTACACGCCAAGTTCTGGCAATCAGGCAAGTGTATCGCTAAACGCCTTCATAAAGATATCCAGATAATTCAGCTGCTCCACGTCCTGATCAACACCGACTGGAGCCTCCATCGTATAGCCGTCACTCATCGTGATTTTCACCGTTCCGATAGCTTCCATAGCCTTATAGGGAGGCGTGTCTTTGGTAATCGTGATCTCCTTCTTTTGCTCTTTTGGTTCGCTTCCCTTTTCAAATACATAGACAAGATCCTTCAGGGTGACCAGATTGACACTGGAGGGCTTGCCGTTTTCCATCGTATAAGTCTTCAGCTTTGTTCCCTTCGGATACAGCAGTCCCTGTGCATACTGAGAAAAGCCATAGTCCAGCATCTGCTTGATTTCCGCATTGCGCTGCTTGCTGCTGGGTTCACCCATGGCTACAGCCACCAGACGCAGGTCCTTTTTCTTTGCCGTTACGGTTATACAGGACATAGCCTCTGTCGTAAAGCCTGTTTTCAGCCCGTCCACACCCTCATACTGCTTCAGCAGCTTATTGGTATTGACCAGCCAGAATTTCTTGTCCGTATTCTCGCGGATGTAGGCATCATAGGTGGAGGTGATACGCAACAGCTCCTCCCCGCCCTCGGCAATCAGAGCACGGGCGATAATCGACATATCCTTTGCACAGGTATAATGCTCGGGATCGTGCAATCCTGTCGCATTCATGAAGTGTGAATTGCTCAGCTTCAGCTCCTTTGCCTTGTCATTCATCATCGCCACGAAATGATCATTGCTGCCGCCTACTTTTTCCGCCATTGCCACCATGGCATCGTTTGCACTGGCGATACAGATGGATTTCACCATATCGCGCACACTCATGGATTCTCCAGGCTCCAGAAACACCTGACTGCCTCCCATACTTGCAGCATACTCGCTTGCCGATACAGATTCATCCCAGCTGATTTTCTTGTCATGGAGTGCTTCAAAGATAAGCAGCAGACCCATCATCTTCGTCATGCTGGCCGGATACAGCTTATCCGTTTCATGCTTGGCATAGATCACTTTGCCGGTTGTGTTCTCGACCAGATATGCCGCTTTGGCACTCGGTGCGAGATCCTGCGCATTCTGAGCAGGCTCCTGTTTTGTTTTGTCATCCTGTGCGTGAATCTGCTGGGGAAGCAGACCCATGCAAAGACATATACTCAGACACAGTACAATAAGTTTTTTCATTTGCATCTACCTCACTAAAGTATATGGGGAAAGTGATGGCTTATGTCAAAAGAACAGGAAAAAAGGAAGGATCTGCTTTCTATAACAGTGACAGCACGCATATTTCATTTTGATGACAGCACAACCAGACAAAAAAAGACGCATCGCCATCCTTTTCAGAATATACGGATACGATTCACGTCTTTTCTTGTGAATGATGTTTCGCAGCTATATGCTAACGCCCGGTCTGCTTCTTGCTTTTTTTATGCATGCCCGGTATACCGGCACGCGTCATTTCCCGAATATTAAGCACTTCCTCCAGCTTATCCTTACTCATCAGACCATTTTCCAGAATCAGCTCCTTCAGCTTCCGATTTTCCTTCAGGGCCAGCTTTGCCATTCTGCTTGCCTGTGCGTACCCAATATGAGGAGCCAGTGCTGTTGCTGTACCGAGGGAGTTCTCCATGACCTCTTTGCAATGTTCCGTATTGGCCTGTATGCCCATAACGGCATGTATACGCAGAGTATGACAGGCATTGCGCAGCAGGTCTATGGATTGAAACAGATTGAAAAACAGAACCGGTTCGAAAACATTCAGCTCCATCTGTCCGGCCTCCGCAGCCTTCGTAATTGTTACATCGTTACCGAATACCTGAAAGCAGACCTGATTGCATACCTCAGGAATGACGGGATTTACCTTACCCGGCATAATGCTGCTTCCCGGCTGCCTTGCCGGCAGAACGATTTCCGCAAGTCCCGTTTTGGGACCGCTGGCCATCAGACGAAGATCATTGCACATCTTTGATAAGGAAACACAGAGCGTTTTCAGGGAAGCATGCGCAAAAACAAAGGGGTCTACATTTCTGGTGCCATCGATAAGATCACGTGCACTCGTCAGCTCAATCTGCGTAATATCACACAGATGCTTTACACAGATGCGTTTGTAGCGTTCATCCGTATTGATGCCTGTACCGACAGCAGTTGCTCCCATATTTACGGATTTCAAATTGGAAAAAGCCACTTTGATCCTTCGGATGTCACGCACAATTGCCGTCGCAAAGGCATGAAACTCCTGTCCCATGCGTATCGGTACCGCATCCTGCAGATGTGTACGTCCCAGCTTGATGACATCATTAAATTCAATACTTTTGTCCAGCAGTGCCTCCTGCAGCAGCATCAGCTCCTCCAACAGGTCTTCAACCAGAAATAAGGCTGTCAGCTTTCCGGCAGTCGGAAATACATCATTGGTAGACTGACCGAAATTCACATGATCATTGGGATGTATGTAATCATAGACACCCAGCGCCTTCCCTGCCAGCTGAGCGGCACGGTTTGCCACAACCTCGTTGGCATTCATGTTGGTGCTTGTTCCTGCACCACCCTGTATGACATCCGTGATAAACCAGCAATCGAGCTTTCCCTGAATGATTTCATCACAGGCCGCTATGATATACCCTGTCCTCTCATCATCCAGATGCCCGCATTCGTGATTGGCCATGGCACAGGCCTTTTTGATCATGCCCAGCGAACGAATCATCGCCGGATGTGTCCGCAGGTGTGTGATGGGGAAATTCTGTGTTGCACGCACCGTCTGTACTCCATATAATGCATCACAGGGTACCTGCACCTCCCCCAAGGAATCTTTTTCAATCCGAAATTGTGTCGTCATATTCTCCATCTCCATTGTATTTTCTTTATCTTTATTATACTACGAAAGCGCTTTATTTTCCTGTGCTACCCGTATAAAATTTTCTAATTTCTAAAATAAGCCGCTTTATACATGCTTCAAAGTTCCAAATTTCTGATTCACTGCTTATACACAGATTCGAATCCCCCTATAATCATTAAAATAGGCCGGTACCTCCTGCATGCTTCGGTATATGCCGTTTCTTTAATGAACGCCCTGCTCCTGTTTTCTATGCTTTTCCTTTCTATGTTATCAAAAGATACAAAAAAATGAAATGCCTGTATCATTCCATTTTTTGTATGATAAACTCCTGAAAAGCTCTCAGCTCAATGCAGGATGCCTGCAACACATGCACACTGCAATTTTGTTTCTGAAGGCTCTGTACCAAAGCAGAGCCGCCATCACTATCCTTACGGTAATGACTTCCCCGCAGCATGTACATGGGAAGAATTGCCACGCTTTCCTCTCTCCAAGGCAGTATGCAATCCATTGTCTGCTTTTCATGAACGGCATGGAAATGGACATCCTCTTTCATAAGTCCCTGCAGCAGTTCACTGAATGCTCCGTCTACACACGAATGATAGATAACAAGCAGATTGGCACAGCCGCTTTCCCTGCGTACCTCCTGCAGACATTGCCAAACCTCTGAGCGCTCTTGAAACATAAGCGGCTTTACCCGTACATTCTCACTCTTTATGGAAAGAAGACGGCTGTAATAGCGGCCGTTTTGAAACAGCATCGGCACCAGGGTGACCGGAATATGCAGGGACTTAACGATTTGCAGCCATTGCGCAACCGGCTGTGCCGATGTATCACTGACACCTTCGAAGAGAAATGCCGCTGCAGCTACAAGATTTGTTTTCCTGTGCTCTATGGCGGCACAAAAGTTCTCCAGTTCCTGAGACACATCCTCCTTCACTCCATGAAAGCATACCAGCTGCAGGCCTTTCCCCTGCAGGGCCTGCTCTATACAATACAGATCACGCTGAGACAGTCTTACCAGACGGGAAAGCAGCTGCGGGCGTTCCTCCTTCTGGATATGCTGCAGGATATATTGACGCAGCTTGCGCAGCATGGCGATACGGGAAGCATAGTTCTTTTTCACAACAGCATTCATTTCCTTCAGCATCTGACGGGCAAGCAGCGGACTTGCCCCTTTTGTCCCTGCCGCAAGCACATACTCCGCTGTTTCCTCCACAGCCAGGGCATGCATGCTGGCACCGCAATTCTGCCGGACACTCATTGCAAAGATACCTGCCTGCTTGGCATCCTCGCATATCTGCCTATTGCTGATCAAATCATCACAGCAGGCAAGGACCAGCATCTTCCCCTGCAGCTGCTGCGGGCGATAGGAATCGGTTATGCACGGATAAGCAGCCCCTTGAAAGCATGCATCAAACTGCTTTGCGATAACGACAAGCTCTGCCCCCTCCTGCTCCAGCTGACAGCACTTGCGATAGGCGATGCGACCTCCTCCGATGACCAGAACCGCTACACCCTGCAGCGACAGCTGTACACACAGACTCATATAAGCTGTTTTAATGCTTCTCGCATAATCTGCAGGGTATGATCCAGTTCTTCATACGTATGGGCAGTAGAAAGAAACATTGCTTCATATGGCGATGGTGCAATCAAAATGCCATGATCATAGAGATAGCGGAAATAGCGCTCGAACAATGTCACATCGCAGGTCTGCACATCCGTAAAGCTGTGAATGCTCTGTCGGGTAAAAAACAGGGTCAGCAAACTTCCCGCCTGATGAAGCTGATACGGCAGCTTCATCTCCTGTAGAATTGTCTGCATACCTTCCTTCAAATACGCCCCCTTCTCCTCAAGCTCAGTATAAGTTTCGGGATGCTCCTTCAGATATCGCAAAAGACGGCAGCCCAGGTGCATCGCCAGCGGATTACCGGATAGCGTACCTGCCTGATACACCGGTCCGCTGGGACTTACCGATTGCATAATGTCCGCTCTGCCGCCATACGCACCAACCGGAAGTCCGGCTCCGATGATTTTTCCGAAGCAGGCCATATCCGGTACGATTCCATACAGCTCTGCAGCTCCGCCATACCGTACACGAAAGCCGCTGATCACCTCATCAAAAATCAATACGATGCCATGTACGTCACATAGTCTGCGCAATCCCTGAAGAAATTGAGGTTCTGCTTTCACCACACCCATATTTCCTGCAATCGGCTCCAGTATAACTGCGGCAATCTGCTGTTCATTCGCTTTGATTACTGCCTCCACATTCTCCAGATCATTGTAGCTGCATACAAGGGTATGCTTTACAACATCCGCCGGAACACCGGGGCTGGTAGGCGTTGCGAATGTCAATGCTCCGGAACCGCTTTTCACCAGCAGGCCATCACTGTGTCCGTGATAACAGCCTTCAAATTTGATTATTTTATCTCTTCCTGTAAAGCCGCGGGCAGTCCGTATGGCAGACATGGTTGCTTCTGTGCCGGAATTCACCATACGTACCATGGCAAGACCGGGATAGGCATCCGTGATCAGCCGGGCAAGCTCCACCTCCTGCGCTGTGCAAAGGCCGAAGCTGATGCCCTTTTGAATAACCTCCTCCAGATGCCCGCTAAGCAGCGGATGGGCATGTCCCAGAATCATCGGTCCCCAGGAACCGATATAATCCAGATAGGTGTTGCCATCCACATCCACGATATGGGATCCATAGGCATGATCCGCAAACAGACAATCCGCATGGGCGCTGGAAAAGGAGCGTACCGGTGAATTCACACCCCCGGGCATCAGCGCACAGGCCTCATGAAACAGGGCAAGACTCGATGTATGCTTCATATCACTGCACCCCCTCATCAATTTTACGGGCGAGATACAAAGCAAAATAGGTGATGATCAAATCGGCACCTGCGCGCTTCATTGCCAGAATGCTTTCAAAGATTGCTTCCTCGCGAACCAGGCCCTGATCCACCGCCATTTTCAGCATGGCATATTCTCCGCTGACATTATAAACTGCCAGCGGCAGGGAGAACTGCTCCTTCGCTTCTCTGACAATATCCAGATAGGCAAGCGCCGGCTTCACCATCAAAACATCAGCGCCCTCATCCACATCCGCCTGCAGCTCCCGCAATGCCTCTTCCCTGTTTGCATAATCCATCTGATAGCCCTTTCGATCCCCAAAGCTCGGTGCAGAATTGGCAGCAGCTCGAAACGGTCCGTAGAAGCTGGAGGCATACTTTGCGCTATAGCCCATAATGGCAACATTCTGAAAGCCTGCACTGTCCAGTGTCTGTCGAATGGATGCTATATGACCATCCATCATATCACTTGGCGCAACCATATCGATGCCTGCCTGTGCATAGCTGAGTGCAATGCGGTTCAGATAGGACAGCGTTTCATCATTCATCACATCTCCCTCGGCATTGAGAATGCCGCAATGACCGTGGTCGGTATATTCACACATGCACACATCCCCAATCACATAGATTTCCGGTGCATACGACTTGATAAAGCGAATCGCCCTCTGTACGATACCATCCTGTGCATACGCCTGAGTGCCACAGGCATCCTTATGATTCGGAATACCGAACAGGATACAGGACAGAACCTGCGCTCCTCTCATTTCATCCAGAGCCTCACACAGACGATCAATGGAATAATGATAAACCCCGGGCAGTGTTTCAATTTCCCGGCATATATTTTCGCCTTCCACAACAAACAGTGGATATATCAAATCTCTTTTCGTCAGTACCGTTTCCTTCATCATGGAACGGATAACCTGGTTTTTTCGCAGTCTTCTTCCTCTATACATGTGCTTCCTCCTCTATGATACAGGTGCCGAACAGCCCTTTATCCGCTTTCGGCAGCTCGATAATATGTTGACAGCCATAGCTGCGTAATGCTCTTGTAGTATGTGCTCCCATGGAATAGACCTTCAGCTCAGTAACATCCTGACACTCCATGAGCCTTCCAAGACAGGCATGCACATGGAAGCTGCATGTGAACAGCGCTCCGTCATAAACGTGCTGCGGCAGGTCAAAGGGCAGCTCTTGCACCGTATAGGCCTTGCAAAGTGATACATGTGCATGCTCCTGCAGCTGCTCAAACAGCACACGATTATCATTGTCCGCCTTCACAAGCACGAGACGGTCATTTTTTGAAATATGCTTTTGCAGCTCCAGTGCCAGATGCTCGCTGTCCTCCTGCTGCGGCTGTATGTCCGCCTGTATGCCATAGCGGGCCAGCACCTGCCTGCTTTTCTCACCCACCACGGCGATTTTAACAGTAGAAAGCTGACGTACATCCTGTCTGCGCTGCACCAGCTGTGTAAAGAAAATCTCAATGGCATTGCGGCTTGAAAATACAAGAATATCTGTTTCCTGCAGATTGACATCATCCAAAAGAGCTGGGTTTGCACAAATCCTTCCTGTTGTTATGCAATCAACGGCAGCACCCAAATCCTGCAGCTCAAGCTGCAGCTCTCGCTTCGCATCGGCAAACTGAGGAAGCAGGTAGCGTTTTTGAAACAAGGGACGCCGTTTCATGAAATTCAATTCCTCCTGCAAATTGATTACCCCGCCTATAACAATCAGTGCGGGAGAAACAATTGCGGAAAGATCTCTGTCTTCGATATCCTTTAGCGTTGCCGTCACCATCGTCTGTGTCGCACGGCCGGCATTGCTGACAAGTGCAATCGGTGTATTTGGATTACGCCCTGCCTGCATAAGTCCGGATACGATTGCGGACAGCTGTTGCAGCCCCATATAGAAAATCAGCGTATCCCGGGTATGTGCCATGCCTGCGTAATCAAGGTCGCTCATGGTGCCCGCTTTGCCATGTGCACTCATCAGGCGGGCACCACTGGCATAATCGCGATGCGTAATCGGAATACCGGCAAATGCCAGACCGCCGATTCCGCTGGATATTCCGGGTATGATTTCAAACGGTACATGGGCCTGCGCCAATGCCTGTGCTTCTTCCCCGACACGACCGAACACACAGGGGTCCCCTCCCTTGAGCCGTACAACCGTATCAAACCGGGCCGCCTTCTCAATCATCAGACGCTGAATCTCCTCCTGTGCCATGGCATGCTTCCCTGCCTTTTTGCCAACATAAATGCAGTCACAGTGCTTTGGTGCAAATGTCAGGATTTCAGGATCCAGCAGACGATCATACAAAATGCAGTCCGCTTTTTGAATCATCCGCATCGCACGCAGTGTCAGCAGCTCCCAATTGCCGCAGCCGGCTCCGGTAAGATAAATCATAGACCTTCCTCCACTTTTTTCCGTAGGCGCTGCGCCGCCTCCATGGCCATCGCCTGTGCCTGTGCTCTTGGTCCGCTCACATGCAGATCAAACAGCCTGGTTCCATCCTCACTGCCATAGACCGCAAACAGCTCTGCATCAGCCTCATGTAGTATGCATCTGGCGCCCAGCGGTGTATGACAGCCACCGTTGAGCTCCTGTAGAAAGGCCCGCTCGGCACAGACTTCCTCATCCACACGCTTTGTACACAGTGCATTGACAAGCTCCACAAGGTCATTCCTCTTTTTGTGCACCTCTATGGCAATCGCCCCCTGTGCAACCGCCGGTACCATGATATGCTCCGGCAGGGTTTGAGTTATATACTGTGCAAGCTGCAGCCGCTTTAATCCGGCAGCTGCCAGAACGATACCATCCAGCTGCTGATCCTCCAGCTTTTTCAGCCGTGTTTCGATATTTCCGCGTATGCCGACAATTTCCAAATCCTCACGCTGCCGCAAAAGCTGAAACCTGCGTCGCTTGCTTCCTGTTGCGATGCGGGCATGCAGGGGCAGTGACTCCAGAGATGCTGCATTACGCAGTACGAGGACATCGCGTGCATCCTCTCGTAAAAGCGTTTCGGTAAAGCACAGACGCTCATCCAGCACCGAAGGCATATCCTTCATGCTGTGTACAGCAAGATCAATCGTATGCTCCAGCAGCTGCTGCTCTATTTCCTTTACAAAGATTCCCTTATCCTTCATCTGGTCCAATGCCACATGCTGGATACGGTCCCCCTTTGTGGTAATCACACAGATTTCAAAGCTATGCTGGGGATACGCCTTTTCCAGCAGTGCCTTTACCTCGTTGCATTGAGCCAGCGCCAGCGCACTTCCTCTGGTTCCCATTCGTATATGCATGATCAGTCTCCTTTCAGCATCGTTTCCAGCAGCCGCGCATACAGCTGCTGATCCTGCCCCTTCGCTTTTTTCAAGGCCAGCATCGGCTCCTTGACCATTCGCAGAAAGGAGGTGTGCAAAACCTTTTTCAGCACCTGCTGCTCATGCGGGCTGAGCTGCAGCCTTGTTTGGAGCAGGGCATAGGTATCAGCAGCCATCTGCTCACTACGCTGCTGCAGAGACTGAATCAGATGATCCACCTCCTGTGAATGCAGGCTGGCATACGCTTCCTGTGCCGCAGTCTCCAGCATGGCGTGAGCCTTCTGCAGCAGGGCTCTTCGCTGCTCCAGCTGCTCATCGGCCTCCCGCTGTAAATGATCGATATCAATCACCACACGCCCCCTTTGTGCCAGCTGCGGATCGATATCTCTTGGCATCGCCAAGTCCACATACAGCTGTTTTCGATCAATCGGCGGCATGTCCTCCCTGCGCAGAATCCGATGCGGGGAGGCTGTCATGGAACAGATCACATCACAGTATGGAAGAACCTCATAGCGCTTCGAAAAGGGAATGTATTCCATAGCAGCTGACATCACCTGCCGGGCCTTGTATCGGCTGCGGCTGCACACATACAATGCGGACAGCTCCTCTTCCTGCAGGTACTGCAGCATCAGTGCAGCCATTTCTCCACTCCCGATAACCAGAACACTCGCATTGCGCAAAGACATGGCATTGCGGATATTTTTCACAGCCAGATAGGCAATTGATATCGGATGCTCACTGATTTTATATGCTGTTTTCAGCTGTTTAACCGCCGCAAAGCAGCTTTGAAACATGCGATGCAGCTGTTTTCCACACGCCTGACACTGATTGGCCATTTGATAGCAGCTCTGTACCTGCCCCAGAATCTGATCCTCGCCAAGCACCATGGAATGATATCCGGCAGCAACCTCAAACAGATAACAGGCAGCAGTCACGCCTGTTTTCAAAAACAGCGGAACAGCCTTTCCGGCAGCCGCCAGAAACAGATTCCTTATCTGATCCAGCTGTTCCTCCTTTTCATATATGAAATACAGCTCGCTGCGGTTGCAGGTGGATAGAATCACAGCCTGTGTGATATCCACATCCAGCAATTGATTATACAGCTCCATTTTCTGTGTATCGGAAAATGCAGTACAATCTCTCACATCCGCATCGGCTTCCTTATAAGACACACCGTATATCCCGAACTCCATGCCTTCACCTCTTCCTAAAAATCCAACCAGATATATTATAAAGGCTGTAGGATGCAGATACAAGCAGGCAGGATAGAAACCGTATAAGAATTCCTTATACCCCTATAACACAGAACAATTTGTCGATGTGCCAAATTCGTGCTACTATGATACATGAGTGCAATTTTAACAAGGAGGAATTTATGAACGACGATCTGAGAGAAGAGCTGCGTTCGGAAATCGAGGATTTCCGTACACAGACCAAACGGTTTCTGGACAAGGAACTGAATGTAAAGGAATTTAAAGGCTATTCCGGAGGCTTTGGAAGCTATGCCCAGCGGGGTGCCACCAGCTTCATGCTGCGGCTTCGTATGAATCAGGGGGTCATGACAAAGGACAAGCTGAAATTCATATGTGATACCTGTAAGGAGCATGGGGTAAGCAGAGCGCATTTTACGACCTGCCAGACGATCCAGCTGCATGATTTAAGCGGTATGGAGATTCCCAGTATCATGTCAAATGCTCTGGATCACGGCATTGTCTGCCGTGGGGGCGGCGGTGATTTCCCGCGTAATGTCATGTGTTCCCCACTGAGCGGTGTGGATCCGCAGGAGGCTTTCGATGTCCTTCCCTATGCGGCGCGTGTCGGCGAATACCTGCTGTCCATCGTAAACAAGTACACCCTGCCACGCAAGCTGAAGGTTGCGTTTACAAACTCTTCGCGCAACGAGGCACATGCGACCTTCCGTGATCTGGGCTTTGTTGCCAATCCGGATCATACCTTTGATGTATATTGTGCAGGAGGACTTGGTAACAATCCGCGCATGGGTGTACGTGTGGGTGAGCATGTCGCACCGGAAACAATTCTATATTATGTATCCACGATGGTATTGATGTTCATGGAATTTGGGAATTATGAAAACCGCGCCAAGGCAAGAACCCGTTATATGCAGGAAACGCTTGGCAGTGAGGGCTTTGTGGATGCTTATCGTGAGCGTCTAAAACGCGCTTTGCAGGGACAAAGCCTTACCATAGCTGTCCGTGAGGAGGCAATCACGAAAACAGGTGATGCACAAGTGCTGAGCGATCGCAGAGTCTTTGCCCAGAAGCAGCATGGGCTGTATGCTGTCTATTATCACCCGATCGGCGGCAGTCTGACACCGCAGAAGCTGCAGGAAATCTATGACTGCATTCGGGATATGGAAGCTGTAGAGCTGCGTCTGACTCCCCAGCAGGGTGTTTACATCATCAACTGTACCGCTGCCGAGGCCAAATGTGTACTGGCTGTCACAGGGGATGGTGCCCGCAATACCTTTGAAGAAAGTACGGCGTGTATCGGAGCCTCCACATGTCAGGTGGGGCTGCGCGATTCCCAGGGTGTGCTGAAGGATGTCATCCTCTATCTCAGAGAAAAAAATTATGCAGATCATGTATTGCCGAAAATATTTATTTCCGGATGTCCAAGCTCCTGCGGAACCAATCAGATTGGACAGCTGGGCTTTCAGGGAACGGTAAAGGTCATTGACCGCAAGCCGTATCCGGCCTTCACCCTCAGTGTATCCGGCAGTGATTCTTTGTATCACGAACGCTTTGGAAATGTTGCCGGTGTTGTTCTGGAAGAGGACATGTGTCTGTTTTTAGCGGCCATTGCCGATGCCGTAACCGCAGCCGGTATGGATTTCAACACCTGGCTGGAAAAAGAAAAAGAACAGCTGGATGCCATTCTGAATACATATTTAAAATAAGAATCCGACAGTATGGAAATGCTTAGCTTCATCCTGAGTATTTCTGTCACCACTGTCTGTAGGGTGCAGGTTCATCTGCACCTTTTCTTTTTCGCTTCCGCACTCTCTTTGATATATGATGCATAGAAGCCCCTGTCAATCCGATTCTTTCGGTAACAGACCCGCACAGGCAGCCATATACCGGAGCCATTTCGGATAATAGGGATACTTCGGGTGTATGCCATCATACTCATAGACCTCATCCTCCCATTCCATCAGCGAGCTGTTATCGATAAAGGTGAGCTGAAGCGCATCGCACATGTCCTTAAGCGCCCGGTTATAGCTATGATACCTGTGCTCCCCGCCATTGCGCTGCATGACATCTCTTCTCAACGGAAGAATGGAATTTATATAAACTGCCGTCTGTGGCAAAGCACTCTGCAGCATCTGTATCTGTCTTCGGTAGCAGGCAATAAAGGCATTGAGATCTTTCCCGGAACGGAGCATATCATTTTTTCCATATTCCATGAAAATCACCGAGGGCTGCATGGAAATAGCAAACAGCAAATCGCCCTGAATACTGTCGATGCAGCGGTTCCGCTTTGCCACAACATTATGTTTTCGAAGCAGGCGGAAATCCAGTATGGATTCTGCCAGTGAATCCCCCAGAATCACTGCTTCCTCATAGCAGGGCACCATCTCGTAAATCGGCTGTGTCTGCTTCTTTTTTGAAATCCGGTAGCGGCTTGTGTTTTGTCCATCTGCATCTGATTTTGTCATCATTCTATCCACCTCGGATTTCCATAATCCTTTATACACGATCCTTGCCCGTAGTAGTACCACTTATCATTATATGATGCATGTGTGATAATTTCAACAGTAAGAGCAACGAATTTCATCAGATGTATATGCGATGCGAACTCAGCCGGTGCTATATTTTTTCTATGTCTGTCATTATGAAAGCAAGGGCTGCCACAGCTAACCCGCAAAGCCTTTTCGCCTGCATATCAGGATGATATTTGTCCTATCGGCTGCTTTTCTGCTTGTTATATCGCACATGCTTTAACTGCAAAAATACCGCATTCATATCTTCTGCTTTTGCTTACTTCCGCTATCTGCAAAAAGGCAATGAGAAAAGGCAGTTACACGAAGCTCTGCTTCGATTGCCCCAGATTTCCTACAGATAAAAGAGGTATGCTTATGAGCTTTCTTTTATTTTTATCCGGTATACAGGCCTGCCCAAATAAAAAAACTTACCAGGCAATATCTTTCCTGATAAGTAGTAGTATGCTGCATTTCTCATGTATGCAAAGACCGTGACCGCAATATGACAGCGCCTTTAGCACCTCTTCATTTTCCAGCTGCCCGTTTCATTATGCAGCAGGGACTGCATAAGCTGTATCGCCCTGCGTCGTTCTCTGTTGCGCAGTGTTTGGCACAGACTTTTCATATCCTGCTGTGTCTGTTCATCGGCTTCATGTCCAAACAGCGTTCGGATCAGCATACTGCCGCTTACCGCTTCCTCGAGCTGCTCTGCGATATTGCAGATACACGGATTCTCATGATGCTTTATAATGAACAGAACCGATTCCGGTGACAACCTCTTTTTCTCCTGTATCTCCTTTGCAAGACCTTCCAGCTCCTTCCATGTACAGCGCTCCATACATACGGAAAGGGTTGCCTTGGCGAGGAGCTCTGTCAGCTCCAGCATACAGATGTAATAATCCAGCAGGGGATGCAGCTGTTCCTGCTGCTGAGAGGATATCTTCTGCTGTGAAGAATATACAATGCGGCTGCCCAGTCCGTTGCGTGTTTCCACAAGCTGCAGATCATTCAGAAACTTTATTGTCCTGCGTATCGTGCGCAGGGATACCGCATAACGCTCGCTTAGCTGCTCCAGGTTCAGCAGATGACCATCCGGATAGCGGTTTTCCGCAATATCCTTTACGATGCTTCCCGCCGTCTTCATATACAGAAAGGACACCTCACGCCCCGTATACCATTCAAATTCAATTCCCTCTTGCGGATGGATTCCCTTACAGATCCGCTCCAGATAACGCATGCTGTCCTTTTTTGTAGTCTCGCAGAAATAGCGTATCGTCTTTTTCATCATGAATGGATTATTCTGCATGACAACGAGCAGAATCTTGGCAAGTGTTTCACTGAGCTTCACCTTATTATCCGCAAGCGCTTCCTCGGAATTCTCCTTCTTCGCATAGGGCAGATACAGAAAATCAAGAAGCTGCTTTGTCAAATCCAGAAGATAGGCGTTTCCAAGAAAGCCTAAAACCTTCAGATACAGCTGCTGCAGAGCCTCGTTCAGCTCATACAGGGTATGCTCCTTCTGCGTCAGCTGACGAATCCCGAACTGCAGCTCCTCCAAATGCTGTGCATCGGCGTGCTGTAAGGCTGCATGGATTGCTGTCGGCATTAACATCCCCAGAGCATCATACACATGAGCAACTCCATCCCGTGAACAGGCCATGCGATACAGAAAATACCGATTCTTCTCGAGATGATGTATATCCAGACTTACCCGGGCACAGCTCCCCTTTTCCCGCTGCAGTGCCCCATCCTTCTCCAGCAGTGCTAGAGCTGCGCGAATCGTATTTCTTCCGACTCCGAACTGCTCACACAGTGCCTGCAAAGAAGGCAGCTTTGTACCATAGGGGTAGGTTCCTTTATAAATATCCTGCAGAAGCTGACGACTGATCTGCCGATATAATGTTGCTTCCTGTTCCATGCGATCACCCTCCAACAGCTACAGTATACCGCACCTGCCGCTGTTTGGGTACTCTTTTTTACTTCACTTCTTTTTTCAGTATCTCATTGAGGGAATCATCACTGAAAAAGGTATTTGCATTATATAGAAACAGAATTTCCTGTATTCCCTGCTCTTCGATCAGCTTGTCCAGATCATCATAGTAATAACGCGGATCAACAACGGTGATGCTTTTGTAATACGGTATCAGAAACGGCAGAAAGCAGTTGGCGTAGGAATCCTTGATAACGAGCAGCCGTTTGCCACTCTGCGCTGTATCCAGCTGCATCAGACCATGATTGCCGCCAAAGAATACATCATACGGATTTGCGGATGCCGCCTTGTCCCGTTCAAATACAGTCGCAGTCCTTCGCTGCTCCTGTACATAGGTGACCACAAGCTCCTGTGATTTCTCTGGCACATAAATATCCACATGATCTTTTTTACCGCGATAATAGCCGCTGGCATTTGCCAGTGTACCGTAAAACTGATCGTTTACCGTATATACCTCATAGTCTGTTTTTCTCTTCTTCTTTTCCGCTGCACACCATGCATCAAAGGCAACGGCTGCCCCCCGCGTCGTCCAGTGATGATCACTGGCATAATACAGCACCTCACCCCGGTGCTGCCAAAGCGGTGCTGCTGCATCGATCCAGGTAATGGCAGCCGGCAGCTTTTTATGAAAATCCTTTAACGTTTCCAGCTGGTCCTCCCCCTGCTCGTACATTGGCAGCTTCTCTTTCCAGATTGCCGACTTATTGGGGATAAGCAGCATGGACAGCTTCTTATCCCCATGCCGCTTTGCGAATGACCGCAGCTGCCCTGCTTTGGTCTGAAGCCGTTCTTGATTTGGTTTTTCCTGCTTTTGAAACAGAATACCGTCCTGGCCGATAATAACATCCTGCAGCTCTCGCTTCCCAAGTATATAATTCAGGTTGGCGTGAAGCTGTACAAGTGCAAAGCGCTGATCAAACTGATCCCGGAGCCATGCTTCACTCTCCTTCTGAAAGCTGCCATGGAATACGGCTGCCATATCCGCAGCGGGGCGCTGCTGTAAAACACGGTTTTCCTTTTCTGAAAAGGCAAGGTCCCGATGTCCAAGATGCAGCAGGATAAAGCCGATCATACAAAGCAGCATCGTCGAGATGACACCATAGCTGCGAAGAGCATTCCTGATTTTCATAGCGATACCTCCTTAAAACTGCACATACAGAAATGACTGGTATCCTGCAGACATCAGACAGGACAGCAGAATGACAAGCACGACAATGGTCAGCACCGGCTTCAAAAACCACTGCTGCTCACGCAGGGCATACATGAGATTACTGCTTACTACAAGCGGAGCACGGGTGGAGAACACCGCTGCCGCACACAGCCAGAAGCCGTAATTCACAAGCAGGGAAAGTGTCTGCCTATCGACGACTCCATGGGTTGTCGTAAACAGCTGTCTGTAGTACACGACCGCCTGGGACAGTCCGTCACTGGCAAAGAGCACCCAGCCCAGCATCACCATAGCGAAGGTAAGCATCATGCGAGCAGCCGACGGCAGCCGCTTCAGGTAGGGATGAAGCACGAATTTTTCCAGTATGAGCAATATGCCGTAATACAGTCCCCAGAGCAGAAAGGTCCAGCTTGCACCGTGCCAGAATCCGGTAAGCCCCCATACAAGCATCAGATTTCGCAGGGTCCGCCACAAGCCCTTTCGATTGCCTCCCAGTGGAATGTACACATAATCGCGAAACCAGCTTCCCAGAGTCCTATGCCAGCGGCGCCAGAAGTCCGTGATGCTGGTCGATGTATAGGGATGATCAAAGTTTTCCTGCAGACGAATACCGAACATCCTTCCCAGTCCGATTGCCATATTCATATAGCCCTGAAAATCAAAATAGATCTGAAAGGTGTATGCAAGCAGGCCCAGCCAGGCGCTGGCCATGGATACGCTGTGCGTGCTTGTATAGGACCAAAGCGGTGCCAGTGCATCTGCCAGCAGCAGCTTTTGAGAAAGCCCCATCAGAAAGCGGATGGCCCCTTCCTCCAGCATGGCAGGCTGCCAGGTGTTTTTCAGCTGCCCTGCCCATACATCATAGCGTTCAATCGGTCCCATGATCAGCTTTGGAAAAAATGTCAGATAGACCGCAACCTGTAAAAAGGAGGCAGGCCGTATGACTTCGCGACGGATATCGATGAGATATGCCATTGCTGTAAAGGTGATAAAGGATATCCCGGGCGGCATAGGCAGCACCTCATAGGATATGGGTACGGATAAGACCGCAAACAGAGTATCCAGAAAAAAGCCGTAATATTTATAATAAAACAGAAGCACTACCAGCAGCAGTATGCTTTCTGTTAACCGTCGTGCACGCCGCTTTTTCTCAACCGCTCCGATATAGCGGCCAAGAGCGTAAACCATGCAAACAAACAGCAGTAATAAGCAGGCATTGCCAATCCCGCCCCATGCATAAAAAAACAGGCTGAACAGCAGTAGCAATACCTTCCTGACCTTCGGCTTCACCACGATGTACAGTCCCAGTGCACAGGGTAGAAACAGAAACAGGAATATCAGGGATGGAAATGTCATAGCACGGTTACCAGGCCTTCTTCAACAGCTGCCGCAGCCGGGACTGCTGCGGATGAATCAGGACAACGACATAACGCCCATCCTCGTAAACGGCTGCTTTTTCCAATAGTGCACTTTGTCTGGGCGCATAACCCTGAAAGCTTTTCAGCTGCCGGTCTGTACGCTCCTGACAAAGCTTTTGAAGCGCTTCCCGCTTCGTCTTGTCCGCTTGCTTAAATACTGCGATTTCATTGACCTCCATCGCAGAGGCTGCACCGTAAACCAGCGCCTGCTCATATGCGGCACTATCCAGATGGTACTGCTTGCGTACCCATGCGGCATCCTTCTTCTCCATATCTGTCACATAGGGGGCAAGCGGCTTCTTCAATGTATCCAGATTGATTTCCCTGCTGCCTCTGGCAAAGGGCAGTGCAAATGCGAAAGCAGCCAGCAGCATGCAGAGTACGTATATCATATTGCGTTTCATATTCCGGCCTCATTTGCCATATGTGCCAGCCAGATCGGATAGTAGGAATATTTGGGATGCACACCGTCGATTTCATACACGGCAGGTGACCAGTCCATCAAAGCCGTGTTATCGATATAGGTGATCTGTTCTTCCTCACACATCTGTTTTAAGGCCTCGTTAAACTCCTTATACCTGGCATATACGGGTATTTGGGCAATTGCTGCCGCATCCATCGGTATGAGTGAATTGATAAAAATTTTCGTATCCGGCAAGGCCTCTTTCAGCTTATGGATCTGTTTCTTATATTGTCGGATAAACCGCTGTGCATTTCCCCGGCAGTATTCCAGATCGTTCATGCCGTAGGACAGAAAGATCGTACGCGGTGCCAGTGATATCGCAGTTGCTATTTCCTGATCGATATTGTCCGTACGCCGCCCCCGTGTGGCTAGAAGATTACTGCTGCTCACAAGCTGATAATCACCAAATGCCTCAGCCAGAGAATCCCCCATGATCAATGCATTTTGAAACCGGAGCGACAGCGGCTGCGAGGAAAGCTTCTGCAGACGCTCCTTCTGCTCCTGGGCAGCTATCTTCTTATCCACGGAAGCCACGCTCTGCTTGGCGAGCTTTTCCATGACCGCATGTCCCTTCTTGACCTGTGTGCTTTGTCCATCAGCTGCCACCGAGGGCAGCACAGCGCCCAGCATAAGCAAGGCCGAGGCCGCAAGCACAAGGGAAACTGGTGTTTTGTACTTCATATAATCTCTCCCATCTTCAACAAGCTTTTGTGTATTCCGTTAGAATTATACAGGATATCAAAAGGCTTCCGCCAAAAAAGCAGCGTGTTTGAAGAAATCCTGAATTCTTACATTCTTTAGACGAAGGTCAGTCTAAAAAAGTTTATCATATGCCCAAACTTATTTTCTTATAATGTTACCATTTGTATAATCGAAAGAAAAACCGAATGTGCAGGACACACATTCGGTTCACGTTCTACGATACATCTGCTGTTCACTCACAATCATATCCAGAGGCACGTCATGCGCATGAAGCTGCAGGATGTCCTTCTGACATTCAAAGGCGATACCGATTGTTGTTGCTCTGCACACCGGCAGATAGCGGTCATAATAGCCACAGCCATGTCCCATGCGGTTACAGGCTTCATCAAAGGCTACCAGCGGCACCAGAACAATGTCCAGTTGCGATGCTTCGGCAGGCAGTGCATGGACCGGCTCCCAGATACCAAACCTGCTCTTCCGATATTCAGTTGATTCATCAATGTGATAAAAGCGCATATCCGCATTGCTGCATGCCGGAAGACAAAGATGCAGACCGCTTTTATTCAGATAGGAAAGATCAACCTCACTGCCCACAGCACGATACAGTGCAACGATACCGTGCAGCAATGGCTGTACACGTTCACAGATTCTGCGGCTGTATTGTATGCGTTCTTCCCTGCTCAGTGCATTCCTGCGCTTCAGCGCACGCGCTCTGACATCATCCAATGGAGTCACTCATATCCAGCTTCAGAAGCTGGTTCAGCTCCACCGCATATTCCATCGGCAGTTCTCTGGTAAAGGGCTCCAGAAAGCCCATTACAATCATCTCGGTCGCAGCACTGCGGCTTAATCCCCTGCTCATCAGATAAAACAGCTGTTCCTCACTGATATTGGAAACGGTTGCCTCATGTTCGATCTGCGATGTCATATTTTTGGAAATATTGGTCGGTATGGTGTCGCTGCGGGACTGCTTGTCCAAAATCAGCGTATCACACTCCACCTTGCTTTTCGCGAAGGCGGCATTGGGACCATGCAGCACCAGACCGCGGTAATTGACCTCGCCTCCGTTTCGGGAAACGGATTTGGATACGATATTGCTGTAGGTATGGTCTGCCAGATGAATCATCTTGGCTCCGGCATCCTGTATCTGATGCTTCCCTGCAACGGCAATGGAAATGCACGTTCCCTTTGCATACGGCTCTGCCAGAATACAGGCCGGATATTTCATATTCGTCTGAGAACCGATGTTTCCATCGATCCACTCCATACTTCCGTTTTCAAACACCTTGGCGCGCTTGGTCACCAGATTGATGATGTTATCGCTCCAGTTCTGTACGTTGGAATAGCGGCAGCGTGCATTTTTATGCACGAAGATTTCCACGACAGCCGCATGCAGCGAATCCTTGGAATAGGTCGGTGCCGTACAGCCCTCGACATAATGCACATCCGCGCCTTCATCCACGATAATCAGCGTACGCTCAAACTGCCCCATCCGCTCCGTGTTGATACGGAAATAGGATTGCAGCGGTTTTTCCAGCTTTACCCCTTTTGGTACATAGATAAAGCTTCCCCCGCTCCACACACAGCTGTTTAAGGCTGCGAATTTATTGTCAGTATACGGTACCAGCCTGCCGAAATATTTCTGAAACAGATCCGGATGCTGCTTTAAGGCTGTATCAGTATCCAGAAAAATGACGCCCTTGGATTCCACCTCCTCCAGCATATTGTGATACACCGCCTCGGAATCATACTGCGTGGTTACGCCGGCCAGAAACTCCTTTTCCGCTTCGGGTATCCCCAGCTTGTCAAAGGTATCCTTGATCGTATCCGGAACATCCTCCCAGCTTTTCTCCGTTTTATCACTTGGCTTGATGTAGTATGTATAATCATCAAAATCCAGATTGGTCACATCCGGACCCCAGGTCTGGATATCCATGCTTTCAAACTGTTCAAAGGCACGCAGACGGAAATCCAGCATCCACTGCGGCTCCTTTTTTTTATGAGAGATTGCCAGAATCGTATCTCTGGTCAGTCCCTTTCCCGTATTGTAAATACTGACATCCTCGTCATGGAAGCCGTATTTATATTCTTCATTTACCGGAATTCTGGTTTCACTCATGACGCTCCTCGCTTTCCTCGATCATTTCCTCCATCGCCTTCCAGCCGATGGTGGCGCATTTGATCCGGTTGGCCTGACTTCCCACATTGTGGAATGCCACCGCCTCCTCCAGCTTCTCCTCATCATAGTCCCGCTGATCGATCATGTGAAAATAATTGGCGATGATGTCCTTTGCCTCTTCCACGCGTTTTCCCTTCAGCAGCTCACTCATGATGGAGGTGGAGGCAGTGGAGATCGTGCATGCCACACCGTCAAAGCGCACGTCCTCCACAACACCGTCCCGTATTCTGCTTTGTACATAAATATCATCAATGCAGGATTCACTGGCCATATGTTTCTGCACATAGCCGTCCTCCTTTGTCAGCTCATGATTTCTTGGGTATTCATAATGATCCATGATGATGGAACGCAAAATCATCGGATCCTTCATTAAGTCACTCATTTTTACGACCTCCTAAAAAAAGACATCCAGACAGGCTTCCATGGTTGCTCTGCGGCATACATCCAGAAACCGATCGACATCCGCATAGGATGTATACAGATAAAAGCTTGCCCGGATGGTTGCGGACGTATCCAGCATGTTGTTTAACAGCTTGGCACAGTGCTGTCCGCTGCGCACGGCAATCCCGTTCGCATTGAAGAAGGTCGCCGCATCCTGTGCAAATACATTTTTTACATTAAAGGTAATGATGCCCGTGTCTGCATCCGGATTGTATACCTCAATATTATCCAGCCTGCGCAGCTCACGGATCGCATAGTCATGCAGCTCCATTTCCCATGCGTGGATATTCTTTCGTCCGATGCTTTGGATATACTGTAAGGCTGCATGCAGACCGAAGATGCCTTCAATCGGCTGTGTGCCGCTCTCAAATTTATAGGGTGCGTTTTTCAGCTGAATATTTCCGCACATGTCAAAGCGTGCATTGCTGTCCCCGCCCAGATACAGCGGATCCATGGCATCTAACAGCTCCAGCTTGCCATAGAGTATTCCGATTCCGGTCGGTCCGCACATCTTGTGCGCAGAGAACGCCAGAAAATCACAGTCCATAGCGACAACATCCAGCGGGATATGCGGCACACTCTGCGCACCGTCCACGACAACCACGGCTCCATAGCGGTGTGCAAGCTCGCATATTTCACGCATCGGTGCCAGATAGCCAAGCACATTGCTGATGTGTGCAAGTGCAACCACACGCACACGCTCATTCATCATGGAAGCAACTGCCTCCAGGGTGATGCGTCCCTGCGCATCCAGCGGCACATACTGAACAACAGCTCCGCATTCCTGTGCAACACGCATCCACGGCAGCACGCACGAAGCATGCTCCGCCACACTGGTCAAAATGATATCGCCCCGTTGCAGAAACTTGCGGCCATAGCCGTATGCCACCAGATTCAAAGCAGAGCTGGCTCCGCTTGTATAAACGATTTCCCGTGCATCCGCCGCATGCAGAAAGGCTGCGACATCCTTGCGGGTCTGTTCATATTCCTGATCCACAAAATAGCTCAGATCATAATCTCCGCGGTGCGCATTGGCACCGTAATTCTCATAATAGTTGACGACCGCATCGATTACCTGCCGGGGCTTTAAGGTCGTTGCCCCGCTATCCAGATAAACGAGCGGATGTGACTGCATGGTTTTCTGCAGCATAGGAAAATCTTTTCTGATATTTGCATTGTCAAGCATGTAGACCCACCTTCATTTCGATTTCGTCCTTCAATGCAGTACGTACTTCTTCCTGATCAAACAGCTCCGTGATCGGCATGATATAGCCGACGGTCAGCAGACCGAGAGCCTGCCGGCGGGAAAACCCGCGTGTCTGCAGGTAATACAGCTGATTTTCATCCGGCTGTCCAAGCGTTGTCGCATGGCTTGCCTTCACATCATTTTCATCAATCAGCAGCACAGGCACCACTTCACTGCTGTGCCGCTCACTCATCGTCAGCACTCTTGTCTTCTGATGGGAATTGCTTTCCCTGGCACCCTTGATGATTTTTCCGGTGGCCTCCATGCGATACTGTCCGCCTTCTTCCACGACGGCATAGTTTTCCATGAGACCCTCCGTATGTGCCTGCAAATGATTGCACTGCATGTGAAACTGCTTGCGGCTTGCGGCAATGCATGCGCTGCGCAGCATGGCAAAAGCCCCCTCTTCACATAAATCAAGGGTAACCCTGGCCTGGGTATTGCCTGCATTCAGCTCACACAGAGCCAGTGTCAGGGAGGCGTCACGGTGGACACTGCCGCTTACCTGCAGCACCACATCCTCACTGCCATCGTTTTTCAGCATGAGCGTTAATGAGCTGTATGGAGAAGCGATAACCTCCACCTGTAAAGACTCCCACGTTCCACTGTATGTCACAAGCAGAGAAGCGTTTATGCGTTCGTCCACCACAAGCTTCAGCTTTTCCGTATTCCGGGGTGAAAGAGCCAGCGTTTCAAAGCCGCTGTGTACGCTATATTCCATATTATGCACCCCTGCTTGCGCCGCAGGAGCCAAGCAGCTCGACTTTCTTTTCTTCCTCTCTGACAACCTGCACATCGTATTCCTGTTCAATCCAGTCATAGCCCTGCTGATCAATTTTCTCCACCAGCTCGCTTCCGCCGCTGACAACGATGCGTCCATCCACGAGAACATGCGCATGGGTCGGCTTCAGCAATTCATAAAAGCGGGCATAATGGGATACGATCACAAGCCCCATATTCTGTTCCCTCTGCATAGCCGCAACAGCCTCGGCTACGATTTTCAAAGCATCCACGTCCAGTCCGGAATCAATTTCATCCAGCATGGCGATTGACGGCTTCAACAGCTTCATCTGGACGATTTCATTGCGCTTCTTTTCTCCACCGGAGAAGCCCTCATTGAGGAAGCGGTGCGCAAGATCCTCCTTCATCTGTAAATCCCTGATCGTCTTTTCCATTTCACGAATGAAGGAAAACAGTGGAATCGGCCGCTCCCTGCGGGCATTGATGGCAGCGCGCAGGAAATCAGAATTGGTAACACCGCTGACCTCGCTTGGGTATTGCATTCCCAGAAACAGACCGGCCTTGCTGCGCTCATCTACCTCCATGGCTAAAACATCCTGATCATCCAGTGTAATGCTTCCACCGGTCACCTGAAACTTGGGATTGCCCATAATGGCCGCAAGCAGGGTGGATTTTCCATTTCCGTTGGGTCCCATCAGTGCATGGGTTTCTCCGCTATGTATATCAAGGGACAGCCCCTTTAAAATTTCTTTTCCATCTACACTGACGTGCAGATCCTTAATACGTAAACAACTCATCATTATCATCCTTTCGTCCGGTTATTATCATACCAAATTTTCCTGCAATTCACAATTCAAACGATTGATTTCGCTGTATTTCATACAAAAGAAATAGGAATTGTATAAAAAACAGCCGCAAAACCCCGATTTTACAAAACTCAACCTTTCTGTGACATATACCGAATGCCATGTGATTTCTTTCTGAACTTTTGTGTGAAATTACAGGAAAGACTTCCAAAAAATTGCATTTGAAAGGCAAATACACTATAATATTACGGTATTCATTTAGGAGGACATTATGATCAAGATACTGAAAAAGCAATGGTTTGTCGTACTGATTGCGCTGATTTTTATCGGCTTTGCGATATTCAGCGTCTATGACACCAACAAGGGAAAGCTTCCCGGAAAAAGTGTCGATGGCAAAGATGTGGTTGCAGGACTGAAGGGTGATGTCAATATCACTGCCGATGAACTGTATAAAAATCTGAGTAAAACGTATGGAAAAAGTATGCTGTTCATGAAATTTCAGGCAGAGGTTATCAACAGCAGCATCAAGACTACGGATGAGTTGAAAAAGACGGCGGAGGAGTATGAATCCAATATCAAGCAGAGTGCGGAAAGTCAGGCAGCCAGCAGCGGTACCGATGCAGAGGCTCTGATTTCGCAGAACATCGCACAATACGGATTTACCTCCGACCAGCTGTATGACTACTGCATGACCGTGGCAAAAATGGAAAAAATGCAGAATGACTACATTTCCAAGCATCTGGATGAGCTGTTTACACCAATCTACAAGGAAAAGAAATCCCGTACGGTTTCCCATATCCTGATTAAGATGGAGGATGCAAACAAGCCGACCAAGAAGGAACTGGAAAAGGTGCAGAAGGTTGAGGACGCATTAAAGAAGGGTGACAGCTTTGCGGATGTCGCTAAAAAATACAGTGATGACGGAAGTGCGAGTGATGGCGGATATCTGGGCTATATGGATTCCGACACCTCTTATGTGGACAGCTTCAAGAATGCCGCCTTTAAGCTGAAGGCCAAAGAAACCAGTGACTGGGTCAAGGAAAGCAATGACAGCTACAACGGCTGGCACTTGATCAAGGTGGAAGAAACGGATAAAGCGAAATTGGAAAAAGACAAGAAGGCAAAGGATTCCCTGTACAAGGCGATTGCCAACGGTACGGAAAACCTGTCCAACACGTATTTGTGGGAAGCTGCAAAGAAGCTGGATATCAAATATGCGAATGATGATGTCAAAAAACAGATCATGGACATCCTGGACGTAAAGGAATAGGAGGACGAGAGATATGAAAAAGCTTTGTACACTGCTCGCCGCTATGATGCTGTTCACTCTGGCAGGCTGTAAGGATGCCACGGCAGGAATTTCAAATGGAAGCGAAGCACTGATCACCATCGAAGGCAACAAAATAACCAACGAGGATATTTACGGTCTGATCAAAACCAGCGCAGGAGCAAACGAAACGCTGAGCCTGATCAAGACACAGATCTACAAGAAGGAAAATATCAAAGTCTCAGACGCCATGAAAAAGGAAGCAGAGGAGTCTGTAAAATCCTTGAAGAGCATGTATGGTGACAGTTTGCAGGACACACTAAAGCAGTACGGCTTTGATAATCTGGAGCAGTATAAGGAAAAAAGCATCTATCCTGGACTGCAGCAGAAGGAATTAAACAAGAAGTATGTAAAAGCTAAGGAAAAAGCCATGTTTGACAGCTATTATCCTGTTAAGGCACAGATTCTGGAGGCTGATTCCAAAAAGAAAGCGGAAAATGCATTGAAGGCGCTCAAGGACGGCAAGGATTTCAAGGCTGTTGTGAAGGAATACGGATCAACAACCACCTACAAGGGAACAGAGGAAATCTATAACTCCAAAAGCGGATTGCCGACAACGGTGTTTGACAAGATCAAATCCACTAATAAAAAGGGTCTGATTGAAAGTGTGATGGAGGATACATCCAGCAAGAAATACTATGTTGTGAAGGTCACAAACGCAACACCGAAGGATTTTGAAGAGGATGCCATCAACAGCATCGTTGAGAAAGCATCTACCGATATCGAGCCGGCCGCAACCGCTTATTATCTGAAAAAATATGATTTCACAGTTTACGATAAGGATATATATGACGGTATCAAATCCACCAATGAATCCTATATCGTTCAGGATTAAGAGCTTCGTGCTCTTTTTCTTTTTGCCTGTTTCTGCTATAATACGTAAAAAGGAAAGGAAGGATTTTTATGTGTATATTCTGCAGTATCGTAAAAGGTGAAATTCCCGCAACCCGCATCTATGAGGATGATACCGTGCTTGCCATTCTTGATATTTCACAGGTGACAAAGGGACATACGCTCGTAATCCCCAAGCAGCATACAGAGAATTTCATGAGCTGTGAGCCGGAGCTGATGAAGCATGTCATGGAGGTTGCACAGATGCTCGCAAAACGCATTATGGAGCGTACCCATGCCGAGGGAATGAATGTATTAAGCAATATCCATGAGGTGGCAGGACAAAGCGTCATGCATTTTCATGTACACCTGATTCCCCGCTACAGCGAGCAGGATGCCTGCGTGATCCGCTTTGACAAGAGTGACCCGCAGGATCTGGATGCGATTGGCACCTTGCTGAAATAGCCCCGCTTTTCACACAATGAAAGGCTGTCTAACAGTGCAGACAGCCTTTCGTTGTGTGTGTTTAAAGAACTATACTTCCTTATGTAATCCATATCCGGTATATCAGCTGTTTGCTTCGGATTTCATGATCTGAACCTCATATGCGCTCTTGTACTTGCTCTTCATAAAGCTGGTAAACTGCGTTTCCTTCGTCAAATCGTTAGATTCGGAGATAATCAGCTTTTCTCCATACACGTTCTCATCCAGTATACGTAAGGATGTATTGATTTCATTATATGTAATCATATAATAAATGGTATCCTCCTTCATCTCCAGTGTCTCCTTCTTGCTGGAGGTGTTGACCTCACCCTTTGCCGTTATTGCATAAATATCGATGATTTTATCCTTTGCACTGGATTTCTTTCCATCCAGAAAGACACGATACATCTGCTTCTGATTGACCAGCTCCGGCTGGGAACGGATGAAGAATGAGGTGAAATCCTCATTTAATATCTGTTCCATATTTTTATTGAGATAGCTCCTGGTTCGATCATCCAGCGTAGAAAGAAACGAAGCAGGGATTTCATTTACATCCGCAAACCGCTCCGGAAGATCTTTCACCTTCACTCTGCGAACAGTCTGAATCGGATTTACATGGTAACGGCTGGCAAGCGTTTCATCATATCGGGCGGTTATGGTCAGCTCATCACCGTTTTTCAGCTTTTTCGCCGGCTTCACCTCATAGGTGATGGAATCCATAAACTCCTGTATACGCTGATTGTAATTCTGGTTTCGATTGATTACCCGCACACTGGCGGAACCATCCTCTCCCCTGTATTCGATACCTGCATCCTTTGTCACATCCACCTCTACGGTGCGAAAGAACAGCATATAGCAGGTAACATAAAGACTAACAACAATGAGCAGCATGCTCATGGACGTAATAAATTTATTTTTAACCGCATCCTGACTCGGCGGCTGAAAATGCATCGAACTCATACGGTTCATCCTTTCTGCAATATCCTTGTAATTATACCATGCTTTGACCTGAAATGCTATGTGCCCAATCTGAATATTTACTTACAAAATAAAGAAGGCCCTGCGGATCTTGAAAGGGCGATAACAAAAGCTGTACAGCATCGCATATTTCGGGGTATGTAAAATATCATCCTATAAGGTGCATGTATGTCCAGGAATCATGCTTCTCTTCCTGAATACCGTATAGCTTCTTTTTCAGTTTATCGAATTTTCCACATAACCATCAGGCATCGTTGGCTCTTTCTCAAATGTATGATAAACTTTAAAAGAAATGGAGTGTTTCACATGTACGATCCTATTACTTCCTATGTAAAACAGCATATCACCGTTACCAAAAGCAGCCAGGCTGCAAATGCGATTCTGCTGCTGGCAGCCGTATGCACCGCAATGTCCACTTTTTTTGTTGTTACAAACCTTTCATGGTTTCTTGCCACACTGCAATATATTGCAGCTGAGCAAAGAACCTCCTATCTGTCCACCCTGTTCATGTATGGCTGCTGCACACTGGCCGCTTTGATATCCATTGTAGTCATGATACAGTATTACCTTCTGCAATGGCATACGCATGCAGCGCTCATACAAAGGAGTTTATATTGGGGCATCCTTTTTCTGACGATGATACCCGGGTATATGATATTGATGTATGTGGCATCGTCCGCAGACCTCATGGATATCTGTATGCTCGTGCTGCTTGCCTGTATTCCCTGCTATGCATGCATGCGATGCTTTCTTATGAATCGAATAAAAAAGGAAAGCTATCACCCGGCGAACCTTCTGCAGAAAACATTCTTACGCGCTCTGGGCATCTTTGTTCTGTGCATGCTCCTCCTCCAGCTGCTGTTACCCGAGCGACTGCAGCCATTGCTGTATATGGTGCTGCTTGCTGTTCCGGCATTCACCCTTACCGGTTTGGGATGTCGCTTTCTAACCGCTTACCGACTGTTTTATCGCAGAAGGGAAGAATTTGTAGAATTCGAGCAAATGGTCTATGACGAGGATGCCTTTACGGATGATGCGGATATCAAAGAGCGGCTTACCATACGGAATACAGCAGCCACGATGACTGCCGCAGACATCCTGGAGGAATTCGGCTTTGATCGAAAAGAGGTACTCGATGCAATTCTGGCGAACAGAAGCATCGCCACCTTCTCTGCGGGACGTCATCAAGACCCTACGCTGCTGCATATTCTTCTGCAGCGCCTGAAGTTTGAAGCTGTTCCCTTTCAGGTAGAACGGTTTCGCCGAGGCAGCTGGGAGCCGTATTCGCAGGAAGACTATGCAGGCATTCCACCGGCAGATATCCATAGACGCGCAATCGTGTATGAAAGTGCAGCGCAGCGTAGACGTCTGTCGGATTTCTCCATTTTAGGTCTTATCCTTTGTATGCTGTTTCCGGCTAATCTGTATCGGCCAATCAACTGGATGTCCAAAAACAGCATGGTGATTACCTATCATGCCTTCACCTTTTTGAATATACAAACACTTCTGCACATGCTTTTCATTACCGCCTCTTCGATTTTCGTGTTATGCTCTTCCAGTCTGCAGACAGCTGTCGCACAGCTCATGCAGCAAAGCATCTCCACTCTGTGGCTGATCAGCGCCTTGTTTTTCTTTATTGAGCTGTTTCACTTCCCTGTCTATATGCGAAAGCTGGAAGCTGCAATTCAAGAAGCCGAGCATAAAACACACAATTATTTTGTTGCTGCATTTCTGCTTTACCTGATTTCAACACTGATAAAAATGATAAGAAGAGGCTTTCTGACTGCCCTGTGTCAGCTGTTGATCCTGATCTTATCAGTGGAAGCCGCAAGAGTGATTCTTCTATGCTATCGTTTTATAAAATATCGAAGGCTAACGCAATCACAGATACTGGAACAATATGAATACTATCTGCCGGACACTGTTGAAGAGGATGCACAGGCGGTACCGGGCACAAGCCAATGATGTCTCAAAGCTCATATAGAAGCCCTGCAGCTATCAAAGAACTACGTGACATGGGTGTGGCAGCGTTACGAGACAGGGATTTCTTTCTCTTACGGCAGAGATCATTCGATTATGCAGACGCTGTTAAGCTCCAGCAGATACTGAGATTCATGTTGCCATAAAAAAAGAGCCACACGCAGGTTGCGGAGCTGATTGAGAAGCATGAAAAGGAAGATGATCAGGCATTTAGGCCGCGTCATCTTCCTTTTCTTCATTCATTTTCAATATTTCCCGTTACTGTTAAACGTCTCTCTCTGATATCGGTATATTAGGAATTTCATTCTTTAATTTAAAACAGCTTATACCGGTATTCAAGCGTTAGGAATGATACACTTATCCGCTGCTTTTCCCTTCCCTGCTTTTTATCTATTCACAAAGGCCTCCATTACATCCTTCGGTACATAAGCAGAAATATCCTGTCCGTATTTCACCAGCTCCCGTATGATAGAGCTGGACACATAGGAAAATTCCGGGGATGCGTACAACAGTACAGTTTCCACCTCAGGCGCAATATGCTGATTCACACTGGCGATATCCAGCTCATATTCATAATCCTTCACACTCCGCACACCGCGCACGATAGCAACCGCCTCCTGCTTTCTGGCAAAATCAACCGTCAGGCCGTGATCAGCGGCTACCTCGACATTGGAAAGATGCGCTGTGTTGCTGCGCAGGAATGTCAAACGCTCCTCCATGGAAAAGGTGGCATGTTTTTCTGAATTTTCCAGAATAACGACAATCAGGCGATCAAACAATCTGCTGGCGCGCTCAATGATATCCAGATGCCCCAGTGTAACAGGATCGAAGCTTCCGGGAAAGATTGCTGCTTTCATTCCATGCACTCCTTTCGATAATACGTTATGCGGGTAATTCCATAGGTGACATCCTTTACCTTATGCAAAGCACCTACCTGATCAGGAAATTCATCCTCCTTCAGACTCTCACAGACGATATCTCCCAGCTCATTCACCAGATCATGCGTATCGAGATACTGCAAAATATGCAAAATCTGCTGCTTCTTGTACGGGGGATCCAGATAGACCAGATCAAAGGTTCTTTGTTCCTGTGAAGCCTTGGCAAGCACCTGACGATAATCCATTTTCCAGATGGTCACCCGTGAGGCAACATCCAGCGTCTTCACGTTTTTATGAATAGTTGATACAGCTGCATGACTGACATCACAAACAAGCGCATGCTCCATACCGCGGGAAATCGCCTCCAAAGACATATTCCCGCTGCCGCCAAATAGATCGAGCATGTTTCCTCCGTCAAAATAGGGCCCGATACGGGAGAAAACAGCTTCCTTGATTTTATCCGTTGTAGGCCGTGTCGTATTGCCTTCGACCGCTGAAATCACACGGGATCGAAATTCACCTGCAACAATTCTCATTTTTTTCAACTCCTCATGTATAAAGCAAATGCATAGGGGAAGTATAATAGTGCAGCCGGTAAAACGGCTGTTACCCCCCAATCTTTGTTTCTCCTCTTCCCTTTCTTAAAGAGCCCTTTACCCCTTAGGGCTCTTTTTTATGTATGCGGCAGCTGCTTGGCTGCCGCACTGACTGCCACACTGCCCTGTCTTCGTATTCTGGAAATGACAGACTGGGAAATACCGATTGCCGTCATGATGGACATCAGGGAGGACCCTCCGCTGGAAATAAACAGCAGCGGTACCCCGGTCAGCGGAATCAGGCCGCTCACTCCGCCGACATTCAGTGCAAAGTGAATGAAAATATACATGGCGGTTCCTACCAGTATGACCTTATAGCCCTCACTCTTCGTGTGAAAGGCATAATAGAACAGCCGCTGCAAAATGACCACATAGCCAAGCACAACGACCATAAGTCCGAAAATCCCCAGCTCCTCAACGATGATCGACAGGATAAAGTCATTGTCCGACTGTGTCAGATAACCGTATTTCTGAATGGAATTTCCCAGTCCGACTCCCGTAAAGCCGCTGCGGGCAAAGCCATACAGACCGTTGATTAGCTGATACCCGTTGTTATGCGGGTCCGTAAACGGATTCAGCGCATTTTCGATACGGACGGCAACATGCTGCAAAGGTCCGATGCCGTTCAGGAAATCAATAACAGGCTCACTCATGATAAATACAATGCTGATACATCCGATGATCAATCCAAGACGCACCCATCGCTGCTGCTTGCGCAAGCTGATATGCGAGGGTATCAGAAAACAGATGGCACACAGCAGAACCAGAACAAAAAGAGTTCCCAAATCCTTCTGCAGCAGGATAGCGGCTACGATTACCATGAAAAAATATACCGGAATACGGACAATCGTCCAAAACTTAAACTTGCGCCTTCGGGCCGTCAGCTCTACAAATACCGCCATCACGACAACCATATAAACCTTTGCGAACTCTGACGGCTGAATCGTCATTTCGCCAAGACCGGGTATCGGAATACGAATCCATGCCTTACTTCCCAGCACACCTTCAAACAGCTGTGTGGAAAACAGTGCGATGATAATACCGATACCAAAGACAGGAAACAGCTTCTGTGCACGCTTCATTGTGAAGTTGTTCGCAAAAAAGGTCATCAGCACATAGGATACAATGATAAAAAACAGCTGCTTTGCCAGAACCTTTGGTATGATATAGGGATCCTTCGTCGTATTGCCGACATTGGTGGATACGATCATCAGGGTACCGAACAGGATTAGAATCAGCACGGCAAACTGCATTAGAAAATCAAATTTTTTCGGCATCTTCAACGTTAAGACTACATTTTTTATTCGCATGCGTATTCCTCTCCTTTTCATTTCTCATGTATCTTTTATAATATCATAGATTCCATGTTTTTTCACAATAATTTCGCAAAACACTTCCATTCTCAGAGAAAAGCGTTTAAAATAGTATCGTAAGAAAAGGAGTTTGCATATGAGTTTGAACTATGATGATATTGTAAAAGATACAGATGCAATCGTTCGTACGAAAAGTGAGCCTGTTACGCTTCCCCTCGGTGCTGAGGACGAAGCACTGCTGCAGGACATGCTGACCTATGTCCGCAGCTCACAGGATGCAGAAATCGCTGAGAAAGAGAATCTTCGTCCTGCGGTGGGTATCGCTGCCATACAGCTTGGTGTTCCAAAAAGAATGCTGGCTGTGGTTGTGCCCAATGAGGAAGGAATTGACGAATATGCGCTTGTCAACCCGCGGATCGTATCCGAGTCCGTACAGCGCGCTTATCTGAAAAACGGAGAGGGCTGTCTGTCTGTTGAAAATGAGCATGAGGGTATCGTACCCAGAGCAGCGCGTATCACCGTAAGGGGATATGACCTTCTGCAAAAGCAGGAAATAACGATAAAGGCTAAGAATTATCTGGCCATTGTCCTTCAGCATGAAATCGATCATTTTTCAGGAACGTTGTTTTATGACCGCATAAACAAACAGGATCCATGGCGGGAGGATCCAACAGCAATCGTCATTGAATAATGCTCAGAAATGAGCATTTTCTTATGACTGAAAAGGTGCTATATGAAAAAGACATGCGCTTACATGGGAAAATTAGCAGCAAAACACGTTTATTTTTTTCAAAGTATGCTATAATAGTAAAAGATATCAGGTGCAGATTCAAATTTGGTATGTAAGAAAGGAGTTATTTATGAATAACAATCATCGAAATAATCGAAACACTGCACCGAGAAACAATCAGGAGAATACAAAGAACAGTTATAATAAAATCAATACGGAACGCGGAGATACTCTCATCTATGCTATGGGAGGACTGGGCGAAGTCGGTAAAAATATGTACTGCTTTGAACACGAGAATGAGATACTGATTATCGATTCTGGTGTTCGTTTTCCTGAGGAAAACCTTCTCGGTGTTGACTATGTCATTCCGGATTACAACTATCTGGTAAAAAATAACCGCAAGCGAAAGGTTCTGATCATCACCCATGGTCACGAGGATCACATCGGCGGGATCCCGTTTTTGTTAAAAAGCGTGGATATTGAGGCAATTTATGCCCCTGCCTTTGCAGTGGCACTGATCAACAAAAAGCTGGAGGAGCGCAGAATGCTGCGCAGTGTGAAAATCATTGAAATCAATGATCGCAGCTCGGTTAAGATGCAGCATTTCACATGCGGCTTCTTCAATACGACACACTCCATTCCCGATTCTCTGGGAATTTTGATCAACACGCCGAACGGACGCATCGTTCATACCGGCGATTTCAAATTTGACCTGACCCCGGTCGGCACCAATTCCGATTATCAGGTCATGGCGTATATGGGACAGATCGGTGTTGATCTGCTGCTGAGCGATTCCACCAATTCCGGTGTGGAGGATTTCTCCATTTCCGAGAAAAAGGTGGCAGCGGAAATTCTCGATACGATGAAAAAAACAAGCGGACGGCTCATCGTCGCAACCTTCGCTTCCAATGTATACCGTGTATCCCAGATTCTGGAGGCTGCAGTTGCCTGCGGAAGAAAGGTGATCATCTTTGGACGAAGCATGGAAAATGTCGTGACGATTGGACGCAAAATGGGCAAAATCAAGGTTGGCGAGCAGCATTTCCTTAGTCCGGATCAGCTGGGACGCACACCGGCAAACAAAACCTGTATCGTATGTACCGGAAGTCAGGGAGAGCCTTTGGCCGCCCTGTCACGGATTGCGAATGGAACCCACCGCTACATCAAGCTGATTCCAGGCGATACGGTTGTCTTTTCCTCCAGTCCGATTCCGGGCAACGGTGCAAGCGTCAATCAGGTGGTCAACAAGCTGTTTCGCGCCGGTGCCAATGTACTGACAAAATCCATCCTGAGCAATCTGCATACAACTGGACATGCCTCTCAGGAGGAACAGAAGCTGATGCTGCAGCTGATCAAGCCGAAATACTTTATGCCGATTCACGGCGAATACAAAATGCTGGTGCAGCATAAGGAAACCGGAAAGGAAACCGGACTGGCGGATGATCACATCTTCACCTGTGCAAACGGTGATGTTCTGATACTGCGCAATCATCAGGTGTTTGAAAGCAGCTGGCGAATTCAGGCGGATGATATATATGTTGACGGCAATGACATCAGCGGTGTATCCACAGCCGTCCTAAAGGACCGAACCATTCTGGCTGACAACGGTCTGGTTGCTGCTATCATTGCGATAGATTCCAAGGAAAACAAGGTGCTGTGCAAGCCGGTCATCGTTTCCCGGGGCTTTGTCTTCATCAAGGATTCACAGGGTCTGCTGCGCGAAGCTGAGCAGATCGTGTATGCGGCTTTAAATGAGAAAATGAAGGAACGCACCACCTTCTCCGAGCTGAAGAACTGTGTGCGCTCGACACTGGAGCCGTTCCTGTATAACAAGACGCATCGTAATCCAATCGTCATCCCTGTCATTATCAATTCCAAGACGGCAATGGCTGCCATGGCACAGGCCAGAGCTGCCAGAGCAACCAAGCGTCCGGCAAAAAAGAAGGAACCGCAGAACGCACAATCCTAGACAGTTAAACGACTGTCTTTTCTTATGGCAATGCACCGCAATTTATGATAGAATAGTAAGGAATATGAGGTGTCGGCAATGGTAAAAAAACTACTTAAAATCGTTTCTGTCCTGATACTTCTTGCTCTGATCGTCGCCGGAGTCTTCTTCTACTCCATCTATATTTCCGTAGACCGTGTGAACCTCTCCTATCAGACGATTTCCTCCAGCAAGATACCGGAAGATATGAACGATTTGAAAATCGCATTCATCAGCGATATCAAATACAATGAATACATGAACAAAGAACGTCTTACAAGTATGATCAGCAAGCTGAATACAACCGGTGCCGATGTTGTGATTTTCGGTGGTGACATGTTCTCCAACCCGCAGACAAAGGCTCCGGATTCTCAGATGAGCAAGGATTTGACAACCATCCTGAAAAGCATCGATGCACCCCTTGGCAAGTTCGCCGTTCTCGGTGATGAGGATCTGGCGAATGACAAGACAAAGAAGATCGTTTCTCAGATTTTATATGACAGCGATTTTGAAATTCTGAGTGATACCAGTATACGGCTCAGAAACAAGGGCGATTCCAGCATATCACTGATCGGCTTAAACAATATGCTGAACGGCGATCCGCAGCCGGACAGGGCTATGAAAAAGGTCAGTGAGGACGAATTTAATATTCTGGTGACGCACTGTCCCGATATTGTAAAAACAAGCGGAATCAATACAAAATATCTCAATCTGATCATCGCAGGGCATTCTTTGGGCGGACAGATCTATCTGCCGCTATTAGGACCGCTGCATACCATGGAAGGAGCTGCAACCTATAATCACGGCTCCTATGATATCAATGGTACCAGTCTGTATGTATCCAATGGTCTTGGAACCAAAGATATCGACATGCGCCTGCTGGCTCCTCCGCAAATTCTTGTATTCCGTCTCCAGCATGAGTCCGGAAAGAAGTAAAGAGGATGGGAAACAGCCGTCTCAGCATAAACACGCATTTTCTCTATATAATGTAGAGTAAAGGCACGTTTTTTTATTTCCTTTACAGGCATATAGAATTGCGGCATGATAGGGATTATATGCGCAATCAAACCGGTACAGCCCTTTTGCATATCAGCTTCATTTATTGCCTTCCTCATAACAGGGAAATCAAAAGAATAAGGCTGTTTCTGTTGTTTCTTTCGCAACCGTTCCATGTTTTTTATGTTCGCTGCCATTGGATTCTACATGGCATCCTGATTTCTGAAAGCAGATATAAAAAAAGGATGACATGTGCGAAATGCCTGTCATCTCTTTCTATAAATTATCGGTATTCCTGAAACAGGTGGTTATGCTCGCAGCTGTGCGTGCAGATCCTTCTCCAGTGTTTCCAGAATCCTGTTGTGGATTTCATTGATATCCGCATCCTTCAGCGTACGCTGTGCAGATTGGAAAACAATGCTTAACGCGATAGACTTGCTTCCCTTCTCCACATGTTCTCCGGTGTAAACATCAAACACCTCCACATTCTGGATAATATTCTCTTTCTCCAGCTTGCCGTTTTTCTTAATGCTGCTAATGATATCCGCTACCTTAACATCCTCCTTCACGACAAATGCAAGGTCGCGGCTGATGGATGGATATTTGCTTACCTCGGTGAACTTCACCTTTCCCGGCTTGTTCTTCAAGAGAACCTCCAGATTGATTTCCAGAGCAAGTGTTTCTGTAATATCATAGGCCTGCGCCATTTTCGGATGAATCTGACCAACCAGTCCAAGAAGCTCTCTTCCAAGATACACCTCTGCACTGCGATATGGATGGAAATGTACAATATCGGTATGATTTTCCTTAAACACTACACGGCTTCCCTGATAACCGATACTCTCCAGAAGTGCCTCGACCAGTCCCTTGACGGTATAGAAATCCACCTCCATGCGGAATTTCTGCCAGCGGTTTTCCTGCAGAGCACCGCTTGCTGCCACAGCCAGACGTTCCTCCACGTGTCCCAATCCATAGACATTGCTGATTTCAAACAATGCAATATCCTTGATGGAACGCGCCTGATTATAAGCCACACACTCCAGCAGACTCGGCAGAATGGAATCCCGTACATATTTGTGATCCTCACTCATCGGAGCTGCCAGCTCGACAATGTCCTTGTGCGGCATGACTGCATCCTCGATTTCCTTTTTCCCAACCAGAGAATAGGTAACCGCTTCATTGTAGCCCAGATCAGAAAGCATATTTCTGTATTTTCTGCGCAGCTGCTGGCGTCTGTTCAGCGCTCCGACAGTGGAAGGCATCTTCGGCATTGTACTTGGCAGACGTTCATATCCCAGAATGCGGATGATTTCCTCTGCGATATCGGCCTCGATTGCCAGATCCATTCGATAGCTTGGGATTTTCACATGAATATCCGAATTGTTAACAGACGGCTCCAGATGCAGATCATCCAGTACCTTCATAACCTCTTCCTGCTGGAAATCCGTGCCAAGTAGAACATTGATGCGATCCAGATTCACATCAAATTCCAACGGTGTATAGCCGTTGCTGCCATACTGCTTGGTTTCTTCCAATCCACTTGCATCTGCATATTCAATCAGCAGCTGCACTGCACGATCCACAGCCTTGAAGGTAGCCATCGGCTCGATACCCTTCTGATAGCGGACACTGGCGTCGGTGCCAAGATTCAAACGGCGGCTGGTGTTTCGGATGGATACGTGATGGAAGATTGCTGCCTCGATAATGATTCCCTTTGTCGTTTCCTCAATCTTGGAATCATCACCTCCCATGATACCGGCAATACCGATTGGTTTCCCCTCTGTCGTAATGACGATATCATCCTCTTCGATGTGATAGCTTTCTCCATCCAGTGCTGTGTAATCAAACCGCTGCTGATCCTTCACTGTGATTTCCTGTGCCGGAATAGCATCAAGATCATAGAAATGCAGCGGCTGCCCTGTTTCCAGCATAACAATATTACTGATATCAACAACATTGTTGATTGACTTCATTCCGGCTGCCATCAACAGCTCCTGCATCCATTTCGGTGAAGGCTTAATGGTTACGGAATTGATGACCTTTCCCAAAAAGAGCGGACATTTCTCTGTTTCACTGCGAACGATCAGCCTGCTTGCTTCCCCTACATTGGAAGCACCCTCTACATATGGGATATTCACTTCCTTATGCAGAATCGCACCTGTTTCCAGTGCCATGGACCACGCAGCCATACAGTCATTTCGATTCGGTGTTAATCCCACATCCAGAATTTCATCATCCAGAGCGAGGTAGCCCAGCGGATTTTCATTCCCCACCGGTGCATCCTCATCCAGCACCTCTATGCCGTTTTTGCTTTCCTCACTCAGCTGATGCGGATCAACGCCCAGCTCCAGCAGGGAACAGATCATTCCATTGGACTCCTGTCCACGGATAACACCTGCCTTGATGTCACCACCCAGAAGCTTCGCACCGACACGAGCCACAATTACCTTTTGTCCGGCTGTCACATTTGGCGCACCGCATACGATTTGTTCAATTTTATCTCCAAGGTCAACCTGGCATACATGCAGATGATCGGAATCCGGATGATCCTCACAGCTTATCACCTTACCGATGACCAGATTGCTTCCCTGACTCATTTTTTCAATGCCCTCTACCTCAAGACCGGCAGACGTTATTTTATCCGCAATTTCCTCTATGCTCATATCGGATAAGTCCATATACTGGCTTAGCCATTTCTTACTTATTTTCATGTCAGCGTCCTCCTACTCAAACCGGTTGAATGTCTTCAAGAAACGAATGTCATTGGTATAGAAATTACGGATATCCGTAATTCCGTATTTCAGCATTGCCACTCGTTCAATTCCGATACCGAAAGCAAAACCGCTCAGCTTTTCCGCATCATATCCTGCCATGGAAAGAACATTCGGATGCACCATGCCGGCACCCAGAATTTCAATCCAGCCGGTTCCCTTGCAGACCGGACAGCCCTTGCCACCACATACATGACAGCTGACATCAACCTCCACACTTGGTTCTGTAAACTGGAAATAGCTTGGACGGAACCGTATCACACGTTCTTCCCCAAACATCTTCTGTGCCAGAAACTGCAGCGTCCCCTTTAAATCGGACAGCGTGATGTGTTCACCGACAACCAGCCCCTCACACTGCATAAACTGATGGGAATGGGTTGCATCGTCATCGTCACGGCGATATACCTTCCCGGGACAGATGACCTTGATCAGCTCCTTGCCCTCCTGAGCAAATTTTTCAAGCTGTCTTGTCTGAATGGCTGTCGTATGTGTACGCAGAAGCTCTTCCGCATTTATGTAAAAGGTATCCTGCATATCCCGGGCCGGGTGATCCTTTGGTATGTTGGCACGCTCAAAGTTATAGAGATCCATCTCTACTTCCGGGCCTTCCTCTACCGTGTAGCCCAAACCGATGAATAAATCCTCCATTTCCTGCTGTACGATCATCAGTGGATGTGCATTGCCCAGATTCGGCTTCTGACCGGACAGGGTGATATCAATTTTTTCTTCCGCAATCCTCTTTTCCATTTCTGCGACTTCCAAAACTGCCCTGCGTTCTTCGATCGCATTCGCAAACAGGGTCTTAACCTCATTTACCAGCTGACCAAATGCCGGGCGCTCCTCCTTCGGCAAATCCTTCATGGATTTCATCACTTCCTGAATCGGCCCTTTTTTACCAAGATACAGCACACGCAGCTGCTGCAGCTGGGCAAGGTCCTCACATGCTTCGATTTGGGAAAGACCTTCTTCTTTGATACTCGTTAGCTTTTCCATATTCAACTTCCTTTCTGCTTATAAAAAAAGCCACAAGACACAGGAACCCTTGCGGGCGGTACCATCCTGTTTCGTCATGCGACACACTTACTTTCTGTCATGGATAACCGTCATGGAACGGGGGTGTATTAAACCCACTCACAGGTGAATTCATAAGGTCCTGCAGTGTGCCGACTCTCAGTGCGTCATCAGCTCTCCCTGTCCTGCGGTGTCCAAACTACTACTCCTGCTCAACGTTTTCTTTTATTATTATACAGAACTTGCACGTTGTTTACAAGTCTGATTTTTATTTTGTGCACTGCTGAAACCGGATTCTATTGCAGATACTGCTTCAGCTCCTGCGGATCATCGCTGTATTTCTCTGCCACTTCCCTTGTCACCATGCCGTTTCGCACCAGACGTGCCAAAGCAAAGTTCAAAGACTGCATTCCCTCACGCATCCCTGTCTGTATTATGGAATTGATCTGATGGACCTTATTCTCTCGAATCATGCTGCTGATCGCATCTGTTCCAATCATAACCTCCAGCGCGGCAATTCGTCCGCTGCCATCACGTTTTGGAAGCAGCTGCTGCGTAATTACAGCTTTCAGTATACCGGAAACCTGCATACGGATCTGCTCCTGACGGTGAGGTGGAAATACGTCGATGATGCGGTCAATTGTCTTTGCTGCCCCGATGGTGTGCAGAGTGGAAAACACCAGGTGTCCGGTCTCTGCCAGTGTAACGACGGCTGCAATTGTTTCATAGTCACGCATCTCTCCCACCAGAATGACATCCGGATCCTCACGCATGGCACTGCGAAGCGCTGTATCAAAGCTGTCCCCATCCCGACCGATTTCCCGTTGATGAATAAGCGCCTGCTTACGCTGATACACGTATTCCACCGGATCCTCAATCGTAAGTATATGACAGTTTCTGCGTTCATTGATATAGTCCATAACAGCTGCCAGCGTCGTGGATTTCCCACTGCCGGTAGGTCCGGTCACCAGTACCAGACCGCGCGGCTCCATAGCGAGCTGCTTCAAAATATCCGGCATCAGCAGCTCATCCAGTGTCAGAATCGTATTATTGATGATACGAATCGCTGCACAGAGCTTATCCTGCTGGCGGTATACATTCACTCTCTGCCGGTTCTCTCCCTTGCTGACATAGGTAAAGTCCAGATCCTTCCCCTGTTTAAAATCCTCCATCAACCGCTCATCCACCATAGAAAGGATCATCTCTGTCGTCTGTGTATCCTTGATGAATGCGGGATATTCCCGCAGCACGCCATTTGCCCGAATCATGGCGGGACCACCGACATTCAAATGGATATCACTGCAGTTATGCTCTCTGGCATAGGCAATCATACCTTCCAGTAAATCGTTCATAAACAGACCTCCTAATCGCTGTAAGCCGTAATCTTATACAGTTCATCCATCGTTGTCTGTCCATTGATTACAAGCTCCACAGCCTCATCCTTCAGGGTATGCAGCTGCTGTGATTTCTTCACATAGGCATAGATATCATCAATATCTCTGTGAGAAGAAATCATTCTCCGCATTTCCTTATCTATCAGTATGATTTCATGCACAGCCGTTCTTCCCTTGTAGCCTGTCTGGTTACAATGATGACAGCCTGCACCACGATATACATATTCTATTTCTTTTCCCAGCACCTGACGTTCCAGCTGTGTCGCCTTCAGCTTTTCTCTGCAATGCGGACAAATCGTACGCACCAGTCGCTGTGAAACACTTCCAACCAGTGAATTCGCAATCAGATATGGTTCAATCCCCATATCCTCCAGACGGACAATCGAGCTGATTGCATCATTGGTGTGCAGAGAGCTCAATACCAGATGTCCGGTAATGGCAGCTCGTACAGAAATGGATGCCGTCTCCGCATCACGTGTTTCACCGACCAGAATAATATCCGGATCCTGCCGCAGCAACGCCCGCAGTCCGCGCTCAAAGGTCAGTCCCGCCATGGTATTGATCTGCATCTGATTCACACGTTCGATATTCTTCTCCACGGGATCCTCAATGGTTGCTATATTCACCTGCCGTTTTGCCAGCGTTTCCAGAATCATATACAGTGTTGTTGTTTTACCGCTTCCGGTAGGTCCTGTAATATAGATGATTCCATGCGGCATCTCCATCATACGACACATTTTCGCATAATTATCCGCATTCATGCCGTACTGCTTTTCATTCAGAATCGGCGTATTGCTGTTCAGAAAACGCAGAACAGCTTTTTCACCATATACAGTTGAAATCACAGAGACACGAAGGTTCATACGAATTCCCTCAATCGTGGTTAGAAAGTGTCCATCCTGAGGAACACGCTTTTCAGCAATATCCATATTGCTTACAATTTTGATTCGGACAATCAGCGACTGGTGCAGATTTTTCGCAAGCTGCACATAATCCACGATCATACCGTCAATACGCATACGAACCATTGTCTTATCCTCAAACGGCTCTATGTGTATATCACTGGCATTGGCATTGTAGCCTCTTGTCAGAAGACTGTTGAACAGCTTAACAACGGGTGTGTCATCCTCCTCCGAGTTATAAAGCTCGGTATCATCGAATTCAAAGGATACAACGTTTTCATTTGCCACATTGGCTGCTTCTCTGGCTTTGATTTCCGCATAGTAGTAATCAATGGCACGGTCGATTGCCGCCTTTTCACACAGACATACGGATATATTCATGCCGGTCACCAGACGTACATCCTCGATTCCGTAGAAATTCAAAGGATCACTTGTTACTACCGTCAGGCGCCCGTTGTTTTCGCTGATGGCAATCAAATTATATTTCTGCGCCAGTGCTTTCGGTATCTTCGCAACAGCATCCACTTCGATTTTTTCTTCGTTCAAATCAACCATCGGCTCATTCAGTTTATCACTCAGTGCCTTCAGCATCTGATTCTCACTGATAAAGCCTAAATCAATCAAATGCTGTCCAAGCCGTTTGGAACGATCCTTTTTCTGTTCTGCAAGTGCCCGCTGCAGCTGTTCTTCATTGATATAACCGTAATCCTTCAGCACTTCACCTATTGGTATATTTTTCATATTTTCTACACATCCTTTTTAAATTAACTATATGTCTGACAAGTCACAGATATATTAGTATTTCCAAGCAACTCTTCAATACTTTCAAAACCTTTGGACCATCCAGCATTTATAGTAGAAGGATTCCAAACACCATCTATTCGTTGAAGAGCTTGATAAAATAACTTTTTTCCATTCACGGTGTATGAAACTATATCTCCTTTAAAATATGTTCCATTCGTATTCCAAGCTTCATCAATTTTCTTCCAATAATTTCTGGCAACGCCTCCTGGAGCCCAAGCGTTATCTTCTTGAGCATTAGGCTGTAAAGGTGATGAATATACATAACGATACCACTGACCTGGATTCATTGGGTCTTCTACATAATCTCCAGGCTCAATTACCTGCCCAACATTCCATTGTTTTTCTGGTGCATCGCATCTTGCTTTCTCTCCCCCGACAGTCCAATCGCCTTCATCTTTATTATCTATATCACAAAAATCTTTACTCTTATGTTCTTCTATAATCTCATTCAATTCCGCCGTATTTAACCTATGCCATTTCTGCTTATCGTTATCCGGTGACTCCACGCTATTATGAATCTGCACTGTTGCTTGATAATATGTGTTTGTGATTTGGTATATAACAACATCCCCTGCTTCATAGCTGGCACCCTTCACCCAATATGGAGGATTTACCGGTTTCCATGCATTTCCATGATTCGTCAAGGGATCATTTCCATTTCTAACATCCTTTACTGCACGATATGTCACACCCAGATAATCAACAAATTCCCCTTTTTTATAATCATGATTTGCAAGCCATGTTCCCTTATTGTTCCCTGCCTCATTCGGCTTGGTAATGGAAGCATCTCTACACATCAGCTCATCGTATACGGTACCTTCAAATACAGGATCATCATAATCGATATCCGGATATTGATAATCCGGATCATCCACGATCTTCAATGCCCCATTTATTTTATAATAGATTTTATAGCCTGCTTCTGCCTGATCGTGATCTGAAATATCCACCTGTTTTCCTTTTATTCCTGCATTAGCAATAGCTTCTCCTTTTTTATCCTTTGCTTTAATATTCACTAGTTCCAGTGTAGAAGCAGTTTTATAAACCTGCTTCTCATTATCAGTAAACGCGAAAGATAAATCCAAACGATAATTATCACTATAACATTTTGCAGTGATTTTCAAATTCCTTCCTCTATAAAAATCAGCATTGTATACTCGCGTATCATCCTTCATCAGGCGATTATCGTCATTTACTGAAATCCAATGCCAGTCATCAGATTTATCCGGTTTCTGCGTGGCAATCTGTACTTCACTGGCATAAACCAATTGCCCCCTTACATAGGATGAAATAGCATCCACAGCCTGCTTCTCATAATTGCTTTGTGCCGTACGATTAAAATACCCCATACTATTCAAAAGCAGACCACCCGCAATTACCATTAAAATGGAGGACAGCAGCAGAACTACAATTACTTCAATCAACGTCATTCCCTTTTTATTCAAGTGCATACCTGCCGCCTCCTTCCATCATCAGCTTACATTCTTCCACATAGAATCTGTATTCGTATTATATTCTGCATCGATATCCAATACTTTCCATCCATTTTTCGGATTCTTAACAATGTCTTTCATATCTGTCCAAGATTTGATATAGCCATTATTTTTCACATCATACAGCACTTTTCCATCTGAAGAGGAAAAAACAACCTTGATTCTATAAGTGTCCTGATCACAATAATACCAGCGTTCATTATCATAATCATAAATCATATAAAGATAATCATCGAAGTCTATATCTGTATCTACTAATTCATTCCTTGGATTTAACATGATTATAAGACCACCATGATCGTGCTGTAAATCGCCTTTTTTTATCTCCCATGGATAATATGGAAAAACGTAAACATCCTGTGCTCCAAGCTTTGAGCGATAACTTACCGGAAGAAGCTCTTTTGGAAACTGTATCCAATTAGATGACATCAGAATATGCACATTTTTCAAAGAAGCGTTATAGGAATCCCCGTTTTCCATTTCTTCATGTGCTTCTCTTGCTTTCTTAATTGACTTATAAAATTCATCAAGATTTGATTTAAATTCTTTATAAACGGATGTATCCCTTACTTTTTCCTGATTACCCGGTTCTTCCAGTGCCTTTAGATGTACTCTGTCATCGTCCTTTACATTCAGTATTGCTATATTTCTAGCGACAGGTACACTTACACGATCAGATGAAATCGTATAGGTTACTTTATCTGTATCTATTTGAATATTATCTCGCACATCATTGTTCATTGTTTCTTCTGCATAAGAAAGAAGCATATCACTGTTGTTTTTCATTGTGCTTGAATTCCCCATAATTTTTAATACTGCAGAAAATCCTCCAAATAGCGTTAAACTGGCTATGGAAAGAATCGCTAGAGCTGCAATCATTTCAATTAAAGTCATACCCCTTTTATTCATTTCCATCACCTCTATCTTTAATCAACACATCGTTCCGGTATAAAATACTTCTTTTTAAACGCTTCCCATTTAAGCAATTCATTTTCAGGTTCTTTACCATCTACCAGCTCACCTAAAATTTTAAGCGGTATAATTTTATTGCCATTGAGTTCCGTTACATCATACCAATGCCCATCCTCAACATTAAATATCATAGAAGCTTCCCAATCGCCATTATTCATAGTGCTTTTTTCATTCGCATATACAAATGACAATTTCTTGCCATCCGAGCAATAGGTTTTCATATAAAATGTTTTACCCTCAAATTTTTCCGGAAAATTTGATGCTGCACTATTATCGAATTTCGGTATGCTGCTGTTATAAACACCTGTGTAAAGATATTCTCTCATACGATCGTTGCTATAATATCCATTGTTGGCATATTTTTCCCATGTTTCTCCATACTCTGCAATCATTCTTTCATATATTTCAGCATCGCTTTTCACATATTCCTGCATGACTTTATTACCTGTGCACGCTGCTTCATATAAAGGTGTTAAATGCGACATCATAATCTTCGCATTCTTGATATTGATATTTTCCTGTACCTCAGCACCCTGTCCTTTATAGTATTTTAACAACTGCCATTTTTTCAAATCTCCGGTTCTTCCCAGCTGCATATCGGCATTCACAGTCTCTGTCTGCTCTGCATAATCCACAGTAACCGATATCGTAATTTTGCCACGTATATCTTTATCCTTATCCACCGCAACACGGGAAATTTTCGCTTCCGTCACCTTTCCGATATTGGACGCTTCCGGAATATCTATATTCAATGGTGTTGACTGGTTTTCCTCTTCCGGTATCATAGCGATATAATCACTGTTGTCCAGCTCGATTTTCTCTACAATATTCTGAATAACACCCTTTGCGGTCAGATAAGCCTGGCGCTTGCTGTTATTGTTTACACTTCTGTTATAGTAAGAATATGAAATACCCAGTGCAGCTGCAACGGTTATCATCAAAACCATGATGACGGTGATAGCCCACAGCAAAGCCGATCCCTTCTGATTTCTTCTCATATTCTCACCTCTCTATCTTTATATCATGAACAGCTTAAATGTAATCGTTGTTGTTTTTTCATCATCCTCTTCCGAATATGTAATACCGGATACTTTTAATGACTTTGTCGTTCTCACATCATCTACAAGTGTCTGAACATCCGTAATTGCACCGGACACACTCAGATTCACATTATAAACCTTCAGTTTTCCATCCTTGTTCTTGGAGGAAGAGCCTTTTTTCTGCTGCAGCTGATATTCGGTATAGCTCAGAATGTCTTCCTGATCAGCCTCGGCGATACTCAGGCTGACAGGCGTCAGTCCATGCTCAATCGTCATGGAGGTGATAAGATTATCAACATCTTCCTTATTCATTTCTTCATAAAATTTATTCTTGATATTCTTTAGCTCCTCCGAAGTCTCCTTCAGCTGCTTATCCAAATCACCATAGTCAATCATCGATGCCTTCACTGACTGCAGCTCCAGCTGGGCAGTATCATATTCCGCCTTCAGTGTGTTATGCTTTTCCAATGCCGGCAATAGCATCCAGAACAGCCCTCCGGCAAAAACAACAATACACAATAATACATACAGCAATATTTTTTCTCTCTTCGTTAATGTCGCATACTTTCACCTACTTCAGTTTACAAAGGACCGTAGCCGAATATACTGTCGTTGTCTGCTTATCCGCCTGTGTATTCGTTTCATTTGTCTTATTCAATAAATCCAGCAGCTGCTGTGCTGCGGATTCTGTATCTGTTTTTGTATCCGTATTCTTTTCTGTATTATCTTTTACATTTTCTGCAGCTTTTTCATTTGCTTCCGCAGTCTTTGTTGTCTTCTCTGTTTGCGCATATCCTGCATAATCAACGGTTTCAAAGGTCTTGCTCTTTTTCAGTCTTCTGACAAACTTCTCCGTATCCTCCGCTGTAAGCGACTCCACCTGTAATGTCACCACCTGTGTTTCTCTTTGATAAGATAATGATACAATGGAAGTATTCACATCGGAAGCAATCAATATCTGATCGAATGTATTCTGACTCAGCTGCGGATAAGACTGAATATCCTTATGCAGCGTCTTATACTTTTCTACATCATTCATCGCCTTTTGCAAGGACTGGTATTTCTCTAAATTGGGATCCTCTGCAATCTGCTTCTGCACCTGCTTCAATTCTGCTTTTGCTGCTGCAATATCAGAGTCCAATGCATGGTTCTGATAGGTCACAATACCAAACCAGGATATCAGGATAACAGCTGCACTGATGGGAAACACCAAATATTTCAAGGTGCCGACATATGGAGAGGCTTCTTTTTTCTGTTTATAGACCTTCAGTAAATCAATATCTTTATTTTTCAATCCATTTTGAAACATCTCCTGCACCTCACTTTCTGATCAGACACCCTACGGGGAACACATAATCATGCAAATGGAAATCCTTATAGTGATCCCCGGTTACATAGACAATCTTGGAATCCGGAAATTGTTCCGCCTGCAAATTCAGATTGCTACGTATACTTTCAAAAACCATCAGCTCCTCCGCATCATCCAGACCGCAGAAATATGCTCTCTCAATAGGGTACGGACTCTGCTTGGATTTGCTGAACTGGATCAGCTGGGATATATTACTGTTCATTTCAGAAATAAAAGCCTGCGTTCCCCGCTCTGAGAACAGCCTTGTTCTGTTAGAAAAGGTATAGTGGTTTTTCTCAAACAGATAAGAGGATACATTATTACCGTCCAGAACCGATACAATATAGGTTTTTCCATTCAAATCTGCCAGCTCCTGCGTTAGCTTATGCAAGGCATTAATGGAGATATCAACACTTTTCAGCCTGATACCTGTGGCATCAAACAGTTCAATATAGCTGGTAAGCAATTTTCTTTCAACAGCACAGCATAAAATCTCTCCGCCCTTTTTCTCTTCCTCTTCAAACGATGACTGCAATACACTGTAATCGTAAATCAGATCCTCATAGCTGCCATCAATATCGGCTAATTCATCCTTTGCGACCTTCAGCAGCTCCTTTCTTGAAAGCTGGGGAACCCGTATGTTTTTCACAAGAATCTGCCCGCTGTCGATTACAAGCCGGGCTTCCTTTAAACCGTTTTCCTGCAGCTCCTTCAAAATGTCAAGGATGGAGGAGTCATCGGTAATCACACCATTGATCATTGCGCCTTCTTCCAGAGGATATTCATGAAAGGCTTCTACCTTTATCATATCTTTTTTATCACATGACCCGTAAATCATCTGTACGGCATGTGATGATATAAATAATACATATTCTTTTGCCATAAGCTTCTCCCTTTACTTTAGACTCGTTGGATTCTGATACATCTGATAGATTGGCAGCAATACCGCCAGCATGACACACAATACGATCAATGCCAGTATTATAATCATTACCGGCTCCAATAGTGGGACCATACGCTGAGATGCAGCCTCGGATTCATAATCAAAATCATCTGCCAGAGATGTCAGCATTGTCTCCAGACGTCCGCTTTCTTCTCCAATGTAAATGGAGCTTGCGAGCTTTGGATCAAAGCCGTCAATTTTCTGTATGCTCTGTGACAGTGAGGTTCCGTTTCTCACCATATTCACGACTCCGTCAAACTGAGATTCTATATACTTATTCCCGATCGTATTGCGTATGATCTGCATACCGTTGATGATGGAAATACCACTTGTATAAAGCGAGCACATATTTCTGGCAAAGCGCGCTGTATAAATGATACACAGCAGCTTACCGATTTTCGGAACATTCAGCTTCAGTTTATCAAACCGATACCGAACCTTCTCTATGCGAAGCAGCGTTGTGATGAACGCAAATATACATAAGATGCCAATCAGAAGCCAGTACCAATAATGTATCATAATCTGCGAAAGACCATTTACAATTTTCGTAATCAACGGAAGCTCCATTCCTTCAAACACACTCGAGAAGCTTGGAATAATCCAAGTAAATACAACAATGATAACAAAAACGGTTACACATAACAGAATAATCGGATAAATCATGGCATTGCGTATCTTTCGCTTGATATGATCATCCTTCTCATACTGCAAAGCCATCGTCATAGCAACCTTTTCCATCTGTCCGCTGCTTTCTCCGGTTCGATACATATTGATCATAAGCTCCGGAAACGCCTTTCCTTCAGATTCCATAGCCATTGACAGTGTCTGTCCCTGCTGCAGCTTACGGTACATATCCGTATAAATACTTAATTTTCGGTTTGCTTTCTCGTTGTACAAGAATAGACATTGCACGTATCAGACTGACACCGGAGCCAATCATCGCTCCCAGCTGTCGAGAGAAATCAGACAGCTCCTTCAGAGTCAGTTTATATGTATTCTGCTGTGTGTTTGTCACATCCTTACAGTCTATCAGATACTGATCCCTGGAACGCAGAAAAGCAGCAAGCTCACTCCTGCTGTTTACTTCCATTTTTCCGGTTATCCTTTTGGCATTTATATCCTTCGCCGTATATTTATAAACCGCCATATCTGTATTCCCTCCAAGCCTGTTTTATAATCCGAATAACGATAGATACCCCTGTATCAGAGTTTCACCATAAAGTAATGATATCATAATCCCTGCACATAAATACGGTCCAAAGGCGATATGTGCTCCCTTTTGTGTTTTTCTTGACAAAAGCAGATATACCGCATAGCTTCCTCCTATCAGTACGGAGATAAAAAACGCAAGGAGTGTCAGCTTCCATCCCAGCAGAAAACCGGCTACAGCAATCAGCTTGATATCCCCGCCGCCAAAGCAGTCCGGAATCAGAAGCGTCAGCAGATACATCGGAAGACTGACAATGAAAAAGCCGATAGCTCTTGTCATTAACGCTGTTTCCGGATGCAATACTGTGAAAATGCCAACAGGAACAATTAAAGATATAATTAAACCATTTGGTATTGTCATAGTATCAAAATCAATCATGGTAATTGTGAAAAGAATCATGAATACTGCAAACACAAGAACAGTATCCCAGGAAAACCCATAGGTATAAAAGCAAAACATCCCGATACAGCCTCCAAGAAACTCCAGTACCGTTTCACGAGCTGAAATCTTATTACCACAGTATCGGCATTTCCCTTTTAGAAACAGATAGCTGAACACCGGGAATAAATCATACCACTGCAGCTTATGATGACATGAAGGGCAATAGGATCTCCCCTTTACAAAGGATAAGCCCTGAGGAAGTCTCCATATTACCACGTTCAAAAAACTGGTGATACAAATTCCAATAAGGAATGCATATAGATATAGCAGTAATAGTAAAGCGTCCATTTATTCACCATCCTTCTTTAATTAAAAGTGTAAATATAAAGCCTCTTGGAAGAGGCTTTATATTCTACTTGATTATTTTGTAGCTTTTTCAATTTTTGTTTGCGTAGCAGTGTACGTATCATTAGACCCTTCAACTTGAATCTCACACTTATCTATCTTCTTTTCTGTCAGCGTACATGTAATCGATTTAACAGCACCTTCCGGATATTTAGCATCGTCGCCTTCACCGGTTTTAGAAAGACCTAATTCACCATTAATGGCATCAGCATTATTAACTTTTGTTGTCAAATCATCATTTGAAATACCTGGATTTTCACCAATCTGGCTTGTCGCATAAGACTGAGCTGCAACATAACCTGCTCTTACCTGAGATTGCACTTTTGTATCTGCTGCCTCATTGATATACTTCATAACAGCCGGTACTGCCAGCGCCATCAGGATACCGATGATTACCAAAACCACGATGATCTCAACCAGCGTAAATCCCTTCTTGTTCTTCTTCAATTTCTTAACATTCATTTTTCTCTTCTCCTTTTTTCAGCAGGCAATGCTTCACAAGTTATACTTTATGAAACAGGTAATTTTCATAATCAGCTGTTTTCTATGCAGGATATGCAGAAAACTCCATTCTCACCTGTGAATTATGCTAATCCCCCATTCCATAATAGTTCAGGTTCATAGACATTTAAGGTATGAAAAGTCAGCCAAATTTCCACAAAAGCCCTTCTGCATTGCCAAAATCTTAACGTTTATATTAATAGAAGAAACAGGGAAAGTTTTTTTTGTCATATTTTTATATTATTTTTCAGCTATAAGCATTCAAACTAAAACTTCGTGTGATACTGATGTGATAATTACCATACACCTCTTCCGATTCCAAAACGATTATTTTAGCTGCGTTCCTCATTTTTTAAACGCATACATGCAGATTCCTGCCGCAACAGCAACATTCAAGGATTCAAAGGTATGCATCTCGATAAACACATGAGTATCCGCCAACCGCAGAACCTCCTCGCTGACACCCTTTCCTTCATTGCCAAACACAAGTGCAAATGCATCAGGCACTGCAATTTCACGAAGTGCCGAGGCATTGTGCAGAGAAGTCGCAAGAATTCTGTTACCCTTCTGCTTCAAACTCATCAGCATAGCCTGCACATCACCTCGAATCACCGGAATGTGAAACAAGGCTCCCTGTGTGGAACGTATCACCTTTTCATTGTATACATCACAGCTGTGTGCAGATAGCAGGACTGCATCATATCCAAAGGATACGGCAGTTCGAATAATGGTTCCGACATTCCCCGGATCCTGCACATCATCCAGTACGATAACCCGTTTACCAAATTCTGCATCATGGTATTGCGGCATACGGCATACAGCCATAATCCAGGTTCCGGATACACTGCTTTCCAGCTTCCGCAGAATGTCCTTTGTGACCTCATACACCGGATATTCCACAAATGTATGTGCTTTTCCAATCTCCACAAGTACAGCCTCGACCAAGCCGGCTCTCGCAGCTTCTTCAATCAGATGTTCCCCTTCTACCAGAAATCGCTGATCCTTTTCCCGATATTTCTTTTCCTTTAATTTTGCCCATTGTTTTACCTTTGCATTGGTCAGTGATGTTATTTCCATAATGCTCTCCTTATATCAGAATCACCGTACGATACATGTATGGCTTCCCTTTGTTTAATCACCCCGTTATTTTACTGTATTTCTTATGTCTTTTCCATAGAAAACAGCAACTTTTTTATAAAAGCATGAAAAATGACAGACAAACTGCTGTTCATCTGTCGTCAACATTCCATAATTATCCAAACTTACGTCGTAAGCTATTTCAGCACCTCTGCACAGCGATCACACAGGCCATCCTCCGCATGGGAATCCGTAATATTCCAGCATCTTGGACAAACCTTGCCTTCACACTTCTCAACTTCTACCTGACACACTTCATACTGCTTCAATTCATCCACGGAGAAGCTGACCTTGGAAACGATCAGCCACTGGTTGAAATGATTTCCGCACAGCTTCTCAATCAGTGCACGGTCTTCATCGCTCACATTGATCATCACATGTGCTTCCAGAGACTTACCAATCACCTTTTCCGCACGTGCTTCCTCCAGGGCCTTGAAAATATCCTGGCGAATTGCCATCATGCGTTCCATATCCGCTTTGATTGTATCAGCACCCTGTACATCCAGTGCCTGTGCAAAGCTTCCCAGATGGATACTTTCTGCTTCGGTATGGAAGAAGTCGTTGACCTCCTCACAGGTGTGCACGAGGATGGGTGCCCACAGGCGAACCAGCGTATTGACCGCATGCCACAGCACCGTCTGTACCTGACGACGTCTAGGCGCATCCTTTTTCTCAATATACAGGATATCCTTTGTATAATCCATGTAATAGGCAGACAGCTCGTTCGTCATCAGATTGCTCAGCATATTGGTGATATCCGCAAAACGGTATTCCTTATATGCCTTCATTGCTTTTTCATTCACTTCATTCAACAGGACCAGAATATATTTGTCCAGCTCTGGCAGCTCGTTGATATCCACAAGGTCCTCTTTTGTGAAATCCTCTTCCGGATTGACATTGGCAAGCATGAAGCGGAACGTATTGCGCACCTTGCGGTACTGCTCGCTGATCTGCTTCAAAATCTCATCCGACATACTGCAGTCTGCCTGGTAATCGACACTTGTCGCCCACAGACGCAGGATATCCGCACCGTATTTCTTCGTGATTTCTCCCGGTGCTACCGCATTCCACTGTGATTTGCTCATTTTCACACCCTTGCCATCCATAACGAAGCCGTGGCTCAGTACCTGCTTGTAAGGAGAGTGTCCATGCACAGCTGTACCGATGATCAAGGAGGAATTGAACCATCCGCGATACTGATCGCTGCCCTCGAAATACAGATCGGCAGGATAGCCCAGTCCGCGTTCCATCATGGCTCCAGTATGAGAGCTTCCGGAGTCAAACCATACATCCATCGTATCGGTTTCCTTGCGGAATTCTCCATTTGGGGAGCCTGGGTGTGTATAGCCCTGCGGCAACAGCTCCTTCGCGTCCTTTTCAAACCAAATATTGCTGCCATGCTCACGGAACAGCTCTGCCACATGGGCAAATACAGCCTCATCCATAATCGGCGTATCATCCTCCGCATAGAAAATCGGAATCGGAACACCCCATGCACGCTGACGGGAAATACACCAGTCACCGCGATCGGCAATCATATTGTGCATGCGCTGCTGTCCCCACTTCGGAATCCAGTCAACATTCGCAATCTCTGTCAGCAGCTTTTCACGAATCTTATCAATCGACGCAAACCACTGCGTTGTTGCACGGAAGATAATCGGCTTCTTTGTTCTCCAGTCATGCGGATAGGAGTGCGTAATGAACTCCAGCTTTAACAATGCGCCCATTGCATCCAGTCTCTGTGTTACCGTCTTGTTGGCATCATCGACATACTGTCCCTTCAGCCAGTCACCGGCATCCTCCATCATGCAGCCGTGCTCATCCACATTGCAATACGCAGGCAGACCGTATTTCTGTCCGATGAAGAAGTCATCGGCACCAAAGCCCGGTGCCGTATGTACACAGCCGGTACCTGCATCTGCCGTTACATGATCCCCCAGAATTACCAGGGATTCGCGATCATACAGCGGGTGCTGACAGGTGATCATTTCCAGCTCGCTTCCCTTATAGGTTGCCAGCTTCTTCTTTGTTTCCAGACCAAACTTCTCCCACAACGCATCCACCAGCTCTTCCAGAACGATCAGCTTGCCCTTTTCGCTTTCCACAAGCGCATAGGTGTAGTCCTTATTCAGACAGATTCCCAGATTGGCAGGAATGGTCCATGGTGTCGTTGTCCAGATGACAAAGGAAGTATCGCTGTCCAGAACGCCCTTGCCATCCTTCACCGCAAATTTCACGAAAATCGTCGGACTTTTGATATCCTTGTATTCAATTTCCGCTTCCGCCAGTGCGGTTTCACTGGAAGGACTCCAGTAAACCGGCTTCAATCCCTTATAAATCAGACCGTCCATCGCCATGGAGGCAAAAATTTCAATCTGATGTGCTTCAAAATCCTTGGTCAGTGTGATATACGGATGATCGTAATCGCCGACAACACCCAGTGATAAAAATCCCTTTTTCTGACGGTCCACCTGTTCCAGAGCATAGTCATAGCACAGCTTGCGGAAATCGGATAATTCCATCTCCTTGCGGTTATGTCCCAGCTTCTGAATTGCAGTTTCAATCGGCAGACCATGCGTATCCCAGCCCGGCACATACGGCACCTTGTAACCGGCCATATAGCGGTTACGGATGATGACATCCTTCAAAATCTTATTCAGGGCATGTCCCAGATGGATATCCCCGTTCGCATACGGTGGCCCGTCATGCAAAACAAACGCTTCACAGCCCTCACGGTTCTCCAGCATTTTTTCATAGATTTCGCTTTCCTTCCAGCGCTTCTGAAAGTTTGGCTCCTTTGTCGGTAATTTTCCACGCATTTCAAACCTTGTCTTCGGCATTAACAGTGTATCCTTGTATTCCATATCATTTCCTCCTTTTATGAAAAAAGACGCCTTCTATCTAAGGACGTCTTGTAACGCGGTACCACCTTAGTTCACATGAAGCTCATGTGCCCTCAGCTTATAACGACAAGCGTATCGTATTTCCCTACTGCTTTCAGGAAATCTGCTCCAAAGTGATATCTTCTATATCCTTCCTGCCGACTCTCACCAACCGTCAGCTCTCTTCAAGTCCACATATAGAAGCATGTCTTTATCTCAGCATTTATATTTCTTTTTTCAATAAATCAAGATCCGGTATTTCAGGGGTTTCAAAATCATCCAGTGCCTGCGTGATTTTCTGCAGTTCCTTACGCATACTGCCCTTCAGATCGTTCGCCTCATCTCCAAGGCGGGCCACCTCCATCAAAATTCCACGCGCCATCATTAAGGATTCCTTTACAATGGCATCGGCATTGCGGTGTGCCGTATCGACGATCATATTTGCTTCCTTCATCGCCATGCGTGTCATTTCGTCCGCAGCTTTTTCCTTGACCTCGAGATTCTCACTGACATCCCGGTAGCGTGTTTCCAGCTCCTGATATTCTCTGGTTAGTTCTTCTTTCAGTAAGTTGGCTTTTTCCAGTTTTTTCTGAAGGCTTTCCATCTGCAGCTTCTGTGTCTGAATGTAATCCTCCACCTGATAGCGATTATATCCATTTTTCATTGTATCAAATGCGTATCTGTCCATAATCCCTCTCCTATTCACTGATACATGCCAACCTCAATGACAAGATTTCCCTTTTTTGTTTCCTTCACAACCTCTTTCAGCTGGAATCTTCCATGTCCGCGAATGGAAATAACACAAGTATTATCGCACAAATAGGACGTTTGTTCAAGTATTACATGATCAACTTTTACCTGTTTGCTCCGTATGAGATCTGCAGCCTTTGCCCTGCTGAGTCTGGCGAGCGCAGCGACCAGCGTATCCAGTCGAAGAGAGGATACTATCAGTGATTTGTAGGCAATATCCGGTTCATAGCTGACAGACTCCTCACTCGGCTCCAGATGGACGGCACAGCGTTTGATTTGCGTCAGATTGGCAATCAGATAATTGCCGATATCCGGATCCACAAACATATGCACCGCATCCTGTTCAACGATAAGATCCCCGGTTTTATCCCGCTCAATCCCCAGATTCATCAACGCCCCGAGCACATCACGGTGTGCCAGCTTTCCAAAGCTGTAAGAAATCTTCGCCTTTAGATGAAGCACAGGAATCTGTACCTCTTCCTCCCAGGGCAGAAAGGCAAGCCGGCAGCGTTCGGCCTGCGCATAGCCGCCATCTTTGCGATACAAAATCCGATGTCCGCAAAAGCGTTCGGCTATCTGTATCTGATCAGGCGAAAAAAAGGGTGTAACAACAACCCGGTTCCAGCGTTCCATGCGATCAATCTGATCCTGCAGGCGCCGGACGAATTCCTCGTTACCCCGATAATGCTCTATTGCGACAGACAATGGTTAGTCTTCCTCGCTTGCGTCAAGGCTGATTTCCCCATGTACCGCCACGCTGCGCGGCGTACACAGAATCACATTATGCCCGATTTTCTGAATGCTTCCATCCAGAGCGAAGATTACACCGGTTAAAAAATCAATGGTACGCTGTGCATAGTCACGCTGCAGCTTGTGCAGATTGACAACAGCCGCCTTGTTTTCCTTCAGGCGTTTTGCGATTTCTTCGGACTCATCAAAGGAACGAGGCTCAAACAGAACCATTTTCGTATCGGTTGGCAAGTGATTTACTTTTGATTTCGGTCTTTCATATTCAGAAATAGAAGGAGTATCCTCTTCCTGTTCTACTTCTAAAACGTCATCTTCATCCATTGGCGCTATAAATTCTTTGAATTTCTGACTGATGCTCATTTACGCGTCCCTCCTATACATTATGTATATTCTAGCACAAAAATCCCTTTATAAAAAGGGATTTTTCATGAAATTTATACAAGTGCCGCAAACTGTTTCAAAAGCCCTCCTTTTTGTAAAAAAACTTCAGCATCGAAATTTCACAAGAATAACATCACCCGCGATATTTTCGATTTCCTGCGTGGGAATCTCAATTTCATCACACGGGAAGAACCAGGGAAACAGCTTTTTCACAAAGGACTGCGTGGGATGGACAAATATGGAATGAATCACATACGTGCATGGATCAAATTCCACATCATTGACGAGTCCGATCATACTGCCATCCATCACATTGATGACCTGTCTTCCGCAAATATCCGTATATTTCAATTCTATCACCTGTTTCAGTATATGCCCTTCACCCGCAGGTGTTGCCTAGGAATCAAATTCTTTTTTCAAAACTGCAATGGCGTTTTTTTCCAGACGTGACACCTGTGCCTGCGAGATGCCCAGCTCTCCGGCAATCTCTGTCTGCGTCATATCCTGATAATAGCGTTTCTGTATGATATCCAGCTCCTTCCCCTTTAAGCGTGTCAGACTGCGCTTTAACGCCATCAAATTGTTCAGACGCTCGATTTCATCCTTGTCATCCTTGATCTGATCCAGCAAAAACAGCTCATCTCCGTCCGAATTGTATACCGGTTCAAAGATGGAAAGCACACTCTGTGTGGAATCCAGTGCATCCACGATATCCTTTTCCTTAACCTCCAGCTGCTGGGCAAGCCAGGAAACACTTGGCTCCTTTTGATGCTTATGTACATACTCCTCCTTCAGCTTGAAGGCCCGATACGCCAGATCCTTTAAATGGCGGGATACCCGGATTACCTGATTATCGCGCAGATAGCGTTTGATTTCACCCATGATCATCGGTACCGCATAGGTGGAAAAGCGCACTTCATGCTTCAGATCAAAATTGTCGATGGACTTCACAAGCCCGATGCAGCCAACCTGAAACAGATCATCCATATTTTCACAGCGATTGGAAAAGCGCTGCACAATGGACAGCACCAGCTTCAGATTTCCATTGATCAGTGTTTCCTTGGCACTTTCATCGCCCTGCTGGAGCTTCACAAACAGCTCCTTCATTTCTGCATTTGTCAAGACCTTTAACTGTGCGGTATTGATACCGCTGATTTCTACTTTATAACGACTCATATGCTCTTTGCCTCCTAGTGTCTGTACTAGCAGTGTGCCCGAGCCGTTTCTTTGTTATGCGTAAAAGCAGGCAGCTTTTCCTGTAAGTAATTGGAAGGAAAACAGTCTTGACAATAGTAAGATAAAAACAGCCGGATCAAACGTCTGTCCGACTGCTTATAAGGTTTTTTTCAGTGCATGGTTCCTCGTATTTTTTCAAATTTCATAATCCGTTGCTGCAGCTGAACCGTTGTTTTACTGTGAGTTCTTCATCTGTACCTTCAGCTTGGCGATAATGCGCTTTTCCAAACGGGATATATAGGACTGGGAGATACCCAGACGCTTGGCGATATCCTTCTGGGTCAGCTCTTCATGCTGAATGCCGTAGCGCATCTGCAATATCTGGCGTTCCCGCTCCTTCAGCGTCGACATCGCCTCCAGCAGCTCCCGCTTGTTTTCCTTTTTTTCAAACTCCTTGGTCACGACATCATCATCGGTTCCCAGAATATCCGAGAGCAGAAGCTCATTTCCGTCATAATCAATATTGAGTGGTTCATCGAAGCTGACCTCCACCTTGCGGCGGCTTTTCTTGCGCAGAAACATCAGGATTTCATTTTCAATACAGCGTGACGCATAGGTCACCAGCTTGATATTCTTATCCCGTTTAAAGGTATTGACCGCCTTGATCAGCCCAATGCTTCCGATACTGATCAGATCCTCCATAAAAATCGGATTGGTTTCATAGCGCTTTGCGATGTATACGACAAGGCGAAGATTATGTTCAATCAGTGTGTTGCGGGCCTCCTCATCTCCGTTTTCCAGAGCAATCAGTGCAGCCAGCTCCTCTTCCTTGTCCAGCGGCTTGGGAAGTACATCATTTCCCTGGATGTAATAGACCTCCATGACATCCTGTTTAATAAATAAAAAGCGAATGAGTTGCAGCAGTTTTTTCATCATCATCACCCCAGTGTCATCATATTCATGTTCAGCAATACTTCGCAGTTCAGCGGAAGGCTTACATGGTTTCTGCAGCAGACCAGCACCCTGTGCTTATGGCATCCCTCTATCGCCGCCAAGCATGCATAGCAGCGTATGACAGAGGTATCGTCAACGGTATTCATTACTACCAATTCTATGTCCTGTTTCTTAAAATATGTCTCATAGGAGGAAGAAATAAACAGGACCGGTATTCCTTCATAGCTCAGCAGATTTCCGCTGTCCAGCCATCCCTTCAAATGCAGCGTCGTATCCGCAAGCTCAATATGCAGTCGGTACAGGTAATTCATGCGTGCCAGCATATCCTTCCATTTCACATGGAGCAGAAGGAACATTCCGCCATATACCAGCCACAGCCAGTACACCGACGCATGGAGCGGGACAAACCAGAGAAAGTTATGAAAACCACCCTGATAAAACGCAAAGGATGTCATGTACCAGAGTATGCGGATTCCCTGCATCATCATCCAGCTTTTGGCACAGAAACGAAACTGCCAGAAAAAAAAGACGACTTCCTCCAGCACCAGAAACAGCCAGGAGCCGGGAAAGAACAGCAGACAGCCCGGTATGCTGAGAGCAAGTGCATAAACCAGCATTTTCCGTATCGGCAGCGGTTGTACACAGGCATAGGATGCCATTAAAAATGACAGCAGAATGGTTGCGGTGTTATGCAGCATACTGACCTCTACATAGCTCTCCATACAAGCATCCCTCCTTCATGGCACAGTATACACCTGGCTATGTTATGAATCTGTCGATATTCGCCATACGCAAACCGATAAAAACCGGCAGGCTTCGACACTCAGACATGCATGTTCGCATACTCCCTGTGCAATTCAAGCAGATTGGGCTGGATATGATGCTTACTGCAGAAATCCACATACTGCTTCAGATACCCTTCCAGCTGTCCGCTATGAGCAAGCATGGTTATATCCTTTGAAAAATACGTGAGAAACTCCTGAAACGATAAAAACGACATAGCATCACCTCTATCCTATGGTATGCAGTCCTGTCAGAAATAGAACCGCGCTTATTCCTTTATTGATGCCTTACAGGATTATGAGGTCAAATACAAATTGCAGACTGAAACGACTGTTTTCTAATCATAAATTAAAAACAGCAGACCCCTGCCTGCTGAGCATTCCCATACAATATCCATTCATGTACCTGTTTCCTAGCTGTACAAAGCTATGATATTTCATTATAAAGAAAAGCTTCCTTCTCGCATCCACACGTATCATGCATACCACCACCTTGCGCCGTTTCTTTTTCGAAAGTCTGTGTTTATTGCGATGTTCAGAACAATTGCGGACTTTTATACGCCTGTCCTGTCCCTTTCAGATTTTCTTCACGATGCTGATGACATCTATCGTAAACGTCCCCTTCTGATAAAGTCGGCAGCACAGGCAGCTGCTTCGATTATAATTCCTTAACGCGTGTACAGCAAAACACCATTGCCGCGCAATGGTGCTTTATGTATCAGCTGTTCACCCTTTAGTTTGTGAAATTATCGAAATATCCCTGAACGAGTACGATCGGTGTTCCTTTGTCTCCGGAACCGCTCGTCAGATCACAGAGAGAGCCGATCAAGTCTGTCAAACGTCTTGGAGTTGTTCCCTGAGAAGCCATGTTTCCGACCAGGTTGTCTTCCTTTTCACGGATTTTCGCCTCGATTGCCTTCTGCAGCTCCTCTCCCTTCAGCTGTGCAAAATCATTGTCTGCCAGATATTTCAGCTTCAGTTCATTCGGAGTCCCCTCCAGTCCTGGGGTGTATGCAGGAGAAACACAAGGGTCCGCAAGCTCCCAGATTTTCCCGACAGGATCCTTAAAGGCACCGTCACCGTACACCATAACCTCCACATGCTTCCCGCATGCCTGCAGTACCTGCTTCTGAATATCCTGTACCAGCGGCTGGCAGTTTCTCGGAAACAGCTTCACCATGTCCTCTGTAGATTTGTTGGATCCCAAAAGACCAAAGGCTTCATTGTATCCGGACCCGTCAACGGATGCCGTCATAATATCATCCAGGCCGCAGACACGCTCGGCACCGTTTGCTTTCAGGATGCGTTTTGTTCTAGCTCTTGTGTGAATGTCACAGGTTAGAACATTTTTTGTATACTTAAGAATTTCCTTTGGATGGTTGGCGAAAATGATTTCCACCTCGGCACCGCAGGATCGGATCAGATCACCATAGTAGCTCACATAGTCAATTCCGGTAAATTCATGACGGTTTTCACCAAAGAGCTTCCGATATGTTTCCAGACTCAGGACATCGCTGTACGGATTGATTCCGGCTTCATCCAGCTTATCGATGGATACCAGCTCGTTTCCAACCTCATCGCTTGGGTAGCTGAGCATCAGAACGACCTTTTTCGCCCCCTTTGCAATTCCCTTCAGACAGATTGCAAACCGGTTACGGCTCAGGATCGGGAACATAACACCAATGGTTTCTCCTCCCAGCTTTTCCTTAACATCAGCGGCAATTGCATCCACTGACGCATAATTTCCCTGTGCTCTGGCAACGATGGACTCCGTTACCGCAATAACATCACGGTCACGCAGTTCAAAGCCCTCCGCTTCTGCAGCTGACAATACGCTTTGTGAAACGATGGCAGCCAGATCATCTCCTTCACGGATAATCGGACAGCGCACACCTCTGGATACCGTTCCTATTTTTCTTTCCATAATCTCTAACACCTTTCTTTACTTTGTGTATCTTCCATCTATTTCAATCACCCTTGTGATTTGAAACCCTGATAACGCAAGAAAAACCGCATCATGTACGGTTTGTCCTACCAGAAAAACTTGCTTTTCTTCTGCTTTTGCGGCAGAAATTCAAATTGTACATCCACTGTGTCACCATCTATGTTTAACAGCGCATAGCTGGGACCTCTGCCATCCCTGCTTCGCCACAGCGATCCGGGATTGATCAAACGGATACCATCCACTGTTTCATCCGCCGCGATATGCGTATGTCCATAACAGACAATATCACAGCTGCGCTCCTTTGCGGCATCCGCCAGCTGCTGGCTTCTGCGTGAATACATAAACTGATGGGAATGTACAATAAAGATACGATGAGTCCCGATACTCAAAATCTGCTCATCCGGATAATCATAAAATATATCATTGTTACCGCCAACCGTCACAAAACGGGGAAATGCCCCCGGATCCGCATCGATATCTCCGCAGTGAATATATGCATAGGCATCCCCATGCTGCTGCAGAACATATTCCAGCGCATCATCACGGCCGTGACTGTCACTGACTACTACTATCTTCATTTTTACCACCGCTATTATCATACCAAAAAATGCAGACATTTAGAAGTGTTTTTTTTAAATACGCTAGAACTGTACCTCATTATACGTCAAAGCATACACCGATACCATATCCTCCTTCTGATCCTTCGGTGAAACCGTGACCCCGTCCACGCGTACCTCGACCTTTTCAATGCCGGGCAGTGCAGCCAGAGATAGCACCAGGGCATTGTACACATCCTGCTTCACCGTGCGGTTGCTGGCAAGGATATTCTTATTCAGATTCACAATCAGGGAGCCGTCATAAACATCAAAGCTGCTGACCTTGATATCATCGGCATACAGCGGCTGATCAAGCGCACTGGAGACACTGATATCGGAAAGAATGTTTTCAACACTCGCCTTCAAGGCATCCCCCTGACTCTGTGCAACCCGCTTACTTTTGGGAACCATGTATTCATTCCCCTGTACCTTTTTTGTATAGAATACCGTCAAGGAGGCAGAGTCATGCAATGTGGTTGTTGAGGTTTCGAAATGATTGATACCGATACTGCGGTTGAGGATTTCCGGAATCGGTGTCTGTGCATTCGGCATACTGGTCAGCTGTTTATCATTCAGATAGAGCTTTACCTGCTCGATATCATGAAACTGCGTAGCTCCCCATGTGATTGCCTCCAGAATACGCAGCTCATTCTCCTTATCATAGTTTTTCAGAGAATCATCAAAATACAGGGATACAATGCCGTTTTTGATAGAAGAGGACTGCAGGGTGCACTCCTTTGTAAACAATGGTGTAAAGCCCTTGATTTCCTGCTTCCCGCTCATATAGGAAAACATGAGTGCCAGCTTATCCTCCTCGCTCATCTCCTCACTGACCGGTATGGATAACGGAACCAGTGTCTTATCACTGTCCATCATATAAATCTGCATATGCTTTGTTTCATCCTTTGTGGAAATCACCGGGGATGCACTTTGTTCCTGTGCCGGGAAAAAGCGTACCGACAGATATCCGATCATGGCGATGGCCCCGAATACCACGGCCATCTGTTTCTTGAAGGTTTTCTTCATACGTTGTTCACCTCTAGTTCAATGTATGTGGCAGGAACAGAAAAAAGAACAGGTCCGACCTGTTCTTACTCCTTCAAATCACTGATATTCACTTCATCCAGGACATAGCCCTCATCATGCAGCTTTTTCGCGATTTCCTTACCGACATAGCGCAGGGTGTAGGGCTGATAGCGTTTTCCTGTCGCATCCTCCTTCTGTTTAGGATAGCGGATAATGAAGCCGAATTTATAGGCGTTGTCCTTCAGCCAGATTTCCTGATCGCGCTCCTCCTCACTCGGATTTTTCTTTTCCTTCTTATCCGAGCTCTTCGCTTCCTCCTTCTTTCCTGCATCTTTATCCTTGTCGCTTTCCTTTTTCTCATCAAATTCCGTCGTCAGGCCGTTTGGAAGCAGGCGCACCGTATAGCCGAGCTGAAATTCACTCTGTCCCGGATAATCCCAATGCTGCAGCACATCCTCTCCATAAACGAGCTTTGCTTTCTCAAACAGCTTCATCTGATCCTCATAGGAAATATAGCCGGCTATCACCTTCATATCACCGTTTTCCTTCTGGTTGACTTCCCCTGCAGCCGCCATCAGCTCCTTCAGCGGCTTAACGACCTCTTTCTTGATTGTGATGTCATTGGCCTGCGGAACAAGGGAGGCGTGGGGCAGATCATTGATGGATACCAGATCCTTCGGTTCATAGGTATACAGCGTATTTTTACTGCCCAGCACCAGATACGGATCATTGGGCTTCGCAATCAGATGAGCGTTTTCAATATTCGGATCCCCCTCATCAAAAAAGCGGGTCAGGACATTATAGGTATAGTTCATCAGCAGGTCATGCAGCTCCTGATACTCCATACGCGCACGGTAGCGGTTGATAAAGCTCACGATGTATTCCTTAACCTCCTGGTCGCTCTCCGTATGCGACGGCTTCTGTGTCTGATATGCCACATCATACCAGAGTGTATTATTCAGCTCAAAGTCCTTGATTTCGATAAATGGCAGAAACTGCTTCGGTTCTATCTTTTGAGATACCAGATAATTGATCTGCTCGGTGCTGAGATGGGACAGCACCAGCTTTCGTTCCTCCTCACTCAGCTCATGCGGATATCTGGCCAGTTCATCATAATGCTGGTTCATGATATAAAAGCATCCGCTGAACAGTGCGATCAGCAGGATGACAAACACACTTCGTTTCAGTAGCATAGGCTCACCTCGTTCTTTATTATACACGACTTTCAAAACGAAAAAAAGAGCAAGATACTCACTCTTGGGTCAGCGCTGCGGTTTCATTCTCCTCGTCCTGTGCTTTCCAGCCGTCCCGAAGCTCCTTCACCATCTTGAAATAGGTGGAGCGCTTAAAGCCCAGCTGCTTCTGATAGTCCTCATGCTTCATTTCCTTACGCATGATCTTCCGTATATTTTCTTCAAAATCCTGGGGTAATACCATTTTCGGTCTGCCGTAGCTGCCTTCCCCGTTCCTTTTCTTCTCCAGTGCCTTTTGAATCCCCTCCAGCTGCAGGGCATAGTTGCGCTTGCGAATCGTTCCTGTCACAAAGTCAATCAGCTGCAGCATCTGTTCCAGATCGACACTGCGCTCATCGCGCAGCCTGACACAAACGCCGCTTTTTTGCAGAGTGCTCAGTCTGTGCTTCAGCTCCTGTACCTCACTGGCAAGGTGTGCAATATCCTGAATGTACAGGATATCCGATTGCTTCCATACGGCTTGCAGCTGTTCCCACTGCGCTGTACTGCCATAATCAAAAAAGCAGACAGTCGCGTTTTTCCTTTGCATTTCCGTTTGTATTTGCTGCAGGCTGGACACCTCCTGCTCATCCTCCACATAAGTATAAAAATAATTCATATGCGTATTTCCTTCCTATTCCATTTTTCTTTGTCACCCGCAGTCAGTAAACAGCATGACTGTCCGGTGAGTCATCGTCTTACGTCATTCTACACCATCTGTATGGCAGAATCAATCCTTACGGCAAAAGAATCCAAAAAACTATAGTTTTTTACAATATTTGGAAATTTTCAGAAGCTGTTCTTTCCCTATAGGAAGACACATGACCGACAGGAGCTTTTCCTTTGTTCGCATTCATACACGGATCGATTTACGTTCCCATACTGCTGCTTCATACCCTTGCATTTCGAACATTGCGTCCTGTATGCCCTCACCTGTTTGCTGTACCCTAATATTGCAGAAGAAAAGCAGAACGTTTTCACGTCCTGCCTATTCAAGCGTTAATTCCTCCAATTTCAGCAGCTCCACGACCGCCTGGGCTCTTCCTTTTACTCCAAGCTTCAACATAACATTGGATATATGGTTTCTAACCGTTTTATCGGATATGTTCATCAGTTTCGCTATTTCCTTGGTGCTGTAATTGGCAATCAGTAATTCAAAAACCTCTTTTTCACGTTGCGTCAGTATTTTTTGCGTAGCACTTACCCCCTAACGTTCCTACCTACCTTTATCTTATGCATCTTCCGATTTTTGGTCTGTATTATGCAGGATATTGTAGATGTTTTGTGCTACTTTCTCGGGAACCACCTGACGTATTTCCTCAATCGTGGCCTCTTTCAGGCGTTTTAGGGATTTGAAATGCTTCCAGATTTCCTTTTTCCGGACTTCACCAATCCCTTCCACCTCATCCAGAATGGACTTCGTCATGGCTTTTCCTCTGAGCTTACGATGATAGGAAATGGCGAAACGGTGTACCTCGTCCTGCATCTGGGTCAGCAAGAAAAACAGAGAGCTATCGCGTTTTACCGGCAGAATATTCCCATTCACATCCATCAGATTGCTCGTCCTGTGATTGTCATCCTTCACCAGTCCGCAGATCGTTAAGGGAATATCCAGTGCCTCGATAATTTCTCTGGCCGCCTCGATCTGGAGATAGCCTCCATCGACAATCAGCAGATCGGGAAAGCGTGCACCTTCCTTCAACAGCCGAAAGTACCGCCGATAGATGACCTCCTTCATAGAGTCAAGGTCGCTTATGTATTCGCCCAGACGAAAGGTACGATAGTCCTTCTTGCTTGGCTCACCGTCCCGATATACCACCATGCCGCTGACATTGTGCGTACCGGAGATATGCGAGTTATCAAACAGCTCGATGCGATGAATCTCCTTCTGCAGCAGATTGCAGAGCTGTTCCATCCCCTCATAGCGCCGGCTTTCCTTGCGCTCTACCAGCTCAAACTTCTGTTCATGCGCATTTTTGGCATTCGCAAGCACCATATCCACCAGCTTCAGCTTGTCTCCGCGAAGCGGCTGCAATATCTTCGTGTCCAGAATTTCCTCCAGATGCGTAATATCATATTCCTTTGGTATTAGAATTTCCTGCGGCAGCGGATTATTCGCATAATACTGCAGAATAAAGGATACAAAGGCATCCGCTTCATTCTCATACAGCGGCTCAATGGAAAGCGTACGCTCCAGCAGCTTTCCTCCACGCAGGAAAAAGCCCTGAATGGATATATAGCCCTTGTCGACATAATAGCCAAATACATCCCGGTCCTTGCGGTCCTTAAAGTCGATCTGCTGCTTTGCCGTCACATGCTCAATCGCATGAATCAGGCTCAGCTTCTCCTGTGCCTTTTCAAACAGCAGCTCCTCACTTGCCTGCTCCATTTCCCGATGCAGGGTATCCAGCATCTCCCGGACATCCCCCCGCATGAATTTCTGAATGCCGCTGACCATATCCGCGTACACACGCTCATCAATGTCCCTGATGCAGGGAGCCAGACACTGTCCCATGTGATAGTACAGACATTCCTTTTTCGGCATCCGCCTGCACTTTCTCAGCGGATAGATACGATTCAGCAGCTTTGCTGTTTCCCAGGCCGCCCCGGAATCCGGAAACGGTCCGAAGTAATGGGCCTTACGATCCTTCGTATTGCGCACCACCTTTAATACCGGAGCATTTTCCTTTGTGAGCTTCAGATACGGATAGGATTTATCATCCATAAACATGATGTTGTATGGTGGTGTATGCTTTTTGATCAGATTGATTTCCAGCAGCAGCGCCTCTTTTTCACTGGATGTTACAATATATTCAAAATCGTCGATATTACTGACAAGGCGGGTGGTTTTAAAATCGTGGGCGCCGACAAAATACTGCCGTACGCGCTGCTTCAGCTTTTTTGCTTTTCCGACATAAATGATATCTCCGTCCTTGTTTTTCATTAAATAGCAGCCAGGCATAGCAGGAAGAATTTTCAGCTTATCCTCGATTTTGGCCATATTTGCCATTATTTACCGCTTCCCTTCTGCTTTAAAACAACAACAGTCGCTCCCAGACCGCCTTCGCCCTGACCTCCCATGCGAAAGCTCTCCACACGCGGATTGCGCTTCAGAAAGTCATGTACCCCCTTGCGCAGGGCTCCGGTTCCCATACCGTGAATGATGCGGACATTGTTCGCTTTTGCAAGCATTGCATTATCCAGATATTTATCAATGATCGGCAGGGCTTCCGCCACCCGCATACCGATGACGTTGCATTCCATGGAAAAGGAGCGCACGCCTGCCTTGGCGTATCCCTTTTTCTTTGTTTTCTGCACCTGCTTCACAGCCGGTTCGATTTCCTGCAGCGTTGTATTCATTTTCATACCGTTTGCCAGTACGCAGACCTTATCCTTGTTCATGGAAATAATTTCTCCATAATAGCTCAGCTTGCTGATTTTTACATAATCCCCCACCTGATAGGAAGGCAGCTTTTGCGGTGTAGCGTCTGTTTCCGCATCGTCCATCGAAGACAGCTGCTTTAATCTGGCCTTGCGGTCACTGATTTCATGCGGCTTGGCTTCACTGTGCATATGCTTCAGCTCATCAATGATATCCTGTGCTTCCTCCAGAGAGGACTCCAGCTGTTTTCTGGCATCCTCTCTGACCGTTTCCAGAATTTCCTCCCGCCGCTGCGCCAGCTGTTTTTTCTCCTGCTCCAGATCTGCCTGCAGCTGCCTGACATCCTTTAGTCTGGCAGCCAGCTTTTCCTTCAGCTCGTAATTTTCCATCAGGGATTGTTCCAGCTTTTCCATCGCGATGTCCGCCTTGCTGCGGTCCGCTTCCTTGCGTTCCCTCGCAAATCGAATGATGCTTTCCTTCAAGCCATAACGGCGGGCGATTTCAAATGCATTGGACTGTCCGCTGATTCCCTCGATATACCGGTAGGTCGGCAGCATTTTTTCCATATCGAATTCCACACTGGACAACAGGATGTCCTCATTATCCGCACCATAGGTTTTCAATGCGGAGTAATGGGTTGTGGCAATCACCATGGCACCGATGGCACGCAGATGATCCAGTACAGCAACCGCCAGCGGTTCCCCCTCCTTCGGGTCCGTCCCGCTTCCAAGCTCATCCAGAAGGACGAGAGAGCGTGCCGTCGCATGATCACAAATATCCGCCATTTTGGATATATGGGATGAAAAGGTGGACAGGGATTCCTGAATGGACTGATCGTCACCGATATCCACATACAGGGCGTCAAACAGCGGTACGACGGCCTGCTCCGCACTCAGCGGCAGACCGCTCATCGTCAGGGCGACAAACAGACCGATGGTTTTCAGTGTCACCGTCTTTCCTCCGGTATTGCTTCCGGTAATCAGAAGGCTGTGATGCGGTGAGCGGATTTCGTATGTATTTGCGACAACCTTCTGCGGATCGATCAGCGGATGTCTGGCTGTCTTCAGATACAGATGGTCATCCTTTGTATTCAGCTCGGCAATGCAGCCGTCCATTTCCTTCGTCCATAGCCCGCGGGCAAAGATACTGTCCAGCAGAGCGAAGGTTTCCAGATTGGACAGCAGCTCATGACCAACCGACTTGACCTGCTGACTTAATTCAAACAGGATGCGTGTGATTTCCTCCTGCTCCTGACTTTTCAGCGTTTGCAGACGGTTATTGAGCACCAGCAGACTGCGTGGCTCAACATAGGCCGTCTGACCGGAAGCACTCTCTCCGTGAACAAAGCCGTCCACACTGTTTTTCTCACTGATTTTCACAAGCACGCAGGTACGGTTGTTGCGCATCGTCGTGATCGTATCCATCAGCTTGCTTGCATTGCGTGAGAGAAACCGCTGTACCTCGCTGCTGATATCCGCATTGCAGGACAAAATGGATTTCCGGATACTTTTCAATGCCGGGCTTGCGGAATCCAGAACCTCCGCATTTAAGGAAATGCAGCGATCGATCGAGGAAGCCAGCTGCTGATGCTCCGCAAAGGAATCACACAGCTCCTTGATCAGTGGTGTTTCCAGATCACTTGCTTTCATATATTTGCGAACCTGCTCCACACCGCGTGTACTATCCGCAATGCCGCGCAGCTCATGCGGTGTCAGTGTCATGTCCTTCATGGCTGCCTCTATGCTGTCCCGCGTATCATGGATACCGCCAAACGGCATGTTCCCAAATCGCACGACGAGGGCATAGGCCTCTTTTACTCTTGCCAGCTCACGCCTGACCCAAAGGGCATCAAAGCGCGGCATCATTTGTCGAATCAGCTGTTTTCCCAGGGAAAAGGACGCGTGTTTCGCAACCTGCTCCTTTACCTCATGCAGCTCCAACGGCTCATACATATCTTTCATATTCTTACCTCTATTGCAGCGCAGACAGCAGCGTGTCCACGTCTTCTTTCTTCATATTCTGCTCCAGCAGCCAGCTGCGGATATTCTCCTTTTCTGCTGTACTGAGCGTTTGTTTTTCATCCAATGCCGATGTCAGTCTGGATAACTCCTGCAGCGGTTCCCTGGCATAAAAGGTCAGGGCATCCATCATCCCATCGCTGTATCGCAAAAGAGATGCGGATGCAATCTCATTCCCGGTTTTCCAGAATGGCAGACGGCAGACCATGGCAGCCAGCACCATCAGCAGCACGGCCTGCAGTGCCCCCAGCGCAGCTCCCAGAAGCCGGTTGATACCGGATACGACCGGTACATGATTGGCCGCCTTTGTAAACGGCTTTATAACCAGCACCGCCAGCTGCAGCAGGACAAAGAGAATCACGAAAATGAGCAGGCGATTCAGGTTGTCATACAGAACAGCCTCCAGCGGTGTATCCTGCAAGGGGAGCGCATGCTTGGGATACAGGTGGATAAAGCCGCCGACATAGGAGGATGCCCACCATGCCAGAAAGCCGCATACAAAGAAAGACAGTATGCTCAGCAGCTTTAATAGGAAGCCGTCGCGGTATCCGCCGAATACGAGTGCACAAAGCACACACAGGATGACCATATTTACTAGAATAATCAGGGACACAGGCATCACCTACTTTCTTTTGTCCGTCTCATTATTTTACCATGAACGCATAAAAAAATGAATGGGAACACCCGATTTCTGTATCCTGTTGTCTCATTTTATGCTAAAATGGAAAAGTTATGAGGAGGAATACCATGGGAACATGTACCATACAGACAGATCGATCCAGCATGATGGCGCTGAAGCAGCGGTTGAAAACTGCGGAAATCCGTAAGACACCGCCCTATGCGATTTATCAGATCAAGACGAGGGATTGTGTCATTACCGCTTATGAGTCCGGCAAGCTCGTATTTCAGGGAAATGGCGCCGAGGAATGTGCAGCGCTGATTGCCCCGTCTGCCATACAGAAAACGCAGAGCGGGACAACAGCAAAAAAAACACAGGGACAGCCGAAAGCAATCTATCCGCAGGCCGGCAGCGATGAGGTTGGGACCGGTGATTATTTCGGTCCCGTGACCGTTTGTGCAACCTGTGTCCGTCATGAGGATGTGGAGTTTTTACGCAGTCTTGGGATACAAGACTCCAAGGCCATTGATGATACCGCCATACGGCGCATGGCTCCCAAGCTGATGGAACGACTGCCTCACAGTCTTTTGATTTTGGACAATGCCACCTATAATCGAATTCACGGTGAAAATAATATGGTTGCTATTAAATCCCGTATGCATAACCAGGCCTACGTACATCTGCGTAAAAAGATGGGATCACTGCCGCAGTTCTGCATCATTGACCAGTTCGTGCAGAAGACTTCCTATTACCGCTATCTGAAACATGAGCGCGAGGTCGTCTATGATATTCATTTTGAAACCAAGGCGGAAAATAAGTATCTGTCGGTTGCAGCCGGATCAATCATTGCCCGGTATGCGTTTTTGAAGGCCTTCGATGCGATGTGTGAGCAGTACGACTTCACCTTTCTGAAGGGTGCCGGCAGCAAGGTGGATCAGAATATTCGTGAGTTTGTGGCAATGCACGGAAAAGAGGCACTGCTCCAGGTTGCCAAGCTGCATTTTGCAAACACAAAAAAAGCCTTAGGCTAAAACAAACCCGTTTCCTGCATGAACAGAAAACGGGTTTTTCGTATGCCTTCATCTGCCAAAGCACAAATGAAATAGAAAGACAGAATCAATAAAAGGGCAGAAGGCCAGCAAAACTCGAAGGCCCTCTGTATCTTTTTATAAATCATGATGCAAAAGCAGACTCAAATCGTAAAGCCATAGGTCAAAGGGTCATTCTCATCGATCACATATACTGCCTTCCCCGTGATATAGGCACTACCTGTAATCATCGGTTGAATACCACGATAGTGTCCGATAACATCCTCCGCTTCATACCGTCCATAAAATTTTGCTCCGGTAAAGCTTTCATTCACAAAAATTTCGTTTGCAGATAAGTTTCCTTTCGCATGCAAATATGCCAGCTTTGCACTTGTTCCTGTCCCACATGGTGAGCGATCGATCTGACCTTCCTCGGCAATAACGATATTCTTCTGTTTCTTTTCTCCAGTAGCTACATAATATTCAGCATTTACAACGCGTGTGATTGCAAGTGAGGGATGCTTTATCTCATATTGCTTATTCAGCTGAGCCAGCAGTTTCCTTGTAAAGGGTATCAGAAACTCAATATCCTTTGCATCCAGCTGCAATGAAAGCTGTGCAGCATCAAACAAAGCAAAGAACGTACCGCCAAAAGAAATCGCAACCCTATATTCCTTGCCATCTACCCTTACCTTTACCTCATCAGCAAACAGAAATGAAGGAACATTATGCAAGGTAACCTCCTGCGCTTTTTTATTCTCCACCCTTACACTTGCGCATATAGTTCCTGATGGCGTATCCATCACAACCTCTGTATGCGGTTCGCACACAGGTACTAGCCCGGCCTCCACCGCATACATAGCACAACCGATGGATGCATGCCCGCACATATTCACCCATCTCTTCGCATCCATGAAAACAACACCGAATGCAGATGCTGTATGCTCTGCAGGCAGAATAAGCGCCCCAACCATATCCTTATGTCCCCTCGGCTCACACATCAAGGCACGGCGCAGATGGTCATACCGTTGTTCAAGGATCTCCTTTTTCTCCATCATTGTAATGCCCGGTATATCTGGAAAGCCAGAAGTGATAATGCGGGTAGGTTCTCCCAATGTATGCGTTTCAACCGTTGTAAAAACAATTTTCTGCATATCCCTCTTCCTTACAGGCACACTACTCAATGCAGCTGCCGTTTGTCTGAATGATTTTTTGATAATGATAGAAGGAATCCTTTCTGATTCTTTTCAGGCTTCCCTTCCCCTGATCATCCATATCTACATAAATAAACCCATAACGCTTTTTCATTTCACCGGTAGATGCACTAACCAGATCAATGGGTCCCCACCACGTATACCCAAGCAAATCAACACCATCCTCCAATGCATCCCGCATTGCGGACACATGTTCATTCAGATACTGGATACGATAAGGATCATGAACCTTTCCATCCTCACTTACCTCATCAATTGCGCCTAAGCCGTTTTCAGCGATAAACACCGGAATATGATATCTTCCATACAACTCATTCAGCATCCAGCGAAGCCCCTGCGGATCAAACACCCAGCCCCAGTCAGATTTTTTCAGATACGGATTGGCAACCCCTAAAGAGAAATTACCTGCAGTTGTTTCATGATGCTCATCCACTGCATGACAGCCGGATGTATAGTAGCTGAATGCCAGAAAATCAATCGTCCCTTTTTTCAAAATACACTTGTCCTCCTCGGTGATTCCAAGTGCTTCTATATCGACACCCTTGCCTTTCAGATAATGTCTGCTGGCATAGGAATATTCTCCGCGTACCATCACGTCCCCACAATACCAGAGGCGGTTCATGCTTTGCTGTGCTTCAATGACATTCACGGGGTTACAGGAATATGGGTAATGCGCATCCCCCGCAACCATGGAACCGATTTGAAAGTCCGGATTGATGTCATGACCTGCCTGTACAGCCAGCGCACTGGCGATAAACTGATGATGCAGAGCCGTAAAGCGTTTCGTCATTTTATCTGCAGACAAAGACTCCTCACTCGCCTGTGCGATATCCAAATATCGGGTTCCGTTAGAAAGAATCCCACCTGTATATATATCGCCGAAATAATTTGTCATCATATTGATTTCATTAAACGTGATCCAATACTTCACTTCATCCCGATACTCGCGGAAAATCGTTTTACAGTACGTGACAAAGGCAGGAATCGTCTTTCTGCTTAGCCATCCATCCTGTTTCAATGCCAGTGCCAGCGGTACATCGTGATGAGAAATGGTAACCAGCGGCTCGATATCATATTTTTTGCACTCCTGAAATATTTTATGATAGAATGCAAGACCAGCAGGATTGGGCACCTCGTCATCACCGTTGGGAAAGATTCTTACCCAGGAAATCGACATGCGGTATACCTTAAATCCCATTTCCGCAAACAACGCGATATCTTCCTTGTAATGATGATAGTGATCAATAGCTATCGCTGCCGGATAATAACAATCCTTTTCAACTGGTGTAAACTCTCTTGGGATTTCTCGACTTCCCGCTGTCAACAAATCAGTGACCGCAAAGCCTTTTCCATCCTCTTTCCAGGCTCCCTCACACTGATAGGCGGAAGTTGCCCCTCCCCACAAAAAATTTTCCGGAAACTGTATCTTATGCATGCTGTGTTCTCCTTTCTATTAGCATTTCAACACCCTTTTTTAATCGATTCAGACCTTCGCTGAGAATTTCCATACTGGTGGCAAGACAAATACGAACATGCCCCTCCGACTCATCACCGAAGTATTGGTGTCCTCCCGGTACAATCGCCAGCTGCACTTCCTCTTTCAGAAATTCGACAAATTCAGCTCCTGTAACATGAAGCTCCCGAATATCTACATACAGCAGGAATGTCGCCTGTGGTCTGTAGGCATGTAAGCCCGGAATATGTTCATTGATAAACGCCACTGCATAATCCCGGTTTTTTGTGATATGCTTTAAAAATGCCGCACGCCATTCTTGCGTTTCTTCCATAGCCGCAATCGCGGCAATCTGCGATAGTGAGGTAGCACCACCCGCAGTAGACAGCACATCGGAAGCATCAACCAGCTTCTGGAATTTTTCATCATCGTTCGCATAAACGCAGCCAATTCTCAATCCGGCAAGACCAAAGCTCTTAGAGAACCCAAATACAGATACTACGCGTTTACAGCGCTCCTCGCCTAAACAATAAATGCTGTTGAACTGTGCATCGGGATACAGGATATCCGACCATATTTCATCGTTCATAATCAGTAGATCATGTTTCTCACACAATCGCATGATTGCCTCCAGCTCCTCCTTCGTATAGACAAGACCGTATGGGTTATGCGGATTACACAATCCAATCATTTTGGTTCTCTCGCTTATGCACTCCTCCAGTCTTGAAAGATCCATTTTCCTATTCTCCGTATCAAGCTTTGCTGCGTAGCTGATTGGAGTTGCTCCAGCCGCTAAACAGGATTCCCGGAAAAGGAAATCGCAGGGATCAAAGACAATCATTTCATCTCCAGGCTTCAAAAAAGCCTTCGCCACGATGAACATCGCTCTTGCTGCACTGTCTACCGCCAGTACCTGCTCCGCTTTGATTTCCTCCCCCTTTGTTTCCTTCACATAATTTGAAAATGCCTGATTAAACGCAGGCAGGCCCAGTTTCGGTGTATAGGAGAAATAGCCTTCCTCCACGTACGCAAGCAATGCCTGTTTAATCGCCGGAGCACATGGGTAATCCATATCGGCAGCAGTGAGTGGGATAGTTCCATCCGCTACCTCCGCCCAGCGCAGATTGTATGCTTTCTTTTTTAATATATCGAGCTTAATGTTGCTGTTATCAAAGTAATTCATATCGTTCCTCCAATTCTAAAATTTTTGGCAGAAAACTCTGCCAAAAATTCCGGTTCTATTTTTCCAATTTCTTAAACCGCTCATCAATTGCTTCGCAGATATCCACGAGCTGCTGTGCGATGTTGATTTCACTGCATACGGTCATACACGTATCCTGTGCATGTGTGAATAGAATCGAATACTCAATTTCTTCTCCATTTGATTCCGCCTGCAGAGAGGCTGTCTGTGATTGGTGCGCAGCCACAATATCTTCATTTGCATCCAAAAGCTGCTGCTTTGCACGTTCTATATCAAAGGTTTTTAAAGATTTTAATGCCTCTGCTGTTTTCAAGCGGGCATCGCCGGCATGCAGGATGATCTGCATTGCCGCCTGCGCATTTTCTAATTTCATATGATCTCCCTTTCCTTTCTGTTTTCCAGCTCTTCTTTGTACTGCTGTTTTTCAAATACCCTAAAGAATGGCATCCAAATCAGCCAGGATACAGCAAACAATGCAATTACCAGAATAACCCCGGACATACTGTTCGTTGTCAGATAGCCTTGTACGATATTTGGAAGATACCACATCTGCATAGGTGCACTCGGAATAGGAACAAGGCCGATGCGCATAACAAGATACATAAGACTTGGAATAATAATTGAATTAAGGCACAGTGGAATCATAAGGATCGGATTCCATACAACAGGAGCACCAAACACAATTGGCTCATTGATATTGAAGATTGCAGGGAAGATACAAACGCGCCCGATGGATTTCAGTTTTTTTACTTTTGAACGCATACACATCAGAACCAATGCAAGCGTACACCCCTGTCCACCGATATAGGTGATTCCCATTACCGTTTCCATAAGGTTAATACTTGACGCCGCCTGTCCTGCCGCAACCGCAGCCATATTGGCATCCATACCCTCCATCCAGATTGCCCATGCGATGGGGAACAGAATCCAGGTAAAGCCAAAGGAATACAGGAAGCAGGTGAAGAAACAAATCATAACAAGACCAAGCCAGGTCTGTCCAAAGGAAGAAATCGGTGCAAACAAGCCACGGATAAACAGTGGTAAATCAAATCCGGTGCTCATAATAAATAAACCGATGGCCAGTGTGATTGTTACAGGAACAAGTGCATCCATCCATGCCACAACCATATCCGGCATAACCGTATCCTCCTTAAACATAGAGTGCCTAGAAGCAAAATTAAAAATCCATGCTGTAAAAACGGATGTCACAACTGCTGTCAGCATACCCCCTGTTCCAATTTTATCCATGATGAAATTCATCGTACCGGTTTCTCCATCTATGACCGGAAGTGTGATGATAAAGAAGAGAGCAAGACTGGTCAGCATCGCAGAAATTTTCAATTTCTCATTCCCTCTTTTTTCCAGTACCTTCATCGGTACCAGAATAGCCAGAAATACTGCAATCAAGCCAAAGGAATATGTATTCAGCATGGAGATATCCGGAATCCAGCTCATCACCTCAAAGTTACGGAATACACTGACAATTGAGGAAACTGAACCGATCATAATCATTGGCAGTATACTCATGATGGATTGTTGTATTGCGGATATATAAATATTCTGTGTAAGCTTATCCAGTTTAGGAGCCAGTGATTTGGTAATCCATCCCATAAAGCCCTTCGCCGGTTCCTCCGAAGCCTCACTGCTCTGCGTTGGTTTTTCCTCTTTTACAGAGATTTCTTCGACAGGCTTTTTTACTTCCCGCAACGCATCCAATGCCTGCTTCAGCGTGGCAGCTCCATCAATACTTCCATACGCATCCTTGTCAATAAAGGCAAACGGAATATTAAACTTTTTTAAATCCTTTTCAAGCGCTTCCCTTTTAAACGCTAGATGAGGACCAAACATGACAAGATCTGTCCCCTGTAAATTGTTCATCATTTCTGCTTCACTTCGTGCAATTATTTCAAAATTTTCAATTCCCTGTTCTTTTGCGGCTTTTCGCATTGCCTGCGCCATAAAACCACTGGACGCACCTGCTCCGCACATTAACAAAATTTTCATAAGTTCTCTCCTTGTTATTTACACGCAATAACTTCTAATTCAAACAATGCCTGTTTCGGAAGCTCCTTCACGGATACACAGGATCTTGCCGGATAATTTCCTACAAAATACTCAGCATAAATTTCATTTACTACAGCAAAATTCTCCATTTCTGTCAAGTAACATGTCGTCTTTACAACATCCCTCATTTCATAGCCGGCCTTTTCCAAAATCGCCTTCACATTTTCAAGTGATTGTCTTGCCTGTTCAGCAATATCCCCGCTCACGATCACCCCCTGCCCGGGTTCTATCGGAAGCTGTCCGGATACAAACAACAAATTGCCATTCGTGACTGCCTGTGAATAGGGGCCGATTGCAGCAGGTGCGCTATCGGCATCAATAATTTTGTTCATTCCCTTCTCCTTTCTAATGAAATATTTTTTACTCTTATACTATAATACATTATTTTATTTTAGTCAATAAAATAATTATCATTTTTTAGATGAATTATATTTTAAGATTACAAAACTTTAGCAGCATTAAGCAATTTTCGCATTTATTTAGTTTACTTAATAAATTTTTTTGAAATTGTTTTGAATAAATGAAATTAGTACGCTATAATAGACAGCGAAGGGAGTGGAGGATACCATGAAACCACAAGAAGTTCAATTAACCCTGATTGATAAGATGATTCTGCAAAGCTACCGCTCAATGGTTGAAGGTCTGGGCAACTATTTGGGAGAGGCCTATGAAATCGTGCTTCATAGTCTGGAGGACTTTCAGCACTCCGTCATTTATATCAACCATGGTGAGCATACCGGCAGAAAGGTCGGTGCCCCGATTACAGATAAGGCATTAGACTTTCTCATCAAGTTCAGTGAGAACAGCTCGAAACAGGAAACCTATTATTCGGTCAATGCAAAGGGAGAACCTCTGAAAAGCACAACGATTGCCATCAAAGGAGAAAATGACCGCATTATCGGTTTATTGTGTATGAATTTTTATATGAATATCAGTTTTTATGATTTCATTCATACGTTCGTACAAAAAGAAACCCTCACAGCAGAAAATGATTCCGCAACAGAAACCTTTGCCAGTAATGTAGATGATATGATTACATCAACATTAAATACCGTAAAAGAGAGGATATACAATGACCCTGCTATAAGCTCGTCAAATAAAAACAAAGAAATTATTTATGACCTGTATAATAAAGGAATTTTCCAAATCAAAGACGCTGTTACAGTTATCGCTAAGCTTTTGAACATTTCAAAAAACACGGTGTATTTGCATTTGCGAAAATGCAGCAATCATAAATTCTGATATCATATGAATACCAGCATATAACAAAAAAGCTATTTCACTTAAACTTTTATCGTGAAATAGCTTTTCTTCATACTGAAGGATTCTATAAGTACGAGCATACATAACAATCGCATAAATGCACAGCGAACAATTGGTATTCACACAAGGAATGCTGGTCCTATGATTGCCTGAACCTTCTTATCGTATTGTCGGATTGATTTTTCTGGATACCTGCAAATCAATGGCATAGGGAAGCTGTACCAGCTCTACCCCCGCACTGCGCAGCATCCGCTTGCTGGCAATCGTCCCTTCCGTATGTGCATACTTATCGGACTCATACACAATACGGCTGATTCCGCTCTGTATGATCGCCTTTGCGCACTCATTGCATGGAAACAGCGACACATAAATACTGCATCCTTTTAAATCATGTTTGCTGTTTAAAATCGCATTCAGCTCCGCATGCACGACATAGGGATATTTGGTGTTACCGAAATCCCCTTCCCGATCCCACGGAAACTCATCATCGCTGCAGCCGTTTGGAAATCCGTTATAGCCGATACTGACAACACGATGCTCACTGCTGACAATGACAGCCCCCACCTGTGTGGAAGGATCCTTGCTCCGTTTGGCACTCAGGTGCGCCAGTCCCATGAAATATTCATCCCAAGTTAGTACATCTTCCCGTTTCATTAAATACCTCCTGTTTTTTCATACTGCTGATGAAAATGCTCCTGCAGATATTCTGCATAGGCATTGAGCGGTGTATGACGGTAAACACTGATTATGGCTTCATCCAAATGCCGTTCCAGCGGTGCAACCGTATCCACAGCAGCACCATAGGCAAACAGACTTGCCGCATACAGAACAAGCGCCAGACAGGCATGCTGCTTCATACCGGATTCACTCTGTCTGCCATGCATCCATAAGCCGTACAGAATTCCGCACAGAATCCCCGCAATACAGGCGATAAAGGACACCGAGGGCACCAGTGCGAGTACGGCCAGAATTGCCATACAGTTATACAGCGGAATACGCAGTAGTGGATGTCGCAGTGTATGCGACAGCAGCTGACTGGTGAGATAGGCTGCCGCCACACCAAAGATCCCGGCACTCATACCAGTCGCAATCCCGTTGGGTGCCGCAATCAGCTGTGCAGCATTCCCCAAAATCACAGAGGAAAGAAAAACCGCCATATACCAGCCTCTTCCCAAACGCTGTTCACACAGCTTTCCGGTCGCATACAGGGCATACAGGCTGATGACGAAATGAACAACACCGTTATGTACAAAGCCGCCGCTGAGAATACGCCAGTATTCATGCGCCGCAACAATACTCATCTTATAGTAACCGCCGACAGCCACGATGGCACTTTCCATATTACCGTCCAGATAGGCCAGTAGATATTCCAGTACGAGAAATATCGTACAAATCGCCATTATAGCAACTGTGCAGCGTGGAATACTTTTCTTACGCGCTTTTTTTATGAAATCCTGCTGCTGCTTCAGCTCTGCCTCTTCCACCTGAGCCATGAGTGTACTGCTTTCCTTATCCGGATCTGCCACGCGATGCACGACACGGTCAATGCCATGAAAGACGCTGGTCAGCTGCGGTTCACTGAGGGCTGAAGGAGTGATGCAAATCTGTGTCAGAAACGCATTGTGCACCGGACTGGATTGCGGATTGGTATTCAATATCAGCATCGGTCCCTCTCTGTGCATCAGATTGAGTATGATGCGGTGAACGTTGCGCACATAATCCGTGTCCGCAAAGGTTCCGGCATTGCCGCTGGATGAAATGCGGATCACCGGATATACCTGATGATTTTCATTCATCAGCCACAGATCATCCTTGTGCTGCTGAACCCTTACAATGCGATAATGCTGTTGTACGACCAGGTAATGCAGCAGCTGATAGGCAAACAAATCATATTCACTAATCTGCATCCAGTCACCTCGATTCCTGTCGCAGTTCTTCCAGTATGTCCGCAAACTGCTTCGGCAGCTCTGCTTCCACTGTCATCACTTCCCCCGTTCTCGGATGCTGAAAGGTAAGCTGGTGCGCATGCAGGAGTTGTCCGTTTGTCTGCATGGTCTTGCGATAGCTGTATTTCTCATCCCCCACTACCGGATGTCCGATATACTGCATATGAACACGTATCTGATGCGTTCGTCCGGTTTCCAGACGACATTCCACCAGGGTATAATTTTCAAATCGCTCAATCACCTGGAAATGTGTACGCGCATCCTTTGAGTTGGTTGCCGTTACCGCCATCTTCTGGCGATCCTTCACATCCCGTCCTATCGGCGCGTCAATGGTACCGAAATCATGCTGAATCACACCGTGTACCAGCGCATAATACAAACGGTTCACTGTCTTGCTTTGCAGCTGTTTGGACAATGACGCATGGGCGAGATCATTTTTAGCGATAATCAGCAGTCCCGTTGTATCCTTATCAATGCGATGCACGATTCCCGGACGCAGTGTACCATTGATTCCGGAAAGATCCTTACAGTGATACAGCAGTCCGTTGACAAGTGTCCCGCTTTGATTTCCTGCAGCAGGATGCACGACAATGTTTTTTGGCTTATTGATGACGATCACATCTTCATCCTCATATCGCACGTCCAGCTCCATTTTTTCCGGACGGGCTTCCATTTCCATTTCATCATTGAATACGGCCGTAATGCAATCGTCTGCCTTCACCTTATAATTTGCCTTCACCGCATTCTGATTGACCAGAATGCTTCCTTCAGCCAGCAGCGCCTGCACCCGGCTGCGGGTTAAATCCTCCTGCTCACTGATGTATTTATCAATGCGAGCCCCTGCATCCTCTGCAGCGGCGATAATCTTTATTTCGCGCATATCCTACGACCTCCATATGTTTCCAGAACCATTGATAAAACAATGAGCCCTACACCGACACAAAGTGATATGTCAGCGACGTTGAATACCGGAAAATCATATCCGAAGATAATGAAATCCAGAAAATCACGAACATACTGGAAAATAAGACGATCAATAAAATTTCCCAGTGTACCGGCCATCATCAATACCACACCAATGCGTGTCAGTCTGTCCCTGTGATCTGTAGTACGGTAAAAATACAGCATGCCAATCAGAAAAACAATGGAAATCAGATAAAAGAAAACCATCTTTCCTTCCAGCATGCTCCAGGCTGCCCCTGTATTGTGCAGATACGTAATTCTGAAAAATCCCGGAATTACGTCAAAGCTCTCATCTATTTGCATGGACGTCTGTACGCCCCACTTGCTCAGCTGATCCAGCAGTAGTACTGCCGCCATCATCAGAATATGCTTAGCCTTCATGCGATTCACCTTTCCTTATATGTTCTGTGGGCTATCCTTTAAAAAGCACACAAAACAGTATCGTATCATATTATAACAAAAAAAACCGCCATTGGCGATTTTTATGTGTACTTTTTATTTCGAATCACGGTAATTAGGAAAGTTTATAAATAAGGAGGATGAGCTCGACACGTTCATACAAAGATTCTGAATAAAAAGTCCATTGGCAGATTCTTATGAAATCTGCTTACAGTATACCACGAAGAAACCACACTTTCAACACATTTTTCAATTTTTATTCATTTTATTTCTGAAAATATTTTCACAGATTCAACAATTCATGTATGAGCTTCCATCCGTCATCATCCAGCAAAAAATCGTCATTGATACATACATACGTATCATCACGGATGAACAACACCTCATACTCTCCCTTATACATGGTGACCCCCTGTGTCTTTATCGGCTCACCATATCCCCTGCACATCTGCTCCATTCCATTCTCACTTTGATAACGGCGCTTCGTCCAATCCCTGAAAAACCCATCGCGGATGCGATACCAATCAATATACAAATTCTTATCCGCTGCATCCTCTTTCTCACTGTAGGCACTGAAGGACATATGCTCGCTCAGCATGGAAGATTCGCTGTAGCTGTCCAGAGTCAGACCTGCGGTATTTACATGCTGCAGGACAAAATCCGATAACCTTGTCTGTTCCATCGGCTTTTGAAACGAAAGCGAATCATAGGTGCTGGTAAGTGTGATATTCACGCCTATCGCAAAGGTTACCCAAAGCAGTGCTATACTGCCAATCACCTTGAATCCCATTGGATATCTGGTTTTCCAAAAACGGTAAATGAGCCAGCCGAAGACCAGAAAGATCACAGTGAATGCGATCACATAAAGAACATTGACTGTGAACAAAGAGCCGATCAGCATACAGATCAGCAGCACTACACTGCCATACACGATTCTTGACTGCCGAAGCAGCATTTTTGAAGAGGTCATATTCCTTCTGCGCACAAGCCATATAAAGTAAGGGAGAAGATGGATCAGCCATGTAATATTCAATGCGGCCATCAAAAGAAAATTCTGAAACTGGGAACCATCGGCGTACATGCTCCAAAGAAGTCCGTGATAGCTTTGCAGCAACAGCAGTACATACAGCGCCCATGATATGAAAAGCCATACAGCTGTCTTATGCATACTCACATTCATGATACGGCGATCCTCCTGTGTTCCCTCTCGCAAGGTAAGGTTAGGATCATCGCAGCGATACACCATGAGCGGGCCATTTGATCCGACAAACGTATACCCGAATTCTTCAACAAAGGTGCGATACTTATGGGCATCCGCTGTTTCTGAATCCGGTATAATCATGGAGTAATCCTTTGTATAGTCCACAAGGTAATACTCCTTCTGTGAAGCATCCGCTTCAAATGTGAGCCAGCAGGAGCGGTCCCCTTTTAAGCTTACCAGCTTCCAGCCCTTCTCCGCCATGTCATTCAGATATGCCTGTAAAGCCGGGTATTCAAACGGATATACAATCAGCCATACATGTTTCTTCCTTCGTTTCATGATGCCGCCTCCTTTTCATCGCTTTGCTTTTCAATCCATACTTCCCCATCCTGCAGCATGGTTTTCAAGCGCCTGTATTCCTGCATCAGCATTTCCTTTCCTTTTTCTGTAATCAGATAGAACCGTTTCCTGCCATCCGACTCCGTTTCCCGAATCATATCTTCATTTTCAAACTTCGACAGCATGGTATACAGGGTTCCCGGTACTAGGTGTACTCTTCCCCTGGTCAGCTTCAGAACAAACTCTGTAATCTCCATCCCGCAGCGTGCCTGAAGCAGCGCAATCAGCGTATAGTACATTGGCTCTGTCAATGTTTCCAGCTGTTTCTTCGGCACAGCACCACCTCCAATATCGTTTAACGATATATCTCTGTTATCATTATATTATCGTTTAACGATATTGTCAATACGCTTAGAAAATCACAGAGGTAGAAAGCGTTGCTTTTCAGCATGTGAATGGAACTAAACAGATAACTTTGAAACTCGCGAAGGTCTCAGCTTCAGACACTTCCATCGAGCTTGAATTTTATAACGGCGAAGCAACAAGCTTCAACATAGATTTCTTATATAAGCAGCTGTACTTGCTTTATCTCCTACACTGCTGTGCTCTGTACATGCCGCAGGTCGAACCATCCTTCCGTAACTTGTCACGCTGCAGCAGCCATGCTATACTACGTTTAACACAACATGATGAAAAGGAGAACACCTATGAAAAGACTTAAAAGCATACCTGGCAAATGGATGCTGACCATCATGCTTGCCCTGCTTCTCACCACATGCTACTTCGTCCTGAACAGCCGGGTTTACCTGCTGGAACAAAAGGATCAGCTTGTACAGCAGGAACAAAAGCTGATTGCACAGGAGGAAGCAGGAATTCCCATCCGCACACAGCATGTTTCTCCTGCATCTGTTCATGTCGGGGCTGCCTACCTGTGGATCATCCCCTTTGGCATTTTGGAGGTCTGCTTTCTAATTTTATACATTGTGCGCTACCTTGCATAGCTTTCTTTTTACGGCAGCTGCATTGTAGATTATACGAAAGCATGCTATACTGAAGCCACAAGGAAGTGTGATAACATGAAGCTAAATGAAGCAAGACTCCATGCAACGCCGGATTGCTGCGACACCTGCATGGAGTAAACAAGTCGCAGCATTTGCCGGCTTTGCATCCTGAACAGAATTGTAAAGGAGGAGCCTGCATGAAATATGTAAATGCCCATACGATTTTACCGAAAGACCTGGTGGAGGAGCTGCAGAAGTATATACAGGCAGGATACATTTATATTCCTGCTGCCGGAAAGAAAAAACGCTGGGGAGAGCACAGCGGCTATCGAACCGAGCTACAGCTGCGAAATGAAGGCATCCGGCAACGCTATGTGTCCGGCTGCACGATTGAGGAGCTTTCCACTCAGTATGCATTATCGGCACATGCTATCAAGAAAATCATTTATCAAAAATCATAAGAATGCTGCGGCATTCTTTTTTTCTACAAAACAGGTCTGTACGATTTTGTGGCTTGCCGCATCCGCACCTCTTCCCATACAATGAACTGGTAAAAAGGAGAACAAACATGAATAAACATCTGATTTATCCACGCAGCGGTGATCCAAATACCGTCTATATCAAAAATGTCATAACCCGACCGGAAATTACGGCAGGTGATTTTTCGATGTACAATGACCATGCACAGGATCCCCGTGATTTTGAAAAGCATAACGTTTTATACCAGTACCCTGCCAATTGCGATCAGCTGATCATCGGAAAATTCTGTTCCATTGCCTGCGGTGCAAAATTTTTATTAAACAGTGCTAATCATGCACTGCAATCCCTGTCAACCTATCCCTTTCCCATATTTTTCGAGGAATGGCAGCAACAGCCAAAGGATGTCCGGAATGCCTGGATAACAGGGGGGATATCGTGATTGGCAATGATGTATGGATCGGATACGAAGCAGTGATACTGGCCGGTGTTACGATCGGTGACGGCGCCATTATCGGAACACGGGCGCTTGTCACAAGGGATGTTGCGCCCTATACCATCGTCGGCGGTGTGCCTGCCAGAGAACTACGCCTGCGGTTTCCTGAGGAAACCATAGCGGAGCTGCTCACCCTGAAATGGTGGGATTGGCCGATTGAGCTGATCCAAAGCAATATCGCGGCACTGCAAAGCGGTGATATCCGCCGATTAAAAGCAGCATGCCCGCATCAAACACACATATAAGGATGAAAAAAACGCGGTGTAATTCCGCGTTTTCCTTTGTTTCACATCAATCAATCAGAAATCACATGTACACGATCACGCATCTGTGAGGAGGATACAATGACAACATTGTCTCTGTAATCCATCGTATAAACCTTGCGTTGCTTCAGGCCATCCAGAAAGGTATTCAGGAAATCCATGCCGTCATTGACACCCCATTCATGATTGTAGCGCTCTTCAATAATCATCGTATTGCCGTTCGTTTTCACCTGCATGTCCGAAGTATATTCAATACGAACCTCATCCTTCATGCTCTCATCGTATTTCCACTCATAGCCGGTGTAATAATCATCCTCAAACACGATATTCAAATCCTGATCCTTTACACGGAAGGTCTGTGTCTTTACCGTATCAGAGCCATAATAGGCACTTCTTCCGTCCACAAACTCAAATTCCTTGATTTCAAAAACCAGCATGGTCGTTCCAATCGCCATCATCGTAATACCGACAATCAGGGATATCAGAAATTTTTTCATATGCCTACCCCCTTCTCCATAAGACGCTGTACAGCAGTGACAGGAAGCCTCCGGTTGCCACCAATGCACCGATTACGATAAAGTAGGCGCCAAACAGGGTCAGTCCTTCAAAGCTGAGCACGATCATGGCCCCCAGAGCGCAGCACAATGCCACAATGATACCGACAAAAGGAATCATCATCAGACAGAAGAATATCCGCATCAGAATCGTCGCAACACTTGTTACACCGCGTTCCATGTGATCACCTTCATAGCTTCGGCGATATTCTCTTCTGCGGGGTTCCTCATACATGCTTTCATCCTCATATTCATCATCCGTTTCGCCACGCTGCGTATCTCTTTCCTGATATTTTATATCATCTCGCTCATCATATACCGTTTCGCGACGCGTGCTGCGATCGTTTGTAAAGGAATGAACCGTCTTCTTTGCCTGATCAAAATCAAAGCTTTCCTTGAAATCATCAAATACACTGGCTCCCTCCCCGTTTCTCGAATGACTGCGATAGCGGTTCAGCCGCTTTGTACACAGGTTGACCAGCACGACAACAAAGATTGCCACATAGGCGACACCGATAATAAATTTCCATATCGCCGCCAGCAGACTCCCGATTCCAAAGCCCGCCACGGAATGCAGCAGGCTGCTTCCCAGAGAAGAAATCATACGGAACGGAATATGCAGAACAGCCAGCAGAATCAGTATCACCAGGATTTCAAACACCAGGCGTACGACATCATCCATCTGCAGGGAGGTAAAGGAGCCCAGAAACCGCTGAAAGCCGTTGAACAGATCATCCATAAAACGGTTCAGCTTGGTATCGAAGGAGCGGTTGACACGATCCGTATTGATTTTATAGGCATCCAGAATATCATCCACCAGTTCATCGATATTTCCAAAATCCTCAATCGCCTCTTCCTCCGATTTCCCCTCTTTCATTTTCATTTCAATATGCGTGCGGTACTCATCAATGATATCACGTCGTTCCCTTTCATTGATCACATCCAGCTTGCGATCCAGCAATCGCAGAAATTCATCTTTCGTCATCGATTTCACTCTCCTTTATAAATCTGCTGACCTGTTCATGGAATTCATTCCATTCCTGCAGCAGCTCCGTTGTCCTCGTTTTTCCATTCCCGGTTATGCGATAATATTTTCGCGGAGGTCCCTCCGTGGATTCACTGAGGTAGGTTTCAAAATAGTGCTCATTGGTCAGACGCTTCAACAGCGGGTAGATGGTCCCCTCATTCACATTGATAACCTTACTGACCTCGGACACCAGCTCATATCCGTACATATCCTTTTTATATACGCAAAGCAGCACAATCAGTTCCAGAACACCCTTCTTGAATTGTGTATTCACCAGCATCACCTCCACTATTATAATACCCTTAGTACTTTGCATTGTCAAGTACTAAAATAAAAGTAATACTGTGGATTGCAGAATAGAACAAATCATATACAAAAAAAACTACAGGCTATCCGACAGATATACCTGTAGTCCCTTCGTATATGAATAAAACGATACTCACCGTCCAGATTCAGGAATGCAGATCATACAATGCATTTAATCGCATCGATGCAAGCTTCAAAAGCTCCTCTGCATCTGTTTTCTTTGCCACACAGCGGACAATAGCGCTTTTCGGTTCCACAAAGACCTTTTTCCCTTGTATTTTCTTTTTCCAGAATAGCTGAAGTATAAAGTCCTCGATTGCCTCCATTGCCTTTTCGCTCCTCGTATCTTCGAAGATTGCTATGACGAATTCCTCTTCACTCAGACGTGCAGCAATACTTCCCACAGGCAGATGCTCCTGAACACCCTGCTGTATGATTTGCAAATATGCCTGCATTTCCTCCATACTGGAGTTTTTGCACAGCTTATAAAAATTATACAGCTGAATATACAGTACAGATACCTCCTTGTCCCCCTGCATTTGTTTCGCACGCTTCATAAAATAGAAGAATCCCTCACGAGTCAGCAGGCCGCTGTCTGCATCAGTATAGGATTCCCTTATCAATTGCTTTTTCTGTACATGCACACGCAGTGCGAGGTATACAAGGGCGAGGATGAGCAAAGCATTGAGTAAGCATATGCCGTTGATTGCAAGCTTCACGGAATAAGGCAGCCAACCATTCTCTGGCAGAATGCTGAGATTCCATGTCGCAGGTAAGCTAACCTCCAGCTTTACAGCCTCGGAGAAATCAACACTCGGATCAGACACCCTCACAACCGTCTTTTTTTCACCAAGCGCATTTACTCTCCACAGCTCATACTCATAGCCTCTTTTCTGGAGATATTCCAGATTCATGGCTTTTATAAGATACGCACTATCCACTGCCGCGATAATCTCTCCCTTGTACTGATTATTTTCATACAGCGGCTCAATAAAGAGAAATACCTCCTCCTTTGTCGAAGACAGTTTCTCCGGTCCGGCAATAACTCCGTCCTTTATCACCTTTGCAAGGGTATAGCTATAGGATACATCATGTAATTTCATGCCGATTGCCGATTTGTATTTCTCCCTCGGATAAATTGCCTGTAAGGTATCCTGCTCAAAGTAGGACAGAAAACGGATTTCGGCATGGTCCTTTTGAAGCTTCGCTGCCTTCTCTTCAAACAGTGTCAGATTTGTTTTCTCCTTTGTATTCAGTGCAAACATCAATTTGGATGCGAAATTCTCTGCCTCCAATTGCTGTATCAGATGCTTGCCGAAAAGCTCAATGACGGTTTCCGCAGCCTGCCGCCGTTTGCTGATCAATGCTGCCTGTATGCTTTTTCCGGTATGCAGACTCAGCCCCAGTACAAGAATAACCAAGAGAAGTACGGGGAGTTTTCTCTTTAATGACATCCGCCTCATATCAGGACTCTCCCTTCAGAAAGAGGGAATACGCTTTTTTGCCATGCCGCTTTACATCATACAGGGCCTTATCCGCCTTTGCAATCAGCACATCCAAAGAATCTGTTTTGTTCCAGATACAGGCACCGATACTGCAATGCACGGCCACAGCTTTCTGTCTGACAGCGATTGAGAAATTCAGTTTTTCAACAAGCTCGGATAATACGGCATGAACCTCCTGTGCGGTATCTACATCGTTTAAAACAAGAATGAATTCATCTCCGCCATAGCGCCCGAAAATGCCCTCGTATTTCATTTCATATTCCCGTAGAATGGAACCGATTTTTCTTAAAGCACTATCACCTGCCTGATGCCCGTGTGTATCGTTCAGCGTTTTCAGGTCATCAAGATCAACAAAGCAAAGTGTCATACAGCTCCCGTATTCTCCACTCTCCAGCAGCTTCTGCATCCTGCTTAGGAATACCGTTCGCGTTACGACGCCGGTCAATCCGTCCCGCAGCCCTGTACTGCTCATTTGCAGTAAATCATCATAATCCACTTGCTCGGGAATGCTGTTCTTGTACAATTTCCGCTCCATCCTGTGGACGGCAGCTACCATGCTTTCCATATTCGCTTTTTGCTGCCGGCTGTATGCTCTCACCAGCAGATAAAGAGAGAGTGTGATTGCAGCAGTGATCGCAGCAATCAGCAGCAGATGGGGCAGCATAGCTGAAAACAGGCGAAAGAAGTCGATTGTTATCAGAATATCCCAATTCGTATTTTTGACAGGACCGTATGCAGTATACATCAGATTTCCGTCTTTTCTACTATAGAAAGCGCCGGATTCACGCGCCAGCAGTTTAGTTTCCAGCGTATCCGTCGTCATACTGTACATACGGACATCCTGCAGTTGACCCACGTAGGAGGAACCATAGGATAACCCATTTGTCGATGACATGATCTGTCCCTTAGAACCGATCAGAACAGCTTCGCTTTGATTTGCGGATGCCGCCTTTTTCAATAGCTCTACGGTATCATCAAAATATATCGAGCAAAACAGGCTTCCGGTCATAACACCGTCCTGAAGCAGCGGAACAGCAACCGTATAGTTCAGGGTAACGCCGTCTGCACCGGCAACAAAGCTGTCGGTAACAATCGGCTGCTTTGTGGCATACAGCTTCTGCATATGCTCACGAGCAGCCAGACTGGCCGGTTCCTCCCCCAATGTGTAAACCTGTATATCCTCATCAACGTAGCAGATAAACATATAGCCGAACTGTGTATTGATGCTGTCCAGCTTTTCCACCTTTTCCTCCCATTTTACAGAGGGATCATAAAATTCAGGAAGTGCCGCAAGTGAGTTTAAAAGCTTCAGGGATTCATCAATCCGCTGCGATATCTGCGCTGCTGCACTTTGCTGTGCCGCCTGCGCCGAATGCTTCATCGAACGAATCGTCAGCAGGGATCCCGCGCATATCACCAGAAGCAGATACAGCATCAAAAAAAGCAGAAAATAGGTACGAACCGGTGTAAACGGGAGGATTCGGCTTTCCTGCTTCTGCTGTACCTTTCTCTTGATTTTATGCATACATATTCACCTCATAGCCTTTATTTAATAAGTATAACATGTCTGTCACACGATACACCATGTTTCCATAAAACTTTACATATATATTTATTTATACTCACAATGTGTATGCGTACTTGCTGTACACATATCGCACAAAGCAAAAAAAGCTGCAGATTCAATGTCCTGCAGCTACTCATTCGTACTCCCAAAGCCGCCGTTTCGCTGCTTTTGCACATCATCATCCTCACAAATGCCAAACGGAAGAAAAATCCCCTGCGCAAAGCCGTCTCCTTTGCGAATCTGAACGGTTTTTCCCTCTGTGGAATCGTTCATCATTTTTATGAAGATATGCCCTTCGTTGTCGCTTTCAAAATAATCGCTGTCAATAATTCCTACCGTGTTGTTAAACTGCAGACGATAGGTAAAGCCCAGCGAGCTGCGGGGAAACAGCTGCAGCACCCAGCCCTCCTGAATTTCCGCACGGATACCGGTTGGTATTTTTATCGTTTCCCTTGGTTTCAGGGAAACTGCCGCAGGTGCAAAAAAATCATAGCCGGCTGATCCCTTTGTCGCACGCACAGGCAGCCTTAACGCCTCATATATTCTCTGAATTTCTGCCGCATCGGTCCCGGGAAATGCAGTGCCCCAGTCCTTCTCAAACCGCTGCATGCTCACCTTATGAAATTTCGCTATTTTCTCCATATCGGATACCTCCTTACATTCCTATTTATTCTACCACAGAAACCATACTGTTTACCTGCTGTATATATAAATTTTCAAGCAGACTCTATCCTGCTGGATAACAGCGCCACCGTGCTTCCATAGCCTCCCAATGCCGTGTTTCTGTATGCAAAACAGGCACAGATTCACCCATTGCGGTAATCTGTGCCTGCAGATAAGGATATCTGATCAGCATCTGTTTCATACAGGTATCATTCCATACAGCGCTGTATGCGCTCCTGGCGATACTGAGAAGTAAACAATTCATAGTAATATCCCTGCTTTGCCATCAGCTCCTCGTGTGTTCCCTGCTCGATGATCACCCCGTGCTGCAGCACGACAATGATATCCGCTGAAACAATCGTACTCAGACGGTGCGCAACCACAAAGCTTGTACGACCGTGCAGCAGCTGATCCATCGCATACTGGATCGCCTTTTCACTTTCAGTATCAATGGAGCTTGTCGCCTCGTCCAAAATTACGATAGCAGGATCACACAGCATGGCTCTTGCAAAGGAAATCAGCTGCTTCTGTCCGGTTGACAGACGATCTCCGCCCTCACCGACTTCAGTGTCATAGCCCTTTTCCATACGGCTGATGAAGTCATGTGCCTGAATCAGGCGGGCAACCTGCTCCACCTCTTCATCACTGGCGTCTCGACGGCCATAACGAATATTATCCCGTATGGTGCCGCTGAACAGATTCGGCGTCTGCAGTACATAGCCGATATGGGAATGCAGCCAGCCCACACTGCGCTCTCTTAAATTCTTGCCATCCATAAGGATACGTCCCGAGCAGGGCTCATAGAAGCGACAGAGCAGATTGACAATGGTGCTTTTCCCGGAACCGGTTTCCCCAACCAGAGCTACCGTCTGTCCTTTTTTCACTTGCAGACAGAAATCACGCAGAACGGGCTCATTTTCATAATAATAGAAATTTACATGGTCAAATACCACATCCCCGTAAAGGGGTTCGTAGGCATCTGTATGCTCCTTCAGCAGGGTTCCATAGCGTTCGATGACATCCGGATAATCCGTGATTTCGATTTCCTCCTCCAGCAATGCAACCACGCGCTCCGCACTTGCCTGCGCCATCTGTATCTCCGCAAGCACACGGGCAATCTGCTTCAGCGGATCAAAGAACAGCTGCGCATAGTTGATAAACATCGCCAGTGTTCCAAACTGAATGGTTTTCAAAAGCACCTGCTCCCCGCCCACATACAGCAGCAGGGCGATAACGACAGCGGACAGCAGATAAACGATTGGCTGAAAGATGGCATTGATTCGCAAGGCCCGCATGCTGTAGCGCTTCATATCATCGGTTTTCTTTTGAAATTCATTGTAATTCTGCTGCTCAATGCCCAATGTCTTTGTTGTCTTGGCACCGTTGATCCCTTCCGCAAAGGAAGCGGTAATACGGGAATTGGCTTTTCTTGACTGCCGCTGAGCAGAGAGGATGCGGCGCTGAAAATACAGGGAGACAAACCAGAGCAGCGGTACAACCACCAGTACACACAATGCCATCTGCCAGTTGACAAGCAGCATGACAACACTGATTCCCAGCATGACGAAGATCCCCCACACCACATCGACAAAGGCCCATGCCAGCGTTTCTGCCAGACGCGCCGTATCCGAGGTGATTCTGGCCATCAGCCAGCCGTTTGCAGTGCGGTCAAAATAGGAAAAGGTCTGCTCCTGCAGCTTGCGAAAGCACTTCTCCCGCAGATTTTTACCAAAATCACTCTCCACCCTTGCGGCAAGACGGAAAAACAGGTATACCAGCAGACACTGAGCCAGTATCATTCCGACATAAACAAGGATGAATACCGGCAGGGTATCTGCGCCTGTTTGATCATCGACATACGTATTCAGGGCGTAGCGGTTCAGCAGCGGCATGATGACATCGGTAACCGCCAGAATGGTGTTAAAGAATATCAGCGGAATCACACTTTTCTTATGCTCCCACAGCAGCTGGAAAACCTTTTGCCACGTGCCGCGGTCGAATACATCACTCTCAAACTCCTGCTCCTTCATGATGCGCTGTGCCATATGCCTCACCTCCCTCCTTCTGAATTTCATAAATTCGCCGATACAAGCCGTCCTGTTTGATCAGCTCCTCGTGCGTTCCCTCCTGTACCAGACGTCCATGCTCTAAAACAAGAATACGATCGGCGTTCTGTGCGGAAGCCACACGATGAGTGATCATGAGCATCGTCATGGAATAGCGGATATCCTGCAGGGCTTCCTGTATCATCGCATCCGTTTTCATATCCAGTGCGGACAGAGAATCATCAAACACCATGATCGGACTTTTCGCCAGCAGGGATCGTGCAATCGCCACACGCTGCTTCTGTCCCCCGGACAGGGTAACCCCCTTTTCTCCAACCATTGTTTCATAGCCCTGATCAAACTCCTCGATATCATTGTGAATACAGGACATGCGGGCAGCCTCCACCACATCCTCCTTCATCGCATGATGATCGGACAGATGGATATTCTCATAAATCGTCTTGGAAAACAAAAACGGTTCCTGCAAGACGATCTGCACATGACGGCGCAGCCATGATTTGGCGATATCGCGCAGCTCCACACCGTTGATGGTTATGCTGCCCCGATCATAGTCATAGATGCCGCTCAGCAGATGCACCAGACTGGATTTTCCGCTCCCCGTCGGCCCCATGATGGCAATACGTTCTCCCTCACGAATGGTAAACGACAGATCATGCAGCGTATGCCGGCTTCCATCCTCATAACGGAAGCTAACATGATCGAAGCAGATATTTCCGCTGATATCCGGCTGCAGCCCGCTCTCCAGATCCTCTGCCTCCTCCTGCAGCACCTCCTCGATTCGTGTGATGGAAACGCTGACCTTACCAAGATCGGACAAAATCCTTCCAAGCTGACGCAGCGGCCATACAATGGTACTCTCATACATCACAAACACAAAGAATGTACCGACACTCAGCTCTCCCTGCAGCGCCATACCGATACCGAAAACAATCATGACCAGAATCTGCATCTGTCCCAGAAAATCCGTACCGCTCCAAAACAGTGCCAAAGCATGCATCAGATCGAAATATTTTTTGCGGTATGCATCATTTGCCTCCTCAAATTTATCAATTTCATGCTGCTCCTGATGAAACGCCTTTACCACACGCATGGCATTCAGATTTTCCTGCAGCACGGTGGTCATGGAGCTTTCCGCCAGATCGCATTCCAGAAAAATTTTCTTCGCTTTGGAAAAGAATACATAGCTGGCAATCAGAATCAGCGGAATCAGTGCAATGGATACCAGTGTCAGCTTCACACTGCGGCTGAACAGAATGAGTGATGCAAGCGTGACATTCAAAATCGCAAACAGCATCTCGGAAAACTGATTCGCCAGAAATCTGCGCACCGTTTCGATATCCGAGGTGCTTCGCTGAATCAAATCCCCGCTGTCCCTGCTTTTATGATAGGAAAACGGCAGCTTCTGCAGATGGTCATATAAATCATTGCGCACATTCAATGCCAGTGTTTCCGCGACATTACCGGCATGCATACTTCTGCGGTTGATCGCAAAGGCTACCATCAGATAGCTTCCCACGACCAGCGCGGAACCAATCCACAAATGAGACTGCAACGCCTCCATACCGCCTGCCATATCCACCAGCTGCTGTAAAAAAGCATTGTCAAACGGCACTCCCTTGATGACATTGTCAATCATCCAGGAAATGATCAGCGGCGCTGCCAGCATAAACAAGGAATATACAGCCACATCCAGCAGAATCAGTACAAACTGATAACGGTACGGCCTTACATATCTCCATACAAATCGTATTTTTTTCATAATCCCCTTCCTCTCTATAAACGAAAAAAATAGGCAATAAGCCTATTTCCCTTATGCCTTCACAGCCCTGTGCCACAGGCACAGAGATCCTGCCTATCCCAGCTTTCTGGCGTATTCACTCAACGCCTCTGCGATCTGATCCGGGCAGGATGTCGGCTTCGCTCCGCAGCGAACCCCACGAAATGCATCCAGTACTTCACTTATTTTTTTATCTTTTATAATTCTCGAAATGCCCAGCAGGTTGCCGGCACAGCCGCCAACGATGGTTACATTGCGAATGATATCGCCGTCCATCTCAAAACGCATTTCTCTTGAGCATACGCCCTTTGGTCTATATACAAATGTTTCCATATCCAATTTCCTCCTCAATCAACCGCAATCATTCTATGTGTATTCGTTTCAGAACCGCTTTTGCGACATGTGCCACAAACAGTCCGGTCGGGATGCCCAGCAATATCAGTACCGGCAGGATTGCCTGCATGAAGAACTGCTGGTAAATCAGCGTTACCGCAATGACCTGTCCGATCGCATGGGCGCTGCTTCCCGCAACACTGACACCATAGATACTCATCGGTGTTTTTCTGGCAAGGATACAGGCCAGTGTCGACAGCAGTACGCCGCACATCGACAGCCAGAAGCCGGTGCCAAACAGCATCCCTCTCAACAAAGAGGCCAGTACAACCCGCATGATGTTGACCGACAGCATCACCCTGGCATCAAACAGATAATACGCGATCAGGCCGACAATATTGGCCAGACCCAGCTTGAATCCCGGTACCGGTACGGGCACGGGAATCATGGATTCAATCATATGAAAGAGAATACTGACAGCCGTCAGCATTGTGATCGTTGTCATCCTCTGTGTGCGGCTCATCACTGTATCACCGTGTCCACATCATCATCTCGCACATCGCCTGCTTCAATTTGTACGACGATATTGTTGGGCAGACACACAATCGGACGATTGGCATCCTCCACCCATCCCTGAATGGAACAAAGATGATTGGGACTGTTTTCCTTTTCCACACGAACACGTTTATCCTTTACCTCCACCTGCACGTCGCCGAGTGTTCCCTTTACGGTATACACATCGTTGAGTGACAGGCTCTTTCTGAGTATTTCACGATCCTTATAGCTGACAACAACTTCCTTTTCCCGCCCTGCATCACGGTATGCGCTCCAGATCAAAGGGACATACAGCAGACAGGCACAAACTGCGACGATCATAATAAATAGTTTATCCGCTTTATTCATAGATCCTCCAACATTCTTATATTATACCCGAGAGAAAACGCTTTGCAAACCTTTTTCGTGAAAGAATGCAGAAGCTGACACCATTTGAAAGAAAAAAAGATATCTGCATCGGCTATTTTACAGCCCGCAGATATCCTGTTACCTATTTTGCATTTTTCTCTGCATCCTGAATGGCTTTTATAAAGCCGTCCACGCTGATGGTACAGCCGCTTCTCACATCATTATTCTCTGCCTTGCCATCCTGATTGAGCTTGATTTTATCGATGCCGTGCTTTTCGACATATTTTTCAAAGAAGGCAATCTGTTCATTCCATTCCTTTTTGATCGGACTGGCCTGCTTCATACCATAGTCCTCACCGAGCTCTTTTTTGGTCTTATCCTTTCCCTTGGCGGTTTCATCGATTTCGACCTCGGCAATCTTATCATTTTTCAATTTGACTCTGGCTGTTGTCTTTTCCCCGCTGTCATTCGTATAGGTTCCCGTACCTTCCTTTTCCACGCTCTTTCCGCCGCAGCCGCACAGCAGTACGGAAAGGCCCAGCATCATTACCTGCTTTTTCATGCATATCATCCTTTCGCTGCTGTTAGTATGCGATCATTTCACCCGTTTATACTACTGCCATGTGATTTCACCGTCATACAGCTGCTTCAGCTGTTCCCTGAGCCATGCATAGGTAAAATCAGCGCTGACGGTACGCTGACCATGCTCTGCCGCCAGCTCCTCGCTATAGGAAGAAAACGGAAGCAGCTGAAAGTTATCATAGGAGGCATCGAAGTGATTGACGATCGGTATCATTTTTTTATTTTTCACTTCTGTTTTTCCTGTTTCTGTATGAAACTCCACATCACATTGCACGATACCGCCGATTTCATACATATTGGTAAACTGCTCGCTGGCACGGTCAACCCCCATAGCCGCTGACACAAAATTACCGAGAGAATACATAACAAAGGTTTCCTTTCCCTGTGCATTCGTTAAGGTCTCCACCCTTTGCAGACAATGCGGATGGTTACCGATGATGATATCCACGCCCTGCTCATTGAGAAAGACTGCTGCATCGCGCTGCGCAGCATCCAGCTCATAGGTGAATTCGGTTCCCCAGTGCATCGCCGCAATCACCACATCCGCTTGCTCTTTTGCTTTCTGCACATCCTTTGCCAGCTGCTTTTTACAGCGGTCGTCAAACACATGCCCCTCATTGAGAAAATGATTGACCGCAAAGCCGTTTTCAGCGTCAATCGGCTGATTGGTGTCGTAGGTATAAGCGAGAATCGCAAACCGTACCCCGTTTCGTTCCACGACGAGAATATCATCTCGCTGCGCCTTATTTTCATAAGCCCCGGTTGTTCGGATACCGGCGTCCTCCAGATTCCTTCGGGTGTTCACGATTCCCTGCATGCCACGATCATAGCTGTGATTATTAGCGAAGGTCAAAACATTAAAGCCGATCTCTGGAAGCTGTTTGGCGATTTCCTCAGGCGCATTAAAGGTATAGTCACTGCCTGTGATTCCCAGCTCACGGCCGCCGAGCACAACCTCCTGATTCCCGATGACAAGATCGCTGTCCAGATAGGGGGTTACCTTGTCAAAATAGTTTTTAAAGCTGTATCCCTTTCCCATCCAGTTGTATAATGCGTCCTCCATCAGGATATCTCCGGTAAAGCTCAGTGATACACTGCGGACTGGATTTTCCTTTTTCGGCTTTGGCTGCGGCGCCGGTTGCTGTCTGCTGCAGCCTCCAAGCAGCATAGCCATCATACAGCACAGCATAAGTATTTTTTTCATACAGATAATTTCCTTCCCTTTAATTTGTACATTATAGTATAAAAGAACAGCTCTGTTAAGAGAAATGGCACACAAACAGCGAAAAATCACCTGTCTGAAAATCGGTTCTATGATTACGTGCATGCATGTCATGCGTGTACTTACATTGAGACAGACCATGCCCAAAGCAGCTGATAAAGCAGCCGCAAACCGTGTATCATAAAAGGAAGCATAGATTGGTGGTACCCTTTTGTAACATTTTAACAAATAACAGGCAGAAGTCCCCTATCTCTGCGACGATAAGCAGATGGTGGGATGAATGCAGCCATTTTCCTTTATCCTTCACACAGGATAAACACGATTAAATTTCTTAGATTCAAAAAAAGCAAAAACATTTGCTATATACAGCTTTAAAAATACGATGAATCCGATTGCAGACAGGAAGCTGAAATCCGGATTTGCACAAAAAAAAACGAAGATAGCTGGTATCTCCGTCTTTCACAGGCTATTTTATTTTGCGTTGTCCTTTGCGTTCTTTGCCGCATCCATCAGATTTTTCACATTGATGGTGCAGCCAGCCAGAACATCGTCATTCACAGGATAGCCTGCATCATTCATTTCGACCTTGTCCAGACCGTTTTTCTCAATGTAATTCTCCAGGAATTCCACCTGCTCATCCCATTCCTTTTTCGCTTTCTTGCTTGCGGCCTTCATTCCATATTTGTCGCCAAGCTCTTTTTTGGATTTTCCCTCTTTTGTTTCGTCAAGATTGATGGCAACGACATCATCACCCTGTACCGTGATTTCAGCAGTCGCGTAGTCTCCATTCTTGTCTTTTGCGGATTCACCGTTTCCTTTTTTTTCAGGCTCGGAATTACCGCCGCAGGCTGCTAGTAACATCGTCATTGCTAGTAGTACTGTGAGTTTTTTCATCGTAATATTCTCCTCCATGTGGCTGTATGATAACAGCGCTTTGATTGTCCCTCATCGTATGATATGATGCTGGCAATCCTATGGTAACAGATAGGATAAAGAATCGTCAACCGTTTTGCTCATGTTTTCACAAGTTAATATTTTCCAGTAACCATCAAAAGTCAAGAATCGCATGGATTGCTTTGTTCCAGCCCTGCAGACAGTCTGCTCTTTGCTGCGCATCCATCTGTGGTGTAAAGCGCCGTGATACCTGAAACTGGGAACGGATTTCTTCCTTGGATTTCCAAAAGCCCATGGCAAGCCCGGACAGGTAGGCAGCCCCCAGTGCAGTTGTTTCACTGATGGTGGAGCGTACAATGCACGTATCGGTGATATCACTTTGAAACTGCAGCAGATAATCGTTGCGGCTGGCACCACCATCCACCTGCATCTGTGCGATGTCCAGTCCGCTGTCCTGCTTCATCGCCTGGAGTACATCATTGGTCTGATATGCCAGAGCTTCCAGCGTAGCACGTATGATATGCTCCTGTGTTGTGCCTCTGGTCAGTCCAAACATACCGCCCTTTACCTGCGGCTTCCAGTATGGAGCACCCAGACCGGTAAAGCTCGGTACGACATATACACCGTCACTATCCGCAACCTGCAGGGCACGCTGCTCGCTTTCCGCACTGCTGTGCAGAATTTTCAGGCCGTCGCGAAGCCACTGTATGGCAGCTCCTGCGACAAAGACGCTGCCCTCCAGAACATAATCCGTCTCCCCTCGGATTCTCCAGCCAACACAGCTGACGAGCCCGTGTGCGGAGTGAATCGGGCGCTCCTTTGTATTCATCAACAGGAAACAGCCGGTTCCATACGTGTTTTTTACATTTCCCGCATCAAAGCAGGTCTGTCCGAACAGGGCCGCCTGCTGGTCACCGATCAATGCCGCAACCGGAACCGGATGATCAAACACACCACTGGTAACCCCGTACACCTCACTGGAATCACGGATTTCCGGAAGCATACAGCGGGGAATATTCCATAGCTTCAGCAGCTCCTCATCGTATTGCAGCGTCTTCAGATTCATCAGCATCGTTCGGGACGCATTGGATACATCACTCATATGCTTCGCTCCCTTGGTCAGCTTCCACAGCAGCCAGGTATCCATGGTTCCGAACAGCAGCTCCCCTTTTTCCGCACGCGCTTGAGCACCCTCCACATGATCCAGTATCCAGCGAATCTTACTGGCAGAGAAATACGGATCCAGAAGCAGACCGGTTTTTTCGCGAATCATCCCCTCCAGCCCCTGCTCCTTCAGCTTTTGGCAATAGGTGTCCGACTGACGGGACTGCCAGACGATGGCGAAATATATCGGCTGACCGCTCTCCTTATCCCAGACAACTGTCGTCTCTCTTTGATTGGTGATGCCGATGGCAGCCACCTGGGTATCCCTTACACCGGTTTTGGCCAGCACCTCAAACATCACACCGATGGTACTTGCCCATATATCGTTTGCGTTTTGTTCCACCCAGCCCGGATGCGGATAATAATTTTCCAGCTCCTTTTGCGCTACTCCGACGATGTTGCTGGCTTTATCAAACAGAATGGCGCGGGTACTGGTCGTTCCCTGATCAATCGCCATAATATAGGATGTCATATAAGCTTCCTCCTTCGTTATTTTCTTTCATTATACCATAGAATGATAGCGGTTTACACAGGATTCCAAGGTCTCTGTTCACCCTTTTTCAATTTCATGAACAAGGAAGCTTTATGGATTCACCAACCGATACCTACAGCTGCATTCGCGATAACCGGATTGCTTTCCCTATTCCTGACAGGGATGTATCCAACGGCATACAATCCGGTCATATGCTTTCCTGTCGAATCGTTTCCATCAGATTATCGTGCTTCATCGCCTGCAGTGCCAGGCGCATGCTCATAAACAGCAAAGCCGCCAGCAGAAGGATGATAAACAGCAGTCCCTGCCACGGAAATGCAAAGGCAAAGGCGAAATTACGCTGCAGAACTGCGTACACACCGTAGATGACAAGCAGTGTAAGCGGTATGCCAAACAGCATGGTCCTGCCCAGATATTGCATAATTTCCATACGGATCATTGCGCGAAAGGCGCCCGGTGTGATTCCTATGGATTTCAGCATGGCAAATTCCCGTCTGCGCAAGGCGATTCCTGTGGAAATCGTGTTATAAATATTGGCTGCGCTGACCAGCAGGATCAGTGCCACAAAGCCATACAGGAAGACATTCAGAAACAGCGACAGCTGATTCTGCCGATCCTTCAATGCCCGGATATTGCTTTTGAAAATCGTTCCTGCCGGATGCTGAGACTGCAGCTGTGTCAGCTCATTTTCCAGTGCATAGGGCTGAGAGGAGCGATACTGAAACTTCATGGAAAGCATGTCCTGTGTAAGCTGCAGCTGTTTTTTCAAAATCCGCATGGACTGCTCATTCGTTATCAGATAAATCGTATGAATATCATCAACATTGGCCGGCATAAACCATGGATGCACTTCACTGACTGCCGCAACATGTATCGCTGTTTCATAGGAGCGCTTATCCATAGCGGCCTGCAGCGTCATTCCCTTTTCCGCATTCTCCAGCAGCCGGTAATCGGTAAAGGTATTCTCTTTTTTGCAGGTCAGCTTATTCAGCAGGATCGCCTGAGCATCACTGCCTGTAAAGTCTTCCATAGAAGCATTGACCTCCCCGGCATAGCGGGCAAAGCTCTGATCATTCAAAGCGATAATCTCAAAAGACAAGCGCTGCTGCGGTTCATCAAAATGCCGTCCCTGCTCATCCAAAAGCTGCTGCAGCTGATCGCTGTAGGCTGCGGTCGAATGATCCTGCAGCGTCACACTTTCCATATAGAGAAACTCTTCGGCAGAGGGAAGCCGGGACAGCTGTTCTCGTATCGCATCCCCTTCCGGCTGGCTGTATCCATTCATTCCTCCGGTTACATCAGCCGGTATTTCCCCCTGTGCCATTGAAAAGGCCTGTGAAATAAAGGTGGAAAAGCTGTAAGCCGTCATAAAGAGAACCATACTGATAATCAGTGAAAACAATGTGGCATAATAGCGGTGTCTGCTTCGCTTCATGTTCTTTGCACCCAGCGCGGCGGAAAAGCCGAACCACTTGCGGATCCAGCGTGTCCTACGCACATCCTTTACGCGGATACTGACATCCTGATTCTGCCGCAGCGCATCGATCGGTGTGATACGCGAAGCACGCCGTGCTGGCAGCCAGGCACTGATCAGCAGGACGATAAAGGAAAACAGAACGGAAACCAGCACACTCTGCCAGGTAATGACAAGCCTCAGCTCCACCATGGTTTCAAACATCCCCTGAATCAGCGGCTGGATGCAAAGAAAGGTGATACCGATCCCTGCATAGCCGCATAGAATACCGATTGGAATTGCAAAGGCACCAATCACAAACGCTTCAAAGAAAACGGAGGAGCGCTTCTGTTTCTGCGTAGCACCAATGCTGGCAAGCATTCCCAGATAACGGCTTCGCTGTGATAACGAAATGGCGAACGCATTGTAAATCAGAGAAATCGAGCCGATCATAATAATGAGAGCCACCATCCCCGTCGCAAGCGTAATTGTCGTCATAAAACCGTTATCGTCATTGATACCGTAAAACATCAGCAGCGTATTGTTGGGATTGATCTGTACATCCTGCAGACCGTAATCCTCTGCAAGCTGCTGTGCATCCTCATAAATGGATGCAGTTCGCTCCTTCATCGTAAAGGAAATGACATACCGGTTTTCCAAAGTCCCCTCATTTCCCTGAAACGGCAGATAAAAGGCATAGTTCTGGCTTCCGAAATGCACCTTTCCATCATCCATAATACCGGTGATACGAAAGGTACGCTCCCCGGTTTGATGAAAGCTTTCACCTGTCGCATCATCCGAATTCCATTGGGAATATGACCGGCTTCCATCCTTTTGTAGCGTATAACCGATAGGCAGAGTTATACTGTCTCCGATTTTCCAGGCGGTACCGCTTGTTTCCATAAAGCTTTCCGACAACAGAATTTCATTCTTTTGGCGCGGGAGCGTTCCCTTCACCAGCTGCAAGGCATTCAGATGCAGGTGCTCCATATCATAGACCTGAAGCTGTATATATTGTCGCTGCGCATCCTTTACATCCTTCAAGAATGCACAGGTATCGTGATAGGAAATCAGACTTTCCTTTATGCGGGAGTCCTTTACCAGCTTTTCTGCCTGTTTGGCAGGAACATCATAAAATTCCATTTCAAAATCTCCGAAATTGGAACGGGCATTGCGCAGCATCAAATCCTGAAAGGACTGTGCGATGGTTGAAACGGCCGCAATCATGGCAACAGACAGGATAACACCAAAGATGGTGACCATCGTTCTGCGCTTAGCGGCCTTCATGCATTTCCATGTCACCTTCTGTATGATATTCATCGGCGAATCACCTCATCACGCACAATGTGACCGTCCTCTATTTTTAAAATCCGATCTGCCTGCAAAGCAATGCCTTCATCATGTGTGATGATGATCAGTGTCTGGTGAAGCTCATCATGCAGGCGCTTCAGCAGGTCGATGATTTCCCTGCTGTTGGCCCGATCCAGATTTCCGGTCGGCTCATCCGCCAGTACGATGGCCGGAGATGCCATCAGTGCACGACCGATGGAAACGCGCTGCTGCTGTCCGCCGCTGAGCTGGCTGGGCAGATGCTGTAATCGCTTCTTCAGCCCCAGTGCCTCTACCATGCTGTCCAGCTGCTGCGTATTGACGCTGCGATTATCCAGCAGCAGGGGAAGTGTGATGTTTTCTTCCACATTCAGTACCGGAATCAAGTTGTAAAACTGATAGATCAGACCAATCTGTCTTCTGCGAAAAATCGCCAGTGCGGTTTCATCGAGTGCATACATATCCTTATCACTCACATACACCTTGCCGCCGGTTGGCCGATCCACACCGCCCAGCAGATGCAGCAGCGTGGATTTACCGCTTCCGCTCGGCCCTACAATGGCGACAAATTCACCCTGCTCCACACAGAAGGACACATCATCCAGCGCACTCACCTGCGCCTCCCCCTGTCCGTACCGTTTTGTTAAATGCTCTACTCGTGACGTACTCTCACCACTTATGCTATGACTAGCATAGAAGTGGGAGCTTCTTGTTCGATAGAACCGATGTCCTAAGCATAAGCAAGCTATCCCCGCTCGTCCAGCGGTTCTTTGTAATCCTTATTTTCTAACCTCTATGTAATCGTATACCTTCATCACGTATATTCTTCGCTGCATTGATATCACGATCCTCTATATGACCACATTTCGGACATTGATAGATTCTTTCATTCAGTCCTATCTTTCTCTTTGCTCCACAGTGATTACATATCTGCGTACTGGCATACCATTTATCGACCTTTATAAATCGTTTTCCTCCATCTTCTAACTTGTACTTCAAATAATTTCTCAAGATGCCAAAGCCATTATCCATGAGATTCTTTCCTAGCTGTAATCCTTGGCTCATAGCTTTCATGTCGATATCTTCTACAACTACCATATCCCAGGAATTGGCTATCTTCCTGCTTTCTTTATGTAGAAAATCTTTTCTTTGCTGTGCTACATGGGCATGCAGCTTGGCTACCTTGTTTCTTTGCTTCTTATAGTTATTACTTCCTTTGACCATCTTGGAAAGTTTGCGCTGTTCTCTTGCTAATCGCTTCTCACTCGCACGATAAAAATGGGGATAGTCACATACCTGACCTTCACTATCTACATATAAATATTTTTGCGAATAATCAAGACCTAACACATGTACCACTTCTTTACTTTCTACTTTATTTTCATATTCAAACAGACATGTCGCAATATAACGGTCCTGCTGTTTGCTTATCGTCACTGCTTTTAAGACCCCCTGTGGTATGCGATGCATATGGATCCTTATATTACCTGCCTTTGGTAAACGTAGATAGGTCGTCTGGTTTTGTATCGTACTAAACAATCGGATATTTCCGTTGACCATATTTGTCGTGTAACTTTGTTTCGCCTGATGCTTTGATTTCCATTTGGGAAAACCGATATCTGTTTCTTTGAAGAACTTTTTGAAAGCAGCTTCTAAATGTAGTTGAGCGTTTGCTAATGCCAAAGAATCTACTTCCTTGAGAAATGGATGATCCTTCTTATAGGATGCAGGTGTCGTTTGCTTCATTTTCTTAGTTTCTTCATAATATTTGATTTTGTCATCTAACATATGATTATACAAAAAACGGACACAACCAAATGTTTTGGTAAAGAAAATCTCTTGCTCCCTGTTTGGATAGATTCTAAACTGATACCCTTTTCTTGACACCATTCTTCTCACCTTGACTTTCGATATAAGCTTTGATGATGTCGGTGGTGACACCTCCTGTACTGATCAAACAGAAGCTCTGACTCCAAAATGCTTCTTTCCAAAGCTTTTCACGAATTTCAGGAAACTCCTTCTTCAATAAACGTGAACTGGCACTCTTATACGCATTGATGAATTTCGTAAGACAAGAGTTAGGGTGAGCAGAGAACAGGATATGAATATGATCGACATCATGATTCCATTCTTGAAGAGAGATGTTATAGGATCTGGCAATATGAAGAAAGATATCTTTTGCACGATCACTGATGACATCATCGAACACACGACGCCGATATTTGGTTGTCATGATCAAATGGTAATGGAGAGCAAACACTGAATGAGCATTACTGTCTAAATCTAGCATAAATACACCTCATCTCATAATATCGACCGAAACTATTTTTATACTCATAGTATACCACAAGGCGGTCTGATTTACCATATTCATAAAGAAAAAGGACAGGACTTACGCATTTATTTGACTTAAGATATAGATGGAAGATTATTCAGGAATTCCTTATTTAACAAAGTCATATCACATATATGTAATTGTGCTCATCTCTTGATTTTTTCACTCAACATGCATAAAAAAGCATTAGCAAAATTTCTCAAATGTTTTTGCTTTTTTTGAATCTAAGAAATTTAATCGTATTTATCCTGTGTGAAGGATAAAGGAAAATGGCTGCATTCATCCCACCATCTGCTTATCGTCGCAGAGATGGGGGAATTCTGCCTGTTATTTGTTAAAAATTCCATAAGCTACCTCCTCCTCTACAGCATACCGCATCGGTATGACACCCTCGTGACGGCGTGCTTACAAAATTGTCACATCCTTGTAAATGCGAATGAGAAAGCAGGCTCCCTGTTCGCTGGCAATCGCCTCCACATCGCCGTTCTGCTGCTGAAAAACCGCCTTACTCATGGCAAGACCGATTCCCGCGCTGTCTATCGAGGCATTCCTTCCCCTGTAAAAGCGTTCAAAAATATGCGGCAGCTCCTCTGCCGGGATCCCCTTTCCGCTATCCTGGATTCGAATACAGGTATGCAGCGGATTATCCTGTACAGAAATATGAATACTGCCCTGCTGCGGCGTATGCTCCACACAGTTTTTCAGTATATTTCCCAATGCCTCCACACTCCATTTCATATCCAGTGTAACCTCCAGCCCCTCATCACAGACGAGTGTACAGGTCTGCTCCTTCAGCTCCATCATGATATGCAGAGACTCCAGACTTTCCTGCAAAAGCTGATACACCGATAGCTGCTGCGGGTGAAACTGTAAAACCTGCGCATCAATGCGGGATAGCTTCAGCAGTGTGGAAACCAGCCACTCCATGCGTTTCAGCTGATGGCGCAAAGCATCCGCAAACTGATTGTGCTGCTTTCTGGGTAATTCCTCATCCTGAAGCAGTTCACTCATAATCATCATGGAGGTCAGCGGTGTTTTCAGCTGATGGGAAATATCGGAAAGAGAATCTGCCAGAAACAGCTTATCCTTCTGCAGACTCTCCTTTTGCAGCTGCAGCGTGCGCGTGATTTTATAGAGATCACTGTGCAGTATGCTGAGCTCGCCTTCCCTGTATTGGGGAATATCAAATGCTCCATCGCCCTGATATACCTGCTGTAAATACATTGACAGCTTTTTCAGCTGTGCATAGCGGTACCGGCTGAGCAGCAGATATATTGTAAGAAGCATCCCCTGTGTAATAAAAGTAATCAGCATGGCGGCGGTTGAAATCGGCTGCAAAAGACAGGCGGTAACCAGCATGAGCGCAAGGCTGGCCCAAATTGCGATACGCAGCTCTGTATTACGCAGCATGATGAAGCTCCAGACGGTAGCCCAGCCCCCGCACCGTCACAATGATCGACGGATTCTGCGGATCGCGCTCCAGCTTTTCACGAAGACGTTTAATATACACGGTAAGTGTATTGTCATTGACAAAATCACCGGCAGCATCCCAGATTCCCTCCAGCAGCTGAGAGCGGCTGAGCACCTGCTGAGGATGATTGATAAACACCATGAGCAGACGATATTCCAGTGCAGTAAGCAGCACCTCCTCCTGTTCCCTGTATACCTTTCCCTGTTTAGGATAGATGCTTAGATATTGTATCTGAACAATATCCTCCTCCTGACGGTGATAGCGGCGCTGTACGCTTCGCATCCGGCTGAGCAGCTCATTGATTCGAAACGGCTTTGTAATGTAATCGTCACCGCCCATGTCCAGCCCCATCACTACATTTCCCTCATCATCCAGCGCAGTCAAAAACAGCACCGGCACATCCTGCCGGCTTTTTGCATACGTACAGATATCATAGCCACTTCCATCAGGAAGACCGACATCCAGCAGCAGCAAATCAAACGTCTGCTGATCCAGCTGCTGCAGTGCCGAACGTTTATGGTCGCACCACACCACCTCATAGCCTTCCTTTTTCAATGTATACACAAGACCCATCGCAATGGCCTGATCATCCTCAACAAACAGCAATTTCATAAGCATCCGCTACCTTTCCTTTTCTGTATTATAAAAAATAAATACCACCCTGTCTATGTCTGTGACAAAACTGTCACAATCTGACCTGCTGTACAGATTTTCTATTCCATTTTTTACAGCCTTGCGGCATCGAAATAGCAGAATCCGGACAAGCCCAGGGAATGTAGTGCTGATCCGCCTATACACGCGTTCTAAAGCGCATGCTCAATCATCCTTTATGCTATGGTCACCGCTAAGTGAGTCTTTAAAAGCAGCATAATTGAATGCACTTGATGCTATAAGCTCTGCTTGCTGTTTCTAAAGCTGCTGTATTGGAAAATCGGATCGAATCAGCTCTCTGCAATTCTTCATATCATGCAATCCTCACAATACTATTAAAGGTTTTCTATACTATTTTCCTTCCATAAGTAACGAAAAAGGCAGGCAGACACCCGCTAAAAAATATATGTCCTCTTCGAGTAAGCCTCGTAAACCGCGATACTTTATGGGACATGACAAAGACCCTTCCCGTTTTTTCCATTCCAGTTCATGCATACAGAAGCAGTCCCACAGCAACCTTTACAACCTTCTGAGCGGTACGGTTCGTCATACAGAAAACACGCTGTAAAGGCATTTTGAATCCTATACGAAAGTAGAAGCACACATCATTCTTCATGTAACCAGCAGCCCTGCATCATGTTGTCAATAACATGGATATGGATTACCCGGATTTTGTTTATCACAAACGGATAGCAGCTATCCTTGACTCATTCTTCCTTCAGAGTACAAAAAAACGAGAATTCCATTTCCATTGAAAAATACAACAGGCTTGAATTCTCTTATTATTTATCCCCCGAAATCGAATAAGCACCGTATCCTTTCACTATCCGCTTTTTCTATGCACTCCGCTTGCCTTGTATACGGAAACAGATTCCTCAGCTGCGATACAGGTGCTTTCTGTTTCTGATTTCCAGCTTCCAGCGACAGCAGTCATTCAGATGCAGCAGCATATGACGGGTCGGCGGCATGAGAAGAATACCGGCAACGTCCTTTTTGCCCCAGAATTCCAAAAGCCATAAGGAATCCGGATGCTCACTTACACCCCCGCATAAACGAATCCGTGCGAGGTCCTGCTGTGAAACGTGACGCTTCATATCCGCAAACGTAAGCTCCTGTACAAGCTGTCTGCTTCTGCGTCCGACTGCATTTCGATATGCCAGCAGCTCAGGAATACAAACCGTTTTACTGAAATCCATGATTTCATCATCCGTTAACGCATTACCTGTATCGTCCAGCCTGATCTGCAATCGCTGCTTCCAATCGGGATTCCATACCTGCTCCTGCCTTGCCACCAGCATATTCATTGTCAGATCCTCAATGCGTGCGATATGCCAGATAACCCAGGCAATTGTTTCCGCTTCCCTTGTCGGCATAATTGCATACTCATATTCCTGTAAATCCTGTAAAAGAGCATCCACCTCATTGCAGGGCGTTTCGGAAACCGCGGACGCATGCAATGCCGCATGAAGGGAAAGAAACAGCTCCTTCGCTGCCTCCAGCTCCTGCTCCTTTCGAATCATATGCTGCAGCTTTTTATGCTGTTCACTTAAGCCTTCACCAAAATATTTCATCCTATACTCCTTTCGATTCCCGGATTGCCGCTTCCTTTACAGCCTACAGCCATCATCAGAATCACAGATAATCAAGGCTCATAGCGCCTTCTCTCTATGACAGGGAATTCTGTGCCGATTTCCATAATAGCTTACTAACACCCGTTACAATATATTGAAATATAGTGCGTCATAAATCTCTACCCCCATTATACCATGCCCATACCCTGAATAAAACCGTACATTCATCTATGTAGTCCTGCTTGCATATCCGGTACGAATCTTGTAACCTGCGCATTCTGTGACAAGACAAACGCAAGAAATCCTAGTATACTGTAAACATGAAGCATGAGGAGGTACTATATGGATATACAGCAGGACAGCACACACATCCCGCAGATTGAGGATTTTTACGCCGTCATCCATAACAAGCTGTTTGAAAAATTTCTGCAGGCAATGAAGGACATCTTTTCCTGTGAACCGCAAATGGAATTCAGCAGATGCACATGGGAATACGGATGGAATATGAAGTTCAAAAAAAGAGGCAGAAATCTTTGTACCCTGTATGCACGGGAGCAGTATTTCACCCTGCTGATCGTCATCGGCAAGAAAGAAGCGCCGTATTTGGAAGCACTGCTGCCGCACCTCGGTGATGCAATGCAGGAAATCATTCAGGAAACAGCAGAAGGGAATGGACAGTGCTGGCTGATGATTGACGTGGAGGATGAAGGCAGCGTATATCAGGATATCTGGAAGCTGCTTGCCTTACGTGCAGGCTGCTATGATGTTGCAGAGTCTGAATGAAAAAGAGCGCCATACAAAAAGGCATGGATTCCTAGAAAAGATTCCATGCTTTTTTTGTATCCTGTTCTATGAGTTAGGTTCGCTGAATTTTGCGTACAGGAAACTGGATTTCTGTGAGCCAGTCGTCCTCACTGTCCTTGTTCCAGATACCGTCAATATAGGCTTCTCTTTGATGTCCGATCATCTCGTAGCCGTTGTCCTCAATAAAGGAAACGATGGCACGATATGCCAGCGGCAGTGTACGATACGCCCCCTTATGCATGACGCATGCAGCAAGTTCAACAGCCGGCAGCTCACGAAATTTCAAATCACCGCGATCCTCTTTCATTTCAGTAACCGCCTCGCAGATTTCCGCATCCACATCCTGCTCCCGGTACTCATCATCGTAATACATGGTAAAGCAGTATTCCGGCTCCTTACATTCACAGCCTGCCTTCTCCATTTCCAGCCCCATATCCGGCATTTTATAAAACAGATCCGCATAGCTGTCGAGATGTACCCGCATAGAGGCAATGGTAACCGCTGGCAGTGATTTCAGAATGACACGGTATTCATCATCCAGATGTCCACCACTCAGATAGCCCTCCACACGCGCCAGCTTTTCGCCTGTTTCCGCCATGATTTTCAGCAGCTGCTGTTTTCTTTTCTTCAACAGCTGTTCCTGCGAAGCGCCATTACACACCTGCCGTATTTCCTCCAGAGAGAATCCCATATCCCGAAGAGCCAGTATCTTATGCAGCGGCAGCAGCTGATTCGAGGTATAGTAGCGATACCCGCTGTCCTCATCTACATAAGCAGGCTTCAGTAAACCGATTTCATCATAATGGCGTAGTGTTTTCACTGTTATATGGTTCATTTGTGAAAATACCCCGATCCGATACAGCTTTTCAGGTTCATCCTGATGACAGAAAAAATCTTTGTTCATAGTGGTTTCCACCTTTCTTAATCCCATTTAAATGATACAACAGAAAGGATACAGCCGACAACTGCGAATACAATCAAAAGGGCGACAGATATCCATATCTCCTGACTCCACATGTTTAAAGAAACCGCCTTTAACAGCTTGATACCATGTGTCAGCGGCAGGACATTGCATACCTTTTGCACAGTGTCCGGAAACAGCTCGAAGGGGATGGTTGCCCCCGATAAAAACAGCATGGGAAAATAGACGAAGGTTGTAACGACATTCGCAATTTTCACCGTCTTGCACAAGCTTGCCAGAATCATGCCGATGCTGTACATGGACAACATGACAAGCAGAAATGCACCGATGAAAAGGAACGGATCCCCTTCCATGCGGTATCCGAATCCAAACACAGCCAAAACGGTAACCAACGCTGCTGAGAAGAATGACGTCAGCATGCCAATCACCACCTGAACGGACAGAATCATAAACGGGCGAATCGGTGTCGCAAAGAAGTGCTTCAGGATTTTCTTGTCACGGTAATCTGCGATCGTCAGCGGCAGTCCCATAAAGGCAGTCGCACAGATTCCGACCGTCAACAGCGACGCAAATGCACTCTGTAAAAAGGAATAATCAGCACCTCCTGCGGATTGCGAACCGGCTACGACTGCAATCAGAAGCAGGACACCGACCGGCATACCGATTCCGAAAATGATGCCGTCCGGACTGCGCAGACTCAGCTTCCCTTCCACCTTTAAAAATGTCAGAAATCGTTTCATATGCTCACTTCCTCCTCACTGTACCATAGATATGCCTCTTCCAGATTTTCATAGGGACTGTTTTCGATAAGTTCTTCAACGCTTCCCTCACACAGCTTTCTGCCCTGTTTCAAAATAAGTAGGCGATCACATAAATTCTCAGCCTCCTCCATATAATGCGTTGTCAGGAAAATTGTCATTCCCTTTTGCTTCAGTGATTTCAGAATATGCCATACCTCGCGACGGGCTGCCACATCCAGTCCGGTCGTCAGCTCATCCAGAAAAATCACCTGTGGATTTGGAATCAGTGCCACGACTACGGATAGCTTTTGCCGCTCACCTCCCGACAGCTGTTCCACCTTTTGATTGGTGAACGCTTCCAGCTGAAACTGCTTTAAAAGCGCATGATAGTCCGCAGGCTCATGGTAAAGTGCCGCGGTTTCCTCACATACCTCACAAACGCGAATATTGTTTGCGTGTGCCGCATGCTGCAGCTGGACACCGACATGCTCAAACAACGTTTTTCTGTGTTTGGCTGCATTCTGTCCTAAGATACGTGCACTGCCGCTGTCCGGCTTTGTAAGACCCAGTAAACAGTCAATCGTCGTACTCTTGCCGGCACCGTTATGTCCCAGCAGTCCGAACACCTCTCCTTTGTCAACGGAGAAGCTCAGTCTGTCTACGACTGTTCTTCCGTTATATGTCTTCGTTATATCCGAAACTTCAATACTTTTCATTGCAATTCCTCCTTTCACCTTCAGCTTACATGCTCCTGTCGGGGGAGAGTCAACAAAATTTTATCAGGAATTTTTTTCCTATGAAAAGACAGAAAAACACATATAGCTGCTTAGAACTCCTACCCTCGAATCCTCTTTTCGCTTTATGTGCTTCGTTATATAATAGGTGTATGTCTGTTTTAGCGAGCTTCTGCCTCCTGCTGCAACTGGTGCTGTTCCTCAAGCAGCTGCTCTGCAATCTGCATCGCATGAATCATTGGCTCGTGGCGATTATAATGGGCGGTTTCCTTTTCATATTTACTTTGTGCCTTTCTGCATTTTCTGATGATGGAGCGAACCGGCTCTATGGCGGAAGCCAATTCCTGAAGGGAAACTATATTTGCGTTTTCTATCGCAGCATTCATTTGCAGTGCTGTCAGCTTTTCTTCGATCAGCTGCTTTGCCACACGCATGGAAAACAGCCGATTTTTCAGTAAGGTATGCTGCGAGGTCCCTGCTGCGAATTTCCCTTCCATATTCTCACATTTTCTGATAATCGCCACGATTTCCTTGTGCGCAGATTCCAGCTGCTCCTTTGTAATGTTCCTCATTCTCTTCTCCTTATTGCTTTTAGCTATGGATTTTATCCGGTTCCTGCTCTATTACTTGCAGTGTGCTGGTTATGAGGCACGCTTTTGAACTATGATATTTGATGCAGTCCATGAGATTGCAAACAGCAGCAAAGACGAACCTAATAGAATCTGAAGAAACATATCTGCATAATCCATCAGCTGAATACCAAACAGCATCAGCAGCTTGCTGGCAAGATATACAGCTCCAAAGGATACAAAACCGCTCATCATCATGGATACCTCCATTTTCTCGCCCTTGTTGTAATAGGTGGCAGGAATAAAGACAGCCGCAAAGCTCAATGCCAGTGCAATGCCCATTGAGAATCCCTGCCACATAGCAAACCGGGTTCCAAGAGCAGTAATTCCCATTGTAAATTGAATCACATAACCATATACAACGGTTATCAGAAAACCAATGCCCGTAAAAGCCAGATATGCGAAATAACGAGCTGCCACAACATTTCGAAAGGAAATGGGAAGAACCCGGTAATAGTCATACCATTTGTTCTGTGCATCCATCTGAATACATCCCATAATGCTCAATCCGAAAAAGGTTGGCAAAATCACGATTAGAATCGCTCCAAAGCCTTTCCATGTAGAAAATCCGCCAATGATGAAGACAGACAGCAGCAACGGCTTCCAGCTGGAGGCTAAATAATATAAATCCTTTCGTATCAACCCGATCATATCCGTTCTCCTTTCACATACAGCAGCATGATATCATCCAGTGTTGCACGCTCAACAATGCAATTTGGATAGTTATGTGCAGCCGCCTCGCGATCTTCGACAAGCACCACTGTTTCATAAGGCTGTTTGCGGTAGCGAATAATATCATCCGGGTTTAGCTGTTTAAAATCTTCTTCACGGCATTTCATGATACCATATTGATAAATCAATTCATCCTTAAGAGCAGACAGTACAAGCTCTCCATTATGAACAAATGTAATGTAATCAGCCACCTTTTCCAAATCGGTAGAGATATGGGAGGATATGAGGATAGAATGATGCTCATCCTGAACAAATTCCATGAATACTTCCAGAATTTCATCCCGCATGACGGGATCCAGACCGCTTGTTGCCTCATCAAGTATGAGAAGCCGCGGCTTGTGGGATAATGCAATAGCAATCGCTGTTTTCATTTTCATACCACGACTGAATTCTTTCATACGCTTTTTATCAGGTAATGCAAACTGTTGTTTGTATCTTTGAAAGGTTTCATGATCCCAGTTTTTATAAACATCCTGTAAAATTTTTTCCGTATGCTCAATACTGAAGCTGTCATAGAAATCACTGACATCGAAAACGATTCCGATATCTTCGCGCAGTGCCAGATTGTCTTTATCCATTTGCTGTCCAAGAACCGTAATCTCCCCGCTGTCCCGCTTTACCAAATCCATAATGCAGTTGATAATGGTTGATTTGCCTGCGCCGTTTTCACCGATAAGTCCCATAATGGTTCCTTCCGGCAGTGTAAAGCTGATATCCTTCAGCTGAAAATTCTCATATGCTTTTGATACATTTTTTAGCATGAGTGCATCCATAATGATACTCCTTCCCTATCCTTCATCATAAAACATCGTAAGCAGCTCCGTTAATGTTTCAAGCGATATTCCATTTATCCGTCCGATTTCTGCGGCTTCCTGCAGCTTTGCTTCCGCCAGACGCAGTTGTTCCTCACGGATGAATTCTTTGTTTTGTGAGGATACGAAGGTTCCACGGCCCGCAGCACTTTCGATAAAGCCATCCCGCTGCAGATCCTCATACGCTTTTTGTGTTGTAATAACGCTGATATGCAGATCCTTTGCCAATGCACGCATGGATGGAAGCGGATCGCCGCTCTTTAATTCTCCGTTCATAATGGCATGCTTGATCTGTGAGGTTATCTGCTCATAAATCGGTTTTGTGGTATGATTACTGATCAGTATTTGCACAAGGCCACCTCCGTTGTACTTAAATGTACTTATTGTACATATACATTATAATACACTTAACAGGATTGTCAATACAAGAGTTAGCATTTGCAAGCTCCTTATAGGACTGAATACTGGATATAACAGCTTACCTGATGAACATGGATACTATTTTCCCATGTTTATCATGAGGAAAGGGGCTATGTTTACCCGCTATGCACATCTGCTTACCTCACAATGATTTTTTAGTAAAATAAAAATGAGATTGCTCTCATTTCTTTATTTGTTTATCTTATTATAGACAGTCCAAATTACGCAGTTTTAATTATCCGACTCAGTCAAAGAAGGCTGCATAATTCTAATCGTTGATCATGGTAAAATACATAACCATGATCAGAACAATCTTCTTCCGTCTGTTATATCAATCCCGCATTGCTTCGCTTTTCCTGTCTGTTTGAATGGATTCACTCGTTCTATGATACCGTCATGTCTGAAAAAAGAGCCTGTATTTTTAAACCAGAAGGTTTTACCGGCTTCCCCGCACTGCCTGTGAAGGTCAAGCACCCACTCATAATCACATATGCGTGCCTCTCTTCCGGTTTCTCCGCCTACAGTGACATGATCAACACCATCGAGATATGGTGTTAAATCAATCGCTTCCAGTAACGGGGCACAGGCGATAAACCGACGCTTCATGGGATAGGATAGAAATAAGGGCAGTCTGTAATCGGCTGCTTCCTGATTTTCGACGGTACATCCTATATTCACGTGCTCATATCCGCTTCCCCAGTCATCCGGCAAGGCGACAGGAAAACGATCAATTCGCTTTGTCAGAATCAAAAATTCTATATCCGTCCGCTGCTTGATCATCGCCCAGATTTCCTCACGCCAGGCATCGGCTTCCGGCAGAAAGAAATCCGTGGCAAAGCAGGTCGCAAGAATCTTGTTTCCTTTGATATTGTATTCACCCTTTGCGTTCTTTCGGATCGGCCAGTCAAATTTATCCGTCTTCTGTATGGTATTCTGACCATACCGTTTTGCATGAGGACCGTAAAAATAGCAATTTGTACAGCCCTCGCTGATTTTATAGCACCCTGTCCATGGTTCCCAGTTCATACGGCTTCCTCACTTTCAAATATTGTTTTACCTGAATTTTTACATGCATACTAGCAGCTTCCATAAAGACTGAAGTTTTCCTGCATATATGTTTCGGTTTGCAGCTTTGATTAAATTATCTTATGTATAGCTGACACATTACACGCTGGCATCGTTTAGTTCAAATAGATTTCCTTCCGGGTCTCTGAAGTAAGTACACCGCATGCCCCATGCTTCTATAAATTGCGGCTCTCCAAGAAATTCCACACCGGCTTCCTGTAAACGATAGTAATCCTGATCCAGATCATCTGTAGGTATGACTGCAGTTACCGTGTCCGGCTGCTTATTTGTATCCGGCTGCACATATCCCTGAAACATCGGCATGGCATCACCTAAAAAGATAGCGAAGCAGGGCTCCTCCTGCGAATCTGCCGCAAAGGAAGTATAGGGACCATTTCGGTCTCCCCAAACTACATGCAGTCCCAGCTTCTGTGTGTAAAAATCAAAGCATTCTCCATAATTCTTCCGTACCAGTACACGAATCGTCGTTTCCTTGAATTTCATATCCTAATTTCCTTCCTTTTTCAATTATATATATTCTTTATTATATCGCAAGATTTGTGATGTAATTGTATAAACTGGACAAATTGTGTCTGTTTCCATCATAGGATTCACGGACGCTTTTGATAGATATTGCTTCTGTAATATGATATCACTAATTTATTTGGGAAGATTGTGAAATTTAAGATATAGGCGCATCCCTGTATATTTAGAAGCATATTAAAAAATACCTTATCCTGTTTATGGATTCGTTCCTTTTTCGAAAGCGGCAAGACTTTTATACGTATCAACTATTTCTTTTTGCTTGATTTATTATCGGATATAAACACCTGTATGAAAAAGGAATATTTTACGCATTCATACAAATATAAATGGCTTCAATAATAAAGTCATGATTCACTAAAATTCTTTGTGACATTTGGATCACTTGTTATAAATTCATCAACTTCATTATTCATTGAATTCAAAGTTTCAATCCAATCTCGTTGAAATGTATCGATTTGGAAACCATTTTTATCAAAATCATTCTTCACTAATTCTTTAATATAAATTACTAGCATTATATCTATTTCTACAAAAACATAGTATCACTGAATAAGATTTACTCATTTTCTAAAACAAAATCTAATGAATCAAAACAGAAACTTTCTATTGATGTTAAATCAACTACTTTTATATGAGTGATTAACCAATGCATCTCATCTGACTCTAATTTTAAATTCAAAATCTCAGCAGCCTCAGTATATATAAACTCATTGCTATGATCAGAAGATTCAAGTATTGAACGACAGCTTAAGCCATCCTCTTGATTTCTTTTTCAAATGCTATTTTACTGAACTGTCGGACCTCAATTTATGGAACTTGCGATTTTGATTCAAAAAACAAGTATTCATTTTTTATTCGACACATGACATCACTTGAATTAAGGAAAAAGATTATAGTATCATTTGAGAATCTTAGAAAAAAGAAAACCTCAGAATTCCCTTTATCAATGGGTATCCAAAATATTTGGGGGGCTAAACTTTAGGGGTCAATTTAGGGGTCTGAA